>OIBI01000002.1_pt1 | contig 478874 bp, 416 predicted proteins | sample 1580951 | NCBI WGS metagenome assembly OIBI01 (sample SAMEA3882516, study PRJEB24775) | human gut metagenome | biome: human-associated habitat; feature: intestine environment; material: feces | place: Netherlands | collected 2009/2010 | reverse complement strand
TTTCTTTTGCAGGCGTTTTCTTTTTCAAATAAAAAGAAAATGCCGAAACGCTGTATAAGATAAAATATTTCGTTAAGGTAGGTAGCGAAGGTAGTGGGTAAAAACTTATAACTCAACATTATGCATCAACGGCGGTAATGCCACGACATCCACACTCCGTCTCACTGCCTGCCGCATATAAATCAACTCTTTCAGGAGAAACGTCATGAAAAAACCGCGTTCAAAGAAAAAGATAATAATTTCCGTCCTCTGCGTGCTTCTTGCGCTCGCGGTGCTGACTCCGTGCATGATAAACGCCGTTGTGATGCTCAGCGCGAGCAAGTATATAATCAGCGCGGACGAGGCGGCGGGACGCGGGGCGGACTGCGTATTGGTGCTCGGCGCAAAGGTCAACTCCAACGGCACGCTGAGCCATATGCTCGAGGACAGAATGAGCACGGGCGTTGATTTATATCAATCCGGCGCGGGCAAAAAGATCCTCGCGAGCGGCGACCACGGCAGGGATTCATACGACGAGGTCAACCATATGAAACAATACGCCGTCGGCAGAGGCGTTGACCCCGACGATGTTTTCCTCGACCATGCGGGCTTCTCGACCTATGAGTCGATGTACCGCGCCCGCGACGTGTTCGAGGTCAAGAGCGCAATAGTCGTCACACAGAAATACCACCTCTACCGCGCGGTCTACAATGCTCGCCGCCTGGGTATCGACGCCTACGGCGTTGCGGCGGACAAGCGCGTCTACGGCAAGCCCGTATATAATTTTGTGCGCGAGAGCCTCGCCCGGTGCAAGGACTTCTTTATGTGCATTTTCAAGCCCGAGCCGACTTATCTCGGCGAGGTTATCCCGATAAGCGGCAGCGCGTCGCTCTCGGACGACACCGAATACTGACAGTTTCAAGGAGAAAGATATATGCGACTTGGCATTTTCGGCGGCACCTTCAATCCGCCGCACATGGGGCACATAAGGCTTGTTACCGCTATCGCGGACAAGCTGCAGCTCGACCGCGTTCTCATTATTCCGGCGTCGGTTCCGCCGCACAAGCACGTCTTGAACCTTGCTCGCAGCAGGGACAGATTCGAGATGTGCCGCCTGAGCTTTGAGGGCGACCGTCGGTTTTCCGTCTCGGACACGGAGCTTCGCCGCGTCGGCAAGAGCTACACCTACGACACGCTCTGCGAGATAAAGCGCGAATACCCGGACGCCGAGCTGTTTTTGATAGTCGGCTCGGATATGCTCGCGACATTCGACGAGTGGTACCGCTATCACGACATACTCATGATGTGCACCCTCTGCGCCGCCTCGCGCAAGCACGGCTTCGTGCCCGAGCTCGAGGGCAAGTTCACGCCGGAGGAAACAGAAAAGATAAAATTCATCGAGATCCCGGTCTTTGAAGTAAGCTCGACCATCATTCGCCGCAGGATCTCCGAAAAAGAGAGCACGCAGGGGCTTCTCGCCGACGGCGTGCGCGACTATATCGAAAAGAAAGGGCTTTACACTTGAACGTACCCGAGAAATACAAAGAATATGACGAGCTTTTGAAATCCAAGCTCGACGAATACAGATACATCCACTCGCTCGGCGTTGCAAAGAGCGCGCGGCACCTTGCCGAGCTATACGGCGCAGACCCCGAAAAGGCTTATTTTGCGGGGCTTCTGCACGATGTGATGAAGAACGCAGCGCCCGAGGAGCAGTTGCAAATAATAGAAAAAGCTGATATAATGTTATCTCCGTCCGAGCGCCTGAACCGCAAGCTCTGGCACGCGATAGCCGGAGCGGCATTTTTGAAGCTGGAGCTTCATATCACCGACGATGACATCATCGGCGCGGTTCGCTGGCACACTACGGGCAAAGCCAACATGACGCAGCTCGAAAAGATAGTCTACCTCGCGGATTTCATAAGCGAGGACAGAAAATATCCCGATGTCGACAAAGTCCGAGAGCTTTCGGAACAGTCGATAGAATCCGCGATGCTCTACACCCAAAGATACTGCATATCAAAGCTCCTCGCCGACGGAATGATAATCGACCCGTCGAGCGTCGACTGCTACAATGAACTTATAACCGAGAGGAGTTCAGAGAAATGACCCCCAGAGAACTGACAAACGAAATAGTTAAAATACTCGACAAGAAAAAGGCGCTGGACATCACGGCGATAAAGACCGAGGAGCTGACTATAGTCTCCGACTATTTTGTCATCGCGACCGGTACTTCAAACACCCATGTCAAGAGCCTCGCGGACGATCTCGAATACGAGATGGGCAAGCTCGGCGCAGCACCCGAGCACATTGAGGGACGCGCGACCGGCTGGATTCTGCTCGACTTCGGCAGCGTGCTCGTCCACCTGTTCCAGAAGGATCAGCGCGAATACTACAACCTCGAGCGCCTTTGGAACGACGCGCAGCAGCTTGACATAAGCGACCTGCTGACCGACTAAGAGAGAACATCCGAAAGGAATGACATAAATCATGGCAAACTACGATTTCAAAACCATTGAAAAGAAGTGGCAGGACCGCTGGGAGAAAGAGGGCACCTTCAGAGCTATCGACGATTTCTCGCTGCCCAAGTTCTACGGGCTCATCGAGTTCCCCTATCCGAGCGGCGCAGGTATGCACGTCGGCCACATCAAGGCTTATTCCGGCATGGAGGTCATCTGCCGCAAGCGCAGGATGCAGGGCTACAACGTCCTGTTCCCGATAGGCTTCGACGCATTCGGACTGCCCGCCGAGAACTACGCGATAAAGACCGGCACCCATCCGCGCATAGTCACCGACCAGAACATCCACAATTTCACCGGTCAGCTCAAGCGCGTCGGCTTCGCGTTCGACTGGAGCCGCGTTGTCGATACGACCGACACCGACTACTACAAGTGGACCCAGTGGATATTCCTCAAGATGTTCGAGCACGGACTCGTTTTCCGCGACAAGGCGTTCGTCAACTACTGCCCGAGCTGCAAATGCGTGCTCTCCAACGAGGACTCACAGGGCGGCAAGTGCGACATCTGCCACAGCGACGTTATCCAGAAGTCAAAGGACGTCTGGTTCCTGCGCATAACTGAATACGCCGACAAGCTGCTTGACGGACTCAAGCATGTCGACTTCCCGGCGAACATAAAGGCTCAGCAGGAGAACTGGATCGGCCGCTCGACCGGCGCATTCGTCAACTTCACCCTCTCCGGCACGGATGAGACGCTGCGCATATACACCACCCGCCCCGACACCCTCTTCGGCGTCACATTCATGGTCATGGCTCCCGAGCATCCGCTCATCGACAAGTACGCTGACCGCATCTCGAACATGGACGAGGTCGAGAACTACCGCACCGAATGTGGCAAAAAGACCGAGTTCGAGCGCACTCAGCTTGTCAAGGACAAGACCGGCGTCAAGCTCAGCGGACTTACCGCAGTCAACCCCGTCAACGGCAAGGAGATCCCGATATTCATCTCCGACTATGTCATGATGGGCTACGGCACCGGCGCCATTATGGCTGTTCCCGCCCACGATCAGCGCGACTGGGATTTTGCAAAGGCGTTCGGCATTGACATCATCCAGGTCATCAAGGGCGGCGACATTGAAAAAGAAGCATACACCGGCGACGGTGAGATGATAAATTCCGATTTCCTCAACGGAACGGACAACAAGAAAGAGTCTATAGAAAAAATGCTCGAGTTCCTCAAGGAGCGCGGCATCGGCGAGAAGGGCGTCCAGTACAAGATGAAGGACTGGGCATTCAACCGCCAGCGTTACTGGGGCGAGCCCATCCCGATTATCCACTGCCCGCACTGCGGCATGGTCGCCGTGCCCGAGAATGAGCTGCCGCTCAAGCTCCCCGATGTTGAGAACTTTGAGCCCGGCGAGGGCGGCGAAAGCCCGCTCGCGAAGATAGATTCCTTCGTCAACTGCACCTGCCCGAAGTGCGGCGCGCCCGCGAAGCGTGAGACGGACACAATGCCCCAGTGGGCAGGTTCGTCCTGGTACTTCCTGCGCTACATCGATCCGCACAACGACAAGTGCTTTGCAGACAAGGACAAGCTCAAATATTGGCTTCCCGTCGACTGGTACAACGGCGGCATGGAGCATGTCACGCGCCATCTTATCTATTCTCGCTTCTGGCACCGCTTCCTCTATGATATCGGCGAAGTCCCCGTGCCCGAGCCGTATGCGAAGCGTTCGGGTCTCGGACTCGTGCTCGGCGCGGACGGCGTGAAGATGTCGAAGTCCCGCGGCAACGTCGTTGACCCCGACGATGTTATCAAAAAATACGGCGCGGACACCCTGCGCACATATATAATGTTCATGAGCGACTATTCAGCCTCCGCCCCGTGGAAAGAGAGCGGCGTCAAGGGCTGCAAGCGCTTCCTCGAGAGAGTCGCGTCCCTGTCGGATATCGCCGAGGGCAACGGCACGACGAAGAAGCTCGAATCAATAATGAACAAGACAGTCAAAAAGGTCTCGCAGGATATTGAGGACATGAAGTTCAACACCGCGATCGCCGCGATGATGACCTGCCTCAACGAGATAAACGATGTCGGCACGCTGACAAAGGACGAGCTGTCCGTATTCATCCGTCTGCTCTGCCCGTTCGCCCCGCACCTGTGCGAGGAAATGTGGGAACAGCTCGGCGAAGATGGTCTCTGCTCGACCGCGAAGTGGCCCGACTACGACGAGAGCAAGTGCGTTGACGACGAAATAGAGATCGCCGTTCAGGTCAACGGCAGAGTCCGCGACCGCTTCACCGTGCCCGCCGATATCGAGGCTGCCGACGCGATTGCCAGAGCCAAGGAGCTCGACAAGGTCAAGGAGTTCACCGACGGCATGGCGTTTATAAAAGAGCTCTATGTCCCCGGCAAGCTCGTCAACCTCGTTGTAAAGCCGCAGTAAAAAAGGATATTTTAATCAAAAATAAAAAATCCCCCCAAGCGGTTGACAATAAAATTCACCTGTTGTATAATTAGAGGCAAGCTTATGCTAATTAGCCCTTGCAATTGCAGCGGAGGGAGGGAATATTAATGAGTCAGGTCAAAGTTAAAGAGAACGAATCTCTCGAGAGCGCACTCAAGCGTTTCAAGAGACAGACTTCCAGAGACGGAGTTATCCAGGAGGTCCGCAAGAGAGAGCACTATGAGAAGCCTTCGGTCAAGAGAAAGAAGAAGTCTGAGGCGGCTCGCAAGCGCAAGTACAAATAAGTACCTGCACTGTACAACTGTACATTTAAAGGCGGTGGGAAAGGGATTTCTCACCGCTTTTTTAAAAGTACCCTAAGGAGGAACAGAGAATGATTTTCGACAAGTTTCTTTCGCTTCTGCCGTCGGAGCTCGACGGCGCGCTGATAATGTCCGAGGAGAACAGGCGCTATTTCACCTCGTTCCCGTCGTCGGACGGCGTTCTGCTCATTTCGAGAAACGGCACGGTATTCCTCACCGACTCGCGCTATGTCGAGGCGGCGCAGAAGAAGATAACCGTCTGCCCCGTCAGACTCACAAAAGATCTGAGCACCGAGCTGCCGCAGCTGATGAGCGAATTCAAAATAAACAACCTCGCCGTTGAGACGACGAGACTCACCGTCGCCCAGTTCGAGGAGTTCACAAAGTGGATGCCCGACACAGGCATCTGCACCGAGAACTACGCCGACCGCGCAATAGACGCGCTCAGAATGGTAAAATCCGACGACGAAGTGAAGCTCGTTTGCGAGGCGCAGGCGATAGCCGAGCGCGCATTCGACCACATACTTGAATTCATAAAGCCCGGCGTGACCGAGCGCGAGATTCAGCTCGAACTCGACTACTATATGCTCCGAAACGGCGCGGAGGCGCTCTCGTTTGAGACGATCGCAGTCAGCGGAGTCAACTCCTCGATGCCGCACGGCGTGCCCTCGGACAAAAAGATTGAAAGCGGCGACTTCATCACCATGGACTACGGCGCGGTCGTCGGCGGATACCACAGCGACATGACGCGAACCGTCGCAGTCGGCTCCGTAAGCGAAGAGCAGAAGAAGATATACAACACCGTCCTCGAAGCGCAGCTCGCCGCGATGGAGAAGATGGCTCCCGGCGTCTCCTGCGCCGACGCGGACAAAGCCGCGCGCGATGTCATAACCGACGCGGGCTACGGCGAATTCTTCGGCCACGGCACGGGTCACGGAGTCGGCGTTGAGATTCACGAGCAGCCGCGCGTATCGCCCCGCTCGAAAGAGATTCTCGCCCCCGGACATCTTGTCACCGCGGAGCCCGGCATCTATCTGCCCGGACTTTTCGGAGTCAGAATAGAGGACATGGTGCTCATCACGGAAGACGGCAGCCGCGGACTCACCCACGCGCCGAAAGAACTCATCATACTCTAAAATATCTCCCCGTATGCAGGACATACGGGGATTTCTGTTTTATATGCGAACTCCGTTTGCCTGATTTTAGGCTCCCCTGCAGGGGTGTTTCGCTTCGCTCAAGGTAATAAGTAAAAGTGAATAGTGAAAAAGTGCATGGTATGGTTGGATTTCATTCGCCCGCGAAATTGCACAATTTTATTGGCACGCACTTCGTAGGGTGCGGCGAAACATACTGTCCCGCAGCAACTCTTTTCGATTTTTTAGTTGACCTTTTATATTTCTTCTGATAAACTTGTGGTATCAGGAGGGATAACAATGGCAAATGTCAAAAAAGCTCTTTATAATGTAGCCGTTTTTCTGGTCTCGCTGTTCATCACCGGCTCGATAAACGTCTCGAACATCAAAAACACTCAGGATACAAGCCGCGTAACGCTCACGGTAAACGAGACGGAGACGCTCCAGGAAATGAACGGCTGGGGCGCCGCCGCGGCATGGTGGGCGCAGGTCGCAGGAGGAAGCAAAAACGCCGACGATATCGCAAAGCTTCTCTACAGCAAAGAGGGACTCGGGCTGAACATATACAGATACAACGTCGGCTCGGGCGAAAAGCAGAACCCCAACTCCCGTCTCGATCCCGATTCGTGGAAGAGCACGGCGAGCTTCCTTGTATATAACGAAAAGACCGGGAAATATGAATATGACTGGTCGCAGGACGCGAACGCAATGAATATGCTCAAACTCTGCATGAGCTACGGCTGCATTGACTCAGTCGTTCTGTTTTCAAACTCGCCGCACTTTTCAATGACCGTTTCCGGCCAGGCGAGCGGCGGACTGAAGAAGCATCAGAACAACCTCAAGCCCGAATGTTATCAGGAATATGTCGACTATTTTCTTGACATAACCGAGCATTTCCTTGAGCTCGGCGTGCCGGTTAAATATATAAGTCCGATAAACGAGCCGCTTGTCTCATGGGGCGGCGACAACGTCTATCAGGAGGGCTGCCACTACGACGAAAAGGAGATGTTCAAGCTCTACCGCATGTTTGCCAAGAGCATAAAGGAGCGCGGACTCAATGTTAAAATGTCCATGTGCGAGGTCTCGAAAATAGGCAACCCCGCATTCGAATATATAAAGAAAATCAGCAAGGACGAAGAGCTCAGCAGCGTCATGGCTACATATTCTTATCACTCCTACTGGTCCGACACGAACTATCTGCTCAAGAAGGCCTGGGGTCAGTATCTGAGAAGATACTACCCCGATGTGACGGTCGAGATGGATGAGTGGTGCGAGCTGCCCTGCCACAGCACGACGAGGTCGATATCCGGCGCGCGCACCATGGCGAGAACCATCTGCCAGGATATCATGTATTCAAACGCCACGGCGTGGACCTCGTGGGTCGCAGTCAGCGAATGGGGCGACAACTCCGACGGACTCATCATCGCCGACCATGAGTGCAACGAATATTACACCGCCAAGCGATACAATGCGCTTGCGCATTTCTCGAAGTTTGTTCCTGTCGGCAGCAAGGTCATCTCCAACGAAAAGGATGTCAACGACCGCGTCGCGTGGAAGATAAAGAAGCAGATGGGCTTTGTTATCCTCAACAAGACCAACTGCGCGTCCTTCCTCACGCCGGACGGCAGCATAGTTGTCGTCATCGTCAACGACGATGCGGGCTGCACCTTCAACTTCGAGGGCATCAGCGGCAGAGACAACCTCAAGATATACACCACGAATGACCGGTACGATCTCAAGCTCACCTACGACGGAGAGTATAAACAGGAGGTCGAAATCCCCGGTCTGAGCATCACAACGCTCATATTCAGCTGATGATACGCACTCCCCTGCGGAGTGCGGACAGAACAGAACCCCACCTAACGGCAAACCGCAGGTGGGGTTGTTGTTTGGAGATTCCGGCGCAAATCAAAACTTGTCAACAAAGAAGCATACAAAAACCGACCGCGGCGGTTTCCCGTTGCGGTCGGTTTTGTTTTTATATAATTGAGCGAATTTATTCTGCCTCTCCGCCCTCAAAGGTTTTTGCAACCTCCTTGAGCAGCTCGCGTATGGGCAGGTGCTGAGGGCACGAGTGCTCGCACTTTCCGCAGCCGATGCAATCCGACGCTTTGCCGTGATTCTCGGTGTAGACCTCATAGTAGCAGTCCGAGTTCCAGTCGCGGCAGAGCTGCTTTGCGTTCATGCACGAGAACAGGTCGGGGATAAGGATATGCTCGGGGCAGCCGTCCGTGCAGTAGCGGCACGCGGTGCAGGGGATGGTGTGGGTCGCGCGTATAACGTCGCAGACCTCCGCTATCGCCCGTCTCTCCTCGTGGCTCAGGGGCTTAAAGTCCTTCATAAATGACAGGTTGTCGTTCATCTGCTCTAAGCTGCTCATGCCGGAGAGCACCATGAATACGCCGTTGAAATCCGCTGCGTAGCGTATCGCGTAGCTCGCCGGGCTGCCGCCGTGAAGAGCGTCGAATATAGCCTTGCCCTGTTCGGGAATGTCGGCGAGTTTTCCGCCCCTGACAGGCTCCATGACTATTACGGGCTTGTTGTGCTTGCGGCAGACCTCGTAGCACAGGCGCGCCTGAACGGCGGGATCGTCGAAGTCGATGTAGTTGAGCTGGATCTGAACCACCTCAATCTCCGGGTATTCGTTAAGCATCTCGTCGAGTACGTCGGCGGTGTCGTGGAACGAGAAGCCGACGTGCTTTACCTTGCCCTCTTTTTTCAGCTCGAACGCGTGCTCATAGGCGTGCAGCTTCTTGTATTTTTCAAATATCGCCTTTGTCTGCGAGTGCAGGAGGTAGAAGTCGAAGTAGTCCACTCCGCAGCTCTCGAGCTGCTTTTCAAAAAGCGGGCGTATCTCGTCCTCGCTGTTAAACAGCGAATCGGAGAGCTTGTCGGTGAGAATGAAGCTGTCGCGGGGATAGCGCTTGACGACGCAGTCGCGTATCGCCGTCTCGCCCTGACCGCCGATGTAGACGCGTGCGGTGTCGAAATAGTTGAAGCCCTGCGCCATGAACTCGTCGACCATCTTCGTGAATTCGGCGTAATCTACTTTTTCGCCGTCCATGGGCAGTCGCATGCAGCCGAAGCCTAACTTTTTCTTTACATCGGGGAATGTGCTCATTTTATGTCTCCTCCCGTGAATTAATTTTATCTCGTCAAATATATAATAATGCACTCTGCGGGGCGTGCAGTCAAGGGGAAAAAATCAAACTTTTTGTGAAGAAAACTCCCCTGCGGGAAAGTATGTCACTGCTTTTTGTCGAGCTCAAAATGCGCGGCGAATTTTTTGAACAGCGGCGGGAAGTCGAAATATTTATCAAACAGGCGGCAGAAAAAGCCGATTATCGTACCGTTTATCGAGGCGATAACGAGCGTGCCCCAGCCGATGCCCTCGAAGCGCCTGAAAAACGCGAGCGACATTATCGCCGCCACCGCGAGGCAGGATAAATCAAAGCAGGTCTTGAAGCGCGACAGCTTTATGCCGAACTTTCCGCTGACGCCCTTGACGAAGAAGTCGTAGACCTGCGGATAGAGATAGGTTTTGTAAAACATCGCGACCGAGAACGAGGTCAGCAGCACGCCGAAGATAAAAAGAAGTATTCTTATCGGCATGGACATGCTCCCGGGCGGGGTGACATTAGGATTAAAGAACGGGATGCACCGCCAGAGATCGAGTGCCGCGCCGTAGATAAGGCAGGTCACGAACGACGAGAGATACACCGCCCTGAATCCGCGCATGACGATGCAGAAGATAATAAACAGCCCCGCCTGAATTACATATTCCGCCTGGCCGAATGTGAGAATTCCGACTTTCAGGCTCAGAAGATATGCCGGCGCGACTATCATCGACACGCCGAAGTTCGCCGCCGTGAGCATTGCGACCGCGAGCGAGAGCAGGGCGACGGCGAGGATATAAACGACCTCGCTCGGAATTTTCAGCTTCCTGTTTTGCAAAATAACCCCTCTTTTCATCAAAAAAGCCATGCACCGAAAAGGTGCATGGCGAAAAATAAACCCGTCAGGTTCGGAAAAATCCACACGATTTTGGTATATTATATTACATAATCTGCCATGTGTCAACGCGCGCGGCGCAGTTTTGCAATACCTGCCGCGAGCAATGATACTGAAACCGCGAGCGTGAATATTAAAATGAGCAGATATACATTGCCGTTTGCGAAATGCGCCCAGTCGGCGAAATTCACGGCGTAGTTCGCGCCCTCTACGCTACCGAGCACAGCGGTGAGAAAACGCGGCAGAGCATATATAACCGAGCCGAACGCGAGGACATCGACCGAGGCGTTTATCAGCGGGTGCTTGCAGATAATATGCATGACAGCAGTCACCGCGAATGGAATAAATGAATAGAGCACAATGAGCAGTCCCTTGGGCAGGCTGAATACATTCGTTATTCTTGCCGCCGAAACGAGCAGGGCGAGGCAGGCGAAGAACAGGGCGAAATATATCGCGGGGATAAATCTGCGTCCCCTTGCGGGCATATAGCGCCTGAGCAAAAACGGCGCGAACACCGCGATATACCCGAGCAGAGTGCCGAGCGCGGCGGCGCCGAACCAATTCTGCCCGTACTTTGCGCAGCAGATGACAAAGAGCAGGACGAGCGAGAGATAAGTCGAGCCGGAAAATACCGCGAGCTTATGCTTTTCGGTAAAGCGCGTGAATGTCGGGACGAACGAAAACGCAGTCAGGAGACTGCCGAAAACCACGGGGAAGAAAGTAAACCTGTGATTCACCGCGAGGTCGCATATGAAACATATAATAAGCGCCAGCGCATACGCGCCCGTGAAGCCCCAAAAGAATGTCCCGGTCAGCTTCCTGAATATGCGCGCGTCCCGTTTCATCTCGTGATACTCCGTGTCGTTCGCGCCGCTTATCAGCTCATGCTCCGAAATGTCGAGCACCGAACAGATATCGGGTATCATTGTTATGTCGGGATAGCTTTTGCCCTTCTCCCATTTTGATATTGCAGATTCGCTGAGAAAAAGTTTTTCTGCGAGCTCCTTTTGGGTCATCCCCTTTTCGTTTCGCTTTTGACGCAAAAACTGACCGAATGTTGATTTGTTGACCATTTTGATCACCTCCGCTGCGTATCATAGCACCGCCCGCCGTATTTGTCACGGGAGCGTCAGTCAAGTCGCCGTTTTTGGAGCAATTTACCGCCGGTCGAGGGGTAAAAAGCTCTCCCTGTTTTGCAAAATTATCGTAAACATATTATAGAATATAATTTTGCGGCAAGTCAATACTTTTGGCAGGCAGCAAAATATTCTGTTTTGCGCGTCATATCAATTTTTGCTTTACTTTGCGTGCTGCTTTTTGTATAATGTTATGTGTATAAAATTAACTTTTTTGATAACGAGGTTTTTGTATGCTGCAATTTGAAGAGTTGAGACTTGAGCTCAACGATAATAAACAGAAGCTCTCCGAGCTGCGCGAGGCTCTCGGTCTCGACGCGCTTAAAGAAGAGATTGCGAAACTTGAGGAGCAGACCGCCGCAGAGGAGTTTTGGGGCGATATCGAAAATTCACAGAAGGTGCTCCAGAGAATAAGCCAGCTTAAAAATAAGGTCGCGGCTTATACTTCGCTCGAGACCGCTTTTGACGACACGATGACCCTTATAGAGCTCGCCGACGAGGAAGAGGATCTCTCCATGTTCGACGAGTGCCGCGAGGGTGTTACAAAATTTGAGGACGAGCTCGAGAAGCAGACCCTCAGCACGCTCTTAAACGGCGAATACGACGCGAAGAACGCACTGCTGACTTTCCACGCGGGCGCGGGCGGAACCGAGGCGCAGGACTGGACGCAGATGCTCGTCCGTATGTATCAGCACTGGGGCGAGAAGCACAACTTCAAGGTCAGCATGCTCGACTTTCTTGACGGCGACGAGGCAGGTCTCAAATCCGCCGTTTTGCTCGTCGAGGGTGAGAATGCATACGGCTATCTCAAGGGCGAGATGGGTGTTCACCGCCTTGTCCGTGTCTCCCCGTTCGACTCATCGGGACGCAGACACACATCTTTCGCTTCCCTTGAAGTCATGCCCGAAATCGACGACAATATCGAAGTTGAAATAAATCCCGACGATCTTAAAGTCGACACCTACCGCGCGAGCGGCGCGGGCGGTCAGAAGGTCAACAAGACCTCGTCCGCCGTGCGTATAACGCATATCCCGACCGGCATCGTCGTCTCCTGCCAGATCGAGCGCAGCCAGCATCAGAACCGCGAGGTCGCGATGAGAATGCTCAAATCGAAGCTCCTCGAGATAAAAGAGCGCGAGCATCTCGACAAAATCGAGGATATCAAGGGCGACCAGAAAGAGATCGGCTGGGGCAGCCAGATCCGCTCCTATGTCTTTATGCCCTACACCCTCGCTAAGGATCACCGCACCGGCTTTGAAAACGGCAACATCAACGCCGTTATGGACGGCGATATAGACGGCTTCATCAACGCTTATCTCAAGATGGAGTCGCTCAAGAACCAGGACTGATAACATGAACATTATCGACATTTCGCGCGACGCGCTCAAAACCGAAATATATCCGGGAGATCCCCTGCCGCATGCGGAGTTCGTCAGCCGGATAGGAGAAAATTCGAGCTGCAATCTGTCCACGCTCTTCTCGTGCGTACACACGGGCACTCATGCCGACGCACCCCTGCATTTCATCGACGGCGGCGCGAGCATAGACGAAGTACCGCTCGAACCGTTTATCGGTCCGTGCACGGTCATTGAAGTGCCCGAGGGCGCGATAACGGGCGAGGATATCAATGAAAAATTCCCGCAGAAATGCGAGCGCCTGCTCATAAAGGGCGGCGGCAAGGCTTATTTTCACAGTAGCGCCGCGGACGAGCTCGCCGACATCGGACTCAAGCTCATAGGCACGGATTCCCTCTCCGTCGGCGTAAAGGGCGACCAGGTAGCGCCGCACAAGGCGTTTTTGGGCGCGGGGATCTGCGTGCTCGAGGGGCTTGACCTGAGCGAGGTTACCCCCGGCAACTACTATCTCTTCGCCGCGCCTGTGAAGCTCGGCGGACTCGAGGGCGCACCCGTGCGCGCGGTGCTTATCAGCGACTATATTTTTTGGGGCAGCCGTTGACGCTGTGCCGTATCTGCAATAAATGAAAGGCGTGTTCTGCTCAATGAAGCGTTTTCTGGACGTTTTGCTCAGCCTGCTGGCTATTATTTTTCTGTCTCCGCTGATGCTTATTATCAGTCTGATAATAATCTGCGATGACGGTATGCCTGTCATATTCAGGCAGAACAGGGTCGGCAAGGGCGACGAGCTGTTCAAAATCAAAAAATTTCGCACGATGAAAAACGGTGCGCCGAATCTTTCGACCGCCGATTTTGAACAGTCGGATGAGTTTATCACCCGTTCGGGCAAGTTCCTGCGCAGGACAAGCCTCGACGAACTGCCGCAGCTGTTCAATGTTCTCGCGGGTGACATGAGCTTCATCGGTCCGCGTCCGCTGATCCCCGAAGAGAGCCACATCCGCGAGCTTCGCCGCGAATACGGAGTATATTCCGTCCGCCCGGGGCTGACCGGTTGGGCGCAGGTCAACGGCAGAGACTGCCTCTCCGACGAGGAAAAGGCGGCATATGACCGCGAATACATCGAGCGCAGATCGCTCTTGTTTGACACAAAAATATTTTTCCGCACCATCTGGGTCGTGCTCACGGGCAAAGACGTTGTCGAGGGCGGAATGAACCATAAGGAAGAAAAATAAGCCGCATATTGCGGCTTTATTTGTAGGTGGCGGTTTTTTACACTTTGTAAGGGTAAAGCCGATGACTCAATAAATCCCGATGAACAAGTTCCAATAGCTGTGCCGATAGCGGACAGCCGCAAGGGCTGTCCCTACGAAGTGCGCTGTTTAAAAATTGTGCAAACTTCGTGGGCGGATGATATCCGCCCCTACTGTCTTATATTTTTACTTGTTACTTTGAGCAAATCAAAAAGCCGCCGCGGAGTGAGACTCCGGGCAGCTTATATATAAATTTTGCGGCTGTTATGCCACTCCGAGGTACTCTTCGAGGCACAGGTTCTTCGCTTTCATCTCCTTGGCGGCTTCGACGCCGACATAGCGCCAGTGCCACGGCTCAAAGGTGATGTTCGTGATGCTCTGTTTGTCCTTGGGATATCTGAGCACGAAGCCGTAATCCGCGGCGTGCGCCTGGAGCCATCTGTATTCTTTCGTGTTCTCGAAGCTCTCGTATATCGAGAGAATGTCCATGCAGAGCCCCGCATTGTGCTCGCTCGTCTGCGGCGGCAGGATTATCTCCGACGCCATTATCGTCGCCTGTTTCTTGCTGTAGCCCTGCTTCATATAAAGGCTGATGCGCGCCTCGAAGTTTCTCTTCTGATGCGCTATCGAGCGGTAGCCCGACAGGGGCGAGAGCTTAATTCCGTCTTCGAGCGCCGCGTTATACATCTCTATATAGTGCGGAGCGACGCGGTAGTCAAGCAGCCCGTAGTCATATCCGCCGTAGATGTCAACAACGGTCTTTGCGGTCTTGACCGTGTAGTCTGCGGGCAGAATATAGTCGCGGTTGACGAGGGTCAGGTACCATTTCGATTCGTCTATCTTCGTCACCTTCGGCGAGAATCCCGCGTATGCGTATGCATATTCCGTGACCCCGCTCGTGGAGGCTTTTGTGGTCTGCTGAGTTGTTGTCTTTTCGGTCTGCGTCGCGGTCTCCTGCGAGGTCGATTCGGGCGCGGTGCTCTGCGCCGATTCGGACTGCGACTCGTTTGAAGTTTCAGCCGGCGTTTTGCTGTCCTTCGAGCGGACTTTGAGAATAGCGTATGTGCCGACGAGCGCAACGAGTATTACCGCGAGGATAACCGCAAGTATCGAGCGTATATTTTTCTTCATCTTCCATATCTCCCATAAAGGTTTCAACAGCCCTACGGCTGCGACACAAATATATCACAATAAACCTGCCGTGTCAAACTCGCGGCGGAATTCAAAAGACGAAAGGAGTCTTATCATGAAAGCTCAGGACAGTGTCAAAAACTATCCGTCCGCGCTCAGAGAGATGACGAATTTCTCGGTTCGCGGAATCAAAAAGATCTGCAAGGATGTCGGTCCCAGACCCGCCGGCAGCGAGCAGGAGCATGAGGCTCAGAAGCTCATGGCGGCCGAGCTCGACGGCGCGTGCGACAAGGTTGAAATCGAGCCCTTTGACGTGCATCCCGGCGCATTCCTCGGCTGGATACTCACGGACGGCATAATGATGATCGCCGCGATAGTCCTCTTCTTCTTTGGCATGAGCGTCATATCGCTAGTTCTCAGCGCACTCTCGCTGATATTCGCAATCGTGGAGTTCCTGCTCTACAAAAAAATGCTCGACCCCTTCTTCCCCAAAAAGACATCGCATAATGTCGTTGCCGTCAGAAAGCCCAAGGGCGAAGTCAAGCGCCGCATAATTTTCTCCGGCCATTCGGACAGCGCGAACGAGTGGAGATTCACCTATTACGGCGGCTCGAAGCTGCTCGTTCCGATAATCGGTCTGAGCTTCGTCGGCATTCTGCTCGGACTCGTGCTCAACATCTGGGCTATCGCCGCAGGCCACGGATTTTCTATAGCAGACAGCGGCGCGCTCAACATCCTGAGATATGTTTTCCTCGCCTGGATACCGATCCTCTTCGTCGCGCTCTTCTTTGAAAACAAGAAGAGACCCGTCATGGGCGCGAACGACAACCTGACCGGCTGCTTTATCTCAATGGCGGTCGTCAAATATATGCAGCACCACGACATCCGCTTTGAAAACACCGAGGTCTGGGTAGTGCTCACAGGCTCGGAGGAAGCGGGACTTCGCGGCGCAAAGGCGTTCTGCAAGGCGCATAAAGACGAGCTCGGCGATGTTGAAACCGTGTTTGTCGGTCTCGATACTATCCGCGACTACGATTTCATGGCGATATATTCGCGCGACCTCACCGGTACCGTCAAGAATGACGAGAGCGCGTGTGCGCTTGTCAAAGAAGCTGCAAAGCAGAACGGACTCGACATGCCCTATAAGAGCGTTTTCTTCGGCGCGACCGACGCCGCCGCAGTCACCCAGTCGGGCATGAAGGCTGTTTCGATAGCCGCAATGGATCCCGCCCCCGCAAGATATTATCACACGAGACTCGACACCGCGGATAATCTCGACATAAAGACTATTGAAGCCGTGCTCGGCGTTGCGCTCGAGACTGCGTTCCTCTTCGACGAAAAGGGTCTTTCAAACTGATTGTTTGTATATTATAACCAAATATGCCGCCTGTTTTTCAATAATTATAACAAAAATAGGCGGCACTGTTAATTTTTACTGTAATAATTCAAATTAATATGTTATAATAATTCAGTCTAAAGAGCAGCGGAACTGCGGCGCAGCATAATTCGATTTTGTGCGCTTCCGCTTTAAAAACGAAAGGGGATTTAACCTTCATGAAGAAAAAGATCTATGCCGTATGCGCGCTCGTGCTTGTGGCCGCAATGTTCTTCTCGTTCGCGGCCTGCGATGCCGGCACCACCGACACTGAGGAGACCACAGTCACCGCGATGTCCGAGATGCCCGTTGGCAAAGAGGCAATGGTCAACTATTACAACAGCGTCATAAACGCCATCAAGGTCAAGAAGCCCGCTGTTAAGAAATTCCAGAGCACGGAGAACGTCTCGAACGTTATCTGCGGCACAGAGGACGGCGAGCGCAACACCCTGCTCGAAAAGTCCGTTCCCACGCTCAAGAAGTTCATCTTCGACGGCACGAAGAAAGCTTTTGAAGAGAGCAGAAACGCCGAGACAAAGTACGGCGACGATCTGACCGCACTCTTCCCCGTATCCGGCGAGAGCTGGTCGAGCCGCCTCACCGCAGCTGATGTTGAGTCCGCGGAGATAGAGGCAAACGACGACAACAGCCAGCGCACCCTGACCCTCGTCATCAAAGAGCCCAGCGTCGACCTCGTCAAGAAAGCGTTCAACCTCGGCTCCGAAGAAGACAGAGCGGCGGCAGTCAAGGAGTTCAGAGAGAAGCTCAAGGGCTACCTCAGCTTCACCGATATCGAGTCCCTGACCTACACCGAGTGCAAGATAATCTGCGTCATCAACACGAAGGACAACACCGTTGCTTCCGTCGAGTACATAAGAACCGAGAAGATCACGACCACGATAACCGGCGAGGGCACCCTTGCCGAGATAGGCACTCTTCCCTGCTCGTTCGAGTACACCTACGGCGACAAGTACGAGATGGACTGGACCGATCCTTCGACCACAACCACTGCCGAGGCAGACTAACAAAAACTGAAGTGAGTCCTCCGAGGCAGCTCGGGGGACTTTTCATTTGGCAACTGGGGGTATGAATTTGTTTTCACGGATAAACAGCATGGGGCTTTTCGGCATGGACAGCTACATGGTTCAGGTCGAGGCGGATCTCTCACAGGGGCTGCCGAGATTTGATATAGTCGGACTGCCCGACGCCGCGATAAGCGAGGCGAAAAACAGAGTCCGTTCGGCGATAAAGAACACGGGATTTGCCTTCCCCGTCAGCCGCATCACGGTGAACCTGGCTCCTGCGGACACGCGCAAGGAGGGCTCGGTATATGATCTGCCGATTCTCATGGCTCTGCTCAAAGCCGGCAGACAGATAAACTTTGACTCCGACAACATGGCGTTCATCGGCGAAGTCGCGCTCGACGGACTCGTCCGCCGCGTCGACGGCGCGCTGCCCATGGTCATAACCGCCGCAAAGAACGGAATAAAAACTGTATTTGTCCCGACAGAGAACGCGGCAGAAAGCTCGGTCGTTCAGGGCATTGAGGTTATACCCGTGCGAAGCGTCGAACAGCTGATAAAGCACTTGCGCTCCGAGGAAACAATAGCTCCCGCGAAGTTCGACGATTTCAGAGACAGCTACGCCCCGGACGAATTTGCGCCGGACTTCCGCGATGTCAGAGGTCAGGCGGAGGTAAAACGCGCGCTCGAAATAGCCGCTGCAGGCGGTCACAATATAATCATGGTCGGCCCGCCCGGCTCGGGCAAAAGTATGCTCGCAAAGCGCCTGCCGTCTATTTTGCCGGACATGACATTTGAGGAGAGCCTTGAAACGACGAAGCTCTATTCAGTCGCGGGCGCGTTGCCCGAGGGCATATCTCTGATGACCCAACGTCCGTTTCGCTCGCCGCACCATACCGTTTCGCCCGCAGGACTTTCGGGCGGCGGCACTATTCCGCGCCCGGGCGAGATATCATTGGCGCACAACGGCGTGCTGTTTTTAGACGAGCTGCCGGAGTTTTCGCGTCAGGCGATGGAGGTTCTGCGCCAGCCGATGGAGGACTCAAAAATAACAATTTCGCGCGTCTCCGCGTCGCTGTCGTACCCGTGCTCGACGATGATAGTCTGCGCGATGAACCCGTGCCCCTGCGGATATTACGGCCACCCGACCCGCCGATGCACCTGCACCCAGCAGTCGGTTCAGCGATATCTTTCGCGCCTTTCGGGTCCCCTGCTCGACAGGCTGGATATTCATATCGAGGTGCCGCCCGTTGAGTTCGCGAGCCTGTCCGGCACTTCGCAGGAGGAGTGTTCCGCAGATATCAGAAAGCGCGTCAACGCGGCTCGCGCCATTCAGACCGAGCGTCTCAAGGGCAGCGGCATTTCATGCAACGCAAAGATGGACGCGGCGCAGACGAAAAAATTCTGCCGCCCGACTCCCGAGGGCATGATCCTGCTTGAAAGAGTGTTCGAAAAGCTCGAACTGTCCGCGAGGGCATATGACAAAATACTGCGCATCGCGCGCACTGTCGCCGACCTTGACGGCAGCGAGACCGTGAACTCCGACCACATCTCCCAGGCGGTGCAGTACCGCTCGCTCGACAGAACGCTGTGGAGAAATGTGAAGTGAGACGGCGGACTTATAGCACAGCCTCAAGGCTCCACTGTGCAAGGGGAGCTGTCACGGCGAAGCCGTGACTGAGGGGTTGCTGTAATGAAAGTTCAAAATACCCGGCATTTTTGAAAAATTGCAGCTTATTCAAAACAATCCCTCCGGCACTTCGTGCCACCTCCCTTTACACAAGGGAGGCTTTGATTCCTGCGAAGCCCCAAAATCAGGTTTATTGACACACAAAAGCCTCCCAGTGCGGGAGGCTTTTTGCTGTTAAAATAAAAAACGGCTAAAAATCGTTGTTTGTTCACATAATAATTGAAATTTGTCTCAATTTCGTCTACAATAACCGTTGGTATTTGTGATATAATCGAAGCGGAAGATGGAGAATAGTATCCATCGGAAAGGTGAAAGGAAAAAATATGGATTTAAACGGTCAGAAATGCCCTGCCTGCGGCAGGAACTTCGATCACGATGACGATATAGTCGTCTGCCCGGTCTGCGGCACACCTCAGCACCGCGCGTGCTGGGACGAGAGGGGCGAATGTGTCAACGCATCGCGCCACGCCGAGGGCTATGTCTGGCAGCCCGAGGCTGCCGGTTACAGAGCCGAACCCCAGCCGGAGGAGCAGACGGAAAATAAGCAGGGTACGCAGGTCTGCCCCATTTGCGGCGCGGAAAATAATCCGAATTCGCTCAGCTGCACAAACTGCGGCGCGCCCCTGACTGCGGGCGGCGCTCAGCCGTTCAACCCGTTCTTCAACGCGGGCGAGGCGGGCAACCCGTTCCTCTACGGCGTAACAATAGACCCGGAGAGCGAGATAGACGGCGCGAAGGTCAAGGATATCGCCTGCACGGTTCAGTCGGCAAGCGCGAGATATATCCCGAAGTTCAAGGCAATGGCGGACGACAAAAAGAAAATAACCTTCAACTGGGCAGCGTTTTTCTTCAGCCCCTATTGGCTGTTCTTCCGCAAGCTCTGGAAAGCGGGACTCATCTTCATGGGTCTGATGCTCGCCGTGGCTCTGCCGTTCACTTCTAAGGTTGAGGCGTTCACAACCGCATATCAGGCGTATTCGGAGGCGATATACACCTCGGCTCCGGCTGCGGATGTGGCGACGGCGCTTGAGACCGCTGCGACGGCGGTGATGCCCGTGCTTCCGATGATCGGCATACAGATTGTTCTGCACATTGTCGCCGGATTTATCGCGAATCCTCTCTATAAGCGCAGCGTAGTGGCAAAGGTCAAGAAGCTCCGCGCCGAGTTCCCCGATGATCGCGCATTTGAGGCGGCGACGATGAGAAAGGGCGGAACATCGATTTTACTTGCTTTTACGGGCTATATAGGTTATTATATAGTATACAATCTGCTGTTGTATTTAGTAGAGATGCTTATAAAATAAAAGAAAGGTTTGGTGCAAAATGAAAGTCAAAAAGGCTATTATTCCTGCGGCAGGTCTCGGCACAAGAGTTCTCCCCGCATCCAAGGCAGTTCCGAAGGAGATGCTCAACATAGTCGACAAGCCGGCTATCCAGTATCTCGTTGAAGAGGCTGTTGCGGCGGGCATCGAGGATATACTCATCATAACCAACCGCGGCAAGGGCGTTATCGAGGATCACTTCGACCATTCTTTCGAGCTTGAGGCAAATCTTGCCGGCAAGAAGAACAAAGAGAAGATCTACGAAGAGGTCAAGGCAGTCGCAAACCTTGCAAACATATATTTCATCCGCCAGAAGGAGACAAAGGGCCTCGGCCATGCTATCCTCTGCGGCAAGAGCTTCGTCGGCGACGAGCCGTTCGCCGTTCTCTACGGCGACGATGTCACCGTCAGCGACGACCCGGTAACCGCGCAGCTTTGCAGAGCATATGAGAAGTACGGCAAGGGCGTTGTCGGCGTCAAGGAAGTTCCCGACGAGCTCATTTCGATGTACTGCTCGCTCGACGTCACTCCTCTTGAGGGACGCGCAATGAGCTGCCACAAGATCATCGAGAAGCCCACTCCCGAGCAGGTCATGTCGAACTATGCTATTCTCGGCAGAGTCGTTCTCCCGCCCGAGGTGTTCGGTATGCTCGAAAAGGGACTGACTACTGTTAAGCCCGGCGAGGAGCTTTATTTGACCGACGTCATGAGCGAGCTCGGCGCAAGAGGCGATCTCGTTGCTTATGATTTCGACGGAATCCGTTACGACATGGGCAACAAGCTCGGCATCATGAAGGCAAACTGCGAAGTTGCCCTCAAGCATCCCGAAATCGGCGAGAGCTTCAAGGCTTATCTCAAGGAGCTCGTCAAGACCCTCGACTGATAAACAACAGCACAACAAAGTAAGGAGCGCATATGCGCTCCTTTTTTGATGGGTGGGGGTTGCGTTTGCGGTAATGTAGCAGATAACATCCGACCATGCCACACATGTTTTGCTTATTACTTTGAGCAAGCCAAAAGCCTCCGCATGATATCACACGGAGGCTTTGAGTTTTTATTTTACCTGCTTTATCTTGTTGCCGGAGATGAGGAACGCGTGCTCGGAAATTTCCATCATCGGGGTATCGTTGACGGAATCGGTATAGAAATTGTCGATTATCGTATCGGGATACATCTCCTTGAACAGCTCGACCTTTCTGCCGCGGAAGCAGAGGTCGGTTATGTGCGCGTTGCCGTCAGTGCGCGAGCAGATATAATTCTTGATGTTGAGCCTGTGCATGACATCGTCGAGCAGAACCTCGGGGCTCGCGGAGATTATTATATCGTCATCCTGCCTCTGGCGGAAATAGAACGGCTTTATCTTGTGGATATTCGTATCCCAGAACTCGGTGACGAGCGCGTCGAAATCCTCGATGCTGTTGTAATAATCGGTAACGACATCGGAATACTGCTCCAGCGCTTCCTCGGCGTTTATCGTGCCCTTTGTGTATTTGTAGAGCCCGTTGATAACGTCGGGAATGTACTTGACGAGCGAGGGGTCTTTCTTGAAAAGAAAGATAAACAGATCAATAAAGCTCTCGCCGTCGTAGATGGTGTTGTCAAAATCATAAACATTCATTTTCATTTTCTCCTTGTTCGGGAAGCTCTGCACACATCCCGGATTTATTTTCTCCGTCAAAGAATACCATAATTTTAACTGTTTGTAAAGACTTCCAAAGACGCCCCGTGCGATTGACTAAACGGGATTTAGTTGGTATAATGGTATAAGGTATGTATGAAAATACGAAAGGACGAAAAAACGATGATTAAGATCGCTCCTTCAATGCTCGCAGGCGACTTCTCCCAAATGGGAGAGCAGGCCGCAATGATAGAAAAGGCCGGCGCGGACTGGCTCCATCTCGATGTGATGGACGGGCATTTTGTGCCCAACATAACCTTCGGCGCGCCGATCATAAAAAGTATCCGCGGCAAAAGCTCGCTCGTCTTTGATGTTCACCTGATGATAAGCGAGCCGCTCAGGTATATCCCCGATTTTGTGAAAGCGGGCGCGGATGTTATCACATTCCACATCGAGTCGGATTCCCCGGTCGACGAGACTATCGACCTCATCCGCTCGTCGGGCTGCAAGGCGGCACTCTCCGTCAAGCCCGGCACTCCCGTTGAGAGCGTTTTCCCCTATCTCGACAAGCTCGACATGGTGCTCATCATGACTGTTGAGCCCGGCTTCGGCGGTCAGAAGTTCATGGCGGACATGATGCCGAAGATAAGCGCGCTGCGCGAGGAGTGCGAGAAGCGCTCGATTGATATTGAGATTCAGGTCGACGGCGGCATATCCGCAAAGACCATTGAAGAGCCCGCCCGCCGCGGCGCGACCGTATTTGTCGCGGGAAGCGCGGTTTTCGGCGCGGACGACCCCGCAAAGGCGATAGCCGAGATGAAAGATATCGCCGCAAACTGCCAATAATCAATTGCCGGAAAGTTTTTTCAGCGCGTTGCCCTCGGCTATGCACCGCCAGTGCTCCCGGGTGTGCGAAGCGGCGGCAATGGAATTTATCTGCGCGCCGAACTCGCTGAGAATATGCTCCGGCGCGTCGGAAATGCTCTCGCCGAGAAGCAGGCGGTAGACGCCGCCGGACTCATACAGTCCGCTGTTTTCAAGGCTTCTGCCGAGCGCGTGCGCCGCGTCCATAACATCGTCCAGAGAGCCGAACTCATAGACCGCCGTGTTCTCCCCTTTCTTTATCGACGGGGGCTGGCGGACTCCGCGGCTGCCGTCCGAACAGAGGGTGAATTTCAAAACGCATCCTCCTCTGCCTGCGGGCACCGCTTCGATTATCATCCGCCCGCTCGGGTCGATGTCGCGCTTGAGTTCGTGACCCGCTCTGTCGAGCAGAGTCCAGACCACGCGGCGCGTCTCAATATTCGAGTAGTCCATTTGCTCGTATGTAATATTGAGCGCATCCATGTCGCGCGCCGAAAGCTCTATAGTTATCCTGTTTTCAGCCGGCGCCTGTATCTTCAAAGCGCATCCCCTCCTTAATAAACAGAAAGTTCTCTGCCTTATATAATATTACGCGCCCCCGCGGCGTGCAATGCAAAATTTTTGCCAGCGAAATAAGCCGGCAAACGGAAAGGTTGGTTTTATGGCAAGATTCAAACGCATAAAAGCGCCTAAAAGTCCCTATACGAGCTATCTGCTCATGCTCGCCGCACCCGCTATAGTCAGCTGGTATTACTACGGCGCGCTCGCATTCAGGGCGATACTTACGGGAATTATAAGCGCGGTCGCCGTTGAGGCAGTCGCGCTGCTGATAATGAAAAAGAAGCTCCACTGCCTGTCGGATATGCACGCGGTGTTCACGGGCTTCGCAATCGCTATGCTTCTGCCCGCCACCGCACCGGTTTGGCTGATAGGCGCGGGCGCTGCGTTCGCAATTCTCGTTGCAAAAATTCCGTTCGGTCCGGCGCACAAGGCTCCGTTCGTGCCCGCCGCGGCAGGCATGGCGTTTCTGACCGTCTGCTTCCCCGACGAGGTTTTCAAATATCCCGCCATCGACTCGGCGTCGTTCGATGTCTTTGACGCGGGCTCGTCCCTCGCCGCTCAGCTGAGCGCGGGCGGAATACAGCATGTGAACTCCGTCGGCATAATGTCGATGATATCCGGCAATGTATCAGGTCCGCTCGGCACCTGCTGCGCGGTCGCGCTGCTCGGCTCATGCGCTCTGCTCACCGCAGGAAAGCCGAAGAGACTCTTCAATGTCCTCGGATTTTTGACCGTCTGCTCCCTGCTTGCGGTAATTTTCCCGCGCGGATCGTTTTCAAGACCGGTATCCCTGCTCACCGAGCTGTGCGCAGGCAGCCTGCTCTTCTCGGGCATATTCTTTGTAACCGACCCCGGCACGAGCCCGAAGCACCCGCTGACAAGATTTATCTACGGCGCGTTCGCCGGAATAATCTGCATGATACTGCGCTACTTCGGAACATTTGAGGACGGCACCTGCTTCGGCATCCTGCTCACCAACGCTTTCTGGCCGATAGTTGACAGCGCGCTGAGAAAAATCGGCTACCACAAGTTCATTGAAAAGTCGATGGCAAAGAGCGCGGAAAAGAGAAAACAGAAAGCAGCTTTAAAGGGAGGTGAGCCGGCATGAGTTCAGGCAGAAAATACTCATTCTCCGACGCGCTGTTCAGCAGCACGTTCATTCACAACCCGGTGCTCATCCAGGCGGCCGGTCTCTGCGCGATAGTCGCAGTCGCGACGACGCTCAAGACGGCGGTCCTGCTCGCGGCGGCGTTCTTCCCGGTGCTCATTATAACGCAGGTCTTCGCCTGTCTCGCGCTCAAAAAAGTCCCGAGATGGATAAGAGTCGCGATATATCTGCTCATCGGCACGGCGATAATTGCCGGAATCATATACGCAATTGATACTTTTATGCCCGAAATCAGCCTCGGCGCGGGTATATATCTCGCCCTGACGGCGGCAAACTCGATAATCGCCCTGCACTGCGAGAAGCTCGCGGTCAAGACCGACCTGCGCCATGCGTTCTTTGACTCCGTGGCAACGGCGCTCGGCTATGCAGCTGTTATTATCCCCGTCGGCGCGCTGCGCGAAATGATAGGCTCATCCACCATATGGGGCGCAAATATCAAAGTCCCGATGGCCTTCCCGGCGATTCTAATGCCGTTTGGCGGATTTTTGTTCCTCGCGTTCTTCGCCGCCGCGCTCAAGGCGCTGATAAACAAGCGCTTCCCCGAGCACTCGGCAGAGACCGAGATGAAGATAAAGAAAACTTTCGTCATAGTCAGCAAGAAGAATCTTCCCGAGGATCTGGCTCCCGCCAAGGCTGAGGAAGCTCCCGCAGAAGAGGAAAAAGAGACTGCCGAAGCAGAAGAGACTGTTGAAACGGAAGAGACTGTCGAAGTCGAAGAGACCGTTGAAGCCGAAGACCCCAAAGAGGATGACTTGGCACACTTCGAGCCGCTCGACGGCAAGGGCAAATTTGACCTTTCCGATATCTTCGCCAAAGACGACGAAGACGAAGATGACAAGGACTACGGCTCGGTGTTCAACCGCCTGTTCGACGAAGCAAAGGATTTTGACTCCGACGAGAAGAAGGAGGGAGACAAATGAACATGACCTGGTTTTTTGATTTGCTCTCCACAGCACTCTACACAGTGTTCATTCAGAATCTCGTCTTCAACGGCGGATACGCGGCGAGCGAAGCTCTTATGCTCGCGAAGAAGCCGCGCAGACTCTGGATGTTCTCGGCGATGATCGCATTTTTCTCGACCGTCACGGCACTCGCCTGCCGCGCGCTCGAAATGATACCGGTGCTCAGCACCCTGCCCTCGGCACTGCATTTTGCAATGTTCAGCGGCGTGCTTATCGTAGTTTTCCTGATAACCGGACTCATACTCAAGCTCGCCCTCGGCGCGACCGAGAAGTTCCTCGGCACGCTCGGCATGGCGGCGCTCAACACCCTTGTGCTCGCAACTCCCCTGCTCAACCGCAGCGCGGCCTACACCCTACCCGAGAGCATCGGCTCCGGCATCGGCGCGGGTCTCGCGTTCATTCTCGCGGCGACGCTCATATGCAAGGGTCTGCACATAATCTCGCAGAATCAGGATATGCCCAAAGCCTTCCGCGGCACTCCGGCGGCGTTCATCTACATCGCGCTGCTCTCGCTCGCGTTCTCCGGCTTCTCGGGCAGCTCCCTGTTCTCATAATTAATTAAAAAATTCCGACGCCGACGGGTGATGTCATGCCCGCCGCGCGGCACAGAGGATGATGAAAAATGGCAAAACGCAGCAAATATGACAAGTATTTTTCTCCCGGCACTCACAGGAGCATAACCGCGTTCAGCAAGCACGCGGCAGGCGGCTCGAAGCGCCGCAAGAGCTACACCGAGCGCAGGCGCAATAAGATAGTCGGAATAGTCCTCGCGTGCATTCTCGGCGCGGCTGTTGTCTTCACTGCGGCGTTTTTCGTCACCGATACGCTCCTAGGAATCTCCGACGCGAATGTCGAAACCACGCAGAAGGCCGAAAAAGACAACAAAGGCAATAAAGACAAGAACAACAAGGGCGGCAAGAACGACACGACCGCTCCCGCCGATAATCAGCAGACTTCAGCTGAAATAAAGGCGCGCGTCGGCAATGTCTCCCTGCTCGCGGGCGGCAGCGGACTCGACCAGTTCGTATCCTCGCTCAAGAGCGCGGGTCAGAACGCCGTTGTCATCGACTTCAAAGATGCGGCCGGCTATCTCAGCTACCCCTCGTCTATAGCGGCTGTAAAAGACAAAGCTCCGTCATCAAAGGCTCAGGCGAACGCCGCCGCGAGCGTCAAGAAAATCCAGCAGTCCGGCATAAAAGTCGTTGCGCGCATATACTGCTTCAAAGATACACAGATGCCGCGCATTGACCGCACCATGGCTGTTCACTACAACAAAACTCAGATGATCTGGCTCGACAACGAGGCTTCCAAGGGCGGCAAGCCGTGGCTCAACCCCTATTCGCAGACGGCTCAGAACTATCTGCTCGAAGTCGTCAAGGAAGTAAAGAACCTCGGCGTTGATGCTATACTGCTCGACGGCGTGCAGTTCCCCGACTTAAATTCTAACGTTGCGACATTTGACGGCGAGGGCTCGGTATCGAGAAACGCCGTGCTCGTAAATTTTGTCAACTCCTGCGTCTCCGCGTGCTCCGGCACTCCCGTTATCTGTGCGATGAAGGGCGAAGCGGCTGCGGGCGGCAGCAGCGATATATACAACGGCTCTCTCTGGAGCGCGAACGCCTCCGCTTTCGCGGTCGATCTCAGCTCCCTCAAGGCGGACGCCCAGCGCAGCTTCCCCGCCTCGAAGAAGGTCATTGAAATGAAGAGCTCGGCTTCAAACACCGACAGCACATATATCCTCACGAAATAAAGGCAGATTTAAATGCATTTTATCCCCTACAACTCGAGAAAAAAATATCATCTCTCGCCCGGCGCGGCTGTGCGCTCGGGTGAGGATATGATTTTCAGGATAGTTCTGCCCCGCTCGGAGCAGTGCAGCGCGGTTCGCCTCATTCTTGAGACGGACGGCGGCGAGAGAGAAGATTTTTCTTTCTCGTGGGAGCGAATGCAGGGCGAAAACGAGGAATGGTGGCGGCTCGAGACCGCCGCGCCCGAAAGCGCGGGGATAGTTTGGTACTTTTTTGAATACGACACCCCGTGGGGCACAAAAAAAATATCACTTGAATCTAATGGAAATGCCGTCATAGGCGAGGGCTCGCGCTGGCGGCTGACAGTATGCCGCGAAAACTGCGACACGCCACTGTGGCTTCGCGGCGGCACAATGTATCAGATATTCCCGGACAGGTTCTGCCGCTCCGGCAAAACTCCCCTGCCCGAGAACAAGCCGGCGGCGGAATATCACTCCCGCTGGGGCGAAGAGCCCGACTGGGAGCCCGACTCCGACGGAAAAATTGAAAAATACGACTTTTTCGGCGGCGACCTCAAGGGCATCGAAGAGAAGCTCGGCTATCTCGAGAGCTTCGGCGTCACCTGCATATATTTGAACCCGATTTTCTCCGCGCGCTCGAACCACCGATACGACACGGGCGACTACATGAAAATCGACCCGATGCTCGGCACAGAGGAGGATTTCAAGTCTCTCTGCAAGAGTGCCGAAGAGCACGGGATAAAAATTCTGCTCGACGGCGTGTTCAGCCACACGGGCGCCGACAGCAGATATTTTGACAAATTTTCGTCCTACGGCGGCAAGGGTGCATATTGCGACAAAAATTCTCCCTACCGTTCGTGGTATAATTTTCGTTGCTGGCCGGACGATTACGCCTGCTGGTGGGGCGTTGACATCCTGCCGGAGCTCAATGAGACCGATCCGGGCGTGCTGGCGTTTCTGACCGGCGAAAACGGCGTTGCACGGCACTGGCTCAGACTCGGCGCGTCGGGCTGGCGGCTCGATGTGGCGGACGAACTGCCCGATGAATTTCTCGACCGCTTCCACGAGGCGGTCAGAAAAGAGAAAAAAGACGCGTTTATCTACGGCGAGGTCTGGGAGGACGCGACCGACAAGATAAGCTACGGCCACCGCCGCAGATATCTCGAGGGCGGCGAGCTGGACAGCGTGATGAACTATCCGTTTGCAAATGCTGTTATAGATTTTGTCCGCACGGCGAATGCGGAAGAGCTCCGCGAATGCGTTGAAAACATAGTCGAACACTATCCGCGCGCGTCGCTCGACACGCTGATGAACCATATCGGCACCCACGACACGGTACGCGCCATAACGCGGCTCGGACGCGGCGATATCGGGCGCCACGAAAACGGGCGCGACAGGGGTATCTTGACTGAAGAGCAATATCAAAAGGGTGTTTGCCTTTTGAAGCTCGCCTCGGTTTTGCAGTTCACGCTCCCCGGCGTTCCCTGCGTCTATTACGGCGACGAGGTCGGACTCGCGGGCGGCGAAGATCCGTTCAACCGCGCCTGCTTCCCCTGGGGAAACGAAAACGCGGAGCTGCTCGACCACTACAGAACGCTCGGCAGGATCAGAAAGCTCTGTCCCGCGTTTATCGACGGAGAGTTCAACTGCATATCCTCGGTGCTCGGCTGCATCGCATATGAGCGCAATTCCGAATCGGGCAGCGCGCTGATAATCGCAAACGCGAACTGCCACGGGATAGAATACACTGTTCCCGAACGCTGGCGGGGCGCATCCACGCTCTTCGGCAGCGCCGCCGACGGACTCAATGTCCCGCTCGGCGCATATTCGGCGGCAATACTTTATAAATAATCGGAGGTGATAGCATGGCGAAAAGAAAGGGAATGAAGTTCCGCACAACGCAGGAGAAAAAGACAAAGCAGTTTCGGCTTTTCGTGCTCGGATTCGTCGGCTTTCTGCTCGCGTTCGCCCTCGTTTCTGTAGCCTATATGTTCAAATCGCATCATCTCTCAATGAACGACCTGTTCCCGGAAAAGGAAGTTGAATCCTCCGACGGGAGCACCGACGAGGCTATTGCGCCGCTCGGCGGCAAGGCGACATTTATGTTCGCCTGCGTCTCGGACGACAAAGATGAGCTGTATTTTGTCGCCGCGGTCAACGCCGATCTCGACTCGGGCGAGGTGCGCGTGTGCGCCTTTGATCCGAATACTTCGGCGGATATCTCCGGCAACAAAGACAGTCTTATGGGTCACTACAAGACCGGCGGCTCGAAAGAGCTCAAGAAAGCGGTCGACTCCCTCTGCGGATTCACCGCGGACAAATACGCCGTCTCGACCGCGAATCAGTTCAAGAATGCCATCAACGTGCTCTCCGGCGCGCAGATATCCGTGCCCGAGCGCATAAGCTATAAGACAAAGGAGCTGTCGCTCTCGCTCATGCCCGGCAACCAGACCGTCAAGGGCGAGACGCTGCTAAAATATTTCCGCTACTGCCTGACTCCGTCGGGCGGCGGAGCGCAAAAGCAGGGCGAACTGCTCTGCGTGCTGTTCTCGCAGTATATCAACAAGACCTATCTCGCCTCCGGGCGCAACTATTTCTCGCAGATAATCGACTCTTTGGACACCGACATATCAATAGTCGATTTCTCGCGCTGTGAGCGCACTCTCTCCGCGATGGCGGCGGGAGATATAAAATATACATCCGTTTCTTCCGCCGGCGAGCTGACCGTTACGCCCGGCAAGCGCGGAAAATAACCGTTTATAAAACAAGGGGGCGGTCATTTGGCAAGAAAGCTTCTGTGTCCTGCGGCGCTTCTGCTGGCGCTGACGCTCATATTCACCGGGTGCTCGGTGAAAAAGGTGAACAATATACCCTCATCCGAACAAGTGTCTGCGTTCGGCGACTTCAAGCACTACTTCGGCGAGCTTAACGAGAACGAGAAACGCGCATACAACGCCATTCTCCGCGACATTGAGTCGTTTCCCGAGGAAATTGAAATTCCGGAGCTCAACAACGAAGAGCTCGAAAAGGTCTGGCTCGCCGTTATGTACGACAACCCGGAGCTGATAATGCTCGGGCGCGAATGTATGCTCGTCTCGAGAGACCGCAAGTTCTGGTTCAGCTGCGAATACGCCATGACCAAAGACGAGTATGAGCAGAAAAAGGCCGAGCTTCAGACAAAAGCGGATGAGCTCGGCGCAAAGATAGTCAAAGAAGCTTCTGATTTTGACAAGGAACTGCTTATCCACGACGCGATAATCGACTCGTGCAGATATACCGACTCCGACAAGCTCATTGCAAGCTCCGCTTACGGCGTGCTCGTCAACGGCTCCGCCTCCTGCGAGGGATACGCAAAGGCGGCGAAGCTCCTGCTCGACAAGGCGGGAATAGAAAACTATGTCATTACCGGCACGGCGAAGCGCGAGGACGGCGTGAGCGAGGGACATATGTGGAATGTCGTCTTTATCGACGGCAAGCCCTATAACCTCGACCTCACCTGGGACGATCCCATCGGCGAGGGAGTGACGCAGAACAAACGCTATGCCTATTTCAATATTACGGACGAAGAGATACTGAAAACCCACACGTTTTCCGATGCGTCCGCCTGCTGCACCGCGACGGACAGCAACTATTTTGTCAAGCTCGGCAGGCAGTTCGACGGCTACAATGCCGAGACGAAAACCGCTCTTTCAAATATGTTCGGCGGGCATAAATCGGGCGACAAGCTCGACGTCAGGTTCTCTTCCGAAGACGCTTATCAACGCGCCATTGATGGACTGCTGAAAAAAGAGGAGATCTACAGACTCCTCAGCATCGCCGACGCGGGCAAGGGCGGATTTTCAACAACGCAGATAAATTATATCGCCGACGACACCCACTGTGTCATCGAATTTATTCTCGTGTAACCGGGGTGAAATGATGGACAAAAAGAGAATCGAGGCGGCTGTACGCGAGATACTTGCGGCGGTCGGCGAGGATCCGGACAGAGAGGGTCTTGTCGAAACGCCCGCGCGGGTCGCCAGAATGTATGAAGAGATTTTCTCGGGGCTCGAGGACGATCCGAAGCGCCATGTCAAGCTCTTCAACGAAGAGAAAAACGAAGAGATGGTCATTGTCCGCGACATCCCGATGTATTCGATGTGCGAGCATCATCTTCTGCCGTTCATCGGCAGGGCGCATATAGCATATATCCCGCGCGACGGCAAAGTCATAGGCCTGTCGAAGCTCGCGAGGATAGTTGACAGCTTCGCGCGCAGACCCCAACTTCAGGAGAGGCTCACTTCGCAGATTGCGGACTTCCTTGACGAACAGCTCGACCCGCTCGGCGTGGCAGTCGTTATCGAGGCGGAGCACCTGTGCATGACGATGCGCGGAGCGCGTGCGTCGGGTGCGCAGACGAGGACTTCCGCTCTGCGCGGAACGATGCGCTCGGACGCGAGGGCGCGCGCCGAGGCAATATCACTTCTGACAAAATAAGGCGATACTATGGAGAGATTTATTTTTGATACCTCCTCCCACACCCTTGTGTGCGGGATACTCAATATAACTCCCGATTCTTTTTCGGACGGCGGCAAATGGGACGAGCCGCAGAATGCTCTTGAGCACGCGCTTGAGATGCAGGCGCTCGGCGCTGATATCATCGATGTCGGCGCGCAGTCGACCCGACCCGGCTCAACAAGGCTCTCCGCCGACGAAGAGAACGCGAGGCTCATTCCGGTGCTCGATCTGTTAAAGGGCAGGATAACCGTTCCGATAAGCGTTGACACATTCTATCCCGAATGCGCGCACAAGGCTCTCACGCACGGCGCGAAGATAATCAACGATGTCAGCGGGGAAGCAAGCGACGAGATGGCGAAGGTCGTCAGCGAATTCGGCGCGGGGTGGATAATCATGCACAATCCCGCCGGCGCGGACGCCGTTCCCGTCTATGAAAACGGAGTCTCCGACGATGTGCTCGACTTTTTCGGCAGAGCCGCGAGGGTCGCAAAATCTCACGGGATACCGGCGAGCAGCCTCTGCTTCGACCCGGGAATCGGCTTTGCAAAAAGCTACGAGGACAACCTGCGCCTGATAAGGGATATCGGGAAGATAAAGACCGACGGCAGCGCGCTGATGTCCGCCGCGTCGCGAAAGCGCGTTATCGGCACGGCATCGGGCGAGACAGACGCCGCAAAGCGCGACCCGGGAACGGTGGCGCTGCACACGGCGAGCATATTGAACGGCGCAGATGTTATCCGCGCCCACGACGTGTTCTCCGCCGTCCAGTCGGCGCGCGTCGCGGACGCACTGAAAAAGATATACGGGGAGGCAGACGGTGGATAAGATAATTATAGATTCGCTTCGCCTCTTCGCCTATCACGGAGTCAATCCCGAAGAGCAGGAGGACGGGCAGTTCTTCATTCTCGACATTGAGGCGGATATTCCGCTTTCAAAAGCCGGCGAGAGCGACGATTTAAATGACACCGTCAGCTACGCGCAGATGATAAAATGCGCGCGCAGGGTGTTTTCCTCGCAGAAGGACAAGCTCATTGAGCGTGCCGCGCGGCGTGTTGCCGATGCACTGCTCGAAGAATTTCCGCCCATTGAGGGCGTGAGAGTGACCTGCAAAAAGCCGGACGCGCCGATGAAGGCGGATTTCGGCTTCGCCGCGGTCAGCATTTACAGGGAAAGAAAATAAAAACATAAAACGGGCAAGAAACATCAATCGAAAGGACTGTAGATTTTATGGCAAACTGTATGCAGGCAGTTATAGGGATCGGTTCAAACATGGGGGACAGACTGAAGAACATAAACGGCGCTGTGCGCTCTCTGTCCCGCCTGCCAAAAACGAAAATAACGGCGTGCTCCCACGTCTATGAGACCCGCCCGGTCGGATATGAGGCGCAGCCGCTGTTTTACAACGCCGCGATAATAGTGGAGACGGAGCTGTCCGCGCAGATGCTGCTCGGCGCATGCCTCGGCATCGAGGGAGCTTACGGCCGCGTGAGGACGATAAAAGACGGACCGCGCGTGCTCGACCTCGACCTGCTGCTCTATGAGGGCATGAAGAGCGAGAGCTTTCTGCTCACCCTGCCCCACCCGAGAATACACGAGCGCGCTTTCGTGATGGTTCCGCTGCTCGATCTGTTCCCGTCCGGCAGAGCACCCGGACTCTTCTTCCTGCCGGCTCTTCACGAGATCGGCACGGACGGTGTTGAAAGAATAAACGAAGAGATAACTCTTCCCGAATAAAGAACGAGGTGTACCAATGAAATACGACGTAGTTATCATCGGCGCGGGTCCTGCCGGAATATTCACGGCCATTGAGCTTATCCGCAAGGGCGCGAACAAGAAAATTATGATGGTTGAAAAGGGTCAGCCGATTGAAAAGCGCCGCTGCCCCAAATCAAAGACCAACAAGTGCGTCAACTGCAAGCCCTATTGCCACATAACGACCGGATTCTCCGGCGCGGGCGCGTTCTCGGACGGCAAACTGTCCCTGAGCCCCGAGGTCGGCGGTCAGCTCCCCGAGCTCATCGGCTACGATGTGGCGCAGAAGACTATTGAATATGCCGACAGCATCTATCTCGAGTTCGGCGCGGACACCCATGTTGAGGGCGTCGGACGCGAAGAGGAAGTCAAGGAGATAAGAAAGCGCGCGATAAAAGCGGGTCTTCGCCTCGTTGACTGCCCGATACGCCACCTCGGCACCGAGAAGGCGCAGGACATATACTATGCCATCGAGCAGTATCTCATCGAAAACGGCGTTGACATGCTCTTCGGCTACGAGTGCGACAACATAATTCTTGAGGGCGACCAGTGCAAGGGCGTCTATGTCCGCAAGGGCGACGAGAACATAGAGATCTTCGCGGATCACACGGTCATCGCGACCGGACGCCGCGGCGCGGACTGGCTCGAAAAGCTCTGCGCTCAGCATGATATTTCTCATCAGCCCGGCACAGTCGACATCGGCGTGCGCGTTGAGATAAGAAACGAGGTCATGGAGAAGGTCAACGATGTTCTCTATGAGTCGAAGCTCATAGGCTATCCCAAGCCGTTCAAGAACAAGGTCCGCACATTCTGCCAGAATCCCGGCGGATTTGTCAGCCAGGAGAACTACGACAACGACCTCGCCGTTGTCAACGGACACTCATACAAAGAGCTCAAGAGCAACAACACGAACCTCGCGATACTCTGCTCCCACAACTTCAATCAGCCGTTCAACCAGCCAATCGAATACGCACAGAAGGTCGGCGAGCTGACAAACATGCTCGGCGCGGGACATATTCTCGTCCAGCGCTACGGCGATATCCTCGACGGAAAGCGCACATGGCAGAAGGAGCTTGACCGCTCGAATGTCAGACCCACTCTCCCCGACGCCGTCGCAGGCGACATAACCGCCGCCATGCCCTACCGCGCGATGCTCAACATAATCAACTTCATCCAGGCTGTCGACTATGTTGTCCCCGGTTTCGCCGCGGAGGAGACGCTGCTCTACTCCCCCGAGCTCAAGTTCTACTCCAACCGCATCAAGATGGACGAAAACTTCGACACAAACGTCAGAGGTCTCCATTGCCTCGGCGACTCGAGCGGCTGGACAAGAGGTCTGATGATGGCGTCCGTCATGGGCGTGCTCATGGGCAGAAGCATAGCAGACAGATACAGCGAGTAAGTAAATATAAAAAACACATCACCCCCGAAGCTCACAAAAGTTTCGGGGGTGATGATTTTTAATTTTGTTGGAACCTCAGTGTGAGATGCACGGAGCAAGTTTTATGCACCGTACACCTGCACCTTTGTTTGAAAGTTTGTTGCTCAGCGGGATATGTACCTTACTTCTTTTTTGACATTAGATATTCCGCTACCGGACGGTTTGCTGGTAGATGTCAAAGTCTCTTCCTTGTAGAAATAATATGTAGTCGTTATGCTGCGCGAACGGTATCCATGTTGAATAACAACTGCACCCGGTCCCGCGGTATCTTTTGTTCCGATACTTGTATCATTCAGATTTCCGGTACTAAAGTACCACTTGGTTCCGTCAAGTGCTGTTGTAACCATTTTATCGGCATGCTTCGGATCCCTTTTAGCCTTTGATTGATTATACGGTTTATCGCTCCATTTTACATAACTGTGTGAATTCGTTACTTTCTTACCGCAAGAATCACAGGCCGTATTATAATATGACTGCCTATTTCCGCACGCCTGGCATTTCTTATAATAGTACCTATATACTTTTCCTTCACCAACGTCGAGTGTATCTGTCTTAGTTATTTTTTCAATGCCCCACTCGCTCCAGTCTCCATATTTTTTTTCCGGGTTAGGACTTACCGTATCGTCCTTTTTCCATCCGGACTTTGAGGGCGAGGACCCGGTTGATGTGCTGCGCTTGGTATAAGTATATCTTGTTTCGACTATCTGCGCTCCGGCAGGCGCCTTGCTCTCTTCCACCCAGCCGGAAATAGGATTCTGTTCCCACTGAGCATAGAGCGTTATGTTGCTTGTAGAGTTAAATGTATCGCCTGAAGAAACTTTTGTTCCGCCGCTCGGTGAGGTATACCAGCCGACAAATTTGTAGTAATCCTTTTTAGGCGTCGGCAGAGTTCCATAGGTATCTCCGTATTTAACAGAAATGCTGCTTACCGAGCTTCCTCCGTTGCTATTGAACGAAACCGTATATGTTGCGGGGCTCCAACGCGCATAAAGCTCAATATCTTCGGTAAACACAAATGTGTCGCTCGAATAAATTTTAGTTCCGCCGCTCGATGAAGTGTACCATCCCTCAAACTTATAGCCCGCTTTTGTCGGGGTCGGAAGGTCGCCGTAGCTCTGACCGTATTTTATGCTTTTTGTCGATCCGCTTACGCTTCCTCCCGTGGGATTGAAGCGCACGGTATAGGTATTCTCGCGCCACTTCGCATTGAGCGTATGGTTGCGGTCGACATTAACCGTCGAGTCCGCGGTCACTTTTTCTCCGCTGTCGGTATACCAGCCGTCAAAAGTATATCCCGGTTTTGTCGGCAGAGGAAGATTTCCGTATTTTTTGCCGTATGTAACACCAATCGGGCTGACCGCGCTGCCGCCGTTTGAGTTGAAAGACACCGTATATTCTCCTGCGGTCCAGCGCGCATAAAGCGTATGATCCTCGGAATTATTGACGGTATCGCTGCTTGTTATCTCCCTGGTATAAGCCCTCGACAAATACCATCCGGAGAAGGTATAACCGTTTCTTGTCGGCGTCGGCAGGGAGCCGTAAGGCTTCTCATAATATTTGGTCTCTGTCGTGGATCTCGATCCGTCGCCGTAATCAAACGTAACCTTTACGGGCTGCGGTCCCTTGCTGATATAGACAACAATCGTGCTGCCCTTCGGGACATTCATTCCGCCCTCCGGCGAAGTTCTGATAACAAGTCCCTCTTCGACTTCGGAATCATATATCTGTCTGAATTCAACCGTAAAGTCGCCAAGTTCCTCTTTTGCTTCGTTTTTGCTCATGCCGGCAACAACCGGAATAAACACGGTCGGCTCTGCCGTTGCATAAAATACCGTTATAGTATCGTCAACGGAAGCAACCGTTCCGCTGGGCGGATCCTGCGAGATAACCTCATTTTCCGGATACGAATCATTCTCCTCCGGCATAGGCACAACATTATTGAAGCCTGCCTGCGAGAGCGCTATAAGTGCTTCGGAGAGATCCTTGCCGACAACAGCAGGAACCTCTGAGGGAGCCTGTCCCTTTGAATAATAGATTATAACCGTATCTCCGGCTTTCAGCGTGGTACCCGCCGTTATCGTATTTCCGTCTGCGGTCACGATACGGATTATTGTTCCCTTTGTCGGATATTCGCTGCTGTACTCTTCTCTGGTCTGAACATTGAGTCCCTTGCTCTGGAGATAGGCTTCGACATTCGAACTGCCAAGGAATTCTTCGTCGATTCCGAATCCGTCATAGCTTTTTCCGAATGTTATTGTTCCGTCTTCCGAGACCTCAAGCTCATAGTCCTTTTCCGAACCTGCACTCTTGTTATATCTGACAACCGATCCGATGGTCAGATATTCACCTTCACTGTGATCCTGTTCTATAACTATATTCTCGTTTTCTTCGCTGAACTTCTTTACGCCGAAATCCAGACGCAGCTGTCCATCCCTGAACTCCGGCTCGGACTTCGCCTTCTCTTCCGATTCACCGACGATATTGGGAACGCGGACGAAACCTTCTATATTGCCGGCATTAAACATTGACTTGAAGTTTATGACACCGGTCAGTGTCAGCACACCGACCGCTATCGCCACAGTAAGCAGCGACGGGACAAGAATTTTGAGCCACAGCGGCCACGAATAGATATCTATCTTCTTTATCTTTCCGTATCTTCTCTTCGCCGGCGGATCTGCATTGAGCTCCTCGATAAAGGTTTTGATATCCGGTGTTCTGTCCTCCACGCGGACATTCATCGCGTTGAGAATTGCCACTTCGCGGTTTCTGGAAATATTTTTTACAAGCTTATGCGGCTCAATAAGAATATCCTTGTTCTGGTTCTCGTATTTTGCCCTGCGTTCCATAGCGTCCGGAGGCGTTTTGCCGGTTATCATCCTGTAAAGCGTTGCCGCTATGGCATAGACATCGGTATACGGACCCTGATCTCCCCTGCTTCTGTACTGCTCCTCGGGCGAATATCCGGGTTTTATAATTACCGTAAGGCTTCTGCTGTGAGACGTCGTTGCATATCTTGAAGCTCCGAAATCGATAAGCTTCACCGATCCGTCCTTCGTCAGGAATATGTTATCCGGTGCGATATCTCTGTGGAGAAGTCCCTCGGCGTGAACGGTCTGGAGCGATTCCATAACGGGCATAAGCATATTTATTGCTTCGTCCTCGGGAATGGTTCCGACCTGGCCGAGATATTCTTTCAGCGTGATTCCGTCCAGATACTCCATGATAATATATGCAGTTTCATTTTCCTCGAAGCTGTCAAATATTTTTACAATTCCGGCTTCGTTCTGGAATTTAGCCAGTCTCTTCGACTCCTCGACGAACTTTTTCAGACCGTCACGGAACTGTTCGCTCTTATCGCCGTTGAAAACCGTTACCTGTGACTGACCGGGCATTCTTGTTGAGAACTCGCCGGGAAGATACTCCTTTATTGCAACTTTCTGCTCGAGTTTTCCGTCCCAGCCTATATATGTCACTCCGAATCCGCCGTATCCGAGAACTCTGCCGACAATATATCTGTCGTGCAGCAGCGTCCCGGGCTGCATATGTATTGACTCCTCAGCCGGCGTTCCGCATACATATCCGCAATGCGGGCATACATTGAGCGCATCATCATACTGTTCCATACACCCCAAACATCTTTTCACTGTTATTCCTCCTCAAAAGTAAAGTTAGGATATATATCCGCCACCGCGCCGAATTTTGCGCTGTTGAGTGCATCGACGCTAACGGGTATTTTGTCAGAGCACAGCTTGCTCAGATAATCATTATTGAGCATATATCTTAAAAGTTTTTCAGCAGCTTTCTTTTCTGCCTGCGACGTTCTGTCAGATATGCTCCATTCATATGTAAATTCACAGAACAAAGGATCTTTTTCCGGGTATACACATTTGAAAGAAAATTTCTCGTTTCTATAGTTAAGGGCGGTAATAGGATTCAGCATCTCTATTGAAGAAACAAGAACCGTTCCTGACAGATCGTCCGCCTGAGAAATTTCACTGAAATCACACATCTCTATATTTCCGAAATTCTTTGTTATTAAGTCGGACATTCCAATATCGGACTTAACATTCTGCGCAGAGAAATCTGAAATATCATAAAAATACTGATCCGTATAACTTTTTCCGAACATATATGCAACCGGCAGATTCACTGCAAGCGGCATACGTTTTTTTGTATTGTAAATTTTGTTATAGTTTTTCTTGAGAAGCTCACAGCTTTTAAACTCGGAGGAGCTTATGACCGCATCCAGGGGTTCCGCGTCGGAATCGGTTATATCTTCGGAAACTCCCGTGCTCTCATACAAATCGGGTTTTCCCCCGCTGTCCGATTCCAATGCCTCTTTGAGGCGGGATTCATACTCTTCCTGCGTGAAAGAAACAACTGTGACCGTTACCTTTTCGTTGCCCTCCTGCATTTTGAAGTTATTTTCGCATATTGTTTTCAGGATATCATTTTGATCATGTTCCCGAATAACCCAAACCGTTATATCTGCGGCCTCAAGATATTCATTCGCCTTCTGACTGGAATATATTTTGAACGTGACGGCAGACACAACAGCAACCACAATACACGCAGCCATTATGCCAAGGAATTGTTTCAGCTTTCTGACCTTTTTCTCTTTTGAAAGCGGCATAACCTTTCTTTCGCCGCTCAGAGCGCGCAGAAAATCGTCGACATTTTTAAAGCGCATATGGCGTTCTACAGCCATTGCTTTCATAACGGTGTTGCTCAAATTTTCCGAAACCGCGGGATTGAGTTCATTGACCGGCACCAGCTCGTCCGATATTTTTCTGTTTGTTGATTCATCCGGTTTAACGCCGGTGAGCATCATATAAAGAGTCGCGCCGAGCGCATAAATATCAGTCCACGGGCCTATATTCTTTGTGTTATCGTACTGTTCCGGAGGTGAGTATCCCGGCTTGAGAATAATATCAATGACATCATCGGTGCTGTCCGCAAGCTTTGCTGCGCCGAGATCCATCAGCTTTATTTTGATCTCCTTGCCAGTACAGATAAAAATATTATCCGGCGCAACATCTCTGTGAATTATATTTTCGGCATGCAGGGAGCTCAATGCCTTTCCGACTTCAGTTGCAATAACTATAGCGAAATCCACATCGATTTTTCCGCCCATCTGGTTCAGATAATCATTAAGTGCCATTCCGCGCAACAGCTCCATGACTATATATGCCGTATTATTTTCTTCAAAGAACTCAAAAACATTCGGTATACTTCTGTGCGATCCGAATTTCGCCATATTTTTGGCTTCGGCAAGGAAACGTTCTTTTCTGTAATCGAACTCATCTTTTGAGTTCTTTGAAATGATAACGTTCTTCAGCCCTTCTGCTCGGGTGACAAGTCTGCTGATGAAGAACTCTTTGACAGCCACTATTGTTTCCAGCTTCGTATCCCAGGCTTTGTAGACGATGCCGAAGCCGCCTGCACCTACCACTTCACCTACTATATATCTGTTTGCAAGCATTGTTCCCGGAGCAAGATATATCGGTTCTTCAGCCTTTGTTATTTCAACGTGTCCGCAATAAGGGCAAACCGAAAGGCTTTCGTTGAACTCCTTAAAACAGGAAAAACATCTCTTCATGTTATTGCTCCTTCTCCTCATAATCGCTCCACGAAAAACTTTCATCGCATAACGGAACGAACATGAATTTGCTTGAACCTATTTCTATGATATCCTTTGCGCTTATAATCTTGGTTTCAAAGACATCGTCATTGTTGAGATATGTAAGACCGCTTCCGTCCCCTGGCTGAAGATAGAAGTTTCGTTTCTTCGGCTCATAGATAATCAACGCATGTTTTGACCGCGAAACAGTGTTGTCTCCACTGATTACTATCTTGTTTTCCGTGCTGCGCCCGATTGAATTTTTGCCGGAAACAATCGAAAAGCTGTCTCCAAAATGCGGGCCGCTCACACATACAAGCCACCCGACGACCGGATCAACCGGACCTTTTGGTGTATCACTGCTCAGCATTTTCTTGTTTGCTGCACTGAAATAACTTATGGTTTTTTCGTCCGTATTTGCAGAAACCTTTTTGACTGCATCCAACAGTGAGGGTCTGCTCTGCTCCGGTTCCGCCGCTGCCGATTCACTTTTGTCCGATTCTCCGCTATCCTTCTCCGAAGCATTTGCAGAGACCGAAGGCTCCGGCACTGAATTTACTGCCGTATTTACGGCGGGCTCTTTGTCCTCGCGGCTGCTTTTGTTCACATTCCAGAAATCGATGGTCTTCTCTGAATTCGGTTGTCCTCCTATGGGCTGCAGACCGCCGCCGCCCGTCGTCCCGCTCACCTGATTACTATATACCGGCATTTTTTTACCGCTTTGTGAAAAGGACTCGGGCATGCTGACAGGGTTTCCCCTTGATACGGGTTCTGCCGCCCTTTCTTCCGTATTTTTCTTCTTATGAAACAGACCGCCGAATTTGGGCGATCCCGAGGATTTTTTCCCGGAATCCGAAAAATTGTTTGCTTTTACACCGGCGCCGCAAATTGGGCAAACATCATACATATCGCTGTCGAAATAATGATTGTTGGTGCACATCGTGACATTCATGACAATTCCTCCATCATTTGATTTTTAAAACCGCTATTGTTGTATTATCTCTGCTGATCCCGTTTTTTGTTGCCGTCTTTTCGGCTTTTATCTCCAACGCCATCGCAGTTTCATTGACATTACTGAAATTATTGACAATATTCAGAATATCCGCATCGGGCAATACTTTATATAATCCGTCGGACATTATCACCAGCCTGTCGCCCGGCAATAGTGGCAGCGGCAGATTGTTATAATCAACAAGCGGCGAACCGGAAATACCCAAAAAGCTGATTAGTGCTTCACCTTTCAGGTTTTCGGAATTAAATTCCTCACGGTCTATCATTCCGGCATTAAGTTTTTCAAGCAGTACGGTTGTATAGTTATGATCCTGCGTTATCTGTGCAAAATCTCCGTCTCTGAAAAGATACAGTCTGCTGTCGCCAACGGAGTTCCAATACAGATTTCTGCTGCTATCCAACATAACGGCGACCAGTGTACTTCCCGCATTCAACTTTTCGCCGGAGGCTGTTTTCAAATTGAGTACATCCGCATTGGCCAAAGCTGTACATTCCTCCAAAAACGGAATTATTTCATAGTTTTTTGGTGCACTTTTATATTGTAATATAAATCTGTTCACCGCCGCATTGCTCGCCAGACGGCCTCCCTCGTGACCGCCCATTCCGTCGCAAACAATAATCAGGCTTCTTTCATCATCGAGCATATAGCCAAAGTCGTCCTGTTGATCCGTTCGGTCGCCCATCACCGAAAGAACTGCAAGCGAGCATATGGGATTTTCACAATAAGCTGTTCTTTTCTGCATATGCTTCTCCTCCCGGTTATTTGTCGCACCACACAGCTATCGCCGAAAAATTATCCATATTTCTGTCTTTGCCGCTTTCCTTAACGACCTGAACCATGCTGCTCAACCAATCTTCAACGGTTGCAGATGTCTTCAAAAGTGCGCACATATCTTTTTCTTCTATCAGCTCCCAAAAACCGTCTGAGCAAAGAAGAAACGCTCGACACTTTTTAAGCGGCACCGGCTTCATCAGATCAAACATTGGCTCGTCCCATTCTATACCCATAACTCTGAGAACGATGTTTCGATCAGGGTGATTACGTATCTCGGATTCCTTTATGTCTTTGGAAAGCACAAGCATTTGCGGAATGCTGTGATCCAATGTTCTTTTATAGACCTTGTTTTTTCCGAATATGTAAACTCTGGAATCCCCCACATGACCGATATAAGCGTTTTTTTCATCTGTCACTAAGGAAACAGCCGTCGTCTTCATTTTGTGCCGAGCTTTCAGCTCAATTTGTTTGGCCATAAGAATATCCTGAGCCGCCATAAAAGCTGATGCGAGAAAATCCGATGAGTTGCCGCTTTTTTTAAATTGATTCTTGAAAACCTCTGCAACCAGTGAAGACGCCGCATCTCCCATACCGTGACCGCCAAGTCCGTCGCAAAGGACAAAACAATGTTCGTTTTCTTTGCTGCAAACCCCTATTGAATCCTCGTTGACGGCCCGGTCTCCGCGATCTGTAAATAATGCATATGTCAAATTCATTTTTTTGCTCTCTGTTTCCGTTTATTTTTCATCTGCCAACTCGTTGAGACGGCTTCTGTATGCCTGAACCTCAGAATTGATAAATCCGACAAAATCAATTGACTCAATGTCGTCATGCATAAACAAAAACATTATCTCGCTGTCGATATATCCCTCAGGAAAGGGAACTCCGACATAATCGTATATATTCTCATCATCCTCGCGCTCAACCTCTGTCCCGATAACCATCAATTTTTTCTCTGCATCGGTCAAAGTTATAACGCTGCCTATAGGCAGCAGCCTGCTGCTTTCCATAACTTCTTATAGCCCCTTTCAATTATCTATTGCCAATTTTCCTAATTTGTATGCAGATCTGAATGTTTTATATATTCTTCTGCAGCACTCATATAATATATTTCCGTCTGAACTCGGATCTATTTTCATAAGTTTCCTTATAAAAAATTCCGGATCCATGCTGAACGAAATCTTGTTGTCGAGCACGTCACTGTATGTAGCCTCACCCCATATCGGCGACAGCTTCGGCTTGCCTGTAAGAACTGTGTTGGCCTTCCCGAAGGCTGAAATCATTTTATCGAGCCCGTCAAGGAATGTTACCAAATCCACACCCGTATATACCAATTTTCCTATAAGGGCACCGACTTGAGCGTTTCCTAAAAAGTCTTTTCCAATGCTCTCTCCGTTTTCAATCAGAAGGTCCTTAAGCCAATTGACGCCGACTTCTTCATATAACCCTTCAGAGAGAAGACACATATCTGCCGTGTTATTCACAAAATCGTTTGTGCCGCTTATAAGCATAACTACGCCGATCGGAATTCCGCCGGCAAAACAAGCAGCTATTCCGCCGGCAATTTTTGTGATAGCCTTTCCCTCGCCTAAAATAGCTTTTCCGTAATGCCAGACTTTAAAAGTATTGCCGCGCGCGTCATAATCCTTTTTGAGCACAGAATAAATACTTTTTACTTTGTCTGCTATTGCATTCGAGCTTCCGACACACATCGCACCGAGACTTTTGATCAGCTCGCCCCTGTCTCTCGCCTCAACCCGACCGTCATATTCGGTGTACGGTATTCTGCCGCCGCCCGATCCCCCGCCAAAGCCTTTCTTTCTGACTCCTACCGCAGCAGCAGGCACTGAGCGCCTAACCCGCTGTTCCGTGCGGTAATATTTATTGGCGCTGCTATCCGCAAAAGAGTTTATCCGGTCAATTTTTTGCGACACCGACTTTAATTGGGAGTCTATATTTCTGAATTTCGCGGATAGATCGCCCTTATTGATTACTTTTGGATCTATCCTATTTTTTATAGACCGGATGTTTTGATTTGCAGTCGTAACTGTTTTCTTTGCCTTTTTCGCCTGACTGCCGGCATTGAGAACAGCCGGAACATTTATTTTTATTGTTCCCATCAGCGCTCACCCCCTTAAATCTTATATCCGCGGTCTTATCGCCGCGCATTATCCCATATACGGCGTTTGCTCTCCATAAGGTCTTTGCTCTTTTCAAGCTCTTCGTTAAGTTTTTGAATTCTTTCAAAGTTCTCAAAAATTTTTGAAACCCTCAACAGAGCATCGAATTCGCCCGGAGCGTCATCATCATTTTTTGTTAACCGCTCCAGCTCTTTCTTCTTTTTCTTGTATTCCGCTTCCGCTTTTTCAAAATCGGACTTGGCCTTGGCAATTCTCTGAGCCTTTGCCCTGGCAGCAGCCTGAGCCTTTGCTCTTGCCGCAGCATCTTCTTCCCTCTTGACTGCCGCCGCCGCCGATTTTATAGCGTTGCTTAAAGAAGTGAGCCGATTAATAACATCGTCTATCTGCCTGACTACCTGATCGATACCCTTTGAGACATACCTGACCTCTGCACCGCTCCAGTTTGCGGCAAGTGACGATTTATAATCTGTCAATTGTGTTTTTGCCCGTTTGAGACCGGCTATCTGATTTGTTATCTGATTCGCCTGATCCCTTGCTGCATTTACATTTACAGCCATATGTTCAACCTCTCTAAGCAATTATCTCGGCGTTCCGCATTTCGGACAGACTCCGTATTTAGAGCTGAACGGCGCAGAACAATTTTTGCAAAAAACTATTCTCACATCCTGATTGTTGGGATACGGCGTTTTCTGCGCTTTACCCCTGTTTGACACCGACCTCGTTTCCTTGCGGTCCTGCATCGAACCGGTACCTTCCCTACGTATTTTCAAAAGCATTGAAATTGTAACTGCGTGAAGCGCCATTGAAATACCGAGAAGCACAAAAATTATTATAATTTGAATATACAAATCCGTGACCTCCACATGAATAAGTGCATTTGACTAAATTGAATAAAACGCATAATCCATTAACGACTTTTTGTCAAAGTAAGCAACCGATTGATTTTCAAGGCCTTTTTCAACGGTAACCGATATTTTTTGCTCATAGAACCTTGTCTTCTTTTTGTTGCGTTCAATTATAACTGTTATCTCCGTTGAGCCCTCGTGTTTCGCTACTATACTTATTGTTTTTTTAGTTTTATTATATCTGACTTCGGCTATGTTGGGATCTGCTATACTTACTTTGATACCGCCCTTATTTTTAATATCCTTATCGCTTAATGGAAGTGATGTTATTGATACGCTTTCCTCGTCACCTTCGCGAACTATGCTTTTGTATTTTTCAAGATATATTTTTCCCTGACCGTTAACCTCAACAGCGGTTTGTCCGCTGCCGTCTCGTGTACAGTTTGACATATATTTTCCGTCTTCAAAGTGCGACGAGTGTGACCACAGGTTTATAGGCTTAAACATTGAAACCGATTTTGCTTTCAGGGTTTTAATAACAAATTTACCCACTTTGCTTTTTTCTGTCAGCAAATTTCCTTCAAAGCTCAAATTATAATCAATACCTATGCAATACTTTAGATCACCGCTTTTACTCCATTCATCCGCCGTATATTTGGTAACATACACATATCCGGATTGCGGTTTTTCATCATGAGAAAAGAATCTTGCTTCGGCATCAATCTCAAATTTAGCTTTTATCTCTCCATCTATAATCGGATCGCCAAAATAACCAACATTAGGATTCAACGCGAGCGCTATTGTAACATTTGCATTGACATGTGAATCCGTGTCTGTCGTTGACAGGTTTGCTGTATTTGCTCTGTAACTGAACCAGCTTGTCTTTTTTATGGTAAGTTCATATGCATTGCTCTGCATAATCTTCAGATTTATTGTTCCATCAAACCTGATTTCCAAATATAATGTTGCGCCTATAGTAAATCCGCTACCCAACGGAATTATAACCTGAGCCAGCTTAATGCTTTTTGACCCACCGGCAGAACTTCCGGTAAATCTCGCGTTTTTAATATTAGCAAAAAAATTACCGGATACTTTTTTATCTTTAAAGTCAATTTTAAGTCCGCCGTTTCCGTTATTTGCAGGGCTATATCTGAACTCCGCTTTAGCATTTGCAGTAAACTCCGTTTTATATGAGAGTTTCACATTTCCCACCGCTTTTTTACTAAGCAACAGTTTTCCGACATTATGGACACTGACATTGAAATCACTTATTGTTGCCGAGAGTTCAATGCTTGGGTCTATTGCCGGATTTCTCCATTCCTGTTTTGAATAAATCGGGTCGTTTATTTTAAAAGTGTGCCCGAAAGTGACGGTTATTCCGTTGTTGTTTGCGGCCGGTTTTATGCTCACGCCCTCAGGAATATCTTTGGAAGGAATTGTCTGTATTTTTTCATCTTCATCTTTAGGATTACTTACCGGACTTATTGTTTTCTTTGCGTTTATTCCCTGATTTTCGGGCTCATCTTTCAGAAATTGTTCCGCATCGCAGTCATATCCGGTTATCGTTACCATTACCCCGACATAATTGACATCTGTAATTTCAACCGATATCGGTTTTGAATAAGAAAGGCCTCTGGTTAAAGATTGTTGTGCTCCCGCCTTTGGCATCACAACAATCTTACCGACTTCATATGCCTCTATATTTTGCTGATAAGCAGCTTTACTTATTTGAAAGGAAATTTTTCTGCGATTTGCGGGACCGTCAAGAAATTCAGTTTCTGTATTTATTTCTTTGTCGCAAAAGACAGTCTTTGGCCTTTCGCCGCCATCTGTATCAATACTCTCTGTCGATACAGCATCAAATTCTTTATAATCATATATTTTTACGCTCTTATCGATAACCTGAACGTTATCTTTATATGAGACCTTTAACTCGCCTTTTTCATACTGACTGTTTGCCTCAACTTTAAACATTCTGTTTATAGCATTAAGACATTCCTCTGCCGTCATTTTTTCATTTCCATCAAAATATCCCTTGTTGAGTTCGAATATTCCCATTCCTACGGCATCTTTTACTGCTTGTTTATCATGACAGAATAAAATATCTTTAACCTTTATATCATCGCATGTTTTTCTGTATGTCATAAAATTTACGCAGGCATCTGCAACTATTTCCTTTGTTACATAGCCTGTAACATTCTTTACCTGACCTTTATCCAAGAGCTCCCATTCAAGCATAATCTCAGACTCAATTTCATAGCCCTCTCCATTTTTCAATTCTTCCATTGTATGATTTTCAGAATAGAGATTTGTCTGTTCAATAAAAAGGCTGAAGAACTGGCCTTTTGTCATATAATAATCTTCATCCTCATCATTTCGACAGGCAACAAAAGACGACAGAACAAATATCGTACAAAAGAACAGACATAATACTTTTTTCAGGAGCCCCTTCATTTTCATTATTTTCACCTCAAAAAACTTCACAAACATGTGGACGGAAATACCCGCCCACATGTTTCACTTTTTTATTTGAACGCTTCGGCGTTTGCCTGGATGGCGCTCTCTGTTGACTCATAGGTCTGTGCCGTATTGACAAGAAACTTTGCATATGACTCAACAACGGTTTTGTACTCCTCAAACCTCGGTTTGAGAGCATTCATTGCCGCACGAATCTCTTCTCCGGCGTCGCTCTTCCAAGTTGAGCTGAGGTCGTTCATGCTCTTGTTTATCTCCTCAAGCTTTGTATCGAGCGCATTGTTGATGCTGCGTACTTTTTCAGCAGTATCTACCAGTACTTGCGTTGAAATCTGAATACCGTCTGCCATTTTTTACTCCCCCTTAATTAACAAGCTTGCGAGCCTCGGCAACAACGTTGTCCTGCGTGTCACGATAGCCCTTGGCGCTTTTTCTAAGGAAATCGGCATATTCAAGCATCAGAGTATGCATTTTTTCAAAATCATCTTTGAAACCTGCAATCTGATCAACAAATGCCACATTGTCCTTTCCGTTCCAGGTCGAAGCCATAGCGTTTGTTTCGCTGTAAAGCTGGTCATACTGTGTCTTGTAATCACCAGCCAGGCCTTCAATCTTGCCCGCCGTAGACTCCAACAGTTCAGGCGTCACCTGAATAATCTTTGCCATGTTAAATGACCTCCTTGATTTTTTATATTAACATCAGTCTTGATCCGTTCTTTATTTCCGTCTCCAGCACTGACAAGTTAATATCTATAATAGAACCGTCCCCGCGAAAACAAAGCACATTGTTTTCGTTGGCAATAAATCTTCCGTCCGACATCTCTGCCACCGACTTTTTTATCAGTTCAAGCACCGTATATACTTTTAGAGACACAGGGATAAACATGTCGTATGAAGAGTTTATTATCGGCACAAAAATATTTACAAGGATCTTGTCCATATCCGTCACTCCCTTTCAGCGGATGAAAGCAATTTTACAAGTACCGGACGATTCTTTGAAACGACATATCCATATTCCGAGCCTATGTCATCATAAAGGTCTGCGGTTATCTTACTTATCTTTATCGTATACTGATCCGCAAATCCGTCGCCAACCCAGATACCGTCGGAACCGCTTATGTGTTTTTTGTACCAGGTATTATAATTCTGCGACATGAGCTGGCTCGCAGTGTCGAAAATAACAAAATGAATTTTGTAGATTTCTTCTGCCTTTTCGAGCAATACATTCAACTTGTCTTTGGAATCCGCAGACAGCTTTTCATAAAATCGCTTATAACCCAATATGACATAAATTCTGTCATCAAATCCGGCAAGCACCTCTTTTTCCATTCTGCCGTCCTTGTAGCTGTTATGCCGTTCGACCATCTCAGCGAAAACGTCTTTAACGACCTCGTCAAAATCCATATTCACAACGGAAAGCTCTTCTTTATAAATAAACTCTTCCGGGTCTATTACTGTTGTGTTTGCAATTTCAGACAAAAGCACGGAAAGTTCTTCGGCGAAGTTGATCATTTCGGGCAGCTCCTGCGCAACAACCGGAAGAACCACCTTATTTGTCAGATTTACAAACGAAATGTTCAAGCTGCTCTTCTCGACTCCGACAGGCACACGCGAAATATCCCTGATGTAATCGCCGACAAAGTCACAATCCACTGTATCGGGAAGAATAGGAACGCTCTTTGCAAATGAATCCGAATTTTTTGCAAGACCGTCGCAAAATTCAATAATTGTCTCTCGAAGATTGGCGCTGTCCATTGCATAAGCGGTCTGGAACTCATAAACTCTGTCCATCGCAACCAATCCTCTTCCCTTATATGCAGAGGGAATCAGGCCGTCTGTTTTTCCGACTATGATTGAATAATCTGTTGCGTCGTTCAGCTGAAGCGTCATAACAACTCTGAAATTCTGCTGGGTACGGTACCTGATTGCATTTGTGCCGGTTGCGCTGACCGCAAAATAGATTCCGTATTTTACTCCGTCACGGCTTAAAACAGTAAAATCATCCTGAAAATCCTCGTACTGCTCCGCAAATCCGGAGAAATCGTTGAGCACAACCACAATGTTCGGAATAACCGTACCGCTGTTTCTGTAATAGCTTGCATAATCGCCGCCATAGTCAGAGAAAAGACTGCGTCTTTCATTCATCTCAGCCTGCAGCATCTTGAACAGGTTGGTAATCATTTCTTCATCTGCCGACGTCATGAACCCGCCGACCTGAGGCGCAGTTTCAAAAACCTTCAGAGTCTCCGAGCCAAAGTCGAGAATATACATATTAAGCTCTTCGGCCGTGTGATTCTTGATGAGTGAATAGCAAAGAGTTGTCAGGAAAGTAGCCTTTCCGTTGCCGGCCGAACCATAGATAAGACAATTTCCTTCTCTTGACAGCGGAACCGTAAGCAATCCCTGTTTCTGGTTGAACGGATCGTCATATTCGCCGACAATCGGTTCGAGATATACGCCGTGCGATAATGTGCCATACTTGCTTTCAAGACTGTCAATATATATTCTTTCGGGTATCGGTTCGAGCCACAACGGTCTGGCATACACATTTTCTTCTTTTGCAAGATCGGACAAATACTTTACAACCGACACTATCTGCTTTGTGCTCGCCTTTCCGATCTTCTTTTTCTGGCTGGGCATGACATTCATAACAACTCTTCCGATGTTGTCAATAACCTGAATGCTTGTATCTACCGTCTTTTCAATGACATCTGTAGGTATATAATCTGCACCGCACCATGCCGATTGACCAAGCGCAAACAATTCATTGTATCCGACCTGGAGATAAAACCTTCCCGTCTGTGTAAGCTCCGCTGCATCCGGGCATTTTATCATATCCTGACTGTCCGCCCGCTCCTGAACCTTGAGACAAACTCTGAATTTACTGTTGCTCCAGATTTGGTCGTCAACGACTCCGCTCGGCTTCTGCGTTGCCAGAATCAAGTGGATACCAAGGCTTCGTCCGATTCGTGCCGCGCTGATAAGCTGATCCATAAAGTCCGGCTGCTGAGTTTTCAACTCCGCAAACTCATCCGATATAATAAACAGGTGCGGGAGCGGCTCGGTAACAACTTTGTCTCTGTACAACTGCTGATATTTATATATATCCATTGTGCCTTCGTTCGTTATTCTCAATGCATCGTTAAATATGCTCTGCCTTCTGCGCAATTCACTTTGTATTGAAATAAGCGAACGTTTAATTGACGCTCCGTCAAGGTTGGTAATTGTACCCGCGAGATGCGGAAGTTTTATACAGCGATCCGCATTTTCAAATGCTCCCGCTAATCCGCCGCCCTTATAATCGATCAGGATAAATGACACTTCGTCCGGGTGATAGTTAACCGCCATAGACAGAATATATGTAATTATAAATTCTGATTTTCCCGAACCGGTCATTCCGGCAACCAATCCATGCGGTCCGTGATACTTCTCGTGAAGATCCAAGTTGAATAACTCGCCCTCGGAATTTACTCCCACAGGAGTTTGCAGGGTTTTTGTGGGGTTGTTTTCTCTCCATCTTGTCAATGAATTGAGATACTCAACCTTACCGACATTGAACATTTCAAGGAATGTTATCATAGACGGCATCGTGTACTGCTGTCCGTTTACATCCAGTTCGATATTTGCAAGCTTTTCGGAAACCCTTCCAAAAATACTTTCATCCGCATGTTCTGCATCAAAAACTATCTGAGCCCCCGTTGTGTTATCTTTGTCGTACAGCTTTGTATTTCTGCCATTTACATGGATAACGGTCTTTGTTTCTTTCGGAAAATCGTTGAACTTTTCGCCGATAAACAGTGCACTGAATCCTATATTGCCTTTGCTGCTAAGCAGTTTGCTGAGCGTTTCGCATTTTCTGCTCAGTTTTCCGCTGGCGGATATAAGAACATAGTAAGGTGCAAAGTCCGCATAGCTCCTGTTATATTTGTCTTGGCGCACCAGAATGTTTTTTTCCATGAATGCCGAAATTTCTTTCACTTCGTCATCATCGGACGCAAAAAATCTTATTCTCTTATCGTCGCTCCAAAAGTGCGGAATATATTTTGTAAAAGCCCATTCATCTTCATCGCTCTTGTCAAGCAATATCATTATTTTCAGTTCGTCATAGCTGTGGAGTGCAACCAGCTGCAGAATAACGGACTTCATAAAATTATATGTTGCTGCTTTTTCTCCGTAAAAACCGACTGCGGCATTCTCCGTAAGCGACAGACTTATCGGCACATTATGCAGAACCTTCGGCTCTTCTGCCAAAGTAAGCATGGCATTTTGAAGAATATCATCATCCATCGTGAACTTTTTTTCGGGATACTTTACTTCCGCATCCATTTCAATTGTTCCGATTCCAAGACGCAGCTTTAAAAAATCTGCCTGACCCAGCACACGCTCCCACAGATTCGATTTCTCCATCATTACTCTGTCTGCACATTCACCCTGAGATGTCAGATTCTCGTTGAGAATATCGCTCTGCTCCCTCGAAAGTCGTTTGAACTTTTCACCGATCTCGCTTAAATATTCCAGATATTTTTCCTGACGTCTGTTTTCATTGGCGATACGCTGTTTCTTTTCATGTCTCTTTGTCAGGAGCGGCCAAAGTACCGTTCCAAGCAGCATACTGACCGACATGAGCAGCGTCGGAATTACGGACGCCATATTGCCCCCGTTTATTCCGTTGATGAGAGATATCAGTCCCGTACTTACAGATGTCATTCCCATTGTAATGGACGGTCCTATCATCAATGCAAGCGGAACTGTCTCTTCTTTTTCTAACGGCGGCGGCGGATCAATCTTTACCTCGGCATGCTCAATCTCTTTTCTAAAACGGGGCGAGCGGGAGAAAAACTGTTTTTCTGGCTGTTCGGGTATATTCTCGTCGCTATTTCTCGCAACCTGTGTTCTGCCGATACCGATACTGTCGGACTTGATTTTCAATTTTTCGTCCGGGTTGTTTAGGGCAATATAATTGCTGCCCACAACCATCTTCAGACCCATAATATAGATGAAGTCCCCCGGTTTGAGCTTTTTAGTCTCAATTCGGTAACCGTTTACATATGTACCGTTCTTGCTCGCAAGATCGCAAATTGACCAAGCTTCACCGTCAAACATAAGCCTGGCATGTTCATTGGATACAAACCGATTATTGAAGCAAAAATTATTGTTTGGATCCCTTCCGATAGTGAATACTGCCGGCTCTTTTGCAACAATCCGCGTAAGCGTCTGGCGTGTATAATCAATATTCTCGGCAAACAGGATTACTCGTTCGTCCGAATTTTCAATTTTTAAATATAGAAAGCTGGACGGTGTAAGTATGTGGTTTTTGAGCACATTCCCTTCTGTATCGAAGATTTTTACCATTTTGTTTTCTTTGAGAAACCATTTTTCATCAATGGCTTCAATGCTCGCCAATTGACGCAGTCTGCCCTTTTCATCCAAATCCGTAAGCCAATACTGCCCCTTGACTCTCTGAGGTAAAGTAAGGCTGAACATCTGTGTTGACTTAATAAGTGTAATTATCATTTCGTTTCCTCGCTGTCATTTTTTGCCGCAGACACATCTGTTTTCATGTGATTTCAAAAAGCATTTTTCTTCTGACTATTTTACAATATGGAGTGATTTTTGAACTCTCCGTTTTCATGCTTCTACCAGATATGTGCATATATTTTTTGTTTTTTACTCTTTAAATATAAATGTCTTTTCCAATATTCAGCACAATTTTTCCATATTATATGTATTCAGGCACATAATAGCAGAAAAAAATTTCTTTGTCCATAGAATCGGTACGAAACGCATTAAAAACGGTATGAACATGCACTTTTTGACTTTCTTTTTAACAGTGTTTTAAAAAAGTTAAAACTTCGACACCTATTTTTGTTTTTGGCACAATCCTCTGAGGCTTTATTTTGTCTCTGACAATATGATAATTTATTATTTTCAGGTGCCGATTTGTTGGTGATGTAAATATATTCTCATGTGCAGCATGCGTGCCTGCAAATTTAAATTAAAAAAGGCACTTGCAATTGCAAGTGCCTCAGTCTGTCGAAAAAGGCCCAGCAAGAGCTGAGCATTTTTTGAAAAATGTGGTAAAATAAAAGCGGTGATAAAATGATAGTAAAGCAGAGAGAAAACCGCGAACAGGTAGAAATATTCAGCATAGAAGAGTTCGTACCGGCAGACCATTTGTTAAGGAAAATAGACAGTGCGATAGATTTCACTTACATATATGAAATAGTAGAAGATTTGTATTGTGCAGATAATGGCAGACCGAGCATAGACCCGGTTGTGATATTTAAAATGGTGTTGATACAGCATCTGTACGGATTGCCGTCACTCAGAAGAACAGTTGATGGAAGAAATCAACGAGGACAGAGCAGACCACGGCAAAAAGCCGTTTGACGGAACAAAAGCAACGGAAGAAAAAGCAATAAATGAATCAACAACAGACCCGGAAAGCGGAGTGTTTCACAAAGGAGAACACAAGAAATGCTTTGCATATACAGCACAGACAGGTTGTGACAAAAACGGCTATGTAATGGATGTAACGGTCAATTCGGGCAATGTTCATGACAGTGTGGCATTTGACGGATTATACGAAAGACTCATAGAAAAGAATCCTGAAATAGAAGCAGTAGTAATGGATGCAGGATACAAGACGCCGTGGATAAGCAAGAGAGTATTGGATGACAAGAGAATACCTGTACTGCCGTATAAAAGGCCGATGGGTAAACAAGACTTTTTTAAACCGTATGAATATGTATATGATAAATACTATGATTGTGTAATATGTCCCGAAAACCATGTGCTGAATTATGCTACAACAAACAGAGAAGAATACCGAGAATTCAAGAGCAAAACATATATATGCGAAAACTGCCCGTCAAGATACAAGTGCACAGAAAACAGCAAGTATGAGAAAACGGTAACAAAGCACATTTGGTCTGATTATCTTGAAAAGGTGGAAGACATCAGACACACTCCGATATACAAGGAAATGTATGAACGGAGAAAAGAAACAATTGAACGAGTATTTGCAGACGCAAAAGAAAAACACGCAATGCGATACACGCCTTACAGAGGCTTATCCCAAGTAACCAACTGGGTTAGGCTTAAATTTGCTACCATGAACCTGAAAAAATATGCAGTTCACAGGTGGAAAAGATTGAATGCACTTCAGCCATCTGCCAAATTTTCCTTGCTTTTCAATTTTTTATTATATTTTAACTTTAAAACCCTAAAACTCTCTTGAGCTTTAGGGTTTTTCTACAGACTGAGCACCTGCATTGCAAGTGCTTTTTTGCGTTTTACAGATAAAGTTTCGGTGAAATATCCCGCCGACGCGGGATGTGAAATGTTTGCCTTGCGGCAAACGTAAAATATCGCTCCTTCGTCGCAATGTGAAATAAAATTTGCCCGCGTTCGCGCAGCGAACATTTCACGCGAGCTATCGCATTTCACACGCCGCAGGCGTATTTCACTTGCCCGCAAGGGCAAATTTCACTGAAAAAGGCACTTGCAATTAATCGCAGTGCCGAATAAAGCCACTATAAGCTTTAGTGAAATCGCTCGCCTTGCTCGCGGTGAAATAATTTACTTCGTAAATTGTGAAATTTGATGCTGCGCATCAAGTGAAATAAAATTCGTTCCTTCATATGCCGCAGGCATATTTCACATTTGCGAAGCAAATATTTCACATCGAAGATATTTCACTCGTTCCGTAGGAACGAATTTCACTGAAAAGACTTCAATTCTTTGCAAAAAATATCTTTGTATATCTATGACGCTTTGATATTACATTGCTTCTGTACTACTTAATCAAAGCACAAGTGAAATATCCCGCCGATGCGGGATGTGAAATGTTTGCCTTGCGGCAAACGTGAAATATTGCTCCTTCGTCGCAATGTGAAATGAAATTTGCCCGCGTTCGCGCAGCGAACATTTCACGCGAGTTATCGCATTTCACACGCCGCAGGCGTATTTCACTTGCCCGCAAGGGCAAATTTCACTGAAAAAGGCACTTGCAATTAATCGCAGTGCCGAATAAAGCCACTATAAGCTTTAGTGAAATCGCTCGCCTTGCTCGCGGTGAAATAATTTACTTCGTAAATTGTGAAATTTGATGCTGCGCATCAAGTGAAATAAAATTCGTTCCTTCATATGCCGCAGGCATATTTCACATTTGCGAAGCAAATATTTCACATCGAAGATATTTCACTCGTTCCAGAGGAACGAATTTCACTGAAAAAGGCACTTGCAATCGCAAGTGCCTTTTTCTGGCTAAGGGCTACAAAAAAGATGTTTTCGTGTATTTGCTGTATGGATTTGAACTCTCACATAACTAATCGGCTAATATTCGATACATTTCCGCTTTCTTTTTTATAAAAACTACTTTATTTTTATGAGGTTCTAAAATTTTAATAATATCTTTCATATTTGTTTTTTGAAAAGTATCGGTCCATTTCAAAAGATTATAAACAGATTTTAATGTCTCTTTCTTACCGTTTTCGAGACCAATTTTTCTATTAATGAATCTTTTAATTATGCGAAAACTATATAGGTATTTTGGCATATTCAGTACATAAATCATATCCGCTTCTTCAAAGCTCCTTTGAACCCAGGCATAATAAACTCCGTCTATAATCCATTCCGGCTGTTGTAATATGTCATTCAACATTTGATTGCGCTTTTCTACAGGCATTTTAACCCCGTATGAATTTTGGCTGTTATCCCATTGGATATCATCCAAGTCATAATTAGGTATATTATACTTTTGGGATAACCTTTTGGCAAAATACGTTTTGCCGGATCCGCTGCAACCGATGATTCGTATTTTCATTTCGAATTTTCCTTTGCGGTGTTGATGGAAGCAATCAAAATTCTACGAATTGTTCCACATTGATTGTAAAGATTGATGGCGATGTCTCTGTTCAAGATATCGGATTTTACAAACAAATCCATCCAGTATTCAGTTTCGTAGCATTCTTTCAGCGCGATCTGTAATTTCGCAATAAAATCCGGTTTGCCGTGGGCATAGTTTGCCTCGTGAATATTGGCACCAATGGAGGTTGCACTGCGCTCTAACTGATTCACAAGGGAATAATGACCTTTGATCGTTTCGCAGAGTTTCATGATTTTTACGGCAAAGTCTATAGACAAATCAACAAGTTTATTTTCTTTCACGGCGACCACCTCTGTGAGGATTATAACATATTAAATGAAATATTGCTACGCAATATGAAATAGTCCTTACGGATTATGAAATATTTTGCCTTGCGGCAAAATGTGAAATAAAATAAATCCCTCATACGCCGCAGCGTATTTCATAGCGTCAGCTATTTCATAAGGCAGCGCGTTATTTCACAAATCCCGTAAGGGATTTATTTCATTGAAAAAGCGAACCTTTGTCAGTAGACAAAAGTTCGCTTTTTCATGGTGGGAGAGGGTGGATTCGAACCACCGAAGCCGAAACAACAGATTTACAGTCTGCCCCATTTGACCGCTCTGGAACTCTCCCATATTCTGTTTTCGTTGAGGTTGGAAAAAAACTGGAGCTGGTGGACGGATTCGAACCCCCGACCTGCTGATTACAAATCAGCTGCTCTACCAGCTGAGCTACACCAGCATCTCAACGCTCGAATAATATATCACAAATCGAGCGTTGAGTCAAGCCCTAAATCAAAAAAAATCGAAAAAATCGTTTATTTTCCGCTTCTGAGCAGTTCTGTCATGACCGCCGCCGAATTCTTCGCGGCAAGGGCGGTGAATTTTGAATAATCCATGTGCGATGAGCCGTCCGCCGCGTCGGATATCGCGCGGATAACGCAGAACGGGACTTTGTTCACATAGCACACATGACCTATCGCCGCGCCCTCCATTTCGCAGGCTATCGCGCCGAAAGTTTCGGAGATATATTTCTTCTTCTCCGCGCTGTTGACAAAGCAGTCGCCCGAGGCAATTTTGCCCTTGACGCATCTGATGCCGCCGACGCCCTCGGCTGCAGCGCAGATTTTATCGGCAAGCTCGCCGTCGGCGGGGATATCAACTATATTTATGCCCGATATCATGCCGACCGGGTCGCCGAGCGGACTCGTGTCCATATCGTGCTCGACAACGAAGTCGCTGACCGCGATATCGCCGATATTGAGCTTCGTGCTCAGGCTTCCGGCAACGCCCGTGTTTATTATCCTATCCGGTGAATAGAGCAGGATCATAGTCTGGGCGCACATCGCCGCGAACACTTTGCCTATTCCGCACACGGCGGTCACTACTTCGCGCCCGCAGAGCGTGCCGCTCGTGAACTCGATGCCGCTGACTGTCTTTGTCTGCCTGTTCTCCATCTGCGCGTTGAGCGCCTCTATCTCGATTTTCATCGCTCCGATTATTCCGGTCATGGCTGTCTCCTTTTTATTCCGTGGGATATTTGAAATCCTGCTCGCGGCTCTCGAGCTCTTTGAGATACCGCGCCGCCTCTTTGTGCGCCGCCTCGATGCTGAGTTCTTTATAGTTGCCGCATTCCTTGCGCGATGCGCCGAACATCTCCGGCGCGTCAATAGTCTTTCTCAGCGCCTCTTTGACTTTTTCGAGCGCGCGCTCATGGTTCTGCGAGCGCATGAGCAGATAAAAGCCCGTGCGGCAGCCCATGGGGCCGAAGTATATGACATCTTCCGCCGCGTCCGAGTTGCGCAGGAACGTCGCGAGCATATGCTCCATGGAGTGCATCGTGATGTTATCCATATAGTCTCCGCAGTTCGGCTTGCGGGTGCGCAGATCGTATGTTGTGATATCGCCGTCGATGCGCGAGATGTACATCCCCGGGACTATATAGTCGTGATCGACCGAAAAGCTGGTTATTCTCTGCATAAAATACCCTCCTGTTTTCTGACAGATGAATTATACCACACGCCGGGCGCGGTTTCAATGAATATCGGCGCGCGGCGGAGCAAAAATAGAATTGAAGGAGGCTTTTATAAAATGGGAAAATTCTTTCTTGAAAACCGCGAGATACGCGAATGCTTTGACGCGCTGCCCGTTGAAGTACGCAACAAGATAATCGAGAGCGACCTCGAAATAAACAGCAAAGACGAGCTCGAGCTTGTCGCAAAAAGGCTCGAAAATCTTTCCAAATAGCCATTTTCTGTTGACTGATGCCGCGCACTCGTGTAAAATGGGTGTGCGGTATATTTTACACAGATTTTACAATAGAATTAGTATCGTGCTGTAAAACAACATACAAAAAGAGGCATCGCTATGATTATTGACAAATTCGAGAATCTTCCGCTCTATTTTTCCTGCCTGCCGGGGCTCGACAGGGCGGCGGAGTTCCTCGTCGGAGAGAATATTGCCGACGGACACTATGAGATAGACGGCGAAAAAATATTCGCAAACGTGTCGAGCTATGAGCCAAAGGAGTTTAACGGCGATATGCGCTTTGAGGCGCATAAAAAGTACGCCGATCTTCAGGCGGTTCTCGAGGGCGAAGAACGCATCGACTGGGCGCCGCTCGGCTCGCTCAAGGAAGAGAGCGAGGAATATTCAAAGGGCGGCGACATAGCATTTTACAGCGGGGACGAGCACATGAGAGTGACGCTCTCGGCGGGCGAATTTCTTATTCTGTTTCCCGGCGACGCGCACAAGCCCTGCATCCGCAGCGGCGGAAAAGTGAAGAAAGCGGTAGTAAAGCTCGCGCTCTAAAACGCGCTTTCGGGTGAAGCTATGAAGAAAAACGACAAGATAACAGTTATAACCTGCGCGGCAGCGTTCGCGCTGAATGTCGCGCTGTTTTCGGTCAAGCTCTATGTTGGTCTGTGCGCGAACAGCATCAGCATATATTCGGACGCCGTGAACAATATGTTCGACAGCCTCTCGGGGCTTGCGGCGTTCATCTGCTTCGCCGCGCTGCTCAGCTCATCGAGCGAGGGCACGCGCGCGATAATCAAAAAAGCGGAGCAGTTCTTTTCGTTCGTCATGTCGGTGATAATACTTCTCACGGGGCTGTATTTCGCATATAATTCGCTCGAGCGGCTGTTCTATCCGACGCCTATATCTTATCTGACGCGCTATCTCGTGATGCTAATAGTCACGGTCGCAGTGAAGTTCATCATGTTCTTCGCCTATCGCGGGGTCTACCGAATCACCGGCTCGCCGATAATAAAGGTCATGGCGGCGGACAGCATTCTCGACTGCTTCATAACCCTCGCCACGGTCATGAGTCTCACCGTCTCGCAGTATGTCGAGTTCGCGGTCGACGCGGTGTTCGGGCTTGTTATCAGCACGGTGCTGATAACCTCGGCAGTGAAGCTCGCGAAAAAATCGGGCGCGGTGATGCTCGACTTCGTCGGCAGCGGCAAACGCGAAGAGATATCTGAAATATTTGACTCCCTCGGCGTTGCGGTCGATTATATCACCTACCGCCGCACGGGGACGGAAATTGAAGCGTTTGCAAAGCCCAAATTCCCGGAAAATACAGACGAAAATGAAATAACTCAAAAACTTGTCAACGCCTGCAAAGAAAAAGGCGTGACGCTGCACATATTGAAAATCTGAAGAGTCATGAAAGGAGCAAAAATGAAAGAGAAAAAGAAAAAAGACCCGAAGAAGAAAAAGAGAGCGCTGATTATCACAGGCTCGATCCTCGGCGTTTTCGCGCTGTTTGTTATTACCGTCGTTATGATAACGATTATCGGCGACAAGGCGAACATCAAGCGCGCCGAAAGCTATGACCCGGTGGTCATTGAGAATCAGCTCGTACCCGAAAAAGACGAGAACGGCTACTGGACGTTCACGACCGACCGCGATCTCAAGATCATGCAGCTGACCGACATACATCTCGGTGGCGGCTGGCTCTCGCTCAAGAAGGACTCGCAGGCGATAAACGCAGTCGCCACTATGATTCAGGCAGAGAAGCCCGACCTCGTTATTATAACGGGCGACATGGCGTTCCCCGTTTTCTTCAAGGCGGCGACATTCAACAACAAGCTGCCCGCCAAAGAAATAGCCGCTCTCATGGAGCATCTCGGGGTCTACTGGACGGTCGCCTTCGGCAACCACGACACCGAGGCTTACAGCTACTACTCCCGCGAGCAGATATCCGACTTCTACGGCAACTCCGGCTTCAAATACTGCCTGTTCCAGAAGGGTCCCGACGATGTTGACGGCTACGGCAACCAGGTCATAAACGTCAAGAACTCCAAGGGCATCCTCACCCAGTCGCTCTACATATTCGACAGCCACTCGTACACTGACGGCGACTTCCTCGGCATGATGTGGAAATACGACAACATCCATGAGAACCAGGTTCAGTGGTACAGAGACAACGTAAATCTCATGAACAAGCAGAACAACGAGCGTCTCAAGGAGCTGGGTCTGCCCGAGAATTCGGATGTCAAGTCACTCGCGTTCTTCCACATTCCGCTGACCGAACAGCGCGACGCATGGTACGAATACATGGCAAACGGCTTCAAGGACACGGAAAATGTCAAGTATGTCTACGGCAAAGCCGGTGAGGGCAAAAAGATAATCTATTGCGGCATGGGCGAAGACGATCTGTTCGAGACGATACAGGAGCTCGGCTCGACGAAGGGACTCTTCTTCGGTCACGACCACGACAACAACTTCTCGATTTATTATAAAGGCATCCGCATGACTTACGGATACAGCATCGACTACCTCGCCTATTCGGGAATCAACAAGCGCGGTTCCCAGCGCGGCTGCACGATAATCACTGTCTCGCCCGACGGCACTTTCGACTGCAAGGCGGAAAACTACTATCAGGAGAAGTATCAGAGCCAGTACGAAAAAGAGCAGGTCACGATGCAGGATGTCACCGAGGCTTCGACTCATCTTTAATACGAATAAAGATTAATAAAGTGTTATAAAGCGAAAACCTACCCGGGGAAACTCGGGTAGGTTTTTTGCGTTGCGGCACGGCGAAGCGGAGATTTAGGGTTGTTGTCCGGAGTTGCCGATTTTTCCTTGCTTTTTTAGATGTCCTTTTGTAGGGGTCGGCGACTCGACGACCCTTTGACGCGCCAACGGCACCGAAAATCAATTTATTCATCCGTGTCGTGTGATAAATACGTTCTCCGCTTTAGGCTTGCCCCCTGTGCCGCCTGCGGCGGCAGCGGTGCGTCGAGTCGCCGCACCCTACAAAATGAATCGCCACAAAACCCCGCATAAACCGCAGGCGGATAATATTCTCCCTACACGGTTAATATACATCAGCCTCTGTATTTTCTGTGGCCGAACAAAGTTCACCCCTTGCGGTATACCTCTTGCAGCTGCGCTGTATCTTCCGATTTGTCCCCCTCTTTCCCGCACCGCACATAAAAATCCTGCCCGACAACGCCGCGGACAGGATTCTGTTCTTCCGAAGCCACGGGGCGTGTTCTCTTTCAGTAGCCTCGGGCGAAATCTATTTCATTGATTATGTCCTCGCCCGAGAGGTAGCGGCGAAGATTTTCGAGACAGATGTCCCATACTTTCTTTTCCGTCTCCGGGTCGTGACCGAAACCGCGCCCGGAGATATGCGGAGTTATCAAAACATTCGGCATTTTCCACAGCGGTGAGTCCGCCGCGAGCGGCTCATTTTCGAGCACATCGAGAATCGCGCCCGCAATGCGCCGCTCTTCGAGCGCGCGGATGAGCGCGTCCGTGTCAATAAGACTCCCGCGCCCGACATTTATAAACAGCGCGTCGCTCTTCATCAAGCAGAGGCGGTTATAATTTAATATATGCCCCGTCTCTTTTGTGTTTGGCAGACAGCCGATGACTAAATCCGCACGCGGCAGGAGAGCGTCTATATTAGACAGCGTGTGCATCTCATCAAAATATTGCGCGGGCGCGCCTGTTCTGCGAATGCCGATATTTTTTGTCCCGAACGCCGAGAGCCGCTTTGCGATATTCGAGCCGATGTCGCCAGTGCCTAAAATAAGAGCCGTTTTGCCTTCAATCGTCCGCTCGGCTCCGGCATCGCGCCAGATGCACACCTTCTGATTTTCGATATACTCAGGGAAACGCCTGTAGACGCAGAGAATCGCGCCGATAACATATTCGGCAATGACCGGACCGAACGCGCCGGACGCATTCGCTATTTTTATCCCCTGCGGGAAGCCGCCGCGCGTGTATATATCCGCGCCCGCCCAGGTCATCTGGATGAATTTCAGGTTCTTCGCCTCTCTTATTCTCTCCGTGCGCGGTTCGCCGATAACCACTTCGGCGCTGCCTATATCACTCTTTCTGTCTTTAAATAAAAATACACAGCTGTTTTTGAATTCTTCGAGCCGCAGCTTTATCTCATCGCTGCACGGCGCCGTTATCAGAACCTCTGTCATGCAATCACCTCAACACAGATTTATGCCCGCGGGCAAAAGATATCCCCCCGCATGAGCGGAGGGAATTCGCATTTAGTCGCCGAGGCTCTTGAGCGCATCTGCCAGACGGGTCAGATCGTCTTTGTCGAAGAAATCTATCTCGAGCACTCCGCTCTCCTTGCCGGGCTTCGTGCCGACCTTGACTTTTCTTCCGAGGAAGTCGGTCAGAGCGAGTTCAACTTCGTCATAGTAGCTCGCGCGGCGAGCGGCTGGCTTCTCCGCCTTGGGCTCTTTATTTCTCTTTTTGACTAATTTTTCAACATCGCGGACGGTCAGCCCTTTTTCTATAATCAAATCCGCCGTCTCGATGATATCCTGCTCATCTTTGAAACCGAGCAGGGCGCGTGCGTGACCGGGCGAGAGCTTGCCGTCCGAGACGAGCGCAATGACGCTGTCCGGGAGCTTGAGAAGTCTCAGCGCATTAGCCACTGCGGGACGGGATTTGCCGACGCGCTCCGCCGCCTCGTCCTGAGTCAGCGAGAGGGTGTCCATGAGCGCCTTTATGCCCTGCGCCTCTTCAATCGCGTTGAGATCCTCGCGCTGGAGGTTTTCTATAAGAGCGAGAGCCATCGCCTCGTCGTCGCTGAGCTCTTTTATAACAACGGGGACTTCGGTCAGACCCGCCATGCGCGATGCGCGCCAGCGGCGTTCGCCGGCGACGAGCTGATAGCTGCCGTCTGGCATCGGGCGCACGAGAAGCGGCTGAATGACGCCGTGTTTCGCTATGCTGTCCGCAAGCTCGGCGAGCGCATCCTCGTCAAATATTTTTCTCGGCTGGTCGCGGTTGGGCTCGATATCCATTATCTTGAGCTTGACCGCGCTGGTCGAGGCTATCTCTTCAATGGAGTTGTCGGCAAACAGAGCGTCAAGCCCGCGGCCGAGTCCGCCTTTTTTTGCTGCCATTTATATTTCCCCTTTCGGCTCAGTTGCTTTTCTTTCCGTTCATTCTCAGGAACTCGTCCGCAAAGTCGTTATATGCGCTCGTTCCCTTTGAGCTTCTGTCATAGTACATGACCGGCTGACCGAAGCTCGGAGCCTCGGAGAGTCTGACATTTCGCGGAATGACCGAGGAATAGACCTTTCTGGGGAAGAAGCGTTTGACCTCGTCAACGACCTGCTGGGTGAGATTGAGTCTGCCGTCGTACATCGTGAGCAGAACTCCCTCGATCTCGATCATCGGGTTATAGAGGCGCTTGACCTGCCTGACGGTAGACATCAGCTGCGACAGACCTTCGAGCGCATAGTACTCGCACTGGATCGGCACCATGACTGTGTCCGAAGCGCACAGGGCGTTGAGGGTTATGAGTCCGAGCGAGGGCGGGCAGTCAAAGAAGATAAAATCAAAATCCGCCTTGACGGGTGCGAGCGCAGTCTTGAGTCTGCTCTCGCGGCGATCCATATCCACGAGCTCAAGCTCCGCGCCGGCGAGAGCCATGTTCGACGGCAGAACCCAAACGTTCTCATACTCGCTCTCGAGGATAACATCCTTTGCGGGGACGGAGTTTATCATCACATCATATGCCGACTGCTCGAGCGCGCGCTTGTTGATGCCGAGTCCGCTCGTCGCGTTGCCCTGCGGGTCGATGTCCGCGAGGAGGACTTTATACCCCTTGTCGCCGACGGCCGCCGCGAGGTTGACCGCCGAGGTCGTCTTGCCGACGCCGCCTTTCTGATTGACTATTGCAATTACCTTTCCCAATCCGAAGTCTCCTTTGCCTTTTTCGGCCAAAAATACTGCAAAAATTATACCATAACGCTTTGAAAAGGTCAATCAGAATATCGGACACCGATGTTTCACGTGAAACATTGAAACGACAAAGCGGCAGGCTTCTTTTCGGAAGTCTGCCGCCCTGCCGTGATGTGGGGTGTGAAAGAGAAAGATATGGTAATGGGGGATTGTAAAATTTATGGGTCAGCCTGCGTTGCGGCAGGCGAACTCTTTCGGTATGCGCACCGTGAACTCGATGCTGTCCTGCGTCTCGGTGCGCAGGGACTCCGCCCTGATGCCCGCTTCGCGCATGGTATCGACGGCGTGGTTTATTGTGTTGACAAAGATGCGGACATCTTTGAAGAGCTTTATAACGTGCGGCTTGTGCGCGGTCTCGTCATCGAGAATCGCATTGACGAGCTTTTCGGTCTGCGCCACATTCAGCGACCGCTTTATGACCGTATCGGTCGCGGCGTGCAGCTTATTTAAATCTTCTATTCTGAGCAAAGCGCGGGCGTGTCGTTCGGTTAAGTCTGCGGAAATCATCTTCTCGCGGATATCCTCGGGCAGGCGCAGAAGCCGAAGCTTATTTGATAATGTAGACGGAGCTTTGCCGAGTCTTTCCGAGAGCTGAGCTCTGTCGAGTCCGTACTTTTCGCCGAGCGACTCTATCGCAAGCGCCTCCTCAAAGAAATTGAGGTCGCGCCGCTGAAGATTCTCTATCACGGAATAGACAGCCGCCTGCGTGGAATCCGCATTTATAACAATGCACGGCACGCGGTCGAAGCCCGATTCTGCCGCGGCTCTGAGCCGCCGCTCCCCTGCTATCAGCTCATATTTTCCGTCCCCGTCCTCCGCGCGCACCGAAAGCGGTTGGAGTATTCCATTGCGGCGGATGCTCTCGCCGAGGGACGAAAGCTCGTCGGGGTCGAAATATTTTCTCGGCTGATTCGGGTTTGTCCTGATCTTATCAACAGGAATGAGCAGAACAGCTCCGGCTTTTGAAACTTCCATGGCACTTGTCCTTTCCGATAATAGAAGAACCGCCGTTCCTCTGTGATAAAAGCATATCACCGGAAAAGGCGGTTGTCCACTGTTTTCGGTCGGGCAGAAATGAGCCGTTCGGGAGCTTTTCCCCGTTATACGAGCGGCTTTTTTGAAATCTGTGCCGAAGGGCGCGGATATTTTGTCGCAGTGTGCGATATCTTTTTTACATTTATCAGAACTCTCTCGCCGCCGTCGGGCAGTATGAGAGTCTCGGTCTTTTGAGTCTCGCCGCCGAGTGTGGCAATCGCTTTTCCGGCGCAGTCGAGTTCTTCGGCACCCTTTGCGCCTTTCATCGCGCAAAAAGTTCCGCCGACTTTAACAAACGGCAGGCAGTATTCGCACAGAATATTCATCGCCGCGACCGCGCGCGACACCGCAAAATCGAAGCTCTCGCGCAGCTCCCCCTGCCCCGCCTCTTCGGCGCGTGCATGGACTATATTAGCGGAAAGTCCGAGTTCTTCAACGCTCTGCGAGACGAACGCCAGCTTTTTGCCTGTCGAATCGAGCATGGTGAGCTTTATCTCCGGGCGGGCTATCAGCAGAGGAATCCCCGGGAATCCGCCGCCCGTGCCGACATCTATGACTTTCGTCCCCGGTTGAAGATCGATCATGCGAAGCGCAGTGAGACTGTCCGCAAAGTGCTTGACGGCTATCCCCTCGGGGTCGGTTATGGCGGTGAGATTGAGCACTTTGTTTTTTTCGACGAGCATCGACGCAAAAAGCTCAAATCTTTCAAGAGCCTGCGCGTCGAGCTCAACGCCGATATCGGCGCAGATATTTTTGAGCCTGTCTTTATTTATCATGTTTCCTGTTCTCCCTCTCCAGATGAATCAGCAGCACCGAAATGTCCGCAGGGCTGACGCCGGATATTCTCGACGCCTGGCCGACATTCTCCGGGCGTATCTTTGAAAGCTTCTCGACCGCCTCAAGCCGCAGTCCGCCGAGCGCGGCGTAGTCTATATCCTGCGGTATTTTTTTCACTTCGAGTCGGCGCATCTCATCGACCTGCGCCTGTTGGCGTTTTATATATCCCTCGTATTTGATATCTATCTCGACCTGCTCGAACACTTCTTTCGGATAGTTCGGGCGCGTCGGGTCAAACGGGGCGAGCAGTTTATAATCCGCCTGCGGACGGCGCAGAAGCTCGGAGAGTCTTATTCCGCCGTCGATGGGCGATGTTTCACGTGAAACAAGTATATCATTCAGCTCTTTGCACGCGTGGATAGTAGTATTTTCTGCGCGGCGCTTCTCGTCTTCAATCAGTTCGAGCTTGCGGCAGAATGCATCATAGCGCTCCTGCGAGATGAGTCCCAGTTCGTAGCCCGTGGGAGTCAGGCGGCGGTCGGCGTTATCCTGTCTGAGCAGGAGTCTGTATTCCGAGCGCGAGGTCATCATTCTGTACGGATCGGAGCAGCCCTTTGTGACGAGGTCGTCTATGAGCGTTCCGATATACGAGCTGGCACGGTCGAGTTCGAGCGCGTTCTTTTTCTGAACCTTGCGTGCGGCGTTGATGCCCGCTATCAGTCCCTGCGCGGCCGCCTCTTCGTATCCGCTTGAGCCGTTGAACTGGCCTGCGCCGAAGAGTCCGTCAAAGTCGTTGAACTCCAGACTGCGCTTGAGCGCGAGCGGATCGATGCAGTCGTATTCTATAGCATAGGCGGTGCGCATTACCTCACAGTGCTCCAATCCGGGGATAGTGTGCAGGAATTCGAGCTGCACATCCTCCGGCAGCGAAGAAGAGAGCCCCTGGAGATACATTTCCTGAGTCTCCGCGCCGCATGGTTCGATGAATATCTGATGCCGCTCCTTTTCGGAGAAGCGGACTATTTTATCCTCTATGCTCGGGCAATAGCGCGGGCCGACTCCGTCTATCTTTCCTGAATAGAGCGGCGAACGGTGGAGGTTTGAGAGAATGACTTTCTTCGTCTCCTCCCCCGTGTAGGTCACATAGCATTCGCGCGTGTTCTTTACTTCGTATCTGCCCGTGAACGAAAATGGCACTATGTCTTCATCGCCGAATTGCGGTTCGAGCTTTTCGGTCTCAACGCTTCTGCGGTTGACTCGCGCGGGCGTGCCCGTCTTGAATCGACGCAGAGGGAGTCCGAGGGCTTTGAGCGACTTCGACAGCTCGGTCGCCGGGAATATCCCATCCGGACCGCTTTCATATGAGACGTCGCCGATATAGACTCTGCCGCCGAGGAATGTGCCCGTCGCGAGCACCACGCACTTCGCGCGGTAAACGGCCTCGAGTCTGGTTGTGAGCACCCACTCGCCGGAGTCATAATAAATATCAACTATTTCAGCCTGGCGGAGCGTCAGATTCTCCTGCTCCTCAAGCGTTCTTTTCATATATGCGCTGTAGGCGCGCCTGTCGATCTGCGCGCGCGGGCTGTGGACTGCCGGGCCCTTGCCTAAATTGAGCATACGCATCTGCAAAGTGTTCGCATCCGCCGCGAGACCCATCTCGCCGCCGAGCGCATCTATCTCGCGCACGAGATGTCCTTTTGACGTTCCGCCTATCGACGGGTTGCACGGCATATTGCCGACCCAATCGAGATTGACGGTGAACACCTCCGTCTTGCATCCGAGACGCGCCGAAGCGAGCCCCGCCTCGATTCCCGCGTGACCCGCGCCTATAACGGCAACATCTATTCTACCCGCATCGTATTTCATTCGGTCAGTACCCCTATTCTCAACAGTATATCGCGCCGAACGCAAAGAGCGCGGCGCGGAAAATTTATAATCAGTCGGTGTCGTTACGACCCAAAAGTCAGATGTACGGTTATAGATTGTGGCGGTTAATAGCGGAGTTGAAAGTTAATGAAAAAATATATATGTTGCCTTCGCTACCTACCCTAAGAAAATATTTTACACTACCAGCGTTTCGGCATTTTCTTTTTATTTGAAAAAGAAAATGCCTGCAAAAGAAAAGCAAACGAGCCGTTCCCGCTCGACACCCGCAACGCCGCGCCACAGTACATAGCTCACGGCTCTCAATCGGCAGCTCGGCACATTCGCACGCAAACGCGCCGGAGCTTAAACGGGTGCGTGCTCGTGCGTCTTGCTTCGCAAGCCGTTCCCTCGCCCTTCTTAGTTGGCTTATCAAACACTGCGGCGCGGCTATTGGAAGCCTGATTATAAATATTAGTTGAGTCACTCGCTTTTACTTTGTAAAAGTTCAAAAAACGAGGCTTATCTGCCTGTTTAAATCTTTGTATCGGCTTCGCCGATAACGGACAGCCGCAAGGGCTGTCCCTACGAACGGTCGCAATAGACAATTTTGAGAATTTCGTGCCGCTGTCGCGGCAGCGGTGCGTCGAGTCGCCGCACCCTACAAAAAGCCCGTTTATTTTACACAACTAGCAACACCTGTCGCAATTTACTTTCCGACGCAGAACTGCGAAAACACTTCGTTGACTACGGCTTCACCGGCGCGTTCGCCGGTGAGTTCGAGCAGCGCATCAACGGCGCAGTCGGCGCAGACGTTGACCGCGTCGAGTGTGACTCCGCTTTCGAGCGCGGAGCGCGCCTCTTTTATGCTGTCGAGCGCGCGCACGCAGCAGTTGCGCTGGCGTTCGCTCGTCAGCGCGGCGGCAGACGGATCGAAATTCGAAGTACCGAGCAGATCGGACAGCACTTTTTCCAGTTCGCCGCCGCCCTGAGCCGTCTTTGCGGAAAGCTCGACATATGCGCCGAAGCGGCTCTTTATATAATCCGTGTTGCAGACAAAGCCGAGGTCGCTCTTATTGACGACCGCTAGACTGCGCCTGCCGGAACAAAAATCAATTATTTCCATATCCTCATTGGTCAGTTTTTGCGCGCCGTCGAAAACGGCAATGACCAGCTCAGCTCTGGAGAGGCGTTTTTTCGCAAGTTCAACACCGATGCTCTCTATTTTATTATCCGTGTCGCGTATTCCGGCGGTGTCCGCAAGGCGCAGCAGGTTTTCGCCAACCCTGACCGTCTGCTCGACTATATCGCGCGTCGTGCCAGGGACATCGGTGACTATCGAGCGCTCGCATCCGCTCAGGAGATTCATCAGCGTCGATTTGCCGACATTGGGTCTGCCGACTATGACAGTATCCACTCCCTGAGTGACCGCTTTACCGTTTTCAAATCCGCTGATAAGCGATTCGAGCTCGCTCTGCGCCGCCGAAAATGTTTTTTCAAGCTCGTCCGTGGAGAGCTCTTCTATATCCTCGTCCGGGTAATCGACCCACGCGCTCAGATGCGCGCAGACATTTATTATGCTGTGGGCGACTGATTCTATCCTGCCGCTGAGCCTGCCCTCGAGGGTATTGAATGCGGCGCTCGCCGCCTGTTCGCCCTGCGCGGAGATGAGCGACATGACGCTTTCCGCCTTTGCGAGGTCAATGCGTCCGTTTAAGAAAGCCCGCTTTGTGAACTCGCCCGGGCCTGCGGGCTGAGCGCCCGCATTCAGCACTGCGCGCAGAACCTGACGAACTATATACACTCCGCCGTGGCAGGACAATTCGACCGTGTCCTCGCCGGTATAGCTTTTGGGCGCGCGGAAAACGAGGGCTATCGCCTCATCTATCGGCTTGCCGTCGAGGCTGACTGTGCCGAAGTGGGCGGAGTATCCCGCCGCTTCGCTCAACGGCTTCCCGGAAACCGCCGAAAAGACTTTATCCGCGACGGCAATCGCATCGCCGCCGGAAATGCGGACTATGCCTATTCCGCCCGCGGCGTTGGGAGTCGCTATGGCGGCAACAGTAGAAGTCTGTTCCACGGTGTTCACCTCTTTCGTCTATAGATAGATTTATTATAACGCAGGGAGACCTGCGGGTTTATCGGAATTAAAAATATGGGGATTTTGTGTTGTTTAGGTCGGCGTGAATTTAAGAACGTAAAATTTACCCAATACCTTCGCTACCTACCTTAACTAAATACTTTATCTCTTACAGCGTTTCGGCATTTTCTTTTTATTTGAAAAAGAAAACGCCTGCAAAAGAAAAGCAAACTCAGGGCTTCGCCCCGAGACCCCGCGGAACGCCGCGCCGCAGTACATAGCTTGTGCTGCTCAGTAGGCAGCTCGGCACATTCGCCCGTAAACTCGCTTCGCTCAAACAGTACGGGCTCGTGCGGCGTACAAAGTACGCCGTTCCCTCGCGGTTCTCAGACAGCTTCCACCACTGCGGCGCGGCTATTGGAGGCTTGTTCCTCGGGGGTTATAAAGTCGTTGACTTTACTTTTTTGTGTTTTTTCGCAGACGAGCCAAGCTCGACCCCGCGTTCGGTTAAGAAAAAGCGGCAGCGGTCTGGAAGCTCCATCCGCTGCCGCCGGACATTTTTTATTTGATGTTGACCTTGTGGTTCATCAGCCATCCTGTGCCGAAGAACAGACCGATTGAAACCAGGAACTGGAAGATAACTCCCGTCACACCGAACGAAAGATCCTTTGTAGACATTGCCGTGCCGAACGAGAACACAAGTCCGTCGGTTCCGGGCGAAACGGTGATGGGCACATAGTTCGTCAGCAGGAAGTTACAGATCTGAGCGATAATGAATATCGCAAAGAAAACGACTATCGGGCCTGCCGCGCCGAGCTTCTGCATAATGCGGGTGTTCGCGAAAGTTATGGAGAAGAACAGCTCGGAGATAAGGAACGCGAGCTGAACAAAGACCGCAAGCACGAGCAGGACAATATATCCCTTTATCGCTTTCGCGCCGGGCATCGAGCGGAACATGCTGATAATTGTCTTTATCATGTTGAGGTTGTTCTCGCCGATGAGCGAGGTGACGTAGTCGTATATCCAGATCATTATGCCGATGCTCACCGCGTAGCTGACTATCATCCACAGGAAAGCGACTATAGCCTTTGCCGCGAGGAGCTGCCCGCTCGTCACGGGGAGCGTGAAGCTCAAATAGCCCTGCTGCCCGTAGAGCGTCTTATAGAAGTTTGCGATAACACCGACAAAGGTTATGATGAGCGCTATCAACGCGATGAGGAACAGCGCAACGGTCGCCATGGCGCTCAGCCAGCTGATGTCTATAGCATAGGCGATGAGCATGATGCCTATTGTGACCGCGGCGGCAACGTAGATGTTCATCATCATATGCGCGCTCATTTTGATTTCATTCTTAATCAATTTGCCAAGCATATTTGAACACCTCCTTGAAAACATCCTCAAGCGTCTTGCCGCTGCTGCATATGTCGTCAACGGACGAGTTGAGCAGGACTTTGCCCTGACCTATCATCAGCGCGTGGTCGAATATGCTCTCGACATCGTGGATAAGATGGGTCGAGATGAGCATAGTCGAATCCTTCGGGTGATTCTTCATGATTATGTCGAGTATGCCGTCGCGCGCAGCGGGGTCGACACCGCTGAGCGGCTCATCGAAAATATAGAGCTTCGCGTTGCGGCACATGACGAGAATGAGCTGGAGCTTCTCCTGCATGCCCTTTGACATCGACTTTATCTTCTGCTTGGGCTGGAGACCGAATGTGTCGAGCATTCTCATCGCCTTGTCGCGGTCAAAGTCCGGATAGAAGTCCGCGATATATTTTATCGCGTCGATGGCGCGCATCCAGTCCGCGAGATATGACTTCTCGGGCAGATACGCTATCTTCGCCTTTGTCGAAGGACCGGGAACTTCGCCGTCTATGAGTACCTCTCCGGAGTAGTCGTGGATGAGTCCTGTGAGTATTTTTATCAGCGACGATTTACCCGAGCCGTTCGGGCCGAGCAGAGCTATGATCTGACCGGGCTGGAAGCTGAACGAGATATCGTTGAGCACCTGGTGGCTGCCATAGGACTTGCTCAGATGGTTTACTGTGATTATGTCCTGCATTTTTTCCTCCCGTAAATTTTTGACGTAGGAATCTACTTGGAATGATTATATCACAAAAAATGGCATAGTAAAAGTTTTTTATGTTTTTTTAAGGAATAGTCACATTTTATTTAAACTTTTTTGCCGATATCCTGTTTTTTATCGCTCCCGCGGCGGCAAAAATCATAAGGCACACGGCGTTTGCCGCAACTACGCTCGCACCCGCCGGGGTATTGAAGGCATAGGAGATAACAAGCCCCGCGAAGAAGCAGACGCACGACACCGCCGCCGATACGACAGTCACCGCGCGGAAGCTCTTGCACACGCGCATTGAAGTCAGCGCGGGGAAAATTATCAAACTCGATATCAGCAATGCACCCATTATCCTCATGCCAACGACAACAGTGACGGCGGTGAGCAGAGCTATAAGAGTATTGTAGAGTCCCGTCTTTGTTCCGGTCGCCGCGGCGAAAGTCTCATCGAAAGTTACGGCAAAAATACGGTTATAGAATATGACATAGAGCACGAGCACCGCCGCCGATATCGCGGCGCAGGTGATAATATCATTTTTGCCCATGAGCAGAACCGAGCCGAACATATAACCCGACACATCGGTGTTGAGTCCCGTTGTCAGAGACGCCGCAATGACGCCGACTGCTATAGCCGTGCTCGAAATGAGCGCTATGGCGGCGTCACCCTTTATCTTCGCGTTGTCGTTTATCCTCATGAGCAGGAAAGCGGCGACTACAACTACGGGCACGGAGATTTTCAGCGGCGCCACATTCAGCGCCATAGCCACGCACGCCGCGCCGAAGCCGACGTGGGAAAGCCCGTCGCCTATCATCGAATAGCGCTTTAATACGAGAGTCACTCCGAGCAGGGCGGAGCAGAGAGCCACGAGCAGACCCGCTATCAGGGCACGGCGCATGAATGAATAAGAAAGCATCTCGGCTATAAGTTCAAACATCGCTTCTCCCCCTCCCCGCAAAACGCCGTCCGGCGTCGCTCTTTAAATAGTCCTCGGTCGTGCCGAAAAATTCGACTCCTCGCGAGCCGAGGTGCAGAATTTTGTTCGCGTTCTCGACGGCGCACTCTATATCGTGCGAGACCATAATAACGGCTATGCCGGAATCCCGATTGAGCTTTTTTATCAGGCGATAGAACTCAGCAGTCACCACCGGGTCAAGCCCGGTCACAGGCTCGTCGAGCAAAAGCAGCTCTTTTGCGGCGCAGAGCGCACGCGCGAGCAGAACCCTCTGCTGCTGACCGCCGGAGAGCTCGCGGTATGATCTGTTCGCGATATTTGTTATCGAGAGCTTTTCCATATTTTTATTCGCAAGACTGCGGTCAGCGCGGGAATAGAACGGACCTTTCGAGCCATTGAGACAGCCGGAGAGCACGACCTCGCGCACCGTCGCGGGAAAATCGCGCTGAGCCTGGGTCTGCTGCGGCAGATAGCCTATGTCCGTGCGCCTGAGCCCGTCGGCGAAATCAACGCTTCCGCCTCTCATCGGGATAAGCCCCAGAATACCTTTTAGAAGTGTGCTCTTGCCCGAGCCGTTTTCGCCGACTATGCAGAGGTAGTCTCCGCGCTCAAGCTCAAAACTCACGCCGTTGACCGCTACAGTATTGTCGTAGCCTATTACAGCATCGCGGCAGGCGAGCAATATATTTTTGTTCATGAAAGTGCCTCCCTGAGATTTCGGAGATTGTCGTTCATCAGCGAGAGATAGCCGACCCCGGACTCAAATTCGTCGCGGCTGACATTGTGGCAGGAGTGGAACAGCCGCATCGAACAGCCCGTCTCGCCGCAGATTATCTCCGCCGTTCGCGGCTCGGCCAGCTCTTCATAGAAAATGACCGGGATGCTCTCGTTTTTTACAGTGTTTATTATCTTAGCTACAGTCCGCGCACCCGGCTCGGAGTTGTCCGCGCAGGCGTCGAGCGCGCTGACGAATTTCAGCGAATACCGCTCGGTGAAATTGCGGAAAGCGAAGCGGCCGGAGAATACGATTATATCGCGCTTTCCGTTTTTGACTGCGTCTTTGAATCCCGCATCAAGCGACTGAAGCTTCGAGATATATTTTTTGCTGTTTGATTTATAGAACTCGGCGTTGCGGCTGTCGAGCCGGCAGAGCGCGTCGGTTATGACCTTCACCATGCCCTGAGCGTAGACCGGATCCGTCCAGATATGCGCATCGACAAAGCCCTCTTCATATTCGTGCTCGTGTTCATGCTCGTCCTCGTGGCCGTGTTCATGCTCATGCTCATGCGCGGCAAGGCGCAGACCCATTTCAGATGCGATATCGAGATACTTGCCCGCTCCCGTCGATTTGTCAAAGAGCTTCGCCGACCAGGTCTCCATATTTTCGCCGACGCGGATCAACAAATCCGCATTGCTGACCGCTTTCATATCGGCGGGAGTCGGGTCATATGAGTGGCTCTCCATTCCGGGCGGGAGCAGCAAAGTTAAATCTACTCTGTCCCCGGCTATTTCGCGCACGAAATCATACGGCACGAACAGCGTGCATACAACGCGGAGCTTATCGCTCTTCGATTCAATTTTTCCGGAGGAGCAGGCGGCAAGCGAAAATACCATCGCCGCGCAGAGTATGACCGCCGCCGCGCGCAAAAACTTAGTTTTCATTCTTTTTCCTTTCGGCGCACTCGGCGCAGACTCCGTAGAGCACGGTATTCTCCTCGCTGAGGGTGAACCCGTGGTGCTCGAAGATATGCTCCGCGACCTTGTCGAGAAAGCTGCACTCGACATGGATCAGCTTCCCGCACTCGGAGCATTTGAGATGATAGTGGTTGCAGCAGTCCGCGCTGTCGCCGACATATTGATAGCACGCGCTCTCCCCGTCGTGGAGCACGAACTTGCGCACGCTACCCTCGCGCAGCATTTTTTCAAGATGGCGATAGACCGTAGCCTTGCCGACCGGGCAGCCGCGCTCGCCCAGAATATGCGATATATCCTCGGCGGTCAGATGCCTGCCGCCGCTACTTTTAAGCAGAGTTGTAATCAATTCGCCCTGCTTTGTGTTGTAACCCATAAAAAGCACCTCTTTGAGCTTCGGCAGAAAATAGAAGAAATATTCCGCCGCAAACTGAATTTGAGAATCGTTTTCAATTTTAATCCCGAAAGCGCGGTTTGTCAAGAGCGGATTTCGCTTCGCTCAAAATTGTGCAGTAGGGGCAGATATCATCAGCCCGCGAAGTTTGCAGTGATTCTTGTCTTTTGCAACTCGTAGGGACAGCCCTTGCGGCTGTCCCTACGAACTATCGGTAATAGATATTTCAAAAAATTTTGTCCCGCTCGCGGCGTCGGTGCATAAAAAATCTATACACTCCGCAATATCCCGAAATAAAAAACAGCTTCATCCCGGCGTATCTGCCGAAATGAAGCTGAATAAATATTTTATTTTTCCGCGCTGTCTCTACGTTTGTATTTCGACGAGGGGATAAACGCGAACACGGCAATGACCGCGACGAACAGCGCCGACATTACTTTTATATACAGCTCCGAAAGTCCGATGTTCTGCGCCGTCTCCTGTCCGAGCGCGATATAAACCGCCGCATATGTCACGAGAACGACAAAAAATGCTATTATCAGTCCGTTTCGCGCTTTTCTGCGTGAACATTCGCGGTAGGGGTCATACGGGAGCGCCAGCCACGCCGCGGTTATCATTATCGGCGAGATACTGCCGGAGAGCACGGAGAGAATAATATACAGCACCGTGTTTTTTTCGCTCCTGTTGTTTTTGAGCATCAATATGCCGCAGGACGCAAAGCCGATTGCATTTATTATATCCCCCGCTATGCGCACTCCGCTCGTGAGCCCGTTGAAATTCGGTATGCACACCGCCGCATCCACTAATATAAATATCGCCATAACGCAGAGCAAAGCGGGCATTATTTTTTCCGTCAGGCGTAAGTCTGCATTCCCGCTCTTTTTGATTCGCGACGATGCGGTTATCGCCGAAACGCCTATGAGTATTAATATGATCGCCAAACACAGCGAGACGATTTTTTCCGCCGCCGGGCTGCCGGCTAAAAACGGCGAGATGCCGTTTGTCAGCGCGCCGATAACAGAAAACACGCCCGCGAGGGTATAGAGAAGTATGTTTCGTCTGTTCATTTTTTCGCTTCTTTCATTCGGTCGGGTTTTAGAGATTTTATATGCTTTATTTATTCTGCCGGTGAATAGAATTCGTCACTGCCGTATACGCTTTTTATTTCGCGCCAACTGAGTCTTTCGGAGCATATCACCGTGCCGCACTGATCCGACTCTTCGGATAAATCTATATCGTCTTTCCATATAAAATATCCGTCTTTCTCTTCGAGCGACGCTTCTAAGATTTCGCAGGTGTATTTTTCGTCAGTCGGGCGGAGCGACAAAGATATAAGCCCGGAAAACTCAAGCTCGATTGCAGCCGAAGAATCGATTTGACTTTGTATCAAAACGCGCAGTGTGCGTCGGTCGTTGATAGGATACATGCTTTTTTCCGCAGTAGTATATGCTCCGCTTATATAATACATCTCTTTGATGCAGCTGTCATGGAAACTGTACATTCTATTCATGAGAGCCGATATATCTTCCTTGCCTGAAATTTTATTCCACATAATTTTATTTTTTCTTCGCCTTTTTCTTTTTGTCTTTCGGAGTCGAGACGGCGATGAGTGCAAGACCCATATCGGTAACGAGAGTCAGGCAGAGGAACAGCCAGTCGGTCACAGCGCGGAACGTGTCGCTCGGCAGAGTGAGATTGGTTATTATGTATGCCGCAACGATAATTAACGCGCCGACGATAAGCTCGATAACACCCGCCTTGCGGAGCTTTTTACATTCGCCGTCAGCCCTTTCGCGCGCGAACGCACCGGAGACAAATATGGAAGCGGGATTTCCCGTCATCGCGGCGAACACGGCATATGCAATTTTATTTCTTCGGATGAATACCATGTTGTTTTTGAACATGATAACGGCTGCGGCAATGTGTCCCGCCGCGCCTATAAGTTCTGCTATAATTCTGACTGCGTCGAACGCCGTTTCAAAATGTACGGCGGTGTTTATGATATCCGCCGCGAGAATTACCGCGAAGCCGACGAAGCATATCGGCATAACAACAGTGCGGACTGCGGAATCCTTCGGATTCTTGCCGGACTGCGCCGCAAGTATAAATGAAGAAACTGCCGCCGCGAGCGTCAGAACCGCGCCCGCTATCATCGAAATTGTAGCGCCGACCGTCATCTTGGTCGGATAAAGCGCGAGCGCGCCCGAGAAGAAAAGATAGAAAAGTCCTGAAATAATATAGAGCCCTTTTCTGTGTTTGTTCATTTTGTACCCTCCGTCAATTTATTCTCTCCCGATATTATTTGCCGGGTAAAATCCTTTTACGCTCACTTCGCCGCCGGTTATTACTTCGCGCTTTCCGTTTTCAAAAATAACTTCAAGCCCGAAATTCGGCGCTATTCCCACGGCGAGTCCTTTTTTTATTTCTCCGCCGCGCTCGATACTTATCTCCTCGCCGATAACGGCGCAGTTCTCGCGGTATTCTTTTAGATATTCCTCTCTTTTTTCGGGAAATCCCGCGTTTATCAAATCGAGCTCTTCGATAACGGCGGCAATTATCTGCGCCCTGCAAAATTCTCTTTTGCATATTATTCTAAGCGACGAAGCGATATTACGAAGCTCGGGCGGAAAGCCGTCTTCGCTTTGATTCACATTTATGCCGATCCCCATCACGGGACCCGCCGCAGTCATCTCAGTGAGTATGCCGCATATTTTCATCCTGCCGCAGACTATATCATTGACCCATTTTATTTTGCTTCCCGCATGGCAGACTTTTTCTATCGCGCGGCGCACCGCAACCGCGCCCCATGCGGTTATCTCGCTTATCTCATCCGGGGTCGCGTCGCCTGTACCGAGCAAAAAAGAGAGATAAATTCCTACTCCTTTGTCCGATTCAAATCTCTTTCCGCGCCTGCCGCGCCCTTTCGTCTGGCAGTCGGCTGTCACGCAGTCGCCGGGTCGGGCCTTTCCCTCGGCGCACCAATTTTTTAGGATAGTGTTCGTCGAATCCACCGTGTCAAAGACGGCGATATTATTTTTTCGCTCTTTTGTGAGATATTTTTTTATCTCCTCGGCGGAGAGAATATCAGCCTGCATTTTTCTTCTCGTCCTCCTCAAGATGTCTGCGCCAGTGGAACAGATACTGCTGCGCTATTCCGCGCACTCCGTCCATGCACTCGGGCAGACCGTTCGGGTATAGCTCGCCGACAACGCGGCGCACCCAGACGTCTATCGGGAACGCATCGACGCGCCCGAAGCCGAATAATAAAGTACACTCCGCAACTTTCGCGCCGACGCCTTTTATTTTCAAAAGGCTTTCGCGCACTTCATCGTCTGAAGCACTTCTGAGCGCGGAAAGATTTACTTCACCGCCCGCTACTTTGCGCGCGGCGTCGATTATATATTTATTTCTAAAGCCCGCTCTCAGCGGAGCGAGGTCGTCCGGTTCGAGAGAAGCCAGTTTTTCGGCGGACGGGAACAAATATCCCCCGCCGGGGAGCTTATCTCCGAAGTTTTCGCAGAGTCTGCCGATTATGCCCTTTATTCGCGGTATATTATTATTCTGAGAGATAATAAACGAGCAGAGCGTCTCCCACTCGTCTTGCTTTAATATTCTTATCCCCGGATATTCCGAGCACGCTGTTTTGAGATTTTCGTCCGCGCTCAGGCGCTTGCATATCGCGGTGTAGTCGCGGCCGAGGTCAAAATATTTTATCCATATGTTTTTTATTTCGTCGGGCGTCGTGTTTTCAAAAAATAATCTATCGCCGTCCTGCTTTAATCTGAGCTCGCGGTTCATCGCCACTCCGCTCCAGCTGCCGTCTGCATTTTCGCTCCAGCGAAACGCCTGACCGCAGTCGAGTATCAGCGGCAGGCTGAAACAGCGAAGCCCGGTTATTATGCTTCCGCCGTCCGTCTGCAAAATTTTGTCACAATCCAACTCAAATCCGCTCCTTTTGTTATATAAGCGAAATATATTTAAATTCAGAAGTAAAGAAAATATAACAAATTGTATATATTTTCGACTTTGATTTATCTATCCACATCAGCTTGTCAAGGTTTTTCAAGCGTTTTTGAGGAAGTTATCAACATTTTCCACATAGTTTTCCACATATCACGCGCGAAAGTGTGATTACAGTTCGTATAATCGGCTTTTCTCCGCCCGTCGGTATATTTCACGCCCGAAAAGTCAAAAATAATCAACACATGACATTCGGAGGGCAAGAAAAAATGATAAAAGGTGTGAACCGTCAGGTCATAGAGATAACGCAGACCAAATGCGAATATTTTGAAAAAGTGCTGTTTTTCGTCAAACCCGAATACGCCGCAACGAGCGAGGGTACGCTGCGCGAGCGGGCAGGTCTGATAGCCGACAGCGCGGGTATCCCTCCGGCAAGCAAGCTCAAAAAGAGAAAAATTATCTCCGCGCTGAAATTCGCCTGCTCCGCGCTCGCGGGAGCTGCGGTGACGGCGCTGATATCATTTCTGCTTTAAATAATAGCTGCAAAATCTGTTCATCACGCAGGCGGGACAGTTCGGTCTGCGTGCGATGCACACCGCCCTGCCGTGAAGCACGCAGCGGTGGCAGAAATCGTTGCTCTTTTTAGGATCGAGCAGAGCTTTCAGCTCTTTTTCTACTTTTGCCGGGTCTTTTGTGTCAACGAGCCCCAGCAAATTTGTTATTCTGATAAGATGCGTGTCCGCAACGACTGCGGGCTTGCCGTAAACATCGCCGACTATTAAATTCGCGGTCTTTCTGCCGACTCCCGGGAGCTTGACAAGCTCTTCGATGGTGTCCGGCACTTTTGAATCATATTTTTCAATGAGCATCCGGCTCATCGAAACTATGTCGTTCGCCTTTGCGCGGAAAAAGCCGCAGGGGTGGACTATCTCCTCGACCTCGGCAACATCGGCAAAAGCGAGGCTCTCGAGCGTCGGGAATCGCTCAAAGAGCACGGGAGTCACTAAATTTACCCGCGCGTCCGTGCACTGAGCCGAGAGTCTGACTGCTATCAGCAGGCGATAAGGCTCCTTTTCTTCAAGCGAACACAGAGCATCCGGATATTCTTTTTCAAGCGCCGCCACAGCGAGGGCGGCCTTTTGCTTTTTTGTCATAGCTTACCTCTTCGGGATTATCTCTATCCAATATCCGTCCGGGTCAGAGATAAAATATATCCCCATTCCCTCGTTTATATAGCAGACGCAGTCCATCTCTTTATGCTTTTTGAGCGAGGCCTCGTAGTCGTCAGCAGTCAGCGCGAGATGAAATTCACATTCGCCCAGATCATATGCCTGCGGGTGATCTTTGAGACAGGTAAGCTCAAGAGAAAAAGTGCCGCTGCCGTCGCCCATGAAAACTATTGTAAAAGAGCCGTCCGACGCTTCTTTGCGGCGAATCTCTTTGAGTCCGAGAGCTTCGTTATAGAATTTTATACTCTCGTCGAGATTTTTTACGTTGAAGTTAAAATGATTGAATTTGTATTCCATGCTGCACCTCAGTATTTATAAGTCAGTCCGAAAAGCTCGGTTTCGTTCTTTTTGTCGTTTTTATATATCTCTTTGCGCACGGTTACCATGCCGAGCGTGATATAGCCGAGCTTATGATAGAGCGCGAGAGCGGCTTTGTTATCGGGCGAAGCTTCGAGGCAGATTGAAGTATATCCTCTGTGGGATTTTATTTTATCTTCCGCAAGACCTATAACGCGCGTGGCGATTCCCTGTCCGCGTTTCAGTTCATCAACATAGATATCTTCTATCCACGCGGTGTTGCCCGTGCGGTAATTTATATGGACAAAGCCGACTGTATCTTTTTCGTCAACTATCACAAATAATTCGCCGTTTCCGTGGGTCCACTCTTTGAGCGTCTTTTTCGCCGCTTTCATTCGGCTCTCGTCGGGCTTGTCCGTGCCGAAATGCAGACCCGCGCTGAATCCGAAGTACCGCGCTATTCTCTCAACGGTCTCGTCTTTGTATTTTCCGCCGAATTTCTTGAGCTTTGTCATGATAAGACTTCCTTTCTTATACATATTTTTATTATATCATACTTGTTTACCCATGAAAAGCAGAAAACATTGCTTATAAAACAAATCGGAGGAATATTGCCGGAAGATGTAAATATCTGTTTATAAATCAGGCTTTTAAAAAATCAAATCTTTGCTGTTCAGTTTTCAAGGTAACTTAAATCCGACAAAATAAATTCGGCTGCTAAAAAGCTTTCTTTGTTTAATTTTCAAGGTAACCTGAAAACGGCAAAATAAATTCAGAAGTGTAAAGCAGGCTTTCACTGTTCAGTTTTCAAGGTAACTTACACAAAACCAGGAAAACAAAAAATTTTGCATATTATTATAGTATATAGCACTTGTAATTGATTCAAATATATATTATAATATCTTAGTAACCTGATAAGCATCTTAAGCGAGGCTTTGTTTTGGTCATGTGGCGTGGCGGGTCCTGTGCGGCGGGGCGCCGTGAACCATGTCAGGCGGGGAACCGAGCAGCATTAAGCGGTCTGCACTGTGCGCCACAGTCCGCCTGCCCGCCGCATGACCAAGATAAAGGCTCGTTTTTGTTTTATCAAAAAGTATTTTTAAAGGACGGTCTGTTATGTACCGCGTGCTCTACAGAAAATGGCGTCCGCAGACCTTTGAAGAGGTCTACGGTCAGCCCCATATAACCGCGACGCTCAAGAATGAGCTCGTCAGCGGCAGGGTCGCCCACGCCTATCTGTTCACCGGCTCGCGCGGAACGGGCAAGACCACATGCGCGAAGATTCTTTCAAAGGCGGTCAACTGCCTCTCGCCGCATGACGGCGACCCCTGCAACGAGTGCGAGATATGCCGCGGCATCGACAACGGCTCGGTGCTCGATGTTATTGAAATAGACGCCGCTTCAAACAACGGCGTTGACAATATTCGCGATCTTCGGGACGAGGCAAACTTTACGCCTGTCAAAGCGAAGTACAGAGTCTATATTATAGACGAGGTGCATATGCTCTCGACCGGCGCGTTCAACGCTCTTCTGAAAATTCTCGAAGAGCCGCCGGAACATGTTATATTTATCCTCGCTACTACAGAAGTACACAAGCTCCCCGCGACTATTCTTTCGCGCTGCCAGAGATTTGACTTCAAGAGAATAACGCCCGAGGATATCTGTGCGAGACTCCAATATGTCGCCGAGCATGAGAATATCACTCTCGACGAAGACGCCGCCGCGCTGATAGCAAAAGTTGCCGACGGAGCGCTGCGAGACGCACTCTCTCTGCTCGACAGATGCTGCGCCGTTGACGAACATATAACAAGCGAAGTCGTTACAAAGAGCGCGGGACTCGCAGGGCGCGACTATCTGATGCGCCTGTCCAAATGTATAATTAAAAAGGACTGCGCCTCAGCTCTCGGAATAATTAACGAGCTGCACATGAACTCCTGCGATATGGAGCGTCTCTGCTCCGAGTTCATGTTCCATCTGCGTGACTTAATGATAGTCAAAACGGTCAAAAATGCGGACAGCATTCTGATAGCTACAGACGATGAACTGAAATCTCTGAAAGCTCTCGCGGAAAAACTGCCGCTCGAAGAGCTGCTCTATGATTTAAATATTATCGAAGACACATTCTCGCAGATAAAGCGCTCGTCTAACAAGAGAATACCTCTCGAAATGGCGTTCGTGAAGCTCTGCTCCGAGTCACTTGATTCGGAGAATGACGCTCTGCTCAGAAGAATATCCGCGCTCGAAGCGAAATTGGCTTCCGGCAATTTCACGGCGGCAAGCAGTGCTGTGCCCGTTGAAAATAAGCCGAAAGCTCCCGAACAAATAAAAACAGCCGTTTCCGAGCCTCGTCCGCAAACAAAAGCGGAAGAAGTGAAAAAAGCTCCCGAGCCGCAGAAAGCTGATATAAAAGAAAAGGCTCACGAGCCGAAAACGGAAGCTCCTATTGAACATCACGCTCCCGCGCCATCACCCGAGGGCACGAACGGCGAGACAGTTCAGTTCTCCCGCTGGGCAGAGGTCATGGACGAGCTTCAGAAAGTCGATGCGCCGCTCCACGGAATACTCAACGGCGCGAGCGGATATGAGCGCGACAACTTTATTCTTATAAAGAGTGAAAATCCCGCGCTCTCGTCTTTCATCAAGCAGGACACCCACGCAGTGCTCTTAATGAAAGCGATTTTCGCGGTTACCGGCAAACGGTATAAAATAGGTCTTTATAAAGCCCCCGAACAGCATAGCGGCAAAGACCCGCTCGAAGGGCTTATAAAAAAAATAAACGATTTCAAAAACAGTTGAAGTAAGGAGAAATAATCATGAAAGCAAGAATCCCCGGCGCCCAGCAGGGCGGAAGTGCAAATATGATGAAGAAAATTCAGGAGATGCAGGAGGAGATGTCCCGCGTCCAGCAGGAGGTCGAAGAGACCGAGTTCACCGCAAGCGCAGGCGGCGGAGCTGTTGAAGTGACAGTCAACGGACGCCACGAGGCTGTTTCCATCAAAATGGCTCCCGAGATAATCGACCCCGAAGAGCCGGAGATGCTCGAGGATCTAATAATCGCCGCTTTCAACGAGAGCGTGCGCAAGGCTAACGACGCTATGGAGCAGGGCATGGAGCGCGCCAAGGGCGGACTTTCCATACCCGGACTTTTCTGATATGGCGCAGAACAATGCCGCTCCGCTCGCGAGATTGATAGAACAGTTTGAGCGCCTGCCGGGAATCGGCAGAAAAAATGCTCAGAGGCTCGCATATCATATTCTTTCGATGACGGACGAGCAGGCAAAAGAATTTGCCGACACGATAGTTGAGGCGAAAACAAAAATTCACCGCTGCCCAATATGCTGTGACTTAACTGACGCGGAGCTCTGCCCGATATGCAAGAGCCCGTCGAGGGATAAGAGCGTTATCTGCGTTGTCGAAGACCCAAAAGCAGTCATGGCTATCGAGCGCACGCACGAGTTCGGCGGAGTATATCACGTTCTCCACGGGCTGATATCCCCGATGAACGGAGTCGGTCCGGACGATCTCTGCATAAAAGAGCTTGTCAACAGACTTGGCGACGGCGAAGTAAAAGAGCTTATCATGGCGACCAATCCGACAGCCGAGGGCGATGTCACAGCTCTGTTTATCTCAAGGCTCGTAAAGCCGCTCGGAGTGAAAGTATCGCGCCTTGCTTACGGAATCCCCGTCGGCGCGGATCTTGAATATGCCGATAATTTCACTCTCACAAAGGCTATCGAGGGCAGAAAAGAGCTCTGATAAAAAGAAAAGTTTTCCACATTCTTTTAGTTTTCCACATACCGGTTTTCCACATTTTCCACATCGGTGTTTTTAAGTGTGTGGAAAAGTAAAATCTTTCCTCATCCGATGTGGAAAACTCAAAATCGCGGTTTCATTGACAGTAAAGGGACAGAGGCACTTTTCCTCACTTTCAACACCCTCTACTACTACTACTAAATATAATATTTATTTATTCACAGACAGGGAGGATCTTTCATGAAATTTGTTTGCGGCACGGCGGAGCTCTCCGAGGCTTGCCTCAACGTGCAGAGAGCAGTATCGACCAAAACGTCGATACCCGCAGTAGAAGGTATTCTCATAAAAGCAGTCAGCGGTCAGCTTATTCTCACTGGCTATGACCTTGAACTCGGCATAAATACCGCAATAAAGGCGACAGTCGAAGAAGAGGGCTCGATAATTATCAACGCCCGCATTCTCTGCGACATTCTGCGCAAGCTCCCCGGCGAGAGCGTGCGATTTGAGTCCGATGCGAGACTTCTTGCAAGCATCGTCAGCGGCAACGCAAAATATTCGCTTATCGGCATGAGCGCTGAGGAATATCCCGAGCTCCCATCAGTCTCCGGCGGATATCCTATTGTTATCAATCAGGGCGTTTTAAAAGATATGGTCAGGCAGACTATATTCGCCGTCGCAGTTAACGACAGCAAGATTGTTCACACAGGCGTCAAGTTTGATATCAGCGGCAATATACTGAAGCTCATTGCAATCGACGGATTCAGACTCGCCGTCAGAAAAGAGAATATAGATTATTCCGGCGACGATATCTCATTTATCGTCCCCGCGAAGACGCTTTCCGAGATAATGAAATTGATGAACGACGATGACGGAACTATCTCACTCGGAGTCGGCAAGAGACATATTGTCTTTGAAATCGGCTCTTACAGCGTCGTTTCGAGACTTCTTGAGGGCGAATTTTTAAATTACGAATCCGCTATTCCGCCCAAATGCACAACAAGAGTCAGAGTCAACACCCGCGACATGATAAATTCAATCGACCGCGCTTCGCTCATTATCAGCGAGAAGTACAAGAGCCCCATCAAGTGCGTTTTCGCCGACAATATGATAAGACTCTCGAGCGTAACCTCGCTCGGTACTGCGAGCGACAGCGTCTCAGCTGAGATAGACGGCGACGATGTTGAAATAGGTTTCAATAATAAGTATCTGACCGACGCTCTGCGCGTTGCGGATACAGACGAAGTCAATTTCAAGCTCAATGGCCCTGTCTCGCCGATAATAATCCTTCCGCCCGAGGGCGACAGCTTCCTGTTCCTCGTGCTGCCCGTTAGAATAAAGACTGAGTAAGAAGGATAGAAATGGTTAAAAAACTCAAAGTCAGAATAAAAGAGAAACCGGTCACGGAGAAAAAGATAGACACCGAGTTTATCCGCCTCGACGCTTTTCTGAAGCTCTGTGACGCAGTTGTGACCGGCGGACACGCAAAGTTCGTTATCCAGGACGGAGAAGTGAAAGTCAACGGCGAAGTCTGCACTTCGCGCGGCAAAAAGCTCCGTCCGGGAGATACGGCTGAGTTTGAACATAAAATATACAAAGTTATCTGATATGTATGTAACACAGCACAATGCAAAAGACTTCCGCAATCTTGAAAATGCAGTAATTTCGCCAGACAGGTCTATAAATATAATTTTCGGCGAAAACGGACAGGGCAAGACGAATCTCATTGAGAGCATCTGGCTCTTTACCGGTTGCCACAGTTTCAGGACAAGAAAAAATTCCCAGCTTATACGCGAGAACTGCGAGCGCAGTATGCTCGATATAAGCTTTTTTGCATTTGACAGAGATCAGACGGCGCGGCTCGAACTGACAGATAAAAAGAATGTGTGGATAAACGGCGTTCATAAAGACACTCCGCGAAGACTCATCGGTGAGTTCCCGGCGGTGCTGTTTTCCCCGGCAACGCTGTCTATAGTCCAGGACGGACCGGGCGAGCGCAGAAAATTTATAGACATAGCTATAAGCCTTGTCAAGCCCAACTACGCAGGGATACTTTCAAAATATATCAAAACTCTCTCCGAGCGCAACGCGCTGCTGCGTCAGGCTGCGGCGAGCGGGAATATAAGCTCCGATATGTTTTTCTCATGGGACGCACAGCTGTCCGCTCTCGGAGCAAAAATACTTCGCTACCGCTTTGAATATCTTGACATGATAAAAAAGCAGGCTACGGAAAATTATTCCGGAATAACCGCCGGGCGCGAAAAGCTGACGGTCAGATATGATACATTCTGCAAAGCTACAGATTTTGACGAACAATCGGCGGCGCAGACTATGCTCGACGAGCTCGAAAAAAGCCGCGAGACCGATATCCGACGCCAGTTTACAGGCACAGGCCCGCACAAAGACGATCTTTCATTTTTTATAAACAACAGGAATGCCCGCATCTACGGCTCGCAGGGTCAGCAGAGATCCTGTGCCCTCTCGCTAAAATTAGCCGAGGCGGACATACTCGAAAAAATCACGGACGAAAGCCCGATAATCCTGCTCGACGATGTTATGAGCGAGCTTGACGACGGGCGTCAGGAACTGCTGCTCGAACGCCTCGGAAAGAGGCAGGTTTTCATAACTTGCTGCGATCCGTCCCAGCTGCTGCGGCTGCAGAAGGGCAAAGCGTTTGAGATGACGGACGGCAGTATAAATGAAATATGAGGAGGGAGACTGATGTATCTTCATCTCGGCCAGGACAAGGTCGTGAGCATGGACGAGATAGTCGGAATTTTTGACCTCGACACTTCGACTGTTTCAAAAGCCACACGCGATTATCTCGCGAAGGCCGAAAAGGACGGCTGCGTTACGAATGTCTGCACCGATCTTCCGAAATCTTTTATAGTCTGCATCGGCAGAGACCAAAAAACGCACGTCTATATTTCACAGATATCGTCGTCAACGCTGCTCAAACGCACGGAGTATGTTGACAGTCTTTCAAATATCTGAGTGAGGGGATAACAAATGAAAAAGAGGAACACCGGAATTAACCTCTTTAAGCTGTTTTCCATGTTCATGATAGCCTTGCTTCATGTTCTGGGAATGGGCGGGATAACCGGAGCTGCCGCGGGAACAAGCAGTTACTATCCGGTTTATCTCATGCAGAATGCGGCATTCTGCGCGGTCAACTGCTACGCACTCGTCAGCGGATATCTTATGTTCGGTAAAAAGATAAAGCCGTCGAGGATAACAGAATTGTGGTTTGAGATATTTTTCTACAGCGTCGGTCTGTCTGCGATTATGATATCAATCTACCGCGAATTTTTCAGCGCACAGAATATAGTCTATGCACTGACTCCGATAATTTCAAAGCAGTATTGGTACATGACCGCGTATTTTCTGATGTATTTATTCATCCCGATGATGAACAAATTCGCAGAGGCGGCAGATAAGAAGAGCTTCACTGCGGTTATAGCTGTTATTCTGCTTCTGACAACGGGTTCGTTTATAATCGGAAAAGACGGATTCAAATTTTCCGAGGGCTACAGCCCGATATGGCTCATGGTTATGTATCTTGTCGGCGCGTATATGAAAAAATTCGGCGTCGGCGCGAAGATGAAATGGTACAGTGCACTGTTATTTTATATAATATCCGTCGGATGCAATTTTGCGCTAAATATATTTTTAAAAGATCCGATGAAAAAGATATTTACAGACGACACGGTGAACTACCTGACATATACCTCGCCTTTTGTGGTCTTGTCCGCAATCTTCCTTTTCATATTCTTCTCGAAGCTGAAATTCGGAAAGAAAACGGAGAAGTTTATAAATTATATAACCCCCGCCGCTCTCGGAGTTTATCTGATACATACTCACCCGCTCGTGTTCAATAAGCTGATGAAAGATATCGCGATGCCGCTCGTCAATCACGGCACGGCGGCGATGATTTTCGGCTCGGTTGCAATGGCGCTCGCTGTATTTATAATATGTATAGTAATAGACCTTCTGAGAATACAGCTTTTCAGGCTGATAAGAATAAATGCGCTGTGTAAAAAGCTCGACAAAGTGTTTAACAGCAAAAAGAGGAAAACTATTGAAATCGAAGAGCCGGCAATTGAAGCGGGGCAGATTGAAGAAACAATAAATATATAAAATTAAAGCCGGAAGATTTTTTCTTCCGGCTTAATTTATTTGATTTTCAGCAGCAGCTTCACCATTTTTCTTCCGAAGTGTTTGCGGTAGATATCGAGATATTCGTATTTGTCGAACTCGCCGTCGCCCTTTATGAGAATCTCCATCGGAACTCCGGCGAGAGATATCTCCGTCCCCGTCTCGCGCAGTCCGCAGCGAAGATAAAATTCCTTTCTGCGAACAGTCATCGGCTTGTTTTCGTCCGGTTTTTCTATTTCGAGCAGGAGATTGCGGCGCGGGAAAGTCTCGCACAGAGCGGGAATGATTTTTGAGCCCAGCCCCTGACCGCGTTTGTTGCCGTCAACGGCGAGGTACATCAAAAGCACCGATTTGCTGCCCGTGCAGGTTATCGCGAGAGCGCAGGGTTCGCCGTTTTCATATGCGGCGAACATTTTTATTATATTATTTTTTTGTAATTTTAAAAGCCTCGAAAAAGGCATTCTCTCTCTTATCGGAAAAGCTTCTCTGTATAGCTTTTTTACATAATTTACATCTATTTTAGAAACTTCGCGCAGTACCATTTTATATTACCTCAGTGAATGAATTTCATTATCAGCTCCGCTATGAATACGGCGGCGCAGGATGCGGCGGCGACGGTCAGCAGACCGCGCTCGAAATATGCGAGAATCAAAGCCACAACAAAGCCCGCTATCGCGCTCGGGAGACTCGCTGTGGATGAAAATATCGCGGGAACCGTCATAACGGCGAGCACCGCATACGGGACATAATAGAGAAAAGAATTTATGAATCTGTTTTCTATCTTTTTCTTGACCAAGACGAGCGGGAGCATCCTGACGAGATATGTAACTCCCGCCATGACGGCAAGACCCGAGAAAAACTGAATATAATTATTCATCGGTGCTCACCTCCTCTGTCTGCTCCTCTTTTATCGGAGCCACGAGCGCAAACAGCACGCTCGCCGCAACGGCGCAGATAATTATAGCGAATCCGCTCGGCACTTTTGAGAGCACGGGCACAAATTTAAATGCACAGCTCAGAGCAATGGCAGTCAAGATGCAGAGCAGAGTCGGCAGGCTCTTTTTCGCGGGCGGGACTATTATCGCTATAAACATTCCGTATATCGCGATTCCGAGGGCGGAGACGAGCATCGCGGGCAGGATATTTCCGGCGACCGCACCCAGGAGAGTACCGAGGCTCCAGCCGAGATAGGGAGTCAGGGTGAGTCCGTAGAGATATTTTCTGCCGAGCGGCGCGCCTTTTGAGATAGCGACCGCGAAAACTTCATCTGTATTGACAAACGATATTAAAAATCTATCAATCAATCTCACGCTCTTTCCGAGCTTCTGCGAGAGCGAGACGGACATGAGCGAATAGCGCATATTGATAACAAACTGCGTCAGCGCCAGCTCAAACAGCGATCCGCTGCCCGCGATTATCGGCACCGCCGCCAACTGCCCGGCGGAGGTGACATTTGTCATCGAGATCATTACGGCTTCCCACGCCGTGAGTCCGTGGCTGACCGTGAATATTCCGAACGCAAAGGCGACCGACAGATAGCCTAAGCATATAGGCATGCCGTCGCGCAGTCCCTGCGAAAAGCTGTTTGTTTCTTTCTCCATAGTATTATCTCCGATTGAACGCAAAAAACATTTTTTTACATGGCTTTATTAATACTGCCGTTAATTATACCACACATGACGCATAAAAGACAGACGGCAAGACTATAAATTTATGTGCCGGATAAAATAAACAAATGGTAAATTTGCTCAAATAGTGGTTGATGAAAAGATATAAAGGTATTATAATATTATATGAGTAAGCCGATGCCACCGGCTTTCGAAAGGAGCAGAACAATGAAACAGGAAATCAAAGATCTCTATGGCCTCTGGCTGAAAAAGACCGAGGGCAATGCTGAACTTCATGGCGAACTTTCCGCCATTGAAGGCAAAGAGGATGAGATATCGGATAGATTTTACCGTGCGCTCGAATTCGGCACGGGCGGTCTGCGCGGAGTTCTCGGCGCGGGCACAAACAGAATGAATGTTTTCACCGTCAACCAGGCGACCCAGGGTTTGGCGGATTATCTCAACGCAAAGTATGATTCCCCGTCCGTCGCGATAGCGCACGACTCGAGAATCAACTCGGATGTTTTCGCAAAGGGCGCGGCAGGCGTGCTCGCCGCAAACGGAATAAAAGTATATATTTATCCCGAATTGGTTCCGACCCCGATGCTCTCTTTCGCCGTGAGAAAGCTCCATTGCAGCTCCGGCATAATAATTACCGCGAGCCACAACCCCGCGAAGTACAACGGCTACAAGTGCTATTCGCATGAAGGCTATCAGATGACCGACGCCGAGGCGAACGCCACATATGAGTGCATCAGAAAAGTTGATATATTCGACGATGTCCGCACCATGGACTTCGACGAGGGCATAAAGAGCGGAAAGATTGAGTTTATTGACAGCAGCGTGAACGAGGCATTCTATGAGTGTGTCCTCTCGCGCAGAGTCAATCCCGACGCCGTTTCAAAAGGCAAGCTCAAGCTGATTTACACTCCCCTCAACGGCACGGGCAACAAGCCTGTCCGCGAGGTGCTCAAGCGCGCGGGCTTCGACGATGTTACGGTAGTCCCCTCTCAGGAGAACCCGGACGGCCACTTCCCGACCTGCCCCTATCCGAACCCCGAGATTCGTCAGGCTTTTGAAGAGGCTCTGAAGCTCGCCGAGGGCAAGGATGTCGATCTGCTTCTCGCGACCGACCCCGACTGCGACCGCGTCGGCATCGCCGTCAACACCGGAGACGATTACAGGCTCATGAGCGGCAACGAAGTCGGCGTTCTGCTGACCGAGTATATTCTTTCTTCGATGAAAGAGACTGGCACTCTGCCCAAAGACCCCGTTATAGTCAAGTCTTTTGTTACGACCTCGCTCGTTGACCGCGTCGCGGAGAGCTACGGCTGCGCGATACACGATGTGCTGACGGGATTCAAATATATCGGCGAATTTGCGACCGATCTCGAAAAGAAAAACGAGGGCGACAGATTCATTCTCGGCATGGAAGAGAGCTACGGTTATCTTTCGGGCTTACACGCGAGAGACAAGGATGCGGTAGTTGCTTCTCTGCTCGTCTGCGAGATGGCGGCATATTATAAATCTCAGGGCAAGACTCTCGCCGAGAAGATGACCGAGATATATGAAAAATACGGCTACTACAAGAACATTCTTCTCAACTTCACTTTCGAGGGCGAGAGCGGAATGGAGAAAATGGGCGCTATCATGACCTCGCTCAGAGAGCACGCTCCCGAAGAGATAGCGGGCATGAAGGTTATTGAGACCGCCGACTACGAAAAGTCCGAGCGCGTTGATATAATAAGCGGCAAAATAAGCGCGATAGACCTGCCGAAGTCAAATGTTCTCGCATATAAGCTGCCCGACGGCAACAGCGTCATAGTCCGCCCGTCCGGCACCGAGCCGAAGCTCAAGGCATATATAACCGCCTGCGGCAAGGATGAAAATCACTCCTCGGCTCTCGGCGAAAAGCTCGGCGAATCAATCGAAAAAATTCTCGGCGTAAAATAACGCCCGAACGAAAGGATGATAAAAATGCAGAAGAGAGGAATATGGACAAGAGTGGTCGCCATAGTTCTGGCGGCTCTGATGGCGATAAGCGTCGCTGCGGCGGCAATAACCGCTTTTGCAGAAGAAATGGTTCCCGTAACGGGTCAGAACACCTCCAACACTAAATGGATAATCATCGCGGCAGTTGCCGCCGTGTGCGTCATTCTTGTTTGCGTGATACTGCCCAAAGCCAAGAAAAAGTAAGCTAAAGTAGACAAAAGAAATAAATATTTCCTTAAATTTATCTGAAATCAAAAAATGTTCACAATTTGAACACAATTTGGCTATATTTGGATGTCAGAATAAAGAAAGTATAGGAGATATGAATAGAGGTGCTTTCAGGGCGGCGGTATCAATTTGATACGCTGTCCTGAAAGCTTTTTGGGAGGAAAAAACATGAACAGAGATTTTCTTGAGATGATAAAAACCCGCCGCAGCACGCGCAGCTTCAAGCCTGATTCTGTACCGGAAGATCTGCTCGACGCAGTCCTCGAAGCGGGCACTTATGCGCCGACGGGCATGAACCGCCAGTCGCCTGTTATAATCGCGGTGTCCGATAAAAAGTACCGCGAAAAGCTCTCGAAGCTCAACGCCGCGATAATGGGCGTCGACAAAGACCCATATTACGGCGCGCCGACCGTTGTTCTCGTGCTTGCAGATCCGAGCGCAAACACATTTGTTGAGGACGGTAGCTGCGTGCTCGAAAATCTGATGCTCGCCGCTCACGCCTGCGATTTGGGCTCGGTCTGGGTTCATAGAGAGCGCGAGATATTCGACAGCGAAGAGGGCAAAAAGTTACTGCGCGAGTGGAATCTGCCCGAAACCCTGCGCGGAGTCGGCTCGATAGCCATCGGCTATCCCGCCGCCGAACCAACTGCGCGTCCCCCGCGCAAGGACGGATATATAGTAAAGATCTGAATAATACAAAAAGGAACTGCCGTGCGCAGTTCCTTCAGTCTGTCGAAAAAGTCTGTCATTGCACGGACTCAAGGCTCCCCTGTGTAAGGGGAGCTGTCACGGCTAAGCCGTGACTGAGGGGTTGTTGTAATGAAAGTTCAAAATACTCAGCATTTTGAAAATTTTTCCCTTATTCAGAACAATCCCTCCGGCGCTTCGCGCCACCTCCCTTTACACAAGGGAGGCTTTGATTTTTGCGAAACCACCAAAAATAGGTTTATAGACACGCTCAAGGAACTGCCGTGTGCAGTTCCTTTTTGTTATAAATCAGCACAATATTGTAGTGGCGGATATTATCTGCCCGCGAGGTTTGCACAATTTTATTGATATACGGTCTGTAGTGTGCGGCGACCTCGACGCACCTTACATGTTATAAGGCAATAAAATATGTCCGCACGGTCAACTTAAAATTCTGAAAATATATTTACACTATCCACATCGGGTTAGTCATGCACCACACGGCGGTATCATACGGAATATTTTTCTCTTTCGGTCTCCATAGAGCCATTTTGATGTTGAAAAATGCCTTTCTGAATTCGCGCAGACGGTATGTTATCTGCGCGCGGACAAAGCCTTTTTCTGTTATAGAGATATCTTCGTCGAGCTCCGACTCGCCGCCGATTCTGTGTTCATATATGATTTTTTCGTTGTTGAACACGCGCAGGGTCATATTTTTTCTGAGCCTTTCGGCGCGCAGGTGAACTTTCATTCCCGGGGTAAATTTAACTTCGTCGCCCTGAACGCAGTCCTTGTATGACAGAACGAGCCTCGACGCATCGGGCGAGTTCGTGATAAACGAGTTGCCGCGGCGCAGAGCTGATAGAATATCTTTTTCGCTGTTTGATTCGGCAAAGACGAATGTTGTCGGCGAAGCGAGCATATTCGATGTGCCGTAGTCGCGGTGATAGTCGCTGCCGCCAACTGCCGCGATTCGCCTGCCGCCGAGGATCTGCCGCTCCCACCAACTGATGCAGGTCATGTTGCTCTGATGCATGAACATGTTCCAGATTTCAACGCAGTCCGCCGGAAAATCTTCGAGCGGCATCCTCCATCCGAAGCGGCTGCAAAACGGGTGGTTTATTGACACCGTGCATCCGTTTGAATGAGCGAGAGCGGACATTGAAAGATACTGTTCGTATTTCTCCGGGCGCGTGCCGTCAAATTCGGGCAGCCCGCTCCCGTATATATTCATGTGCCCGTTTCGCCCGGTGTATTCGGCGCCGGGAATGACGAGCAGATTTTCTGAATAATAGCTTTTGTCACCGACCGCGTTTTTGTTGTGGTCGGTGATTATTATCCAGTCGAGACCCTTGGTTTTGCATTTTGATATGAGCTCGTCGGGCGCGTATTTTCCGTCGCTGATTGAAGAATGCATATGCGTATCGCCGCAGAGCCAGATTCTGTTTGGCATATCGGGTCTCCTTTCGTGAAAATGAGAAATTTATGCTTTGAGTGCGAACGAAATTATTCCCAATCTTTCCATATCTCCGGGCAGTAGCCGACCGTTGCCTGCTTGCCGTTTCGGACTATCGGGGTCTTGAATAATTCTGGGTGCTCGAACAGCTTCTCCTCTTTGTCCTCGTCGTGCGCGAGGTATTTTATAAACTGCTGTTCGTATGCCTTGCTCTTCTCGTCGAATAATTTGTCCATGCCGCCGACAGCTTTCTTGACCGAGGCGTACTCACCGCGGCTCATGCCGTATTTTGCAACATCGATGAGCTGATATTTTATCCTGCGCTCCTTGAACCAGCGCTCCGCCTTTTTCGTGTCGAAGCATTTTGATTTTCCGAATATCTGTATGTTCATGTTCTTGCTCCTTTTTCTCTTGTATCCGGTGACAATTATATGATAAAATATCTTTGTTGTAAAGGAGTTGAACCGCTTGACGATGGATATGCCGAAAAATGTTGACACCGCGATAAACCTGCTTCAGTCGGCGGGTTTCGAGGCATATGCCGTCGGCGGATGCGTGCGCGACAGCCTGCTCGGAAAAACTCCGAACGATTGGGACATAACGACCTCGGCGAAGCCGGAGGATATGAAATCCGTGTTTGCAGACTTTCACTGCATCGACACGGGCATAAAGCACGGCACGGTGACGGTAGTTATCGACGGCGAGCCGCTTGAAATAACGACTTTCCGCCTCGACGGCGAATATGAGGACAACCGGCACCCGAAAAGCGTGACTTTCACTTCCAACCTCGGCGCGGATCTCGGCAGGCGGGATTTTACGGTCAACGCCATGGCTTACAGCAAAATGACTGGGACGGTCGATCTTTTCGGCGGTCAGAATGATCTCAAGAACAAAATAATCCGATGCGTCGGTGACCCGGACAGGCGCTTTAACGAAGATGCTCTGCGAATCCTGCGCGCCCTGCGTTTTGCATCCGCGCTCGACTTTGAAATTGAGGAGAAAACCGCGCAGAGCCTTTTGAAAAACTGCGCTCTGCTCGGAAACATTTCAGAAGAGCGCATAGCAAAAGAGCTGTTGAAGCTCGTCTGCGGAAAGGGAGCAAAGCGAATTCTAACGGACTTTGCCCCGGTGCTGTTTGAAATCCTGCCGGAGCTTCAGCCGATGTATAAAAACAGCCACGACAACCCGCACCACTGCTATGATATATACGAACACACGCTGATAGCCGTCGAGAGCATCGACCCCGAGCCGACGCTGCGCTTTGCGATGCTCCTACATGACTGCGGCAAGCCCGTCGTCAAAAAATTCGACGAAAACGGAGTCGCGCATTTTTACGGACATCAGAGAATCAGCGCGGAGATTTCGGCGCAGATACTCGCGCGGCTCAAAGTGTCGAACAAATTCAGAGATGAAATTCTGTTCCTCGTCAGCAACCACGACCGCTGGGAGCTATATGAAAACACGGAAAAAATGCCGCGCTATCTCTCAAAATTCGGTCTCGACGGTGTGCTGAAACTGCTCAAGGTCATGCGCGCCGATGTGCTCGCGCAGTCGCCGGAATACAGATACCGGCTCGACCAAATATCCGATGCCGAAGAAATCGCGAAGAATCTGGCGGCGCAAAAGCCGTGCCTGTCGCTGCGCGAGCTCCAGATAAACGGGCGCACGCTCATGGATATCGGCATCCCGCAGGGCAGAAAGCTCGGCGCGGTGCTCGCCCAACTGCTCGATGAAGTGATAGACGGGGTGACAAAAAATACGCAGGAAGCCCTGACGACCCGCGCGAGGGAAATATACAGAGAGATGAAATAAAAATTCGCCGTGTTGATTTTTTGATGCGGCGGATTTTTGCTTTGTTTGGAGTGGAAGGATGTGTATAGTATGGCAGAATATTATCCACCCACAGATTTTTCATAATTTTATTGATATATAACTTGTAGAGTGCGGCGACCTCGACGCACCGATGTCGCGACAGCGGCACGATGTTAATTTGTAGGATTTATACTCTACCGTTGCGCCATACCATAATCAAACTTTTATACTACCCGCGTTTTCTTTTTAATATCTGCAAAAAAACAAACGAGTCGTGTCTTTGCTCTTACCAGATATACTTCAAACACTGCGGCGTGGCTATTGAAAGCCTGATTATAAAAATTAGCTGGGTCACTTACTTTTTTCTTTGTTGTGGCTTGAGCAATAGACAACTCCCAATTTGCAGAAGCCCTCCACACCCCACCAACAAACAAAGGCATCCGTCATGAGCAGATGCCTTGATATTTTATAAAACTGTTTTTTCGACTGAGGTGCCCGAGATATATTTCTCTTTTATCTTCATCAGCTCTGCCATGTGCGCTGTTTGAAGATGCGCTTCCTGCTGTTTTGCCGAAGCCCATTTTTCAACGAGCAGTGCCGTGTCCGGGTTTTCCGCCGAGAAGTAGTAGTCGTAGCCCTCGCAGCCGTCTTCGGCGCGGACGGTATTGACAATCCGAATTTTACTTTTTGCACCTGTCCCCGATATTAATCCAGACAACTCCGACGACAGTCACAACCACAAACAGCGCTATGCCTACCCACAGAAAAATCATGTTTTTGAAGATTTCGCTGAGCGCCGCCACGACCCAACACGCCGCCAGCGCAAACATAAGCTTCGACACAGCCCGACAGAGCTTCTTTTCGTCGTACTTCGCCTTTTCTTCTGCGGATGCGGTATTATAACCGGCAATCAGAAATGCGCCTTTGCCAAACGCAAAGACAGTGCCGAGCACCAGAAAAATCCCTGCCACAACAAGATGAACGATAAGCATTAGAAAACCTCCTTTTCGGCATACGGCTATATTCCGTCTATATTATAGCATAATCCCGCAAATAAGTCTATACAGACAGACGCCGCGCTTAAACCGCCAGCTGAAAAACACGTTCAGAGGTGTCGGTTGACAGACAGCAGGGTTTTCCGACTTCTCTCAACAAACAAAGGCATCCGCTTTACGGATGCCTTAATTTTTAAACTTTTTGCGCTTTTAAAGCTCTTTATAAAACGGCTTTTTCGACTGCCGTGTTTAAAATATATTTCTCCTTTATCCTCATCAGCTCTGCCATGTGCGCCGATTGAAGATGCGCTTCCTGCTGCTCGGGCGAAACCCATTTTTCGATTAGCAGCACTGTGTCGGGACTCTCCGCCGAAAAATAGTAGTCGTAGCTTATGCAGCCGTCCTCGGCGCGGACGGCGTCCAAGATGCCGGAGTCGGTTATTTCTCTGACGAATTTTTCTCCGCCGCCGGGCTTTGCCGTGTATTTTACTAAGAGCAATAGCATAAAAATCCCTCGTTTATCTGCACTGAGCCGCGATGCATTCGCTCAGGCGCGCCAGATTTTCCATGCCGAGGCTCTCCGCCCTGACGCTCGCGGGCAGTCCCGCCGCTTCTATAGCCGCATTTATCTTGTCTTTCGGGATGCCGAGTCCCGCGCTCAGCGAGTTCGATGCGGTCTTTCTGCGCTGGCCGAACGCCGCCTTGACCACGCGGAAGAAGAATTTCTCGTCCGATATTTCAACAGGCGGGTCGGGTCTGATATCGAGCCTGATAACGCTGCTGTCCACTTTGGGAGCGGGCATGAACGAGCCTGCCGAGACATCGAAGAGCTTCTTCGCGTCGGCATAGTAGTTGACCGCTACTGTTACGGCGCCCGCGTCCCTGCTGCCGACCGGGGCGCAGAGTCTCGCCGCCGCCTCTTTTTGCACCATGACCGTCACCGCATCTATCGGAATGCGGCTCTCGAGCAGGTACATGATAACCGGCGACGTGATGTAATACGGCAAATTCGCGCAGACTACGACGCGCATTCCGGCAAATCGGCTCGCGATAAGCTCGTGCAGGTCGGTCTTGAGTACATCTGCATTAAGCACTTCGACATTGTCGAAATCCTCGAGCGTCCCCGCGAGGACGGGTATGAGGCGCGTGTCGAGCTCAAGCGAGACGACTTTTTTCGCCCTCTTTGCAAGCTCCGCGGTCAGCACGCCGATTCCCGCGCCTATCTCGATAACGCCGGTGTTTTCGTCCGCGCCGCAGGCCTCCGCCATGCGCGGGCAGACGGTCGGATTTATCAGAAAGTTCTGACCGAGCGACTTCGAAAAAGTGAATCCGTGAGCCGAGAGTATTTCTTTTATAGTATTGATATTTGAAAGATCCTGCATATTATCTCCTTGTTATTCGGTCAGCGAGCAGATGCGCACGCCGAAAAGTCCCGTTTCGACCTTGACCTCAATTGAATCGCCGACTTCGACTTTGCCGCAGCGCTCCTTTGGCAGGTCGATCCACGCATCGACTCCCGCGCCTTTCCACGGGGTCACGCGGATTCTGTGCGGGCCGTCATAAAACGCGGTTCGGATATCGTCGTCCGTCTCGATAACGACCGTGTTGACATTATGTACGCCACGGGTGAACGTGTTGTTGAGCGTCATGGCGCAGCCCATTATAGAAAGCGCGGCGAGCAGAATAAACAGCGCCTGCTTCACTCCGCCGACGGAAAAGCCCGCGAACTTCTTTTTGCATATTATATAGGCAACTATAGTCAGCACAATGGCGATAATGACGCTCACGCAGAGCATCGGACCGAACGAGTCGATGGCGTTGTTTATCTCGGTCTCGAAAATCATGAGAGCCACCGGCACCATCGGCGCGCACCAGATGCTCTCCGTGCGTCCGCGGCACATATCGAATGTCAAAAGTCCTATGCTCGCCGCTGAATAGACGACCGCTGCCGCCGCGACGAATTTCACGCTGTGGAAGAACGCGAACAGCGCAAACACCGCTATATTGGCGCACAGCCAGATTATATTTTTCTTTTTCATTGATTTAACCCCTCGTTGACGGCAGATTGTATTTTACTGATTCGCACCCTTGCCGCTCAAATATTCTATATCCATTGCGAAAATACGTGCTTTTTGGCAGTGCGACATTTCCTCGCGCTTTTCATTTGTTACCGACGGAGTCAGCGACCGCATCATCAGGCGAAAAGCATTCTCCCTGCGTTTGTCATCGGTCTCCTCGTATATTTTCCCGAAAGCGATAACGCTCCGATATTTTGTGGTGAAGCGGTCTTCGATCACTCCGCCGTTTTCAACGACGCAAAAGGAGCATTTGTTATCCCGCGCTATGGCGTCGATTTTATGACCCTCGGCGGCGCAGTGGAAAATATATGCTCTCGCCGTCATAGACATAGTTGAGCGGCACGGTATAGGGATAGCCGCCGTCGCCCGCGAGGGCGAGCACACCGTAAGAGCCGTTTTCGAGGATTTCTTTTGCCTGCCTCTCGGGCAGTTCGCGCTCAGTGCGCCTCATTTTTCTGAACATATCATATCTCCGTGTGGTTTGGTTGAGAAATTTGCTAAAAGTATTTTGTGAATGCCCCGCAGAGAGACAGAACGGGTAATAAAAGAGCGGGTGAAGCAAAACAATAAATTATAGTTTGTAGCTGTAAATTGCTGCGATAGGCAAGCAATCAATATTGCAAATCAGCACAATCTTGTAAGGGCGGATATTATTCTCCCGCGAAATCCGTACAATCTTATTGCCGCGTATTTTGTAGGGGTCGGCGACCTCGACGACCCTTTGACGCGTGAGCGTCACGATATGAAATTGTAGAATTTGCACTCTATCTTCGCGTCGCACTATCTATAATCAAACTTTTATACTTCCCGCGTTTCGGCATTTTCTTTTTATTTGAAAAAGAAAACGCCTGCAAAAGAAAAGCAAACTCAGGGCTGCGCCCCGAGACCCCGCGAACGCCGCGCCGCAGTACTTAGCTCGAGACTCTCAATAAGTTGCTCGGCACATTCGCGCGCAAACGCGCCGGAGCTTGAACGAGTGCGCGCTCGTGCGTCTTGCTTCGCAAGCCGTTCCCTCGCTCCTCTAAGAAAGCTGTCAAACACTGCGGTGTGGCTATTGAAAATCTGATAGTTAAAGCGGCAAAGTGCGATGCTATATTTACTGCAAACAGTTGATTTTGACTATGATATAAACGCTATTCTGTTGAACTCGCACACTCACAGCAATCTCGTGTCGTTGATTATCAGCTCGAAGCTGCAATCGAGTCTGGCGGCGGATTTTTTGCAAAGCACCATGCGCTCGAGGAAAATCTCGAAGTATTCCATCACCGGGCAGATGTCCGTGTCGATCTTCAGGCGCAGGATTATTACTCTGTCCTCGCCGTCAACCTCAAGCTCCGAGTCCACGACTGCGTAGTTGACCCTGTCGTGAATGTCCGTGCTGACTGTTTTACTGTTTCTGACGCGGCTTCTGCGCACGTCGCTCTTGTCCGCGAGGATGAGCGCCGCGGCGATCGGGCTGACGGGTGCCGCCGTCTTTTCGTCGTGGTGCCCGATCGCGCCGACTATCATCGCGATGTCCTTCGGGTTTATGTCGAGACTGCGCAGAATGTTGAACGCGAGTATGCCGCCGCTCTGCGCGTGGTCGCATCGGTTTATCATGTTGCCGATATCGTGCATGTATCCGGCGACCGCCGCGAGCTCGCATTCGTGGTCGCTGTAGTTAAGTATTTCCAGTATCTCGCGCGACATTTTTGATACCGTGCCTGCATGGGCGAGTCCGTGCTCGGTGAAGCCCAGCTCGCCGAGAACGCGGTTGCCTGCGAGGATATAAGTCCTGAGCTCTTCGTTTTCATGAATTTTATCGTAAAGTTCCATTTTTTGCACCTCTTTTTTCGCTTTACAGCGTAAAAAATTTGTAAAAAACCTGTTGTCTATCTTTTCTTTTGCATACTTTATGAGTATAATATAACCAATAAAGAGTCTGGAGGTAATTTCAATGTCCACTGTATTAGTAACCGGCGGCGCGGGCTTCATCGGCTCGCACACGAGCGTAGAGCTGCTCAACGCAGGATATGATATCATTATACTCGATAATTTTGTCAACAGCAAGCCCGAAAGCCTTAAAAGAATAAAAGAACTTACGGGCAAGGATTTCAAATTCTATCAGGCGGATATACGCGACGAAGAGGCGATGACCAAAGTTTTCGCCGAGAACAAGATCGACGCGGTCATTCACTTCGCGGGTCTCAAGAGCGTCCCGCAGAGCATCAAGGAGCCTCTCAACTACTATGACAACAACATAGCGGGCACGGTCTGCCTGTGCCGCGTGATGGATAAGGCGGGATGCAAGAAGCTCGTCTTCAGCTCGTCCGCCACTGTTTACGGCAGCAAGAACCCCTCTCCGCTCAGAGAGGATATGCCGACCGGCGGCACCACGAACCCCTACGGCACGACGAAGTATTTCATCGAGCAGATACTTCAGGATCTGTGCATTTCCGACAGCGAGTGGGGCGTGTCCATCCTCCGCTACTTCAATCCCATCGGCGCGCACAAGAGCGGGCGCATCGGCGAGGATCCCAACGGAATCCCCGGCAACCTCATGCCCTATATCACTCAGGTCGCCATCGGCAAGCTCGAGTGCCTCAACGTCTGCGGCAACGACTATCCGACCCCGGACGGCACTGGCGTGCGCGACTATATCCATGTTGTCGACCTAGCTCTCGGCCACATAAAAGCCCTCGACAGATTGCTCAAAGTCAAGGGCTGCGAGGTCTATAACCTCGGCACCGGCAAGGGCTACAGCGTGCTCGACGTTGTCAAGGCTTTTGAAAAGGCGTCGGGAATCAAAATCAACTACAGAATAGCTCCCCGCCGCGCGGGTGATGTCGCCTGCTGCTATGCGGACGCGACAAAGGCAAAGGAAGTGCTCGGCTGGCAGGCGCAGTATGATATCGACGATATGTGCGCCGACTCGTGGCGCTGGCAGTCGCAGAACCCCAACGGTCTGGAATAAGCTGTTCGGAAAGGAACCGGTTTGACGGAACTTTTTGAAAATATACAAAAGCCCGAGACCGCCGTGCTTGTCGGCGTGGATCTGGGCGAATATGACTGCGAGGCGTCGCTCGACGAGCTTGAGGAGCTGGCAAAGACCGCCGGCGCCGAGGTCGAAGCGCGCGTGACTCAGCGGCGCGAGACGCCCGACTCCGCGACCTTCATCGGCTCGGGCAGGCTCAAGGAGATAAAAAACTTCTGCGCCGATAACGACGTCGATCTGCTTATCTTCGACAGCGAGCTGACTCCCTCACAGCAGAGGAATATTGAAGACATAACCGACGTGCGCGTCGTTGACCGCACGCAGCTGATACTCGATATCTTCGCCGCGCGCGCAAGAAGCGGCGAGGGCAAATTGCAGGTCGAGCTGGCTCAGCTGAAATATCTGCTCCCGCGCCTCGGCGGCAAGGGAACGAGCATGTCGCGTCTCGGCGGAGGAATCGGCACGCGCGGACCGGGCGAAACAAAGCTCGAATCCGACCGCCGCCACATCCGCCGCAGGATAAAAAATCTTGAGGACGGGCTTGAGGCGCTCTCGCGCCGCAGGAAGCTCGCGCGCGAACGCCGCGAAAAGGACGAAGTCGAGACGGTCGCCATAGTCGGCTACACAAACGCCGGAAAATCAACGCTGATGAACGCGCTGACCCAGGCGGGCGTGCTTGCGGAGGACAAGCTCTTCGCAACGCTCGACCCCACTTCCCGCGCGCTGACTCTGCCGGACGGCAGAAGAGTTATGCTCATAGACACGGTCGGCTTCATCCGCCGCCTGCCGCACGGACTTGTCGAGGCGTTCAAATCGACTCTCGAAGAAGCGGCGAGCGCGACGTTGATACTCAATGTCTGCGACGCTTCGTCGCCGGACTGCGCCGAGCACCTTGAGGTCACGAACAGGCTTCTCGAAGAGCTCGGATGCAAGGGCAAGCCTATAATCGCCGTGTTCAACAAGTGCGACGCCGCGCCGGATCTCTCGTGGCTCTCGGCGGGACTGCACAGCGTCAAGATATCCGCGCTCACGGGAGAGGGACTGGACAGGCTTTTAAACGAGATGGTCAGGGCACTGCCGCCCACGCGCAAAAAGGTCACGCTCCTGCTCCCCTATTCCATGGGGTCGGATGCCGCGCTCCTGCGCGAAAAAGGCGCGCTCGACCGCGAGGAATACCGCCCGGACGGACTGCTGATGACCGTCACCGCAGACGCAAAACTCCTCGAAAGATACAAAGATTATATTGTATAATAAATTGTATAGTAAAACACCGACCTCCGGGATATATCGGGGGTCGGTGCTGTTTATAGTGGTTGACCGTATCCGTCGCAACGAGCTTTATCGCCGCTCTATGGGCTCGGCTACGCCGCAAACGACATTGTATTAATTATTATGTGGATAATGGCGACTGTCGACGACCTGTCGTATCTGCCGATGATAGTTTGTTTCTCGGTGTTCTTTATCAATGACTGCTACGGCTTCATCAACTGGAGAAAAATCAGGCAGCGCCAGGGAGAGACTGCCCCGACGCAGTGAACTTGCGTGTGTAGTCCGCTATCTCAAGCGTGCGGTCGGATTTTTTGGCGGCGATAAAGATAAAGTGATATTCGCCGCTTTTCTCGGGGAGGGTGTTGAACTCACCGGTGTCGGCATTATAGATAAGACAGAGGTCGTATTCGCCGAGCGTAAAAGCCGGGGCGCAGCCCTGAAGCTCGGTCGGCAGCTCTTCTTTCCAGCGGTCGTCGCTTTTGGCATTTTGAAAAAATGCGTCGAAGCTCGTCTTTTCGCAGAGCACCGATGAGCGTACCTCACCCTCGAACAGCTTGTTGATTACGCATTTTTCGCTCTTCGGAAGCTCGATATTTATCTCCGCGGCATATTTTTCGGCGGCAAGATTGTCGGATATGTACGAATCTTTGAAAATCGGCGTAAACGAGCCGTAGACTGCGAGGATGACCGCGAGAATCAGCCCGACAACTATGTTTCTGATGTTGCGTATGCCCTTTTTGTTTTGATAAAAGCCGAAGATTATTGACGCTGTCGGTATCGGCAGGAAGAGATAGAAAATCCACATTCTGTTCACGGCTTCGCCCAGAGCGAAGCTTGGCGGAACATCCGGAACTGCGGCTTCAAGTGCGGTGAGCGCGAAAAACGGGCAGAGTATGGAGAGGATTATCAGCAAAATCGATATCACTTTCCCTTTGCCGGACGCTGCGACTGTGTTTTTTCCCGCGCCTATATACGGCCTGACCGCATCGCACAGCGGCTCCGATTTGCGCAGGATGAATAAATTTCCCCCAAGGATAAACACTGCATGCGTCTGATTTTCGAGAATCTTTGACACATCTCCGTAGCGCACGACAAATCGGCTCGAAAGCTCGCCACGGCGCATGACGGTTATCACCATTCTGTCCGCATAGAGATCGTATTCGTATTTTCTGTCTGCACTTTTTTGCAAGGCACTCTTTTTGTAAGAGGCGGCCCCGATTATCTGTTTGATAAGGACGGCTATAGTGAAAATCAGCGCGGCAATGCAAAAGCCCGGAATGTCGATTCTGTCGTCGCCGATGACGGACGCAGAAAGAACTATGATAAAAAGCACCGCGACGAACAGCGTTCTTAGAATACGCGGCATGAAAACAATGCGTGTTGCGGATTTTATATCTTCCGGGTTGTATGTTATTTCGCCGTGCTTATGCGGGATTACTGCCGCGGGTGCTTTTTGCGGACTCTCCGTCTGCTGCTCCGACATGAGCGCGTCGAACGACACGCCGAAGATATCTTTTAATGTATATATGTTGTCGATGCTCGGCGCAGTCTGCCCGGTCTCCCACTGGCTGACCGTCTGGCGGCTGACCGAAAGTTTATTTGCAAGCTCCTCCTGGGACATACCGCGCTCTTTTCGCAGAGCCTGTATCCGTGATCCGATCGTCATAGCTTTTCTCCTCCCTTTTGTGGTTCAATTATATCAGAGAAGCCTGCTGTCCGCAAGAAAGCGGCGTTTGCATTTGTCAAGCGGCGCTTGCGGAGCCGTAAAAATTAAATAAAAAATAAACATTTGAAAATATGCTCATATCTGAAGTAAAAAAGTCGAATCTTCTGTTATATTATATAGAAAGCAAAGGACAGGAGGCGATACCGTGAAAAACAGGCATGAGGGTCTTGCCGAGATGAAGAAGGACGGCGTGACCTACTGCAATATGTTCTGGCTGTTCATGTTTGGCAATGTGCTCGGCGTTCTGCTCGAGGGTACATGGTGCAGGCTGGTTTTCGGCCACTGGGAGACGCATGTCGCAACCATCTGGGGACCGTTCTCTTTGATATACGGCGTAGGCGCAGTGATGTTCTACATAAGCGGCGAAAAAATACGGAGCACCGGTTACAAGGGAGTTGTCGCCCGGTTCTGCTCTATCGCGATAGTCGCCACGGTCTTTGAGCTCGCCTGCGGGCTGCTGCTCGAATACGGCATGGGCATGAAAGCGTGGGACTACTCAAAGAGCTTCATGAACTACAAAGGTCTAATCTGCCTGAAAATGACGCTGCTCTGGGGACTTGCGGGCGTTATCTTCGCCTATATGGTCGTGCCGAAGCTCAAAAAGGTGTTCGCGCGTATGCAGGGCACGGGCTGGAAGGTCGCGTGTGCCGCGTTATCGATATTTATGATAATCAATCTCTCGTTCACTCTCGTGTGCATGGTGCGCTGGAGAGACCGCCGCGAGGGGATTGCCGCGACAACGCAGATCGGTCAGTATGTCGACAGCAAGTATGACGACGCGATGATGTCAAGCCGCTTCTGCGAATGGCATGTTATAAAAAAATAAGCAAAGCTATTTTGCAATGCGGGACTGCTTTCGGGCGGTCCCTTTTTTGTTGCGACTTTTTTTGTTGTGTGGTATACTTTGGCATATAAATCTTACGGAGGAAGAAATATGCAGTGTATTCTCTCCGCCCTCGTGGCGATCATTATCGCGCTCGCGCCGGTGTTCAATATTCCGCTGACCGTTGTGCCGCCCAAAGGCGAGCTGCCGCACGAGAGCGAGCCCGCGCCGTCGGAGCTTTCGGTATATGACAAAGTCGTCGGCGTTGACGACTCGGTGTTCTATATCTCCCGCCCGAACGCGGAAAATATGAAAATAATATATGCTTCCGATTTCGGCATGGACAGTGACGCGCAGGACAACACGGACGCTTTCTGCCGCGCGATTGACTACTGCCGCAGGAATCCGGGCACGCGCCTTGTAATAGATGCCGGGGAATACCGCTTCTCGCCGAAGAATACTATCGGTCTAATTTCGCTCAAGGATGTTCTCATCGACGCCGAGGGCGCGGTGTTCGTCTTCGACTGCGACAGATATTTCGAGATAAGCGGATGCGAAAATTTTGAGATAAAAGGGCTTGCCGTCGACTGGGCTTGGGACGAATCCCGCCTTGCTTCCGTTGTTAAAATCGAGAAGCGAAACGCGATAAAGCATACGTTCGATATGCGCTTTACCGAGCTTGACGAAGTGCCCGAGGATATCGCCGTCATGGTAAGGACATGGTATACAATTATTAATATTAAAATTTTCCATCTTTTTTTGCCCTTTGTTTTCCGGCGATAATGCCGCGCGGCGCGGAAAAAATAACGGTGTCCGCAGTGCGGACAAAATCAAAAAGGGGGCGGAGCATGAAGCAAATCATAAGATTTTTCAGCGCGGTCGCGCTCATGCTCTCGGTGGGAATTTTTTCCTGCGTCGCTTACGGCGATATTCAGCTGCCCGACGAATATAGCGTCGTCGCGGGCAGCGGCGCCGATATCGGCGAGAGCGTGTTTTCTGCGTCCGCGTCCGCATCGCCGCAGGGCGAATATGAGCTTGAGGTAAAAGCGTTCGGGGTGTTCCCGGTCAAGACCGCAAGGGTGAAAGTGTCTCAGCGCAGATATGTCACCGTCGGCGGCGAAATTTTCGGCATCAGGCTCTATACGCGCGGCGTGCTGATAGTCGGGAGCGAGGAGATCGAAACGGCGTCGGGCGCAGTTGACCCGGCGGCTCGCGCGGGGCTGAAAAAGGGCGATATCATTTTAGAGATAAACGGTTCGCCCGTCAGCCGAAACAATGATATCTCCTCCGCCGTTGAGTCGAGCGGCGGCGACGAAGTTGAGCTGCTCATCGAGCGCGCAGGCAAAAAGCAGACGGTGAAACTCCTGCCCGCGCGGAGCAAAGTTGACAGCAAGTTCAAAGCCGGTCTGTGGGTGCGCGATTCGTCGGCGGGGATAGGAACGGTGACTTTCTATGACCGCAAAAACGGAATTTTTGCGGGGCTCGGTCATGCGGTCTGCGATGTTGACACGGGCGAAGAGCTGCCGATATCCGGCGGCGACGCGGTCAATGCTGCGGTAAAAGGCTGCTATAAGGGCAAGGACGGCTCGCCCGGCGAGCTGTGCGGTGTGTTCGCGCCGGGAGAGATAGGCGAGCTCTATGAAAACTGCGGCATCGGCGTTTACGGCGCGTTTAGCGAATTGCCGAAAACCGGGGAGATGCCCGTGGCGATAGCCGACGAAGTCAAAACCGGCAAGGCGCAGATTATCTCGACCGTCGACGCGGACGAACCGCAGTATTATGATATCGAGATAACGAAGATCTATACAAAAAGCGGCCAGCGCAATATGATAATCGAGGTGCGCGACAAGCGGCTTATTGAAAAAACCGGCGGCATAGTCCAGGGCATGAGCGGCAGCCCGATAGTCCAGAACGGCATGCTGGTCGGCGCGGTGACTCATGTTTTTATCAACGATCCGCTCAAGGGCTACGCGATATTTGCCCAGACGATGGCGGAGGAGGCGGAGCGCATATCTTCGCCCGGATATTCCGCCGCTTCGTAGCAAAATTGGAGCATAAAATAAAAATTGCCAAAAAATGGTAATTTATTATTGACATTTATTCCCATATATGGTAAAATCCAATTGAAAAATCAACCCGGAGGTACTAATTATGGGAAAAATGTTAAAAATCATGCTTGCACAGGACACGGACACTCAGACGGGCTGCGCCGCGGCACTGCGGGCAAACGGCTTTGAGGTCGAAACAGTCCGAAAGGACGGCGCGCAGATACTCCGCCTTTTCAGGCAGGGAAGCAGACCGGACGTGCTCATCATGGACGCTTTCATGCAGGGCACGGATGCGATAGGCGTGCTCGGCGGACTTGCCGACATGCACCTTGAGCCGCGCCCGCTGGTGTTCGTGACCGCGTCGAACGCGAATCCGCGTCTTGAGCAGGAGATAACGCAGAGCGGCGCAGACTACTATTTCATCAAGCCCTTTGACACGCAGATACTCGCCCAGAGGATAAAACAGCTGACCGGGCTTTCCGCCCCGGCGCAGGGAAACATAGTTGCTTTTTCCGCGCAGGACAACAGCCTCGAGGTCACCGTCTCCGAGATAATGCACCGCATCGGCGTGCCCGCGCACATAAAGGGCTATCAGTATCTGCGCGAGGCGATAATCCTCGCGGTCAACGATGATGAGATTATGAATTCCGTCACGAAGCTTCTCTATCCTACAGTCGCAAAGACCTTCAAAACCACTCCGTCGCGCGTTGAGCGCGCCATTCGCCACGCAATCGAGGTCGCCTGGGACAGAGGCGATGTCGATGTGCTCAACTCCTACTTCGGCTACACCATCCAGAACTCCCGCGGCAAGCCGACCAACAGCGAATTTATCGCAATGATATCCGATAAATTGAAGCTCAACCTGAAAATTTCTTAATTAATATCGAAAGAAAACCTCCGCATGACTTTTGCCATACGGAGGTAATTTTATTAACCCTGCGTGAGCGTGAGGCTCGCCGTTATCGGGAAATGATCGCTCGGATAGACTCCGTCATAGGTCGTTCTGACAACATTGTAGCTGTTGACCCTGAAGCCGGTCTTGGAGATCATTATGTAGTCGATGCAGTCGTCGTCAAGACGCTCGCCCCAGTTCTGATAGGTGCAGCTCTTTATCGGATCCTTGGTCTGATATTTGACATCGAGGAAGTTTTCGGTCGCGCTGCGATATGTCTCGGTGTCCTCTTCAACATTGAAGTCGCCCATTATCATCGCGGGCAGCGAACCGAACTGCGCTATCTTGTCGAGCACAACGCCGATGCCCTTTATCCTCGCCTCTTCGCTGACATGATCGAGGTGCGTGTTGAACACGACGAATTCGAGCCCCGTCTGCTTCTCCTTGAGGATAACATAGCTGCAAATTCGATAGCACGCGGAATCCCAGTCCTTGCTCATCTTTTCGGGAGTCTCGGAGAGCCAGAACGAGCCTTTGTCGATAAGGTCGTAGAGGTCGGTGCGGTAGAACACCGGGCAGCCCTCGGAGAAAGTCGATTCGTCGCGGAAGGTTATGACCGAGTCATAGCCCTGAAGCGTGCGGCACATATAATTATACTGCCACTTTGTCGCCTCCTGGAAGCCGATAATAGTCGGCGCTTCCGTTTCGATGTTCTTGACGATGAGATCGGCGCGGTAGAACCAGCTCTTTTTGCCCGTGTCCGTGACGTTCGCGCAGCGCAGATTGCAGCTCATGATGCGCATCTCCCCGCGCTCGAGCGGCTTATCCTCGATGACCGCGGCGTGCTGATTCTGCTTATAGTGCGGATAGTAGATGCAGAAAATGCACGCGACAGTGATGAGCGTCGCAAGCACGACACACAGCAGGCAGATAAAAACCTTCGTGCCTTGTTTCATTTGATCCTCTCCTTTGATAAAAAATTATATATCCTGTGCGCCACGCGCACTGAGTTGCGAGGTTAAATTTTTCGTTTGAGGTTAAAAAATGTGTCTTTGTAGGGTGCGGTGACCCAACAATATTATATCATAAGGGCGGATATTATCTGCCCGCGAAATCTGTACAGGATTTTGATGTGCAGATTATAGATGTGCTCTCATACTTTTTCACTATTTACTTTTACCTATTACTTTGAGCAAAGCGAAACAAACCTCTCAGTCTTGGCTTCGCAAATCCAGCTTCCCTGCAGGGGAGCCGAAAGCAGGCGAACCTTGTTTGCTTGCCTTTAAAATCTACGCAATTTTAAACAGCGCACTTCGTAGGGACAGCCCTTGCGGCTGTCCGTTATCGGCGGCGCTTCGCCGATATTACCCGTCTTAACTTTTCGGAGGCTTGGGCTATCGGTGCAGCCGATATAAATAAAACCGCGGCAAACTTTCGCCGCATAAACAAAACTGCGCGCCGCAAGAGCGGCGCGCAGCGGCATTGCTTTTTTTGATTTTTATCAGTCGTCGTGATCGCAGTCGCAGTCGTCATCGCCGCAGCAGCAATCGTCATCGAAATCGAACTCGAGCAGAGTGCCGCAGTTGGGGCAGTCAATGCTTCCGTCTTCAAGGATGCCGTCGTCGACGCAGATAGTCTCGCCGCAGTTGGGGCACTCGATCTCATAGCAATCGTCGTCGCCGCAGCAGCAGTCGTCATCGTCCTCGTAGACATAGCCCTCGAGATCGGAGAGATCCTCGTCTATTTCGTCAACCTGATCGCTGACAACATCGAGACCCTCTTCGAGATCCGAAACGCTCATAGCCATGTCGTCAAGAAGCTCGATGATAGCCTTGATGACCTTGACTTCGTCTTTCTTTGCGTCGAGGTCGAGACCGTCGACAAGACCTTTGATATAAGCAACTTTCTCAGTAACTGTCATTTTGCTTTCTCCTTTCAAAAACAGCCGTCGGCTTTTGAATTACGGAATCTTACGCTCTGCTCAGATACTCGCCGGTGCGGGTGTCAACGATGACCATCTCGCCCTCTTCGATGAACAGCGGAACCTTGATCTCTGCGCCGGTCTCAAGCACTGCGGGCTTGGTGGCGTTTGTCGCGGTGTCGCCCTTGAAGCCGGGGTCGGTCTTGGTGACTTCGAGAGTAACGCTTGTGGGGGGCTCAACGCCGAAAACATTGCCCTTGTAGGAAAGGATCTTGCAAACGGTGTTCTCCTTGACGAACTTGAAGTTGTCGGAGAGGTCGCTCTTGTTTATCGGGATGAGCTCATAGCTCTCGGGATCCATGAAATAATAAAGATCGCCATCGTTATAGGAATACTCCATCTCCTTGCGCTCAATATAAGCGGTGGGGAATTTTTCCGTGGGGTTGAATGTGCGCTCAACGACCGAACCCGCGATAACGTTTCTTATCTTGGTTCTGACGAATGCCGCGCCTTTGCCGGGCTTGACGTGCTGGAACTCTATGATCTGATAGACATCGCCGTCCATCTCAAACGTCACGCCGTTTCTGAAATCGCCTGCTGAAACCATATTGTCTCCTCCGATATTTTAGACTTACACATTTATTTTATACTATTCAGCCGTATATTTCAATACTTTTTTTCATCAGAATGGGCTTTTCTGCGCGCTGAGCTTCAGATGCTCGCCGGCATATATCAGGTCGGGGTCTTTTATTCTGTTTATCCCGACGAGGGTTCTTATCGGAACGCCGGTGCGGCGGGATATATAAAAGAGCGTATCGCCCGGGCGCACGACATAAAATTCTCCCGACATTCTGGCGCCGGGTATCGAGAGCTTATCTCCCGCATATATCATTTCGCCGCGTTCGAGCCCGTTCCTGTCTTCAAGAGCGGAGAGCGTGACGCCGAACTTTCCGGCTATCGATATCGGCGTGTCTCCGCGCCGGACGGTGTATATTTCTTCGCCGTTGCCGCGCGCGGGCAGGGTTATTCTCAGCCGCTCGCCCGCGAATATCCTGTTGGGGTCAACTATCCTGTTCTCTCGGGCTATCGCCTCGACTGTCGTGCCGTATTCCCTCGCTATCGCCCAGAGAGTGTCGCCTGCGCGGACATATACCGTGAGCGTCCGTGTTCGCGCGCGGACGGTGGTTCGCTTCTCGCCGTCGATGCGCCCCGAGTCGGAGAGGAATATCCCCTCGGTGAAGATGTTGCGGTCAACATTGCCGTAGATGCCGCCGACTCTGCCCTCGTCCGTATACTGGAAGCCGACCCACTCGCGCCATTTTCCGTTTGCCGAGGGCTCGTCTGCGCCGTACTGCGCCGCCCAGAGCGGATATTTTTCGGCGAGCGCGCGGCTGAATATATTCCTCGCGTTTGAAAGGTCGCTGTATATCACGGCTTCCCGCCTTGTCAGCGCGGTCAGCTCATCGAGATAAGCCTCGGATATCGCGTTTATCTGCGAAACAGAGAGCGAGCCGAAATATTCAAAATCCATCGCAAGGCGCATATCCGGCTCGCGACCCGCCGCAAGGGATGCAAAGAACCGCGCCTGCCTGCGCCCCTCATCGACCGAGCGGGCGGTGACATAGTGATAGAAGCCGATTTTCAGCCCCGCCGCTTTCGCCCGTTCATAGTTTTCGGCGAAGTATTCGTCGGTATATTCCCCTGCGCCGACGCGGATATACACCGCCTCTATCCCGCTGCGTCTCACTTCTTCAAAATCTATCTCGCCCTGAAATTCGCTTATATCTATCCCGTGATACTGCCGCCCGCCCGACGGCGGAATCGCCCGCGCCGGGACGAGCGCAGCAAAAACAAGCGCCGCGATGCAGGCGAGAAGCACCGCCGCCGCGCCCGTGAGTCTGCGTTTTATATTCATTTTCCCCTCTCCTCCGTCATTTCTGCCGATTATTCGGCACTATATTCTATGCCGCAGGTCATAGCGGCGCAACGGAGATTGAAATGGCGGCGGGAATAAAAGCGGTTGGCGTTAGCGGAGTGTTCATAAAAAATTCGACCTATGATTTATAGGTCGGTTTTTATGTTGCTCAAGGTGTATAGAGAGGAATTGCTGCTCAGGATAATGACAAATCTTCTCGACAACAGCAGAAAATACCGCAATAAAGATATCGGCCACTGCGTCGTCAGCGTCTCGCGCGAGGAGAACAGGGCGAGAATAGAGTTTGCGGACGACGGTCCGGGAGTCGATGACGAATGTCTCGGCAAGCTGTTTGATATCTTCTACCGCACGGACAAAGCGCGGAGCAACACCGGCACGGGCTCGGGAATAGGGCTCGCGTTCGTGCGAAAGGCGGTCACCCGCCTGATGGACAGGCACTATTCTCTCGTATTCCACGGCATAATCGGCATAGTTATCGCCGCGACCGCCGTGATAATCCCGTTCGGCAGCTTTGCTTCGGGCATAAAGAGCTGTGCTGCCGATATAATCTGCCTTGCAGTCGGAATAGCGGCCGCTCTTCTGCTCGACAGGTTCAGCAGAAAGTTTGACAAAGACTAATTCTTTCCCCCAATATAACATCAGCCGCAGGGCGCTTTTATACTCTCTGCGGCTGATGCCTTTTTATTATATAATTAAAAGTTTATGACCCCGAGGTGCTCAAGGAGTATCTTGACGCCGATGCCCATAAGAATAAGTCCGCCGGCGAGCTCCGCTTTGTTTGTGTATTTCTCGCCGAAAACATGACCTATCTTGACTCCCGCGGCGGAGATAATAAATGTCGTTACGCCGATAAACGAAGCGGCAGCCCAGATATTGACCTTGAGAAAAGCGAGCGTAATTCCGACTGCGAGCGCGTCGATGCTTGTCGCTATCGCGAGGACGAGCATCTTTGTGAATTTCAGCTCGTCGCGGTCGTTGCCTGCGGCGTCGCGCTCAACATCTTCTTTTTTGAAGCTCTCGATGAACATCTTGCCGCCGAGAATGAGAAGAAGCACGAAAGCCACCCAGTGGTCATAGCGCTCGATCTTGTCGGCAAAGCCCGTGCCGAGGAAATAACCGATTATCGGCATAAGAGCCTGGAAGATGCCGAAATACGCGCCGACAATCGCGCTCTGCCCAAGGCTCGCCTTTTTCAGGCATACGCCCTTGCATATCGAGACGGCGAACGCGTCCATTGAAAGACCGACTGCGAGAATGAAAAGTTCAGCTAAACCCATATTGATTCCTCCGTTTTTTTCGGGGCAGGGAACAAAAAAAGACCCACCTGCGCCCTTTGCGCAGATAAGTCTCATCAATTAAAGAGGCGAAAGCCTCTTTATAGCAGGACCAGATATAGATCAGTATGTTGACCCTGCTGCGCCGCAAATCAGCGCCGATTACTCCCCTATCGCTTCGGGCAGTATAGCGCATCGCTTTAGTTTTGTCAAGCGTATCCGATTGAATTTTGCCGTTTGTTCTGATATAATCTATCGTGGATCAGGATGCCGTGCGGTGTCCGAAGCTATATTTATGCAGAAAGAGGTCTTGCTATGAGCGGACGCTTTGATGAGCTTCGCCGGGAATATCCGCAGTTTGTCTACAGCGGCTATTCAGTCAGCGAATATGAGGATGGGCTGCACTTGAGCTTTGATTTTTCTATCCCCGGTCTGTGCGAGTTTCATCCGCAGACGAGGCTAGACGGAAAAAGTCTTGATATATTCAATTCCCCCGTGTCGGACTATGCGAAGAGAATGATTTTCTTCATCGGTCTCGCGGAGGCGGTCAGCTACTGGAAATGCGCCTGCCCGCCTGTTTTCAGAGTCGAGTGCGGCGAAATGTCCGAGGATGATAAAGCTTTTTTCAAAAAGCTCTGGTTCAACGGACTCGGCGAGTTTTTCTACAGAAACGGGATAAGGACGGATATTGACTCTTTTGTGCGTATAGACGCGCCGGAGCCGAAAAATATCCCGCAGTGCGAAGATTATGTCTCATCGGGGATTGAAATTGTCCCCGTCGGCGGCGGCAAGGATTCGGCGGTCACGACCGAGCTTCTGCGCCCGTTCGGCGATAAGCTGAGGTTCTTCACCGTCAACGACCAGCCCGCGCGCACCCAGTGCGTTCTCGCGGGCGGCTACGGCGAGGATAAAATAATAAAAATTTACCGCACTATAGACCCCGAATTGCTCAGGCGCAACGCCGAAGGCTTTTTGAACGGTCACACTCCGTTTTCGTCGGTTGTGGCGTTTATATCAATGTATGCGGGCTTTATCGAGGGCGCAAACGATGTTATTCTCTCGAACGAGTCGAGCGCGAACGAGTCGAATATCGGCGGAGAGAGTGTCAACCATCAGTATTCAAAGTCGTTCGAGTTCGAGCGCGACTTCGATGAGTTCCGCCGCCGCAACTTCCCGCAAAGCGCGGTTTATTTCAGTCTCCTGCGCCCGTTCTGCGAGCTTCAGATAGCAAAGCAGTTTTCGCAGTATAAGCAGTATCATCCGATATTCCGCAGCTGCAACAGAGGGAGCAAGAAAAACATCTGGTGCTGCGAATGTCCGAAGTGTCTGTTTGTTGCGATAATGCTCTCGCCGTTTCTCCCGCCCGATGAGCTGAACTCAATATTCGGCTGCGATATGCTCGCGAAAACAGAGCTTGAGACCGACTTCGACGGCCTCTGCGGCTTCACGGGGCTCAAGCCCTTTGAGTGCGTCGGCACGGCGGACGAGGTCGTGCTTGCATTGACGCTGACGGCGGAAAAATACAGAAAATCCGGGCTCGAGATGCCCGTGCTCCTGCGCCGCTTCTGCGAAAAGAACACTGCCCGCGCGGATTACTCCCTGCTCTCGGGCTTCAACGAAGAGAATCTTATCCCGAAAAAATTTGATGAATGTGTAAAGAGGATGTTTGAATATGTATCAGCAGCTGATTGACCATCTGAAAAACAAGCGTATAGTCCTGCTCGGCATGGGGCGCGAGGGTCACTCGACCTATAATTTTATCCGCCGCTATCTGCCCGAGCAGAAGCTCATAATCGCGGACGCAAAGCAGGTCGAGCTTGATAATGACCCGAATGTCGAATTTGTCTGCGGGGACGGCTACCTCGGCGCGATAGACCGCGCGGATATTGTCATAAAGACCCCCGGCATTCCGCTCCTTCATTTCAAGAGACCGCAGGGTGTTGAGATAACCTGCCAGACCGATCTTTTCCTGCGCTTTTCCGGCTTTACCTGCGTCGGCGTGACGGGCACAAAGGGCAAGACGACAACTTCGACTCTCATTTATTCCATGCTCCGCGCCGCCGGAAAAGAGGCGTGCCTGATAGGTAACATGGGCTATCCCGTCTTTGATAATATAGAGGACTGCGCGGGCGAAATAGCCGTTATCGAGATGTCGTCGCACCAGCTTGAATTTACTTCCCGTTCGCCGCATATTGCAGTGCTGACGAATATCTATCCCGAGCACCTCGACCACTACGACAGCTTCGAGTGCTATGTCGGCGCGAAGCTCAATATAGTCCGCAACCAAAGTAAGGGCGATACATTTATATATAACTCGGATCAGGGACTCGACGGCTTCTTCGACCTGAGCAAATATCCGGGCGAAGCGGTCGGAGTCAGCGTCCATACGCCTGGCGCCGAGAAGTACCGCGACATAAACAGCCATCTTCTGGGCGAACACAATATCCAGAACTGCATGTTTGCCGCCGAGGCCGCGAGACGGCTCGGCGTTTCGGACGAAGATATCATGAAAGCTCTCAAAAATTATGAGGGCATCGAGCACAGAATGGAATATTTCGCGACGGTCAAGGGCATAAAATTCGTCAACGACTGCATCGCGACTATTCCCCATTCCGTCATGTGCGCCGTCGAGGCTCTCGGCGATGTTGACACGCTGATTTTCGGCGGCATGGATCGCGGGCTCGACTATTCGGCGTTTGAAAAGGCGCTGGAGAAGAGCAGTATAAGAAATCTCGTCTGCCTGCCCGATACGGGACATAAAATCGGCATGCACATGGCGCAGAACGGGAGCGAAAAGAAGATAATTATCTCGGAGGATATGGAGGGCGCAGTGCGCGCGGCGATGGGCGTAACGCGCCCGGGCTGCACCTGCCTGCTCTCGCCCGCCGCTTCGAGCTACAACAAATATAAAAATTTCGAGGAAAAGGGACGCCATTTCAAAAATATAGTGCGCCGCTATGCCGAGATGGGCGGGGAGAAAGCATGAGAGATTTTCTGAGCGAAGAAAAGGGACTCTGCGCCGAGGTTGAATCCCTCTGCATGACCGACCCCGACTCCGCGCACGCGCTTATCGACAGCGTGATATCGGACTGCGGCGAAGTGAAATCCGACCGCGCGCAGTCCGCGTCTGTTTCGCGCGTCTGCTGCCGCTTTCTGATGCACAGAAAGATGAAGAGCCGCCTTGTTGACACGCTCAAGACGGACGACGATCTGCGAAAAGCGATTTTCGGCGAGCTCAACACATATAAGTACAGCCTTGTTTTCTTGTTCCGCCGGCTCATACGCCTGAACGAAACGGAGCTGACAAAAGAGCTTCTGACCCTGCTTGAAAACAACCCCTACCGCGACGACAGCGCAAAAGATTACTCCGACCGCTGGTCCCTGCGATTCATAATCGACGAGGCTCTGCGCGCGCCGGACGATTATCTCGATTTAAGCGAAGAGAACAAGAATGTGATAGACGAGGCGAGAAAAGGACTGTAAAATCCGATTGTTATCGGCTGCACACTGTGCCGCCGCCGGTAATATTTGCGGCGGCAAGGCGCGCTCCCCAACATCATTCACATCACACAGGCGAGCACGAGGGTTTCCTCAATGCTTTTATACACGCTCTCGAAGTCGCTCAGCGGCAGGGGATTTCTGCCCTTGCCGAGTTCGAATGTGAACGACGGAATGCCGAGTGCCTCTATCGTCCAGTCCTTGAACCCCGCGTGTGAGGCAAGTCCCGCATTCTGCACGAGCGTATAGCCGCTCGCCGCGGCGAAAATTTTTGCCAGATGCTCGCCGCGCTCCGGCGTGTGCTTCCCGTATTCATAGTATATCTCTTCGCCCTGACTGTGCAGGGCTACAGCCGTTCGCGGCATGCGCCTCAGGCACAGCCGAACGAGGGCGTTTACCTCCGGTTCGGTCTGCGGAGCATATCCGCCGAACCGTCTCGGCGCGGGCGCAGTTATTCCCGCTTCGATTTCCAGCGCCTTTGAGAGATCCCATCCGGCGTTGAAGTTGTGGTTGAGATCGACCCCGCGCGCGTTCGCGTTCCAGAGATCATGGCTTTCACTCATAGCGCGCTCAACGCAGTCTCTGTATTTTCCCGCCGTCTCTGCGCCGTGCAGGGCTATCTCTACCCCATCGGGGTTGACGCACGGGACGAATATTATTTCCCGCCGGCTCAGTGCGCCGCCTATGTCGATTCCGCACATTGTCTGTCTGTTCTTTGCGCTCAGGCACAGCCGCTCTGTAAACCTCAGCGTGACGAGTGCCGTCAGCCGCTCCTGCGCGTGGAAGCACGCCGCTATGAGCACCGGGTTTGCGCTCCTGCCGAAGCGCAGGGCGAAGATTTTTCTCCCGCAGGCGCTTCGCCCGGCTATTTCGACTTTTAAAAACGGATATTCCGCCTGGAGCGAGCATACGCTTTTCTTTATATATGCGTAGTCCGGCTCGCCCGGCGTGAAGATATATTTCAAAAAATCACCCCCGGAAAATAATATTTATTTCCCCGCGGGATAAGACCTGAACGGAGGCTTATATATGAAGCTCGACGAAAAAACGATTGAAAAAAGGTACATTTACAAAGGCAGGATAATCAATGTCCGCACCGACACCGCCGAACTGCCCAACGGCAAGCAGGCTCTGCGCGAGGTCGTGGAGCATCCCGGCGGAGTGACAGTCGCCGCGCTGACTGATAACGATGAACTGATGTTTGTGCGGCAGTTCCGCTATCCGTATTCCGAAGTCCTGCTCGAACTGCCTGCGGGCAAGCTCGAATACGGCGAGGACCCGTTTGAAGCGGGCAAGCGTGAGCTGCGCGAGGAGACGGGAGCCGTGGCGGAGCACTATATCGACCTCGGAAAATTTTATCCCACCCCGGGCTACTGCGGCGAGATAATCCATATGTATGCGGCGAAGGGACTGTCCTTCACCTCCCTCGACCTCGACGACGATGAGTTTTTAGCGCCCGAAAAAATACCGCTTGAAAAGGCGGTCGAGATGGTCATGAACAACGAGATACGCGACGGCAAAACGCAGACTGCCGTGCTCAAAGTCGCGCAGAAGCGCAGAAAGGGCGAGATATGAAAATTGTTCTTGCGTCGTCCTCGCCGCGCAGAAAAGAGCTGCTCCAAACGGCGGGAATAGATTTTGAGATAGATGTCGAGGGTGTCGACGAAGTGCCTCAGGGCAACACGCCGGAGGAAAAAGTCTGCTCGATAGCGGCGCAGAAATGCCGACCCGTGGCGGCGCGCCGACCGAATGACTGCGTGATAGGCGCGGATACGGTCGTCTCCGTTGACGGCGATATTCTCGGCAAGCCGCACGACAGAGAGGACGCAAAAAATATGCTCCGCCGTCTCTCCGGCAGGGAGCACACGGTATATACCGGAGTGTGCATCTCGGCGCACGGAAAAGAAACCGTGTTCAGCGAAGCGACGAAAGTTAAATTTTTTGAGCTTACAGATAAAGAGATAGCGGACTATGTCCTCAGCGGCGAGCCGATGGACAAAGCCGGAGCCTACGGGATACAGGGACTCGGCTGCACGCTTGTCGAGGGTATCGGCGGCGACTACTTCAATGTTGTCGGTCTGCCGGTCGCGCGCGTGGTGCGCGAGATAAAAAAGATAACGGGAGCGTAAAAATGAAACTGCTTGTAACAGGTGCATTGAGAATAACGCCCGAGGAATCGGCGGAGCTTGAAAAGCTCGGCTATGAGATATATTTCATGCCCGACGAGCGGGTCGCCGTGCCGGATAACATACCCTGCGAAGAGATAGAGGCTATCATCTGCAACGGGCTGTTTCTCTATACTCCGCCGGATAAATTTCCGAAGCTCAGAACCGTTCAGCTGACGAGCGCGGGGCTCGACCGCGTGCCCGTGGACTACATGGACGCCCACGGCATAAAAGTGTTCAACGCCCGCGGGGTCTACAGTGCGCCGATGGCGGAGTTCGCCGTCTGCTCGGTGCTAGAATTCTATAAGCGGAGCGCATTTTTCTCGGCGGCTCAGTCGGAGCACCGCTGGGAGAAGCACCGCGGGCTCGAGGAGCTGGGCGGAAAGCGCGTTGTGATAGTCGGCGCGGGAAGCGTCGGGCGCGCTTGCGCGGACAGGTTCAGGGCGTTCGGCTGCGAGATAATCGGCGTTGACAGAAAAACTACCGTTGACGGCTTCGATAAAATATATTCAATAAGTGATATCCGCGCCGCCGTGAGCGCGGGCGATATAGTCATATTCTGCCTGCCGCTGACAAAGGAGACGGAGCATATCGCGAACGCCGAATTGCTCTGCGCGATGAAGGACGGGGCGGTCATAGTCAACATCTCACGCGGCGGGATAATAGACACCGACGCACTCATAACCGAGCTCAAGTCCGGACGGCTCAGAGCCGCGCTCGACGTGTTCGAGCAGGAGCCGCTGGACGCCGACAGCGAGCTGTGGGATCTCCCGAACGCCGTGATAACCCCGCACAATTCATTCGTCGGCGACGGCAACCGCGCAAGGCTCTTTTCATTGATAATAAGCAACCTGAAATAAGACTGCCGCCGGGCAATTCAACTCGGCGGCAATTTTTACATATGCCGAAAAATTTTTGAAGTACATCTTTTTTTATGCTCGTTATTATTGACGAAAGCGCAAAGGAGGTGGTAAAGATAGATCGCGAAGAAAAGTTAAAAGAGCTCATGGACGGCTACAGCAAGCTCGTCTTCAGCATATGCTACCGACTGACGAACGACTACTTTACCGCCGAGGATCTGACCCAGGAAACTTTCCTGTCCGCCTATTCCTCGCTCGACAGATTCGACGGGCGCAACGAGCGCGCGTGGCTGAGCAGGATAGCGACGAACAAGTGCCTCGATCATCTGAAGAGCGCGGCGTCAAGGACGACCCCCGCCGAGGATGACGAACTGGAGTTCAGAGCCGGCGCCTCACCGGGACTCGAGGACGAATATATGAACACCCAGCTCGGACGCGATGTCAGAGCGGCGTGCGAAGCGTTGAGAGAACCCTACCGCAGCGTGGCGGTCGAGTATTTTTGCGAGGATATGCCGCTGTCGCAGATAGCCGAGAGAACGGGCGAACCGCTGAAAACCGTCCAGACCCGGGCATACAGAGCAAAGAAAATGCTCAGAGAAAATCTGAAGGAGGTCATACTGCAATGACACACGCAGACGATAAAGAATTAACGCTCCTGCTGCGCGGCGGCTTGAGCGAGAGCGAAAAAGCAAAAGTCATGGAGCACATCGCCGAATGCGACGAGTGCGCCGACCGTATGGCCTGCTTGACGCTCGATATGGCAGCTGTCGATCCGCCCGCGGGCATAAACGAGGATATCCTCGCCGCCGCGGCGAAAGAGAACACCCGCGAGAAGCGCAGGCAGGATAACCTGCTGATGTATTCCGTGAGAGTGGTCGCAGGAATATGCGCGGCGCTCGTGATGATATTCTCCGGTGCGTTCAGGCACATAACGAAGATAAACGATATCGACATGTCGAAGATAAACGACAAGAGCCGCTCGATAAGCCAGTCGATTGACGAGAGCTTCAGCGAATTCAAACAGAAAATCTCTGACTTAGGAGGAAATAATAATGAACAAAAAGAATAAGATACTCTTTTTCCTGTTTTCACTCATTCCGGGCGCGGCGCATATGTATATAGGTCTCGTTAAGCGCGGACTTGTTATAATGCTCGCGCTCGTCGCGGGAGCGGGACTCGCCATGATGGCCGACACCCCGGCGTTTTTGCTCGTGCTTCCGGTGCTGTGGTTCTACAGCTTCTTCGATGCATGGAACAAATATCATCTGCCCGAGGATAAGCTGGCGAAGGTTCAGGACGACTTCCTGTTCTTCTTGAACGCCATGCCCGAAAATGTTCGCTCTGATCCGCGCTTTAAGAAAGTTGCCTCCGCAAATGTTTTAAAGGTCGGCGGCATTGTCGCGATAATAGCCGGAGCCTATCTTATCTGGGATCAGATAATAGTCAGAGTTCTTATCCGACTGCTCAGCGATACGGGCGCCGAGATCCTGAGCCAAATTTCCTATAAGCTTCCGCAGGTAGCCGTCGCTGTCATACTGATAGTTGTGGGAATAAAGCTCATCTCGCACAAGAAGCGTGAACTGGAGAGAAAGAATAACGAAGAGGAGGACAAATAATATGGCGGCAAAACGCGTAGGCTCGGTGACATTCGGTCTGACTCTCGTCGTTTTCGGCGTGATGTTTTTACTCAGCGCATTTATTAAGAGCTTCAACTACCTCGATGTAATAAAATTCTGGCCTGTTATCTTTATATCTCTCGGCATTGAGATGCTCGTCCACGCTTTTTCGAAGGATGCGGAAAAGGCAAAGCTTGATGTTCCGTCCTGCCTGATGACCTGCGTGCTCATGCTCTTTTCAATGTGCCTTGCCGGCGCACAGTATGCGATGACGGAGCTTGTTCCCTATATCCAGGCGCACGCGTAAAAGAGGTGCCGGATTGAAGAAGAAACTGAGAAAAAGAATCTCTGCGGGGCTGATGATTTCAGTCCTCGCAGTTATGGCGGCACTGCTCGCGGTCTTTGCGATAAGACCGCATCTGCGCTTCGTCGCCGGGGAATATCTCGGGCTGAACACCCGAAAGATAACGGTCGCGAAGATTTCGCCCGAGCTTGACGAAATAAATATCGACGCCCTGCGCGCCGACTCGCGCGTGACTTTTAATCAGAGCCTGATGCTCGTAAACTCCGAGCATCCTCTGGATGATAACGACAAGCCGAATCTCGCAGAATACAAAAAGACGGGCGTCATAATGAACGCCTGCGCCGCAGAGAGCTTTTCGGAGCTGTCCGCCGCAGTAATGGAAAAGACCGACTGCAAGCTCCTTGTCATGAGCAGTGTCCGCGACGCGGACGAACAGAAAGAGCTCTACAACAGCGATTCCTCGACCGCCGCCGCGCCCGGCGCGAGCGAGCACCAGACGGGACTCGGCATAGATGTTTATGTCAAAAACTTCGCGGGGCAGGGCTTTCTCAAGAGCAAGGCGGGGCAGTTTGTCAACTCCGAGTCGTGGAAATACGGATTTATAATCCGCTATCCGTCCTACGGCAAGAGCTCGACGGGCATAAAATTCGAGCCGTGGCACATTCGCTATGTCGGCAAGCCCCACGCGGCGATAATATACAACGACCGCCTGACGCTCGAAAAATATATCGACTCGTTTGAAACAGGCGAGTGGTACTCCGCTGACGGATATTTGATTTCAAGGCAGACTGTCGGCGAGAGCGTGACGATGCCGAAAGCATTCGGCTCGGCAGTTATCTCCCCGGACAACACCGGCTGCTATATAATAACAGTTAAACAGTGAAAAGCAAGAAACAGAAAATCCGCCAAGCGAAAGCAAGGCGGATAATTTTATTGGTCCTCTTCGTCGAGTGTGTCTTTTCCGAAGGCTTTTATATAGCTCTCGGTGAGGTCTTTTATTATAATCGGAGCTTCCTCCTCGTCCAGTATTCCGTCAAGGCGGCCCTTGAGCAGATCTTCATAGTAGAGATAGAGCTCATCGCTCATAGCTTCGCTGAGATCGTTGTTGTCCACTTCCCACTTTATCAGCGGGAGCACCGCGTTGAGGCATTCGGCTTCTTTAAGGGTATCCTGATCAAACTCCGGAAGATATGAGTTTTCGAGAAGTCTTCCCGTTATTGGTGGTATGCCCGTAATCACACGACTTTCAAGAATTTCTGCTGCGCCCTGATAATCAAGGTCGTATTTCATTTTTTACCCTCCTGTTTCAATTTGTGCCGTTTTTAATATATCGGCTTTTTTCTTCTGTGTCAACTGTTTTTGGGGGAACGGTGAAATGATTGTACGATATGCGGCGAGTGCGGCATTGCCGGGGCACAGTTTGCTTTTAGTTTAAAGGCGTTTTATTTTCAAACAAAAAGAAAATGCCGAAACGCGGGGTAGCGTATATCTTTTGATTACAGTGCGACGCGAGGGTAGGGTATAAATCCTGCAAATTCACATCGTGCCGCTTGCACGGCAGCGGTGCATCGGGTCGCCGCCCCCTACAAATATGTTCAATTTCTACGGATTTCGCGGACGGATAATATCCTCCTCTGCGAATTGTGCTGATTTATAATATTGCGCATTCTTCATTAACAATGCATACAGCAATACAGCGCTCAATCTATTTCCACGCCGCCGATAAATAATATAACAAAAACAGCCGCAGTCAAAAACGCTGCGGCTGTTCCTGTGAACCCCGTTCTCTTTTGGGTTCGCTGTTCTCATATCCCGAAAATTATTTTATATTTTTTATCCACTTCTCGACTTCTTTGTCGGAGGTGCGCTGAGTGTGGTCGTCGAATCTTATATCGATGCCGGGCTTTACATCCGCGCCGGGGCAGGCGGATCTGACATCTTTTAATGTGTGACCTATCCAGCCGCCGTTTGTCGCGAAAGTATAAATTTTCTTGCCTGTGAGGTCATTGTGGCTCAGGAATGTTTTGACCGCCGGGGCGAAGGTGTACCACCACACGGGCGTACCGAGTATTACTGTGTCGTAGTCCGAAAGATCGATGCCGAGCGGCTTTATCTCCGGCTCGTATCCGCGCTTTACTTCGTCCGCGCCCCGGTCGACAATAGAGTTGTAGTCGCCCTCATACGGCACGACTGTGTCAATGCGCGCGGTGCCGCAGTTCAATTCGCGGGCGATTTTTTCGGCAATGCTTTTTGTGTTGCCGCCCCAGGAATAGTAAATAACAATCGCTTTCATTATTTATCCTCTCCGTAAACTTCTTTTGCCATGCGGAATGCCGCCCATGCTTTCGGCCAGCCGGCATAGAACGCGAGCTGGGTGAGCATCTCCGCCATCTCCTCTGCGGTGACTCCGTTCTCTTTTGCGTGGGATATGTGATATTTCAGCGAGCTGTCGAGAATGCCGCTCGCCATGAGCGCGGAGACGGTTATCATGCTCCTGTCCCTCGGGGAGAGCTTATCCTCGCGCGACCATACCTCGCCGAAGAGCACATCGTCGTTGAATCTTGCAAATTCGGGCGCAAATTCGCCCAGGGCGTCTCTGCCCGCAGTTACCTTTTCCATTATATATATCCTCCTTATTTAAGTTTGTTATATTCCTCGTCGCCGACGGGCTCGCACCATTCGGTCGAGCAGTCCTCGCCGGGGATTTCAAAGGCTATGTGCGAAAACCAGCTGTCTTTCTTCGCGCCGTGCCAGTGGCGGACGTTCGCGGGGATTGCGATGACCGTTCCGGGAGTCAGGCTGACGGGCTCTTTGCCCTCTTCGCAGTACCAGCCCTCGCCTGCGGTGCAGACGAGCATCTGACCGCCGCCGGATTTCGCGTGGTGGATATGCCAGTTGTTGCGGCAGCCCGGCTCAAAGGTCACGTTCGCAAGGAACAGACCGCATTTTGGGTCGGTCAGGGGATTGAGAAACGATTTGTCGATGAAATACTGCGCGTATGCGGAGTTTTCGCCGCCTTTTCCGAATACATTCTGCTGTTCAAATTCTTTCTCTGTCATGATATATTCCTCACTTTCCGCTGAATACGGGGAAGAAGCTGTACTCTCCGTAGTCTTTTATTTTTTCAAAATTTTTGAGCGTGTTCAAGTCTTCGCCGTAAATATTAAAATCAACATCCGCGTTCGCTTTCATGTGCTCCGGGTTCGCGGTCTTGGGCAGGGCTACCATGCCGAGGTCGAGCACATAGCGCACACACAGCTGAGCCGGGGTGACGGAGTATTTCGTGGCGATGTCTGCAATGGCTTTGTTTTTCAGCGCCTCGCCGTGAGCTATCGGCGAATATGCCTCGGTCTGAATTCCGTTTTTATTGCAGAAGTCAATGAGCGAAAGCGGGGTGTTGCTGATGTGCGCCAAAATCTGGTTGACCATGGGCTTTATCCCGCACGAATTAAGAATATTCTCAAGGTCGTCTTTTAAGAAATTTGATACGCCTATCGCGCGGACTTTTCCGGCTTTGTACGCATCTTCGAGCGCGCGCCATACCTCGCGGTTCTCTTCAAAATATCGCTTTTCGCCGCGAAACTCCGCCCACGGCTGCGGGCTGTGGATTATCATCATGTCGATGTAATCGAGTCCGGCTTTTCGAAGCGTCTCGTCTATCGACTGCGCCGCGGAATCATAGCTCTTGTTCTCGGCGGCGACTTTGCTCGTCACAAACAGCTCGTCGCGTGCCACACCGCAGGCGCGAACCCCCTCGCCGACTCCGGCTTCGTTGCCGTAGGCTTGCGCGGTGTCGATATGGCGGTAGCCCATGGCAACGGCGTCCCTGACCGCCTGCGCGGCTTCGCTGTCCGTCAGCATCCATGTGCCGAGCCCGAGCTTCGGTATTTTTACGGAGTTTGAAAGAGTGTAGGTTTCATTGAGAATCATTCAAAATACCTCCCGATTGACAAATCTTTTACACAATGTTAAAATCATTCTGCAAGTTCGTTTACATTCTACAACTTAAAGCTAACTTCAAGTCAAGACCTAAAATAAAAACTTTTTATGAACGGAGCGGTAAGATGTTCTATACAATAGGAGAGATGGCAAAAAAGATGGGCGTCGCGCCCTCGACGCTCAGATATTATGACAAAGAGGGGCTTCTGCCGTTTGTCGAGCGCTCGGGCGGTGGAATAAGAATGTTCAAAGGCGAGGATATCGAGTGGCTTTCTATTATAGAGTGCCTGAAAAAGACGGGTATGCCCATAAAAGAGATAAAGCAGTTTATCGACTGGTGCATCGAGGGTGATTCGACTATAGACAAGCGCCTCGAACTTATCGACCGCCAGCGCGAGCGGGTGCATGAGCAGATGGCTCAGCTCGAAAAAACGCTCGACACGCTCGATTATAAGCACTGGTACTACGAGACCGCGAAGGCGGCCGGCACCTGCAAAATTCATGAGCAGATGGCAAAAGAAGATATTCCACAGAGAATGCGCGAGATAAAAAGGCGCATGGTCGAGGGCGGAGAATGCGAAGAAAAATAAAAATTTTGCTGTTTTTCACGGTAAAGCGTTGAAATGTGCGATTTTATGTGTTACAATAGCAGACATCAATGACGGTACGATGGAGAGCCGCTCAGCTGAGACTGGCGGTTCTTTTTCATTTTCGCCGCCAAAATGAGGGGCTCGTATGCAGCCCATGAGGAGTTTTTCAAATGACCGTATCAAACATCTGTATCCTGGGGACGATCGCCGTCTACCTCGTCGGAATGCTGATAATCGGCTTCCGCTGCGCGAGGAAGAACGAATCGTCCGCCGATTTCTACCTCGGCGGCAGAAAGCTCGGTCCGCTCGTTACCGCAATGAGCGCTGAGGCGAGCGACATGTCGAGCTACCTGCTTATGGGCCTGCCCGGGCTCGCGTATCTTTCCGGCGTTGCCGATGTCGGCTGGACCGCAATAGGTCTCGCAGTCGGAACATATCTCAACTGGCTGTTCACCGCGCTCAGACTGCGCAGATATACCCAGGAGACCGGCTCGTTCACTATTCCGCAGTTCTTCTCCCGCCGCTTCAGGGATGACAAAAATATCCTTGCGGTGCTTGCGGCGGTTATAATTATTATTTTCTTCATTCCTTATACTGCGTCCGGCTTCGCCGCCTGCGGCAAGCTGTTCTCCTCGCTGTTCGGTATGAACTACATGACCGCGATGATAATCTCCGCAGTCGTCATAGTCGCTTACACCACGGCGGGCGGATTCTTCGCCGCTTCGGCGACCGACTTCGTCCAGAGCATTATCATGACCGTGGCGATAGTCTTCGTTCTTGTTTTCTCAACGATATCGGCGGGCGGCGTTGACGCTGTTGTCGAGAACGCAAAGGCGCTCCCCGGCTATCTCTCGCTCACCGCATCATATATAGAAGATACCGGCAAGAGCGAGCCCTATAATCTTCTGCACATAATCACCACGCTCTCGTGGGGACTCGGCTATTTCGGTATGCCGCATATCCTGCTTCGCTTCATGGCTATCGAGGACGAGAAGAAGCTCAGGCTTTCCCGCCGCGTGGCTTCGGTATGGGTCGTTATCGCCATGGCGATGGCTGTTCTTATCGGCATCGTCGGCAGAGCGCTGAGCAACACCGGTCTTGTCGATCAGCTCCACGGCAACGACACCGAGACTATTATAGTCCGCGTCGCGCACCTGCTCTCGACCTACGGCGCGTTCCCGGCTATCATGGCGGGTCTTATCCTCGCGGGCATCCTTGCGAGCACGATGTCCACCGCCGACTCCCAGCTTCTCGCCGCCGCTTCGAGCGTGTCCGAGAACATACTGCGTGAGGCGTTCCACCTCAAGATATCCGAGAAGAAGAGTATGCTCGCAGCGCGTCTTACCGTTATCGGCATAGCTATCCTGGGTATAATAATCGCCCGCAACCCCGACAGTTCGGTGTTCGGCATAGTCTCGTTCGCATGGGCGGGCTTCGGCGCGGCTTTCGGTCCGCTTGTTATCTGCTCCCTGTTCTGGAAGCGCACCACGCTCCCCGGAGCGATCGCCGGCATGGCGTCGGGCGGCGCGATGGTCTTTATCTGGAAATATCTCATCAAACCCATCGGCGGCGTGTTCGGCATATATGAGCTGCTCCCCGCGTTCCTTGTCGGTCTTGTCTTGATGGTTATAGTCAGCCTCTGCACCAAGGCTCCCTCCAAGGAGATAACCGACGAGTTCGACCGCGTCAAGGCTATGGGAAAGGCAAAATAATCCGCTGACGGGACTCTGACAATCAATTTGTTTTGACGTAACATTTCAGTTGTTAAAAGTGATAAAGCGATTTTCCTGATTTTCGTCATTTTTATTAAAAAAAGCGAAAATTTTTATGAGTATTGACAATAGGCTCATACGAAAGTATAATCAATAAAAATTGAAGGTAATTCACAATTGCCCTCATTATATCCGATTTTTTGCGCCGCAGTTGTCGGGCGGTGCCGAGAATAAAATAAAAAACAGGAAAGAAAAGAGGATTTTTATGAAAAAAGTATTTGCATTAGTCCTCGCTCTTGCTCTCGTGATGTGCGGCTTCACCGCATGCTCAGGCAAAAACGGCGGCAGCGATACCAAGACAGACGCCGATCTTACCAAGGTTGGCGAGTACACAGCTAACAACACCGAATATGTTATCGGCGCAACCGGCCCTCTGACCGGCGACGCTTCATCATACGGAAACTCCGTGCGCAACGGTGCTCAGCTAGCCGTTGACGAGATTAACGCCGCAGGCGGTCTCAACGGAGTAAACTTCAAGTTCGACATGAAGGACGACAAGGCCGGCGCCGTTGAGGCAGGTCAGGGCTTCACCTCCCTGCTTGAGGGCGGCATGCAGGTCTCCCTCGGCGCCGTTACCTCCGCATCCTGCGAGGCTTTCGGCACTGCAGCTGCTGAGTACGGCATCTTCTTCATGACTCCCTCCGCTTCCGCAGCTTCTGTTATCGAGACCGGCGACACCGCTTTCCGCGTCTGCTTCGGCGATCCCGACCAGGGCACACTTGCCGCTCAGGAGCTTACCTCGAAGTATAAGAAGATCGGCGCTATCTACGATACCTCCGACACTTATTCGCAGGGCATCTACGATGCATTCAAGGCAAAGATGAACGAGCTCGGCGTCTCCTACATCGAGCAGACCTTCGACAAGGAGAACAAGAGAGACTTCTCCACTCAGGTTGCCGCTCTTAAAGATTGCGACGTTATCTTCCTTCCCATCTACTACACCGAGGCGGGACTTATTGCAAAGACCTGCGCTTCCAAGGGCTGCAACGCGGTTCTCTTCGGATGCGACGGACTTGACGGCGTAGCCAGCCAGATCGACTCCTCCGTTAAGAACCAGATCAAGTACATCACCCCCTTCGATGTTAACAGCAAGGAAGAGAAAGTTTCGAAGTTCGTAAATTCCTACAAGGCAAAGTACAACGCTCTCCCCGACCAGTTCGCGGCTGACGCTTACGATGCAGTCTATGCAGTCTTCAACGCTATGAAGAAGACCGGCGTTAACAACGTCAAGGTCGATCCCACGGCTCTCGGTACTGCTATGGCAAAGGCTATCACCGCCTCCGACTTCTCCTATGACGGAGTTACCGGCAAGATGACCTGGGAAGCCAGCGGCGCCTGCAACAAGGTCCCCGTTATTGTTGAGCTTGGCTGATAACTATTAATTTCTAAAATTTATATTTATTGGTTTTTGAACGGCAGGGGAAGTGTATTCTCCTGCCGTTTTCTGTTTTTCTTTCGGCAGTTCAAGTTTCTCCCATTCTAAAGGAGCGTTAGGTTTATTATGAGTGTTATATTTGACGGACTCAGCCTCGGCGCCATCTACGCCCTCATAGCACTGGGCTACACGATGGTTTACGGCATCGCGAAGATGCTCAACTTTGCCCACGGCGATATCATCATGGTCGGCGCATATGCCGTTTTCACAACGCTGGCGGCGGGCGGAAATCTCGCTATCGGCGTTCTGGCATCTGTTATAGTCTGCACGCTGATGGGTATTATTATCGAAAAGGTTGCCTACAGACCCCTGAGAGGCGTTACCCCCATCGCGGTTCTGATAACCGCTATCGGCGTCAGCTACCTGCTTCAGAGTATCGCACAGCTCATCTTCGGCGCAAAGGCGCAGAGCGTGTCTCTGCCCTCGCTCGGCGCGGTGAGCATTGCGGGCACCAATGTCAGCGTCAGCTCGATCCTCACCATGGGCATAAGCGCGGTTATAATGATTGCCCTGACCCTGTTCATCAAAAAGACCAGGACCGGACGCGCCATGCTTGCCGTCTCCGAAGACAGGGGCGCGGCTCAGCTCATGGGTATAAATGTCAACAAGATAATTACCGTCACCTTTGCAATCGGCTCGGCTCTCGCCGCGTTCGCGAGCGTGTTCTATCTCTTCCAGATACCGACTGCGGAGCCGACCCTCGGCTCGATGCCCGGCATCAAGGCGTTCACCGCGGCGGTTATCGGCGGCATCGGCTCCATCCCCGGCGCGATGATCGGCGGCGTGCTCCTCGGCGTTATCGAGAAGATATGCCTTGCCGTCCCCGTCCTCGCACCCTATACCACTGCCGTTGAATTCAGTCTTTTGATTTTGATCCTTCTTGTAAGACCCATCGGTCTGCTCGGCAAGAAGAGAAGAGAGAAGGTGTAATTGATGAGTAAAACAAAGACAGAAAGCAAATTCAAGCTCAAAAATTACATCAGCTATATAATGGTCATCGCCGTCCTCGGCGTGTCGGTCATTCTCCAGCTGACCGGCAACCTCCAGCGCTCGGCGTCGACCCTGCTCGTCCAGATAGCTTACAGCATCATCCTCGCCGTTTCCCTGAACCTCGTCGTCGGTTTCCTCGGCGAGCTGTCGCTCGGTCACGCAGGCTTCATGTGCGTCGGCGCATATCTCGGCGGATACATAGCCATTCAGCTCTCTGATGTTATCGGCAGCAAGCTTCTGGTGCTCATCATCAGCATGCTCGCCGGCGGCGTGATAGCCGCAATATTCGGTCTCATCGTCGGACTTCCGGCACTCAGACTCAAAGGAGACTACCTCGCGATAGTGACCCTCGCTTTCGGCGAGATAGTCAGAACAATATTCAAGAACCTCGATGTTTTCGGCAAGGCAATGGGTCTTCGCACGAACACGATAAAGTACGATACGAGGAACGATACCTCGCTCTATATCGTCGCTTTCGTCGTCGTGCTCATCGTCCTGTTCATGATAAACAATCTTATCCGCTCAAAGCACGGCAGAGCGATAACCGCTATACGCGACAACGAGATAGCGGCAAAGGCAATGGGCATAAACGTGACTTTCTACAAGCTCTTTGTGTTTGTTTTCTCCGCATTCTTCGCGGGCGTCGCAGGCGTTATCTATGCGCATTACATCACGCCCGTCCAGTATTCGGTGTTCTCGTATAACTACTCTATCGAAATCCTCGTCATGGTCGTCCTCGGCGGCATGGCAAGCATCAACGGTTCGATAGTCTCCGCCGCGCTCATCACGATAATCAACTTCGAGCTCCAGAGCAAGCTCTCCGGCGACCTCGCGGCGCTCAAGTACCTTATCTATGCACTTATTCTTATCTGCCTCGTTATCTTCAACAACGCTCCCGCGTTCACCCGCATAAAAGAGAAGCTCGCTCCGCGCTTCATCATGGCGCGCATCGCGGACAAGAAGCGCAAGCCCGAGGATATCAGCGACGACAAGGGCGAGTGGAGCAACGTTCCCACAAAGATCTCCATGGACGAAATCCTCTCTGTCGATATGCAGCAGGGCAAGGAATATGTCCCCGACAAGCCGCAAAAGGGAGGAAAGAAAAATGGCTGAATATGTTCTTGAAACAAAGGATCTCGGCATTTCCTTCGGCGGACTGAAAGCGGTCGAGAATGTCGATCTGAAAATAAAGAAAAAGCAGCTCTACGGTCTCGTAGGACCCAACGGAGCGGGCAAGACAACGGTCTTCAATATGCTCACCGGCGTCTATCAGCCCACAACCGGAACTTTCTACCTAAACGGCGAAGAGCTCCGCGGCAAGAGCCAGGAGCAGATAAACCACAAGGGCATCGCGAGAACATTCCAGAACATCCGTCTGTTCAACAACATGAGCGTGATAAGAAACGTCCTCGTCGGTCTGCACAACCAGCCCGAGTTCAAGTGCGATATCTTCTCGAGCATCTTCCGCCTCCCGAAGCACTACAAGACGGAGAAGGCGATGCGCGACAAGGCAAAGGAGATACTCCGCATCTTCGATCTCTATGACGAGCGAAACAACCTCGCCTGCAACCTGCCTTACGGCAAGCAGAGAAAGCTTGAGATAGCCCGCGCTCTCGCGACCAATCCGTGCCTGCTGCTCCTCGACGAGCCGGCAGCGGGCATGAACCCCCACGAGACCGAGGATCTGATGGACATAGTCAGGCGCATAAGAGACGAGTTTGACATGACCATACTTCTTATCGAGCACGACATGAAGTTCGTGTCGGGTCTTTGCGATGAGATAACCGTGCTCAACTTCGGCACAGTGCTCGCGCAGGGCAAGACAGAGGAAGCGCTGAGTGACCCCGAGGTCATAAAGGCGTATATCGGTGAATAAGGGGGAAAAGTCATGGCATTGTTAGAAGTCAAGGACCTTCAGGTCTATTACGGCGTTATAAGAGCGCTCAAGGGCATCAGCTTCCATGTCGATCAGGGCGAGATAGTCTCGCTCATCGGCGCAAACGGAGCGGGCAAGACCACCACGATGCAGAGCATCATGCGCCTCATTCCGATAAAGAGCGGCTCCGTCGTCTATGACGGAAACGAGATAAACAAGATTCCCGGTCATAAGCTGGTCGGCATGGGAATGAGCCAGGTGCCCGAGGGTCGCCGCGTGTTCCAGGAGCTGACCGTCTATGAAAACCTGCTCCTCGGCGCATATACGCAAAAGGACAAAAAGAAGATAAAAGAGGATATCGACGAGATCTGCACCCGCTTCCCCCGCCTCGGCGAGAGAAAGTCGCAGATAGCGGGCACTCTTTCCGGCGGCGAGCAGCAGATGCTCGCAATGGGCAGAGCTATGATGAGCCACCCGAAGCTGCTCATGCTCGATGAGCCGTCGATGGGTCTCTCCCCGCTGTTTGTCGATCAGGTGTTCGAGATAATCAAGGACTATCACAAGTCCGGCACGACCATCCTGCTCGTCGAGCAGAACGCGAAAAAGGCGCTCTCCATCTCCGACCGCGCCTATGTCCTCGAAACCGGCGCAATAACCGCAGAGGGCACCGCGCAGGATCTGCTCAACAACGAAGAGATAGTCAAAGCCTATCTCGGCGGCTGATAAAATATAATTTATATGACGCTCCGAAGTTTTTCTTCGGGGCGTTTTTCTTTTCAAAACGCAAAATATATGATAATATAAAAATAAAGGCAAGCCCATGCGTTACCTAAAGCACCTTTTTGTTGTCTTTAAGAGTGAGCGGATGTCGTTGGAGAGGAGGTAATTATGGAGGACAAACTGCTTATTGACGGCTTGTTCGCCCGCGACGAGAGGAGCGTGGCGCGGCTCGAGGAAAAATATTCGGGATACTGTTATACCGTGGCCTATGCCGTTGTGCGCTGCCGCGAGGACGCGCAGGAGTGCGTCAGTGACGCCATGCTCGGTGCGTGGAACTCCATTCCGCCGAACAGACCGGAAAATCTCGGCGCATATCTCGGCAGGATAGCGAGAAATTCCGCGCTGAATTTGTTGAAAGTCCGCCGGGCGAAAAAGCGCGGCGAAAAGAATGTTGCCCTCGCTCTCGATGAGCTGTCGGAGTGTATACCGAGTGCCGAGAATACCGAGCAGCAGGCGGACACCGTTCTGCTACGCGAGGCGGTGAACGGATTTTTAGACTCTCTCGAGCGGGAGAGGCGAATAGTTTTTATTCAGCGCTACTGGTATATGCTCGGCATATCGGAGATAGCCGCCGAGCGCGGAATGACCGAGGGCGCGGTAAAAATGTCGCTCAAGCGAACAAGGGACAGCTTAAAGATTTTTCTCGAAAAGGAGGGCTTTACGGTATGAAAAAAGAAGATTTATTGAAGGCCGTAGGCGGCGCTGACGACAGGTTTATAGCCGAGGCCGCGCCGAAAAAAATAAATTTTAAGAACAGAGCGCCGCGCTATCCCATGCGCTTGATGACGGCGGCAGCGTGCCTCTGCATAGTCGCGGCGGTGTTCTTCGGCTATTGGCTGATAAGCCCCGCCAGACTGCAAAAGATATCACTCGGCACAGTGGGCTTTTCCGGCGAGGGAGCCGGCGCTCACACGCCTGTTGTGCGCGACATAAGCGAATACACGACGGGAAACCCGTGGAGCGCGGAGATGAAGCTGAAGCGGCTGCCTGTCTACAAAAACACGCAGTCGCTAAGCTATGATGAGCTGCTCTCGACCGTGCGCAAAACTGCCGAAAAATCAGGCGCGCAGATAAAGTCGGTGACGCAGGAGAATCTCCCGGAATGCGAGTGGGTAGTCAGCGAAAATTCGCTCTACGCCGTCAGAGCCGAGACGGACATCGGCTTGATATCGGCGTTTGCGACGGGCGGGGTAAGTATAAACTTTTCCGAGCCTGTTGCGGGAAACGGCACGGGGCGCGATGCCGCAGGGTACTTCATTGAAAAGTATTCTTCTGTAATCGGCTTCAAAAATCCCGTGCTCTGCGTTACTTCCGACTATGATATAAACGGCGGGGAGAGTGCGGAATACCGCGTCTATGACGGCTCGGGCGGCGATTTGAAAAGAGTAAAAAGCTATAATTTCGGGAGCGTGTTTTTTGATATAAACGAAAACGGCGGGCTTGAATCGATAAGAATCAGTTCCGTCGACGGCGCAAAGAAGCTCGGTGATTATCCGATAATATCATATAAAGAAGCCGAAAAGCTGCTGCTCGGCGGCGAATATATCTCCGGCTCGGCGGACGGAATAGAAAACGGCGTGGTTACGCGCGAGAAGATAAAAAAAGTCGAGCTCGTCTATTCAATAGACCCTATGGACGCGTATTTCGCGCCGTATTACAGATTCTATGTTGAGCTTGACCGCTCGCCTGCCGCCGGATTCAAATGCTATGGCGAGTTCGATGTGCCTGCGGTAAACAGCAAATATATATCAAATTAAATTATATTTTGGGGCTGCCCGTTCGGGCGGCTCCATTCTTTATAATTTTTTTATTGGTTTGCGCGCCGAAAGGTGCTACAATTAAATTATTGATACAAGTGAGGTGTTTTCTGTGGGCAGATATCCGATAGACCGCAAGGAGCGCGTGACGCTCGGCGGGCTTGGACAGACGATTCACATTTGGGGAACGAAAAATGAAAATCCGGTCATTCTGTTTCTTCACGGCGGACCGGGCGTGCCCAACCGCCACGACATGGCTAAAGACGGCTTCGGGCTGACGGACGACTTCACTGTCGTCGCGTGGGATCAGCGCGGAACGGGCGGCTCGTATTTCGGCTGCGACCCCGAGAGCCTGACACTCGAACAGCTGATATCCGACTGCGCCGAGCTTATTTCATGGCTCTGCAAAACGCTCGGCAAGGAGAAAATATTTATCGTCGGCGGCAGCTGGGGCACCGAGCTCGGCACATTCGCCTGCGCCCGCGTGCCGGATAAGATAGCCGGATATATCGGCTACGGCCAGGTCGTCAACGGAGTCGAAAACGAGAATCTGTCCTATGCCTTTGCGATGAGAAAGGCGAAAGAGGCGAACGACTCGGAGAGCATAGCAAAGCTCAAACAGGTCGGGCCGCCCGTCAACGGGCAGTATAAGCCGGTGTTCGAGGGGCTCATGACCCAGCGGCGCATACTCGGAAAATACGGCGGACACACAGTCAAAAAAGAGAGCTACTTCAAAGGCACCGTCCTGCCGATGCTGCTTTCGACGGAGCTCAGCATAAAAGACAAATACGGCGCGGCGAAAGGCTATAAGCTCTGCCTGACGCAGATGTGGCCGACGCTCGTCAATTATGATTTTACCACCCAGCTCCACACATTTGAGATGCCCTATTATATATTCCAGGGGCGGCGCGACGAAAACACCCCGGCGGCGCTGATTCAGAATTACTATGATTCGATAGAAGCGCCGGACAAAGATTTAATTTGGTTTGAAAACTCGGCTCACCGCCCGTTGAGCGAAGAGCCCGAGCTGTTCAGAAAACATCTTCGCGAAAAATTTCTCAAAATAGCCGGAGACGGCGGGAGGAGAGAGAAACAATGAAAAAAATAACAAACGGCAAGATCTTCGCCCTGTGCCTCGGAGATTTTGCAAGGGGACTTATCAACGGTATTATTACAACATACCTGCTGACCTTCTTCATCCCCACGAACTCGAACACAACACTGCCGCAGTTTTTTATGAAAGCTGCGCTGACTATGGCGATAATTCGCGGAATCGGCACGGTTATCGACGCTGTTACAGACCCGTGGGTCGCGAGCCTCTCAGATAACAGCAAGGCAAAGAGCGGCAGGCGCATCTCTTTTATGCGCTGGTCAGCTGTCCCTTACGGGCTGTTCTGCCTGCTCATCTTTTTCCCGCCCATGGCGGGTTCGAGCGTTATAAACGCCATATGGGTCGGCGTGATGCTCGCGCTCTATTACCTGTTCTCGACGCTCTATAACATTCCCTACAGCGCGCTCCAGGCGGAGGTCGTCGCCGAGCCGCGCAAGAGAGTGTTCCTCTATTCTGTAGTCAGCTTGCTCTATGTTGTCTCGTCGGCGATGGTGTTCTGCACATCTATGATAAAGAGCATACTGATGAAAAACGGCATCGAGGAGATATGGGCTCTGCGCATTCCGTTTATCGTGTTCTGCGTGCTCGGCGGAATAGCCGCGCTCATCCCGGCGTTTGCCATCAAAGAGAAGGACTACGTTGAGCCGAAAGAATATCACCAGTCCATATGGGATGCGCTCAAGGCTACCGTCTCTTATCCGAACTTCGCGATAATCACCGTGGGTTATCTTATCATGTGGATAGCGTTCACCTTCTTTAACACCGCTGAGGTCTATTACATAACAAATCTTTTGAACCTCGGCGACGAGTGGGTGACATATGTCTCGGTTATATCAATAGGCGTCGGCATAATGACCTATCCGCTCGTCAATATCTTGGCGCGCAAGGTCGGCAAGAAGCCGCTGCTTCTCGGCGCGTGCATAACATATGTCCTGCTCTACTGCGCTATTTTTAACTACAACCTTGTTATCGACGCCATCGGCGCGAAGCCGTTCGCGATACTCATCGGACTTGTTATAGCCATGCCCATAGCGATAACGAACATAATCCCCTCATCCATCTTCGCGGATCTCGCGCAGTACGACTCGATAAAGACCGGACAGAACAGAGCGGGTATGTTCTTCGCCGCGCGCAACTTTGCCAACAAGATGTGCCAGGCGATAGTTGTTATCGCGTGCTCGCTCCTGCTCGGCAAGGGCGCGGACGGCACGGGCGCCGCAACGAGCGCGGGAGTGCGCAACACGGCGCTTGTCGCTATGATTTTCGTCGCGATTTCGGTCGTTGTCTATATCTTCTATAACGACAAGGAGATAGCCGCCGCGATAAAGGCGCACAACGAAGCGCAGGAGACGGAAAACAAAAACGCTTGACTTTAAAAGCAACATATAGTAGAATAAGCTCCGTTGCTCGGAGGGCAGATTGTTCGACAGAAATGATACGCCGGATAAGGGTACAGGCTGAAACGCCTGTTTCTCTTGTCCGGTTTTTGCTTTAGGCTCTGTTTAATTTTCAAGGTGCGCGGGAATTATTAGTAAGCACCTTGTAGGGTGCGGCGACGGCGGCATGAAATCACCGCAAAGGTTTATTCTATAGATTGTAGAGGCGGATATCATCCACCACAGTTATTCAGGAGGAAGTCATGGATCTTTTAAAAGACGATCTCGGAAAACTTTACAGAAAATTTCTCATCGCCTCGTTCGGCAGCGCGCTCATAGCGAGCATCTACGGCCTCGTCGATATGATAGTCGTCGGGCAGTATCACGGCCCGGACGGCGCAGCGGCAATGTCGGTCATTGCGCCGGTGTGGAATATAATTTACAGCTTCGGTCTGCTGACCGGTATCGGCGGCTCGGTGCTCTACGGAGTTTCAAAGGGCAAGGGAAGCAAAAAAGCGAATCTGTATTTTACCTCGGCGGTCGTGTTCAGCGCGATAATATCCGCGGTGCTCTGGGTGATTATCCTCGTGTTCGAGGATAAACTGCTCCTGCTCTTCGGCGCAAATGAAAAACTTATGCCGCTCTGCAAGGAGTATATGATAGCCCCGAAATTCACCGTGCCGATATATGTCTGCATAAACCTGTTCTCGTCGTTTTTGCGCAACGACTCCGACCCGGGGCTTGCGACAAAGTCGGTCATAGCGGGCGGCGTGTTCAATATATTCGGCGATTATTTCTGCGTATTCACGCTCGATATGGGTATACGCGGCGCGGGAATCGCTACAGCGATGGGCGCGGGCATATCAACGCTTGTTATGCTCACCCACTTTTTCAAGAAGAGCAACACTCTGCGCCTGCAATTTTCAAAAGAAATATTCCGCCTCTTCGGCAGGATAACCGTCAACGGCTTCTCGTCGTTTATTATAGACGTGGCGATGGGAGTGCTCACGATGCTCTTCAACCGCCAGATAATGAAATATCTCGGCACGGACGCGCTCGCGGTCTACGGGGTCATAGTCTCCGTCAGCACGCTCGTCCAGTGCTGCTCCTACGGCATAGGTCAGGCGTCTCAGCCGATAATCTCGCAGAACTACGGCGCGGGCAATGTCGGCAGGATAAAGAAGATGCTGAGATATAATATAATAACCGCCGCGATATTCGGCGCGGTGTGGGCGGCGATAACATTCGCGGTACCCAACGGGCTTATCCGCCTGTTTATGACCCCGACCGCCTCGGTGCTCGCAATAGCCCCGGCGATAATCCGAATATACGGCTCGTCGTTCCTGCTGCTGTCGTTCAATGTCTATTCAACCTATTATTTCCAGGCGACGATGCGCGCGAAAACCTCGATGTTCGTGTCCGTAGCGCGCGGAATACTCATCAGCGGCGCGCTGATACTCATTATCCCCGTCACCCTCGGCGCGGATATGATCTGGTGGGCGATGCCCGTGACAGAGCTCGTTGTCGCGGTGTTTGCCGGCGCGATGATGGCGAAGAAAATACAGCTGTGATTTTGCGCGAATCCGGCTGTTGCCTATGGCTTTATGAAAACATAGGTGCCTATGCCGAGACAGCGGCACAAAATTTTGAGAATGTCCATTTTTTCGACCGTAGAGGCGGATATCATCCGCCCGCAAAATCTGTACTTGTATAGCGCGACGGCATATTTTAAATAGAATAAATAACCCCGCCTCCGGGATATCCCGAGGCGGGGCTGTGCTTTGTAAATATTCAATTCGGCAGCTGTTCGAGCGAGCGAAACTCGTAGCCCTGTTTGCGCGCCCAGTCGATGATATCGCCGAGGGCGGCGGCGTTGTCGGGCGAGACGGAGTGGAGCAGGATAACCGCGCCCGGATGCAGGCGCGAAGTCACGGTGTCGAATGCATACTGCTTGCCTTTTGTGTCGTTGACATCCCAGTCGGCGTAGGCTACTGACCAGAACACGGATTTATATCCGAGCGAGGAAACGAGGTCGAGTGCCGAGGCGGAATATGACCCCATCGGGAAGCGGAAATACGGCGAGGAATAGCCGAACTTTTCGCGCAGGTAGTTGTCGCAGGTCTCGATTTCCGTCGCCATCTTCTCGCGGCTTATCTTCGAGAAATCGGGGTGGGTTGTCGAATGATTGCCGACGATGTGCCCTTCGTTTATCATTCTTGCGATAAGTCCGGGTTCTGCCTTAATATTCGAGAGTGTGCAGAAAAATGCGGCGGGCACATTTTTCTGCTTGAGAATGTCGAGAACGGTCGTTGTGTATCCGTTCTCCCAGCCGCAGTCAAAGGTGAGATAGAGAGCCTTTTCTTTCGTCTTCGTGTCTATCGAGACGGCGTTGAAGCCCTTCTCGTCGAAATATTTCTGCGCGTTTGTCGAGTTCTGATGCGGAACGCCGTTTTTGGATACGCCGTAGCTGTATCCGACCGTCGCTGTTGAAAGCCCACGCGTGTTCTGCGGGTCGGCTGCGGTCAGCTTTATCTTCGGCAGCGGGGAGAGCCCGGTGTACGTTCCGGTGTTCGGGTCGAGCTTGCCTTTCTCCGTTTTGCGCTGAGCCAAAGTTGTGTTCTCGGGTGCTTTTGTCGTCTGCGGAGCTTTTGTGGTCTGCGGCGCAGTCGTTGTCTCGTCTCGCTTCTGACCCGTCACCGGCGCGTTGCCGTGGGTGGCGTCCGTGCTGTCGTCAACGACTTTCGTTTTGCACGCGCACAGTGAGATAATGAGCATCAGCGCGAGTGCGAGGCTTAAAAATCTTCGTCTCTTCATTTAACACAGTCCTTTCACAGATATTCGTGATTATTGTGTGCCGAAAAAGGCGATTTTAATATCGGGTGCGAAAACATTTTGATTTTGAATTATACCATTTTATATTATACCACAATAACCAATAAAATCAATTGAGAACCCGCAAAATTCGACTCTTTGAGCCCTTCGGCTCATTGACACCGCGCGGGCGATAATATATAATTAAGTGTATTTGATTTTTCGGAGGTGCGTTTTAAGTATGGTCAGAGCAATTGTGGGTGCCAACTGGGGCGATGAGGGCAAAGGTAAGATTACCGATATGTTTGCCTCCCAGGCGGACATGGTCATTCGTTTTCAGGGCGGTGCCAATGCAGGACATACGATAATCAACGACTACGGCAAGTTCGCGCTCCATCTTCTGCCGTCAGGCGTGTGCCAGCCCGGCACGGTCAACATCATCGGCAACGGCGTGGCTCTCGATATCGAGAAGCTCGTCAAGGAGATCGAGCATGTCACTTCGGCAGGCGTGCCGCAGCCCAATATCCTCGTTTCCGAGCGCGCGCAGATCATGATGCCCTATCATGTTATGCTCGACACCTATGAGGAGGAGCGCCTCAAGGATAAAAAATTCGGCTCGACAAAGAGCGGTATCGCTCCGTTCTATTCGGACAAGTATGCGAAGATCGGCTTCCAGGTCTGTGAGCTGTTCGATGAGGAATATCTCAGAGAAAAGCTCGAAAGAGTCTGCGAAGTGAAGAATCTGCTGCTCGAGCATGTCTATCACAAGCCGACTCTCGATGTGGACGAGCTGTTCGACCACATGATGAAGCTTCGCGAGATGGTCAGACCCTATGTCGCGGACACCGGCAAGATCATCCGCCAGGCTGTCAAGGACGGCAAGAACATTCTTCTTGAGGGTCAGCTCGGCTCGCTCAAGGATCCCGATTTCGGTATCTATCCCATGGTCACATCGTCGTCGACCCTCGCGGGCTTCGGCGCCGTCGGCGCAGGTATCGCGCCCTATGAGATAAAGGAGATAGTCACCGTCACCAAGGCTTATTCGAGCGCCGTCGGAGCGGGCGAATTCGTCAGCGAGATATTCGGCGAAGAGGCGGACAAGATGAGAAACCACGGCGGCGACGCCGGCGAATACGGCGCAACGACCGGCAGACCGCGCCGCATGGGCTGGTTTGACTGCGTCGCGACCCGCTACGGCTGCGAGGCTCAGGGCGCAACTCAGGTCGCGCTCACCGCGCTCGACTGCCTGTCGTATCTCGACGAGATAAAGCTCTGCGTCGGCTATGAGATAGACGGCGAAGTCACAAAGGACTTCCCTGTCACCTCGCGCCTGAAAAAGGCAAAGCCCGTCTATGTCACCATGCCCGGCTTCAAGTGCGACATCCGCGGCATAAGAGAGTTTGACAAGCTTCCCAAGGAGGCTCAGGACTATGTCCTCTTCATCGAGAAGGAGATCGGCGTGCCGATAAAGCTCGTTTCCAACGGACCGAGAAGAGAAGAGATTATAGTCAGATAAAAAAGGGTGGATATCATGCAGGACAATCATGAGAAGGTTCTCGTGCTGGACTTCGGCGGCCAGTACAATCAGCTCATCGCGCGCCGCGTCAGAGAGCACAATGTCTACGCCGAGATAAAACCGTACAGCCGCATAACCGTCGACGAGATAAAGGCGGCGGGCTATGTCGGAATAATATTCACGGGCGGTCCCAACAGCGTCTATGACGAGAGCTCGCCCCACTATTCGCCTGAGATACTCGATGCGGGCATCCCCGTGCTCGGCATCTGCTACGGCGCTCAGCTTATTGCATATATGGCGGGCGGCGTTGTCAAAACGAGCGGCTCGAAGAGCGAATACGGCAAGATAGATATGACCCGCAGCAAGGACAGCCGACTGCTCAAAAATATCCCCGAGGATACGAGCGTCTGCTGGATGAGCCACACGGACTATATCAGCAACCCGCCCAAGGGCTATAAAGTAACTGCCGTCACGCGCGACTGCCCCTGCGCGGCGATGGAGAACGACGAGAAGAGAATTTACGCCGTTCAGTTCCATCCCGAGGTCATGCATACGCAGTACGGCGAGGAGATATTCAAAACATTCCTCTTTGATATCTGTGGCTGTAAGGGCGACTGGGTCATGTCAAGCTTCGTCGAAGAGCAGGTAAAGCACCTGCGCGAGAAGATAGGCGACAAGACTGTGCTTTGCGCCATGTCCGGCGGAGTCGACAGCTCCGTTGCCGCCGTGCTTCTGCACAGAGCGGTCGGCAAGCAGCTGACCTGCGTTTTCGTTGACCACGGCCTGCTCAGAAAGAACGAGGGCGACGAGGTCGAGCACATCTTCCGCGAGCGCTTTGATATGAAGCTCGTCAGAGTCAACGCCCAGGAGCGTTTCCTCACCAAGCTCGCAGGCGTGACCGAGCCGGAGAAGAAGAGAAAAATTATCGGCGAGGAGTTTATCCGCGTCTTTGAAGACGAGAGCAAGAGGCTCGGCAGAATGAATTTCTTCGTTCAGGGCACAATATATCCCGATGTTATCGAGAGCGGCGTGGGCGACGCGGCGGTCATCAAGAGCCACCACAATGTCGGCGGACTGCCCGACCACATCGATTTCGATGAGCTCATAGAGCCCCTGCGCGACCTGTTCAAGGACGAGGTGCGCAAGGTAGGACTCGAGCTCGGCATCCCCGAGGATCTTGTCTGGCGTCAGCCGTTCCCGGGTCCCGGACTTGCCGTGCGTATCCTCGGCGACATCACCGAGGAGAAGCTCAATATTCTCAAGGATGCGGACGCTATCTTCCGCGAGGAAGTCAAAATCGCCGGCATCGACCGCGACATCAACCAGTATTTCGCGGTGCTCACCAACGTCCACAGCGTCGGCGTCATGGGCGACGCGAGAACTTACGACAGCCTTATCGCGCTGCGCGCAGTGACCACAGACGACTTCATGACCGCAGACTGGGCGCGCATCCCGTTTGATGTGCTCGCAAAGGTCTCGAACCGCATCACCAACGAGGTCAAGGGAGTCAACCGCGTGGTCTACGATGTCACTACAAAGCCCCCGGCAACGGTGGAGTGGGAGTAGTTCCCATTGGTTTAGATGTGCCGAAAAAACCAGTATTTATGCGGGTTTCGGGACTCGGCACTTTTCGAGTAACCGTTTTTGCAACAGATGAAATAGTAACATTTGGCTTACAACTAAACCTAAAAATCGCATAATTTTTAAGGCTTCTGCCCTGTTAGGGGCGGAAGCCTTTTACATATTCGATAAAAATTCCGTTTTGACATACCGTCAAGGCGGAGAAAAATATATTAAATGAGAGAAATTTTCTTAGCATAAGCATGAAGAAATCATAGAACAACTTGCCTTATATGTTTCTTAGTAACATATAAGTTCTCGCTTTTCTAAGTAAAAACACAATATTTCGAAGCGGCATAGCTTGCTGTTATCATAGCTGTAGGTCGAGTGTTATCAGTATCGATAACAAACCGATAACACTGCCGGTATAATCATGATAATTCGGATATCTCAAATAATCAAAAACGCCGCGAACAGTACGCTCTTTCTATGTAAAAGCTTTTTTGCTGCTTGCCGTCCGTTTATTCGGCCGACGCAAACTCCTTAAAATGATTATATAACTGATTGACATTGAGGCTTGCTATATCGACAAGCGAGTATTGCCGCTGCAAATATTTGACGAACTCGCAGCCCAGATAATAGCCCACGTCGCTGTGATTTTTGTAGCTGCACCAATCCCCGAAGAAATCCTGCGTGCTGATATTTTTGTCGACGCGTCGGAGATATTCACGCTTTATTTCGGCTTCGTTTTCCTTGCACCAATCGAGCCAGCCGTTTTGATTTTGATGATAGTATCTGTCATCTTGGCATAGAATATGTTCGCAGACCATGGCAAGTCCCTCTTGATAGAGCTGAGCCAGTGAATTTTCGCCCTCTGACCGAGCCTCGGGATAGAGATTCCCGTAGGTTTTATGCCATATGTGGCCTATTTCATGAAAAATCAGAGCCTGCATGGCGGATTCATCCTGCCAATTCAACTCGATAATTTTTTCTATTCCGAGCAAAACCGCGTCTCTGCCGTCAAGCGATGTCGCCCAGCCCGCGCCGTTGCACAGCCCCAAATAGAGAATAATATCCGTCTCGACGCCGTTTTCAAAAAGCCGTCCGATATTTTCCGCAAGCTTGTCGGTCACGGCGACAAAGGAGTCGTTTGCCGCAAGCGCCGCGTCCCTGTTGAGCAGCACATTATTGACTACGGCAGCACGTCGTTATTGAAATCATATTCCCTCGAATTCCGTTCGCATTTTTCGCCAAGCTCCGGCGAAATCGCACGGGCGTATACTCTCCATGCATCCAAATCAAAGGCGCTGTTCTTAAAGCAGCCGGGTATTTTATCAAAAGTATTTATTATTCTCATAGCTCTGTTCCTACGATTCTCTCAAATTATTTTACCTGCTTTGACATATGTATTTCGCCGCTGCACTCGAAGCCGATGGCGGAGTAGAGCTTTTGCGCGGCAGTGTTATCACTGCCCGTCAACAGCTCGAAGCTGTGGAGCGGGTATATTTTTTTGCAGTATTCCTGCGCGAAGGTCAACATTTCCCGCGCGACGCCCCGCCCGCGATACTCGGGACGGACATAGACCTCGGTTATCTCGGGCATATATTCGTCGTAGCAGAACGATTTTTTCAGCTGAACGCAGACGAAGCCGGCGAGCCGTCCTCCGTTGCCGTCCGCAACGATGACAATCTCGCGCCTGTTTGTAAGAAGCGAGGCGCGAATGCTTTCTTCCGTAGTCTTGCCCTTGCCGTTGAACTCTGCATTGAGACGCTCAAGCTCTCCTGCATCGCCGACTGATGCCAATCTTATCATCTTATTATCTCTCCCCAGAGTTTTGTGCCCGCATTATAGCATATTTTTTCTAAAATGTAAATGCTCGGAGGAGGTGAAAGGCTGCTGATGGGCTGTGAGTATTAGGCGGATAGGAATTTGCAGATATAAGTATCGGCAACGGTCAACCGCCGTAATATTGGAAATCATCACAACCTTGCTGAAGCTGATGTTATCCGCCCGCGAAGTTTGCACAATTTTATTGATGTGAAACTTGTAGGGTGTGGCAATTCGACGCACCGATGCCGCGATAGCGGCACAGAATTTCCGCAAAGTTTATTTTATATACCGCCTGATTTTGAAGTCTACATATCTGCAAACAACGGAAAGATTGTTTTTCCCACAAAATCAAAATCCCGCCCACGGAAAAACCGCAGGCAGGATTTTTTTGCTTTGAATACGGGTTTATATTATTCTCTTCTTCCAATTTTCGCCGTCGCGTTCATAGAAAAATTCGGTCAGCGACGGGTTTTCCATGACATGAACCATGTCGATGAAATCCTGCGAGAGCTTATACTGCGTCAGCTCGTCGCGCTCGATCCAGAATACTCTGCCCTCGGCGGAATTTTTGAGCTCGCCGCTGAAGCGGTCGGCGCGGAAAAACAGCACTATGTAGCGCGTGCCGTCGTCGCGGATAAAATCGTTGATTCCGCATACCGTCGGGCGGAAGATATCAAGTCCAGTCTCCTCTTTGACCTCGCGGCGCACGGCGTCGGTGAATGCCTCGCCCGGCTCAACATGACCGCCGGGGAAGGTTACGCCCGGCCAGTCCTTGTTCACTCTGTCCTGCACGAGTATCTTCGTGCCGTCGCAGATCATGCACATCACGGTAAGCTCAGCCTTTTCAATGTTTCCCATTATGTTGCCCTCACTTTCTCTCGTCTTCGACGAAGCTGTTTTCTACAGTCATAACGGCGTAGTAGTTCTCGCCGATCTCGGTCGATATTTTGTCGCTTATCAGCTCTTTTATCTGCCCTTTCGTGAACGGATATTTGTGCGGCACGACGAGGTCGAAAATGAGGTTGGTGTGCGTAGGACCTTCCACCATTCTGAAGTCGTGTATCGTGAATCTCGGGTCAACTTCCTTTATCAGCTTGCCGACCTTTTCGCGCAGGGCGTTTATATGCTCGTCATCAACGACTATCGGATCCATATGCAGGACAATATTGATGGCGAATTTCTTCTTTATGTCGCGCTCGATGCGGTCTATGGTGTCGTGGCATGCCATTATATCGCAGTCGGACGGTACTTCGACATGGGCGGAGGCGAACATTCTGCCCGGTCCGTAGTCATGAACCATGAGGTCGTGGACGCCGATAACGCCCTCGTATGAGAGAATGTCGCTCTCGATTTCCTGCACCGTCTCCGGCGAAGCGGGCGCGCCGAGCAGTTCGTTCATCGTGTCCTTGAATATGCCTATTCCGGTCGCAATGATAAACAGGGCTACTACTATTCCCATGTACCCGTCGAGCGGCACAGAGGTAAATTTCGAGAGAATAAGGGCTATCATAGATACAGTCGTCGCCGCGGTGTCGCTGACGCTGTCCATAACGACCGCTCCGACGGCGGTCGAGTTTATCCTCTTGCCGATATTTCTGTTGAAGACCGCCATCCATATTTTGACCCCGATCGAGGCGATGAGCACTATGAGCGCGGTCACGCTGAACTGGAGCGGCTCGGGATGAAGAATTTTATCTACCGATGAGCGGATCAGCTCGCCGCCCATGAGCAGTATGATAAACGAGACTATCAGCGCGCAGACATATTCTATTCTGCCGTGACCGAACGGGTGCTCATCGTCGGCGGGCTTATTTGCCAGACGGAAGCTGACGAGCGTCACCGCGGACGAGCCAGCGTCCGAGAGGTTGTTCGCGGCGTCTGCGGTTATGGCTATACTGCCCGTTACCGAGCCGACAATGAACTTTGCGGCGGTCAGCAGAATGTTGCACAGTATGCCGACGATGCCGCTGAGTGTGCCGTAGCGCGAGCGCACGGCAGGGTCGTCGGTTTTTTCGCTGTCCTTGATAAAGAGTTTTATCAGAAGCTTTGTCATGATAACCTCCGGGGTAATATGCAGGTATGCGGATACAGGCGCCGAAATGATTTCGTGCCGCTCACGCGGCAGCGGTGCGTCGAGTCGCCGCACCCTACAATCGCTCGATTACAGCCTTGCGCCGCTTGTATGCAGGAAAAATTCCGCATTTTAATATTCCGCAGGAACGCCGGGCCCCTGCGGAATGATTTTTTGATTCTGTTTTTTTACATTCTCTCCGGTACGCTTATCTTGAGCAGTGTCAGAATGTTCTTGAGAACCTCTTTGACGCACAGGCACAGATATATTCTCGCCGCACTCAAGTTCTTGTCGTCGCAGTTGACGCGGCAGGCGTTGTAGAACTTGTGGAAGAGGGTAGCGAGGTCGATGCAGTAGCGCGTGATGCGCGCGGGATCATAGTTTTTGGCGGAGAGGGCGATCTCGTCGGTGAGCGACGCTAAGTGCCTGATTATCTCGCGCTCCTCGGGTGCGGTGAGCAGGTCGAGCTGCTCGGGCGTGCACTCGGGGATGTCACAGCCCTGCTCCTTGAGCTTTCTCAGTATGCTGCAAATTCTCGCATGGGCGTACTGGCAGTAGTAAACCGGGTTCTGCGAATTCTCGGCGACGGCGAGATCGAGGTCGAACTCCATCTGCGTTGCGGGCTCGCGGAGATTGAAGAAGAAACGCACCGCGTCTATCGGTATCTCTTCGAGCAGGTCGACAAGGGTTATCGCCTTGCCGGTACGCTTGGACATACGCACGACTTCGCCGTTTCTCGTCAGGCGCACGAGCTGCATGAGGATTATGTCGAGCCTGTCGCCGTCAAGACCCAGCGCGTCGAGCGCGCCCTTCATTCTCGCAACATGGCCGTGGTGGTCTGCACCCCAGACATCTATCGCCCTGTCAAACTTTCTGACGGCGAGCTTGTTGCGGTGATATGCGATATCCGCCGCGAAATAGGTCGGATTTCCGTTCTGGCGGATAAGAACATCGTCCTTGAGACCGAGCTTGTCGATCTCCTCCTGCGTTTTGCCCTGGGCGAGCAGGCGCTTTGTCTGAACCTCGATGTTCTTGTACCACAGCGCGCCGTCAAGCTCGTAGGTGAGTCCCTTTTCTTTGAGCAGTTCTATTGTATCGCGGAGCTCCGTGCCGTTGTGCAGGGTGCTCTCCTTGAACCATGTGTCGTATTCTATTCTGTATTTTGAAAGTATCTCGTGCATCGAGTCGATGTTCTTCGGCAGCGCGAAATCGACGAGCGCCTTGCGGCGGACTTCCTCGCTCTCGGAGATATATTTGTCGCCGTAGACATCGGCGAACTCCTTTGCGCGCTCGGATATGTCCTCTCCGTGGTAGCTGTCCTCGGGCAGCTCGGGCGCGTCGGCGCCTTTGTATATCTGCTGATAGCGGATATCGAGCGAGAGGGCGAATTTATCGATCTGATTGCCGGCGTCGTTGATATAGAATTCGCGGCTGACATTGTAGCCTGCAAAGTCCATGACCGCCGCGAGGCAGTCGCCGAGAGCGCCGCCGCGGGCGTTGCCCATGTGCATCGGACCCGTCGGATTGGCGGAGACGAACTCGATATTTACCTTTTCGCCCTTGCCGAAGTCGGAGCGGCCGTAGTCACTGCCCTTTTTGCGGATATCCATGAGAATCTCCGAATAGAAGCGGTCGGCGAGACGGAAGTTTATGAATCCGGGACCCGCCGCCTCGCAGGATGAGAATGCGGTGCCCTCGAGGTCAATGTTCTTTGTTATAGCCGCGGCTATCATAGCGGGCGCGCGTCTGAAAGCTCTCGCCCACGCCATGGCGGCGTTTGTGGAGTAGTCGCCGTTCTTTCTGTCCGCCGGGATTTCGACCTTGAAATTCGTGAGCTCGGCTTCGGGCAGTTCACCTGCCGCCATCGCCTTTTTCGCGGCGTCCCTGACAAGCTCGCAGAGCTTATCCTCGACCTGTTTTACAAGCACTGACATAAAATTTATCCATCCTTTCGTGTAACCGCAGTTTCTGCGGGCAAACCGTCTTTTTTACTGTCCGCTGACCGTTATCTTCAGCTCGTTCGACGCGGCGAGATCCGCGTTGACATCGATAGTGTAGTTGAGCAGCAGCTCGCCGCCCTCCTCCGTCACGGACGACTCGACCTTTTTGGCGAATATGCCGAGGAGCATATCGCCGAACGGTGTCGCGTAGTGGCAGACATGGCGCCTGCCGCGCTCCATGACCATCTGTGTAGTATATGCACCGTTTCTCGTCATTGTGACGAGTCCGCCGTCCTCTATGAGCAGGGTGGTCACGCAGCCCTCCATCTCGGCGGCAGGCTCTTCATATGAGAGCTCGTAGCCGTTTTCGAGCAGGCGCAGAACGCCCTGCGTGCTCGTCTGCGACGAGTAGCTGTCGTCATGCCCGGAGTGGCTGTCCTCAATGTTTATAAACACCTTTTTTTCCATCGGAAAAGTCCTTTTCTTTCTTGCTCTGAGGCTATGAAAAACCTCGTTCTTTTGATTTTTTATAATACCACAGTTATACGCCTTTCGTCAACCCGTTTTATTTGAAAACGGACGCAGTATTTTTCTGTTAGAGCATTGCAAACGCGCCGATATTATGATATATTATATTAGTATATATAATATATACTCTGTGCAGAGTATTTTTAAGGAGAACAGTTATGATCGATATCCGTATAGCGATGAACGACATCTACAAGAACCTCGAGCCGACCCTCACGAAGTGCGGCTTCAGAATCACCACTCCCGCAGATATCTCCGACGGTATCCCCGTCTCCGTCACGAGCGGACGCGCCGTTATGGATTTTTCCGGCGACAACAAGGCTCTGCGTATCGAGCACTACGACAACAAGATAGCCCTGCTCTGGGCGCAGAAAGAGGGCGCGAACGAGACGGATTTCGCGAAGATCGCTCACTCTCTGCTCGACGTTGAGACCGCCGACGACAAGGACATCAAGTTTATCTCGGACGAGTATGCCGAGCTTATCGAAGAGAGCTTCGGCAAGAACGGCACAGCCGATAAGAAAAAAGTGAAGCTCCCCACCCCCGTGTCGAAAGCTGCGGCAAAGAGCGGCGAGGCGTGCTATGACGCGAACACTTTCGCGAATCGTCTGAGCGTTATCTATCCCGAGCTGCGCGACGAATACAGAAAGAATATTGAGACCTACGGCGAGTTCCTGCCCGAGGATTTCTTCAAGAATCACGCCGCTCCCGTGGTTATCAAGGTCATAAAAGAAAACGACCCGCAGAAGATGAGAAAGCTCTTCAATCTCCTCAACGAGATTTATGACGACGGCACGAACGAGATTCAGAGCATCATAGCCGTCACCGTCCTCGGCGAGCTCAACAACGATCAGGATCTGCTCGCAAACTGCGTCGACTACATGAGCGCGGACATGATCTCTCCCGTTGTCCAGGTCAACAAGTATCTCGCGAAGTCCAAGAGCGCGAGAATGAGGCTCGAAAATCCGCCGAAGTACAAGCCCAAAAAGAAAAAGAAGAAAAAGAACATGTTCTCCACCCTGACGAATCAGTAACTTCGTTTTTATAGCTTTGGAGAAGGAGGATGAAAGCTTTGGATAACAATGAGAACAACGAGATCCTTGAAGAGAACGCCGAGAATCAGGACGAGCTCGTGCTCGACGAAGACATTGAGCTTGACAAGGATATGAATACAAAGGTCACCGAGGAATACGACGCGAGCCAGATTCAGGTTCTTGAGGGACTTGAGGCGGTCCGCAAGCGCCCCGGTATGTACATCGGCTCGACGGGCCCGCGCGGTCTGCACCACCTTGTGTATGAGATAGTCGACAACTCCATAGACGAAGCTCTTGCGGGCTTCTGCACGAATATCGATGTTGAGATACTCCCGGGCAATGTTATCAGCGTCAAGGATAACGGACGCGGTATCCCTGTGGGCATGAACGAAAAGATGGGCATCTCCACCGTGACGGTCGTTCTGACCGTCCTGCACGCCGGCGGTAAGTTCGGCGGCAACGGCTACAAGGTCTCCGGCGGTCTGCACGGCGTCGGCTCGTCCGTCGTCAACGCCCTGTCCGAGTGGCTCGAAGTTGAAGTTGCGCAGAACGGCCATGTCTATCAGCAGCGCTTCTCGAACGGCGGTCATCCCGACTATGACCTCAAGGAGATAGGCACCTCGTCGGCGACCGGCACGACTATACGCTTCAAGCCCGATCCCGAGATTTTCCGCGAGACCACGGTCTATGATTTCGAGACCCTTGAAAGGCATCTGCGCGAGTCCGCGTTCCTCAATGCGGGACTGTGCATAACCCTTGCGGACAGGCGCGACAGCGAGAATATCATCGAGCGCACCTACTGCTACGAGGGCGGACTTTCGAGCTTCGTCGATTATCTGACCACAAGCCGCGGTCAGACTCCCCTGCATGAAAAGCCGATCCATTTCTCCGCCATGCACGGCGACAGAAGCGCGGAGATCGCCATGCAGTATACAGACAGCTACAACGAGACAATGCTCTCATTTGCAAACAACGTCCACACCGTTGACGGCGGTACTCATGAGACCGGCTTCAAGACCGCTCTGACCCGCGTTTTCAACGACTACGGACGCAAATATTCCATTCTCAAAGACGGCGACAAGAAGCTCTCGGGTGACGATGTCCGCGAGGGACTGACTGCCGTTATCAGCGTCAAACTCACCGAGGCGCAGTTCGAGGGACAGACCAAGGGCAAGCTCGGCAACACCGATATAACCCAACTCGTCTCGACAACGGTCTATGAGAAGCTGATGACCTATTTTGAAGAGAATCCCGCAGTCGCAAAGGCGATATTCTCGAAGGCTCTCGACGCCTCGCGCGCGAGAGAGGCTGCGAGAAAGGCGCGCGAACTGGCTCGCCGCAAATCTGTGCTCGATTCAAACTCCCTGCCCGGCAAGCTTGCCGACTGTACCGAGCGCGACGCCGAGCGCACAGAGCTCTACATCGTCGAGGGAGATTCCGCAGGCGGCTCCGCAAAAGAGGGACGCGACAGACGCTTCCAGGCCATTCTTCCCCTCTGGGGCAAGATGCTCAACGTCGAAAAGGCGAGACTCGACAGAGTTATCGGCAACGAGAAGCTCATGCCCATAGTCATAGCCCTCGGCACCGGAATAGGCGACGAATTTGATATAACAAAGCTTCGCTACAACAAGATAGTTATCATGGCGGATGCCGATGTCGACGGCGCGCATATCAGAACGCTGCTTTTGACCTTCTTCTTCCGCTATATGCGCCCGCTTATCGAGCAGGGTCATGTCTATCTCGCTCAGCCCCCGCTGTTCAAAGTCAGCAAGGGCAAGAAGATAAGATACGCTTTCTCCGACGAGGAGCGCGATCAGTTCATGGCGGAGTTCGGCGGTTCGGGCAGCTGCGATATCCAGAGATACAAAGGTCTCGGCGAGATGGATGCTGAGCAGCTCTGGGAGACGACAATGGACCCCGACTTCCGCACGATGCTGCGCGTCAATGTAGAGGACGCGATGCTCGCGGACGAGACCTTCTCCATTCTCATGGGCGACAAGGTCGAGCCGCGCCGCGAGTTCATCGAAACCAATGCAAAATACGTCCAGAACCTGGATATATAACGGAAAGGAGTAGATCTCTGTGAGCTTTGACGAAGCATATAACGAACAAAAAATAATCAATGTCGAGATCAATAGAGAAGTGCGTAAATCCTTTCTGGATTACTCCATGTCGGTCATCACCTCGCGTGCTCTGCCCGATGTGCGTGACGGCTTGAAGCCCGTCCACAGACGCATACTTTACACCATGTACGAAAACGGTCTCTATCCCGACAAGCCGTACCGCAAATGCGCGGACACGGTCGGTTCGGTGCTCGGCCGCTATCATCCTCACGGCGACGCCTCCGTCTATGACGCCATGGTGCGTCTGGCGCAGGACTTCTCCATGAGATATACGCTCGTTGACGGCCACGGCAACTTCGGTTCCGTCGACGGCGACCCGCCCGCCGCCTACCGTTACACCGAGTCAAAGCTCAAAAAGCTCTCTCTCGAAATGCTGACGGATATCGACAAGGACACGGTCGATTTTATCCCGAACTACGACGACCGACTCAAGGAGCCCACGGTGCTCCCGTCGAGATATCCGAACCTGCTTGTCAATGGCTCCGTCGGTATAGCGGTCGGTATGGCGACAAATATCCCTCCGCACAATCTGCGCGAGGTCGTAGCCGCCATGAACTGCCTGATAGATAACCCCGACGCGACTCTCGAGGAGCTTATGACTCATCTGCCAGGCCCCGATTTCCCGACCCGCGGAATAATCATGGGCAGAGCGGGCATACGCGCCGCCTACGGCACAGGCCGCGGCAAAATTATAGTCCGCGCCCGCGCCGAGATAGTCGAGACAAAGGGCGACCGCCACAAGATAGTTGTCACCGAGATTCCTTACGGCGTCAACAAGGCGAAGCTCATAGAGAGCATGGCGGATCTCGTCAAGGATAAGCGCATCGAGGGCATATCCGATATCCACGACTATTCCTCGCGCTCCGGTATGCACATCGACATCACCTTGAAGCGCGACGCGAATCCGCAGGTAGTTTTGAATCAGCTCTATACCTACACTCAGCTCCAGTCTACCTTCGGCGTGATTATGCTCGCCCTCGTAAACGGCGAGCCGAAGATACTCACCCTTAAGCAGATTCTCCAGCAGTATATCGACTACCAGTGCGAGATAGTCACCCGCCGCACAAGGTACGATCTGAAAAAAGCTCAGGAGCGCGCCCATATTCTTGAGGGCTTGCTCACGGCGCTTGATTTCATCGACGAGGTCATAGCTATCCTGCGCGCATCGAACAGCGTCCCCGAGGGACGCGAAGCGCTCATGAACCGCTTCGGTCTCGATGAGATTCAGGCGCAGGCGATAGTCCAGATGAGACTCGGCCAGCTGACCGGACTCGAGCGCATAAAGGTCGAGGACGAGATGGCTCAGCTCAAGGCGAAGATAGCCGACTTTATAGATATTCTCTCGAACGAGTCGAGAATACTTACTATAGTCCGCGAGGAGACTGGCGCCATCGCCGAGAAGTTCGGCGACGACCGCCGCACCGTCATTGAAAATGTCAGCGGCGAGGTCGATATCGAGGATCTTATCCCCGAGGAGACCTGCGTGTTCACCATGACGAACCTCGGCTATATCAAGCGTATCCCCGCCGACGCATACACGATCCAACACCGCGGCGGCAGAGGCGTCAAGGGCATGACAAGGCGCGAGGAGGATGTGGCAAAGACCATGTTTACCTGCTCGACCCACGATTACGTCATGTTCTTTACCACCCGCGGCAGAACTTACCGTCTCAAGGGCTATGAAGTACCCGAGGGCTCGAGAAACAGCAAGGGCATGAATATAGTCAACCTTCTGCCCCTTGAAGCGGGCGAGAAGGTGTCGGCGATGATAAGAGTGCCCGAATATGACCCCGATGCGTTCCTCTGCATGGTCACGCGCAAGGGCATTATCAAGCGCACGAGCCTCGACGCTTACCGCAACGTCCGCAAGAACGGCGTTATCGCGATAAATCTCGACGATGACGACGAACTCGCATGGGTGCGCCTGACCTCCGGCAACGACGACCTGCTCATAGCCACGCGCAAGGGCATGGGCATCCGCTTCAATGAAAACGACGCGAGACCGCTCGGCAGAACGGCGCGCGGCGTCAAGGCGATTGAGCTGCGCGAGGGCGACGAGGTTGTCGGCATGGAAGTGCTCGACGATGCAAAGGCTGTCCTCACCGTCAGCACCACCGGCTACGGCAGACGCAGCGAACCTTCGGATTACAGACTCCAGTCGAGAGGCGGCAAGGGTACGATAAACTACCGCACCGAGACCTACGGCGACGTTGCCGCAATAGCGGTCGTTGACGAGAGCGAGGATGTTATCTTCATCTCGTCCGACGGCATTATAATCCGCATCCCCGTCTCACAGATAAGCACATTTGCAAGACCCTCCAAGGGCGTCAGAGTCATGCGTGTGTCCGAGGGCGAGCAGTTGGTTACCGTCGCCTGCACTCCGAGCGAGGAAGATCAGGAAAAGCCGGAAGAAACCGCGGCTGAGGAAGTGTCACCTGCCGAAGACAGCGAAAATTCCGAAACAGAGGAATAATCGGTCGGGTTTTTATTAAAATTTTGTAAGAAGTTACAAATAACTCTTGTCATAACCCGGTTTCTCTGATATGATATTAACATGACCAGCGAAGTCAACAATTCGGAAAAGGGGGATACACAATGAACATCGCTCTCATGGCTCACGACTCAAAAAAAGAACTTATGACCCAGTTCTGTATAGCTTATTGCGGTATCCTGAGCCGCCATTCCCTGTGCGCGACCGGCACTACGGGCAAGCTCGTAGCCGAGGCAACGGGACTTGAGATTCAGCGCTTCCTCAGCGGAAGTCAGGGCGGCGACCAGCAGATAGCTTCCAGAATAGCCTGCAACGAGATCGATCTTCTGCTCATGTTCAGAGATCCGCTCACACCCAAGCCGCACGAGCCCAACGAAGCAAATCTTCTCAGACTCTGCGACGTGCACAACATCCCCGTTGCCACCAATATAGCCACCGCTGAGGCTCTTATTCACAGCCTTGCGCGCGGCGACCTTGATTGGCGCGACATAGTCAACCCGAAATAAGCTTTGACCCGCCCCGGCGGTATTTCCCGCCGGGCGGCTTTTTCCGGAGCTTTTTCGCTCATCCCGCCAACGGCGGGATTTAATGTTTTTATGGAAGGAACGAAAACATGGCTCTTTTTACGAAAGCTGTCAAGGGCACTCAGGATGTGCTGCCCGCGGCGAGCTATAAAAACCGCTTTCTTGAAAATACCCTGCTCGATATAGCCTCGCGTTTCGGCTTCAAGGAGATTCGCACTCCCGTGTTCGAGCATACGGAGCTGTTTGCCCGCGGCGTCGGCGACACCACCGATGTCGTGCAGAAGGAGATGTACACTTTTCTCGACAAGGGCGGACGTTCTATAACGCTCCGACCCGAGGGCACTGCGGGCGCTGCGCGCGCATTTTTGGAGCACGGGCTTTTCAACGAGCCCCTGCCGCAGAAGACCTGCTATATAACCTCGTGCTATCGCTACGAGAAGCCGCAGTCCGGCAGATACAGGGAGTTCCACCAGTTCGGCGTTGAGGTCTTCGGCACTCCGGCTCCTGCCGCCGATGCCGAGATAATCTCCCTCGCCGCCGAGATATTCGCTTTCCTCGGAATCGAGGACTTGACGCTCGAGATAAACTCGATCGGCTGCCCGACCTGCCGCGCCGAGTATCACAAGGCGCTCAAGGCATATTTTGAGCAGTATAAAGACGAGCTGTGCGGCACCTGCCTCGACAGGCTTGAGCGTAACCCTATGCGTATTCTCGACTGCAAGAGCCCCGTCTGCTCGAAGATAGCCGAGGGCGCGCCCGTTATGCTCGACTATCTCTGCGACGAGTGCCGCGAGCATTTCGAGAAAGTCAAGAGCTATCTTGACGCGCTGATGATAGACTATGTTGTCAACCCGCACATCGTGCGCGGACTTGATTATTATACAAAGACCGTTTTCGAGTTCGTCTCGCATAACGAAAAGACCGACGGACTTGTCTGCGGCGGCGGCGGACGCTATGACGGACTCATTGAAGAGCTCGGCGGTCAGCACACCCCGTCGCTCGGCTTCGCAATGGGACTCGAGCGCCTGCTCAGCGTCATCGAGGCGCAGGGCATTGAGCTGCCCGGCGACCAGAAGTGCGATATCTATATCGGCTCAATCGGCGACGCCGCTTCGCTCGTTGCGGCGAAGCTCTGCACGGATCTCCGCTCGGACGGAGTCAGCGCGCAGTTTGACGTCGCGGGACGCTCGGTCAAGGCTCAGATGAAATACGCCGACAAACTGGGCGCACGCTTCACCTGCGTTATCGGCGACGACGATATCGCCAAGGGCGAAGTCCTCGTCAAGAACATGGAAAACGGCGAAAAGACCGCTTTCTCAATCGAAAACTTCAGCGATGAATTCTCGTCGGCTCTCGTTCAGGCTGCGGCAAACGCCTTTGCGGACAGCATCAACGACGGAGATCTCAACGCTGCCGATATATCAAATCTCTTTGGAGGGCTCAGATAATGGAGAGAACTTACATTGCGGACATCAAAAATAATCTCGGCAAACCCGTGCTCGTTCAGGGCTTTGTCGAGAACCTGCGCGACAACAAGTATATGGCTTTCATCGTGCTCAAGGATATCACCGGAAAAATCCAGATAACCGTCGAGAAAGAGAAGCTGCCGGAGCTCTGCCCCGTGATAGCGACTCTGACTCAGGATTCCGTTATCTCGGTCGTCGGCACCGCCGTTGAGAACGATTTCGTCAAGATGGGCGGAATTGAGATTATCCCCGAGTCGATAACCGCGGAGTCGATAGCCGACGCGCTGCCGATAGTGCGCAAGGAGATCCCTGCGACCAAGAAGCGCCCGGGTGTCGAGCGTTCGAGCATCGACCAGCGCATTGACTACCGCTGGATCGACCTTCGCACCGACGAAAATCAGCTCATGTTCAAGGTTCAGACCGTCATGGTCAACGCCATGCGTCAGTTCCTGATAGACCATAATTTCATCGAGATTCACACCCCGAAGCTCATCGGCGCGGCGAGCGAGAGCGGAGCCGAGGTTTTTGAGGTCAAGTATTTTGACCGCCTCGCTTATCTTGCGCAGAGCCCCCAGTTCTATAAGCAGATGGCAATGGCGAGCGGCTTCGAGCGCATATTTGAAGTCGGCCCCGTTTTCAGAGCTGAAAAATCATACACCAACAAGCACACCACCGAGTTCTCCGGCTTCGACCTCGAGTTCAGCTACATCACCTCTTTCAAAGATGTCATGAAGATGGAGGAGGAGCTGCTGACATATATGCTTAAATCGGTCAAGGAGAAGTACGGCGAGGAGATAAAGGAGCTGTTTGGCAAGGAGGTTATCGTCCCGACGACCCCGTTCCCCGTCATAAAGCTTGCCGATCTCTATGACGAGCTCGAAAAGGAGTTCGGCTATACCGTGCCCGACAGCGAAAAGGGCGACCTCACGACCGACGCCGAGCGTCTGAGCTACGACTGGGTCATGAAGAAATACGGTCACGAGTTCCTGTTCATCACCGACTACAGCGCCGAGAAGCGTGCGTTCTACCATATGCGCGACGAGAACGGCGTGCCGCAGGGCTATGACCTCATCTGGCGCGGCGTCGAGATAACCACCGGCGCGCAGCGCGAGCACAGATACGATGTGCTCAAGAGCCAGGCGCAGGAGAAGGGACTCGAGAAGGATGTTGAATTCTATCTCGAATTCTTCAAATACGGCTGCCCGCCCCACGGCGGCTTCGGAATCGGTATCGACCGCCTGACCATGCTCATGCTCGGACTGCACATCAAGGAAGCGATGTTCCTCTTCAGAGGCCCGAACAGACTCACCCCGTAACGGAAAAAGAGAAATCCCGTCGAGTTTTTCGGCGGGATAATTTTATGCTTGTGCCAAAAGAAAAGGTAAAAATTTTATGCATTCCGACCGTTCAAACGGATATATAGACGAAAGACAAAGACGGGAAGTGAAATTGATGACAGGCAGGCAGTTGGATCTGTGTATTTGCGAAATCGCCGCGGGAGACAGAGACGCTCTGAGCCGATTATATCTTGACATGAAAGATCCGATCTTTCGGTTTGCGCTGTCGTTGGTTCGCAGCAGGCAGCTCGCGGAGGATATAGAAGCGGAGACATTTCTTAATATTATGCAGTCTGCCTGCGGCTACAAGCCCGGCACAAATGCGAGGGCGTGGATTTTCGCCATAGCGCGCAACTGCTGCATGGACTGCATGAAGGAAAACGCAAGGCTTTTGACGGTAGACAGCGAGAGCCTTGATTTGCTGCCCGGTGACACGGAGGGTTTTGAGCAGACCGAAAACGCGATGCTTGCGCTGGAAGCCTTGAAAACGCTGAGCGAAACAGAGAGGCAGATAGTATCGCTGTATCTGTATTCCGGCCTGAAGCAGACGGAGATCGCCAAGGTTTTGAACCTCCCCTATTTGTCTGTCCGTTCAAAATACGGCTACGCTCTCACTAAGCTGAGGCGTTATTTCGACCGAAAAGGAGTGCATACGGATGAGGCGTAAATCAACAGAAAAATTCATGAGAGACGCAATGAGTTTTAAAGCCCCGGAGGAGGTCTGGGATAGAATCAAGGATAAGCCGATTCAAAGTGTTCGGGAAAGCAAAGCCAAGGGTCATCCGAAAAAGGTTTGGTATGCCGCGGCGGCGTGCATTGCGGCTTGCACGGTTCTCATATCCGTTTTAGCAGTCGGCAAAAGCCTGGGACTTCCCGCTTCCGATTCGACTTTGAATACCGAAAACGGCACGGAGCGAGGTGGTCAAATCGCGACGGACAGAGCGGGAGAGCCCGAAGAGAAAGTGCCAGGCGAGACTGTTTCGCAGACGGCGGAGAAAACGACAGCGGCCGTTTCCCACGGCGGCAGCGTGGCGGGTGTTTGCATCCCGACATATAAGGTCTGGAATCACAGACTTTACGGGTATGCGGGCGACAACCTCGCGCTGACGGATTCCGATTTAGGTCCGCTGCACCGCGAAAAAATAAACGGCACGGAAATCGCCGTCTATTCGCTGAAAAATATCCCCATGGAACAGAGCATAGGGGACAAGAAAAACGGTATTGTCCTGCGCTATGACTGCATATTGGACGGCATTTTTGAGCTTCGCGGAAAAAAATACGGGATAGTGAGCGAAACGGCTTATATCTGTCCCGTCCCCGAAAAGGGCGAGTATTTAGGCGAAGTCAACGGTGTGAAGTGCTATGAATTTAAAGGAAAAGCAGACGCGATACTCGTTGACCTCGGGAAATATGTATCTCCCTCCGACGGGAGCATATACGAGAGCCTGTATGTTGCGGAGCTTATAGGATAAAAGAGCATAACAAAAAGCGGGCGGCATAATCTCGGTTATGCCGCTCGCTTTAATTTTATATTGTTATTTTATCCCGTTGATGAACGAGAAGATCGCATCTATCCGCGCAATGATATCGCGTATATCATGCGCTATGCGGATAGCGGTGATGATATATGCGGGGGTGAGGTCTGCTTTTGTAATACCCGAATAGTTGCGGGTCACGGTGAAGCCGAAGTCGCGGGTCGCGTCCTTTCCGGTGACGGTCATGCGCTTGTAGGCAACGGTTATCTTGTCGTAGCTCTCGGTCGCGGGAACCTTTCCGGTGAAGGCTATCTCGGCGCTCTCGCCTGCTTCAAGAACTATCGGATAAGGCAGGGCGAAGTTCAGCGTGCCGTTCTCCGAGGTTATCGAAGAGATCTTTATCTTGTCCTTCTTCGACAGGTTCTTGACCATGACGGAGTTGCAGGAGAAGAGGTGCTTCGAGAGAGTCGGCAGGAACGAGGAGTTCGTGCTCTTGAAGAGAACGACTACATCGCTCGTCGGAGAGAGGCTCTCCATGAACTGGGGATATTCGATGTGCGAATATGCGTCCTTGATGTTGTCGGTGAGCAGGAGATCCATGAGCAGGGAGTAGGTGCGGGGATCCCATTCCGCCTGACCGTGATAGTGGCGGTTGACTACCCATGTGCGCTCGGGCATATAGCCGGTCGAGAGGTCAACCGTTCTGTCGGGCGAGATGTTGTTCTTGCCGGTCTTGACAGCCTGCTTGTAGTCAGCGGGGAAAGTCTCGCCGAAGGGCGCGCAGACGGCGCCGCAGGAATACTTCATGTTGACTATGCCGTCGCTGTTGTCAACGGTGCCCGATGCGAGCGGAACGCCGGAGCAAGCCTTTATAGAAACGCTGACGCCCTTCTTCTGCTGAGCATACAGGGTCTCGGAAATGTGGGACATGAAGCCGTTTCTGACTTTCTCGACTTTTTCAATGAGCTTTGCATTCTTGACGGAGTCGAGGCGCACGGACTTGATATATTCGTAATTCTCCGGATCGCACATCTCCCAGAATGCGGGGATGTTTATGACGCTCGGGAGAACCATGCTTTTGAGACCGTAGTCGGCGATGTTGTTCGCGCCGTCGGCAGGGATGATGTCCATGACGAACGAGAAGTCCGCCTCGGTGTGCAGGATAGCTCTGAGAATATCGAGGGTGGTGTCGAAGTTCAATGCAAGGGGCTTGTCAGTGTAGAGATCGGAGACGAGGTTGCTTCCCGCGAGAAGCGGAGTGTCGAACACCGCGCGGTCGATATAGTTGTCGTTCGGATACTCATACATATAAGTGCCCAGCAGCAGGCTGCCCTGGCTGATGCTGTATACGCTGACCTTGTCGTGCCCGGTGAGGGCGCAGACCTCTGCGAGATAATCGTGGAGCTGAGCCGCGACATCGGCGTGGCTGAGTCTCCAGTCATAGAGGAAGTTGAAAACATGGTCGTCGCCTATCTCGTCGCCGATGACCTCCATGTCGAGGAACTCGGAGCCTGTGTAGGGGACGAGGTCGAGCTGGTCGTTCTTCGTGAACGCCTCAAGGCTCGTGTTTTTAGCGCCGCTGAGTATTGGCACGATGTCATAGAACGAAGTGCCGTCGTCGTTCATTCTCAGCGGCTCGACAATAGAAGTTATTATCTCGCGCATCGGCTTTTCGATGCCATCCGTGCCCTTCTGGGCGATGAGCTCGATTATGCCCGTGATGAGGTCGGGGGCATTGACTCCGAGGAGCTTGAGAATCTCTTTGGTGTCGGGCGGGAAAACGCGCTTCAATGAGCCGTCCTCCTGCTTCTCCGAGAGAATCGTCGCGCCGAATCCGGAGATCATGACAACGGGCGAATGGCCGCAGGTGCACTTGGTGGCGGCCGCCGCGGTCGAAGCAAATACCGAGCAGAGCATCACTGCGGCGATGACAATGCAGAGTATCCGCTTGAACGGATTTTTCTTCATTTTTGTATTCTCCTTTCGCAAGCACATATGTGCAACAGGAAAATTATACATTATTTTTACAAAATTGTAAATAATCTGTTTATACCTTTTTTCGACACAATGGTACCCTGTAACGCCTATGGACAAAATTGAGCGAAGTGTGATATAATGAGTATGGAAGAAAAGCGGCAAAACAGAAAGGATGGTAATCACCAATGAAAAAGACTCTCAGACTGACGGCTCTCGTTATGGCTGTCGCGATAATCGTCTGCGCCTTTGCGGGCTGCGGAGCGAAAATTGACAAGCTCATCGTCGGCAAGTGGAGCGACTCGCAGAACAACGCTACTATAGAGTTCAAAGAGGACGGCACTTTCCAGTATGATTCGAGCAACCTCAATATCCTCGGCATCTCCGTCGGCACTTCGGTCTCCGGTACATACAAGGTCGACACCGAGGCTGACCCCGCGACCGTGACCATAGTCCCCGAGATAGCTATCGCAGGCTTCAAGGCGGGCACGGAGATAACCTTCACCGCGTCGTATAATAAAGACAACAAGGTGCTCACGCTCAATAACGACAGCTGGGGCACTCTGAACCTCACCGAAGTCGAGGCATAAAGCTGAAAACAAAACGGGACTGCCGGGTAACGGCAGTCCTTTGCTGTTTATATGAACTTCCGCAAAACGGAAGTTTTATTTTTATATCAGCCTTTTGAGCGCTTCCGTGACTGCTGCCGCCGGGGCTTTGCCGCCGAGCGCGCGCATACACTGCCCGATAAGATACTGAAACGCCTGCGTCTTGCCGTCTCTGTACTGCGAGACGCTCTTTTCGTTTTCGGCGATAACGCGTTTTACCGCGTCCTCTATCGCCGCCGCGTCGGTCATCAGAGAAAGTCCGTTTTTTCGGACATATTCCGCCGGGTCGGCGTTTTCGGTCACTATTTTTGCAAAGACTTTTTTCGCCGTGCCGCGGTTTATCTCCCCTGATGAGAGCATATTTATGAGCCTGCCCAACGAGTCGGGGCTGAATTTTGCATCTTCAATGCTCATTCCCGCGCCGCGAAGTACGGCGGGGAGCTCAACATTTATCCACGATGCGGCGTCCTTTGCGCTCTTGCAGAGCATAACCGTGCGGTCGAAGAGCTCCGCCGTGAACGGTGAGGACATCAGTGTGTCAATGTCCGCTCTGCCGAGATTATATTCTTCGCTCCAGCGACGGCGCTTCGCCTGCGGCAGTTCGGGCATCTGATTTTTGATTTTCTCAATGTCGGGGGTTGAAACAACCACCGGCGGAATGTCCGGCTCGGGAAAATATTTGTAGTCGCTCGTGTCCTCTTTTGAGCGCATCGCGTAGCTCATACTTGCGCCGTCGTCCCAGCGCCGGGTCTCCTGAATGATATTTCCGCCGCTCTCAATCAGCGAGATTTGCCGCGCGCTCTCGCTTTTTATCGCGCGCTCAGCGGCTCTGAATGAGTTCAGATTTTTCATCTCCGTGCGCGTTCCGAGTTCTATTTCACCCTCCGGGCGGACGGAGAGATTTATATCCGCTCTCAGCGAGCCCTCCTGCATACGACAGTCCGAAACGCCGGCAAAGCGCATCAGCTCGCGCAGCTTTTCGAGATATTCGACCGCCTCCTCTGCGCTTCTCATATCCGGCTCGCTGACTATCTCAAGCAGCGGCGCTCCGCAGCGGTTGCAGTCGATGAGCGTGCGGTTGTCGTCGGGGGAGTGCATGAGCTTCCCCGCGTCCTCCTCCATGTGCATCTCTTTTATGCGTATAATTTTGCCGCTGTCGAGTGTGACCGAGCCGTTTCGGCATAGCGGCAGATATAACTGGGATATCTGATAAGCCTTCGGCAGGTCGGGGTAAAAATAATTTTTGCGGTCAAAGCGGCTTATCCGTGTTATCTCGCAACCCGCCGCGAGTCCCGCGCGGACGGAAAGCTCAACGGCTTTTTTGTTCAGCGTAGGCAGAGTGCCGGGCAGTCCGAGACATACCGGGCAGACATGCGTATTCGGCTCGCCGCCGAACTCAGTCGGGCAGGAGCAGAATATCTTTGTCTCAGTCAGCAGCTCTATGTGGACTTCGAGTCCGATAACAGTTTCGTATCTCATTTTAAAGCCTCCCATAGTACCTTGTAATGCCTAAAACTTTACAAGCATTGCGCCGTCCGACTGCGTTTAGCTGTGTCTTCAAACTTGTTCAACACGATCATACTCTGTAAATTTTTAAATGTTACAGGGTCAGACATCTTGCCGCGCCCAAAAGATTCTCGTCCGCGAACGGTGCCGCCATGAGCTGAAGCGCGGCTGTTTTTCCGCACGGCACGCTTATCGCCGGGAGTCCAGCGAGGTTAGCCGGGACGGTGTATGCGTCGCCGATATAAGTTTTCAGCGGGTCGTCAAGGCCCTCGCCGAGCTTCGGCGCAGTTGACGGATAAACAGCGCCCGCGATGAAATCATATTTTTTGAAAGCGTCCGAAAGCGTGTCGCGTATAACCCTGCGCGCTCTCAGCGCCTTGTTGTAATATGCGTCGTAGTATCCCGCGCTGAGCACGAAATTACCGAGCATTATCCTGCGCCTGACCTCGCGCCCGAAGCCCTCGGAGCGGCTTTTGATATACATTTTTATCAGGTCGTCTGAATTTTGCGCGCGCCGTCCGAAGCGAACCCCGTCATACCGCGCAAGATTCGAGCTTGCCTGCGCGCAGGCGATTATATAATAGGCGGGCACGGCAAACTTGAGCGGCGGAAGCGAGAAATATTCAACCCTCGCGCCGAGCGATTCAGCTTTTTTGAGCGCATTATTCACCGCACTGCGTATATCTTCGCCGCAATTATCAATAAATTCATTCGGCACGCCTATAATTTTGCCGCAGAGCGAATAGGACTCGACAAAATCCGAACGGACGGGAGCAGCATCCTCTGTTGTAGAATCACCGCAGTCGCGCCCGGATATTATCGCCGCGAGAGCCGCGCAGTCGGAGGCATTTCTCGCTATCGCGCCTATCTGGTCAAACGACGAGGCATAGGCGACAAGCCCGTTTCGGGAGACGGTGCCGTAGGTCGGCTTGAAGCCGAATACCCCGCAGAACGCCGCGGGCTGTCTGACCGAGCCGCCCGTGTCCGAGCCGAGCGCGAGCGGGACTATCCCCGCCGCGACTGCCGCCGCCGCGCCCGAGGACGAGCCGCCGGGCACGCGCGTTTTGTCAACGGGATTGAGCACCGCGCCGTAATACGAAGTCTCGCCCGTCGAACCCATGGCGAACTCGTCCATGTTGAGCTTGCCGACGATAATAAGCCCCGCTTTTTCGAGCTTTTCTACCGCCGCCGCACTCACGGGCGGCACATAATTTTCGAGCATCCGCGACCCGCAGGTCATTTTGACATTTTCTACTGCGATGTTGTCCTTTATGCCTATCGGCACGCCCGCGAGCGGCGAGATATATTCGCCTGCATCGATGCGTTTTTGTATCTCCGAGCCTTTGCTATATGCGCGCTCGCGGCAGAGCGTGATGAAGCAGTTGAGTTCTTTATTCTGCTTCTCGGATTCATATACGGCGTCTAAGACTTCGACGATTTTTATCTCGCCGCACCTGATTTTTTCTGCCAGAACGAGGGCGGAATCTTTAATAATATCTCTCATAGCGCACCTCATTCCACTGTTTTCGGGACGCAGAAGCAGCCGCCCGCCGTTTCTGCGGCATTCGACAGAGCCTCTTCTACGCCGAGCGTCTCGCCCGGTTCATCCTCGCGCAGGACATTCACCGTGTCGGATAAATTGGTCAGCGGCTCAACGCCGTCGGTATCGAGCGCCGACAGCGTGTCCATATATGATATTATCTTTTCAAAATCTCTGCGGCAATCCTCGCGCTCGTCGGTGTCAAGCTCTATGTGCGCGAGCGATTCGAGATGCGATATGAGTTCGTCGGATATTTCCATCTACTGACCTCCGTAAGCTTTCTATTATAAATTATATCAGAAAAAGGCAAAATTTTCATTAGTTTCAGGCTCATAAAAACACGAACCGGAGGAAAGAATATAAAACGGATTTGAAAAAATCCTAATTTTCCCGCGAAGGGATCTATGGAGTGTGCTCTCAATGGAAAACCGCAATCAGCAGAACAAGCAGGGTCAGAACCAGCAGAATCAGCAGCAGAACAACAAGCAGCAGAATCAGCAGCAGAACAACAAGCAGCAGAATCAGCAGGAGAACAAGGCCCAGAACAAGCGCAATAAGCTCAACGAGGAATAAACCTCACCCGCCGCGCGGCGGGTACATATCCGAAGTCTCTGTATTATTTTGCAGGGGCTTTTTGTTATTGCAACTGCGGACTTTTTATGATAGAATACTCCTGTATAAGGCTCATATAAAAATGAAAGGAATGAATTTCAGTGGGAAAGAAAAGTTCATCTGAAAAGCTTGTCATAGCAGCCGCTTCCGCAGGTGCAGCAGTCGGCGCGGCGTATCTTGCTGTCGGCAACGCGATTTTCAACAAGACCATGAGCAAAAAGTCCATCGCCAAAAAAATGGACGAGAAAAAGAACGAGTATGACGGTATCACCAAAGAAGGCATGGAGTGGTTTGACTCCGCGAGTCCCGCAAAGGTGAAGATAGTCACTCCCCGCGGCGGATATGTCCACGGCGAGATAATCCTTGCAGACGAGCCGAGCGATGTCTGGGTGATAGTCATCCACGGCTACACCGGCTCGCCCAGAAGAATGGGCTCGTTCGGCAAGAGGTTCCATGAGATGGGCTACAACTGCCTGTTCCCGTATCTCTGCGGCCACGGCGCGAGCGAGTCGAACTATGCCACCATGGGATGGAACGACAGAATCGATATCAAGGCGTGGATCGACTACATAATCAACGAGAATGCGAACGCGAAGATAGTGCTCTTCGGTCTCTCGATGGGCGCGGCTACAGTCATGATGACCACCGGCGAGCCGCTCGAATCGAATGTCGTCTGCGCTATTGAGGATTGCGGATATACATCCGTCTGGGACGAGTGCAGAGCCAACATGAAGGACGCTTACGGTCTGCCGACCTTCCCGTTCCTCTCCGCCGCAAGAAGCGCAACGATGCTGCGCGCGGGCTATGATATGAAGAAAGCCTCGTGCATTGAGCAGGTCTCGCGCTCCGTCACGCCGACCCTGTTCATCCATGGCGACAAGGACGACTTTGTCCCGTTCTGGATGCAGGAGCGCGTCTACCGCGCCGCCGCGTGCGACAAAGAGAAGCTGGTTATCCCCGGCGCACCGCACGCAGAGGCCTCGATCGTCGACCCCGAAAAATATTGGTCAACAGTTGATAAGTTTATCAAGAAGTATCTTTGATAATAATTAAAAATGAACCCCGTTGATTTGACGGGGAGTGAAAAAATCCTACCCATCTCGGGTAGGATTTTTTGTGTCGGTTGTTTTGAATGGAGACGGGTGTATGAATCGGAAAATATCGCCATCAGCAGCTCTCATACGCCTCGCGGATAAGATCTATTTCGCCCTTGAATAGAGCGTTGTCGCTTTCAATATTGTATTTTCTGTAGTCCCATTCGGGAGGCTCGAAGCGCGGCGAGAGATCATATTTTGAATAGCGAATACCCGAGCTTTCGCCTGCATCGATTCTTTTTATTACTTCAAGCAAATCCTCTGCGCTTCACTGTCCGAAAAGGCGCTCTCATAGGCGTACATTGTTTTTTTCGTCCTGCAATATTCCGCACAGATTGAAATAATCATTCCAATTGAATTTTCTCAGCACGAGCCTGTCGGTCTAAGCAAAAATTTCTTTATTCATCGGCATTTTTCATGTTCCTGCGGACATGCTCTTTTATCGCCGAAAACGATTCGTCGCTGATGTCGTGCTCCATCTTGCACGCATCCTCCGCGGCGGTCTTTTCATCAACGCCGAGACGGACGAGAAATTTCGAGAGCAGAGTGTGGCGCTCGTATATTTTCTTAGCTACATCGAGCCCCGATTCGGTGAGGGTCAGATACCCTTCCTTGTCCATGAGAAGATAGCCGCCCTGTTTGAGAAGCCCGACGGCGCGGCTGACGCTCGGCTTTGAAAAGCCCATATATTCGGCGACGTCGAGCGAGCGCACAACGCCGTTTTTTGAAAGCACATATATAGTTTCGAGATACATTTCACCCGATTCCTGAAGATGCATATCTGTTCCTCCCTTTTAGGTGTGTATATTGTTATGTATTAAAGGTATGATATCACTTCACTTAGGAAAAATCAAGGGCGGGAGAATATGTTTGAAATGTCCAAAGCAGGCGGTTAGCATAAGCTAATTGTTTGTGGATGTCGCCGAAATTGTGTTTTGCGGCAAAAAATTGAGAAAACTCTATTGACAGGGAACAACTATAGGAGTACCATATATCACGGTTAGCTGGTGCTAATCAATTTTAAAGCCCCAAGGTTAGCGTATGCTAATCCCGGAAATACAAAAGAGGAAGAGGGACTCAATATGATGCCTTTGATGCTCGCGCAGGTCGGCGAAGAGAATATCATCAAGAAGATAGGCGGCAGCCCGGAAGTAAAACAGCATCTCGAAAATCTCGGATTTGTCGTCGGCGGCACTGTAAAGGTAGTCAACGCCCTGGGCGGAAATGTTATAGTCAACGTCAAGGAGTCGCGCGTTGCCATCAGCGAAGAGATGGCGAAGAAAATCATGATATGACGGCGCTGCGGCGCAGTACATATAGTGTTGTGCCCAATAGGTACAAACCGCCCGATAAACGGCTGATTTCGGATGCAGAGCAGTTCTGAAGCAAACTTCAAAACCGATTTGTCCCCATTGGTCACAACACCACCAAGAGAAAAAGCACAAAAGGAGGATATAAGCAATGAAAACTCTCAGGCAGGCTAAGATCGGCGAAACGGTCAAGGTAGTCAAGCTCCACGGAGAGGGCGCAACAAAGCGCCGCATCATGGACATGGGACTGACCAAGGGCGTGGAGGTCTATATCCGTAAGGTCGCGCCTCTCGGCGATCCCGTGGAGATCACGGTGCGCGGCTATGAGCTCTCGCTCAGAAAGGCCGACGCGGACATGATCGAGGTCGAATAAGACCCCGCGCAGAAAAGCTGATATAATTTCAAGAAAGAGAGGCTATCAAAATGGATTTACGCATTGCTCTTGCGGGTAACCCCAACAGCGGTAAAACCACATTGTTCAACGCTCTCACCGGTTCGAACCAGTTCGTCGGTAACTGGCCGGGCGTTACGGTTGAGAAAAAAGAAGGAAAACTCAAAAAGCATGACGGCGTTATCATCACCGACCTTCCCGGTATCTACTCGCTCTCGCCCTACACCCTTGAGGAAGTTGTCGCGAGAAACTATCTTATCGATGAGCGCCCGGACGCTATACTTAATATAATCGACGGTACGAACCTCGAGAGAAACCTCTATCTCACCACCCAGCTGACCGAGCTCGGCATCCCCGTTGTTATCGCCATCAACATGATGGACGTCGTCAAGAAGAACGGCGACAAGATAAACGTCGATGAGCTCTCCCGCCAGCTCGGCTGCAAGATAGTTGAGATCTCCGCCCTTAAAGGTGACGGAGTCATGGACGCCGCCGAGGCTGCCATCGAGGCTGCAAAGAGCACCAAGACCCTCCCGATGCACACCTTTGAGGGCTCCGTCGAGCACGCTCTCGCGCACATTGAAGAGGCCGCCGTCCACGGACTCCCCGAGGAGCAGCAGAGATGGTACGCCATAAAGATTTTCGAGCGCGACGACAAGGTGCTTGCAAAGCTCAACCTCGACAAGGCAACCCTTGAGCACATCGAGGGCGACATTCAGGCAGTTGAGAAAGAGATGGACGACGACGCAGAGTCCATCATCACGAATGAGAGATATATCTACATCGCATCTATCATAAAAGCCTGCTACAAAAAGAAGAATGTCGGTCAGCTTTCGACCTCCGACAAGATCGATAAGGTCGTCACAAACCGCTGGCTCGGACTTCCGATATTCGCAGTTATCATGTTCCTCGTCTACTACATCTCCATGGTCACTGTCGGCTCGTTCGCTACCGACTGGATGAACGACGGAGTGTTCGGCGACGGCTGGCACCTGCTCGGCATCGGCTCGAAGGCTTATTCGACTGACGCTGACGACTACACCGCAGCTACCGAGGCTGTCAGCGCATTCACCGGCATTGACTTCGGCGCAGAAGATTTTGACGCCGACAAGGCTCTTGCCGAGATGAAGGCTTATCAGCCCACAGCGGACACCGCAACGGTTGATGTTGAGGATGAGGAGACCCTCGCCGTCAACGCCATGACCGCTTATTACTCGGCAATCCCCGCAAACCTCTCCAAGGCTGACAAAGAAGCAACAGTAGGCATGACCTATGTTGACGCTGTCAAGTACCTTGAAAAGAAGGGCTTCGACGAGCCCGATCCCGCCGCTTACGGCGTGTGGGTGCCCGGCATTCCGGTTCTCGTCGGCAACGGACTTGAAAAGGTCGGCGCGGCCGACTGGCTCAGCGGACTTATCAACGACGGTATCGTAGCCGGCGTCGGCGCTGTCCTCGGCTTCGTTCCCCAGATGCTCGTCCTGTTCCTGCTCCTCGCATTCCTTGAGGCGTGCGGCTACATGGCCCGTATCGCATTCGTCCTTGACCGTATATTCCGCAAGTTCGGTCTCTCCGGCAAATCCTTCATACCGATGCTTATCGGCACCGGCTGCGGCGTTCCCGGAATCATGGCTTCGCGTACCATTGAAAATGAGCGCGACCGCCGTATGACCATAATGACAACAACATTCATCCCCTGCGGCGCTAAGGTACCGTTCATCGCCATGATCGCAGGCGCGCTCTTCGGCGGCTCCGCTCTGGTATCGACCTCCGCTTACTTCATCGGCATGGCGGCTATCATCTGCTCGGGCATCATGCTCAAGAAGACCAAGATGTTCTCCGGCGATCCCGCTCCGTTCGTTATGGAGCTTCCCGCCTATCACTGGCCGACCCTCAAGAACGTCCTCCGCTCCATGTGGGAGCGCGGCTGGTCCTTCATCAAGAAGGCAGGTACGATCATCCTTCTTTCAACTATCGTTGTCTGGTTCACCTCTTACTTCGGCTTCGTAGACGGCCACTTCGGAATGCTTGCAGAGGATCAGCTTGATCAGTCCCTGCTCGCAAAGGTCGGCTCGGCTATCGCCTGGATCTTTGTTCCGCTCGGCTGGGGCAACTGGCAGGCTACCGTCGCTTCGATCACCGGACTTGTCGCAAAGGAGAACATCGTCGGTACGATGGGCATCCTCTATGGCGCAGAGGGCAACGTTTATGCAACCCTTGCAAAGGCGTTCACCGGCCTGACCGCTTATTCGTTCCTCGTCTTCAACCTTCTGTGCGCTCCCTGCTTCGCAGCTATCGGCGCTATCAAGCGTGAGATGAACAGCGCAAAGTGGACCTGGTTCGCAATCGGCTATCAGTGCGGCTTCGCCTATGTTATCTCCCTTATGATAAATCAGTTCGGCAACCTCTTCACCGGCAACATCCACGGCGCAGTTGATATCGTAAGCCTTGTGTTCGCGTTCGCGTTCCTCGCCCTGATAATCTTTATGCTCGTGCGCCCCTACAAAGAGGCCACAAAGCTCGCATCCGATGTAAAGGTCACAAAATAAACCAAGCTATATGCTGTGAAAGGAGTCTTCCGAAATGCTCGCGTGGTTATCAAAGAATATTGCAACCATTATAATATGCCTTGTGCTTGCCGTTATCGTGGCGCTGATAATATTCAGCCTCGTAAAAAATAAGAAAAAGGGCAAATCCTCCTGCGGCTGCAACTGTGCCCACTGTGCTATGGCAGGCTCCTGCCACAGCGCGAATCAGCAAAAAGGCAAAAAGCACAGCTGATAAGCACAACAGAACAGAAAAAAGGACGCAGTGCAAACTGCGCCCTTTTTGCATATCCCGGTGGATTTTTCCGCGCTTTGCTGATATAATCAAAGAAAACCGCTCATATCGGGGGTGCAAAACTTGATATTTCAATTCGGCGAATACAAAATCGATGTTGATGTTGAAAAGACACGGCAGTTCTATGACCGCGCCAAAACGGTCAGCGAGGGGTGCCAATGCGACGGGTGTCTTAACTTCGGGAGAGCCGTCGACAAACTTCCGCAGAATATCCGGGACTTTTTCTCCGCGCTCGGCGTTGACATGAAAAAAATCTGCGAATGTTATGTCTATTGCGCCAAAGACGAAAACACGCTGTACTACGGCGGCTTTTGCCACATCTGCGGAACTTTACCCAGCGGCAAAAGCGCATGGAAACCGACAAGTGACTCTACAGCCTGTTGGGACGAAAAAGCAACATATCCGCTCTCGCCGAATTTTGGCGTTTCGTTCAGCGACCGTATCGACATGCCGGAGCCGGATTTTTCTCTTCCAGTTATTCAGCTCGACTTCGATGCGGATATCCCGTGGGTGCTCGAAAAGAGGAACAGCTATATTGACGAATAATGAGGCGAAAAAAGGAGCAAATACAACACACTTTGGGAATATGTCAAAAACAGCGGCGCGCAGTCGCTGAAGCTCACTTTTGATAAAATACAAAATATCGCTGGCGTGCCGATAGACCACTCGTTTCTGAATTTCAAAAAGGAGCTTACAAACTACGGCTACCAGGTCGGGAAAATCTCGATGAAAGAAAAGTCCGTGAGTTTTGAGAAAAAATAAAATTGCGCAGATTTCGCGTGCGAATGATATCCGCTGATATCGCGAGCCTTTCCACTGCTCACTTTTACTTGCAACAAAAAATCCTACCCATCCCGGGTAGGATTTTTGCTTTGTTTTATATTTTATTCCGCCTCTTCGATTAGTCCGTAGTAGCGCGCGAACCAGTAGGGGTGGGTGTAGTTTGTGCACGCCATGAGGTACATTCCGTGGTCATCGCCCGTGCCGGGGAACATCGTGAACGCCGTCGGGTCGTCCGACTTCGTGAACAGGCGCTCGGCTTCGCCGGCGATGCCGGAGTCCGCGATGAAACGGTTGCTGTCGCAGCTGTTTATGCGCCTTTCGTGCGCCGGGAGCGGGTGATAGAGCTGCGGGATCATGCCGACCTCTGTCGGGCGCATGTCCCAGTCGAGATCGCGCCAGCTGTTGTAGAGCGTCCAGAGAATTTGATCCATCGGGTAGTCCGCAAGCTCGTCTATGGAAGTCTCGATGTCGCACTGCTCGCCCGTGCACGCGCCGTAGACGAAGTTGAAGAACGCGTTGTGCTCCGCCTTTTCGTCGTCCCAGTGATGCGTCAGACCCATGGCGAACACGGAGCGAAGCTTCGGGTCGTCAACATAGCGCATGAGCAGCGATATCATGAGGAAATCGTGGTTGTCATCAATGTGGAGCAGGTGGCCGTCAAGGATTTTGTACTGCATGAGGTTCATGGCGAAGTGCTTGTCCCTGATGAGATATTCAAACGCATCTTCGTATCTCTTATCGCCGGTGATATGATATCCCGCCTTGAGGAAGGTCAGAATCTGAAGCGAGTTCGTGCCTTTTTCGTATATCCACTTGTGGTCGTTGTTGAGCAGATCGGGGTCCCAGTTTGCCCATGTGGTCGGCACGCCGTCGGTGTCAACGAGTCTGAACTTGTTGTCGAGAATATGGTCGAGAATCCTCTTGACAACGGAGGCTATCAGCTTCTTCTCCTCATCGTCCGCGACGAGATCGAAGTAGTTCGAGTATGCGTAGAAATGACCGACCATCTCGTCGGACGAGGTCTCGCCGAGCCACTCGAGCTCGTTGCCGTCCTTGTCGGCGGTATGGTGCCATTCGTGGCGCACGCCCGTGCCGTAGCCGGCTTCGTCGATGTATCTTATTGAGCGGGCGGTGAAGCCCTCAATGCCCGTTATCTCGGTGAGCTTTATCATCGCGAGCAGCGAGCGGTGAGCTGCGGCGCGAACATCCGGGTCCTTGGTGCAGGCGTATTCAAAGCACAGCGCGCCGAGATAAAGCCCCGTCCAGAGTCCGTCGTTGTCGCCGGTGCAGACATAGCCTTCATCTTCGGACACAACGCCCTCATGCTCAAGCGCGCGCTCGAGCACAAAGCCGTCCTTGCGGACATTGTATTTCTCGCTGAATGCGCGAAGTCTCTTTGCCTTCTCTTCGAGCGTCATCATCTCAGTCTTGAAAACGCTGATGCCGCCGGAGGCGGTGGAGACGCAGAAGCTGCCGTCGGGCGAGAGGACGATGCCGGTCGCGTGCATGTCGGGCAGCCAGCGCTTGTAGCCGTAATATGAGAGCTTGCCGTTGTGGAGGATTATGAGACCGCAGGAGGTCGTGAAGTATCTTCTGCCCTCGCTGTCGGTCACCATGCCGGTTATCTCGCCATTGGGCAGACCGGTTATCTTCGAATTGTCGAGCCAGTAGCTGTTGTCGTCGTAGACGCAGACGCCCTTGTCCGTGCCTATCCAGACATCGCCCGCGGGGTCAATGTCGAGGCAGGATATGTTGTTGCTGAGTATTCCGGTCACGCCCTCCATGAGCTCCGACCAGTGCCATCTCTTGCCGACGAGCGCGTGGAGACCGTCGCTCTCGGTTCCGACATAGACTTTGTTGTTGCCGAAAACGGCGATGCAGCTGCCCTTGCCGGGCACGCCGATTTTAAGATCGAATTCTTTAGCCCCCTGCGGGAAGCGGTAGAGAACGGTCTTTGTGAGAATCCATGTGACGTTGTTGCAGTCCTGCTTCATCGCGACGGCGTCGGACGAGAACTCGCGGGACGCTATAATTTTTTTGCCGCTGAGCTCGATTACGCTCTTGCCCGTGCCGACGAAGATATGCCCGTCGTTTGCGCAGAAGAGCATGGATATCGGCGCGTTTTCAATGCCGATATCGACCGTGGTTATTTTCTTTCCGTCTATCTTTGAAAGACCTCTGTCCGTTCCGACATAGAGGCAGTTGTCCGCGCCGTAGCAGAGCGCGGTTATGTTGTCCGACGCGAGACCGTCGGCGGAGGTGAATACCGTTCTCGTCAGCTGGGGAAACTTCCCGAGTCGGCATACCATGCTGCGTTTTTTCATTTATCTGCTCCTTTTGTAAAAAAAATCGAAGCCGCATCGGGCGGCATAAATATCAATAATAATTATATCGAAATCCGTAGTTTTTTCAAGAGCAAATGCAACAATTAGCCTTTTTCTATTGCATTTTTGTGCATTGTGGAGTAAGATATCAGCGTTGGAAAAAACAATATCCGGAAGGTGGAAACAATGTTTACTGATAAGCCTGAGAGCTACAGGGGAGTTTATTCCCTCCTGCTCACCCCGTTCAAAGAGGATAAGTCGATAGATTACGATGTCTACGCGCAGTATGTCGAGTGGCAGGTCGAGAGAGGAACCCATCATCTGTTCTCCGTCTGCGGAAGCTCCGAGATGACGACGCTCACTCCCGAGGAGAGAGTCAAGTGCGCGACTATCGCCGCAAAGCACTCCGGCAGCGCGGAAGTCGTCGCCACGGCGAACCTTGAGCCGACATGGCATATGCAGGTCGAAGAGGTCAAGCGCATGGAGCAGACCGGCGTTGACGGACTCGTTTTCGTCTCAAAGGGCTATGCCGATAACGACCAGAGACTTGTCGAATATCTCAGCGAGCTCGCGGGATATACTACTCTGCCGATAATTCTCTATGAGTTCCCGGGAATGCAGCCGTGCAATATGTCCGGCAAGGCATACGGCGAGCTGGTCAAGACCGGCAGATTCCACGGAATAAAGGACACCACCTGCACCATGGCGGGAATAAAGGACAAAATCGCCGTTCAGGGCGATTCCGCAGTGCTCCAGGCGAACATCCCGCTGCTGTTTGATGCATATATGGCGGGCGCGCGCGGCGTGTGCGCAACCCCGACCTCCTGCGGCGCAAATCTGTTCCGCAAGATGTATGACGAGTTCTTCGTCGAGAAGGACATAGCCAAGGCGAGAGAGACTTTCAACGAGATAATCCTGCTCGACAACGCTATCGACAGCGGCTTCAACGCGAGCGCAAAGTATCTCGTCAGCCTGCAGGGTATCCCGATGACGACCGTCACCAGAACCGGTTCGAGCGTCAACGAGGCGAGAAGACGCAGCATCGAGGCGTATTACGAATATGCAAAAGAGCACGGCATGCTCAAATAATTAAAATACATAGCGGCACTCTCAATCGGGAGTGCCGTTTTTTAATTTGCAGCGTATAAATATTTTCAGGTTGCGGAATGATTTAAACTATATTATAATTGAATCACACAGAAAATAATTTAAACATCGCCGAAAATATACCCGGCAATTTCTGCGGGAGATGAGAAAATGATAAAACCGAACGCGCTGAAAAAAGGCGATAAAATTGCCATCGTCAGCCTGTCGTGGGGCGGGCTCGGCGACGCAGGGCTGATCCACAAATACTATATCGCAAAAGATAGGCTCGAAAAAGACTTCGGTTTGACCGTGGTCACCATGCCAAACGCCCTCAAGGGAACCGATTTTGTGTATAACCATCCGGAGCTGAGAGCGCAGGATTTAATGGAAGCCTTTTGCGACAAGTCAATAAAGGGCATCTTCTGCGCCATCGGCGGAAGCGACTCGATAAGGCTTCTGCCATATATAGACTACGATGTTATACATGACAATCCCAAGATATTCATGGGCTATTCGGACACGACTGTGAGCCATTTCGTGATGAGAAAAGCGGGTATAGTTTCTTATTACGGCCCGTCCGTTATGTGCGAGTTCGGCGAATATGTGAAGATGTTCGACTACACTAAAGAGGCGGTAGAGAACATATTGTTCAAAGACACAGCGGGCTATGAAGTGAAGCCCAGCAAATATTGGTCGGATGATTTTGTGAACTGGGAAGAGAAGAATATAAACCATCTGAAAAAGCTGCGTGAAGATGAGCACGGCTATGAAGTCATAAACGGCTCCGGTATAATTTCCGGCGAACTGATCGGAGGATGCATCGATGTTTTTCCGATAATCACAGGCACGGAGATCTGGCCGGATACTTCCGAGTGGAAAGAAAAAATACTGCTTATTGAAACGAGCGAGGACAAAGCGAAGCCGGATTATATTTTATACTATCTGAGAAATTTGGGAGCTCAGGGCATATTGCAGGAGATAAACGGCATTATCGTCGGCAAGCCGCAGGACGAGGTGTACTATGAAGAGTATAAAAAAGTATACAAAAAGATAGTCAAAGAGTTCAATTGCGAACACTTGGGGATAATCTACAATGTAAACATCGGTCATGCGGCTCCCATGGGGCTGCTCCCCCTCGGAATTGAATATCAAATCGACCTCGATAACAAAAAGATTTGCTTTAAAGAGAGCGGCGTCAATATCTGACTGAACTAAAAAATCCCATCGCAGCAGCTTCGTCCGAAGCGCCGCGGTGGGCGTGATTTTATAAAACAATGCTGCCGTCCTGCAAATAAATATATCACAGATACGGCCTCAGCCCGCAGAGAAGATCCTCTTCTATCCCGATTAGGCGGCGCGCCGTGCTGCGCGAAGCGCCGTCCGCGCCCTTATATTCGTTGAGGTAGCGGGTCAGGCTCTTTATGCCCGTGTCGCACCCGTCGGTCATCAGCCCTGCGACCGTCCTGTCCGAGTCGTTCATGCCGAGCTTGACGTTGGTTTTTATCCACGACATGCTCTTCGCCATTATCCCCGGGTCTTTGCCGTCGTCGCCGAGCGATGCCAGCTGTTCTTTTATCGTTCCGCCGAGCCGGCTGTGCTCCTCTTTGCTCTTTTCGAGCAGGTTTTTGAGATCCTCGTCCTTTATGTGTCCGCTCACTTCGTCAATGCTGCCGACCGCCATTTTTATTCCGCTGTCGCATTCGCGTAGCAGCTCAAGTGTGTCTTTGCTCATTTTATGCACCCTTTCTGTTCTTTTTCGCTGTATAGTGTGCCCGGAATGCGGCGAATTATTATATATTGTATAAAGAACGAATATAATATATAATGCACAAAAATCGATAAAAAATTATGGAAATTATGGAAATATAAAATAAAGTTTATTCTCTTGACAAACGAATAAACATAAAGTAAACTTGAATCGTAGCATGGCAGAGGATGCTCTGCCGAAAGATGAAAGGAGACAAACTATGAAGAGAATTATTGCTATCCTGCTCGCGCTGATAATGATATTTGCATTTGCGGCATGTAAGGGCAAGGACGACAAGAACGACACAACGGCTGAGAGCTCGCAGGACGCGAACGCAGACGTTCAGGACACCCAGACGGGCGACGCGGAGAGCAACGCGGCAGAGAGCAACGCTGACGACAGCACGGCAGTCGCTCCCTCCGAGGGCGGCAGCGAGGCGGCTACTCAGGGTCAGCAGGGCGGTTCTCAGGGCGGCCAGCAGGGCAACAAGCCCGCAGCGGAGATAAAGGCTCCCGTCAACGGCAGCAAGGCTGAGATCGTTGCGTTCTTCAACAAGTACGCTTCGGCTATGAAGAGCTACACCGGCAAGGTCTCTGTCAAGAGAGTCCAGGGCACTACCTCGAAGATCAACAGTATCACCGGCGGTTCGGCTATAGCGAAAATCGCAGAGCCCCTGCTTCCCAACGACTATCCGAAGACCGACAACAAGACCTTCAACGGCGGCAAAGCTTCCGACGGCACAACTCTTGCAAGCTTCCTGCCCGCGGCAAAGCGCGCTTCCTATAAAGTCGATCCCGCAGGCGTCAAGTCTGCTTCCTGCGTCAAGCAGGGCAGCGGCTGGAAGGTCAGCATCACTCTCGTTACCGAGAGCGGCGAGGGACTTACATATGTTCCCAAGCACCACGGCTCCTGCTTCGACACTCTCTCGCTGACGAAGGATTCCTTCGGACCGTTTGAGCCTGTCAGCACCAAGGTCAACTATCAGAGCGGCACATTCACTTTCGTGCTCAACGCGAACGGCACTCTTGCGAGCATCAACGTCAGCGAGCCCGCAAACGTTGTCTGCAAGCTCAAGAAGGGCATCTCCATCGACGCCGACTTCACCGGCACATGGCAGCAGCAGTACACTTTCGTTTATTAATAGGAATTTCATAAAGACATGGGTCTGTCGATTAGCTCGGCAGACCTTTTCTGCCTTTAATGTCGGATAATTTTTTCATAAATATATTGACTTTCGCCCGCAAAGGGATATAATTAAGCCACAACCAATGGGGAGTAGCTATGGGTTACCCATCCGCCTGTCACCAACCGCACAGGAGCTGTGCTGGCAGCGGACATTGGCGGCGTTGGCCGTGAATGAAGCAAGACCTTTGGCAGACGGATTCTGCCGAAGGTCTTTTTTGCGGGATACGAGGTGAATTATGAGAAAGCTGTTAAAAAGAATGTCGCCTGCAAGAATAATTGCGCTCGGTTTTGCAGCCGCGATATTTATAGGCTCGGGTCTGCTGATGCTGCCGTGCAGCGTGCGAAACGGTGTAGATTTAAAATACATAGACGCGCTTTACACTTCGGCGAGCGCCGTCTGCGTGACGGGACTCGTGACCGTCGATATAGGGGACACGTTCACCGCGTTCGGTCAGTTCGTTGTTGCGGCACTGATACAGATAGGCGGACTCGGAGTCGCGTCAATGGGCGCGGGAGTCATTCTGGCTGTCGGAAAGAGGATAAATCTGAAAGGTCGGCGTGTTTTGCGCGATGCGATGAATCTCGACTCAGGCAAGGGAATAGTAAAATTTATAAAAAGCGTGTTTTTGACTACGGCGGCATTTGAGCTCGTCGGTGCGGCACTGAGCTTCATTGTTTTCGTGCGCGATTACCCGCCGCTCAAAGCTCTCGGAATAAGCCTTTTTCACTCCGTCGCCGCATTCAACAACTCCGGCTTCGATATCCTCGGAAACTTCCAAAGCCTCTCCGCCTACAAAGAGGATGTGTTCTTAAATCTCGTGACCTGCCTTTTGATATTCTTCGGCGGAATCGGCTTTCTCGTTATCCGCGAGATTGTCGAAAAGCGATTTCGCTGGCGCAGATTTTCCATGCACACAAAAGTAGTGCTCACGATGAGCGTCGCGCTGACGGTCGGCGGCGCGGTGATTTTCAGAATTACCGAGGATATGCCGTGGATAGGAGCCCTGTTCAACAGCGTTACTGCGAGGACGGCGGGCTTCTCGACATATTCGCTCGGCGAATTTTCAAACGCGGGACTGCTCGCTATGATCTTTTTAATGTTCGTCGGCGCGTCGCCAGGCTCCACCGGCGGCGGAATAAAGACGAGCACGCTGTTTGCGCTGATACAGGGCATAAAGACCGCCGCGACAAACACCTCGGGAAAGGCTTTTCACTATTCTGTGCCGCACGGTGTGTTCTGCAAAGCGTCGGTCATAGCGGTCATGGGTATAAGTGTGATAGCAGTGGGAACGTTTATGCTCTGCGCCTTTGAGCCGGATATAGCAATAAGGGATGCCTTGTTCGAGATGACGAGCGCGTTCGGCACGGTGGGACTCACTACCGGGATAACCACGGGACTCTGCACCGCGAGCAAGCTTACATCAATAGTCATGATGTATATCGGCCGCTTGGGGCCGCTTACAATAGCGACTCTCTGGTACTTCACAAACGGAGATCGAATAAAATATCCCGACGGAAACATAGCCATAGGCTGAGAACGGAGGACAAAGATGTTTAAAAAATCAAAAAGCGACAGCAAATCTTACGGAATAATCGGACTCGGGCGCTTCGGCTCTGCTCTGGCTGTGGAGCTTGCGAAATCGGGCGCGGAGCCGCTCGTAATCGACGGAAACGAGGAAAAGGTGCGCGAGATGCGCGAATACACGGAGAACGCCTTTGTGGTCAGCAGCTTTGACAAAAAGACTCTCTCGGAGACCGGAATACAAAACTGCGACGTCGTGGTGGTCTGCATCGGAGAAAAGATGGACACTTCGATTCTGACTACTCTCAACGTTGTCTCTCTCGGCGTGCCGACGGTCATATCAAAGGCCGCGAGCGCCGAGCAGGGCGAGATACTCAAGAAGCTCGGCGCAGAAGTCGTCTACCCCGAGAGGGATATGGCAGTCAGACTCGCCCACAAACTGGAAACTCCCAATATGCTGGACTTTGTTCAGCTGAGCCGAAAGCTGAATCTCCTTAAGCTTGAAGTTCCGCGTAAGATCGTCGGAATGACGATAATGTCCGCCGATATGCGGGGAAGGTTCGGAGTAAACATAATCGCTATAGAAAACAACGGAAATTTGACAGACAATGTGCATCCCGATTATATGTTCCGTGAGGGCGATATTCTCTATGCTGTCGTCAGCGAAAAAAGCATGACGCGCCTGTCCGATTGGATGGATGAGACAAGATAAAACTACGGGCACCGTGAAACCGGTGCCCGTCTTTTATGCGGTTTTGTTTGTCGGCCGGATTTTGAGCTTATCGCGAACATCTTTTTACGATTCTGTCTGCTGTTTTGTATTCTTCTTTGCGGTAGTTACGGAAGCGATAAGCTTTCTTCTAATTACTCTTCAGTTTTCGGAATTTCATATCGCTCGAGACAGCAAACATACCGTCTCCACATGCGCTGTCCTCGGGAACAGATCGACGGGTGTCGCTTCTTCGACTTCATATCCAAGCTCCTTGAACACGGCGCAGTCGCGCGCGAGCGTCGCGGGGTCGCAGGAGACATACACTATCCTGTCGGGAGCCATTTTTGCGGCGGCTCTTATCGTCTGCTCCGAGCAGCCCTTGCGCGGCGGGTCGAGGACTATTACCTCCGGGCGCTTGCCCTCGCCGAGAAGCTTTTCGGCGGCTTCGCCTGCGTCCGCGCAGATGAACCGCGCGTTTTCTATGCCGTTTGCGGCGGCGTTCTTCTTTGCGTCCTCTATCGCCGGCGCGACGGTTTCTATGCCTATTAGCTCCTCCGCCTTGTCTGCCATCGAAAGCCCTATCGTGCCCGCGCCGCAGTAGAGGTCGAGCAGGAGCTTTGTTTTTTTGTCTCCGGCGTATTCGGCGGCTTTTTTGTATAGTTTTTCCGCCTGCGCGCGGTTGACCTGATAGAACGACAGCGGCGATATGCGTACCTTTACTCCGCAGAGTATGTCCGTTATGCAGCCGTCGCCGAGGAGCGGGATGCACTTTTCGCCGAGCACTGCGTTTGTGTCGTCGGGGTTTATGTTTATCAGCACGCTTTTTATAGCTTTTTCATTCTTGAGCGATTCAATGAGCTTGTCGGTGTGCGGCAGGTTTTCCTCCGCGCTGACGAGGCAGAGCATTATTTCGCCCGTCGCGAACGCTTTTCGCAGATATATGTGCCTGACAGCCCCGCTTCTGCTTGTTTCGTTGTAGACGGAAATATTATATTTTTCTATCCAGTCCGCGACCGTGCCGAGTATTTTTTCGAACTCCGGTGGCGCGAGGCGGCACGCGCGGCAGTCAACTATCCTGTGCGAGCGGCGGGAGTAGAAGCCGATTTTCAGTTCACCGTTTTCGCGTCCCACCGGGTACTGCGCCTTGTTGCGGTAGCCGTCCGGCGAGTCCGCGCCGATTATCGGCTTTAGTTCAACATCAAGTCCGCCGATGCGCGAAAACGCGTCGCGCACGGCATCGGATTTGAGCTTTAATTCCGCGCCGTAGCTCATGTGGCGGAACGAACAGCCGCCGCAGCCGGGATATGCCGGGCAGTCGTTGTCGGTTCTGTCCGGCGACGGCTTGATTATTTTCGTGCACTTGCCGACGGCGTAGCTCTTCTTCGCCTTGATTATGTGTGCTTCTATTATATCTCCGGGCGCGGTCGCGGGGACGAACACGGCGAGTCCGTTGTATCTGCCGACTCCGCTGCCCGTCAGCGAGACCGAATCTATATGAAGTTCAATGTCGTCATTTTTGTTGAGAAGCAAAATATCACCCCGAAAAATCTTTATTAAAGTATATCAAACGGCGGTCGATTTTGCAATACGGGAGAAAATCCATTGACAGCGGGCGGGCAAAAATATATACTTGACTTGGATAAAATTTCTCCCGAAAGGAACTGATAAAATGATAAGAGTTACCGTCTGGAACGAGGGCGTCCATGAGGTCGAATCGCCCGAGATAGCGGCAGTTTATCCCCACGGAATCCACGGTCAGATAAAGAGCTTTCTCGACACGCAGGAGGATATCGAGGTGCGCACCGCGACCCTCAACGACCACGACTGCGGTCTGCCGCCCGAAGTGCTCGAAAACACCGATGTGCTCATCTGGTGGGGACACAAGGCGCACGACGAAGTGCCCGACGAGCTTGTTGAGCGCGTACACGACAGAGTCCTGCGCGGCATGGGCTTCATAGCGCTGCACTCCGCGCATTTTTCGAAGCCCTTCAAGCGCCTTATGGGTACCTCCTGCGCCCTGCATTGGCGCGACGGCGATTTTGAGCGCCTCTGGACAGTCAATCCCGCGCACCCGATAGCAAAGGGTATCGGTGAATATATTGAGATACCCGTCGAAGAGATGTACGGCGAGCGTTTTGATATCCCTGAGCCGGACGAGCTTGTTTTTATGGGCTGGTTCTCCGGCGGCGATGTGTTCCGCTCGGGCTGCTGCTGGAGAAGAGGGCGCGGCAAAGTATTCTATTTCCAGCCCGGTCATGAGGGCAACCCCACATATTATATCCCGCAGGTTCAGCAGATTTTAATAAATGCCGTTCGCTGGGCGGCTCCGCAGGAGATAATAGACGAGATAGTTTGTCCCCACGCCGAGATCTCGCCCGAGCAGGCGAGAAGAGACCGCGGCGAATAAGTAAAATATTATTTATTGCGAAAAATATTGACTTCCCAAACAGAAACAGTATATAATAGCCTTATGAAAAAAGAAGCTAGGCTGTGCGTCAGACGTGCAGCATCTATTTGGGGAGAAGACAAGCGACCGTCTGATATCTGTCAGCCGGCCGCTTCCCTTTTTGTTGACTGAAAAAAGAAAAACGGTTATAATTGAGAAAACACCCGCGGCAGGGAGGCTTCGTATGAAAAAGATAATGCTCGTTTTCGGCACAAGACCCGAGGCAATAAAAATGTGTCCGCTCGTCAAAGAGCTAAAGGCACGCAAAGGGCTTGAGACCGTTGTATGCGTCACCGGTCAGCACCGCCAGATGCTTGACAGCGTGCTCAGGACATTCGATGTTGAGCCGGACTACGATCTGAGCATAATGAAAGATAAGCAGACTCTCTTTGACGTCACTGTCAGCATACTCGAAAAGATAAAGCCCGTGCTCGAAAAAGAGAGACCGGACGCGGTTCTCGTCCACGGCGATACTACAACTACTTTCGCCTCCGCGCTTGCGTGCTATTATCTCGGGATAAAAGTCGGCCATGTCGAGGCGGGCCTGCGCACATATGATATACATTCCCCGTTTCCGGAGGAGTTCAACCGCCAGGCGGTCGGCATAGTTTCCGAATATAACTTCGCCCCGACCGAGACGGCGCGCGAAAATCTGCTCAGAGAGGGCAAAAAGAAAGAAACCGTGTTCGTCACAGGCAACACCGCGATAGACGCGCTGAGAACCACCGTGCGTGCGGACTATTCAAACAAATGGCTCGACTGGGCTGTCGACGGCAGGCTGATAATGATAACCGCGCACAGGCGCGAGAACCTCGGCGAGCCGATGCACCACATGTTCCGCGCGATAAGGCGCATCGTCGAGGAGCATCCGGACATCAGGGCGATATATCCCATTCATATGAACCCCGTCGTGCGCGAGGCGGCGGACGCGGAACTCGGCGGATGCGAGCATATAAAAATAATCGAGCCGCTTGATGTTGTCGATTTCCACAATTTTCTGGCGCACAGCTATATGATCCTCACCGACAGCGGCGGAATCCAAGAGGAGGCGCCGAGCCTCGGCAAGCCGGTTCTGGTCATGCGCGACACGACCGAGAGACCTGAGGGCATCGCTGCAGGCACGCTCAAGCTTGTCGGCACGGACGAGCAGACAATATACGATAATTTCAAGATTCTGCTTGAAAACAAGGCGGAATATGAAAAAATGAGCCACGCCGCGAACCCTTACGGCGACGGACACGCCTGCGAGAGAATAGCGGACATTCTCGAATACGGGCACACGGACAGATAAATATAAAAAAAGACAGCTGATTTCGGTCAGCTGTCTTTCTGTTTATTCGCGGTGTTCATTAGCATGAGCACTTTTTCGAGCAGGTCGAGCATCTTATCCTGCGGCATGATGCGCACTGCTATGTGCGGCTTGCCTGCGGCGCTGACTGTCACCCTGCCGGGGAAGCCCGCGGCTATCGCGGAGATCTCCTGCATATCGAGGTCGTCGATATAGAGCAGCAGCTTGTCGCCCTTGCGCCCGATCTCATAGATATTGTGCTGGGCGGAATACGCCCGGAGCAGAGAAGTCCTTATCAGTCCGAGCACGGGAGCAGGCGGCTCGCCGAAGCGGTCGATGAGCTCATCCGTGACATCGTCCGCATCTGCGCGCGAGGTTATGTCCGCGATGCGGCGGTAGATGCCGAGCCTCTGCGGCACGCTCTCGATATATGTTGGCGGGATGTGCGCGTCTATCGGCAGATCGACAAGGCATTCCTTCTTCGGCTTCTTTGTCTGGTCTCCGCGCTCCTCGCTTATCGCCTGTTCGAGCATCTGGAGATACATCTCGTAGCCGACAGCCTCCATGTGACCGTGCTGCTGTGCGCCGAGCACATTGCCCGCGCCGCGCAGTTCAAGGTCGCGCATGGCTATCTTGAAGCCTGAGCCAAACTCCGTGAACTCTCTTATCGCATCGAGCCTGCTCGTGGCTATCTCCGTCAGCTCCCTGCCGGGTCTGAATGTGAGATACGCGCTCGCTCTGCGCGACGAGCGTCCGACGCGCCCGCGTATCTGATGCAGCTGCGCGAGACCCATGCGGTCGGCGTCCTCAATTATAAGGGTGTTGACATTCGGAACATCAACACCCGTTTCGATTATAGTTGTGCATACCAATATATCTATCTCGCCCTCGAGCAGCTTGCGCCAGACTTCGCTCAGTTCGTCTTCGCTCATCTTGCCGTGGGCTATGCCGACAACGGCGTCAGGCAGCATATCTTTTATTTTTGCAGCCGTGTGCTCTATGCTCTCAACGCGGTTGTGCAGATAATATACCTGACCGCCGCGCCTAAGCTCCGCGTTCATCGCCTGCGCGAGCATCTCGGGATTGTGCTCGACAACATAGGTCTGCACCGGCGAGCGGTCGTGCGGCGCTTCTTCGAGTATTGACATGTCGCGTATTCCGGAGAGCGCCATATTGAGCGTCCTCGGTATGGGCGTCGCGGTCAGCGTCAGAACGTCGACCTTGGGATAGAGCTCCTTGAGCTTCTCTTTCTGAGCCACGCCGAAGCGCTGCTCCTCGTCTATTATTATCAGCCCGAGGTCACGGAACTGAACATCCTTTGATATGAGTCTATGCGTACCGACAACGATGTCGACGCTTCCGCGCCTCAGACCGGTTATCGTATCTTCGATCTCTTTTTTCGAGCAGAAGCGCGAGAGCATACGCGCCTCGACCGGGAAGCCCTCTATTCTCTTTAGTACCGTCTGATAGTGCTGATAGGCGAGAATTGTGGTCGGCACAAGAATGGCGCACTGCTTGCCGTCCGCAACGCACTTGAACGCGCCGCGAAGTGCTACCTCTGTCTTGCCGAAGCCGACGTCGCCGCAGAGCAGTCTGTCCATGGGGCAGCTTCTCTCCATATCGCCCTTTATTTCATCGATGCATCTGAGCTGATCCGAGGTCTCATCGAACTCGAACCTGCGCTCGAAGTCGCTCTGCATATCCGTGTCGGGCGAGAATGCGTGACCCTCGATTTTGAGCCTGCGCGAATACAGCTCCGTGAGCTCTTTTGCCATATCCTTGACCGCACTGCGCACGCGCGAGCGGGTCTTCTGCCAGTCCTTGCCGCCGAGCTTGTTGAGGCGGACGGGCTTGTCGTCGCCGGACGGACCGATGTATTTAGAGACCTGGTCGAGCTGAGTGACCGGGACATAGAGAATGTCGCCCTTGTCGTAGCGAATTTTGATATAGTCTTTTATCGTGCCGCTCGCTTCGAGCTTGTTTATGCCCTCGAATATGCCGATACCGTGCGCGACATGAACGACATAGTCGCCGCGGTGCAGTTCATCGAGGCTGTGGAATGCGTTCGAGCTTTTGCGGACATTTCTCTTCGGCTGAGCGACCGCCGCCCTGCCGGAGTGGGTGAATACCGTTATTTTTGCCAGCGGATATTCAAATCCTGCCGAGAGACAGCCGGGCACAACGGTCAGCGTGCCTGGAGCCAGTTCGTTCGGCAGTTCGTCCATGTAGAGTGCGCTGTAGCCGTCGTCTATAAGATCGCCGCGCAGTGCGTCGGCGGCCTTGCGCGTGCCCGCGAAAATAACGCAGGTGCGTTTATTTCTGTCCGTCAGCGCGTCGAGGTCGTCCTTGAGAACGGAAAATGAGCCGTTCCAGGCTGTTATTTGCCTTGCGTTGACGCCGATGAGCTCCTTTACGGGCGTGTCGAATCCGCCGCGCGGCAGATTGTCCATGTATATGGCGCCCATCTGCTCATAGTTGTTCAGCAGGTCTGAGAGATGCAGAGAAAATCTGTCGAGTCCGGGGCAGAGCTCGCCCTCCTCGAACATCGCCTTCATCGCCTCATGCATGAGCCCGATGGCGGCGTTGAACCGCTCTTTGACGGAAAAGCTCTCGCTCACGCAGAGAATATAGCCCTTCGCGTAGTCGAATATCGAAGCCACATCGTAGAGCAGGGGCATATATTTGTCCGTCGATTGCAGGCGCAGACCGCCCTTTATTCTGTCGATATCCTTGTCAACGCACTCGCGCGCCTTGGTAGCACCCTTGCCGCGTATCTCCGAGCGAAAACGCTCGAGCAGCTCGACGAATTCGTCCGTGTCGGGCGGAAGAATCTCGTTTGACGGGGTTATTTTTATCTTTTCAATGTTGTCCGTGCGGCGCTGAGTTTCTATATCAAAATACGCCATGCTGTCTATTTCGTCGCCCCACAGCTCGAGGCGGCAGGGATATTCCTCGCCGGGCGTGAAGAAGTCGAGCACTCCGCCGCGCACCGCATACTGACCGACTCCGTCGACCTGCGCCGAGCGGGAGTAGCCGGCGCGAAGCAGCGCTTTTACTATATCCTCGAGCGGCATCTCGTCGCCGACGGCGAGTTCAATCGTGCGGTTTTTAAGCTCTTCGGGCGGCAGAGTCAGCTGCGACGCCGCCTCTGCGGAGCAGATTACCGCCTGCGCTTCGCCGCGAAGCATCTTGTCGAGCACGCCGAGCCGCCTGTGCTCATATTCGCGCGACTGGCTCTCCGTCGAACGGAACGCAAAATCTCTCGCGGGATAGAGCAGGGCGCGGCAGCCGAGCGTTTTCATGTCAAGCGCAAGGCGCGAAGCCTGCGCCTCGTCCGCCGTTATCACAAGCACGGGTCTGCCGCAGTCCGCGTTCAGCGCGGCGGCGAAATGCGCCTTGTGTATATGGGAAAGACCCGTCATGCCTATGGGCAGACGGGTGTTTTTGACGCAGTCGAGCAGCGCGCCGTATTCTTCTATTCTCTTTGCCGATGCAATAAGACCGTTCATAATACCTCTTTATACCCCTGTGATGAAGTATATTTGATTTGCCTAAAATCCAATTATACTATGCGCGGCTGAAAAATTCAATTACACGGGAAGCAATATTTGCAAAATTTTTACTGCGCGACCCCCGCCGCTTTGCAGTTTTTCAGATGCTCCTGATATGTCTTTGCAAAATAGTAGTTGCCGTCGTTGTCGGTGACGAAGAAATAGTAGTCCGTGTCCGCCGGGTTCAGCGCGGCGTTTATCGCTTCAATTCCGGGGTTCGTTATCGGACCTGCCGGGAGCCCCTTTCGGTCGTAGGTGTTGTAGAACTCATCGTACTTGTCCGCCTGATCCTCGCTTATATACGGCTTGACGCTGCGCTTTAAATAGAACACCGTCGCGTCGCACTGCAGACGCGGATAGCTCGATGAATTGAGCCTGTTGTGGAGCACGGAGGAGACATTCGCCATGACCGACGGCACCGACGCCTCCTGCTGGATTATCGAAGCGAGCGTGATTATCTCGTCCATGGACATGCCGATTTTTTGAGCTTTAGCATACATATCGTCTGTGAGCTTCGATTCAGTGTTTGCGAGAAAGCGTCCGAGCGCCTTTTCCGCGCCCTCGCCGACATAGAAATCATATGTGTCGGGATAGATATAGCCCTCAAGCAGGAACGGGCGCTCCTGCGGATTGTTTATAGCTTTAACGAATTTGTTGTCCCGTTCGGTGTTGTTGACCGCCGAGATAAACTCGTCCTTTGTGCATACGCCGCCCTCTTCGAGCTTCTGCGCCGCCTGAATGACAGTCGTGCCCTCCGGAAAGGTCAGCCTGACCGTCTCCGGCGCGGGGGCGGGCTTGAGACGATCAATCAGCGAGCACGAGCAAAGGCTCAGCGCGAGAACAAAAATAAGCAAAGCGGCGATATATTTTTTGAAATTTTTCATTTTTTGCACCTCCGTCTTTCGGACAAGATGATTCTATCAAAAATAACGAGCAAATTCAACTTTCTTCTTCGCGGAATATCGGCGCGCCCGCGCGGAAAGCTAAAAACGCAAACGCAAAGAAAGGAGAATTTTTTGTGGACAAGCCGAAAAAGCAGAAGAAAAAGATAATCGAAATTCCGCAGTACAACGACCCGATGAACAAAGAGGGAGTTATCCCGACCGATGTTCTCGGCAGTTATTCGGGCACTCCGCTCGACGGCTCGCAGCCCGTGCAGGATGTAGACGACCTGTAAAAATAAAAAAGTTCCCCGAAAAAAAGTTAAAGCCGAATGTGTGCAGCATTCGGCTTTAGCTTTGGGGAAAGAGAAAATAAAAATGAAAAAAGAAGTTGACAATTATTAAAACCAGATAGGTAGTTGTCTCTTCGGTACCTCTTAGGTACACATATAGAATAATTGCGCCGTGTTGCATCAAGTATACATAAATGTGAACAAATTGTAAACAATATTTGTTTTTTCAATCGTGTCTGACATTTTTAGGCATTTTTGTTGAAAATTCTCGCCGGGGAGTTCGTTTTTTCTGAGGGCGTTCGAGCGGTAATTGCGAGTATTCGGTTGTATTATTTACATTTTCGGTATAAAATAACATCTGGTATATTTTTATATATCCGGCAGTATATGCTGCACAAGCAAACGAAAGGTTTGATACAATGGATTATTCACTGACAAAGAAGGCCGCCGAGGAGCAGATCACCGCAAAGCTCTCGCACTTTTTCGGCGTAACTCCCGAGGAGGCCAACTACGAGCAGTTTTACAAGGCTATCGCGATGATAACCCGCGATATGCTCAGACAGGGCAGACACGAGTTTGAGCAGCGCTGCGAAGAGAGCGGCTCGAAGCGCGTGTACTATATGTGCATGGAGTTCCTCATGGGACGCTCGCTCAAGAACACGCTCTATAACCTCAATCTCATCCCCGTCATGGAGGAGGCACTCAAGGACTTCGGCATAAAGCTCGACAAGCTCTATGACTGCGAGCCGGACGCGGGTCTCGGCAACGGCGGTCTCGGCCGTCTCGCGGCGTGCTATCTCGACGCTTTGGCAACCGACGGCTATCTCGGCATGGGCTACTCCATTCTCTACGAATACGGTATCTTCAAGCAGAAGCTCGTTGACGGCTGGCAGACCGAGATGCCCGATTTCTGGCTCCCCGGCGGCGAGGTATGGCTCGTTGCGCGCGAGGAGAAGAGCGTTGATGTCAGCTTCGAGGGCAATGTCGTCGACCGCTGGGAGGACGGCTATCACAGCGTCGATATAGAGAACGCGAAGAAGGTTCACGCCGTTCCCTACGATATGATGGTCGCCGGCAAGGACGGCAAGGGCGTCAGCGTCCTGCGTCTCTGGAGCGCAAAGAGCTCCGAGATAGACATGAACTCCTTCAATCAGGGCGATTACCTGCGCGCCATGGAGCAAAACGCCATGGCAGAGGTCATAAGCAAGGTCCTCTATCCCGCGGACAATCATCCCGAGGGCAAGAGCCTGCGTCTGCGCCAGCAGTATTTCCTCGTCTCCGCATCCGTTCAGGATATCATCAACCGCCACCTGCGCAAGTACGGCTCGCTCGACAATCTCTGCGACAAGATGGCTATCCATATCAACGACACCCACCCGACTCTCGCTATCCCCGAGCTTATGCGCCTGCTGCTCGACGAGTGCGGTTACAGCTGGGACGATGCATGGGATGTTGTGACGAAAGTTTTCGCCTACACGAATCACACCGTCATGAGCGAGGCTCTCGAATGTTGGAGCGAGGATCTCTTCCGTCGTCTGCTGCCGAGAATCTATCAGATAGTCAAGGAGATAGACAACCGCTTCCGCAGCAGCGTCTGGGAGCAGACCCGCGACGCAGGCAAGGTCGAGAGAATGGCTGTTATTTCAAACGGAGTCGTGCGCATGGCGAACCTCTGCGTCGCCTGCTGCCACAGCGTCAACGGCGTCTCCGCTCTCCACAGCGAGATACTCAAGGACAGCGTGTTCCACGACTTTTACACCCTCACGCCCGACAAGTTCTGCAATGTCACAAACGGCATCGCCCACCGCCGCTGGCTCTGCCAGGCAAACCCGCGCCTGACCTCGATGCTCAGCGACCTTATCGGCGGCGAGTTCGTATATAACGCCGAGTGCCTCTCGGAGCTTGCAAAATATAAAGATAACCCCGCCGTGCTCGCGGAGATAGAGAAGATAAAGACCGCGAACAAAGCGGACTTCGCAAAGCGCGTCAAGGCGAAGACCGGCATCGAGCTCGACCCGAACTCCATCTTTGACGTTCAGGTCAAGCGCCTGCACGAGTATAAGCGCCAGCACCTCAACGCGCTCAACATCCTCGCGAAATATCTCGCGATAAAGGCGAATCCCTCGGGCGATTTCACGCCCCACACCTATATCTTCGGCGCAAAAGCGGCGAGCGGCTACTTCATGGCGAAGAAGATAATCAGTTTCATCTGCGCCCTCGCGGATCTCATCAACAACGACCCCGATGTCAAGGGCAGGCTCAAGGTCGTCTACATGGAGGACTACAACGTCTCCATGGCTGAATATATGATGCCCGCCGCCGATGTCAGCGAGCAGATATCCCTCGCCGGAACCGAGGCGAGCGGCACGGGCAATATGAAGCTGATGATGAACGGCGCGATAACTCTCGGCACGCTCGACGGCGCGAATGTCGAGATTCACGACGCAGTCGGCGACGAGAATATTGTTATCTTCGGCATGACCACCCCCGAGGTCAACGAACTCAAGAGCAAGGGCTATGTGCCGATGAATTTCTACAACAACAATGCGGAGCTTCGCAATGTCATCGATTTCATAAACCGCGGCTTCTGCGGCAAGCAGTTCCCGGAAATCAGCGGAACTATTGTCTATCACGACCCCTACATGGTTCTCGCGGACTTCGCGGACTACCGTCAGGCGCAGAACAGAATCGACGAGCTCTGGGCGGACAGAACGCGCTGGAACTCGATGTCGCTGATGAACACCGCCTGCTCCGGCAGATTTGCCGCCGACAGAGCGGTAAACGAGTATGCAAAGAACATCTGGCACACCGTCCCCGCAAAATAAGGGCTGTCACATTCGGCGCAGACCAAAGAGCAAAAAAGAGAACCGCAACTTGCGTTTTAGCGTGGGTTGCGGCTTTTATCATAGGCTGTGGCTTTTGTCATATTTACTTTTGCTCTTTTAAGCGCTTTTTTGCCCACTCGCAGTATCTGCATACAGCTTCGAGGCAAAGAAAACGCTTTCTGCATCCGACTGTGACAGCCCGGAAAGAGGATGGCCACATTCGGCGCAGATCAAAGAGCAAAAAGAGCCGCAACTCATGTATTCGGCGTGGGTTGCGGCTTCTATTTATAATCCCTGGTTGTCCTGCCACCAGTCAAACTCGTCGTAAAAATCCCTAGGGTCTTTTCTGTTTTCGGGCGGGTTCGGTCCTGAAAGACTGCGCAGTATTTTAGCCGCCAACCAAATCAGGGCGACTGCTACAAAAATGGGAATCGTCAGCCAATCGTAGTCCGGAAACCAAGCGGACATGGCGCAGACAAGAAGAAATCCGAAAATAGTGAGTTTTATCATTGATGGTCACCCCGCAATTTGCTTTTCTGATTTCATTATAGCACGCACTTTTGCTTATTCAAGGCATTTGTGCGACTTTACATTTCACTGGGTGATTTATAGGACTCATCTTGCAAAAAAACAGCCCGCGAGGATATCCCCGCAGGCTGATTATTTATATTTACGCTTTGTGATAGAGCTTCTTGACTTGATAATGCGGCTCGCAGGTCAGGTTTATGCCGAGCTTGCGGTAGACATCCGCGTCGACCTGTGAAAGGATGACAGAGGAGTGTGCCTCGCAGCCGCGCAGGAGCGAGAGCGCGTCGAACGCTTTCTTTGCGGGCTCGCTCTGTATCGCGCTCATGGTCAGCGCGATGAGAACTTCGTCCGTGTGTAGGCGCGGGTTGTTGTTGCCGAGGATGTTCGTCTTGAGCAGCTGTATCGGCTCGATAACGCCGGGATCGATGAGCAGCTGCTCCTTGGGCTGATTGCTGAGCAGTTTTACTGCGTTGAGCAGTGCCGCCGAGCTCGCGCCGAGCAGGGACGAAGTCTTTCCGGTTATCAGCCTGCCGTCGGGCAGCTCGATTGCAACTGCGGGAGCGCCCGTCTCTTTTGCTCTGTCGAGCGCGGGGCGCACACAGCGGCGATATTCTTCAGTGACTCCCGCCTGGTTCATCAGGCTCTCTATCTTCGTCAGCTCCGCGTCGCCGGTCAGGCCTTTTTTGTGGTCGCACAGCGCGCTGAAGTAGCGGCGGATTATCTCGTTCAAAGAGGCGTCGCGGGTCGCGGCGTCGTCGGAGATGCAGTAGCCCGCCATGTTGACGCCCATGTCCGTGGGCGATTTATAGGGGCTCTTGCCCTCGATTTTCTCAAATATAGCGTTGAGCACGGGGAAGACTTCAACGTCTCTGTTGTAGTTGACGGTGGTCTTGCCATATGCTTCGAGGTGGTAGGGGTCGATAACGTTGACATCGTTGAGGTCGGCGGTTGCCGCCTCATATGCGAGGTTGACGGGGTGCTTCAGGGGCAGGTTCCATATGGGGAACGTCTCGAACTTTGCGTATCCCGCCTTGATGCCGCGCAGGTTGTCGTGATAGAGCTGGGAGAGGCAGGTCGCCATCTTTCCGCTTCCGGGGCCGGGCGCGGTTATAACGACGAGCGGGCGCTCGGTTTCGATATATTCATTCTTGCCGAAGCCCTCTTCGCTGACGATGTGCGGGATATTATAAGGATAGCCCTCGATGGGATAGTGGATAAAGACGCGCACGCCGAGATTTTCAAGCCTGTTCTTGAATGCAAGCGCGGCGGGCTGACCCTTATACTGCGCGATAACGACGCTGCCGACAAAAAGACCGATCGCGCGGAACGCGTCGATGAGGCGCAGCACGTCGCTGTCGTAGGTTATGCCGAGGTCGCGGCGGATCTTGTTATTTTGGATATCGCTCGCGTTGATGACAATGACTATCTCAACATCCGAGCCGATATTCTTGAGCATCTGCAGCTTGCTGTCGGGCTTGAAGCCGGGCAGGACGCGCGAGGCATGGTAGTCGTCGAAGAGCTTGCCGCCGAACTCAAGATAGAGCTTGCCGCCGAATTCCTTGATGCGTTTGCTTATCTGCTCGGACTGCTTCTGGATATAAAGGTCGTTATCGAATCCCACTTTGAACATTGTAAAACCTCACAGTATATTTTTTGCGCTTGATGCGCTTTGTCGCCGCAAAATGCGCCGCCCCTCGACGCGAATTTATCAAAATCAATTAATTATACAACTTCCGCGCCGCCATTGCAACTCTTTTGAAGCATTACCCCCCCGAGCCTTAAAAACAAAAAACAGCCGCAGCATTTTCGGCGGCGCTTTGTATATTAACCTGTCCCCCTTGACAACCGGCGGAGCGGTTATATAATTAGACTGTTCGTTTTTTTGCATGCATGGGGGTAATTAAATGGAAAAAGATAAATCGTTTCTCGGCACTCAGCCGGTCGGAAAGCTGCTTTTCAAGCTCTCGCTGCCTACGGTCATAGCGCAGATAGTCAATATGCTCTACAATATCGTCGACCGCATATATATTGGTCATATGCCCGGCGACGGCAGCCTTGCACTGACAGGAGTCGGCGTGTGCCTGCCGATAATCATGATAATCTCGGCGTTCGCCGCGTTCGTCAGCGCGGGCGGCGCGCCCAGGGCGTCGATATCCATGGGCAAGGGCGACAACGGCTCGGCGGAAAAAATACTCGGCGGCTGCTTCTCCATGCAGATAGTCATATCCGTCGTTTTGACCGCGCTGCTGCTTATCTTTGACCGCGACCTGCTCCTCGCCTTCGGCGCAAGCGAGAACACTATCGAATACGCGGTCGATTATATGAATATCTACGCCATAGGCACCGTCTTTGTCCAGCTGACGCTCGGCATGAACGCATTTATAACGGCGCAGGGCTTCGCGAATATCGGCATGGTGACCGTCATGATAGGCGCTGTGTCGAATATTGTGCTCGACCCGATATTTATCTTTGGGCTGCATATGGGAGTCAGGGGCGCCGCGCTCGCGACGATTATATCGCAGTGTGTCTCGTGCGTCTGGGTCGTGGCGTTCCTCTTCGGCAAAAAGACAATATTGCGCCTGAAGGCGAAGAATTTCTTCGTTTCTCCTAAAATTATCCTGCCGTGCATTACGCTCGGGCTCGCGACTTTTATCATGCAGTCGAGCGAGAGCGTTATCTCGGTCTGCTTCAACTCGTCTTTGCTCAAATACGGCGGCGATATCGCCGTCGGTGCGATGACGATACTGACGAGCGTCATGCAGTTCGCCATGCTGCCGCTCAACGGCATCTCACAGGGCTCTCAGCCTATCCTCAGCTACAACTACGGCGCGGGAAACAGCGAGCGCGTCAAAAAGACATTTAAGCTGCTTCTTGCCGTGTGCCTCACCTATTCGTTCCTGCTCTGGGGATTCATCGAGCTGTTCCCGCAGGGCTTTGCAAGGATGTTCAGCTCCGACGCCGCGCTTATTGATTTCACCGCGCACGCCCTGCGCATCTACTGCGCCGTGCTCTGCCTGTTCGGCATACAGATGTCGTGCCAGATGGCGTTCGTGTCGATAGGCAGCGCGCTGTGCTCGATATCGGTCGCGGTCGTTCGCAAATTTGTGCTGCTCCTGCCGCTTATTTATATCATGCCGGCGTTTGTCGCAGACAAGACGATGGGCGTTTATATGGCGGAGCCCGTAGCGGATGTTATCGCGATAACATTCACGTCCATACTCTTCACAATTCAGTTCGGCAAGGCAATGAAAAAGCTCGAAGCATAGAAATATGGGAGGCAAAATAAAATGGCCGATGAAATAAAAATCCGCGCGGCAACGCCCGACGATGCGTCTGCGCTGCTAAAAATATACGCGCCCTATGTCAAAAACACCTCGATAACATACGAATACGATGTGCCGAGCGAGGAGGAGTTCCGCAGGAGAATCGAATCTACGCTCAGGAGATACCCGTATCTCGTGCTCGAAAGGGAGGGCGATATCATCGGCTATGCCTATGCGGGTCCGCTTCATTCGCGCCCGGCGTATGATTGGGCGGTCGAGACATCGATCTATCTCGATCAGAATGCGCGCGGCGGCGGGCTTGGCAGAAAGCTGCACGACGCGCTCGAAGCCGTGCTGCGCGAGCAGGGCTTTCTCAACATGAACGCCTGCATAGCCTATCCAGAAGTTGAGGACGAATATCTGACGAAAAACAGCGCGGAATTCCACGCGCATCTCGGCTATCGGATGGTCGGCGGCTTCACAAAATGCGGATATAAATTCCACCGCTGGTACGGCATGGTTTGGATGGAGAAGCTTATCGGCGAGCATCTTGAAAATCAGACGCCGGTCATCCCGTTCCCACAGATAGGAAATGTCATCCGCGAGAAGTACGGAATAGATTAAAAAATATACACGCCCCAAAAGAACTGTGCACTGTCTTTCGGGGCGTGTATTTTTATGAGTTGCAGTTTCCCTTATTCTCAGCCTTGATTACCCTCAGGCCGATTGTAAAAAAATCTTATTTGATCTTTATCTGCCAGTATGCGATGTAGTCTCTCTCGTAGGTGTAGGTGATGTGGATGGTGTCACCCTTGACGACAACTGAGGGATAAGAATACTCAGCGAGACCCTTTTCGAAGGTCTTTATCTTTGTGAAGGTCTTGCCGTCATCGGTCGAAACGGAGAGGACAAGAGGAGTACGGATGCCGGGGAGACCAATGTTGTTATAAGCCAGGAAGATTCTGCCCTGATCGTCGGTGTCGAGGTCGATACCGCTGTTGTTGTTGGGAAGCTTGGTGGCATAAGCGCGGCACCAGGTCTTGCCGTTATCATAGGAATCGCTGCGATAAATTTTGCCGACCTTTGTTCTTGTGAGCATATGGACAGAACCGTCAGCGGACTGCCAAAGGGTGGGCTGAATCATCGGAACCTTGAACCATGTGCAGTATTTGGAATCGACATTAGCGGTCTTTGTCCAAGTCGCGCCGTCGTCGGTGGAAATGTCAACGAATGCTCTCCACTCGCCGTCGATCTCAGTCGAAGCGGGTGCAAGAACGGTGCCGTCCTTAAGTCTGATGGGCTTGTTCTTGACGGGTCCTCTGCCGCCGCTGTTGTCGCCGGGGACAAGCTCTCTGGGAGTGCTCCAGCTTCTGCCGTCGGTCGAGGTTGCGTAATAGGTCTTCCAGTAATCGGTGTCGGTGCCGACCTTGAAGTAAAGAACGACAGTGCCGTCTTCCTTCTGGAACAGAACGGGGTTCCAGTGAGCTATGTCATCAGCCGCGGAAACAACGATGGGATCGCTCCAGCCATCCTCTTCGGTACGAACTGAGGTGTAGATCTTAACATCGCTCTTCTTCTCGGAAGAGCCGCCGAACCATGCTGCGATAACGGAGCCGTCATCGAGGGGCAGAACCGTTGAAGCGTGGCAGGAATCGGTTATCTTCTTGTCGAAGATCATTTCTTTTGTTGCGGAGACGATGATATCATCGCTCGAACTTTTAGCCATGCCTATGGATGCGAGAGCAAACATGAGGCTGATTGCGACGAGAACCGATAAAATTCTCTTGGTCATTTTACTTCCTCCTAAAAATTTCCTATATTATGCCGCGTTTCCACAACGCTCAAGAAGGTTTTGAGCGATTGAAAATCACGTAAAAGCCGCAGGAAAACATCACTTGATCTTTATCTGCCAGTAGGCGATATAGTCTCTTTCATATGTATAAGTGATGTGGATGGTGTCGCCCTTGACAACGACTGCGGGATAAGAGTACTCCGCGAGTCCGGTCTCGAAGGTCTTTATCTTCGTGAAGGTCTTGCCGTCGTCAAGCGAAACGGCGAGGGTGAGGGGCGTTCTGATGCCGGGGATGCCGACGGGGTTATAGACGAGGAAAATTCTTCCGCTGTCGTCGGTGTCGAGGTCGATACCGCTGTTGTTGTTCGGCAGGTTGGTCGGATATGCGCTGCACCAGGTCTTGCCGCCGTCATAGGAATCGCTTCTGTAGATTTTGCCGACCTTTGTTCTTGTGAACATGTGAACCGAGCCGTCCTTCGATTCCCAAAGCGTGGGCTGGATCATCGGGGTCTTGAAGAAGCCGAGGAAGGTCGAATCAATTTCGGGAGTTCTGTTCCAGGTCTTGCCGTTGTCGGTCGATATGTCAACGAAGCATCTGTATTTGCCGCCGAGCTCGGTCGAGCCGGGAGCGAGTATAGTGCCGTTCTTGAGTCTGATGGGCTTGTTCTTGACGGGACCTCTGCCGCCGCTGTTGTCGCCGGGGACAAGCTCTCTGGGAGCTGCCCAGTTCTTGCCGTCGGTCGAGACGGAATAGTAGGTCTTCCAATATTCGGTGTCCTTGCCGACCTTGAAATAGAGGGTTATCGTGCCGTCGTCGTTCTGGAAGAGAACGGGATTCCAGTGGGCGACATTCGGATCGGCGGAAACTCTGATGGGCTCGCCCCATTTTCCGTCCGTGCCGCGCACGCTTGTGAGTATCTTGACATCGTCGTCGCTCTCGGACGAGCCTGCGAACCATGCCGCAACAACTGTACCGTTGTCAAGAGGCAGAACGGTCGAAGCGTGGCAGGAGTCGGTGGGCTTTTCGGTGAATATCCATTCTTTTTCAGCAGAGACGATTATCTTTTTGGGGTTCGTTTCAACCGCTGAGGGCTTGCTGTCGTCCGGCTTGGAGGGGACGGTAGTCGAGCCGCTGTTGTCGCCCGATGCGGGCTTTGTGGTGTCGGCAGCGGGGGTTGTTTTTGTGGGGCCTCTTCTGACTGAGGGCGCGGCGGAAACGGCATCGGTGCCGCTCGTCGCAGGCTCAGCCGTCTCGGGCGCGGCGGTGGTGTCATCCGCCGCAGGGGCCGTTGCCGCATCCGTCTTGATGTCGGATGCCGCGGTGGTGTCGCTGCCGTCGTTGCCGCTCTTGTCCGAAGCGCAGGCGGCAAATGACAGGATCATAAGAACTGCAATGGCTAAAGCTAAAAATCTTTTCATTTCACAAATCTCCGTAGGGTCTCGAGTTTTTCCGGTTATCCGGTCCTTTAGATGTTTCGAGGCTGCGGATATTCATTACCTGCGCCATATAAGCGGTAATGGAGATCGGCAGCCACCGTTTATATCGTAATTATTATACATCGTTTCGACAGAAAAAGTCAACTTTTTTTAGTAATATTTAACTAATTTTTATCTGAAATTTCGTTAATTTTATCAATTGAATTACAAAATACAATTCTCGCACGGCAGATACACAAATTCAGGTACTTTGCATTAATATTCATACAATATATATGGTCGGGAGCGAAAACCCGCCAAAACGAAAAGAATCCGTGCCGCCGGGCGATTTTACGCTCTGCGGCACGGAAATATATTTATTTGTAGTTTCTCAGAACCTCTTTGTAGAACTCTATCGCCGCGCCGATGGCGGAGAGGTCGATGTTTTCATCTACGCTGTGGACGCTGTTGAATTGCTGCATGTTGATATCGATCGGAGCAAAGCGCAGCGTGCACGGGCAGACATCGCTCATCCAGCGGGCGTCGGTTCCGGCGGCGAGGACGAACGGGGCAACTGCGGCGTGCGGGAACACGTCTCTCGCGCAGCGGCAGACATATTTGAATGCCCTGCTGCCTGTATCAGCCGGTCGGTGGAACTCGTGCCCGTCGGCGGGCTCGGTTATTTCAAGCGCATATTTCTTCGCGAGCTCTCTTATCTTCTCCATGTCGCCGACAAGATCCTCTTCGTCGATGTATCTTATCAGCGCGCTTGCAGAGCACTCGTTGTCGCGCGGGGTCTTGCCCTTCTTTGACTCGATGCTGCCGAAAACGCAGGTCGTGCCGAGCATCGCTGCCGCCTGGGAGTTTATCTTCGGCATGAGCTTTATCAGCAGCGGCTCGAAACACCATAGGTTCGCGAAGATAAGTCTCAGCGGGAAGTTCATATAGGGCAGGAGCGCCGTGAACATCTCGCGCACCTGAGCGGGCATTTTTATCGTCAGCTTCAGCGCGGAAACTTCGGCAATGAATTTTGAAACTCGGGTCACGGGATTGTCGCTGAGCGTCAGCCCTTCGGAGTCGCCCTGAACGGCGCGGACATTTATTCTGTGGTAGCCCTTTTCGTGAACAGCTATCATCGCGCACTTGCAGTCTATCCCGTCTATCGGCGCGCTGATGACCCCGCCGCCCTCGTCGATGGCGAGTTCAAATTCGATGCCCTGCTTTTCAAAATATTTCACGGCTTCGTGTATGCCGTCGCCGAAAATCTCTTCGTTGTGTCCCGAGGCTATATATAAGTTGCATGCGGGTTCAAAATCCTCGGCGAGCAGCTCCTCGACTGCGGAGAGCTCCGCGAAGAGCGAAGTCTTTGTGTCTACCGTGCCGCGTCCCCATATCTTTCCGTCGGATATCTCGCCGAACTTTTTGTGAGTCCAGTCGCCCGTCGCGGCAACAACATCGTGGTGCGACATGAGCAGTATATTCCGGCTCTCGTCGCGCCCGGGGATTTTATAGACCCAGCAGTCCTCGCTGAAATATTTTATCTCGGCGCGCTCGTGCAGCAGCGGAAACAGCTCTTTGACCGCCGCGCGCAGCTTCGCAAACTCCGTGTCGTCATATATTTCGCGGGACGATACGGTCTGACATTCTATCATTTTCATCAGCCGTTCGCCGTTTTCGATATCCTCCTGCTCGGTTGTATAGACCGGCTTTTCGCCTATCGGCTCGGCTTTTTTCGCGGCGAGCGCGGCTCTTATCAGCAGTACACATATAAATATAACAAGAACTGCAAGCACGGCGAGAAGTATATAAAGTCCCATATCGTTCACCCTTTCTCTTTCTGCCACTCATTTTATCATATCTGCGTATTTCATGCAACTTGACTTTTTGGCATATCAGATGATAAAATATAGATACCATGAGTGGCGCATCTATAAGATGCGGCATAATAAAAAACATAAAAACGGAGGGATTCGGTGAGCAAAGAGGGAAATACGGGCGCGAAGATACACTGCGCCGTATGCGGACGCACGTTTGACGCGGCCGCGGATAAATGCCCGAACTGCTCGGCTCCGGCGTCGCTTTCACAGCCCGTCTCGGAGCCAAGGGAAGAGAAAAGAGAGCCTGTATTCGTCTGCACGATATGCGGACATGTCCACGAGGGCAAGGCTGCGCCCGACCGCTGCGAGAACTGTGGAGTCGGCGGCGAGCTGATTGAAGAGCGCCGTCCCGCGCTGACAAGAACATGGGTCTGCACGGTCTGCGGGCTTAAAATAAAGAGCGAAAATGCGCCCGAGAAGTGTCCGAAGTGCGAGTCGCCCGCCGAGCTGTTCAAGGCTCAGAAGGACGGCATCGCGCGTATGCGCTGCTCGATATGCGGCTTTGAAATCGAGGGCGACACAGCGCCCGACCGCTGCGAAAACTGCGGCGTTGACGGGGACATGTTCGAGCCCGTGAAAAACTGACGGAGAGACTGATATGAACGTACTTGTTATAGACGGACAGGGCGGCGGAATAGGCAAGCTGCTCGTTTCCGGGATAAAAAGCGAATATCCGGACTTCTTCGTGACCGCCGTCGGCGCGAACAGCATCGCGACCTCCGCCATGCTCAAGGCGGGCGCCGATGCCGCCGCGACGGGCGAAAACGCAGTGTGTGTCGGGTGCCGCAAGGCGGATGTCATAGCGGGTCCCGTCGGCATAGTCATAGCCGATGCGCTGCTCGGCGAGATAACGCCGAAGATGGCGGCGGCGATAGGGCAGAGCGACGCAAAGCGCGTGCTCGTCCCTGTCAACCACTGCGACAATATAGTCGTCGGCGTCGGGGATATCCCGATGGCGAAGCTCGTTCAGTCCGCCGTGAAAGAAATCGGAAAAGGGTCTTGATTTTCGCTTGAAATGTGATATAATAATCGCGATCTCACGAAGGGATCGGGCTTTCAGAAGAGAGCGAAGATTTTTTTAAAATAACGTGAAAACATTGCCGCGAGGGTAACTGCGCTTCCAGTAGGGAGTGCCGTACCCCCGCTTTTTGTTTTTTCTGAAAGGACGATCCCCATGACAAACAAGAATTCAGTGCGAATCAGAAAGACGGTCATAACCGCGCTGTGCGTCGCGCTGTGTATCGTGCTGCCCATGGCGTTCCACATGGTCAAAAACGCCGGAATGATATTCCTGCCGATGCATATCCCGGTGCTGCTGTGCGGACTTATCTGCGGCTGGCAGTACGGTCTTGTGTGCGGTCTGCTCGGCCCCCTGCTCTCGTCGCTCCTGACCCAGATGCCGCCGATGGCTATCCTGCCGTCGATGATGGCGGAGCTCGCGGTCTACGGCGCAGTGACGGGTCTTATGATGTATGCGTTTAAATATAAGACTACATATCTCTCGCTCTACACGAGCCTCGTTGTCGCGCTCATCTCCGGGCGCGTTGTTTCGGGCATACTCAAAGCCCTCATCTTCTCCGCCGGAAACTATTCGTTCTCCGTCTGGGTGACTGCGTCGTTCGTCACCTGCCTGCCGGGTCTCGCTATCCAGCTCGCGATAATCCCGACCCTCGTAAAAGTTCTTGCAAAAGCTAAGCTCCTGCCGCGCAGACAGGCGCAAAAACAGGCTTGACTTTGATTTTTCTTCGGGGTATAATAATCCCATATTATAAAGGCTGTGACGAAGAACACGGATCTTTTCGGGACGATCAGAGAGGGAAATGTTTGCTGCGAGTTTCCTTCGTCCGCAGGGTCTATTCCGCTTTCGAGCCGCAGGGCGATGAGTTCTGCCGCGTGCCCGCGTTATGGGCTGAGAGTTAAACACAAGGTGGTACCGTGCTTATTGCACCCTTGGGACGGCGGGAGCCGTTCTGAGGGTGTTTTCTATTAAATATGATGCAGGAGGATATAAAATGCTGGATCTCAGATTTGTCAGAGAAAACCCCGAAATAGTCAAAGAAAACATCAAAAAGAAGTTTCAGGATCAGAAGCTTCCGCTCGTCGACGAGGTCATTGAGCTTGACAAGCTCTGCCGCGCCGCAAAGGGCGAGGCTGATGAGCTGCGCGGCAGCCGCAACCGCCTGTCGAAGCAGATAGGCGCGCTCATGGCGCAGGGCAAGCGCGACGAGGCGGAAGAGGTGAAGGCTCAGGTCAGCGCGAACGCCGCGAGACTCGCTGAACTCGAGAAGCTCGAAGAGGAGCTCGGCGAGAAGATAAAGAAGATAATGATGGTCATCCCGAACATCATCGATCCGAGCGTGCCGATAGGCCGCGACGACAGCGAGAATGTTGAAATCCAGCGCTTCGGCGAGCCCGTAGTGCCCGATTTCGAGGTTCCGTACCATACAGAGATAATGGAGAAGATGAACGGCATCGACCTCGACTCCGCAAGAAAGGTCGCGGGCAACGGCTTCTATTACCTCATGGGCGATATTGCCAGACTTCATTCGGCAGTTATTTCATATGCGCGCGATTTCATGATCGACCGCGGCTTCACTTATTGTGTGCCGCCGTTCATGATAAGAAGCGATGTCGTCACCGGCGTTATGAGCTTTGCCGAGATGGACGCGATGATGTATAAAATCGAGGGCGAGGATCTCTATCTCATCGGCACGAGCGAGCACTCGATGATAGGCAAGTTTATTGACACAATAATCCAGCCTGAGACTCTGCCACTGACCCTCACGAGCTACTCCCCCTGCTTCCGCAAGGAAAAGGGCGCTCACGGTATAGAAGAGCGCGGCGTTTACCGCATCCACCAGTTCGAGAAGCAGGAGATGATAGTCGTCTGCGAGCCGGAGGACAGCAAGATGTGGTTCGACAGGCTCTGGCAGAACACAGTCGATTTCTTCCGCACTCTCGATATCCCGGTGCGCACCCTCGAGTGCTGCTCGGGTGACCTCGCGGATCTCAAGGTCAAGTCTATAGATGTCGAGGCGTGGTCGCCCAGACAGAAGAAGTATTTCGAGGTCGGCTCATGCTCGAACCTCGGCGACGCACAGGCGCGCAGGCTGAAAATACGCATCAACGGCAAGGACGGCAAGCACTTTGCCCATACGCTCAACAACACCGTTGTTGCTCCGCCGAGAATGCTCATAGCGTTCCTCGAAAACAATTTGAATGCCGACGGCAGCGTCAATATCCCCGAAGCCCTCAGACCGTATATGGGCGGCAAGGAGAAAATAGGCGGCTGAGAATAACAGCATATAAAATCAAAGCCATAATTCACTCTTCAAAGTGAGTTATGGCTTTTTGCTGTTTTGTGCAGCCGCGCAGCGGGCTCTTTTTTTACGGTTCGGAGTCAGATAATGGAAGGCTTGAGTATTTATAAGAAATGTGATAAAATCGAGATATCAACAAAAGATATAATGTGGTGGCAACATGAAGACAGGGAAAAGAAAAAATACTGCCGTTAAATGGATAATCGGAATATTGGCAGCCGCAGTGGCGGCGGTGCTTATATTTATTTTGTCTATATTCGCAATAGACCCGATGTTCCATTATCATGCTCCGCTGAAGTTTCTGTCGTATCCGCTTGTCAACGAGCGCTATCAGAATAACGGAATAGCCAGGCACTTTGACTATGATTCGGTTATCACCGGAACCTCCATGACGGAGAATTTCAAAACGAGCGAGGCTCAGAAGCTTTTCGGTTCTGATTTTATAAAGGTCGCGTTCTCCGGCGGCGGATATACGGAAATAGGTGACAATCTCAAGGCGGCTTATGATTCCGGCCACGACATCAAATATGTCATATGGGGTCTTGACTATGACAAGATGATCTACGGCAAGAATTACCGCTATACCGAAAAGGGCGATTTCCCGGACTATTTGTATAACGACAGCAGCCTCGACGATATAAAATATTTCTTCGACCCGGTCGTTATCAGGCTTACCGGAAGCGTTGTGAAATCAACAGTTACGGGCAGAGCGGCAACCTCGTTTGATGTTTATGAAAACTGGAGCGCCGGCTATGAATACGGGCGCGACGAGGTTATAAAGTCGTGCGAGCTCAACGCCTCTGCGAGCAAGATGCAGCAGCTGACCGATGCCGACCGCGCCGTTGTAACGGAAAATCTGAACGAGAATGTTATCAGTATTGTTAAAGCGCATCCCGAGACCACATTCTATTTCTTCTATCCGCCTTACAGCATAGCGCACTGGGGCATGGAGATAAATAACGGTCAGCTCGACAGGACGCTCGGAGCGGAAAATCTGATAACAAAAGAGCTTTTGAAATATGACAATGTCAGACTGTATTCATTCCGCTGCAACTCCGAGCTCATATGCAACCTCGATAACTACAAGGATGCAAAGCACTACGGTGAATGGGTGAACTCGCAGATGCTGCAGTGGATGAAGAATGACGAATACCGTATCACAGAAGAGAATCTCGCCGAATACGAAAAGAACGCCGACGATTTGATAAAATCTTATGATTACGACCAACTCTTCAAATGACGGCGAATATCAACAAACATAATTTTATAAAAGAGCCTGCGGACAGCGGGCTCTTTTGCTTTTACACGGATTTTACTTTCGCTTTACCAAAAGTCGGTTGATGCTTCGGCTTCCTACGGGTTAAACTGATATCGGAAGGGAGAAACCGGGCATATAAACCAACGAAAACGCACGCGCCCGGCAAATAAAGTCATGAAAGAAACCAATGTCGTCAAGAAGGACGGAAGCTTTTTTGAAAAGCACGCAGAGATATGGAAATTCATAAAGTTCACTTTTGCAGGCGCGTCCTCGTCGCTGATAGAGCTCGGCGTGTTCGCTCTGCTCCAGTATGTCGTGTTCAAGTCCCTCAACGATGTCCCCGTGACGGACAGCCCCGTTCTTGCGTTTCTCGGGGTCGAGTATAAGGGCTATATGTATTCGTATTTCATCTCGACCGTCGTCGGCTACGCGATAGCGTTCGTCATGAACAGAAAGATAACTTTCAAGGCGGACGCGAATCCGCTGCTCTCGACTGTTTTGTATGCGATAATGGTCGTGTGTACAATTATTTTCAACACCTGGTTCGGCGCATTCCTCGGCACGCTCATCAAGAACAGCGGCCGCAGCAACGCGCTCATCGAGCTGCTGACAAAGGTCGTCGTCATGACCGTGCCGACCCTCTGGACATATCCGCTCAACAGGTTCGTTATCCACAGAAAGAAAAAGCCCGCTGCAGAACAGGGGGAGTGAATATGCGCTTCAACTCCGACGGAAAATTTAAAATAATGCAGATAACCGATATCCAGGAGATACCGGATGTGTCGCCCGACACAATAAAGCTTATCAATGCGGCTCTCGAAGAAGAGAAGCCCGATCTCGTCGTGCTCACCGGCGATCAGATAAAGGGCTACGGAGTCTCATATAAAGGCAAGGGCGACGCGCTCATAGAAAGCGTCGCCGAGACTGTCGGCAAGCTGCTGAAACCCGTGACCGACAGGCATATCCCGTTCGCCGTCACTTTCGGCAACCACGACAGGCAGGTCGGGATAAGCAACAAAGACCAGTTTGAAAAGATATACAAAGTCCTGCCCGGATGCGTGGGCGAGCAGGCGGAGGGCATCGACGGAGGCGGAACATATAATATACCGATCTTGTCCTCCGACGGCGAACGTACTGCGTTTAATCTCTATCTTTTCGACAGCGGAACTGACGCAAAGGGCGGCGGATACGAGCCGTTTGACCCGCAGATAATAGACTGGTATAAGAAAAAGCGCGACGAGCTGAAAGCCAAAAATGGAGACTACATTCCGTCCCTTGTATTCCAGCACATACCGATGTTCGAGCACTACAATGTTCTCAAAAGAGTCGGCAAGCGCGAAAAGGGCGCGATACCTGCGTTCAGAATACACAAGGGCGAGCATTATAAAATAGACGAGACCAAGTGCGTCGAGGGTTCTGTATTATTAGAGCCTCCGTCGATACCGGACATCAACACCGGCGAGTTCGAAGCGCTCAGCGAAAAAGACGATGTGCTCGGCGTATATGTCGGTCACGACCACAAAAACTCCTATGTCGGAAAAGTCGGCAATATCGATGTCGGTTTCACTCAGTCGGCGGGCTTCAATGTCTACGGCAACGGAAAACAGCGCGGCGTGCGCTGCTTCGTCCTCGACGAGAACGATCCGCGCAATTATAAGACATATACCAAGACATATGAGCAGCTCTGCGACGGCAAGCTCAATACGCCGATAAAAGACGCGATATGGCGCGTAGTCCCCACGACCGTGGACATGGCAAAACCGATGATAGCAAAGGCGCTTGCCGCTCTTGCGGCAGCTGTCGCGCTGATAGTCATCGCCGTCAAATTTCTTTAAACAGACAACTTCTATTTTCATCATGACTCTTCTGCGAAGCTCCGAGGCAACATTCTCCCGGGGCTTTGCGCATTAAAAAAAGACTGCCGCAAGGGCAGTCTTTAATATTATTTATCTTTTTGCGCCGGAGACCACAAATTTTTCATTGTCCGAAACGGCGACATCAACGTCAAAGTACGGCGCGAACACTGCTGATAATTCCTCGGCAGTCAGCATCTCGCGCGAGACGCTGTCAGCCCTGCCCTTGTGGTGCATGCGCAGCGCGTCAAGGCTCATGCCGTGCGCCACGGTCAGCCGTCCGCCGCTTTTAAGCCAAAGGGACAGCCGCTCAACGAGCCTCTCCGGGCTTTCAAAATGCGGGAAAGCGTTATAAACAACGCAGCAGTCGCACAGGCGCTCAACGGGAATTTCCTCAACATCGCCGCAGATCACCTCGACTCTCTGGTCGTGCATCTTCGATGCGGCTATCCGCGCCATCTGAGCCGAAATATCAACGCCGATAACGCGCTCCGCTCCGCGCGCGAGGTAATACGGGAACATGACCCCCGTGCCGCAGGCAACGTCGAGCACGACGGAGTTTTCTTTCACTCCGGCGGCGTCAAGTATGAAATTTATCTTTTCGTCGCTCTTTATCATGTTGGCGTCCCACTCGGGCGCCATGCGGTCAAAGAACGCGGCAATCTCTTTTTTGTTCATGCGTCAGTCTCCCGAAATTTATGCTCATATGATACCACAAGACCGCGCGATTATCAATATCAGCAGGGATAAAACTGCCTGCGGAATTGGCGATACGGAGCGGTGATTTTATTTTGAACGGGCGTCGGCGTGCGAAAACAGATACAGCGACAAATTAGGGGATTGCTATGGCTTAAGCGATAGAGAACTCTCAATCTATAAAACAACGCTTTGCACCCAGCAATCACTCCCACAAAATTAAAAAGGACTGCCAAACGGCAGTCCCTCTTGAAAAACTATCAATAATCTGTAACTCTTATCGTCGAGATGATTTTGGCGCCGAGAAGAGTCTCAAGCTTTGTGCGCAGCTCGCGCTCCGAGGCGACGGGGGTGACAAAGGCGAACTCATCCTCCGGCGCGCCGGCGCGCTTGAGGAGCTTTATCTCGCCGAAAGTCTTCTCCGCCGATGATATGACCTGCTGCTTCTGCTGAGCGCGTGCCCTGACATAGAGCGCCGTAGGCATGTCGAGATAGTCGGAGACATAGCCCTCTTCGCTGTCCGCCCAGCCGAAGAACTTCTGCTTGTTCTCGTGGCGTGCGCAGTCGATAACGTCGCCGACGACCGCGCTCGCGGTGGGCAGCTTGCCCGCGCCTCTGCCGTAGAATACGACATCGCCTATCGCGTCGCCGCGCACGAGAATCGCGTTGAAAACATCATCAACGCTTGCGAGCTGGCTGTGATGATCGACGAATGCGGGGCTGACTATCGCATAGATGTGCTTGCCGTCCTCGCTCTTGCGCGCTCTGCCGAGAAGCTTTATAACTCCGCCCCAGTCCTTGGCGTATTCGACATCCTCGAGTGTTATCTCGGTTATGCCCTCGGTGTGAACCTGGTCGGGATAGACATGCTTGCCGAAGCACAGGGACGCGAGAATGCATACCTTACGGCAGGCGTCGAAGCCGAGAATATCCGCCGAGGGGTCGCGCTCGGCATAGCCGTTGTCCTGCGCGAGCTTGAGCGCGTCTTCAAACGCCATGCCGTCGTTTATCATACGGGTGAGAATAAAATTCGTCGTGCCGTTGAGAATGCCCGCGAATTCGTTTATCTCGTTTGCGGCGAGGCACTGGCTTATCGGTCTGATTATCGGTATTCCGCCGCCGACCGACGCTTCAAAGAGGAAATTCACATTGTGCTCTGCGGCGTATCCGAGCAGCTCGCAGCCCTTCGCCGCGACAAGCTCTTTGTTCGAGGTCACAACGCTCTTGCCCGCCTTGAGGCAGGCGGAGACGAACTCATACGCCGGATGAAGCCCGCCCATCGTCTCGACAACGACCTTTACCTCGGGGTCGTTGAGAATAATATTAAAATCTTTTATAAAAAGCTTCTCATTCGGGTCGCCCGGAAAATCCTTGAGGTCGAGAATATATTTTATCTCAAGCTCCGACTGCGTGCTCTTGCGCACGATGCTGTCGTGATTTTTGTTGATGACCTCGGCAACGCCGCTTCCGACAACGCCGTAGCCCATTATCGCTATATACATGATAACTGTCTCCCCACTGTCATTGATTTTTATTATTTTATCACAAACAGCCCCGGCGATAAAGCCCAAAAGGAAAACTTTCTTACATTTTTATGAAGTATTTTTCAAACTCATTGAGTTTTAAGATAAAATAGTATAATATATATAATAAATTATGCTGTTTTGTCATTGGACGCAGGAAAAAACGGTTGAAAGAAGAGGTGCAGAAAATGTCCCCTGCCACTGTGGAAAAGAGAAGAGCGGTACTTATCAATGTCGCATATATCGCGCTCGTGCTCGGCGCGTTTTATCTGTTCATGAAATATGCATTCTGGACAGTCGCTCCGTTCGTGTTCGCATTCTTGGTCGCCGCCGCGCTCCAGCGCCCGACCAATTTTATCTCGAAGAAAACCCATATCAAAAAGGGAATTGTCTCGGTTATCGCGGTGCTGCTGATAATCGCGCTGCTGATAACAATAGTTGCCCTGACCGGCGCAAGGGTTGTGTCCGAGGTCAAGGGACTCGCCTCGACACTCACCGAGTGGCTCAAGAAAGTGCCCGGTTATGTAAAAAGCTGGGAGACTTCGCTCTATCGCTTCGCAGAGCGTCTGCCGGACGGACTTCAAAGCTCAGCCGAGGATGCGATAAAATCATTCTCGGACAAGCTCCTGCTATCATCAGAAGAGCGTGCGGCACAGCGCGCGCAGGGCGGCGAGCAGAACTCCAATATCAATCTTTTGTCTATCCTCAAGACTCCGCTCAGCGGCGTCTGGTCAACCGCGAAACAGATTCCGAGTATTTTGGTCGGCGTGCTCCTGTTTATTATCGCCGCCTGCTTCATGACCGCCGGATATGACGGAATAGTCGGCTTCATCAAGAATCAGCTGACCCCGCAGAAGCGCAGAACGCTCTCGAAAACTAAACAAATCGTGTTCTCGTCCATGGGCAAACTCGTCAAGTCATATGCGCTGATAATGCTCATAACTTTTGCTGAGATGTCGATAGGTCTTAGCGTGCTGAAAGTCATCGGCGCGTACAAGAGCGGATATATATTTATTATCGCGATAATAACCGCAATAGTCGATATCCTGCCCGTGCTCGGCACAGGTACTGTCGTTATCCCGTGGGCGGTGTTCTCGCTGATAAACGGCAGCTACGGACTCGGAATCGGACTCATTGTCATATATGCCTGCATAACTGTCATACGCCAGATAATCGAGCCGAAGATAGTCGCGAGCAACCTCGGCATCCCGCCGATAGTCAGCATCATGGGCATGTATATCGGACTTCAGCTCTTCGGCTTCATCGGAATATTTATTATGCCGATAGTTATAACCGTGCTCAAGGTACTCAATGACGACGGCGTTATCCATATCTGGCGCAGCTCGAAGAAATCCGTTGAGGCGGACGCCGCGGCAGTCCAGCCGGAGGATGTTTCAGCCGAAGAGGAAAATCAGGAGACCGACGGCGAGCCGAAAGAGTAATTTGTTGACTTTTGGGCTTCTTGTGTTATAATTGAACTGTAGTACAAAATTGTTCGCAAGCACAATTCGGATTTTATCGTGAAAGGACGGTTTTCATGGATATTTTACAGGCAAAAAAAGAAGTTATCGCAGCCGGTCTGCGCCTTGTCGAAAAGGGCCTCATCGCGAGAACATGGGGCAATGTCAGCTGCCGCGTTGACGAGAACAGCTTTGTCATAACCCCGAGCGGAAAGCCCTATGAGGGACTGACCCCCGACGATATCGTCGAGGTCAAGATCGACACCTTGAGCTACGAGGGCAATGTCAAGCCCTCCTCCGAAAAGGGCGTTCATGCCGAGGTCTACAAGGCTCATCCCGAGGCGGGCTTTGTTATCCACACCCATCAGAAGTTCGCTTCCATTATAAGCGCGACCATGCAGGGCATCCCGACGCTCAGCGAAAAAGGCCGCAAAGTTATAGGCGACAAGGTTCTGCTCGGCGCATACGGTCTGCCCGGCACAAAGAAGCTCAAGAAGGGCGTCGCCGCCGCTATCGCCGCAGACATGGACAGCAAGGCTGTTATCATGGCGCACCACGGAGCCGTCTGCTACGGCAAGGACAGCGAGGAGGCGTTCAATGTCGCCGCCACGCTCGAGCGCGAGAGCGCGCTTTATGTTCTCGACCTTTTTGACAGAAAGTTCGGAGAAAAAATTGCCGACCTGAGCGAAATGTGTGTTTCATGGGCACAAAAACACGGAAAAACTATTGTAAAGCATGACGAAACCTGTTATAATAACTCGTACAGAGACGCAAGCGGAAAGATAGTATTCTACGCTGCGGGCGACAAGGAGCATACCGTCACCGTCGATCCCGCAACTTCAGCGGTCAGCGGCGAGGGCGAAATTCCGACAGCCGAGCTTCATCGCGCCATATATGAAGCGCGCGACGATATCAATGCTATTCTCTATTCCCAGGCTCCCGAGGTGCTCGCAGTTGCCGCCATGGGCAAGACTGTTAAACCTCAGCTTGATGACAGCGCCCAGATAATCGGCGTGAGCCTCAAGTGCGCGAAGAATTCGCCCAAGAAGGTCGTCAAGGCGCTCAAGGGTCGCCACTGCGTTCTCGTCAAGGACGGCGGCGCGCTCTGCTGCGGCTCGAATGAGAGCAACGCAGGTGCGGTCGAGATGATCGCAGAGAAGAGCTGCCTTACCTACATAGGCTCAGGCCTCTTCGGTAAGTGCAAGCCGATCAATCCCATCGAGAGCCTGCTCATGAGAGTTATCTATCTCAAGAAATACTCGAAGCAGGCCGAATAAATCAGACACCTACCATCTTCTTGCCCCCGTTTTATACAAAGAAAATCCCGACCTTAACCGGTCGAAATTTTCTTTTGCGCGATAAAATAACCACCGTCGCGGACGGTGGTTATTGCTTTAGCTGCCGATATATTTTTCTATGAATCTTTCAACCGTGCTCCAATATAATTCCGGGTCAACCGATGACGAGAGCGCGTGTCCCGCACCCTCAACGGTCAGTTTTTCTTTTTCGCACGCCGCCGCTAAGTACAGCTCGCCGAGCATTTTATACGGCACGAGCTCATCCTCCGAGCCATGTATAAACAGCGTCGGTATACGGCTCTTTTTGACCTGGTCAAGCGCGCTCGCCTGCTTGAAATCATAGCCGTCGCGAAGCTTTGAAAGCAATGACGCGGCGTTGAGCACCGGGAACCACGGGATGTGCAGCGTTTCCGCTTCCCAGATGAACTCATCCCACTCCGAGGTGTAGCCGCAGTCCGCGATAACGGCCTTGACATTTTCGGGCAGCGTCTCGCCCGATGCCATGAGCACCGTCGCCGCGCCCATGGACACGCCGTGCAGGATTATCCGCGCGTCGGGATCCCATGAGAGAATGAGCTTTATCCACCCGGCTATGTCCCTGCGCTCGGGCCAGCCCATGCCGATTTTTGCGCCCTCGCTGTCGCCGTGGGCGCGCGCATCGACCGCGAGAACATTGAAGCCGAGCTCATAGAATTTTTTAACGAACCCCGCCATGTGCTTCGCCTTGCTCGTGTATCCGTGACAGATGAGCGCGTAGTCGGAGCCGGAATTTTTGAATCTCTTGCCGTGCAGGCGCAGAGAGTCGGAAATTATATAGACATCCTCGCCCTTGTCGGCGTACCACTTTTTCATTTCGGGTGTCCCGGTCATGCCGCTGTATTTTGCGCTCGCCTCTTCTTCATCGGCGCTCGTGTTTGTCGCCTTCTGAACGAGGTTGTTGAGCTTGCTCATATGTATGGGCGATTTCGTGTTTATCGCGAAGTTATAGAATATCTCCGCCGAAGCCGCGGTCAGAGCGGTCAGCCCGCCGAGAGTTCCGAGGATGGCGCCCGCTGTTTTTCTGCTGTTCATAAACTTCCTCCTGCTTTTTTCAAGATTATAGCATAACCGCAAATGCCGTTCAAGCATCTCTGCGTTTTTTATATAAAATCATCGGCGCAAAAAAATGAAAGTTTGACAATTACTGCCTTTGAAAAATACGGCAAAAGCTGATATAATTTTTTCATCGTGTAGCCAAAGGCGTAAATCCGGATGGGTTTGCGCCTTTTATTTTTTTGCAAAGGAGACAACCATGAAAAATAACGATCAGACCTTTCTCGGGCAGGAAAAGCTCGGCAGGCTCATGGGCAAATATTCGGTACCCTGCGTGATTTCTCTGCTCGTCGCGGCGCTCTATAACATTGTCGACCAGATCTTCATCGCGAACGCCGCATATCTCGGCTCGGACGGCAACGCCGCAAACACTGTCGTGTTCCCGCTGACGGTCATAGCCCTTGCAATAGCCGTTATGATAGGCGACGGCTGCTGCGCGTTTGTGAGCATATCCCTCGGCGCGGACAGGCGCGAGGATGCGCACAGGGGAGTCGGCAACGCAGTTGTGCTCTCTGCTGCGGGCGGCATAGTGCTGTGCATATTATATCTGATTTTTTCGGATGAATTTATCGCCATGTTCGGCGGCACGGTCAACGAAAAAACATTCGCGTTCGCGAAAGAATATTTCTTCTGGATAGCCCTGGGCATCCCCGTCTATGTTTTCGGTCAGGCGATGAATCCGGTCATCCGCTCGGACGGAAGCCCCCGCTTTGCGATGGTGTCTACGGTCGCGGGCGCGGTGGTCAATATTATTCTCGATCCAATATTTATTTTCGTGTTCAAATGGGGTATGATGGGCGCGGCGGTTGCCACGGTGCTCGGCCAGCTGCTCACGGCAGCGATGGCGGTATATTATCTGTTCCATATGCGCTCCGTGAAGCTCGAAAAAGAGTCGTTCAGGCTCTGCGGCGGCGTGATAAAAAGATTCATTCCGCTGGGCATTTGCAGCTTTTTGGCGCAGATATCCCTCGTCGCGGCGATGGCGGCGACGAATAATATGATCAGAAAATACGGCGCGCTCGACCCGGTTTTCGGGCTCGCTGAATATGCGCAGATACCCATGGCTGTCGTCGGAATAGTGATGAAATTCTTCCAGATAGTTATGTCCGTGTGCATCGGCATGGCGGCGGGATGTATTCCTATCGTCGGCTACAACATGGGCGCGGAAAAATACGGCCGCGTGCGCGGGCTATTCACCCGCCTGCTGATATGCGAGGCGGCTGCGGGCGCGATAGCGACGCTCATAGTCGAGCTGTTCCCGACCGGGCTTATAGCTATCTTCGGCGCGGCGAACGAGAGCGCGTATTATACCGAGTTCGCGGTGAAATGCTTCAGAATATATCTGTGCATGATGACACTTGCCTGCGTCAACAAGGCGGCGTTCATCTTCCTGCAGGCGATGGGCAAGGCGGTCGCTTCGACCGCGCTGTCGATGATAAGAGAAATAGTCTTCGGCGTCGGGCTGGTGCTCGTACTCCCGCTCGTGTGGGGGCTTGACGGAGTAATAATTTCGATGCCTGCGGCGGATATCCTCGCATTTATCGCCTCGGCGATAGTGATAATTTATACTTACCGCACGCTGAAAAAAGATGAGAGCAGAAAGCTCGCTTAAACAAAAAGTCCCGTAAGTCAAATCTTCCGGGGCTTTCTTGTTGTTTTATTTACGCCATGTTTTCCAGCGCGTTCATGAACTTCGGGTTGCTGGGAATGAACATATAGTTGAGGAACAGGACTTCGTCTATCGAGTTCGTCTTGACGAAATCGGCGAGCTTGACGGTCAGCTGGCGCGGATCGAGGACATATATTGTTTTATAATTCGCGCAGAGCCACGGTACAAAGGCATTTGCGTAGCTCTCTTTGATAACAACAATGCTCTTGTCGCTCTGTGCATCGGTCGTTATCTTGACAACGCCGTGGTCGCCGCCGACAAAGGCTAAGTATTTGTTCGACGAAGTCGTTTCGGTGTTGATAACTTTGATGCTGTAGCTGTTGCTCATCGCGGCGTCGGTGTCCGAGGCTATAGCCGTTGTGTTGACGGGCGGAATGAAATATTCGACATAGTCGGGGTCGTTCGAGAGCGCGGTGCTCTTTGTGTCTTTGTAGAAAAGCCCGAGGAACGGCGAGAGCTTGCCGGTCTGGAGAGTGTTTTTGTCAACGGGCGTGAACCCCGCGACTTTGGCGAAGGTCCGATAGGCGTAGTACGCGCCGAGGGTGGTCCAGTGGTGGTCGCTTCTGAAATAGAGATATTCGTCAGTGTGCGCCGCCATCTCGGCATAGGCGTTGACGGGCGTTATGTCCTTTAACTGCTCGTAGATGTAGCACATGCCCTCGTACTGCGACTTCGACACGCCGGTGTTATATTTGCTCGGGGCATAGAACTCAATGGCGGTCGGCGCCATGAGGCAGTAGGCTTTGGTGTCCGGCATCTCCGCCTTGAGGCGGTTGAGCGCGTCGGCGTAGGCTTTCATGTTTTTATACGCGTTGCCGTAGGGCTCCATGACGCGGTTGCCGATTTCGATGAGCGAAGTGCCGCTGTAGGTCTTGATCTTCACATCGTCGGAGACCGAGACGGCGTTTTTCGGCTTGACGAGACTGCCGTCCTCATTCGTCTGAGGCTCGGTGGTTCGCTCCTCGGTCGTCTGCTCTCCCGCAGGCTCGGAAGAGTCGCCCTGAGTGTCCTTGTTCGCGCATCCCGCAAACGACAGCAGCATCGCCGTCGCCAGAACGGCTGCAAAAATTCTCTTGAGTTTCATGGAATACCTCCCCTGAAAGTTTTTCTCGTCTATATAATAGCACACTTTTTATAAAAAATGTGCGAATTTTAACTTTTTGATTCGCAAAGCAGAAAAAATCCCGGCGCGTGACCGGGATAGATTCATTTTTATTATCATCAGAATAAGTTTGTCTGGGGTGTGATTATACTCTCGTTCTTTTGATACTCATATATTTTTTTATCGCCGTCCGAGCGAGTAACCGATATCTTCGCCGTCTCATATTCGTATGAATAAGTGTAGGAATAAGAGCTGATAAAATCTCCGTTTGAGGTCTTCGTTTCCTTGATCTCAACGGGATTGCCGTAGGCGTCGTTCTTGTATTCTTTCTCTATCGTCGAGCCGTAGGAGTCGGTCGAGACAAGCTTTATGAGCGCACCTCTCTCATCGTATTTGTATTCGGTCACGCCCTTGAAGGAGCTGCTCGGGAACTTGTTGCTTTCGGTTTTGCGAATAACATCGCCCCTGCCGTTATACTCATAAGCAAAGGTGTTGACAAAGCCCTCGTAGGTTGTTTGCACTTTTTTGATGAGCTTTCCGTCGTTATTATACGAAAAGACGATATCCCAATATTTGCACTTGACGTTTAAGAGCGTCCCGTTTTTGTCATACGAAAAGGTCATATCGTATGTATCCTCGTCGGCGGGCGACGCATTTATCTTTGTTATTCTCTTGGCGGCATCGTACTCGTAGAGGTAGGTTGCGGGGAAATCGCCGGAGCGGCGGACTTCCTTCACCGTGCCGTCGCCGTTATACGAATAGGCGAACAGCCTCCAATCTTCGTGATAGTTTCCGGGTGAAATCGGCTCGTATACGACGGACGATACTATATCTCCGCGTGAGTTATATTTCTTTTCCCGAAGTGCAGTATACTTCGAACCGTCTTGAAATCCGTCGCCGACTTTGTTCCAGTGATACCACCCGTCGAGGTCGATGCCGAGAAAATACCTGGAGTTTTTTATGTTGGCATTAACATCCGCGACAGATGCGGTGCTTTCGCTGCTATCTTCGGATACTGTCTCATCGTTTTTTCCTGTTGTGACGGTTTGGCCTTTGTCGTGTTTCTTGCAGCCGGCAAAGGCTGCAAGCGCGAGGATGGCGAGAACTGCGGCAATAAATCTTCGGATCTTCATAAAATACCTCCCTTTAATTTCTCCTGTCATCCACATAATAGCATATTTCCCGAAAAAAAGATACAGATTTTGATTTTTATTTTCACGGCACAGAAAAAAATCCCGGCGCGAGGCCGGGATCTCTGTTTTGTAAAATATCAGAATATGCGCGAATCGTCCAGCATAATGCTCTGATTCTTATGATACTCGTATATCTTTTTGCTGCCGTCGTGCTCGGTCACGGATATCCGATTGGATTCGTACTTATATGTATAGGGATAAGTATGCGAGCTTACGGTTTTGCCGTTTGCGGTTTTTGTGACCTTTATGTTGACGGGATTTCCGTATTTGTCGTTGGTGTATACGGATTCCTGCGAAGAGCCGTCCGAGCTTTTCACCGTCAGCTTTATAAGCGCGCCGTTTTCGTCATATTTGTAGTCGGTCACATTCTTCAAATAGTCATCCGACTGCTTGACTTCCTCGGTCTTGCGGGAGATGTCGTTACGGCTGTTGTATTCGTATTTGTACGATTTTACAAGACCGCCGGAATAAACTTTCTCTTTCTTTGAGACTCTTCCGCTGCCGTCATACGAAACGGTGATTTTGTATTCGGTGCCGTCCATGCCGGCAACCCTGCCGCTGTCAACTCCGATGAGCTTTCCGCTTTTGTTATATGTGAACTTGTACGAGTTCATAGTGTCGCCGGATATAGGCTCAACAACGGAGATTTTGGTGATCCTCTTCGCAGAGTCGTATTCATAGCTGTATATGTAGCCGTTGCCGCCGTCGGTGCGGATCTCTTTTACGGTGCCGTTGCTGTTATAGGTATATTCGTATGTCGTTGTAATGGAGGGAATGCTTTCTCCGTCAAGAGTTTTGTATGATACGCGCTTTACAAGGTTGTCGTGAGAATCAAATTCCTCTGTCCAGACCTTGATATAATTTGCGCCTTCATTATAACCTTTTCCGGCAAGCGCCCAGTTGTACCATCCGTCAAGGTCGGTGCCGAGGAAATATTTTGACTTCTTTACGTCGGGCTTGTTCGGCCTTGCGGTTGCCGCGGCGGTCGGCTTCTGCGTTTCTTTTGCAGTTTCGGCGGTGCCGGACGAAGAGGCTTCATTGCCGGCGGCTTCGCTTGCCGTGTCGCTTGCCTGCGCGTCGGTGCTTTCGGGCTGATTTTCCGACATGGCTTCGTCTGCTTTCCCTCCTGCGGCGTTGAGAGGCTCTTTGCCCGTGTCTTTTTTTACATTGCATCCAACAAATGACAAGAGCGCCAGAACTGCGAGAATGACGGCTAAAAGTCTTTTGATGTTCATAAAACACCTCCTGTGAAATTTTTCTTTCCGCCTATATAATATCATATTTTTTGTAATTTTGTTGCTGCTTTAGATTATTTGCATCTGGAAAAGTAAAAATGATGTCAAAAAGCATAAAAACAGCTCTCAGAAATGAATCCGAGAGCCGCTGTGTGACTGTATTATATTTATTTTGCAATCTCGCAGGTCTCTGCGTTGATTATATGCTGGAACACTGCGATGTGGGACGAGGAGATGAACTTGTCAATATGCATCGAGCCGAAGAACCAGTGCTTGTATTCGCACGCAGCGCCGAGTTCCTCGAAATATGTATTGAGTCCCGTCACGCGCACGGGCTCCTTGTCCTTGAGCCTGAGGAAACCTTTTATCTTCATCGGCGGCTCGTGGGTGATTATAATATCAACTTTGTTGCCGAGCTTCTTGAGATTCTGCGCGCCCTCGGTCAGCTCCGCTTCGGTGGGTATCTCGTCGCCCGACCAGGAGTTGAGATCGGAGCGGATATCTATATCCGGGCTCTCGCCGCCGCCCATGGCAAAGACGCTCACGCCGTCGAAGTCATAGACCTGACCGCGCATGAGATGATAGAGGTTGCCGGTGATATGATGGACTTTTCCGCCCTTGAATTCCGAGACCTCGTAGCTCCTGAGTCTTTCGAAATTCTCGTGCGTGCCGTCGATAAAGCATACATTGTATTTGAGCTTGCCTATCTTCTTGAGCATCTTCTCTTCGTTCTTCGAACCGTCCCAGATGAATCCGAAATCGCCGCAGATGAAGAGCGTGTCGCCCTTTTTTAGTTTTTTGAGCGCGGAAGATGTGAATCGCTCGTAATCTCCGTGGGTGTCTCCCGTAACATAAAGCATGATTTTTAATCCCCCTGATAAACAAAATCCGTTTTATTACTTTATTTTACAGCCTGAAACTGGTATAATCAATTAGTGTCAGGACAAAGTTGTCTTCTATCGTTTATATATATAATACAACATTCGGCGGTGACTGTCTATGAAAAAACTCATAAAAATTTTATTTTGTTTTATTCTTATCGCGTCGGTGCTCTGCACCATGCCTGCCTACGCTAATTATAACGCGGTATACGAGAAAAGTTTGACAGACAGCGGAGATAATCCTATTTATGCCCAGATTTATCTGCTCGTCAATCTCGACAACGACACGGTCATTTTTGAAAAAGACGCGGACAAGCAGGCGGCTCCCGCATCACTGACTAAAATAATGACCGCCACCGTCGTGCTCGAAAACTGCAAGGATCTCGATGAAGAAGTCGAGGCGAGCTACGAGGCTATCCACCTGCTCGACGGCACAGGAAGCTCGATAGTCGGGCTTGAGCCGGGCGAAAAAATGAGCATAAAGAATCTGCTCTACTGCCTGCTCGTGCGAAGCGGCAACGACGCGGCGAATGTCCTCGCGATGCATGTCGGCGGATCTATCGAAGGCTTTGTCAAGATGATGAATGACAAGGCGGCGGCTCTCGGCTGCAAGAATACGCACTTTGCGAATGTCCACGGACTCGACGACCCGAACCACTACACCACCGCGCGCGACCTGATGACGATAACAAAGCACGCGCTGACCCTGCCGTATTTTTCGGAGATAACTTCGACTACAATATATAAAGTTCCCGCCACAAACAAGAGCGAGGAGCGCACCCTGCGCAACACGAATAATCTTATGAACAAGGCGTATGCCGATTATTATTCGCCCTACGCCGTGGGTATCAAGACCGGCTCGACCGACAACGCCGGACGCTGCGTCATATCAAAAGGCACGGGCAACGGCTACAACTATCTGTGCGTGATAATGAACGCGCCGATGCAGAATATCGACGACGATGAGCCGCTCGAAAACTGCGCGTTTGTCGACTGCCGCAGGATGTTCAACTGGGTGTTCAACCACATCGAATTAAAGTCGATAGCGAGCCCGACTCAGATAATAACCGAAGTTCCGCTCAAACTCTCATTCAGAACCGATCATATTTCGCTCGTTCCGGGCGAAGAAGTGCTGGCTCTCGTCCCGACAGGGGCTGACGCCGGAAGCGTGCTTATCGAGCCCGTGCCCGAGACCATGCCGAAAAGCGTTGACGCGCCGGTCAAAAAGGGCCAGGAGATATGCGAGGCTCGCGTGCTCTATGCCGGCGAGGAGATAGCGAGGATAAAGCTCGTCGCGTCCGAGGATGTGTCGAGAAATGTCCTGCTGTTCATAGGCGCAACGATAAAGAAAGTCGCTTCGAGCACTATATTTAAAATTATCGCATCTATAGTCGCCATTCTCGTTGTCGGCTATATTGCGCTGTTTGTCTATGAAAACTACAAGCGCCGCCAGAGACGCAAGCTCAAGCTCGTCAATCCCGGAGTCAAGGGTAATGAATATACTGAGAAAAAGGGCAGAAAGAAGAAATAATTCCGGGTTTGCAGAGCTGTAAGGAGGGAGGACATGAGCGAACAGACCAAGAACAAGCCGAATACGGCGGAGATAGTTGTCAGCATAATATGCGCGCTTATTTTGATCGTCACGCTGGGGCTTTTCGCGAGAAACGTAATAAATGCCGCCCGCGAGGACGAATCACGCCGGCAGAGCGAGGCCGACGAGAGCCTGTACCGACACGATACGGCGGACGCCGAGCAATTGAGGCTCAGAGAAGCATTTGCCGCCGTCTGCAAAAAGCACAAGGTCAACGCGCAACTGACGGTCAAATCAGTTATCCATGAGCCGTACAGCAACAAATACATCTACGACGAAACCGAGGACCCGATAAAATATGAAATTGAAGTATCGCTGAAATTAGACCCGCCCGAAAAAATAAAGGACTGGAAGAAGTTCTATTATTTTCTCGACGAGCTCGATGGCGTGAAGTCCGACTACCCGTTTATCTGTATCTCCCTGCATACATATTATGTCGGCGAGTATGTGACGGGGTCGGGCGAGGAGCATGAAATAAACTACAGTGCCTACATCAGCAGACAAAACCTGATATCGGTCAATGACGGCAGAGAGATTCACTTTCTCGGGATAAAAACCGACAAGGGGATAACCCCCGTCTCGGAGATTCTGCCGTATGAGGGAATGCCGGAGGAACTGATAAATTCGACAAAGCTCGGCAAGGCGACTGCCGTCAACTATGACCCGCTCAAATATTCAAAGTTCTACGATCAGACAGTTGCCCGCCGCGAGGGGTATCATGAATATTATTGGAAGATCCCCTATTACGCAAAGCAGTCGGAGTATTCTGCTTGGTTATACGCATATTATTCGGTAGATGTGAGAAACGGCGCCGTGGAAAGCGTGTGGCATTATCCGGAATATGAGACCGTGCCGAAGCAGACCTCCTCTTCCGGTGGTTCATCCTCCGGCGGCTCGTATAGACCCTCCGTCAACCGCCCGGTGACTACCACGAAAAAAGCCTACTATGACGACGATCCGTATAACGCCCGCGACTTCAATGACCCCGAGGACTTTTACGACTATTATTACGACGACTTCGAGGACTACGAAGAGGCGTATGACTATTTCTATGAACATAATCCGGATTGATATCAGAGAGTGAATATAACAGAAATCCTACCCGCGCAGCAGCATCGGGTAGGATTTTTTTGTTGAAATATTTCAAACCGAGTCACGAGACGAATGGGGAGCGGGCTATCACTTGAATCATGGTAAAGTGAGCGACTCAAATAATTTTTATAATCGAGCCTCCAAATAATACAAATCTTAATTTGTCTTTCGTCCACATCTTTGACCCGAAAGACATACATTATATAATATAATATATGCTATTCAAATCTTGTAAAAATCTTTGTACCAGCGGGCAAAATTGCGAAGCCCGGTTCTGAGATCGGTCGAGGGCTTATAGCCGTAGTCGCGCTCGAGCGGAGTCGTGTCCGCGTATGTCACGGGGACATCGCCTGGCTGCATCGGGACGAGCTGTTTGTGCGCCTCGAAGTCGTAATCGTTCGGCAGAACTCCCGCGGCGATAAGCTCCTGCTGGAGAATGTCGACGAAGTCGAGCAGGTTTTCGGGGTTCTGGTTGCCTATATTGTAGACCGCATACGGCGGAACGGGCAGACCGTCTTCGCCGTCTTTGCGCTCAGGCGCGCCCTGCATGACGCGCACAACGCCCTCGACTATATCGTCGATGTATGTGAAGTCGCGCTTGCAGTTGCCGTAGTTGAAAATGCGTATTGTCTCGCCGCGCAGAAGCTTGTTGGTGAAGCCGAAATACGCCATGTCCGGGCGGCCTGCGGGTCCGTAGACCGTGAAGAAGCGGAGTCCCGTCGAGGGGATATTATAGAGCTTCGAATAGGCGTGAGCCATCAGCTCGTCGGATTTTTTCGTTGCGGCGTAGAGGCTGACGGGGTTGTCAACTTTGTCGTCGGTGCTGTAGGGCACTTTTTTGTTGCTGCCGTAGACCGACGAGCTCGAAGCGTATACAAGATGTTCGACGGGTGTTGCGCCGTCGTCGTATGAGTGGCGGCAGGCCTCGAGGATATTATAAAAGCCGATTATATTCGACTCGATATAGGCGTCGGGGTTCGTTATCGAATAGCGCACCCCCGCCTGCGCCGCGAGGTTGACAACTATCTGCGGCGAGTATTCGCGGAACACTTCGCTCACTTTGTCCTTGTCCGCGAGGTTCGCTTTGATAAAAATAAAATTTTCGTGCTTTTGAAGCTTTTCGAGCCGCGATTCTTTCAGGCGGATATCATAGTAGTCGTTGACGCTGTCGAAGCCGATGATGCGGATATCTTCAAAGTCCGAGAGCAGACGCTCCGAGAGAAAAGAGCCGATGAATCCTGCCGCGCCCGTCACGAGCACGGTCTTGCCTTTTAAATCAATTTTTGTCTTGACTGATTTTTCCTGCATATCCGCTTATCCTTTCAGAAAGGGGCTGACACCTTGCAGCGCAGCCCCCGTAGTTATTTCTTGAATTTTTCCAGTATTACGCTGAAAGCCACTATCGCGGCCTGAACCACAACTGCCGTCAGGGGCGACACAAACGCAAACGCCTTCAGCGCGACGCAGAGTATCGCACCCGCCGCCACGACCGCCTGCACGATAAGGGCGAACACTGCCCAGCGCGAAGCGAAGTTTGCGAGCCTGCCGCACGCCGCGATGCTCTTGAAGTAAGATCGGGCGGAGCCGTCGTGCATGACCTTTGCGGGGGCTGAATCAACAACGCTGTCGCGGTATGCGCTGAATATGCGCGCGCCGTGGGAGAGCGTCATTTTGATATCTTTCTGCGCTATGCCGAAGCGGGCGGCGATGAGCTCGTCGGTCACATTCGGGTCGTCTGTGCGAACGACAAGGCTGAAGCCGTTGTCCGCCATCTCGTTTATCGAATCCTTGAGCGATGCGTCCTCGGCGTAGTTGAAAACGAACATCGCCGCGACCTGCGAGTCGATGGCTATGTAGAGAATCTTGCGCCCGTTGCGCTTTACCTTGTCCTCCTCGGACTTGAGCGGAACTTCAATATTGTGGTGCGTGAGCAAATTACGGTTGCCGAGCAGCACGCGCTGATTATATATTGTGGCTGAAAGACCGAGTCTGTCTTCGTATATCATGTCGCGCACGGGCGGCAGAAGCTCGGTCGAGCCGCCGATAATGCGGTTGAAGACATCTGTGAGCGGACCGCCGGATTTGAGCACTATGGCGACTGCGTAGAGCAGAACATCGTCTATTCGCACGGTGTGGAAGTCCTTCATTCCGTGCATCTCGCACGCCGCGCGGTCGAAGAGATCGGCGCTGTCAACGGAGGCGGCGACAGCCTCGGAACATTCGAGAGCCGCGTCGTAGCCCGCTATCATGCCGCCCTCTGAGTTGAGCTTCCTGTTCTCAAGATAGAGCGGAATCATCAGCGCGAGTTCAATAGCGCAGGGCGAGGTCAGGCAGAACGCGCCGGTGAGCACGCCGAACGCTTGGAATATATCTTTTGTTATTATGCCCGATATAACCGCGAGCAGCACGGAGACGGCTGAAGAGATTATCAGGCTGCGCTTTATGCAGCTGTCCGCAGGGGAGTTGGCTTCGGAATTTTTGATGAAGTCGGCGGGGAACTCGACCCTGCCGGAATATAAAATGTCCGGGTTGCCCATCTTGAGCGCACGTCCGACTTCAAATGCGTCTTTCTCGCTCTCTATAGCCCTTATGCCGTAGAGCCCTGATTTGCGTTTTGCGGTGCAGAAGAGGAAATTCTGCATCACGCGCGCCGTGCCGCGGCTGCTGTTTTCGGCGGTCATGAGCAAGGCGAATATCGCCGCCGCGCAGTAGAACATGCCCGAAGCACCCTCGGGTGATTTGTTGAAGAACGAGAGTATCGTCTGGACGAGGGCGAGTATAAATGTCAGCCCGCCGACTGCGCCGCCGGTCACGCGGCCGTTTGCAAGCGCCTTTACGCCGGATAAAATATTCGGGAACGCGAGATAGAACGACGCGAGCAGAAGCACTATATTAGCTGCCGCGAGTCCTGCGCCTCCGCGGTCGAACGCGGGCGCGTCTATCGCCGCCCACTCGAGAATTTTCGGTATGAGCAGCAGAAGCAGCGACACGCCTTCAAGCACGCACAGACCGATAACCGAGGTCTTGAACTGCGATGCGGCGTTCTTGAGGCTGTTATAGACTCTGCCGCGCTGTTCGGGCTTCTCGTATTCGAGGGGAGCTTTCTCGGAGTGCTTTCTCTTTTTCTCGGGCTGCTCCTCCGGCTCGTACTCTTTCTCTTCGGGCAGATTTTCGTCCTCCTGCGGCTCATCGTCGCCGAGTCCGCCGAGCAGAACGAACTTTTTCTTCTTCTCCGCCCTCTTTTTGTCGAGCTCGCTGCGAAGCTCGTCTTCGTCTATTTTTTCAGTCTCCGGCTCTTCGCCGAAGCCGCTGAGCATCATCTGCTCCTCCTCCGGCTGATTGCCGGCGGCGGGATTAGTGAAAGGCTGATCCTCTATCGACGCGGGCTTATCGTCCCCCGAGCCGACAAATTCTTCGGCGGGAATGACCTGCGGCAGGGGCTCGAGCCCCGATGTCTCGGAGAGCGGACCGCGCTTTAAGATAACGCCGGGCTTCTCTATCGTCTCGGCGCTCTGCGGCGCTTTTGCCGAGCCTATCGCGGTCATGAGCTTTGTTTTATATTCGTCGTCGGGTTTATTCTGCGTCGGCTCGGAAAGGGATTTCATCGGACCGAACACGACTGTGTCGCCGAACAGGCCGGGTATGGCGCGGCTCTCACGCTCAGAGTCCTCCTCCGGCTCTTCTGTCGGCTCGCCGAAATATCTCGAAGCGGGTGCACCGAAAAGCTCCTCTACCGTCGGCTTTTTCTCGGCTTCATCCTCGTCCTCGGATTCTTCTTCCTCGCCGTGGAGCGTCAGAATGTTATCGCTGTTGTCGGACTCGTCGGTTTTATTTGATTCGTCCGTGTCAACTTCATCTTTAGGCTCCGATTCCTGTATATCATCATCTTCGCCGTCGGTTTTCACAACAGATAGCTCGATTTTTGAATCGGAGTATATATCCTCGCTCTCATCGGCGGGAACTTCTTCAGCCTTAACTTTCTCGGCTTCCGGCTCAATTTCATCGACAGACTCCTGCGCCGCTTCGGTTTCTTCCGGCTCTGCGGGAGCTTCTGTTGCCGCTTCGCTTTCGGGTTCTGTAAAATATGATTCGCCGGCTGATTCCGTCTCTTCGGGCTTCGCAAAAGACACTTCGCTTACAGGTTCTTTGTTTTCGACGGTCTGCTCCGCCTCGTCCGATTCTGCGGGCTCGGCAGGCTCTTCGGTTTCTGCTTCTGCCGAAGCCTCCGGTTCGTCCGCCGGATTTTCGGGTTCGGCTTCTTCCGGCTTGGGCTCTTCGTCGGGCTCGGATTCCGGCTCTTTCGGGTCTGTATATATAGTCTCATACTCCGACGATATGTCATCGTCAGAGTATCTGTTTTTATAGTAGGCGATGCTCATCAGAAGCTCATCGTCGTCATCGTAGTCAAGTGCTGCGGAATCGGCGTCCGTGCTCGCTATCAGATCGTCTATGTCGGTTATTTTCCAGATCTTGTCCGGTTCGCCGCTGTCGTGTTCAATCTTCGCCACTTGGTAGAGAACTTTGTCAAGCGGCATGTTGCTCCGCTTATCGGAAGGTTTGTTTTCCACTCATCTCACCCCAATTTATATATGCTTATATGCTGAAAAAATCGGATAAAAGTCAGTTTCTGTGTTTCGCCGCTTCGAACATGAGGATTCCCGCCGCGACGGAGGCGTTGAGAGAATTTATCTTGCCGCGCATCGGCAGGGAGGCGATGAAGTCGCATTTTTCGCGCACGAGGCGGCCTATGCCCTTGCCCTCGGAGCCGATGACGAGAGCGATGCTGCCGCTGTAGTCGAGGGCGGTGTAATCCGTGCCGTCCATGTCCGCGCCGAATATCCAGACGCCGCGCGATTTGAGCTCGTCTATGGCGGCGGGGAGGTTCGCGACTTTTACTACGGGGACATATTCAATAGCGCCCGCCGAGGTCTTTGCGACTGTGTAGTTGAGGGTCACGGAGTTGCGCTTCGGGATAATTACCCCGTGAACTCCGGCTGCCTCCGCGCTTCTGAGTATGGCGCCGAGGTTGTGCGGGTCTTCAAGTGAGTCACACACGACTATGAACGGGCTTTCGTTCCTGCTCTCGGCGAGGGCAAAAATATCGTCCATCTCGGCGTATTCGTGAGCCGCGGCAAATGCCGCAACGCCCTGATGCGCCGCGCCGTCGCAGAGGCGGTCGAGCCTGCGCTGATCGGCAAATTTGACGGGGATCTTGCGCTCGCGGCAGATGTCGATTATTCTGCCTGCCTGTCCGCCGCGCTGACCCTGAGCAACGGTCACGCTGTCTATCGTTCTGCCGCTTTCGAGAGCCTGAAGCACTGCGTTGCGCCCGACTATGAGCCCCTCTTTATGATCCATTGAATATACCTCTCAGCCAAAAAGTCTCTATATGAACTTTATTATATCATATACTGTTATAAAACGACAATAGAAATGCTAAAAATTTACGCGGAATATTTTTCCTTTCTGCGCATTGCGATTGAGTTTACTATAAGAATTATGAGCGTGAGGATAAGTGTACCCGTCAGCGCGCCGAGGGTGTCGACTCCGACATCGAAAATGCGGCATGCTCGTCCGGGGACGAAATACTGGTGTATCTCGTCGCTGACTGAATAAAGGGCACTGCAAATGACGGAGATAACGGGCGAAAAACGCCTGCGGCTGAGGAAAAGCGCGCAGCCGATAAGAAATCCGAGCGCCGCATATTCAAAGAAATGCGCGAATTTTCGCACAATGAAGCTGCCGAGCGGCGAGCCGAGAATTTTGGCTAAAATTCCGCGTACATTGTCGCTCATGTCCTTTGACTGGTTGCCGTCACGGCTCGAAAGCCAGAATATGCATCCGGCGCACGCCGCCGCCAATAACCAGAAAAAGACGGCGAGCACGATGCGCACCGTCCGATTTTCGGGGAGTATATATCTGAGTCTGTTTTCCTTTTTCATCTTGTCAGTCCTTCGCCGTTACGAAAACAAAATCAACTGCCGAGCTCTCCGGGTCAACGCTCAGGCCGTTGACGCCCTTCGCCGTTGCAAAATAGCTCGGGGTTATGAACATCGGGAGCACCGCGCCGAGCGAGAGCAGTCTGCCCTCCGCGCTGCGGCAAGCCCTGACGAGCTCAGAGCCGCTCAGCGCCTTGAGGTTTTTGACGGATGCGTCAAACTGCGCGTCGCTGAGTCTGACTATATTATTCGTCCCCTGCGAGGTGAGCGTCGAAAGGAAACCTGCAGCGTCCGTTATGCCCGCGGACATGGAGGTCAGGGCTATCTGATAGTCGCCGTCCTGCACGCGCGAGGAAAGAGTCGCGCTGTCGAGCGCAGTGACTGTAAAATTGACGCTCAGACCGAACACTTTCTGCCAGCCCTGTATCATGCGTCGCATGGCGTTTTCGTGCTCGGGCAGGCAGATTATCTCAAGGCTCAGTTTGCCCGTGAGATCTTTCTGCGCCTGAGCCCAGTATCCGGCGGATCTGTTCATGTCGTAGCCGAGAATGCTGACGGGTTCGCTGCCAAGATCCGCTCCCTCGCCGACAGAGCAGGCGGGCGGGATTACAGAATAAGTTTTTTGCATATCCTCGCTTTCGAGCGTCAGCGAGTTATAGTCGACCGCCGTGCAGAGCGCGCGGCGCAGCGACACATTGGAGAGCGGCGCGTCGGCGCAGTTGAAGCACAGCGCCCAGACGGTGTCGTAGTTCTTTGTTACGGAGAGGCCGGACGAATCTGGCGCAGTCGTGCCGAGCTGGGCGGCGCAGTAAGTGCCGTCGAGCAGGGAAGTGAGCTTCTGCTCGTTGTCGCTGTCAATTACGAGCGACACGCTCGCGGGCTTCGCCGGGAAAGGTCCGGTGTAGTCGTCGTTGTTTTTTATAGTCAGTGCGGAGTCGTGCAGCCAATATGAGAGATAGAACGGACCGTTGCACAGGAGCGTCGAATAGTCGAGCCCGTAGCGCCCTTTGGTCGCGTTGAAGAAAGTCTCGTTGCAGGGCATGCATATTGCCTTTGTCAACAGATCGAGAAAAGCCGATTCGTCCGTTGCGCTTTCGAGCGTTATGCGCAGCTCAAAGTCGCCGACCGCCTGCACGCCGAGCTTGTCGGAGGACATCTTGCCGTTTATTATGCTCTTTGCGTTCTTTATGACGCCGAGGCTCAGCGCTTCGGGCGCACCCGTTGCGGGGGCTACCGCGCGCCTGAGCGCAAAGACAAAATCCGCCGCCGTGACGCGGGAGTCGAAAGTCTTGTCTATGTTGTCGCCGAGTATCGGCTTGAATGCCTTTTTCATTATGACCCAGCGCGCGTCCTCGCGGAGCTTAAATGTATAGGTGAGAGTGGACGCATCATAGCTCCAGCTCTTTGCCGCGGCGGGGGAATACTTGCCCTCCGCGTCCTTGCGGACAAGCCCCTCGAAGCAGTTGAGCACAACGGTCTTTGCCTCCGCGCCCTGCGCTATCTGCGGGTCGAGACAATCCGGCTGGGCTGCTATCGGATAGCTCAGCGCCGCGCCCGAGCCGTCCTTGCCGCAGGCGGCGGCTGTGAATATCAGCGCGAGCGAAAGAAATATTGAAGCCATTCTTGTGATTTTTTTCATGCTTTTCCTCCGTATATTAAAAACCGCGGCGTATTTATACAAATTCTGCGGGCGGTCTGAGGCATAATTTTTTCGGGGCGCGCAGCCCCTTTCAGATACATTATATAGTAGCATAAAACCACTCCCGTTATCAACCGTTAATTGCAAAGATTATCCGGCAAATATAATATTGTTCAAAAAATTTTTATTGTTAAAAATATATCTGTATAAATGTTGCAATTTTTTTAAAAATCTGTTACAATTCTTTATCATATCTTACAGATTTTGGAGATTGGAATTATGGACGCTGTTTTATATATCGCGGCGGCTCTTTCGGCTGTCTGCGCCGTGCTGCTTGTGATCATTATAATGAAGCTCAACCGCCCCTCCGCGCAGGAAGGGCAGATAAAGGAGCTTGAGCATAAAGTCAGCTCGCTCGAGGGTCAGCTGCGCGACGAGTTCGAGCGCAGCCGCAGAGAGAGCGCGGGCAATCAGAAGGACATGCGCTCCGAGCTTACCGAATCGCTCGACAAGATGAACGAGCGTCTCGCACTCATGACCGAGGCGAATTTCAAGCATCAGCAGCAGCTGACGGACATGTTCTCGAAGTCGCTCGACACTATCCGCCGCAATAACATAGAACAAAACGACAGACAGTCGAGAATTATTGCAGAGTCGATAGAAAAAATGCAGCAGAGCAACGAGAAAAAACTCGATGAAATGCGCGCGACCGTCGACGAGAAGCTCTCCTCGACCCTCACTACCAGACTCGACAGCTCGTTCAAGACCGTTTCCGAGCAGCTCGAAAATGTCTACAAATCGCTCGGCGAGATGAAAGAGCTCTCGACGGGCGTTACAACGAATGTCACGAACTTAAACCGCGTGCTGACGAATGTCAAGGCGCGCGGCACATGGGCGGAAGTCCAGCTCGAGGGCATACTCGACCAGACGATACCCAATATGTACGAGAAAAACTTCGCCGCCCGCCCGGGCAGCTCCGAGCGCGTCGAGTTTGCTATCCGCATCCCTGCCGGAGACGGCGGCGCGGACGCATATCTCCCCGTTGACTCGAAGTTCCCGATGGAGGACTATGTGCGCCTCTGCTCCGCCGCGGACAGCGCGGACGCCGAAGAAGTCGCCAAGGCGCGCAAGGCTCTTGAGGACAGAGTCCTGAGCGAAGCAAAGCTCGTCACAAAATACATAAATGTTCCGGCTACGACCCCGTTTGCGATAATGTATCTCGCGACCGAGGGACTCTATGCCGAAATCGCGTCCTCGCGCACGGGAATAGCCGAGCGCATCCAGCGCGAATATAACATCATGATAGCGGGACCGACCACGATAACGGCGCTTCTCAACTCCCTCTCCATGGGCTTCAGAGCCGTGGCGATAAACGAGAAGGCGAACGAAGTCCGCCGTCTGCTCTCCGTCGCCAAGGCGCAGTATGAGAAGTTCGGCGATGTGCTCGACAAGGCGAAGAAAAAGATAGACGAGGCGGGGCGCACCCTTGTCGCCGCGCAGGACAGAAACCGTATCATGGCGGGCAAGCTCAAGGGAATCGAGAGCATGGACGCCGCGGAGGCGGACGCATATCTCGGCATAGCCGAGCAGACGGACGGCTCGGAGGATTAAGCATTTTCGTTTTTGTTTAATATAAAACCAGAAAAAAGGAGGAAACGAAATGAAAAACAAAGGAAGACTGGCAAGACGCATCATTGCAGTCATAGTCTGCATGACCCTCGTCCTTGCCGCCCTCCCGACCGGAGTTTTCAGTGCCTTTGCGCAGACCGAGAAGGGCAAGCTCAAAGTCACATCCATCTCCGACATTCACTATTTTGCTGATTCCGAAAAAGGAACCGGGGACACAAAGAACGGATTCAGCGAAGCCTACAACGAATGGAACGACAAAGGTTCCCGTCAGCACAACGAGGTTGACGCGCTCCTGACAGCGGCTCTCGACAAGGCCGCTGAGGAGAAGAGCGACTATGTGTTCCTTCCCGGCGATCTGACCCTCAACGGCGAGCTGGCGGGTCACAAGGCTCTTGCCGCAAAGCTCGAAGCCTTTGAAAAGGAGAGCGGAATACAGGTCATCGTTGTAAACGGCAACCACGATGTCAACAACTATAACGGCGTTACATTCAAAAACGGCGTCAAAGAGTCCGGCGAAGTCACCTCTCCCGAGGCGTTCCGCGAGATCTATAAGAATCTCGGACGCGACCTTGTGACGGACGAAAAAGAAGATGTCTTCACCCCCACCACAGGTCAGGCGGGTCAGCTCTCCTATGCTATAAGCCTCAAGGGCGGCTACAGACTCATCGTCATGGATACCAACAAGTATTCGTCCGATGTCACCGCCAAGGGCGACGATGTTCAGGAGACTGCGGGCAGCATCACCCCCGAGCTCATGCAGTGGGCTCTCAAGCAGTGCGAAAAGGCGAAGAAAAATGGCGAGACTATCATCGGCATGGCTCACCACAACTTCGTTCCCCACATGACCATCGAGCCCGAAATATTCTTTGCTTTCGTGCTCGACGATTGGATGGAGTGCACCGAGACTCTCGCAGACGCGGGTATGCATTTCACCTTCAGCGGACATCTCCATACCCCCGATATCGCCTCCCATGTCAGCGACAACGGCGAGACCCTCTATGATATCGAGACAACCTCTCTCACGGCTTTCCCGAACAAGTTCAGAACCGTGACCTTTGACAATACCACAGACGGCAAGACCGTTTGCGACGTCAAGTCCCACGACATTGACGAGGACGGACCCATTGTTGTAAACTTCCCCAACGGCACTTCAAAGACCTATGCCCAGCCCTATAAGGACAGCTTCTCGTTCTTCAAGACCTATGGCCCCGGCGATCTCCACAACTTCGCCATGACCATGATCGACAATGCCCTTTCCGGCATCTTCGAGGACATTCAGGAGGCCGGCGGGCTCTATGCATATCTCGAGGCTTCGGGAATCGACCTTGAGAAGATAATTATCGACGCGCTCGGCACGAACGGCTTCGAGGTCGGCAGCGTTGAGATATTTACGGTCAGCAGCAACATTATGAGCTTCATCAAGGATCTGTGCGCGCAGGTCGACGAGGCTTATATCAATAACCCCGACCATGTTATGGAGGTCATTGACGGCGTAGTCACAAAGGCTCTCAACTATCAGGTCTCCGATTATAAATGCACAAAGTTCTATGAGGCTATGGGCATGGAGAGCAAGAACGAGAAGGGCACCTTTGAGGATGCCGCTTACACCGTTCTTTACACTCTTTACAACGCCAACGAGGATATCAGCGACGACAAGTTCATGAACGATGTTCTCGACTACTTTGAGAACAGAGACGGCGCCAAGGAGTTTTTGAACTTCCTTATCGACACCCTGCTTGACGACGTTATCGAGGGTGAGATCCTCTCCACCCTCAAGTTCAACCCCGGCAAGCTCTTCCCCGCCGGCTCTGTCACCAGCCCCATAGGCGTTGTGACAGATATCATCATGCAGATTATCTTCCGCGGCAACCCGAGCTATGAGAACGTTATCTACAGTGTGCTCAACCTCCTGCCCGAGAAGTACAGCAGTCTGCGCAATATACTCAACACCGTCGTTATGGATGAGTATATGACCCAGAGCCAGTATGACAGCATCGGCTACACTGTCGGCAGAATGCTTCGCAGCCTCGTTGAGGATACGAATCCTGCCGAGAAGTCCGACCTCGATGTGACTCTCGTCTATGACGGTCCCGTCGAGCCCGAGGTCACGCAGGACAATATGCGCCTGCCCTCGAATATAGGCACAACTTTCACCGGCGACGCATCGACCGAGAGAAGCATCAACTGGTATACAAAGTACAGCCTCAAAAATTCCGACATTCAGATAGCAGAGTATTCGGAGAACCCGACCTTCACCGATAAGCTTCCCAAGGGAGTCAAGGTCAGCACGGCCTCCGAGCTCGTCAAGAGGGAGTATCCCGGCGTCGATCTCGGCATTATCGGCTTCATCTCCTACGGCATCAATGTCAACCGCCACACCGCGACCATAACCGGTCTCAAGCCCGGCACGAAGTATTGCTACAGAGTCGGCGATGCAAAGTACGGCTGGTGGAGCGGTACGGGTATAATCGAGACTGCGGACAATTCCGATTCCTTCACCTTCTTCCATGTCAGCGACGAGCAGTCGCAGAACGCTGTTCAGTACGGCACATGGGGCAAGGTAGTCGATACCGCGCTCAAGATGTTCCCCGAGGGCAAGTTCTTTGCCAGCGCGGGCGACCAGGTAGATTATACCAAGCACTTCAAGCAGTGGCAGTGGTTCTTCAATGCCTCTGAGAATATCAAGAGCACCGCTATCATGCCCGCAGCGGGCAACCACGAGAAGAGCGGATATATGCTCGACCAGAACTTTGTCCTGCCCAAGACAGTCGATCAGGACAGAGAGAGCGGCGTGTTCTATTCCTATGATTACAACAACGCTCACTTCATCGTCCTCAACACCAACAATCTCAGCGACTCCAAGGCACTCAGCGACGATCAGCTCGCATGGCTCAAGGCGGACGCCGCGGCGAGCAATGCCCAGTGGAAGATAGTCGTCCTCCATAAGGCACTCTATTCCAACGGCTCGCACTATGACGACAAGGATGTCAAGGCTATGCGTAAGCAGCTCTGCGGACTCATGCCCGACCTCGGCATCGACATCGTCCTCCAGGGTCACGACCATGTCTACCTGCGCACCGATGTCATGGACAACAATAAAGTTGTCAAGGCTGAGGAGCAGAAGATAACCTTCGGCGGCAGAGAGTACACCGCAAAGCTCAATCCCGAGGGCACCGTCTATGTCATCAGCGCATGCGCGGGTGTCAAGGACTACCAGACCAAGGATGTCAAGGATACCGACAAGCTCTTCCCGAGAGCCGAGGCTATCTACGATGCCCACAGCGCTGTGTTCTCTGCGATTACTATTGACGGCAGCAAGCTCTATTTCGACGCTTATATGCTCGACAATGAGGCAAAGGACGGCGCAACGAGAATCGACTCCTTCGCGCTCTCGAAGTCAGAGAAGGAAGAGCCCGAGAATCCCGAAAAGCCCGAAAAGCCCGAGAAGCCCGGTCTTCCCGACCTGCCCGAGCTTCCCGAAATCCCCGGTCTGCCCCATTGGCCCGGAAAGCCCGAGAAGCCGGAAGAGCCCTCAGACCCGTCGAATCCGAGCGAGCCGCTCGATCCCTCCGATCCCGCGAGCCCGATAGTCCCCTCGACGAAGCCCGAGACAAATAAGCCCGAGGGCGACAGCAAAGTGCCGAACACCGGTGCGGCGGCTCCCGTAATGCTCATTGCATTCGCAGGCGCGGCATTCGTTATCGGCTGCTCTGCAAAGAGGAAAAAAGAGGACTGATAACAGCTCTCTGATATAAAACTATAAAGACGCCCGGAGAGTTCAGACGCTCTTCGGGCGTTTCTCTATAGATTTTCACGCGCGTTTCTGCTACAATAAATTCAAAAATCACCGGAGACGATATTATGTTCAGACCTGTTCGCAGAATTAAAAACGCTCTCGGCGAAGAAGCGACAAAAGAAATTTTGCGCTCCGCCCGCCGCGGAGTTCTCGCAGTCACCGGCGACGGCGGATATCCTTACGCGATACCGATAAACTATCTCTATGACGAAGAGGCGGAAAAGATATATTTCCACGGCGCAAAAGCGGGTCACAAGGCGGACTCGATAAATAAATGCGATAAAGTGTGCTTCACGGCTTACGGGGATGAGATTATCCGTGAAGAGGTATGGGCGCCGTTCATGCGCAGCGCCGTCGTGTTCGGCAGGTGCCGCGTCATTGAAGACCGCGCTCAGACGCTGATTTTGGTCAAACGCCTCGCGATGAAATATTATCCCGACGAGCGCCTTGCGGATGAGGAAATCGCCGCTTCGGGAAAGGCTGTGCGGATGTATGAAATAGATATAGAGCACATGAGCGGCAAGGAAATTCAGGAGCGATGATTTTTTATACAAAGAAAGCGGCGAAAATTTTTGTACTTTAGTACACTTTTTTGTCGTTTATCGCTTGACTATTACCGATATAAAAAGTATAATAAAGAAGCTAATGCAAATAAATTGGAGGTAAACAAAATGAAGGTATTTATGATTGGCGGCACCGGCCTTCTCGGCAGCGCCGCAGCACGTATTTTCATTGACAGAGGCCACAGCGTCAAGTCCGTTGCTCTTCCGCCCCTTCCCGAAGGAGCTCCCATCCCCGAGGAGATGGAGATCGTAATGTGCAATATTTACGAGAAGACCGACGATGAGATCAGAGAGCTTATGGCCGGCTGCGACTGCTTCGTTTTCGCCGCAGGCGTCGACGAGAGAGTCGAATTCCCCGCACCCGTTTACGATGCTTACTACAAGTACAACATCGCTCCCCTCAAGAGACTTCTTCCCATCTGCAAGGAGCTCGGTTATAAGAAGGCCGTTATCCTCGGCTCTTACTTCTCCTACCTTGCCAAAGAGCGTCCGGATATGAAGCTCTGCGAGAAGCACCCCTATATCAGAAGCCGTATCGACCAGGAGAACGTCGCTTTCTCCTATGCCGATGACAACTTCGATGTTGCCGTTCTCGAGCTGCCCTACATCTTCGGCACTCAGCCCGGCAGAAAGCCCGTTTGGGTTATCCTTATCGAGCAGATAAAGAGAATGGACAAGCTTCCCTTCACCATGTATCCCAGAGGAGGTACAGCTATGCTTACCGTCCGTCAGGTCGGTGAGTCCATCGTCGGCGCGGCTGAGCGCAGCACCGGTGCAAAGGCATGGCCCATCAGCTGCTACAACATGAAGTGGGCTCCGTTCCTCAAGATAGTCTACGCCGCAAGAGGCATGGGCGATAACAGAAAGATCATCGGCATCCCGCCGTGGATGATGAGAATGGGACTCAAGGGCGTCGTCAAGGAGTATGCCGAGAAGGGCATCGACAGCGGTATCAATCCCATGGGTCTTCCGGATATCATGGATCTCGATCTCTTCATGCCCACCGATTATGCTTACAAAGAGCTCGGTGTTACTGAGGACGACATCAAGGCTGCTATCACCGATTCTATCAAGGTCAGCGTTGCTTCCTATGAAGGCAAGGTTAAGCTCCTTGAAATGAAGGGCGAATAATCAAAACATACACTCATTTTCGGCGGAACTTTTATGTTCCGCCGAAATAGTGCTTTTTAGAAGCTTTTATATTCCTGCCGTATTTGGCGGCGGCGCGGTCGTTTGACGGGGGTTTTTTCGTCAGGACGCACAAAGATGCGCTCTTGTTTTTGTGCGCGCTGACGGAAAAACGACCATCCGCAGACCGCTTTCAACTTTTATCATCACAAATTTTTCAGGAATGGGTGAATTCTTTTGGCAAAGAGAGAAGACGTAAGAAATATAGCCATAATAGCGCACGTCGACCACGGCAAGACTACCCTCGTCGACGAGATGCTTAAGCAGAGCGGCATATTCAGAGCCAATGAGCAGGTTCAGGACAGGGTCATGGACTCCAACGACCTTGAGCGGGAGCGCGGAATAACAATACTTTCAAAGAATACCGCCGTCCATTATAACGGCGTGAAAATCAATATCGTTGACACTCCCGGCCATGCCGATTTCGGCGGCGAGGTCGAGCGTATACTCATGATGGTCGACGGCGTGCTTCTGCTCGTCGATGCGTTCGAGGGCTGCATGCCCCAGACACGCTTTGTCCTCAAGAAGGCTCTTGCGCTCAAGAAGAAAGTACTCGTTGTTATCAATAAGGTCGACAGACCCAACGCGCGCCCCGCAGAAGTTGTTGACGAGGTCATTGATCTGTTCATCGACCTCGGCGCCGAGGAGGATCAGCTCGACTTCCCCGTTGTCTACGCTTCGGCAAGAGACGGCTATTCCTCGCTCGATCCCAATGTCCGCTCGGGCGATATGCGCCCGCTGCTCGACTCAATTCTCGAGCATATCGAAGCACCCGATGGCGACGTCGATGCCCCGCTTCAGATACTCTTCACGAGCCTTGACTACGATGATTATATCGGCAGAATCGGTGTCGGCAGAGTCGAGCGCGGCAGAGTGACTAAGAACGAGCCGATAGTGCTCTGCAAAACGGACGGCACTCAGGAGAATGTCAGGGTGTCGCGCCTCTATCAGTTTGAGGGACTCTCGCGTGTCGAGGTCGATTCCGCCGCCGCGGGCGATATCGTCTGCATCTCCGGTATCAGCGACATAAATATCGGCGAGACCGCCTGTTCTCCGGACTGCATCGAGCCGATGCCTTTCATAAAAATAGACGAGCCCACAATATCCATGAACTTCATGGTCAACGACAGCCCGTTCGCGGGCCGCGAGGGCAAGTTCGTTACTTCGAGAAATATCAGAGACCGCCTGTTCAAGGAGGTCGAGACGAACGTCAGCATGCGCGTTGAAGAGACTGATTCTACCGATACTTTCAAAGTCTCCGGCCGCGGCGAGCTGCATCTGTCAATTCTCATTGAGACCATGCGCCGTCAGGGCTACGAGTTCCAGGTTTCGCGCCCGAAGGTCATTCTCAAAGAGATAAACGGCAAGACCTGCGAGCCTATGGAGCTGCTCATAGTCGAAGTTCCCGAGCAGTATGTCGGCGCTGTTATAGAGAAGCTCGGCTCCCGCAAGGGCGAGCTTGTCAACATGGGCACGCGCGACGGCGGCGCAACTCATCTTGAGTTCCGCATCCCGTCGAGAGGACTCATCGGCTACCGCGCCGAGTTCCTCACAGACACCAACGGCAACGGTATCATGAACCAGGTGTTCGACGGCTACGAGCCCTACAAAGGCGAGATAGTCACCCGCGAGCGCGGCTCTATAGTCGTTCACGAGACCGGCGTGAGCACCGCATACGGTCTGTTCAACACTCAGGACAGAGGCAGGCTGTTCATCCCTGCGGGCGTCGAGGTCTACGAGGGTATGATAGTCGGCGAATGTGCCAAGAATGAGGATATAGTCTGCAACATCTGCAAGAGCAAGCATCTGACCAACACCCGTGCATCGGGCTCCGACGACGCGCTGCGCCTCGTGCCCTATACGGAGATGAGCCTCGAGCAGTGCATGGAATTCATAAAGGACGACGAACTGCTTGAAGTTACGCCCAAGTCGCTCAGACTCAGAAAGCGTATTCTTTCGAAAGAAAAGAGACTCAAGCAGCAGTTCAGAGGCAAGTAATCTGAAAGGGGAGACAGGAATGACACAGCGCCGATCGGTTGCTCTGGGCAGCTTTGACGGACTCCATCGGGGTCACAGGGCTGTGCTCGACCTCGCTCTCTCGTTTGAAAAAGATGGCTTCGATCCGTGCGCCCTCGTCTTTGACGAGCACCCGCTGAAAGTTGTCGGTGCTGGAGCTCCCCCGGAGCTGATGACCCCGCAGGCGCGCGACGAAATGCTCGAAAGCCTCGGTATAACCGTCAAAAAGATATCGTTCGGGCGCATCGCCGATATGTCGGCGGAGCAGTTCGTCAACGATATTTTAATCGGCGAGCTGAACGCAGGTGCTGTCTGCTGCGGATATAATTACCGCTTCGCAAAGAGCGCCGCCGCGGATTCCCGCGACCTCGAAGAGCTCTGCAAGTCGCGCGGAATTTTGTGCGCCGTGGCGGAGCGCACCGACTATAACGGTGCGGCGATAAGCTCGACGAGGATAAGAAACGCGCTTGCCGAGGGCAATATCGAAGACGCAAACGCCATGCTCGGGCGCGAATTTTCCTATAAATTCACCGTCGTCAGCGGCGACAGGCGCGGCAGGTTGATAGGCGCGCCGACGATAAATCAGCATTTCCCCGAGGGCTTCATCGTCCCGAAGTTCGGCGTATATGCTTCGGCAGTGCCGATAGACGGAGAACTGCACGCTGCGGTCACGAACATCGGACGCCGCCCGTCGTTCACCTGCGACGATCTGCGCAGCGAGACCTGTATAACCGACTTCTCCGGCGACCTCTACGGAAAAAATGTCGAAGTAAAATTGCTCAGATATATCCGCCCCGAAAGGGTCTTTGATTCGCTCGATTCGCTCGGCGACCAGATAGCCGCCGACGCGCAGACGGCGAAAGAGATTTTTAACAGCATAGAAAAATAATAACCGCAGCCGCCCGAGGATTGATCCCTGGGCGGCTGTTTTTCGATATTGGCTCCCCTGTAAGAGAACCGGCGCGGAATGAGCCGAGACTGAGTGGCTTGTTTCGCTTCGCTCAAAGTAATAAGTAAAAGTGAATAGTGAAAAAGTGCGCAATGCGGGCAGATATAATCGCCCGCGAAATCTGTACAATTTTATTGGCGCGGAATTTGTAGGGTGCGGCGACTCGACGCACCGATGCCGCGAAAGCGGCACGAAATCTTTATAAACATTTATCCTACCACATAGTGACGAATATCATAACCCGCGAAATTCGCACGGATTTATTGGTACACAGCCCCGCATCCAAAATTCAATATGGAAAACGCCTGCGCGGCATGATATAATCGATATGTAAAAGCATTTTGACACGGAAAATGCGCGGAAGTAAAACGCTTTTGATAGACACACGACTGTTTTTTGCGTAAACTGAAAGCGAAAAAAGGAGGCGCGGCAGATGGATATCGGAAAGAAGCTCAGGGACGCGAGAAATGCTGCGGGACTGACTCAGGAAAGTGCGGCGGAGTCGCTCGGCGTGAGCCGCCAGACCGTATCGAATTGGGAGACGGGCAAGACCTATCCCGATATAGTGAGCGTCATAAGAATGAGCGGCCTCTATTCCGTCAGCCTCGACTGCCTGCTGAAGGAGGAAAAAACCGTGTCAAACGATCTCAACTATCTCAACTATCTCGAAGAGAGCACAAACGTCGTCAAGAGCCGCCGCAGACTCGGAAAGCTCGTGCTCGTTGCCGCATATCTCGTCATATGGGCGGTGTCGGTCGCGTTTTTCTGGCTCGCCGTCCCCGGGTCGGACGCGGGCGCGTACGCCGTGCTCGTTATATGGGGCGCAATCCCGCTGACCACATTCGTCATCTCGCTGATCATAGGCGCAAACGGCTATTGGGGCAGAAGAAAATGGTGGGCGGTGCCTATCCTCGCTCTTATGTACACTCTCATTCCGTTTCTGACCTTCACCCTCGCCAACGCCGCTTCAACGGGCGTTTCCGCAGGCGATGTAGCGGTGAACCTCGACGATTTAATCACCCTGCCCATAGGTGCGGTCGTCTCCGCCGCCGGTCTTGCGATTGGCACTGGCATAGAGAAGCTTCGGGAGAGAAAGCTTAAAAGAAAGAATAATATCCTGACACAAGAGAGCACAAAAAGTCAGGAATAAAAAATTCCTTCGCTATATAATGTTCTTGCACAGGGAGGGAAAGCATGGACTGGATAACAGGGATAAGCAAAGCGATAGACTATATTGAGGAGCACATCACGGAGCCTACGGATTACGCGCGGGCGGCGAAAGAGGCCTGTTCGTCGTCGTTTAATTTTCAGCGCGTGTTCGCTCTGCTGTGCGGCTATACGCTCGGCGACTATGTGCGTATGCGGCGGCTCACCCTCGCAGGGGAGGAGCTGCTCTCGCCGGAGCTCGTTTGGGCTCCGGTTCTTTTTATCTTGAGGAAAGGCGGAAAGAATGTTATACTTATTGAAGAAAGCAATATTGAAAGGAAAACGCTATGAGAAGATTTTTGAAATTTTTTGCCCGTCTCTCAGCTCTTTTGCTCGGGCTTTCGCTGTGTATCTCGCCGCTCGGGGGATTTGCAGCCTATGATTTTGAATATGAGCAGGCGGTCGGCAATCCGCTCAAAGGCTTCATGCCGTTTTATAAACAGGGCGGAGCCGCCGACAGCGTGCCTTACAGTATGGAGTGGTTCTATGTTCCGCTCTCCGCGCTCATGTCCGACAGCGGCGAATACACTATCCGCGAGGGGCTTGAGCCGTATCTTGAAGAGATATCGGCGCGCGGGAATCAGGCGGTTTTCAGAGTCTATCTCGACTATCCCGGATCGGGTATCGGCGAAAAAGCCGTGCCGCAGTTCATCTGGGATATGGGTATAAAAAAAGAGCACTACGACGAATACGGCGGAGGCTGGTGCCCCGACTATTCGGACGGCAGGCTCATTGATATCCTCTGCGATTTTGTGCGCGAGCTGGCGTGTGAATACGACGGCGACCGCCGCATAGCCTATATCACAACGGGGCTTCTCGGCCACTGGGGCGAGTGGCATGTCTGCCTGCCGGAGCTCGAAGCTTCAAAAGAGCAGAAAGCAAAAATTATCTCCGCATTTGCGGAAAATTTCAAGACTACGCGCATTCTGACCCGCTATCCCGGGACTCCCGGCACGACGCGCGGCGGAAATGTCGGCTTCCACGACGATTCTTTCACCCACTCGACACTCTACGGCGAGAGCTGGTATTTTATGTCCAAGATGAAAAAGGCGCATCAGACCGGGGCCTGGAAAAATCAGCCGATCGGCGGCGAGTTCCGCCCGGAGGGGCAGTCGGCGTTCTTGTCCGGCACGCCGCTCGACGGATATCAGGACTACTCCGAGTGCGTCAATGTGACCCACTGCTCGTGGCTGATGATGGCGGGCGCGTTTGAAGAAAATCTCGGCGCGGACGAAATCGAGCGCGCCAAAACAGCTTCGGCGGCTCTCGGCTATGATTTTACTGTCACAGACGCGAGAGTGATGAAAATTTTCGGCAAAACCTATGCTTTTGTCACGATAAAAAATACGGGCGTCGCCCCGATATACTATGATCTCGGCGTGTCTTTCGGCATCGGAAACGAGAAAAATGCGCAGTGGACTAAAGCGGAAAATCAAAAGCTCTGCCGCCTTATGCCCGGAAAGAGCGCAGTATTCTCGGCGCAGATAAGCATAGACGACGGGCAGTCGCTCTTTGTCCGCATAGAAACGCCGCTCGAAAACGGCAAGCCGATACGCTTCTCCAACTCGTCCGAGCTGCAGCGCGCCGACGGGTCGCTCGAGCTCGGGAACATGATGAGGTTTTGATATGGAGAAAAAATACAAGGTCTTTTATCAGGGCTCGCTCTATGGCCACTTCGGTCGCGACCGCGCGGGAAAGGAAATCGAAATCAATAAAAGCTTTCTTTGGGGAGACGAAAGCTGGCTCGTGCCGTCTGTCTATGTTTGCGGCAAGGGACTTGTTGCAGATATGTTCAAGAAAGTGAGCGTTGACAGATTTCGTGAGTTTATAGAAAAATTCGGACTCGATGAAAACAGCGATTGTGACGGCTTTTCAGACGAACAGCAGGCTGAAATAGAAGCTGAAAATCCGCTGAACAGCGATATCTTCGCCTCAATTCAGTTCGGCGGCAGAAAAAGCGACATGGAGTTTTCAAGCTCAGACTGCTGGAATCCGCTTTTCCCCGACAGCGGTGATGCGGCGAAAGCTCTGCTCGACAGATACGGGCTCGATAAATCTTTTTGCTGGCTTGCAGTGAGGATGAGTATCCCGTGGCGCGGCAGAAAACCGAAAAAATCAGATTCCCTGACCCTGCAACTTCGCGCGGAAAAGATACCCGTCCCGGGAGCGCATTTCAAGGCGAATCGCCCCGGCGACAAGACAGAATTTATAAATCCCGTGACCGGAAAAAAGCATACGCTGACGGTTACGGCTGTCGAACAGCAGAAGTTTTCAAAGCTGCGGCATATCGGCGAAAAAGAACCGCCGCTGTGTACAATAATGAATTATGACATCTCACCGAAAATTCCGAGGGATGAGATATCCGTGAATGACCGCTCGGAGCCGGAAAAACCGCGCGGGATTATCGCTCCATGCGGCAAAGCGGCGTCGGCAATAGGCATTATCGGCGGCGCGGACGGACCGACCGTCATCGTCACATCATCGGCGAGCGGGCGAACTGCTTGCTCGTCACTGTATTATGAGCCAGAATATGAGCCGGATTGGTGCATGGTGTTTTATAAGAAGCCGAAAGATGATATTGAATTTGAACTGATATAAAAAAACGGGACTGCTATCCGCAGTCCCGTTAAGTTTATTCCGCAAGCGAGTCCATATAGTTTTTGTAGTGGGCAAAGACTATGCCCGGCTCCTGAAGGTCGGGGTTCCAGCGCTTGACCCACTCGAGGGAGAAGAAGCCGTCGAAGCCGGCTCTGTCGAGCAGGGTTACTGCATCCGCAACGGGCACATCGCCGTAGCCCATCATGCGGTATTCGACCCTTGAGCCGCGCATGACGGAGTCCTTCAAATGGACGTGCTTTATATAGGTGCCCAGCGCCGCAAAGGTCTCGATCGGGCTCTCGCTGCCGAAACGCACCGTGTGGTGGACATCCCAGAGCACGCCGCAGTTGTCGCTTCCGGCTCTGTCGAGAAAGGCGAGCATGGCCTTTGAGCTCGAAAGGTCGCCGTTGGTCTCTATCAGAGGAGTGACGCCTCTCTTCGCGCCGTACTCGCACAGCTGGCGGTAGAGCCCCGCGCCGAGCGTGAAATCGCCGACGGTGATGTGCGGCTCACCCGTGCCCATGACACGGATATATTTTACTCCGAGCTTTCTCGCAAGGTCAATGTAGCCGCACGCCTCGAGGAACGAGTCCTGCGCCCTGTCGCGCACGGCGAGCGTTGCGCCCGAGGTCAGAGAGGGAATGACAAGCCCAGTCTGAGCGATTTTTTCTTTCGTTTGCTCGATTTCGGCGTCCGAAAACTCGGGGATTTCAAGCGCGTTTATCTTGTCGCCTATACCCCTTATCTCCACGCCGCCGAAGCCTAAATCCTTAGCAGTCGCAACTATTTCTTTCAGCGTCCAGCGCGGACAGCCGAGGGTTGAAAATGATAGTTTCATCGTAACAGATCCTTTCGTAATATTCTTTTACGCAGTTTCTATTGAGTCGTCGCTCTGAAGTGAATATTTTTCGACCGCCATGTCGCGCAGAACGAATTTCTGGATTTTTCCGCTCGCGGTCATCGGGAATTCGTCCATTATCCAGACATATTTCGGGATCTTGAAGAACGCGACATTCTCCTTGTAGTAAGCCTTGATCTCATCTTCGGTCATATCCTCACCCTCTTTGAGGATGACGCAGGCGCAGACCTCCTCGCCGTACTTCTTGCTCGGCACGCCTATGACCTGAACATCCTTGACGCGGTCATTATGATAGAGGCACTCCTCGAGCTCCTTGGGATAGATGTTCTCGCCGCCGCGGATTATCATATCCTTGAGCCTGCCGGTGACCTTGTAGTAGCCGTTCTCGTCGCAGACCGCGAGGTCGCCGAAGTGGAGCCAGCCGTCCTTGTCTATCGCCTGAGCCGTGGCCTCGGGCATCTTGTAGTAGCCCTTCATTATGTTGTAGCCGCGCGCGCAGAATTCGCCTATCTCGCCTGCGGGCAGAGTCTCGCCCGTGTTCGGGTCAACTATCTTGCACTCGACTCCCGGGAACGCCTTGCCGACCGTCGCGCAGCGCGTCTCAAGGGAATCCTCCGTCGTTGTCATCGTGCAGCCGGGCGCCGCCTCGGTCTGACCGAAAACGATGACGATATCGTGCATGTTCATCTTCTCGCTGACATCGTACATAGTCTTTATCGGGCAGGGCGAGCCCGCCATGATGCCGGTTCGCATATGCGAAAAATCATATTTGTCGAAGTCCGGGTGCTCGAGCATAGCGATGAACATCGTCGGCACGCCGTGGACTGCGGTGCAGTGCTTTGTCACGAGCGCGTCCATGACCTTTTTGGCGTTGAACATATCAATCGGCACAAAGGGCGTTCCGTGGGATATGCAGGACATGAGCGCGAGCACCATGCCGAAGCAGTGGAAGAACGGAACGGTGATGCACAGTCTGTCCTCATGGGTGAACTTCATGCCGTCGCCTATCGTCTGGCCGTTGTTGAGAATGTTGTAGTGGGTGAGCATAACGCCCTTGGGGAAGCCGGTCGTGCCGGAGGTGTACTGGATATTGACGACCTCGTGGCAGTCGCACGAGTCGCGCACCGCCTCGAACTCCTCAACGGGGGTTTTCTCGGCGAGAGTATAGAGATCTTTCCAGTCGACCATGCCCGCCGGGCACTCACCCTCGCCCGCGTAGATAACGCTCTTTAAAAGCGGCAGTCTGCGGCTCTTGAGCTTGCCGGGCTCGCAGGATTCAAGCTCCGGGCACAGCTCGTTTATTATATCGATATAGCTCGTGCCCTTGTAGCCGTCAATGAGGACAATCGCCTCGGAGTCGGACTGCTTGAGCTGATAATCGAGCTCGAAAACTTTATAGCTGGTGTTGACGGTAACAAGAATACCGCCCATTTTTGCACTTCCGAAAAAGGTTAGCAGCCATGCGGGCACGTTTGTGCCCCAGATGGAAATGTGTGAACCCTTTTTAAGGCCTAGTGCCATGAAGCCTCTGGCTATCGTCTCACACTCGTCGTTGAACTCTTTCCATGTTCTGGAGTAGTCCCTGTCAGTGTAGTCGATCATGTTGTCGTCCGGGTACTTTGCCGCCATATCGGCGATCTGCTGACCCAGAGTCTTTTCAAGAAACTTCTGCTGCATTGAAATCGATCCTTTCTTCAAAAATTCGGCTCGTGCCGTTAAGTATATTTCAACCGCTCAAGCGGCGATTGGCTCAATAGGTGTGGTCGCAGATTTCGTTTATCTTGTCGCGCAGGGCAATAAAATCCTCGAACGCTGCGGGCTTTTGATTGGGGTTGCGAAGCAGCGCCGCCGGATGGAAAGTACCCATATAGAGTATACCGTTGCGGTCATAGAAAAGTCCGTGCTCTTTTGTGACGCGAAAGTCCTTCGAGATATATCTCTGGGCGGATATCCTGCCCACGCAGACGATTATCTTCGGGTGCATCAGGGCTATCTGGCTGTCGAGCCATGCGGAGCACGCCTCCTGCTCCTCGGGCAGGGGATCGCGGTTCTGCGGTGGGCGACACTTGACGGTGTTCGCGATATAGATATTCCTGTCCCTGAACAGGTCAACGGTCGCCATTAACTTGTCGAGCAGCTGACCGCTGCGCCCGACGAACGGCTCGCCTTTGAGATCCTCCTGCTGACCGGGTCCTTCGCCGATAAACATGACCTCCGCGTTCTCTTTGCCGACGCCGAAAACAACATTCGTGCGCGTCTGGCACAGACCGCACTTGCGGCAGTTCAGGCACTCCTGCCTGAGCTCCTCCCAGGTAGACATTGGCAAGCCTCCGTTTCATGTGATTATTTAGTAATTATAGCGTAGATTGTGCGGAATTAATATTTATACGGGAATAATTCTTCTTTTAAAGCCAAACAAGTATAAATTTTTTCTTTCGCATTGCAACATCCCGCGCAGATTTGTGGAAAAAATCGCAGGCGAAAAGCAGCGATTCACCTCAAATTGGGAGCTGAAAACCACGGGCTCTCGGCAGTAGACGCCGATAATTTCTCAAAAAATGCAAAAAATTCACAAATTCATGCTATACTGACCGTCGGGAGGGATGTCCGATGACTGCAAAAAAGAAAAAGCCGATAATCGCCCTCGCGGTTGTCTCGGCTCTGCTTACGGCGTTGATTCTTTGGATAATTTGGGGCAACACGGCGCTGCAGCTCAACAAATACACGGTTTCGAGCGAGCGGCTGCCCCGAGCGTTTGACGGCTGCAAAATCGCGCATATTTCGGATCTGCACAACACCGAAATCGGCAAAAACAATGAAACTCTTCTTAATATGCTGAGAGAGGCGAAGCCCGATATTATTGCTATAACGGGAGATTTGATAGATTCCCGAAAAACCGACGTTGCCGCGGCACTGAACTTTGCGGGCGAAGCGGTCAAAATCGCACCCTGCTACTATGTCACCGGCAATCACGAGGCGAGGGTATCGGAATATGACGCTTTAAAGACCGGTTTAATAAAGCTCGGTGTAACCGTGCTCGAAAACGAAAAGACGGAAGTGGAGAGAGATGGTGAAAAAATCACTCTTATCGGCGTAAAGGACCCGAGCTTCAGCTCCGACTACTTATTCCATGACGAAGAGGCGATAATGGAGTCGCAGCTGAAAGCGCTTGTTGACAAGGATGACGGCTTTACTTTATTGCTTTCCCACCGACCGGAGCTGTTTGAGGTTTACGTAACCTGCAATGCGGATCTTGTCCTAAGCGGCCATGCGCACGGCGGTCAGTTCCGCCTGCCGTTTATAGGCGGTCTGGCGGCTCCGAATCAGGGGCTGTTTCCGAAATATGACGCGGGACTGTTTTCCGAGGGAAAAACGAAAATGATTGTCAGCCGCGGCATAGGCAACAGCATTTTCCCGTTTCGCGTCAACAACAGGCCGGAGATTATTTTAATAGAATTGCAGACGGACGGAGCTTGACTTTGTCCGTTTTTTTGCCGAGCTTTTTGCAGAGCACGACAACCCGCCGCGCAATCGGCTCGATTTTGTGGCAAAACAGCCGCAGCAATAAATCTGCTGCGGCTGCCGTTCTCGCTTATTGCCTTTTTATTTCTTTCCGCGTCTTTTTCTCTTCGGCGCGGAACCTCCCGAACAGAGAATATAATCGGGCTTGAAGAAGATGCGGACTATTTTCGGGTTCAGCGTGTCCGCGTGCCGACCGGCACAGATGCTTCCCGGTATGATGCTCAGCAGGAAGAGCATGAGCGCCGAGAAAAGCGCGATGATTTTCGAGCGCTCCTCTTTTGTGTGGCGTGCGCGGACTTCGCACTCCTTCTCCTGCGTTACGAACATCTCGTTCGCTGCGCCCCGGGCGTAATATACTCTGTAATAGTCGGGGTCGTATCTCGGGCTGACCGACTGATAGCCGAGCTTCAAAACGCCGCCGTTTTTGTATTTTGCAAGAAAAGCGTCCACATCGGGGAGCACTTCGTCGTAGTGGGCTATTTTGTAGTCCATGTCGCCGCCGGTGCGTAGCCACAGCTCGTCGCCATATACCTCACAGCTGTTGAACGCGACGGTGGAATAACGAAGATCGGTTTTCGGCGTCTGCGGACTGAACTCAACGAACAGCATTATACCGAAAAGCAGAGCGGCGCCGATCGCAATTATTATGTAAACCGCGATGAATTCGCCGGGATTTGCGATGTTGCCGTTGAACAGATCTTTCTTTTTTGCCGCCCGGAGCAGCGGAATGTTTTTATGTTTCAGCTCGCGGTGACGCTTGAGAGCAAATTCGATAAATTCCTTTTTGCCGACCGCCATGCGGTCAATAGCGATTTTTTTGTCGCCGATATATATCTTGACATCCGTGTTTCTGCCATAGCCCATTATTCCGCTTATGTCGCCGTAGTTATAGGTGCGCTTGACTCCCCAGAGGTTGCTGCTGACGAATTTGTCGGCGCTGTAATATATCCGTTGGTTGAAATATCCGATGATGAGAAAAATCCCGAGCAGGGCTAAAATCGAAAATATTACGGCGGGGATTATCTCTTTAAACCGCAGAGAAAAATATATACCAACGCCCATCGCGATAACGTCGAATATCCCGACACCGAGAAATACCTTCGGCATCGTGACGCGGCCGGGCTTTGAATTTTCGCTCTCCGCGATAGCCATTATCGATTGCACAGCGGCTCTTGAGTTGTAAGTAGACATAAAATCCTCCGAATTTTCAGTATGTCTATTGTACACGGCGGGCGCGGATTTTGCAACAGATTTCAGAGCGGGCATAATTTGCCGTCGGCTGTTGACAAATGCGCTGTATTGGATTATAATACTTCAAAAATGAACTGTCTAAATTTGAAGTGAGATGATAGCATGAACATGGGAATAGACTTCCCGAAGAAACTTGCGGCGGCGTATAACGCAGTCTGCAAGCCGCTCTGCCGTGAGCTGAACATACCGCAGACGGCGTTTGATATCCTGATGTTTCTCGCGAACAACCCGGATTACAGCACCGCAGGCGACATAGTCAATGTCAGAAAGATAAAGGCGAATCTCGTCTCCGTCAATGTCGAAAAGCTTGCAAAAGACGGCTATATTGAGCGCACGAATATCGAGGGCGACAGGAGAAAAATACGCCTCTCGCTGACCGAAAAGGCTCAGCCGATAGTCGGGCGCGGAAAGCAGCTCCAACAGTCGTTTTTCGATATGCTGTTTGAAAACACGACGGACGAAATGAAAAAGAACTTCACCGAGACGGTCGGGATTATTGACCGCAATCTCGATGAGATGCTCAAAGGGTGAGAGAAATGAAAATATTTATAACAGTACTTGTAACATTCTTTGCCGGAATGGGCGCGGGACTCGGCACGGGCTTTGCCGGCATGAGCGCGGCGGCGGTCATAAGCCCGATGCTCATAACCTTCCTCGGAATGGATCCGTATATGGCGGTCGGCATCGCGCTCGCCTCAGATGTGCTCGCGAGCGCCGTCTCGGCGTATACATACGGCAAGAAAAAGAACCTCGATATAAAAAACGGACTCATTATGATGGCGACCGTCCTCACGTTCACAGTCGTCGGCAGCTATCTCGCGAGCCTGCTCCCGTCGGCAACGATGGGAAGCTTCTCGGTTATAATGACATTCCTGCTCGGAATAAAATTCATCGTCCGCCCGGTCATGACGACGAAAGAGGCGATGGAAAAAGTCCCGGCGAAAAAGCGTGCGATACAGTCCGTTATCTGCGGAACGATAATCGGTCTTATCTGCGGATTCGTCGGCGCAGGCGGCGGCATGATGATGCTGCTTATCCTCACCACAGTGCTCGGCTATGAGCTGAAAACCGCGGTCGGCACGAGCGTATTTATCATGACTTTTACCGCGCTCACCGGCGCGATATCGCATTTTGCGATAGGCGGAATGCCCGACATGACTGTGCTTATCTTGTGTGTCGTGTTCACGCTCATCTGGGCGCGCATCGCCGCAGTGTTAGCAAACAAAGCTCAGCCCAAGACCCTCAACCGCGCGACCGGCGTCGTCCTCGTCGTGCTCGGGATAGTCGTGTTCGTGTTCTCGCTGATAAAATAATATAAAATCTCCCTCGCGGAATTGCTCTGCGGGGGAGATTCACTCTGCGCATATCTTTCTGTCGGCTGATTTCATGCGCTTGCGGTCATATATTTTGCGGCTTTGCACAACGCGCGTCACGGGCGAAACCCCGTTCCACGACCCGCGCTTTGACGCATGATATTTGCGCCGCTCTTTTTTGCTCTGCTTCGAGAGCGGAACCATCTTTTTCATTTTTATTCTCCTTTCATGGGGGCAAAAAATTTGCCCGGTGTATAAAATTTTCCTTGATTTTTTCTTCGCTTTCTGCTATCTTATAGTATCACTCTTCAAGGAGGTGTTCATATGAACACGAAGTTTTTCCCGGTCATCGACCTCGCGGCAACGGGAAACAATATCCGCCGCCTGCGCATCGAACGCGGGCTGACGGTTCGGGACATCCAGAGCTATTTCGGCTTTGAGGAGCCCCGCGCCGTCTATAAATGGCAGAACGGCGAGAGCCTTCCGACTGTAGATAACCTCTACGCGCTCGGGAATCTCCTCGGCGTGCCCATGGATCAGATACTGGTTCCCGTCAAAAATATCAAAAGTTACAGCGAGCAGCAGGAAGATGCCTGCTGCTCGAGTCATTTCTATGCCCGGCTGTTCCGGATGCGTCAGAAGTCCGATGCGGCATGATCAATTTTGCGGCGCGTCGGAAAAATATTTCCCGAATGCCTGCGAATGAAGCCGGGGCTTCGATGCCGAAAGCGGCAAAAAACAAAGATATTGGGCGCGGCGTGAGTGGGATATAGAGATAGGAGCGCGTTTGCGTCAAAGCGAAAAGCGATTGAGCTTTTGGCGCGGACGGAAGCGAACATCGTTTTAATCAATAAGTAAGTAGTTGAGTTCCGGATTTCCGGGAGTTGACGTGCAGCGTTACAGTTCATCTGCACCTGAACCGATCCTGCGTTCTCTTATCCTGCCGCACCCGGAACAGCCGGGCATAAAGTCAGCGCCTGTTTTCGAGATAATTTTCGAAAGCGTCGGCGAATCCGGAGTTCACATCAAACGGGGGAGTGTAATCGACCGAGGATGTGACCATGCAGATGTCGAGCTTTGCGGACATCTCATCGGCGGCTCTGTCGAGCCTGCCGAGCTCGGCGCGGATGACATTGCGGTCGTAATTTATCGTTGTGACGCGGCGCACGTCGCAGCGGTAGGTGACCTGATTGCCGTCGGTGTTGAAGCGGTAGCCCGTGCCGCCGTTTGCAATGGTCTGCTCTGAGCTGCGGATGCCGTTCATCGTCCTGAAAATCTCGGCGACGGCCTGACGCGCGGAGTTGAGCGCGACCTCGCTGTCCATGTCTATGTCGAGATTGTTCTTCGCCCTGCGTATCGCGGCGGCGAGCGCCGACTTCTCTTCGAGAAGAAATACGAGAAACAGCGCGACATCGGTTATTTTGCCGCAGTATTCGGTCTCGGGAATTTCAACGACCGTCTCGTCGGATGCCTCCGGCATGACCTTGTGGCGCAGATTGGTGTTGGTGACTTTTGTTATGTTCGCCCTGTTGCGGAGAATATTCTCTGCCTCGCACATGAGCGCCTGGATTTTATTCTGATATCTGAATGCTTCTTTGAGATTCATATCTTTCACCTCGCTGTTTGTTATGCCGATATTTTACATCGCGGCGAAGATTTTGTCATTGAACCTGTGGTTCAAAATTATAAAATCGCTTGGCGGATTTATTGACAGAAAAATCTATTTATGTTATAAATTGTATGATTTCATGCGGTGCTGCGCCGCGCAGACAAGGAGAACCCGAATGTATTCGTTTTTGCTTGCACTTATCTATATCGCCTTTATCAGCCTCGGGCTGCCCGATTCGCTTCTCGGCTCGGGCTGGCCGGTCGTGCATCTTGAGCTCGGCGTGCCGATATCGTATATGGGCATCGTATCCATGGCCATATCCGGCGGAACGATTGTGTCGAGCCTGATGTCGGATAGGCTCAACAGAAAACTCGGCACGCGGATAGTCACGGTGATAAGCGTGTTCCTGACGGTCATCGCGCTGTTCGGTTTCTCTTTTTCGAGCCGCTTCTGGATGCTTATTGTTTTCGCCGTGCCTTACGGGCTCGGAGCGGGCGCGATAGACGCAGCGCTCAACAACTATGTCGCCCTGCACTACAAGGCAAAGCACATGAGCTGGCTGCACAGCTTCTGGGGCGTCGGGACGATAGTCAGCCCGTTTATCATGGGCTATGCGCTGACAAACAAGACCTGGAACAGCGGCTGCCGCATAGTCGGCGCGATACAGCTCGCGATAGCGATACTCCTGCTCGTGACCCTACCGGTGTGGAAAGTCAACAAGGCGACGGACGAGACGGAGAAAAAGAGCGTCGGACTCGTCGGCGCGCTGAAAATAAAGGGAGTGCCGTTTCTGCTCACAGGCTTTTTTGCCTACTGCGCAGCAGAAACGACCGCCATGCAGTGGGCGAGCACATATTTCGTTGAAGTAAAGGGCATATCCGCAGAGCGCGCGGCTACATTCGCGTCGCTTTTCTACATAGGAATCACAGTCGGGCGGTTTATAAGCGGCTTTATCACGGATAAGCTCGGCGACCGCAGGATGATAATTATCGGAACGTCCATACTTATATGCGGCGTATGCTGCCTGTTCGTGCCGATGAATTCTTATTTTCTCGCCGCCGCGGCATTCGTTGTGATAGGTCTCGGCTGCGCGCCGATATATCCGTGCATCATTCACTCCACGCCGAACAACTTCGGGGCGGAGAACTCCGGCGCTATAATCGGAATACAGATGGCGAGCGCCTATGTCGGCTCGACATTCATTCCGCCGCTGTTCGGGCTGCTCGGCAATGCTGTAAGCTTTAAGATAATGCCATTCTACCTCATCTTTTTCTTCGTTCTGATGATAACGATGATTGAGCTTACGTTCAGGATAACTGGGAAGAACAAAGTAAAATAAAATCAGCCCCGCTTCGAAAGAAGCGGGGCTTGCGTTAGATATGAAGAGCGGCGCTGTATAGAATGGCAAGAACATTTCTTCGCCGCAAACATTTTACATCTGAAACTCGTCCGCTTTATTTGCTCGTAATGGCAAGTTTCAATGAAAAAACAAAAAGCACTTGCTTTTGCAAGTGCTTTTTCTGGTTGCGGAGGCAGGACTTGAACCTGCGACCTCCGGGTTATGAGCCCGACGAGCTACCAACTGCTCTACTCCGCGATATATTCTGTTCCTCAGTGTGTTATTATATTATACACACTTTTTCAGAAATTGCAAGCCTTTTTGCATAAAAAGTTCGGATTTGCCGAAAAAATCTCCCGCCGTGTGCCTGGCGGGAGGTTTGTACTGCTGCTTTTTGCTTTATTCTGCCTTTTCCTGCTCTGGAGCTTTCTTCTTTTTGAAGATAACGAGCTTGCTGAAGAAGTAGTTGAGGATGACCACGACGACTGCGAGGATTATTTTTGCAGTCATTTCGCCGCTGAGGTCGAAGTTTATCAGCGGAATGTGGAAAACCTTGCTGTCGAAGTGCAGGAAGTTTACGAAGATAATGAGTCCGAGCTCCTCGACGCCGAGGGAGAAGAGTCTTGCCGCGACGAACGACGGAATCTCTTTTGCGAGCACCTTGCCCTCCCAGCTCTTGCTCTCGAAGACGAACAGCTTGTTCGTGACATAGGCGAATGCGACCGCGAATATCCATGCGAGAACGTTCGAGATGTGAACGCCGAGCTGCGAGGATATGAGCTTGTCGAACACCATCGTGAACAGCTTGAACGCGACGAAGTTGACGAGCGTTGTCAGCACGCCGAAGACGACATAGAGTATCGTCTCTTTGTTGACTAGCTTTTTGAATATTGCCTTTAGTTTTTCCATTCTTTACACCTTTATTTCAACATCAAGTCCGAGTAGGTCGGAGTATTTGTCAAGTATCGGCTGAATCTCGTTGTCCACGAATTCCTGGGTCTGCTGGGGAGCGCGGCCGACGAAGTTTTCGGGCTTCATTATGCCCTCGAGTTCCTCGCGCGTTACGCCGAACGCGCTGTCCGCGGCTATCCTGTCGAGCAGATCGTTCTTGCCGCCCTCGACCTTGACGACTCTGCCGGCGTCCATTGAGTGAACGCGGATTTTTTCGTGCAGCTCCTGCCTGTCTCCGCCGCGCTTGACCGCCTCCATCATGATGTTTTCGGTCGCCATGAACGGCAGCTCTTCAAGCAGGTGCTTCTCTATCATCTTCGGATATACTACGAGTCCGTCCGCAACATTGATGCACAGGTCGAGTACTGCGTCGGCGGCGAGGAACGCCTCGGGGACGCTCAGGCGCTTGTTCGCCGAGTCGTCGAGCGTGCGCTCAAACCACTGCGCGCCGGAGGTCATCGCCGTGTTCTGTATGTCCGCTATGATATATCGCGAGAGCGAGGCTATGCGCTCGCTTCTCATCGGGTTGCGCTTATATGCCATCGCCGACGAGCCGATCTGATGCTTCTCGAACGGCTCTTCTATCTCTTTCATGTGCTGGAGCAGACGGATGTCATTTGAGAACTTTGTCGCCGACATCGCTATGCCGCAGAGGACGGTCAGCATCTGATAGTCGAGCTTTCTCGAATATGTCTGACCGGAGACTGCGAAGCAGCTGTCAAAGCCCATCTTCTCGGCTATCATCTTGTCGAGGGCCTTGACTTTGTCGGTGTCATTGTCAAAAAGCTCCATGAACGACGCCTGCGTGCCGGTCGTGCCCTTTGAGCCGAGAAGTTTGAGCTGTGAGAGCTGGAACTCGAGGTTCTGGAAGTCCATGAGAAATTCGTTGAGCCAGAGTGCCGCGCGCTTGCCGACAGTCGTGGGCTGAGCGGGCTGGAAATGGGTGAATGCAAGGCAGGGCATGTCCTTATATTCAACGGCAAATTTCGCGAGGACATTGAGCAGATTGACAAGCTCCTTGCGGATGAGCAGCATCGCCTCGCGCATAATTATTACATCGGTGTTGTCGCCGACATAGCAGGAGGTCGCGCCGAGATGGATTATCGGCTTGGCGTTCGGGCACTGCACTCCGTAGGCGTAAACATGGGACATGACATCGTGACGGACTTCTTTTTCGCGGGCGGCGGCGACATCATAGTTTATGTCGTCCTTATGTGCCTTGAGTTCGGCTATCTGCTCGTCCGTTATGTTGAGCCCGAGCTCCTTTTCGCTCTCCGCGAGAGCAATCCAAAGTCTGCGCCATGTTCTGAATTTGAAGTCCGGCGAGAAGATATACTTCATTCGGTCGCTCGCGTAGCGGGAGTTGAGCGGGGATTCATAGGTGTCTTTCATGCTGAGCCCATCCTTTGCCGTTTTATTTGAAGTCGTATTGGCATACTATAAAATTATACGGCGAAACCACGTCTGTTGTCAAGAAAGGCTTGCAAAATAGAGCGGTTGTGATAGAATATACATTACCGAATACAGGGAGGTGCGCCGTGGCAGCAGGAAAGAAAAGAATATATCTGCTTGACGAGCTTCGCGGGCTTGCCGTGTTCTGCATGGTGTTCTATCATGCGTTTTACAGCATGTCCGAGTTCTTCAACATTGCAGTCGGCACGAAGCTGCTCGATTTCTTCACCCCTGCAGAGCCGTTTTTTGCGGCGCTGTTTATAGTCATATCCGGCATATCCTCGCGCCTGTCTCACAATAATACTAAACGAGGCGTGCGCCTTTTATGCGTCGCGCTTGCGCTGACTGTCGTGACGGCTGTTATCATGCCGATGATGCACTTCGAGGGCGCGGAGATATATTTCGGTATCCTCCATCTGCTCTCGCTGTCGATGCTTATCTTCTCGGCGCTGCGCGCGGGACTCGATAAGATAAACCCGATAGTCGGCATTATAATATGTATAGCAATATATATTTTCACCTACGGCGTGTCGGCGGGATATGTCGGCATAGCGGGGCTCAAGACTTTTAATCTGCCCGCCGTGCTCTACAGAACCAACTATTTCATGCCGCTCGGATTTTTCAACTCCTCGTTCCATTCGGCGGATTATTTTCCGCTGCTGCCGCATCTGTTTATGTTCCTGACTGGCACATTCGTCGGCGTCTATGCGGCGAACGGCAGATTCCCCGCGTTTACTTATCGCCAGCGCTCAAAGGCTCTGTGTTTTCTCGGACGCCACGCGCTCGTGATATACATAGCCCATCAGCCGATCATCTACGGTATACTCTGGGTCGTTGAAAAGATCATAGCAAAATAACAAGTTTCTCATATAAGCGCTTTTGTAGGGGTCGGCGACCTCGACGACAGGAAATACCCAAAAGTCTCAATCCCAGCAATAAAAGGCAGATCCGATTTTATTGATAATCGATGTGTTGTCCATGCGGACGATGCATATACTAAAAGATATTCAACAGATATATAACCGAAAGGAAGTTTTAAAATGAGTGAAGGATGTACCCACGATTGCTCAACATGCTCATCAAAGTGCTCTGAAAAAGACCTGCGCGTTCCGTGCGGTCAGTTCAGCAACGTTAAAAAAGTTATCGGCGTAGTCAGCGGAAAGGGCGGCGTCGGCAAGTCCCTTGTGACGAGCCTGCTCGCTTCTGCTATGCAGGTGCGCGGACACGCGACCGCTATAATGGACGCCGATGTTACTGGCCCGTCCATACCGAAGTCGTTCGGTCTCCACGGCAACGCCGTCGGCGACGAGCGCGGACTCCTGCCCATGGAGAGCAAGACCGGGATAAAAATAATGTCAGTTAACCTCCTGCTCGAAAAAGAGGATGCACCGGTCGTCTGGCGCGGACCTGTTATTGCCGGAGTTATTCAGCAGTTCTGGTCGGAGGTCGTCTGGGGTGATGTCGACTATATGTTCGTTGATATGCCTCCCGGAACGGGCGATGTGCCGCTGACCGTTTTCCAGAGCCTGCCCGTCGACGGAATAATTATCGTCACGACCCCGCAGGATCTTGTCACAATGATAGTCAAAAAGGCTTTCAACATGGCAAAAATGATGAACATCCCCGTACTCGGACTGGTCGAGAACATGAGCTATGTTCTCTGCCCGGACTGCGGCAGGCAGATAAAGGTGTTCGGCGAGAGTCACATCGACGAGACCGCCAAGGAGCTCGGAGTGCCCGTGCTCGGCAGGATCCCAATGGAAGAAAAGACCGCGAAGCTCGTTGATGAGGGTGCGGCGGAGCTTGTCGGCGACAAGTATGTAAAGGACGCCGTCGAGGCTATAGAGAAGCTGTAAAAAATATTGAATAGCAAAAATCCGCCGAAAAAACATTCGGCGGATTTTTCTCTCTGTGTTATTATTTGCTTTGAAGTCGAATGACTTCGCTGAGTCTCGAAGAGCAGTCTTTGCAGACTCGCTTGCCGGAAAACTCGATCGTGTCGTCGGACGAGCCGCAGAAGATACAGCGCGCGGCATATTTGCGGATAATGATCTGATCTCCGTCCGCAAAAAGCTCCACCGCGTCCGCGTTGGGCTCAAGCGCGAGCCTGCGCCTGAAATCCTTTGGCAGTACGATGCGTCCGGTCTCGTCAATCTTTCTGACGATACCCAATGATTCCATTTTTAAAGACCTCCTATATTTGACCTATACCCTATTTCGACTCCATTGTACCATTTTATGGCAATACTGTCAATGATTGAGAGAAAAATTTAAAATATAAATGTAATTTGCGGAAATGGTTCGATGCGCGAAATATATTGTTTGAAAATGAGTTGAAATTTGCGACCCGAAGTTGACATTCCGGGGCGCGGGATTCTATAATGATAACAACAAAAGTTAAGGTAAGGGATAAGCTTTGGAAGATTTGAAGGAATTTATATTTGAAAACAAGCCGACTGAGAGTTGCCATGCCTCGACCGTTCTGCCGCTTGACGACGGCAGAGTTGTCGCCGCGTGGTTTGCCGGCACAAAAGAGAGTGCCGACGATGTCGATATCCTGACGAGCGTGCGCGGCGAGAACGGCTGGAGCGAGCCCGTGAGGGTCAGCGCGGACGTGAAGGTTCCGCACTGGAACCCCGTGCTCTTTGAGCGCGAGGACGGAAAAATCATACTTTTTTTCAAGGTCGGCAAGAAGATACCGATGTGGAAAACATATTTTTCGCTCTCCGATAACGGAGTCGATTGGACTGAGCCCGCCGAGCTCGTGCCCGAAGACATCGGCGGAGGCAGAGGACCCGTCAAGAATAAGCCGATAAGACTCAGAAGCGGCAGAGTAATAGCGCCCGCCTCGGATGAGAGAAACACGCTCTGGGTCTACTTTGTTGATATCTCGGATGACGACTGCCGCACCTGGAAGCGGATGCGCACCGTGCCGACAAAGTCTCTGAGGGGCTTTTATGTTCCGATGATTCAGCCGACTCTGTGGCAGAGCGAGGACGGCGGCGTGCATATGCTGACAAGAACCTCGCGCGGCAGGATATACCGCAGCGATTCGTCCGATGAGGGCGAGACATGGTGCATGGCTTACCGCACGAAACTGCCCAATAACAACAGCGGCATCGACCTTGTCGGAGCCGAAAACGGGAAGCTTTATCTCGTGTGCAACCCGGTGAAGAAGAATTGGGGCAGCCGTTCGCCGCTCGATTTATTAGTCTCGGAGGACGGCGGAAAGACTTTCACCCGGCTCTTGCGCCTTGAGGACAGAGAGGGCGGCGAGTTCTCCTATCCCGCGATAACCGAGCGGGACGGAATCCTGCACATAACCTATACCTATGACCGCGAGTATATCGCCTATAGGCAGATAAAGATATAATAAAACCCCGGAGCTTTTATCAAAAACTCCGGGGTTTATACTTTTGTCTTATTTTACTATCAGGCTCTTGCCTGTCATCTGCTCGGGCTGGGGGAGATGCATTATCTCGAGCATGGTCGGCGCGATATCGCCGAGCTTGCCGCCCTCGCGGAGCTTGCAGGGATAGCCGACAACAACGAACGGAACGGGGTTCGTCGTGTGCGGGGTGAAGGGCTTGCCGTCGTCGCCTATCATGCGGTCTGCGTTGCCGTGATCCGCAGTGATGAGCGTTACGCCGCCCTTGGAAGCGACGAGGTCAACGAGTCTGCCGACGCAGGCGTCGACCGCCTCAACAGCCTTGACGGCTGCATCGAATACGCCGGTGTGACCGACCATGTCGCAGTTTGCGAAGTTGAGGATTATCGCGTCGTAGATGTCCTCGTTTATCTTCTCAACGAGCGTGTCGGTGACTTCATATGCGCTCATCTCGGGCTTGAGGTCATAGGTCGCAACGTCGGGGGAGTCGATGAGGATTCTGTCCTCGCCCTCGTAGACCGTCTCTTCGCCGCCGTTGAAGAAGAATGTGACATGGGCATATTTTGTGAACTCGGCGATTCTCAGCTGGCGAAGACCCGCCTTGCTGAATACCTCGCCCAAGGGCATGTCTATTCTCTCAGGCTTGAATGCGACTTCGACGTTGGGCATCTCCGCCTCATACTGAGTCATGCAGACATAGAAAACTTTAGGCTCTTTCTCGCGCTTGAAGCCGTCGAAATCGGGATCGACAAAAGCTCTGGTAATTTCACGCGCTCTGTCGGGACGGAAATTGAAGAACACGATGCTGTCGCCGTCCTTGACGGGCTCGGCATCCTTGCTGACGCAGGGGACGATGAACTCGTCGGTCACGCCGTCGGCATATGACTTCTCCATCATTGCGGCTGCGTCTTCAAACTTCGGAGCATCAAGGCTTGTCATGGCGCGATAGGTCTTTTCGACTCGGTCGAACTTGCGCTCTCTGTCCATGGCGTAGTAGCGTCCCTCGACAGTAGCTATCTTGCCCACGCCTATCTCCTTCATCTTCTGCTCAAGCTCCTCGATGAAGCCCTTGCCGGAGGTTGTGGAGACATCGCGTCCGTCCATGAGGCAGTGGACAAAAACTTTTTCGATGCCGAAATCTTTTGCCATCTTCAGCAGCGCATAGAGGTGGGTGTTGTGGCTGTGGACGCCGCCGTTTGAGAGCAGACCCGCGAGATGAAGCGCGGAGTTGTTCTTCCTGCAGTTCTCCATGGCGTCAACGAGAGCGGGATTCTTGAAGAACGAGCCGTCCTCGATAGCCTTGGTTATGCGCACGAGCTCCTGATACACAACGCGGCCGGCGCCGATGTTGGTGTGGCCGACCTCGCTGTTGCCCATCTGTCCGTCGGGCAGACCGACATCGAGACCCGATGCGCCGATATATGTCATCGGATTTTCCGCGAATATTCTGTCGAGATTCGGCTTCTTTGCCGCGGCGATAGCGTTGCCGTAGGTGTCGGGATTCTTGCCGAAGCCGTCCATGATGCAAAGAAGCACAGGCTTTTTACTCATTTTAACTTTCCTTTCAATTACCGCCGGTTCGGCATGTGACCGACCGGCGGCAAATCTTGTTTATTTTGCGCTTGCGGCGTTGACTATAGCGGTGAACTTCTCTGCGACGAGCGAAGCTCCGCCGATAAGACCGCCGTCGACATCGGGCTGAGCGAGCAGCTCTGCGGCGTTCTTGTCGTTCATCGATCCGCCGTACTGGACAACGATAGCGTCCGCGGCGTCCTTGCCGTAAAGTCTCTCGATAAGAGAACGGATAACGGCGCAGACCTCGTTCGCCTGCTCGGGAGTTGCGGTCTCGCCCGTGCCGATAGCCCAGACGGGCTCGTAGGCGATGATGATGTTCTTGAGCTCATCAGCGGATACGCCGCCGAGAGCTATCTCGGTCTGCGCGCTGACTATCTGAGAGGTGATGCCGTCCTTGCGCTCGGAGAGGACTTCGCCGACGCAGAGGATGACTTTCAGACCCTCGTTGAGAGCGGCTCTGACGCGGTTGCGAACGGTGACATCGGTCTCGCCGAAATATTGTCTGCGCTCGCTGTGGCCTATGATAACATAGGGCACGCCTGCTGCCTTGAGCATCTTCGCGCTGACTTCGCCGGTGAATGCACCTTTCTCTGCCCAGTGGCAGTTCTCGGCACCTATCTGTATGTTGCTGCCCTTTGCAGCCTCAAGAGCCGCATAGAGATCGATATAGGGGACACAGCAGACGACCTCGCAGTCGGCGTCCTTTACAAGGGGCTTGAGAGCCTCGATGAGAGCGGTAGCCTCTGCGGGAGTGTTGTTCATTTTCCAGTTGCCCGCGATAACGGGTTTTCTGAGCTGCTTATTCATTCTGAAACTTCCTTTCTTCCTGAAAAATCCCGCGGGTTTGCCGCCCGCGGGCTTAAAATTTGCAGATAATTATTTGTCGTTGAGCGCAGCGATGCCGGGCAGCTCCTTGCCCTCGAGGAACTCAAGAGATGCGCCGCCGCCGGTGGAGATGTGGCTCATCTTGTCGGCGAAGCCGAGCTTCTGAACAGCAGCTGCGGAGTCGCCGCCGCCGATGATGGAGATAGCGCCGCTGTCAGCAACAGCGGTTGCAACGGCAATGGTGCCGCCTGCGAAGTGATCCCACTCGGCAACGCCCATCGGGCCGTTCCAGATAACGGTTCCGCTGCCCTTTATGGCGTTTGCGAACAGCTCGCGGGTCTTGGGACCGATGTCCATGCCCATCCAGCCGTCCGGGAACTCGTCGGAGTTGATGGTCTTGTACTCGGCGTCCTCGGCAAACTCGTTGCTGATAACGTTGTCGATGGGGAGAAGGAATTTGACGCCCTTGTCAACAGCCTTCTGCATCATTTCCTTTGCAAGCTCGACTTTATCGGCCTCGAACAGGGAGGTGCCGACATGGTAGCCCTTGGCGACAAAGAAAGTATAAGCCATGCCGCCGCCGACGATAAGGGTATCGACCTTATCGAGGAGGTTGTTGATGACACCGATCTTGTCGGAGACCTTTGCGCCGCCGAGGATAGCGACGAGGGGTCTCTTCGGATTCTCGAGAGCGCCGCCCATGAACTCGATCTCCTTCTGGATGAGGAAGCCGCAGACTGCCGGCAGATAGTCGGCAACGCCGGTCGTGGAGGAGTGAGCTCTGTGAGCCGAACCGAAAGCGTCGTTTACATAGATATCCGCAAGGGAGGCGAGAGCCTTCGAGAATGCGGGATCGTTCTTGGTCTCTTCTGCGTGGAAACGCACGTTCTCAAGGAGCATGACTTCGCCGTCCTTGAGATTAGCGGCAAGCTCTTTTGCGCTGTCGCCGATAACGTCCTTAGCCATCTTGACATCCTGACCGAGAAGCTCGGAGAGTCTTGCGGCTACGGGAGCAAGGGAGAACTCGGGCTTGAACTCACCCTTGGGTCTGCCCAGATGGGAGCAAAGGATAACCTTTGCGTGATGATCGATAAGATATTTGATAGTGGGGAGGGAGGCAACAATTCTCTTGTCCGAGGTGATTTTGCCGTCCTGGAGCGGGACATTGAAATCGCAGCGTACCAGCACTCTCTTGCCGGAAACGTCGATATCCTTAACTGACTTTTTGTTAAGTGCGCTCATTTTGATCGTCCTTTCAAAAGTTGAATTTGCCAGCTTTTTACGCTTGCACCACTGATTATTTTATAACATAAATGTAAATATTTCAAGTGTATTTGTATGTATGATACCATGTAAAACAGGCAATTATCCCAAAAGTTTTTATATTGTTTTGCCCGAACCGATTCTTCTTGACTTTGAAGAGCTTATCTGATAAAATATTGAGCGTCAAAAAGCATATACGCCTCCTTAGTTAAATGGATATAACAGCCCCCTCCTAAGGGGCAGTTGAGGGTTCGATTCCCCCAGGGGGTGCCATGAAAAAAGCAGCCGTCAGGCTGCTTTTTTCAAATGAAGCGCGCCTGCGGTGCATGAAAAATGAAGTACGGCTTCGCCATATGAAATTTGACGGCATTACGCCGAAAGTCTGTCATGCGCGTCACTTCATACGAGCGTAAGCGAGTGCTTCACGGCAGCGAAGCTGCCGTTTCATGTTTGCGATGCAAACGCTTCATTATTACAATATAAATGCTTTGCTGTAATTGAGCAGGTATTGATGCGGATATTCCAATTATAATAGAAGTCAGAGGACAATCTTTTTTGCGTCTCTGTCATCATTTGGCAAGTTAGTCTAAAAACGGCACTTTTGCCAAGCCGTCAGGCTGCTTTTTTCAAATGAAGCGCGCCTGCGGTGCATGAAAAATGAAGTATGGCTTCGCCATATGAAGTTTGACGGCGTCACGCCGAAAGTCTGTCATGCGCTTCACTTCATACGAGCGTAAGCGAGTGCTTCACGGCAGCGAAGCTACCGTTTCATGTTTGCGGGGCAAACGCTTCATTCAAATCAATTTACAGTCAATTTGCAAAATCCCCCGCACGGCAAATTTCCGCGCGGGGGGACATTTTTTATTTTCCGCTTTCGCCGTAGTTTGAGAGCACGCGGGCGGACGGGTCGTTGACATCGCAGCCCTCCCATGACTTGTTGGGCATCCAGAAATCGACTATCATCTCGGACTGGCCGGGATAGTACTTTTCAAATATCTCGCGGTAGAGCAGGGATTCTTTCGTGAACGGTTTTGCGTGGGTGTATTTTTCGCACTTCTCCTTGAACTCCTCTTCGGTGTAGAGCCCCTCGGCGTATTCCTTGAGATAGTCCACCATCGAGTGGCCGACTGCGTCGGAGAACGCCGCCTTTTCGCGGAAAAGTATATCGTGGGGCAGATAATCGCCCTCGAACGCGTGGCGGAGCAGATATTTGCCCTTGCCGTAGGTGTTCATTTTCTTCGCGGGGTCGACGGACATGACATATTTTACAAAGTCGAGATCGCCGAACGGCACGCGCGCTTCAAGCGAGTTTACGGAGATGCAGCGGTCGGCACGCAGAACGTCGTACATGTGCAGCTCTCTTATTCTCTTCTGCGACTCCTTCTGGAACTCCTCCGCGCTCGGCGCAAAGTCGGTGTATTTGTAGCCGAACAGCTCGTCGGAGATTTCGCCCGTCAGCAGAACTCTTATGTCGGTGTTTTCGTGTATCCACTTGCACAGCAGATACATACCCATGCTCGCGCGGATAGTGGTGATATCGAATGTGCCGAGCATACGGATGACACCCTCGAGCGAGTCCAAAACCTGCTCCTTTGTCATGATAACCTCGGTGTGGTCGCTGCCGATATAGTCGGCGACTTCCTTTGCATATTTGAGGTCGATAGCGTCCTCACTCATGCCTATTGCAAAGGTGCGTATCGGCTTTTTGCTCTGTCTTGCCGCTATGGCGCAGACGAGGGACGAATCGAGTCCGCCGGAGAGCAGGAAGCCGACCTTTGCGTCCGCAACGAGTCTCTTGTCAACGCCGGCGATGAGCTTTTCGCGGATATTTTTGCAAACTGTCTCAAGGTCGTCATGGCAGACTTCGTCGACCGCCGCTATGTCGCAGTACTGGACAAACTCGCCGTCTTTATAGTAGTGTCCGGGCGGGAAGGGCATAACATGCCCGCACATTCCGACGAGGTTCTTCGCCTCGCTCGCGAACATGATAACACCTTTTTTATCATAGCCGTAGTAGAGCGGGCGGATGCCTATCGGGTCTCTTGCGGCGATATATTTTTTCTCCTCGCCGTCGTAGATAATCAGCGCAAACTCGGCGTCGAGCATCCTGAACATATCCACGCCGTATTCGCGGTAGAGCGGGAGAAGTATCTCGCAGTCGGAGCCGCTTTTAAATGTATATTTCTTCGAGAGCTCCTCTTTTATCTTCTCGTAGCCGTATATCTCGCCGTTGCAGACGACATAGCTGCCGTCCAATTCAAACGGCTGCATTCCGTCGGGAGTCAGTCCCATTATCGCAAGGCGGTGGAAGCCGAGCAGTCCTTTGCCGGTGTCTATTATCCGGCTGTCGTCCGGTCCTCTTGAAACGGTCTTTTTGAATCCTTCCTCAAAATCGGAAAAAGCGGCACAGCAGTCGCAGTAACCCATTATCGAACACATAGTAATCTTTCCTTTCGGTTAGTTTCAGCATCCGATAGGGCAAGTGCCAACTCGCTGTGCCACCTATCTTTGTTCTCTTTTCGGCTTCGAAGAAAGCCTCGCCGCTGTAACGGTCGGCGTGTCCGGCGCACCTACTCGGTAGTCCTTTCGGCTTGCAGCTTGTCGGGTGTTATTCGCGCGGCTCCTGTGCTGCATGGCTCTCACCGTCCCATGCTCGCTTTGAGCGGTATTCCGCATTACTTCTCCCTACTCGGGCGCTTTTGTTATTGTAAAAAGGGTTGTGGATTTTTATTTTACGCTGAAGAGAAGGTCGCTGTAGGTCGGGAACGGCCAGAACTCCTTGGCGGTTATCGTCTCTGCCTCGTCGCAGACTGCGCGCAGGGCGTCCATCTTGCCGAGGATAACGTCTCTGATATCGTTCGCCGCTTCGGTGACATCCTCGATGGCCTGGAACTTCGCTATCTCGCCGTCAAGGTCTGCGGTCGCGTCGGCGATTTCATCGGACAGCTCGGAGAGCTTTGTGATGGTCGCGGTCTCGTATTTGCAGGGGAGACCTGCGACTGCCGCTTTCTTCGCGGCGAGGGTCTCTGCGAGCGACTTTGTGTAGCCCTCGACTGCGGGGAGAATCTCTTTTCTCGCCATGTCGACCATGGTCAGAGCTTCAATATTGACGGTCTTTGAGTAGTTCTCAAGAAGTATCTCATAGCGGCTGTGAAGCTCTGCGGGTGAGAATATCTTGTGAGCGGTGAGCATCTTTACGTTCTTGTCGGCGATCATCGCGGGCATAGCGTCCGGAGTGGTGCGGAGATTCAACAGTCCGCGTTCCTCGGTAGCTTCCTTTATCCACGCGTCGTCATAGCCGTTGCCGTTGAAGATGATTCTCTTGTGGTCTTTTATGGTCTTCTTTATCATGTCGTGCAGAGCGGTCTCGAAGTCATCGACATTTTCGAGGCGGTCCGCATATATCTTGAGCGACTCCGCAACGGCGGCGTTGAGCATGATGTTCGCGCAGGCGATGCTGTTCGACGAGCCGAGCATACGGAACTCAAACTTGTTGCCGGTGAACGCAAAGGGCGATGTGCGGTTGCGGTCGGTGGTGTCGCGGGTGAACTTCGGCAGAACATGAACGCCGAGCTTCATCGTTGTCTTTTCGCTGCCGCTGTAGGGCGCGTCGTTCTCTATGGCGTCGAGAACTGCGGTCAGCTCGTCGCCGAGGAACATAGAGACAACTGCGGGCGGAGCTTCGTTCGCGCCGAGTCTGTGGTCGTTGCCTGCGGTCGCGACGGAGACGCGGAGCAGATCCTGATAGTCGTCAACGGCTTTGATGACCGCGCAGAGGAACAGCAGGAACTGTGCGTTCTCATAGGGGGTCTCGCCGGGAGTGAGGAGGTTGACTCCGGTATCCGTAGCCATGGACCAGTTGTTGTGCTTGCCCGAGCCGTTGACTCCGGCGAACGGCTTCTCGTGGAGCAGGCAGACAAGTCCGTGCTTTGCGGCGACTTTCTGCATGATCTCCATAGTCAGCTGGTTGTGGTCGGTGGCGATGTTTGTTGTGGTATATATGGGTGCGAGCTCATGCTGCGAGGGAGCGACTTCGTTGTGCTCGGTCTTTGCAAGAACGCCGAGCTTCCAGAGCTCTTCGTTGAGGTCTGCCATGTAAGCGGCGACTCTCGGCTTGATAACTCCGAAATAGTGGTCGTCCATCTCCTGACCCTTGGGCGCCTTTGCGCCGAAAAGAGTGCGTCCGCAGAAGACGAGGTCTTTGCGCTGCTCATAGAGAGCCTTGTCAACAAGAAAGTATTCCTGCTCGGGGCCGACGGAGGTGCGCACGCACTTTACATCGGTGTTGCCGAAGAGTCTGAGAATACGAAGAGCCTGCTTGTTGAGAGCCTGCATGGAACGGAGCAGAGGCGTTTTCTTGTCGAGTGCCTCGCCGCCGTAAGAGCAGAACGCCGTGGGGATGCAGAGGGTCTTGTCTTTTATAAATGCGTAGGAAGTGGGATCCCACGCGGTGTAGCCGCGGGCTTCAAATGTTGCTCTGAGTCCGCCCGACGGGAAGGACGATGCGTCCGGCTCGCCTTTTATCAGTTCCTTGCCCGAGAACTCCATGATAACGCGTCCGTCGGATGCGGGGGTTATGAAGCTGTCATGCTTCTCGGCGGTGATGCCGGTCAGGGGCTGGAACCAGTGGGTGAAATGGGTCGCGCCATGCTCAACGGCCCAGTCCTTCATAGCGGCGGCAACTGCGTTGGCGACGTCATTATTGAGACTTGCTCCTTCGTCAATAGTCTTCTTGAGAGACTGGTAAACATCGGCGGAAAGCATTGCTTTCATCACTCTGTCGTCAAAAACGAGACTTCCGAAATAATCAGATACTGTGCTCATAAGTTAGCGCTCCTTTTTCATATTTCAAGGCGAAAAATAAAAAATGGCGTCAATGAACCCGTTCGGTTCAAAGACGCCATTGCCTTTATGCGCTGAATTATACGCGCAGCAAAATCGTTTGTCAAGGCGTTTTCGGATAATTCTTTATTTTTGTGCAAATAGCCGCAATCGGGGCTTTTTGAAAAGCAATTTTATGAGCAAGATGTAACCGCTTTTCTGAGAAAATGCGGGGGCTTTGAACTCTCGCCAAAAAAATTTTCGGCGGCACGGTTCTCCCGGACGGCTTTAAAAATAAAGTGCGATACATATATAAAATACGCGATTGACACGGGTCTTTTAATATGATAAAATACGCCTCAAATGAGCAAAGGCGTTCATTCCCCCGGGGACAGTACCCCCCATCGGCGGACGCCTTTGCTTTTTGCTTTTTCGGAATCGAGCGTTATGCATCTCATCGGGTTTTGCGGGCAGTTGACCGCGTTGTCATATTTTTCGGTTCCAAAGCACTCGCTTTTAGTACAGAATACCGTAGAAGTCGGCAGGAAAGGTGTGTTATAATATGATATAATGAAAGTACGCGTGAAACCTTAACCGGAGAAGTATATAAAAAAGAAAAGATAAAATACGGAGGGATATTAATGACAAAGTACATCTTTGTGACCGGAGGCGTCGTATCCGGCCTCGGAAAGGGGATAACTGCGGCGTCGCTCGGACGAATACTCAAAGCGCGCGGACTCAAGGTAGCGGCGCAGAAGCTCGATCCTTATATCAACGTTGACCCGGGCACCATGAGCCCCTATCAGCACGGCGAAGTTTACGTCACGGAAGACGGCGCGGAGACCGATCTCGACCTCGGCCACTACGAGCGCTTCATCGACGAGGATCTTAACAAATACTCGAATCTCACCACCGGTAAAGTATACTGGAACGTGCTCAACAAAGAGCGCCGCGGCGAGTATCTCGGTTCGACCGTTCAGGTCATACCCCATATAACAAATGAAATAAAGGATTTCGTATACCGTGTCGGCAAGAAAACCGATGCTGACGTGGTCATCACTGAGATCGGCGGCACTATAGGTGACATTGAATCCCAGCCTTTCCTCGAAGCTGTAAGACAGATATCTCTTGAGGTGGGGCGTGAGAACAGCCTCTTCATCCATGTCACTCTGGTGCCGTTTTTGCGTGGATCGGACGAGCATAAGTCCAAACCCACCCAGCACTCGGTCAAGGAGCTGCAGGGCATGGGCATCAACCCGAACATAATCGTCCTGCGCTGCGACGAGCCGCTTGAGGAGGCCATCTTCAAGAAGATATCGCTCTTCTGCAACGTCAAGCCCGACTGCGTTATCGAGAACATCACCCTGCCTTATCTCTACGAAGCTCCGCTGATGCTCGAGAAGTCGAACTTCTCGTCCGTCGTCTGCCGCGAGCTGAATATAGACGCTCCCGAGCCGGATCTCGACGAGTGGACGGAGCTTGTCCACCGCATCAAGAACCGCGAAAAGGAAGTCAAGATAGGTCTTGTCGGCAAATATGTCCAGCTCCATGACGCGTATCTGTCCGTTGCCGAGGCGCTTCGCCACGCGGGCTACACTCTCAACACCCATATCCGCATCGACTGGATCGATTCCGAGAATCTGACCGAGGCGAACTACGAGCAGGAGCTCTCGCACCTCGACGGAATAATCGTCCCCGGCGGCTTCGGCGGCAGAGGAATCGAGGGCATGATCCTCGCGGCGAAATACGCCAGAGAGAACAATGTTCCCTATTTCGGAATCTGCCTCGGAATGCAGATTGCGGTTATCGAATACGCGCGCGATGTCGCGGGTATTAAAGACGCCCACTCCGGCGAGTTCGATGAGCTCTGCAAGAACAAGGTCATTGACTTTATGCCCGGTCAGAGCGATAATATAGACAAGGGCGGCACACTGCGCCTTGGCGCATATCCCTGCGTTATCAAGCCCGGCACAACAATGGAGCGCTGCTACGGAAAGTCCGAAATTTCCGAGCGCCACCGCCACCGCTACGAGTTCAATAACGATTATCGCGATATACTTACTCAGAACGGACTCACCCTCTCGGGTCTTTCGCCCGACGGCAGACTCGTTGAAACGGTCGAGCTTTCCGACCGCCCGTTCTATGTCGGAGTGCAGTATCACCCCGAGTTCAAGTCCCGTCCCAACAAGGCTCACCCGCTGTTCAAAGGCTTTATAGCCGCAGCGCTTGAAAAATCTGAGATCGGAGAATAAATACCTATGGCAAACTTGCATGAAGAGTGCGGCGTTTTTGGAGTCTATTCACCCAAGCCCGGCCCCGTGGCGGATCTCGCTTACTACGGTCTCTATGCCCTGCAGCACAGAGGGCAGGAGAGCTGCGGCATAGTCGTTAACGACGACGGAGTGTTCGCTTCGCGCAAGGATATCGGACTTGTCAACGAAGTCTTCTCGCGCGACGACCTGATGAAGTTCCCGCAGGGCAGGATGGCTGTCGCCCATGCGCGCTACGGCACGACCGGCGGCAACAGCAGAGCGAACTGCCAGCCCATCGAGGTCAACCATCAGAAGGGCAAGATGGCTCTTGCCCACAACGGAAACCTCAGCAACGCCTATGAACTGCGCAGCGAGCTTGAGCTCGGCGGCGCTATCTTCCACACGACGAGCGACACCGAGATAATCGCCTATATCGTCACGCAGGCGCGCCTCAACAGTCCTTCGATAGAAAATGCGCTGAGCAGCGCGATGAACAGGCTCGAGGGCGCGTATTCCCTCGTGCTCATGTCAGCCGCAAAGCTGCTCGCGGCGCGCGACCCCTACGGGTTCCGCCCGCTGTGCTACGGCAAGACGCTCGACGGCACATATGTCGTCGCGTCCGAGAGCTGTGCGCTTTCCGCCGTCGGCGCAAAATTCGAGCGCGATATACTCCCCGGTGAGATACTCGTCTTTGACGAAAACGGCGTGCGCTCGAACAGGGATCACTGCGGCGAAAAGCCGAGGCGCTCATGCATTTTTGAGTATATCTATTTTGCAAGACCCGATTCCGTCATTGACGGCGTGTCGGTTCACGCGGCGCGCAGAAATGCCGGCGCGATACTTTCAAAGACCCATCCGGTTGAAGCCGATGTCGTCATGGGCGTCCCGGATTCGGGAATCGACGCCGCTTTGGGCTATGCCGAGGCGTCGGGAATACCCTACGGAATGGGCTTCATAAAAAACAAATATATCGGCAGAACTTTCATCTCGCCCGGTCAGGACAAGAGAATCGATCAGGTGAGAATAAAGCTCAGCGCGATAAGCGAATCCGTAAAGGATAAGAGAATAGTGCTCATCGACGACTCGATAGTGCGCGGCACGACGAGCCGCCAGATAGTCAATCTCCTGCGCGAAGCGGGGGCAAAAGAGGTGCATATGCGCATCTCCTCGCCGCCGTTCATGCATCCGTGCTACTACGGCACTGACGTTGACTCGCGCGAAAATCTTATCGCCTGCCACCACTCGGTGGAGGAGATTGCCGACATAATCGGCGCGGATTCCCTCGGATATCTGCCGGAGTCGGAGCTTAAAAATCTGATAGGCAGCGAGAACTTCTGCAGTGCGTGCTTCAACGGAGTCTATCCGACCCCTATCCCGGATGTTATCACCAAAGACCGCTTTGAGGGGAAACTCTCCGAGCGGAGCAAATAAATAAAAATACGAAAAGCGAAAGGAAACTGCGGTATGGAAAAGTTGTATGAAGGCAAGAGCAAGGTCGTTTACAGTTCGGAGGAGCCCGGTACCTGCATCATCAAGTACAAGGACACCGCCACTGCCGGCAACGGCGTCAAGAAAGAAGATCTGCCCGGAAAAGGAAAACTCAACGCGGCAATCTCCAACATCATCTTTGATTACCTCATGAAGAACGGAGTCAAGACCCATCTTCTCAAGGTCATCGACGAAACCACCGTCCTCGCGAAGAAGGCTGAGATCGTTATGGTCGAGGTCATAGTCAGAAATATCGCAGCAGGAAGCTTTTCAAAGAAATACGGCGTGCCGGAGGGTTCGCCCCTGAAGAACACGGTCGTTGAGTTCAGCTACAAGAGCGACGAGCTCGGCGATCCCATGATAAACGACAGCCAGATAACCGCCATCGGTCTCGCCACGCAGGAGGAGCTCGACGAGCTCAGAGCCATGTCCAAGCGCATAAACGAGCTGATGACCGAGCTGTTCGCAAAGGGCGGCGTGCGCCTTGTCGATTTCAAGCTCGAGTTCGGACGCACCGACGAGGGACTTGTCCTGTGCGATGAGATATCCCCCGACTCCTGCCGCCTCTGGGATATGGAGACAAACAAAAAGCTCGATAAGGACAGATTCCGCCGCGACCTCGGCGATGTTCTCGGCGGCTACAGAGATGTGCTCGAAAGACTTAAAAGCTCTATCTGATAAATCAAGGAGTGTATTTTTAAATGAGACTCATAGACCGCAAGATCGTCCTTGAGGACGGCAGCGAGTACTACGGATACGGCTTCGGCAGCTATGCCGACAGGGTGTGCGAGATAGTTTTCAACACCTCGATGGTCGGCTATCAGGAAATAGTCTCCGACCCGTCGTATACTGATCAGATGGTCGTTATGACATATCCGCTCATAGGCAACTACGGCATAACCGACGACGATTTCGAGTGCAAAAACCCGAGCATCGGCGGCCTTATCGTGTATGACTACAACGATATGCCCTCGAACTTCAGATACACAAAGACGCTCTCGGAGCTGCTCGAAGAGAACGGTATCCCCGGCATCTCCGGCGTTGACACGAGAAAGCTCACCCGCAGCATACGCGATTTGGGCTCGCGCCGCGTGCTCATAACCTCGCCCGATATCCCAGCTGAGGTCGCGGTGGAGATAATCAAAAATACCCCCGTCGCCCACGATGCGGTCAGCCGCGTCAGCTGCAAAAAGCGCTGGTATTCGCGCACCTCAAACCCGCAGTTCAATGTCGTTGCGATAGACTGCGGCATGAAGCTCAATATCGTGCGCAGCCTTAACAAGTTCGGCTGCAACGTCGTTGTCGTGCCCTATGACACGCCGGCGGATGAAATTGAGTTCATGAAGCCTGACGGAGTGTTCCTTTCAAACGGTCCCGGCGACCCCGAGGATGTGACTCCCGTCATAAACACGGTCAGGGCGCTTCGCGGCAAATATCCGATTTTTGGCATCTGCCTCGGGCATCAGATGATATCCCTCGCCTACGGCGCCAAGACATATAAGCTCAAGTTCGGTCACCGCGGCGGAAACCACCCGGTCATGAACCTCGATACCAACAAAATAGAGATAACCTCGCAGAACCACAGCTACGCCGTTGACCCGAAAACGGTCGAGGGCACCGATCTCGAAGTGACGCACATAAATCTTCTCGACAACACTGTCGAGGGAGTAAGATGCAGGAAAGACCTTGTGTTCAGCGTGCAGTATCACCCCGAGAGCGCGCCCGGTCCGCAGGACAGCAGCTATCTGTTCGGTCAGTTTATCGACTATATGAAGGAGGCGAAGGAGCGTGCCTAAGAGAACTGATATAAAAAAGGTGCTCGTTATCGGCTCGGGTCCTATAGTCATCGGTCAGGCTGCCGAGTTTGACTATGCGGGAACTCAGGCGTGCCTCGCCCTGCGTGAGGAGGGCTACGAGGTCGTCCTCGCGAACTCGAACCCCGCAACGATAATGACCGACACTACCATAGCCGATAAAGTCTATATGGAGCCGCTGACGCTCGAATATCTCGCGCGTATCTGCCGCTATGAGCGCCCGGACGCGATAGTCCCCGGCATCGGCGGTCAGACCGGACTCAACCTTGCGATGCAGCTCGCGAAGAAGGGCGTTCTCAAGGAGTGCGAGATAGAGCTGCTCGGCACTGATGCCGAGAGCATTGAGCGCGCCGAGGACAGAGAGCTGTTCAAAGAGCTCTGCGAGAGCATCGGCGAGCCGATAGTCCCCTCGCAGATAACCTACAGCATCGAAGAGGGCCTTGAGGCGGCGGAGAAGATAGGCTACCCCGTTATCCTGCGCCCCGCGTTCACGCTTGGCGGAACGGGCGGCGGCTTCGCCTATGACCCCGACGAGATGCGCGACATGATGAAGAACGCGCTTGCGCTCTCGCCCGTGCATCAGGTGCTCGTCGAAAAGAGCATAAAGGGCTACAAAGAGATAGAATACGAAGTGATACGCGACGCGAACGACACCGCTATCACCGTCTGTAATATGGAAAACCTCGACCCCGTCGGCATTCATACCGGCGACTCGATAGTCGTCGCGCCCAGCCAGACGCTGACGAATAAAGAATATCAGATGCTCAGGGATTCCGCACTCAAAATTATCCGCGCCCTGGGAGTAAAGGGCGGCTGCAACGTTCAGTTTGCGCTCGATCCCCATTCGTTCCGCTACTATGTCATTGAGGTCAACCCCAGAGTTTCGCGCTCGTCCGCCCTCGCTTCAAAGGCGAGCGGATATCCGATAGCGCGTGTCTCGGCGAAAATAGCGGTCGGCATGGATCTGCATGAAATACAGCTTGCAAACACCCCCGCCTGCTTCGAGCCCTCTCTCGACTATGTCGTGACCAAGATGCCGCGCTTCCCGTTCGACAAGTTCCCCGCCGCGCACAACACGCTTTCGACCCAGATGAAGGCGACCGGCGAGGTCATGAGCGTCGGACGCACTTTTGAAGAGAGCCTGCTCAAGGCGATACGCTCGCTCGAAGAGAGCAAGAACCACCTGCATATGGAGAAGTTCGACTCGGCGCATATGAGCGTTGACGAGCTGCTCGAATATATCAAAGAGGGCACGGACGACCGTCTTTATGCAATATCCCAGCTGATGTGGATGGGCGTTGACCCGTCGCTTATCTGCGATATAACGCATATAGATATGTTCTTCCTCGACAAGATAAAGAAGATAGTCGATTTCGAGAAGGAGATGGAGGCGAATCCCGGCTCCGACATTCTTCTGCGCGAGGCAAAGCGCCTCGGCTTCTCCGATTCGTATATCGCCGAGCTCTGGAAAGAGAGCGAGGACAGTATATATGAGCGCAGATGCAAAGAGGATATCTTCCCGACATACAAGATGATTGATACTTGCGCGAGTGAGTTCGACAGCTATGTGCCCTATTTCTACTCGACCTACGCGAGCGAGAACGAGTCCGTTGTGTCGGACAAAAAGAAGATAATAGTCTTAGGTTCAGGTCCTATCCGTATAGGACAGGGCGTTGAGTTCGACTATTCGACCGTCCACGCCGTCCATGCCATTCAGCAGCTCGGCTATGAGGCGATAGTTATAAACAATAACCCCGAGACCGTTTCGACCGACTATACCACTGCCGACAAGCTCTATTTCGAGCCCCTGACGACAGAGGATGTCATGAATATAGTACATCTTGAAAAGCCGGAGGGCGTTATAGTCACCCTCGGCGGTCAGACTGCCGTCAACCTCGCGGCTCCGCTTGCAAGGCGCGGCGTGAAGATAATCGGCACCGACTGCGACGCCATTGAGCGCGCCGAGAACAGGGACGCGTTTGACGCCGTTATAAAATCTCTCGGCATCCCGAACCCGAAAGGCGAGGCGGTCACGGATATCGAAACAGGCGCGGCTGTTGCCGCGCGCATAGGCTATCCTGTTCTTGTGCGCCCGAGCTTCGTGCTCGGCGGCAGAGCGATGGAGATAGTCGCTAACGAGACGATGCTCAGAAAATATCTCAAGAACGCCGTTGAGGTCGATGAGGACAAGCCCGTGCTCATAGATAAATATCTTATGGGCAAGGAAGTCGAGATAGACGCTATCTGCGACGGCAGTGAGGTGTTCATTCCCGGCATAATGGAGCTCGTCGAGCGTACCGGCGTCCACTCGGGCGACAGCACGAGCGTGTATCCGCCGTTCTCTATTTCGCAGAAGGTCAGAGACACGATAGCCGAATACACCACAAAGCTCGGACTCGGCATAGGCATAGTCGGTCTGTTCAATATACAGTTTATAGTTGACAGCGACGAGAGCGTCTATGTTATCGAGGTCAACCCCCGCGCTTCGCGAAGTGTGCCGTTCCTTTCAAAGTCCACCGACTGCAACCTTGTCCGCATCGCGACAAAGGTCATGCTTGGCCAGAGCCTGCACGATCAGGGTATAACCGATATGCGCCTGCCCGACGGCAAGCGCTGGTATGTCAAAGCCCCGGCGTTCTCGTTCGAGAAGCTGACAGGCATGGACGCATATCTCTCGCCCGAGATGAAATCGACCGGCGAAGCGATAGGCTACGACAAGCGCCTGAACCGTGCGCTCTACAAGGCTCTTCAGGCGTCCGGAGTCAGGATGAAAGAATACGGTACGGTAATAGTCACCCTTGCCGATGAAGATAAAGAAGAGGCTCTGCCGCTCGTCAAGCGCTTCTATCACCTCGGCTTCAATATCGAGGCGACCGCCGGAACCGCGGCGTTCCTCAAGAAGCACGGCATACGCACCCGCGTGCGCGGCAAGCTCAGCGAGGGCAGCACCGAGATTCTCGATTCTATCCGCGCGGGCTATGTCAGCTATGTTATAAACACGCGCGCCATTCTCTCCGGCGTCCACTTTGAGGACGGTGTTGAGATCCGACGCTGTGCCGTCCAGAACGGCGTGACGATATTCACCTCCCTCGACACCGTGAAGATAGTCCTCGATGTTCTCGAAGAGATAACCCCCGAGATATCGACCATAAACGGCGACGGCGAGAACTGATTTCAACAACCCTTAATTATATTAAAAGACCTCCCCGGGCGGGAGGTCTTTTGCTTTTGCTGAAAATAAACCGCCGCACGGCACGAACCGACGGCGGATTGATATTTTAATTTACGCCTTGCCCTTTTGCAGCAGCACTCTCAGCGGTCCTTCAAAGACGAGCTGATTGATAAAAAACGCTTTTATGTCGTTCGGGCTGCAAAACTTTTTTCTGCGCCCTGCGGAGAGCGAGGTCTGCTCCCTTATCGTGCGCGAGACGAAGCCGACGCAGGTGTCGCGCCCGCGCTGCTTCGGGATTATCCGCAGATAGAGCAGTGCGAGTCCGATGTAGCTGTACTTATATTCGTCGGCGTTCGAGGTCATGTGCTTTATGATGCGCTCTACATTGCGAAGCTCCGCTTCCGTTACGGGCAGAGCGAACAGCGCGCAGGGGACATCCGTGCCTTTGTAAGTCGGGTGGAGGTCAAAGTCCTCGGTCATGAATCCGCGCTTGCCGGTGAAGCTGAAAAATTTCGGGTAGTGTTCGTCCGTGCTTATCGACATGTGGGAGTATTCCCAAAGCCCTATTCTTTTTATAGTTCGCGAGACCTTATCCGGATAGTCGGTGAGCATAATATAGACGGTGCGGTCTTTTCTGTTCATTCGGCACACTCCCCCTTGTAATATTTTTTAGTATATGCTAACATTATAAACAACTAAAGTTGTCTAATCAAGAAACTGTTTTACAAATTGGTAAGATAAACGACTAAATATAAAAAGAGGCGTTTAAATGGTGAATAAAAATGATCTTAGATATATCAAAACGGAGCGGCTGATAGTACATACATATGTCGATCTGCGCCTGCACGACCCGTCACCCGTCAAAGTCAGCGACCTGTGCCGGGAGGCGCTGATAAATAAAACGACATTCTATTCCCACTATGACACCATGGAGAGCCTGCATCGGCACATCTGCCGCGAGACCGTCGCCGATATCCTCGGCCGCTGCGACTGCGCCCGGATGGCGTTCGGCGATACATACGCCTTTGTTTCAGAGCTCGTCGGCGCGATATCGCGCGAAGAGCGGCTCATCCGCGCGCTCTACGGCGATGATGTGACTTCACTGCTCAACGACGCGGAGGAGGCTCTTTTCAGAATCTATCTGCATGACGACGACGAGCCGGAGCGCAAAGAAAAAATAATCTTCTGCATCGGCGGAACATCAAGATTATTGCTCATGAACCCGGATGAGCACGGCATCCGCGCGGCGTCGGAGCTCATACGCACCGTCTTTAATCTCAACGAAAACAGAACATAAAAATCTTCAGCGCCGAGGTCACAAATTGTTTACAAACATATTGTTGACAATCGGCGCGCATATATGTATAATGTGTAGCGTGCTACACTTAATATTGTTTAAAACAGCTTTGCGGAAAGGAGATCGCTATGGAGCATATCGGATATTTTTTCAAGCGTATAGATAACCGTTTGAAGTCGAACGCCGATGCAGGACTCGGCAAGCACGGGCTGACTTTTGCGCAGTCGCGTATTTTGAGATTCCTCGCCGAGCGCGGAGGTCAGACAACCCAGAAAGAGATTGAAGACTACGCCCATGTCTCACATCCGACGATTGTCGGCATAGTCACGCGCATGGAGCAGAGCGGCTTTCTCAGCACCTGCACCGACCCGTCGGACAAGAGAAACAAGGTCGTGCGGCTGACCGATAAGGCGAAAGACATCAATCTCGAGATACGCCGTTCGATTGATAACGGCGAGCGGGCGATGCTCAGATCGTTCAGCGAAGAAGAAGTCGAACAGCTCCGTGGATATCTCATAAGGATATGCGATAACCTTGATATTGACAGCAGCCCCGGCTGCAAACCGGAAAGTGGAGCAAAGAAAGAAAAGAGGGAGTGAGAATATGATAAAAACTTTGTTGAAGAGCATGCGCCAATACAAAAAAGTATCATGGGCGACTATCTTTTTCTCCACGTTTGAAGTCGTGTTCGAGATAGTTATCCCGCTTTGTATGTCGGGTCTTATCGACAACGGCATCGAGGGCGGCGTGATGTCCATGGTCTGGAAATACGGTCTTGCGCTGCTATTCCTCGCGGTATTCCAGATGGTGACGGGAATGCTTGCGGCGTTCCTCGGCTCGCGCGCGTCCGCCGGGTTCGGCGCGAATCTGCGCAGCGATATGTATGATAATGTTCAGACCTTCGCATTCTCGAACATCGACAAATTCTCGACCGCGTCGATAGTCACGAGACTGACGACGGATGTCACAAATATTCAGAACGCCTATCAGATGCTCATAAGAATAGCAATACGCGGACCGGTTATGCTGATTTTCGCCATGATAGTCTCGTTCAGAATCGACAGCCAGATTTCGCTTATGTTCATTGCGATTATACCTATCCTCGCGGCTCTGCTCGTGCTGATAATCATCAAGGTGCACCCCGTGTTCAAGCGCGTTTTCCACACCTACGATGAGCTCAACAACGTCGTTCAGGAGAATGTGCGCGGCATAAGAGTCGTCAAGTCCTTCAATCAGGAGGATCACGAGATAAGCAAGTTCGAGAAGATATCCGAGAAGATATACAAAGACTTCGCAAAAGCGGAGCGCCTTATTGCGCTCAACTCGCCTATTATGCAGGTCTGTATGTATACCTGCATGATACTCATCTCGTGGCTCGGCGCGAAGGCGGTCATCGCCAGCGGCAACAACGCAGCACTCGGTCTGACCACCGGCTCGCTCACCGCGCTGTTCACCTACGCCATGCAGATACTCATGAGCCTCATGATGCTCTCCATGGTCTTTGCCATGATGATAATCGCGAGCTCTTCCGCTCAGCGTATAGCTGAGATGCTCAACGAAAAGACCGATATCTCGAACCCCGCGAACCCCGTTCTCGAAGTCAAAGACGGCGAGATAGATTATAAAAATGTCAATTTTGCCTATGCTTCAAAGGCGGACACCAAGGTGCTCGACAATGTCAACGTGCATATAGCCTCCGGCGAGACGGTCGGCATAATCGGCGGCACGGGTTCGTCGAAGTCTTCGTTCGTCCAGCTCATACCGCGCCTTTACGATGTAACGGGCGGTGAAGTGATGCTCGGCGGCGTGGATGTCAGAAGCTACGATCTCGATACCCTGAGAAACTCGGTCGCAATGGTGCTCCAGAAGAACGAGCTGTTCTCCGGCACGATATCCGAGAACCTGCGCTGGGGCAATGAGAACGCGACCGATGATGAAATAAAGCACGCCTGCGAGCTCGCTCAGGCGGATGAATTCGTCAGCGCGATGCCCGACGGCTACAACACCTATATCGAACAGGGTGGCACGAACGTCTCCGGCGGTCAGAAGCAGAGGCTGTGCATAGCGCGCGCTCTGCTCAAGAATCCCAAGGTGCTCATTCTCGACGACTCGACAAGCGCCGTCGATACCCACACCGACGCGCTGATTCAAAAGGGACTTTCGCAGTATATGCCCGACACGACGAAGATAATTATAGCCCAGCGCATAAGCTCGGTTCAGAACGCGGACAAAATACTCGTGTTCGACAACGGCAGAATAATCGCACAGGGCACGCATGACGAGCTGCTGAAATCCTGCGATATCTATCGCGAAGTTTATGAATCCCAGCAGAAGGGAGGAAACGACGATGAGTAAGCCTATGCCTATGCACGGCGGACCCAAGGGTATGCACGGCGGACCCGGAATGCAGCCCAGAAAACTCGACAAGAAAACGCTCAAGCGTCTGCTCTCTTATCTCAAAAATTATAAGGGCACGATAGTCCTCGTCACAATCTGCATTCTGCTCAGCGCAGTTGCGGGCGCTGCGTCATCGATGTTCCTCCAGACGCTTATCGACGACTATATAACCCCGATGGTCGGTCAGTCATCGCCCGACTTCTCCGGCTTCATTCGCGCGCTGATAACCATGGCGGTCATCTATCTCATCGGCACGCTCTCGACGCTTATCTACAACCGCCGCATGGTCACTATAGCGCAGGGAACGCTCAAGACCATACGCGACGAGATGTTCGAGAAGATGCAGCGTCTGCCGATAAGATATTTCGATTCGCACACCCACGGCGACACGATGAGCCTCTACACAAACGATACCGATACCCTGCGCCAGATGCTCGCGCAGTCGATGGGTCAGCTGATTTCTTCGGCGTTCACCGTCGCGGCGGTATTCTGCTGCATGCTCTATATCAGCGTCGGTCTGACGCTCGTTGTGTGCGTATCGCTGTTCTTCATTATGCAGATAATCAAGAGAGTTGTCGGCAAGAGCGGCGCGTATTTCGTAGCCCAGCAGAGATCCCTTGCGGATCTTGACGGATATATCGAAGAGATGATAAACGGTCAGAAGGTCATAAAAGTTTTCTGCCACGAAGAGCAGTCGAAGAAAGAAATGAAGCAGCGCAACACCGAATGGGAGCACAACGCCGCGAACGCAAACGGCCACGCGACCTCGATGATGCCCATGACGAACGCGTTCGGATATTTCCTGTATATCCTGCTCGCCGTTATCGGCTCATATATGGCTATCGCCGGCACGAAGAATTTCGGGCTGACCGGCGTCAACACGCTGTCTCTCGGCATGATAGCCTCGTTCCTCGTGCTCTCGCGCAACTTTATAAACCCGATATCCCAGATGTCGAACCAGTTCAACTCGATTGTCAACGCCCTCGCGGGTGCCGAGCGAATCTTCACATTTATGGACGAAGAGCCCGAGCCCGACGACGGATATGTTACCCTCGTAAACGCGAAAGAAGAGAACGGCGAGATAGTCGAAGTCAAGGAGCACACCGGAATGTGGGCGTGGAAGCATCCCCACGGCGACGGCACTCTGACTTATACAAAGCTTGAAGGTCAGGTCGTGCTCGACCATGTCGATTTCGGCTACACACCCGAAAAGGAAGTCCTTCACGATATCACGCTCTACGCAGAGCCGGGTCAGAAGGTGGCTTTCGTCGGCGCGACCGGAGCGGGCAAGACCACGATAACAAACCTCATAAACCGCTTCTATGACATAGCGGACGGCAAGATACGCTATGACGGAATAAATATCAACAAGATAAAGAAAGCCGATTTGCGCCGCAGTCTCGGCGTCGTGCTCCAGGATGTCAACCTGTTCACGGGTACTGTTATGGAGAACATCCGCTACGGCAACCCCGAGGCGACCGACGAGCAGTGCATCGCGGCGGCGAAGCTCGCAAATGCTGACGGCTTCATCCGCATGCTCCCGGACGGCTATAACACCGTACTCAAGGGCGACGGCTCCGGACTTTCGCAGGGTCAGCGTCAGCTGATATCGATAGCCCGCGCGGCGGTCTCCGACCCGCCCGTCATGATCCTCGACGAGGCGACATCTTCGATAGATACGCGCACCGAGGCTCTCGTCCAGGGCGGCATGGATAAGCTGATGAAAGGACGCACAGTCTTTGTTATCGCGCACCGCCTCTCGACCGTCCAGAACTCCGATGTCATAATGGTGCTCGACCACGGCAGAATAATCGAGCGCGGCAACCACGAAAAGCTCATCGCCGAAAAGGGCACATACTATCGCCTCTATACCGGCGCGTTTGAGTTGGAGTGATTGGCAGAGCTGCGATAATTGGAAGTAAAAAGCAGAATCTCCTGCCCGGGAGTTGTTCCCGGACAGGAGATTTTTGTATATAACGAGCTTTGGGCATTTCTGATTCTTGTCGGAATACAAGGCAAAAATTCTACCCGACAAAAATTCGGGTAGGATTGCTTTTTATCAGTCTTTTTTCCTGAGCTCCGCCATGGCGGCGAAGTGGAGAACATCGAACTCCTCGGGTGCGTTTTCTCTGAGCATTCGGAGATGCTCGCGCTCCCAGTTTTCTATCTCCTCGGGTGTCAGCGACGCGCCGATTCCGCGGCAGGCTTTCATCCTGCCGTTCCAGCTCTCGCGCGTGAAATGCACCTTCAGCTTCCACTCCTCGTGGTGCATGAGCTCGAACTTTTCTTTGTAGCAGGCGGGGATTTCTATCGGGTGCATCGTCTCGCCCGCGCCGCTCCAGTCGGGGCTGTATCTGAGCACGGGATCCTCGCTCATGCCGGCAATCTTGTCTTCAAACGGCAGCCACTCCATGTACAGTACAAGAAGACGCCCGTTGCTTTTTAGCATACGGCAGAGCTGAGGGATGAGCGTTTCGTGGTCGAAATACCAGAAGCACTGGCAGGCGGTTGCGGCATCAAATGAAGCGTCCGGAAAGTCTATCTTTTCAGCCGGCATCGCGTAATAGCCGATGCCCATGCCCTGCGAGAGCTTCTTTGCCTGCTCTATCTGTTCGGGGGATATGTCCGTCCCCGTCCATTTTGCGCCGAAGCTGTGCATGTTGCGCGGCAAAACGCCCGTGCCCGTGCCGAGATCGAGCACGCTCTGCCCCGGTCGAACGCCTTGCCGCCGTCGATTCTCTCGTCTTTTATATCGTGTTTTGACCCCGTCCGCATGACAGACAGGGTCAGATTAGTTTTATTTTATCTCCAGAGATTCATCCAGAAAGCGCCTTCAACGCCCGTGAACGAGATCAGCTGAGCCATGTTCACATATATGCACGCGACAGTCGAGACCGTGAATATCAAATCGACGAGCTTCTTTGCGCTCTCCGACTTGATGCTCTTGTAGAGCGTGAACGCGATGACAAGCGCGCCGATGACCATCTGCCATGAGAAGTCCGCGTTGTAGCGTACGGCATAGCCGCTTTCCCACGAGGAGAAGATTATCGCGAGCGGCATGAGAATGCAGGTCACGCCGATAAGCAGGATAGGCAGCACGCGCTTTTTCTTCTCGACGCGCTGCAATGCCTTGCCCGAGAAGAGATAGGCGAACATGGGCAGAGCGCGGTATATGATTCCGACGGATATAAGATTCTTGCCAGCGTCGTCGAAGAACATATAGCCGTTGAGCCCGAAACGCTCCGCAGAGGAAGCAAGATGCGTGAATGTCTTGGGCGTGAAGTGCGGCATGTTCAGAAGATACGCATACATATTGATGAGCACATATTTCCAGTGGAACTCCGAATGGGTGAAGTCGTTTATCGTCAGCGAATACTGAATGCCGAAGTCGAGTGGATTGTCGAAGCGCAGATAGTTATATACCATCTGCCCGAGGGCGATAACGCCGAGCGGAACGAGGGCGACAGCCGCATATTTGAAGAACGTGCGGGTCTTCTGCTTCTTTTCGAGTCCGTCGAGCGCCTTTTTGAGTCCGCCCGCGAAGAAGAACAGCGCGGCGATGCAATAGACCGCGAGCGTCGGGCGGCAGAGCACGGCATAGCCGAGGAAGAACGAGGCAAAGCCGAGACGGACATATGAGATTTTGCCGTCCCAGAGAATATTCGAGGTCATGAGCAGATACGCGCCGATAGTCACACACATGAATCCGCCGGAGATGGCGAGCTCATAGAACAGCGGACGCGCCGCGGAGAACATGATTCCCGAGGACATCTGCAAGGTTATCAATCCGGTGAGCACCGTGTTTGTCGGCAAATCGCGGAATTTTTTGTCTATCACCGCGAGATATATCTTCGTCAGGAATATTATTCCGACGAGCGCGAACATCAGCGTCGCCCAGCCGGTCGGGAAATAGCAGCCGGTTATCAGATGATACGGCAGGAACAGCGCAATGACAGGACCGATGCCGTAATAAGAATAATATTTGCCGTTATACAGGCAGTGATCCCAGAGGAAGTTGCCAGCGCCTATCTCAGCATCACGCCTTGTGTATTCATAGGGATTGTCCATTTTGAGCAGATCTTCGTCAGGCTCTTCGAGAAGGTTCACCTGATGATGCTCAAACGCGTCAACGAGCTCTTTGGTTATCTGGTCGCCCTCCTGCGAAGTGAAGCTGTAGTGCGTGGTCGACCAGCCTTTTTGCAGATTTGTGAATGTGAGATACACCGAAAATACCATTGCGGCGGCGGTTATGACTGCCGCGATGCGGGTGCAGTTGACTCTGTTGTCGGAGAATTTCTTGCGCGCTCCGGCGGGATTCGCTATAGCATAGATGATAATTATGGCGGCAGCAGCTATGAGCAGATATGTCAGGATAATTTCCGCTATATGCAGCGCGCTTATCGACTGATTGAGCGTGATGCCCTTGAGCGTTGCGCTGTGATAGTCGTCGAGAGATATCTCGAGTCTGAGGCGCGACACTTCACCGGAGAAGTTGCAGGTCATGACATTGTCGAGCCCGTTTTCGAGCGTGAGCTTTGCGATATTTGTGCGGTAATATGAGCTCGTTGAATCGGCGAAATCGACATAGACCTTGCCGCTGTTTGCCGACTCTCCGAAGTCGACATCGAACCCTATAGAACCGACGCGCGCGTCAATGCCGGTAAACTCTATCTCGGAATAGCCCTCGCCGAGGGTTATCGTGCCGTCGTCGTTATAAGTAATATTGGCTCCGTCTGCGCGGGAGAGATCGAGCGGCTGCTCTTTGTATCCTCCGAGAAGCCTGTTTATCGGCGTGAAATTCATCACGCACAGGCTCACGACCGTTACTATAACAAACAGAACGGCAACGCATGCGGAAAGCTTTTTCAGAAATTTTCTGTTTTCTCTGTCCATAGGCACCTCACAAGTTTTTTGAAGTCAGCTAATTATACCCTATTCGGGGCAATTTTTCAAGTTTGTTGTTAAATCCGAAAAAGCGGAGTTATATAAAAAGACACGGCTCACATAAGCTGTGAACCGCGCCTTTTCTATTTTGCTATTCGATTAATACTTGACGTTGGTTATCTCAAGATAGTTGTCGAGAACCGCGCTGCCGTTAAACTTGCTGCCGAGCACCTTGCCGGAGCCGGTGATAAGGACGTGCATATACTGATAGAGATCTACCATATGATTGGTCTTGGGGTTGTAGGTGAGCACTGCGGTGCAGTCATAGTACTTGAGCGAATACTCAACATCCTTGACGACCTTCGTGACGTTGGGGTCGTTCTGGAGGGTGTTGTCGATATCGGCCTTTGCAAGGGGGCTGAACATCGTTCCGGTGAAGCCCTTGGAGATAACGCCCGTCTTGGGATCGCAGGGCTCGGGGTTGATATCCGCCTTGAGGACTATCGTTATCTTGTAGTTGCCGTTCGAGAGCACTTCGCACTTCGCGCTCTTTATCTTGCTGACATCGGTCAGGGTGCAGCCCTTTGTGGGATGCTGGTAGATCGGGAACCACTTCATGTCGGTGCCCTTCGGATTGTTCTCGTGCTTCTTGCCCTTGGCATCCTTTTCGCTGGTCATGAACAGCTCGGCAACGGGAAGAGCCGCGTTGATAACAAAACCGTCAAAGTTTCTCTTGTCCTTGGGCAGGGTCTGCCACTCGGACTTCTCATAGCCGACCTTGCTGCTCTTTGCGAGATTGAGAACGTCTCTGTAAGCGGCGAGGATCTCGGCATAGCTCTCGGGCTTGCCGTTCGAGGGCTTTGCGGAATTGTCGGCGGGAGCCTTGGTCTCGATAACGGTGTGCCCCTCTTTGTCGGTCACTATCTCGGTCTCGACCGCGGTGTCGTCGGAGGCTGCTTCCGAGGAGGCCTCGGGAAGCAGATCGTCTGCAATGGCGTCGCCGTTTATGGCAACGTCGCCGGCGGCAGTTGTGTCGTTGTTATCTTTGTCCTTCTTGCAGGCCGCAAAGCTTGCAATCATGGCGATCGCGAGCAAAAGAGCCGCGATTCTCTTGAGATTCTTATTCATTGTTTTCTATCCCCTTAGAAAAATCAATATTTGAAGCTGGAATAGCTTACATACGATGTTCCGGTAGCGGTGGGCTTGCCGATACCGATGTCGATGTTGACGGTGATATCAAACTTGACATCGAGCTTGACGAAATGACCGGTAGCGGCGTCGATGGTTGCGGTAACGACTGCGCCCGAGTAGCTCTCGGTGACCTTTGCGCCGCCGTAAACTTCGTCGATGGCGTCATAGATGCAGCTGGCTCTCTTGTGGTCATAGTAGCCCTTGTCCTTGTCGCCGACGCAGATTCCGCTCTTGTCGAGGGGAGCGTTGCAGGTCGCGGTGCCCTTGGTTGCATAGGAATTGCCGTTCTTGATGTTGATGGTGATTATGTAGTTCGAGCCGCTCTGCTTGCAGGAAGCTGCGGTGACGTCGCCGGTGCCGAGGGTCGAAGCTCTGAGAAAATACTTGTTTGTGTCGGTATCCCACTGACCCTTGGTGACGGTTTCGTTGTAGGCGTTCTCGGCACCGATGCCCATGAACTTGTAGATAAGGCTCTTGAACTGCTTGACAACAGCGTTTGCCTCAATCTTCTCGTTCTTGGTCTCTCTGTGCTTTGCAAAGCCGACCTTGCCGGAGACGGCTGCCTTTGTGGCGGCGTTGTAATAGTTGAGGATATCCGCGGTGCTCGAGGGGGCCTTGTTGCCCTTCGAGGTGACTACGGGAGCCTTGCCGCTGTCGGCGGGCTTGGTCTCGATGACCTTGCCGGAAGCGTCGGTAACGGTCTCAATTTCGGTGGACTCGGCAGAAGCGTCCTCGCTTGAGGCCTCTGCGGGGGTGCTTTCGTCGGAGACGGTGTTGTTCGCGTCTGCGGAGCTCTCGGAGGGAGCGGTGGAATCGCCGTTGTCCTTGTCGCTCTTGCACGCCGCGAACGAGAATATCATCGCGAGGACAAGAAGCAGGGAAGCGATCTTCAGAAGATTCTTTTTCATGTCAAAAACCTTTCATAAAATATTTTCGGGTATTTCCGCCCGTTTTTTGTGCTGCACTTTACAAGGCAACACAGCGCACTATAAATTTACACTAATTAACTAATAATGTCAAGTAAATTTTGATAAAAACAAAATTAATAACGCCGTGTTTTTATGCAAGATAACATCACAGACTGCCTTTTGGTAATAGATTGTTTACATTCGCTTTTATAAAGTTATGGAAATTCTCCGAAAGTTATGATATAATATCAAAGTATATGTGCTCCGGCGCATAAGATACACCCCGAAAGGAGTCTGCGGCATGGCGGAGAAAAAGCTCATCTCATGGAATGTCAACGGAATAAGAGCGTGCATCGGCAAGGGCTTTTCCGAGGCTTTTGCGGCGCTTGATGCCGATATCCTCTGCCTGCAGGAGACGAAGGTTCAGGCGGGGCAGGTCGACTTTGCGCCCGAGGGCTATCACTGCTACTGGAACTACGCCGAGAAAAAGGGCTATTCCGGCACGGCGGTCTTTTCGCGCGAAGAGCCTTTGAGCGTGTCATACGGCATCGGCATTCCCGAGCACGACCGCGAGGGGCGCGTGATAACGCTCGGATTTGAAAAATTCTATTTCGTCTGCGTCTATACCCCCAATTCGCAGGACGGGCTCGCCCGGCTCGACTACAGAATGACATGGGAGGACGCGTTCAGGGACTATCTTCTCTCGCTCGACAGGGACAAGCCCGTAATAGTCTGCGGCGATATGAATGTTGCGCACAACGAGATAGATTTAAAGAACCCCAAGACGAACCGCAAGAACCCCGGTTTCACGGACGAAGAGAGAAACAAGATGACCGAGCTGCTCTCGGCGGGCTTTATTGATACATTCAGATATTTCTATCCCGACGTCGAGGGACAGTACAGCTGGTGGAGCTACCGCTTCAAATCGCGCGAGCGGAACACGGGCTGGCGCATCGACTATTTCCTCTGCTCCGAGCGGCTCAACAGCCGGCTTACCGGCGCGAAAATACATCAGGAGATATTCGGCTCCGACCATTGTCCGGTCGAGCTGACTGTCGATATATAAAAAAGCGCCGCCGAAAAGGCGACGCAGGAAAGCTTGATTTTATATTGAATTTTCGCTGAAGTCGATAACAAGCTTGTCGCGCTTCATCTCGAGCTTCGTGTATTTCACTCCCGCGGCGTCGAACATTCTTTTCGATGCGCGCACGCTGTCGGTGTTGCGGTACTTGTCGCTGATATAAATTACCTCTTTTATCCCGCTCTGGATTATCGCCTTGGCGCATTCGTTGCAGGGGAAGAGCGCGACATAGACCTTGCATCCGCGCAGGTCGCCGCTGGCGTTGAGTATGGCGTTCAGCTCAGCGTGGCAGACATAGGCGTATTTTGTGTTAAACGCGCTGCCCTCGCGCTCCCACGGGAACTCGTCATCGTCGCAGCCGGAGGGGAAGCCGTTATAACCGACGGACATTATCCTGTTTCTGTCGTTTACGATGCAGGCGCCCACCTGGGTGTTCGGATCCTTGCTCCTGCAAGCCGAGAGCATCGCGATCCCCATAAAATACTCGTCCCACGAGATATAATCGCTTCTTTTAGGCATTTTTCACCGCTCCGTTTCCCTTATAATAGCATAATATATCAACCCGATATTAACATATCCAAGCCGTTAAGGCAAGAAGAAATTTTTGAGGTGACTTTCTATGGGTCTTTTAAAGAAAATTTTCGGAGACTACTCTTCGAGAGAAATCAAGCGTATCACGCCGATAAAGGACAAGGTGCTCGCGCTTGACGAGGAATATTCAAAACTCACCGATGAGGAGCTCAAAGCAAAAACCCCTTATTTCAAGGAGCGCCTCGCCAACGGCGAGACCCTTGACGATATCCTGCCCGAGGCATTCGCCGCCTGCCGCGAGGCTTCGTGGCGTGTGCTCGGGATGAAGCACTTCCCCGTGCAGATTCTCGGCGGTATCGTTCTGCATCAGGGACGCATCGCGGAGATGAAGACCGGCGAGGGCAAAACGCTCGTCGCAACGCTCCCCGCTTATCTCAACGCGCTCTCCGGCAACGGAGTCCACATCGTCACGGTCAACGACTACCTCGCACGCCGCGACAGCGAGTGGATGGGCAAGGTCTACCGCTTCATGGGGCTCAAGGTCGGTCTGATAATCCATGAGAAGAACAACGACGAGCGCCGCGAGGCCTACGCCGCCGACATAACCTACGGCACTAACAACGAGATGGGCTTCGACTATCTGCGTGACAACATGGTACCATACAAGGAGCTCAAGGTTCAGCGCGGTCACTCGTTCGCGATAGTCGACGAGGTCGACTCGATACTTATCGATGAGGCGAGAACGCCGCTCATCATATCCGGCCGCGGCGACCGCTCGACCGACCTCTACAAGCAGGCGAACTCCTTCGCCCGCACGCTCAATTTCGAGCGCATAAAAGAGCTTCGCTCCTCTTCGAGACTCGAAGATACCGCCGACCAGGTCAGCGAAAACTGCGATGTCATCGTCGACGAAAAGGCGAGAACCGCCGTCCTGACTCAAAAGGGTATCGCAAAGGCGGAGAAGTATTTCAATCTCGACAACCTCATGGATCCCGCGAACATGACCATACAGCACCACATCAACCAGGCGATAAAGGCTATAGGCGTCATGCGCCGCGATGTCGACTACGTCGTGAAGGACGGTCAGGTGCTCATAGTCGACGAGTTCACCGGACGCATCATGCTCGGCAGACGCTACAATGAGGGTCTGCATCAGGCAATCGAAGCAAAAGAGGGCGTCAATGTTGAGCACGAGAGCAAGACGCTCGCGACCATTACATTCCAGAACTACTTCAGACTCTATGACAAGCTCTCCGGTATGACCGGTACCGCAATGACCGAGAGCGAGGAGTTCCAGGAGATATATTCGCTTGACGTCGTGGAGATCCCGACCAACAAGCCCATGATAAGAAAGGATATGGACGACCTCGTCTACAAGACCGAGCCCGCGAAGTTCAATGCGGTCATCGACGACATTGTCGAGCGCCATGAAAAGGGTCAGCCCGTGCTTGTCGGTACGATATCCATAGAGAAGTCCGAGACGCTCAGCAAGCTCCTCAAAAAGCGCGGCATAAAGCATGAAGTGCTCAACGCCAAGTACCATGAAAAGGAAGCAGAAATTGTCGCGCAGGCAGGTAAGCTCGGCGCGGTCACGATAGCCACGAACATGGCGGGACGCGGAACCGATATCATGCTCGGCGGTAACGCGGAGTTCCTTGCGAAGTCCGAGATGCGCCGCAAGGGCTACAGCGAGGAGCTGATAGCCGAATCAACCGGCTTCGGCGACACGGACAACGAGGATATAATCAGCGCGAGAGAGGAATTCCAGGCTCTCGAGAAGAAATATAAGAACGAAATTTCCGGCGAGGCGGAGCAGGTCAGGCAGGCAGGCGGTCTTTGCATCATCGGCACAGAGCGCCACGAGTCCCGCCGAATCGACAACCAGCTGCGCGGACGTTCCGGCCGCCAGGGCGACCCCGGCGTGAGCCGCTTCTACCTGTCGCTTGAGGACGATCTGATGCGCCTGTTCGGCGGCGAGCGCGTGACAACTATAATGAACACGCTCAGAACCCCCGAGGATATGCCGATAGAGTCGAAGATGATTTCGAATGTTATCGAGAGCTCGCAGAAGCGCGTCGAGTCGCGCAACTTCTCAGTGCGTAAGAGCGTCCTGAGCTTCGACGATGTCATGAACCGCCAGCGTGAGCTTATCTACAAACAGCGCGACCAGGTGCTCGACGGCGAGAACCTCAAGCCCGTTATTCTCAAGATGCTCGACGAGTGCATCGTCGAGTCCATAGATTTCTATTGCCCGAAGGCGCTCTCCCACTCCGACTGGAACATAGCCGGACTGCGTGAGAAGTTCCTCGGCTGGCTGACCACTCCCGAGGACTTCGCGGACGGCTTTGACCGCGAGGACGCAAAGGAAGAGCTCATTGAGCGCGGACACAAGATTTATGACGAGCGTGAAGAGCTCATGGGCGTTGACGAAAACGGCGTGCCGATAATGAGAGCGCTCGAGCGCATGGTTCTGCTCAAGATGGTCGACAGCAAGTGGATGGATCACATCGATGCCATGGAGGAGCTCAAGCGCGGCATAGGACTCCGCTCCTACGGTCAGCAGGATCCCGTCGTTGCGTTCAGGCAGGAGAGCTACGATATCTTCGACGAGATGACCATGTCTATCCGCGAGGATACCGTCCGCCTGATGATGACCATCATGCCCAAGAACGAGGAGGACACCAAGCGCAAGCAGGTCGCCGAGATAACCTCGACCAGCGGCGCGTCCGACGGCAGCGAAAAGGGTCGCACCGTCCGCAAGGGCGCAAAGATAGGTCCGAACGATCCCTGCCCCTGCGGCAGCGGCAAGAAGTACAAGAAGTGCTGCGGCGCGGTGAACAAGTAAAATATATAAATGTATTCCCTCTCCGGATGAGCTTCCGGAGAGGGAATTTTTTTCGGTATCTGGTAGGGAGAAGTGAATTGAATTTTTCGTCGGAATCTATCAGGCGCCCCTGCAAGGGAAGCCGGCATTCAAGATATGCTTTGCAGGATGTGTGCCGGTATAGTATAAATTTCGCAGGCGAATAATATCCGCCGCCTTATAAATATTCGCGCAATAAAAAAGGAGACACTCTTTTGAATGTCTCCCTTTTTTGTACTTTTATCGGTTGTCCGATTATTTCATAGCCTCTTCGACTGCAACAGCGCAGGCGACGGTCGCGCCGACCATCGGGTTGTTGCCCATGCCGATAAGACCCATCATCTCGACGTGCGCCGGAACGGAGGAAGAACCTGCGAACTGGGCGTCGGAATGCATACGACCCATGGTGTCGGTCATGCCGTAGCTGGAGGGGCCTGCCGCCATGTTGTCGGGATGCAGGGTACGGCCTGTGCCGCCGCCGGAAGCGACGGAGAAGTAGTTGACGCCGTTCTCGACGCACCACTTCTTGTAGGTGCCTGCGACCGGGTGCTGGAAGCGGGTCGGGTTGGTGGAGTTGCCGGTGATGGAAACGCCGACGTTCTCAAGCTTCATGATAGCCACGCCCTCGGGAACGTTGTCTGCGCCGTAGCACTTGACGTCCGCTCTCGGTCCGTTGGAATAAGCCTTCTGCTCGGTGACGGTGACGGTCTCGGTGTAGGGATCGAACTCCGTCTTGCAGTATGTGAAGCCGTTGATGCGGGATATTATCATCGCAGCGTCCTTGCCAAGGCCGTTGAGGATAACTCTCAGGGGCTTGGTTCTGACCTTATTTGCGTTGAGGGCTATTTTGATAGCGCCCTCAGCGGCAGCGAAGCTCTCGTGACCTGCGAGGAAGCAGAAGCACTCTGTCTCCTCGGAGAGGAGCATCTTGCCGAGGTTGCCGTGACCGAGACCGACCTTGCGGTTTTCGGCGACGGAGCCGGGGATGCAGAAGGACTGGAGACCGATGCCGATTGCGGCAGCGGCGTCGGCAGCCTTGACAGCGCCGCTCTTTATAGCGATAGCGCAGCCGACTGTGTATGCCCAGATAGCGTTTTCAAAGCAGATGGGCTGGGTACCTCTGACGATCTTGTCGCAGTCGATGCCCTTTGCAAGAGTGATCTCTTTGCACTCCTCGATGGAGGAAATGCCGTACTGAGCGAGAACGGAGTTGATCTTGTCAACTCTTCTCTCATAGTTTTCAAATAATGCCATTGTCCGTATCCTCCTTACTCTTTGCGCGGGTCGATATACTTGGCGGCCTCGGCGAATCTGCCGTAGGTGCCTACCGACTTGTCGTATGCGGTCTGAGCGTCGTCGCCCTTCTTGATGAAGTCGGTCATCTTGCCCAGGGACACGAACTCGTAGCCTATAACCTGATCGTCCTCGTCGAGAGCCATTCTGGTGACATAGCCCTCAGCCATCTCAAGATAGCGGACGCCTTTGTATCTTGTGCCGTACATTGTGCCGACCTGCGAACGAAGTCCCTTGCCGAGATCCTCGAGGCCTGCGCCGACGTTAAGTCCGTCGTCCGAGAAAGCGGACTGGGAGCGGCCGTAGACTATCTGGAGGAACAGCTCGCGCATAGCGGTGTTGATAGCGTCGCAGACGAGGTCGGTGTTCAGAGCCTCAAGAATGGTCTTGCCGGGGAGGATCTCACTTGCCATAGCTGCGGAATGGGTCATGCCCGAGCAGCCGATGGTCTCAACGAGAGCTTCCTCGATGATGCCGTCCTTGATGTTGAGCGAGAGCTTACATGCGCCCTGCTGGGGAGCACACCAGCCCACACCGTGGGTGAAACCGGAGATGTCCTTTATCTCATAAGCCTTGACCCATTTGCCCTCTTCGGGGATGGGAGCAGGACCGTGGTTCGGACCCTTTTTGACAATACACATATTCTCTACTTCTTGAGTATAATTCATACACGTAGTCTCCTTTCGTTTTGTGTATCCCGTACAGAGCTATTATATCAAAAAAATACAAGCGTATCAATTACTTGGGACAAGGTTTTTGAATTTTTTGCATTGTTACAATCGTTGAGGGCTTTTTCGGTCAAAAATTATTTATTTTAGTCGCAAACCCGCCGCCGCGGTTGTAAAGAGCTGAGGTTTATGATATACTGAAAAGGGGAAAGGGGAGGATAAAATGAAGCTCTATATCAAGCAGAAGGCCTTTTCGCTGACTTCAAAATTCACCGTGAAAGACGAAGCGGGAAATGACAGATATTTTGTCGAGGGCGAGTTCTTCTCCCTGCGCGGCAGGCTGCATATCATGGACGCGCAAGGCGAGGAGATAGGGCAGATATACCGCCGGCTGATGACTTTTCTGCCGCATTTTATCCTCGAGATAGGCGGCGAAGAGATAGCGGAGATAGTCAAGGATTTCTCTTTCTTCCGCCCGAAATATTCGCTCGAAAACACCTCGCTCAGTGTAGAGGGCGATTTCTGGTCGCATGAATATTCGCTCTATGACGGCGACAGGAACATCATGAACATCCACAAGGAGTGGTTCACATGGGGCGACAGCTACGAGCTCGATATCCTCGACCCGAAATATGAGCTGATATCGCTGGGCATAGTCCTCGCTATAGACACTGCCATGGCGGCGGCGAATACCGCCTCGTCGGCTTCGACCTAAATCAAAGGAGAAAATATGAAGGATTATCATATATTTGCGAACCACGCCCATGTTTTCCCGGAGGAAGCGAGACCGGGCTGCGGGATAGATTCGCTCAAAAAGCTCATGGATGAGAGTTCTATAGAGCGGGCGGTCTGCTTCGCGCCGTTCCCATCGCAGTATAAAGAATATAACATGCCCGGCGACTGCATAAGCTGGCTCGCGGGCGCAATAAAGAATGACAACTCTCTCGTCGGCTTCGGAACTATAGATTTTGATTCCGGCGATATCGCAGGGCAGGTCAACAGAATAGCCGATCTCGGCTTCAGGGGCATAAAGCTCCACCCGGCATATCAGGAGTTCAATATTATGGGCGACAAAGCGTGCAAGGTCTATTCTGCCGCCCAGGAGAACGGACTGTTTCTGTCGTTTCACACGGGGCTGCACTGGTATCGCATCGCGGACTATCAGCCGTTGCTCTTTGACGAGGTCGCGTGGAACTTCCCGCGCCTTAAATTCAGTATGGAGCATGTCGGCGGGTATCACTTTTTCCGCGATGCGCTGGCGGTCATCTGCAACAACCATCACCGCGCGAGCGATCCGAGGCGCGTATACGCGGGCTTGACGAGCATTATGCCGGACGACAACGGTCTGCCGGATTACTGGACTTTGACCGATGACGAGCTTTTGACGCTCATTCATCAGGGGGACGACGACTGCGCGATATTCGGGCTCGACTTCCCGTATAAAAAAGCCGACTACGCCAAGGCGCTGATAAACAGAATAATCTCCCTCGACATCTCCGAAGAGGCAAAAGAGGGAATACTCGGAAAAAATCTTGAGCACGCGCTCGGTATGGACTGAAAACGGAGAAATATATGCTTATAGTTACTGCAAACTGCAAAAATACATTTGACTCGTATCTCAAATATGTCCACTACACGGACAGCAAGCGCAGAAAGACTCGCTTTTCGGGCGCGACCGGCTGGCTTCTGCTCGCCTGCGCCGCGGCCGTTATAGTGAGCTTTGTGAAGGTCGGCGGCAATATCTTTCTCTATGTCGTGAGCGCCGTGCTCCTCATCTGCGCGGCGGCATATCTTTATATCCAGTATCTTGCGCCGTACAGGGCATTTAAAAAGCTCGACAAGTCGTTCTTCGCCGAGCAGGAGTTCGATTTCTACGAAGATAAGCTGGAACTCATCGAACACGGCGAAAAAAGCATAAAGCGCATCATACCGTATTCAAAGATACAGAAAGTCTGCATCACAAAGCACGCTTTTTATATCTATATCGCCGCAGACAGCGCGTTTATTCTGACGAAAACCGCACTTAGCTCATCATCTGTAGAACGCCTGAGGAATCTGTTTAAAGATAAGGGAATAAAGATAGAGGAATAACAAAAATAAAATTCAGCTCCCTGCAAAATTTTCTGCGGGGAGCTGAACATATCGAAGAAAGATTTGAATGAAAAAGCTTTCTTTTTAGCAGGTGCTTTGTAGGGTGCGGCGACTCGACGCACCGCTGCTGACGAAGTCAGCACAAATGCACATACACTATAGTTGCGAACGGGCAATCGGCATAACGTTGCTGTAACGAGACTCCGTAAAATATTGCTGATTGTTGCCGTGCCGCCGTCGGCGGCATAGGGTCGTCGAGTCGCCGACCCCTACATGGATTCGATATTTGATGCATGAACAGCAAGGCGGAAAATGATTTCCGACACAAGCACCCCACGAAAATTTTTTCGTGGGGTGCTGATTTGTTATATATTTTTTATACTATTCCCTGCGCCATCATTGCATCGGCGACCTTGAGGAAGCCTGCGATGTTCGCGCCGACAACGAAGTTGTCCTCGTGTCCGTATTCCTTTGCGGCGTTTGCCATGTTGTGATAGATATTTATCATAATGTTGTTTAGCTGGTGATCGACCTTTTCAAACGGCCAGCTGACGCGCGCGCTGTTCTGGCTCATCTCGAGCGCGGAGGTCGCGACGCCGCCCGCGTTTGCCGCCTTGCCGGGGGCAAAGAGGATTTTGTTTTGCAGGAAAACTTCTGTAGCTTCCGTAGTCGAGGGCATGTTCGCACCCTCGCCGACCGCGATGCAACCGTTCTTTATCAGCTCTTTTGCATCTTCGGCTCCGAGCTCGTTCTGCGTGGCGCACGGGAGAGCTATGTCGCAGGGTACGCCCCAGACCTTTTTGCCCTCGTAAAATTTCGCGTTCGGGCGCTCTTTGATATATTCGCTTATCCTTGCGCGGCGGACTTCTTTTATCTGCTTGAGCGTCGCAACGTCGATGCCGTCCGGGTCATATACAAAGCCGCTCGAATCGCTCGCAGTTACCACCTTTCCGCCGAGGCTCAGAGCCTTCTCTATGGCGTAGGTTGCGACGTTGCCCGAGCCGGAGACGACGATCGTCTTGCCCTCGATCGAGTTCGCGTGGTTCTTGAGCATCTCCTCAACGAGATATACAAGGCCGTAGCCCGTTGCCTCTGTTCTCGCGAGCGAGCCGCCGAACGAGAGTCCCTTGCCCGTGAGCACGCCCTCGTACTGCCCGGTAATTCTCTTGTACTGACCGAACATGTAGCCGATTTCGCGCCCGCCGACTCCGATATCGCCAGCGGGAACGTCGGTGTTCGGGCCTATGACGCGGTAGAGCGCGGTCATGAAGCTCTGGCAGAAGCGCATTATCTCCATCTCGCTCTTGCCCTTGGGGTTGAAGTCCGAGCCGCCCTTGCCGCCGCCGATGGGGAGTCCCGTCAGCGAATTTTTGAATATCTGCTCGAAGCCGAGGAATTTTATAATGCTCATGTTGACCGAGGGGTGGAAGCGCAGACCGCCTTTATACGGACCTATTGCGCTGTTGAACTGAACTCGGTAGCCGCGGTTTGTGTGAACCTTGCCCGCGTCGTCCGCCCACGAGATGCGGAAAACCGTCGCCCTCTCCGGCTCAACGAGCCTTTCGAGCAGCGCCCAATCCTGATATGTCCTGTTCGCCTCGACAACCGGGCGAATGGAATCGAGAACCTCCGTCGCAGCCTGAACGAACTCCGGCTGAGTCGAGTTCTTCTGCTGAACGTGAAGTATCATGTCGTCAATATAGCTCATATTATCACTCCCAAAACGATTTGCGGCAAAAAATAAAAACAAAAAATATATCCCGCCGCCAATGCCAAATATTTTAATATACCGCGCATAAAAATGCAAGTGAATTTATAAAAGTTTCAAAAATTTAAGAAAATCAAGTGAATTTAGCTGTACTGCGGTACAAAAATGCAATTTATATAAAACTTCATTCAAATTTTGCAATGAATGGCAAATGCGGCTTTAAATAAAATTGACATATAATCATAAATATAATTGCATATTAACTATCATTGAACAATCTTTCATAAACGCTCCGTTATCGTTGAAAGTTTATGTGAATTGTGCCGATTGCGCTTTTGTGTCATAATTTTCGGCATATTCAGCCTGACTTGCGGCAAAATACAGGACGGCAAATATATCGGCAGTTTTAATGAGCAATATACAAATTAAATTAAAAAATTGTATTGCAGTTTATTTTTTTGCATGACAAAAGGCGGAGCCGAAGCACCGCCCCAAAGTCTATTTTTTATGTTTCGTCGAACATTCCGAATCCCGCTACCTCGCTCACCGGGACGGAAAACACGACTGCACCCGCATCCGTGTCCGCGCCCGCGCGGGTCATAATCGAGCGCATGATGTCCGCTTTCTGCTCCTTGCGCGCGACGATGAGAATAACCTCTTTTTCTTTTGCTATCGATACGCCGAGGAACTTTTCGCTCTCGGGCGAGGTGGTGCCCTTGCCGTGGAGCACCGTGCCGCCCATCGCGCCCGCGGCGCGCGCCGCATTCATGACGGTATCCGTGCGCCCCTCGTTGGCTATCGCGACAATCAGTTCATATGAAAAATTGAATTCGGGCGTGTATCGGGCATCCTGCCGCCCGTCGTTGAGATATGCCAAGATTTTTCCTCCTCCAACGCTTTTTATGGGCACAGCCCATGCGATGCCGTGACCGGGCACGCCGATATACAGCGTGCGGCGCAGCCTGTTCATATATTCTTTCGTCTTTTCTTCGCCTGCAACTGAAAAGACTATCCATTTTTCCGTCGAATCGATGCCGAGCAGATCGCGCATACTCTCTATCGCCGTCCCGCGCCCGTGCAGGGCGACGGACATAGGTATCTCAAGCTGGGCGCAGATATCCGAGAGCTTCTTGAGCGCGTCGGGGTTTATTACAGTCATTATGTAGTTCAACCTGTCTGCACCTCCCAAAGCTCGATAATCTCGTCGTCGGCAAAAGTTTCGCCTTTCTCTGCGGGCTTCCTGCGCCTTTCATATATGACGCCGACCGCCTGGATTGATATCAGCGGCATCATCGCGACTATCGCCACAACTCCGAACGCGTCGCTCAAGGGATCGCCGCCGAGCGTCTTTGACGCGCCTATCATAAACTGGAGCATGAATGTCGCCGTCATCGGACCCGACGCAACGCCGCCCGAGTCAAAGGCTATCGCCGTGTAGATATCCGGCACGAAGAACGAGAGGATTATGGCGATAAGATACCCGGGCACGAGGAACCACATGACCGATATACCCGTTATAACTCTTATCATCGATATGCCCATCGCCGCGGCAATCGCGACCGAAAGGCTGTATTTTATAACTTTTCCGGGAATCGCTCCCGCGCTGACTTCTTCAATCTGCTTTTCGAGCACGGCGACCGCCGGCTCCGCGGAGATAATGAACCAGCCGAGGAGCATCGACAGCGGTATGAGCAGATATTTCATATTGCCTTCGGCGAGCTTTGCGCCGAGCACCGCGCCGAGCGAAGAGAAGCCGACATTGACGCCCGTCAAAAACAGCACGAGCCCGACATATGTATATGCGACGCCTATTGTTATCCTCACGACCTCGCGCTTTGAGAGGCGGAGAGAGAAAATCTGGAAGATATAGAATATCGCAATTATCGGCAGCAGAGCCACCGCCATCTCTTTCATATAAGAGGGCAGAGCGGTGAGATAGGCGCGGCCGATTTCGCCCGTGCTCGAATATGCCGCCGAGCTTATGTCAACAACGCCGTCGCCGTTCGGATAGAAAAATCCGAGCAAAAGCACCGCGAGTATGGGGCCTATTGAACAGAGAGCGACGAGGCCGAAGCTGTCCGACTCCGCCTTTGCGTCGCTTCGTATTTTTGAAACACCGACGCCGAGCGCGAGAATAAACGGCACGGTCATAGGCCCTGTTGTCACGCCGCCCGAGTCAAACGCGATGCCGAGAAAATCGGGCTTTGAAAACGCCGCCAGAATAAAAACAACGGCATAAAATGCTATCAGCAGCCAGCGAAGGCGCACGCCCGTGAGTATTCTTATCATGCACACGCACAAAAAAAATCCGACTCCGACGCCGACCGTCACGAGCAAAACGGTGTTGTTAATATGCGGCACCGTCTGCGCGAGCACCTGGAGGTCGGGCTCGGCTATCGTCACGGCAAAGCCGAGGATGAAGCTGACTATAATTATCAGCGGAAGGGAGCGGGATTTTGTCATCGCTGTGCCGAGCTTTGTGCCTATCGGCGTCATTGAGGTCTCGGCTCCGAGGGAGAAAAGACCCATGCCGACTACAACAAAAATCGCGCCGACGAGAAAGCTCAGAAATAAATCCGTGTCAATCGGCGAGACGCTGAAGCACAGCAGCACGACTATGACCAATATCGGCAGAACCGAGAGCGCGGATTCACGGACTTTTTCGAGAATCAGGTTGTGGTGATCGGAAAATTTTGTGTTTGCAATAACAGCTTGCTCCTTTCTTTTCCGGTCAATTGACAACGGCATAGGCGTTTACCGTATACGCTCTTGTCAGTTGACAGGGATATATTAGTTGATGAACATATTATATATGATTATATATAATACTGTTATTATGTTAATATTATTTTAACTTAACGGGAACTATTTGTCAATAAATATCACCAAGTGTGACCGCCGGACTTTTGACAAACATTGTCACTTCGAAAAAGTTATAAAAACGCGCGGGCGGAAAATAATAAGGATGCAAACGCAAACAAAGTCTTAAAAAGTAAGGGGTGTAAAGTAAATGGCTAAGAGTTCCAGCAAGGGTGTTGTCCCCGAGGCACGCGACGCGCTTGACCGCTTCAAGATGGAGGCCGCCTCTGAGGTGGGTGTCAATCTCAAGCAGGGTTACAACGGCGATCTGACCTCCCGCGAGGCCGGTTCCGTCGGCGGACAGATGGTCAAGAAGATGATCGAAGCTTACGAGCAGGGCATGAAATAAATTGCTTAAAGCTTTCGCATTCAGCGTAGACCAACCAGCAAAATAAAAAGAGCCATAGTTCATAATCAATTCCGCTGCGGATACGATTTGAATTATGGCTTTTGTTTTGGCTGTCGAGTGATTTGGAGCGGCGACGATGAAAAGCAAGGCCGCAAAATTTGACCTCTGCCTTCGCGTCCTACCATAATCAAATGATATACACTTCCCGCGTTTCGGCATTTCTTTTCTGTCTGAGAAAAGAAACGCCTGCAAAGAAAAGGCAGACTCGGGGTTTTACCCCGAGACCCCGGCAACGCCGCGCCGCAGTACATAGCTCGTGGCTCTCAGTCGGCAGCTCGGCACATTCGCCCGCAAACGCGCCGGAGCTTGAACGAATGCGTGCTCGTGCGTCTTGCTTCGCAAGCCGTTCCCTCGCCCCTCTTAGTTGGCTTATCAAACACTGCGGCGCGGCTATTGGAAGTTTAATTATGATAATTAATTGAGTCGCTCGCTTTTACTTTGCAAAAGTTTAAAAAAACAAGTCACGATATAATTTGCTAAAGCACATCGTCTTCACCGATATCGGACAGCCGCAAGGGCTGTCCCTTCTATTGAAATCCTGATATAAACAAAGCTCTTGAAATCAAAATCGAGGGGCTGCACATCGGTGCAGTCCCTCGAACTGTTTGTGTGTTTACTTTTTTCGCCTGCATTCGAAGCAGCGCCAGCCGCCGTCGGCGTGGCGCGCGATGATTTCAAATCCGTTTTCGGCGAATGCGTCAACGACTTCCTGCTCGCGTATGTCGATTATGCCGGAGGTGATGAACACGGCGTTGTCCGCCATGAAATCGGGCACGGTCTTGCAGAACATGATTATGACATCGGCAACAATGTTTGCAACGACTATGTCGAATTTGCCGCTGACCTTGTCGGCAAGGTCGCCGTGAATAAAAGTCAGACGGTCGCTGCCGAAACCGTTCATCTTTCCGTTTTCTTCTGCAGTCTTAACCGCGAGCTCGTCTATGTCAACGCCGGTTGCGCTCTCCGCGCCGAGCAGGAGAGAGGCTATCGCGAGAATGCCGCTCCCGCAGCCGACGTCGAGAACCTTTTCGCCGCCCTTGATATTTTTCTCAAGTGCCTCAAGGCAGAGACGGGTCGTCTCATGGCTGCCCGTGCCGAACGCGAGCCCGGGCTCAAGATGGAGCACCGCGCGCCCCTCTGCGTCGTATTCGTCCTCCCATGTCGGGCGGATGAGTAGGCGCTCGCCTATTTTTATCGGGTGAAAATACTGCTTCCAGTTGTTCTCCCAGTCGGCGTTCTTGCACTGGGTGAGGTCGATCTCATTTTCGATTCCCGCCGCCGCAAGCCGTTCCGTCAGAAAAGCGGCAGCCTCCTGCGGGTGATCCTGCGGGTCGATATATATGTGGACAATGCCCTTCGTCCTGTCCTTTGCGAGCAGATCCTCGTCAATAAGATCGATGTGGGCTATCTCCATCGCCTCGCGCTCAAGATCGCTGTAGTCCTCGATATATATGCCGTATGGCACGACCATGTTGGCAATGTCGCCCGCGGTGTCGATATCCTTTGTGTCAACTGTTATCTTTATTTCTGTCCAGTCCATAGGCTCTCCTTATTTTATCAGCTCCGCCTTGAAATCGGCGTGGTTGCGGTCATGGTTATAGAGCTTGCGGTTGTCGAGCGCCCACTGGCGGGGAGTGAATTCGCCGGGCTGAACATTCCTGCACGCCTGCTCGATCTCATATATCTTCGCGTCGAGCGTGTCGAGCGAGGAGAGTATCTCCGCCTCGAGGAACATCGGGCGCACTGCCGCGCCGAACTCCGGCTCGCCGTGGTGCGAGATTATCATGTGCTCGACGAGCATGAGCACGTTTTCGCTGATGCCGAGCTTCCTTCCGCATCTGTCAACCGCCATCGCTCCGCGCACGAGGTGACCGATAAGATTGCCGTCGGTCGTGTAGCCCGAGGCAATGCCGGTCTGCGCGACGTCGAATTCCTCTGTCTTTGCGATATCGTGGAGTATAACGCCCGCAAAGAGTAGGTCGCTGTCTATAAACGGATATATATCCGCGACTCCCTGAGCCATGCGGAGAATTGAAAGCGTGTGGTAGAGCAGCCCGCCGCGTATCGCGTGGTGCAGCCTGAACGCCGCCGGCCAGTAGAGCAGCCTGTCTTTGTATTCGTTGAGCAGAGCGGTGACGAGCGTCTTTAACTCCTCGTCCTTGAAATTGCCCGCAACTTTCATCAGCTCGTTGAACATAGCCTCGCCCGAGAAGCCCGCCGAGGGAACGAAATCTTCAATGCGCACGCCGTCCGCTTCGGTCACCTTGCGTATGCGCTCTATCCTCAGCTGCTGCGAGTCGTTGAACGGCTGAACTGTTCCGCGGACTTTTATCAGATCATTTGCGGCGAATTCGCCGTGGAGCTCCTCTTTGTAGTCCCAGAGCTTTGCGTTTATTTCGCCGTCAGGATCGGCGAGCGTGAGATCAAGATACGGCACGCCCTTTGCCGTCATTTTGCGGTCGACGGTCTTTATCAGGCAGAAGCCCTCAACGCCGCCGTTTTTATTGAATTGAGTGAAATTCATGCTGTTGCCTCCGTTTGTTTGTCGGGATTAAGTATAACATAAGGCGGCGCGAAATACAACGGAATAAAGCGCTCATCTGTCCGAGATTTTACCCACGGACCGCAAACAGCGCTCTGCAGTCCGTTTAACTGCGCCCTGATATTTGAATCAAGTGTAAACTTTTGGCGCGGCGATACTAAGTGCCGCATAGCTATTGACAAAATACCCTTGAAGTGCGACAATATATACAGCAATCTCAGGGGCGGGGTGAAATTCCCCACCGGCGGTGAAGGCGAAAGCCGAAGCCCGCGAGCCGCGAGAGCGGTTGATCCGGTGCGATTCCGGAGCCGACGGTAAAGTCCGGATGGAAGAGGATGCGAAAAATGCATTTGCGCCCCGCTTATATGGCGGGGCTTTTGCTTTTTCATCTTCCCGGTTGCAAAAATAAAGAGAGGAAGATACTCATGAAAAAAAGCTCAAGACAGAACCTGCGCAAAATAACGGTCATGGCGATGCTCGCGGCGGTTGCCGTGGTGTCGGTGTATTTCATCAAGTTTCCGCTTTTGCCCTCCGCGCCGTTTCTCGAATACGACATTGCGGATGTTCCAGTGCTCATCGGTACGATGCTGTTCGGACCGTCAGCGGGGCTCGTGATCCTGCTCATCACCTCGGCTATCCAGGCGTTTACGGTAAGCTCGTCGAGCCACATTATCGGCTTTCTCATGCACTTCTGCGCATCTGGCGTGCTCGTGCTGGCATCCGGTCTGATGTACAAAAAAATCGGCGGCAAAAAAGGCATGGCGGCGGGACTCGCGGTCGGCTCGGTGCTGATGACCCTCGTCATGATACCGCTCAACCTCATCTTTACCGGAATCTTCATGGGCACCGGTGTTGAGGCGGTCGTCAAAATGCTCATCCCCGCGATAATTCCGTTCAATCTCATAAAAGCGTGCCTCAATTCCGTGCTCACTTTTCTGCTGTTTATTCCCGTGAATAAGATATACGGAAAGATAAATATAGAGTGAAAAATAAGCACATTCAGAACGAAACATAAGAATAAAAAAGCACAAATTAAAAGTCATAAAAAGCAATAAGAACGTTGTGAAAATAATTATATACTTTTTAAAGAAATTAAGACGGTTATTTATCCTCAAAATTTACCAGTTATACAAAGTCTATTCCATTTTTTGAGAAAATGGTGTATTATGTGCTTGTATAAAACGGGGGCAGGAAGACCGTGTTTTTGCGGTAAAAAAACCGCAGTGCGGCACACGTCAAGCGGACGGGGGTTCGCTTGCGGACGCGGACTCCCGCTCCACGCCTTATGCCGGACGCCGTCAAGGCGTCCGTACATAATCGACAACCACAAATCTCCTATATTCGGAACGACCCCGGCGGCTTGTGCACCGCAGGGGTCGTTCCGATTTCTGATTGCAAAAACACGACGTGCCCTGCGGAAATTTAACCGCAGGGCACTCTCTGTTCTCATTCTCCGGTGAAAAATGGAGGTGAATTTACTTGTTGATGAAGTCTCTCTTCTGATCCTCGGGGAGGTCGAGACCGAGTGTTCCGCCCGGATTCATCAGGTTGTCGGGATCGAAGTGCTGCTTGAGCGCGCGGTAGATATCCATCTGGTTCTTGCCGATCTGCGCCTCGAGCCACGGAGCGGTCATCTTGCCTATGCCGTGGTGGTGGCTCATCGCCGCGCCGTACTTCTGGATGTTGTCCATGATGCCGCGCTGATACTCAAGATACTCGTCAAGGTCGTTCATCTTCGCTTCAAATATGAAGTAGAGGTTTGCGCCCTGGGGATAGAAGTGGGACATGTGGGTCATGCAGATGGTGTCTGGTCTGCTCTTGCAGAAGCGGCGGACATTCTCATAGACATTGGTGAAGTTATCCCAGTTGACCGAGCACTCGAGGGTGTCGAGCATAAGGCCGTAGTCGCCCATGTCCTCGCGCAGGTAGGGATCGGTGAAGCGACCCTTCTCCCAGCCCTTGGTGACGATGCTGGTGGTGTACATTGCGCCGTGCTTCTTGCATATCTTGTCTATCTGCTTTGCGACGTTCTTGCTGAAGTGCTTCTCGCCCTCGCTCCAGCCGAGCATGAGCACGCGCTTGCCGTCTTTGTAGCCCTTGGCGGCGAGCATCTTGTCAATAACGGTGTCCGCAACGCCGTAGAGGCGGAAAGCTATCGAAGTCTCCTCGGGGTCGGAGAGACGGAAGACCGACGGGAAGCCGAACTCGCCCTGCATTATCTCGCGCGCCGCGTTGAGACCGTTCTCCCAATCCTTGAAAACATAGGAGAACTTCTTGCGGTTCTCGGGCATATACTTGAAAACTCTGAGGGTAACGTGAGTGAGGATACCGAAGGTTCCCTCGCTGCCCATCATGATCTGGTCTATGGAAGGACCGGTAGCGTTTCTCGGGAACTCGTCGCTCTTGATGATGCCGATGGGAGTGACATACTCCTGGCTGATGACGATGTCTTCAATTTTGCCGTAATAGCTCGAGTTCTGACCTGCGCCGCGGGTGACAGCCCAGCCGCCGACGGAGGAATACTCGAAGCTCTGCGGGAAGTGGCCGCAGGTATAGGCACGCTTTGCGCCGAGGGTCGAGACGGCGTTGTTGAGGGTCTCTTCAAGCTTCGGACCGCTCATGCCGGCTTCGACGGTTATTGTCTGGTTGTGCTCGCTGAAGGAGATAACCTTGTTGAAGTTCTTTCTCATGTCGAGCGTGATGCCGCCCTTGACAGCTTCAACGCCGCGGGTGACGGAGGAGCCGCCGCCGTAGACATACATCGGAATCTTCTGCTCGCAGCAGTATTTGACAAGCGCGATAATATCCTCGCGGTTCTTGGGATAGACAACAGCGTCGGGTACATTCTCGACGATGTGCTTGCGAAGTCTCATGAGGTCGACCATCGTCTTGCCGTATGCGACAGAGAGTCTGTCATAGTTGTCGGTGCTGACATTAGCCTTGCCGACAATCGCTTCGAGAGCCGCTATCTGGTCGTCACTCAGGCGGCAGGGGATATCATAATCAACTTCTTCGAGACCCATTTCCTGCTTGACCTTGAAGTCGTCGTCGGTCATGTGGAAGGTCTCTTTCATCAGCTCATAGAGCTTTGTGTTCGGAGCCTTGAACGCTTCGGGATCGCCCCATTTGAGAATGGAACGGTAGGATCTTTCGGGTGCTTTCTCGTGGTACCAATCGGGTACGAACTTCTTTGATTTGCTCACGGTGTTTCCTCCTTGATAAGCTTTATGTTCAGTTCATGTCGGCTGTTGCTACTATATCCGCGCCGAAAACGTCTTTGATAACGACATCTCCAGTGTTCACGCGCTCGCTGAGCTTGAATGCGCGGATGGTTTTCATGGCGTCGAGCAGGTGCTCTTTCGGTATCTCGCAGCTCGTTTTGACGGGCAGGCGAGGCATATCGGAAAACGCGGTGTCGACTGTAGTCGTCAGGGAGCGGGTGGGATTTGTCAGCTCGGTCGTGCCGAATGCGACGCCTCTCTTGCACTTTGCGCCCTGAACATCTATCTTGTCGCCGTCGCGGCTGACCTTCAGACGGCAGCCGTTGGGGCAGACTATACAGACCATTTCGGTGACGTTCACTTTGTGTCAGTCCTTTCGGTTAAAACTCATATTCCATGGAATCGTAGGCGACGAGAAAGCCCTTCTCCGCCGCCGCGGGGACAAATTCGTCGTGGGTCGCTCTGCCGTTGTGGGAGAAGTGGTTGCAGCAGAAAACGGTCTTATCCGTCGCAAGCCTCTCTTTTATCATGCGGTCCTTTGTGTCCGCATCGGCGGAGAGTCCCATGTGACCCTGGCGGTAGTTTTCGAACATGCCCGTGCAGTCTATTGAGACAAAGTCGAATACGGGCTTTTTGCGTTCGAGATAATCCCAGGTCTCGTCGGGGAAATATCCGGTGTCGTGCGCGTAGAGCATCGTCTTTTCGCCGTTTGATATTATATAGATAAACGGGTCGGTCTTTTGGTCGTGATCCGCCTTGAGCGCGGTCACTGTGTAACCCTCGACCTCAAACGGTTCAAACGCCTTTACGGGGTGCAGCGCGAGAGCATTCTTTTCTATCAGCGCATCGCACCACTCCATGTCTCTTATCCATTGGAGCGTCGTGTCCGAACCGTAGAAGTTCAGCGGAGTCACCTCTTCGCTCATAAAGTTCGCGAAGCACTCCGGCAGGCGCATCTGAATGTCCTGCGGATAGAGGTGATCCTCGTGCGCGTGGGTGATGAGGCAGGATTTTATCGAGATAAGATCGATATTGTCGCGCAGGGTGTGGATGAAAGTATCGGGGCAGAAGTCGAGAAGCAATCTGTCATCGATTATCGACTGGGAGCGGGTGCGGATGTTTCTGCCGCCCGCCGCCTTCGATTTTCTGCACACCTCACAGCGGCAGAAAATTGCGGGAACGCCCTCTGCTGCCGCCGTGCCCAGATATTTTATCTTCATTTCATGTCCTCCATGCTGACGGTTATCTTGTCTGTAATTCTATCCGAAATATTCTCGGATTTCAAGACTTCCATCTCGGAGGAGGAAAGATTTGTAAACTTCTTGTTTATCAGCGCATCGCTGCCGCTCGCGACGGTGACGGACTGCTTCTTGAACTCGCTGCGCGGTCTGAAGTACATCGTCATGCCGTCCTTTGCCGCCTTGTCGTAATACTGCGGAACAACATAGAGGAACTTCGCTCTGTCGTATTCAACAGGCACTCTGTCGGCTGCATTCTTATCGCCCTTGCAGTATTCGGCGGCGGATTCGCCCGCCTGGTCGCCCGAGAGGGAGACATAATCGACAAGGTCGTTGACGTGCAGCGCGTTGCCGCAGGAGAACACGCCGGGAATATTCGTCATCAGCGTCTGGTCGACTACCGCGCCTTTCGTTGCGGGGTCGAGCCTGACTCCGAGCATCTGCGCCACTTCGTTCTCGGGCAGAAGTCCGACGGAGAGAATGAGCGCGTCGCAGGGGATGATGCGCGCGGTGGATTCTATCGGCTGCATCTTTTCGTCCACCTGGCAGACCTCGACCGCTTCAACGCGCTTGACGCCGAAAACCTTTGTGACCGTGGTCGAAAGGTGGAGCGGGATATTGAAATCGTGCAGGCACTGGTGGACGTTTCGCGCAAGACCTGCGGGAGTGTCCTTTATCTCGTAGACGCCCTCGACGCTCGCGCCCTCAAGGGTGAGACGGCGCGCCATTATCATGCCGATGTCTCCGCTGCCGAGAATAACGCAGCGGCGCGTGGGCATCTGACCGAGAATGTTGACGAAATACTGAGCCGTGCCGGCGGTGTATATGCCGGCGGGTCTGTCGCCGTGGATAAATACCTGGCGAGAGGTGCGCTCGCGGCATCCGCACGCGATAACGACGGCTTTCGAACGGCAGATAAGTATGCCCTGCGCGCTCTGAACGGTGAGGGTGAAGCCGTCAGAATTTTTCTCGGCGTCTGTTACAAATGCGTTTATTCTGTAGTCTATTCCGAGGGAGAGGAACTCCCTGATGAATCTTCCCGAATACTCGGGGCCTGTCAGGCGCTCACCGAAGCGGATGAGTCCGAATCCGTCATGCACGCACTGCTTGAGAATACCGCCGAGCTTGTGCTCGCGCTCTATAAGCAGCACATTTGCGCCGTTCTTGTGCGCGGATATCGCGGCCGCAAGACCTGCCGGGCCGCCGCCGAGGACTATTACATCATATCTGAGTTCAGTCATTGTCGGTGCCCTCCTTTTCAAACAGCAGGTTGCTGTCGCCGCCGCTCTTGGTGACATCGGTCATCTTCATGCCGGTCTGCTCGCAGATAATGCCGGTGACCAGCGGCATGCAGAAGCCGCCCTGGCATCTGCCCATTCCGGGACGCACGCGGCGCTTTATCGCGTCAATTGAAGTCGCGGGAACGGGGGAGTTTATCGCGTCGATTATCTCGCCGCGGCTGATGCCCTCGCAGCGGCACACGACGATGCCGTAATCGGGGTTCTTTTCTATTGCCGCCTGTCTCTCTGCGACCGAGAGCTTCGCCATGACGGGGGTAACTCTGCGGTTCGGGTTGAACTTCTCGTTGGGCACGACTTTCATTACTTTCGAGAGGCGGTCAACGGTTATCTTGCTGATATCCTCGGCTATTGCCGGGGCGCTTGCGAGTCCGGGGGACTGGATGCCGGCGGCATGGATAAGATTCTGAAGCTTTTCGGAGCCCTCGACTATGAACTCCTCTTCGTATGTCGCGGCGCGCACGCCTGCGAAATATGTTATGACATCGGCTTTCGAGAAGCCTTTTATCAGCGGGAGATGCTTGTTGAGCATCGCGTCGACATTCTCGCGCTTTGTCGAGAAATCCTCTCTGTACGGCTGCTCGAATGCGTCGGGACCGACGAGGACATTGCCGTCTATCGTGCGCATAACGCCGCCGCCCTTGGTGTCCGAAGTCGCCTGCGAGAGTCCGATGAGTCCCATCGATCTCTGGACGAGCGGACCCTGCTTCTTGTCAAGTATCGCGAGGTGTCCCTTTCTCGGGTGGATGGTGAAGAAGCGGTCGCCCGCCATCTCGGCTATCTTATCCGAGAACACGCCCGCTGCGTTTATAACAGCCTTGGGGTGAATTGTACCTCTATTCGTATGTACGGCAACTATCCTGTCACCATCGGTATCGATTGAAGTTACAATCGTATCGAGCGAGACCTTTGCGCCGTTTTCGACTGCGTTCTCCGCGAACGCAACTGTTAATTTGTAGGGCGAGAGCACGCCGGACGACGGAAACTCAAACGCTCCGATAGCTTCGTCAGTAATGTTGGGCTCGATGCGGTGGAGCTCCTCGCGGCTTATCTTTCTGCCCTCGATGCCGAGGTGCTTCTCACGGTAGTTGAACACGAGAGGTGAGAAGAAGCCGAAAATCTTCTCGCTGTAGAGTATAAGATTGCTCCAGCGCTCGAACGGAACGGAAAGCTCCTTGCACACCTGAGTGTACATTGTGTTTCCTCGCACGTTCATCTCGCCGCGCTTCGTGCCGACATGGGATGCGATGCCGGGATGGATCATGCCGTCGTTTCTCGACGACGCCTGCATTGCAACATCACTCTCTTTGTCGACGAGCAGAACATTGAGCTTGTAGCGTGTCAGCTCTCTTGCGATAGAGCAGCCGATGACGCCGCCGCCGATGATGAGAACATCGGGCTGAGCGCCCTCGAGCGAACCGTCGGTGAATTTCGGCGCGCGTATTGCGGGCTCGGTGAATCCTTTGAGTGAGATATCATTGAGCACGCCCTTGTAGCCGAACTTGGCGGCAGCCTTGCCGGCCTTGACGATGTCGGTCCATTCGGTCATCTCGCCCTCGAGGCGGATGCACTTGCCGACTTCGGTGCATTCGATCCCGCTGTAGCCCTTTTTTTCGAGCTTGCTGCGGACTTTCTGCACTTTCTGAGCCATATTCATCTCCCCTTTGACTGCGGCGGTGCGCATTTCACGCCGAGCCTCTTCTTATATATAAAAAGTATATATTCAAAGAAAAAGCACAGCGCGTGACGGCAAAGCCGCGATTTTATGTGTTTTTGTGATTCTTGTTCGGTTGTCCGAACATCTTGACAAAATTATAGCATTATATTAGAATAGTGTCAAGTATATTAAAAAAGTTTATTTTATCTTAATTTATCGGGGAGTTTCTATGGACAGTCTGAGCAGGTTGCCGCTCTATCTGCAGGTCAAAAATTACATAACCTCTATGATAGATTCCGGCGACTATCCGGCTGATTCGAAACTGCCGACGGAAAAAGAACTGATGAAAACCCTCGGCGTGGGCAGGGCGACCGTTCGCTCCGCGCTCTCCGAGCTTGAGCATGACGGCAGGATATACAAGCGCCACGGAGTCGGCACTTTCGTCAGCTCTAACAAGTGGATGCCCGCGTTCGAGCCGATAATCTCGCTCACCTATTCCCTCGAGCGGCTCGGTCTTGAGATAAGAAACGTAATCATTTCATCGGGGCTTGAATATCCGAAAGGCGAGCTTGCAAAGAACTTTCCGCAGGATAAAAAAATCGGCAGACTCAGCAGACTGCGCCTTGCCGGCGGCGAGACCGTTGCCGTTGAGGACAGCTATTTTACCGAGGAGCTCTATAACACCGTGCGATCCCTCGACCCGGACAAGTCGGTGGCGCACGCGATACTTGACAGCGACGGCGTCGATGTTGACAGAATTGATATGAAAATCGTCCTTCGCCTGCCGACCGCAAAAGAGCAAAAGCAGCTGAAGCTCGCACCCGGCGAGCGGGTGGCTCAGCTGACGCGCTGGACCTTCAGTGCAGACAAGGCGATAAACTATGTGCGCTTCGTTATGCGCGAACGCCTTGTTCAAACGCCGTTCGGCGGTTGATTTGTTTATATCGGGCACTTGGCCCGATGATATATAGGAGATCGGACGCATCGCGCCCAACGAGAGGAAAAAGAAAATGAAAGACAAACTCAAAGCGATCGCTTGCCTGGGGCTCGCGGTGTGCGTGGCTTCGGGTCTGTGGGCATGCTCAAAGGAAGATGTGCAGACCGAACCGGAGAGCAGCAACACCACTATCAACTATGTCTACAACGGCATCTACGACATCTCGAATATCCCCGAGGAAACTCTCAGCGGAGAGATGCCGGTGACGGAAATCGAGACGGACACGAACGGAGAGACCTATATCGTCGTTGAACAGCCGGTGCAGACTGTTCAGGACGGCATTGAATCTCCGCGCACGACGCTCAAAAGCGGCGGCAGAATAAGCGAAACATCGGAGCGCCGCAATGTCGAGTCGGTCAGCGTCACCCTTCCGGAGGGCGCAACGATGGCGGATATGTTCGCGATTCTCGAAGCAAAGGGGGTCGCTTCGTTCAGCGCGCTGATGAACACCGCGGTCAACACCGATTTCAGCTATTTTCCGCTCGTAGGCGCGCAGGGCAAGACCGGCAGAGCTTTTGCGCTCGAGGGATATATACGCGCGGGCACATATACATTTGTTAAAAATACCGCGCCCGCCGATGTCATAAGCCGACTGCTTCGCAGCATGGAGAGCTTCGTGAGCACTCCGATGCGCCGTCAGATGGCGGCGAGAAACATGAGCGTCGATGAAGCGATAACCATCGCTTCGATAGTTGAAATAGAGAGCGGCGGCGATGTTGCGCAGATGGCGAAGATATCGTCTGTCATTCAGAACAGACTCAAGGCGGGTATGCAGCTCGAGATGAACTCGACCGGCAGATATGTCGATTCGGTCATAAAGAACTACATAAAGAGCGACGACCCGGAAACATACAGCAAATATGAGGAGTATTACAACACCTTCAAGTGCGCGGGACTGCCCGCAGGACCGATATGCAGCCCCGGCTCGGAGGCTGTGAAGTCCGCAATAAGCCCGCTGGACACAAATTATTTGTATTTCTGCGTCGGAGAGGACGGGATCTACCGCTATGCGGCAACAGCGGAAGAGCACCGAGCCAATCTGATCGCCGCAGGTCTTGCTCCGGCTGAACCGGATATACCGTCTCAGCCGTAACAGGAATCCTATTATATATAAGGAATAAGGGCGCCCGAGAGGGCGGAAGAGGGAGATATCAATATGGACAATGACACAATTCTTACAAACATTTCGAAGCTCGGATCCATGAGCACTGCGATAGGCTGCGAAGCCATGCGCCAGCTGGAAACAGAGTCGGGCAAAAGCAAGGAGGTCTACGCTCATCTCGACAAGCTCTTCATGCTTCTCGACGACCGCAACCCCTATGCGCGCACCCGCGCCTTCGTGCTCATAGCCAAGAATGTTTCGTGGGATTCGAGAAAGAAGATCGACAGGAATATCGACCGACTTCTCAAAACCGTTGACGCGGAGCAGGCGACAACAGTCCGCCAGTGCATCCAGTCTCTGCCGCTCATAGCGGCTGCAAAGCCCGGACTCAGACAGAGGATAGCCGAGGCTCTGCGCGCGATAAACCCCGAAAAATACCCCGTGCGTATGCGCAGCATACTCACTGAGGATATCAAAATCGCCCTCGCGGCGTCCGAAAAATAAATTTTTTCAAGATTTGAGCGAAAAAACTTGACGAACGGGTATGTCTGTGATAAACTGATTATACCTCTGTGAGAGGGCTATTTTTTTCTGCCCTCATTTTTTGGCCGGTTCAGAGGGAGGCTAATCAAATCCTAAGATATTGGAGGTGCCGTCATGAGAGTAAAGATTACTCTTGCTTGCACGGAATGCAAGCAGCGCAACTACAACACTGTTAAAAACAAGAAGAACACACCGGACAGGCTGGAGATGAACAAGTACTGCCGTTTCTGCAGGAAGCATACTCTCCACAAAGAAACAAAGTAAGTCGGGAGGTATAAGAATGGCGAAAAAAGAGAACACCTCTGCCGCCGCAAAGGTCGCCAAGGCTGAAAAGCAGGCCGCAAAAGGCGCCGAAGACTCCAAGCTTACTTCTGCCCAGAAGGTCGCTAAGGCTGAAAAGTCCAAAGCGAAAGCCGCAAAACCGAAGAATCCCAACGGGAATATCTTCCAGCGTTTTGTCAAGGGCTTCAAGAAGTTCTGGAAGGACTTCAGAGGCGAGATCAAAAAGATCACATGGCCCGGCGCGAAAACAGTTCTCAAGAACACCGGCGTCGTGCTCGTTTCGGTCGCTGTTGTCGGCGTAGTTATCTATGCCATCGACCAGGGTCTGTCTTTCCTCGTATCCAAGCTTATTGAGCTTGCCCAGAAGACCGGCGAGAACAAGGAAACTGCCGCCGCGATCCTGAGCATGATCAATCTCGGCTTATAACGGAGGAAAACGCGATGTCTGCTGATGCCAAATGGTATGTGGTGCACACCTATTCCGGCTACGAGAATAAGGTCGCCACAAATATCGAAAAAATGGTCGAGAACCGTAAAATGCAGGATCAGATCCTTGAGGTTCAGATCCCCACCGAGATCGTCACCGAGATAAAGGACGACAAAAAGCGCGAAGTTGAGCGCAAGCTCTTTCCCGGCTATGTGCTTGTCAAGGCAGCTGTTACCTATGACGAGAACAACGTCCCCTCTATGAGCGACGACGCATGGTTCGTGATCAGAAATACCAGAGGCGTGACCGGATTCGTCGGCCCCGAGAGCAAGGCTACTCCGCTCTCCGATGATGAGGTTCTCAAGCTCGGCGTTGAAAAGAAGAGCATTGAGGTCGAATATAAGGTGGGCGATACCGTGAGAATCACGGATGAACGCCTTGAGGGCTTCTCCGGCACGGTCACGAAGATCGATATGGAGAACGAGACTGTTACCGTCTCCGTTTCCGCGTTCTTCGGAAAAGAGACGTCTGTCGAGCTTGAGCTCGATCAGGTCGAACTCGAAAAGTAATTTTTTATCCCGGTAATACGGACTCTATGTCCTTATTATAGCGCTTTATGCGCGCGGAGCTTCGGCTCCCGTGGGAGGGGATGTTTCCCCGACATTTACCACATTCTTATGGAGGTGCAAGTCATGGCACAGAAAGTTGTTGGCTTAATCAAATTGCAGATTCCCGCCGGTAAGGCAACTCCGGCTCCGCCCGTCGGCCCCGCGCTCGGTCAGCACGGCGTCAACATCATGGCGTTCACAAAGGAATTCAACGAGAGAACGAAGAATGACATGGGTCTTATAATCCCCGTCGTCATCACCGTCTATGCGGATCGTTCCTTCACATTCGTAACAAAAACTCCGCCCGCCGCGGTCCTCATCAAGAAGGCTTGCGGAATTGAGAGCGGTTCAGGCGTTCCCAACAAGACAAAGGTCGCAACGATCACTACCGAGCAGATCAGAAAGATCGCCGAGCAGAAGATGCCCGACCTCACCGCTGCAAACATCGAGACCGCTATGAGCATGATAGCCGGTACCGCACGCAGCATGGGCGTCACAGTTGCTGATTGATGCTTCCTGTGGGAGGAAGAATCCGATTTAACCACACGATTGGGAGGAAACTATAATGAAACACGGTAAGAAATACAACCAGGGCGCTCAGCTTGTTGACAGAGCTGCCCTTTATGAGCCCAGCGAGGCTCTTGACATAGCCGTTAAGACTGCAACGGCAAAGTTCGATGAGACTGTCGAAGTCCACATCCGCCTGGGTGTTGACTCCCGCCACGCTGACCAGCAGGTCAGAGGCGCTGTCGTTCTTCCGAACGGCACCGGCAAGAAGGTTCGCGTAGCCGTCTTCGCTAAGGGCGCAGACGCTGAGGCTGCTGCTGCCGCAGGCGCTGAGATCGTCGGCGCTGAGGATCTTGTCGCTAAGATCCAGGGCGAGGGCTTCATGGATTTCGATGTCGCTATCGCTGCTCCGAACATGATGGGTCTCGTCGGCCGTCTCGGTAAGGTTCTCGGCCCCAGAGGTCTTATGCCCAGCCCCAAGGCAGGCACGGTTACCCCCGATGTCGCCAAGGCTGTCAACGAGGCTAAGGCCGGTAAGATCGAGTACCGTCTCGACAAGACCAACATCATCCACTGCCCCATCGGCAAGGCTTCCTTCGGCGCTGAGAAGCTCGGTGAGAACTTCAACACCCTGCTCGACGCTATAGTCAAGGCTAAGCCCGCTTCGTCCAAGGGTCAGTATATCAAGTCCTGCGTCGTTGCTTCGACCATGGGTCCCGGCATCCGCATCAACCCCTCTAAGGTTCTCAACGCGGGCTCTGCCGAATAAAAAAGTTATTGACACGCGCCAGTTCGTGTGTTAATATAATAAAGCTGTTCTAACCAAAGACAGCAGGTGCAACGGGCTTTAGGCCCGGCATAAGGTGAAAACCGCCTGCCGAGGAAAGGAAGCTGCGCGCAGTACAGCTGCGTATTATGCAGATATTCAACCCTTTTCCCAGCTTGCGGAAGAGGGTTTTTCCTTTTGCCTTTGCAACCACCATTTCCGGAGGTGAAACTATGCCAAGCGAAAAAATTCTTGAACAGAAGAAGCAGATCGTGAACGATCTTGCAGACACACTCAGCTCTTCCGTCGCAGGTGTTATCGTTGACTACAAGGGTATCACTGTTGAGGACGACACAAAGCTGCGTAAGGATCTTCGTGAGGCGGGCGTCAAGTACGCAGTCGTTAAGAACACCATCCTCAAGCTTGCAGCCGAGAAGGCCGAGCTTTCCGAGATCGATGATGTTCTTGAGGGCACAACCGCTATCGCAACCAGCGCGGAGGACTATACCGCCGCTGCCCGCATCCTTTGCAAATTTGCAAGCACCAGCAAGACCTTCACTGTTAAGAAGGGCTTCCTGGACGGTAAGGTCATAGGCGTCGACACTGTCGAGAGCCTTGCAAAGCTGCCTTCAAAGGACGTGCTTCTTGCTACCGTCTGCAACGCGTTCAACGCACCCATCGCCGCTTTCGCCAGAGCTATGCAGGCTCTTGTTGAAAAGGGCGGCGCAACCCCGGTTCCCGCTGAAGAGGCGGCAGCCGAAGCTTAAAGAAAAAGCTAACTTACTAATTGGAGGTAATTCAAAATGGCAAACGAGAAAATTACAAGCATTTTAGAGACTCTTGACACCCTTACCGTTATCGAGCTTTCCGAGCTCGTCTCCGCTGTTGAGGAGAGATACGGTGTTTCCGCTGCTGCTGCTGTTGCTGTTGCTGCTCCCGCTGAGGGTGGCGCTGCTGCTGCTGAGGAGCAGACCGAGTTCGACGTTATCCTTACTTCTGCCGGCGCTGCTAAGATCAACGTCATCAAGGCTGTCCGTGAGATCACCGGCCTTGGCCTGAAGGAAGCTAAGGAGCTCGTTGACGGCGCTCCCAAGGCTGTTAAGGAGAAGGTTTCTGCTGACGACGCTGAGGCTGCTAAGGCTAAGCTCGAAGAGGCAGGCGCAACTGTCGAGGTTAAGTAATTTAACTTTGAATAACAAAAACTGCTGTGGGTATCCCATGGCAGTTTTTTATTTTAATCGGACTGCGGGACACTTTGCCGAAAAGTGTTGCCCGCAGTTTTATTTTTCGGATAATTTGTATTAAATGAGCGCAGTTCTTTGCCGTTTTATATTTACTTTTTATTCAGATGTATGATATAATTACTTTATATGGCGTGCGTTCGACACGCGTTGACTCATTTGAAACTAACTCATTTTTATAAATATCAAGTGAAAATTGGAGGTTTTTTAATGAAACACGCAGATCTCATCTCGCAGATGACGCTGGAAGAAAAAGTCGCGTTCTGCTCCGGCAGCGACTATTGGCACACCGCGTCCATCGAGCGTCTGGGCATACCGTCCATACTCTGGAGCGACGGCCCTCACGGTATACGCAACAGCGTAGGCACCCATGATAAGGACGAGCCCAAGAAGAAGGATAAGAAGGGCGAAGGCATGGATGCGCTGCTCGGCGGTATTCCGGCAGTCTGCTATCCCACCGCGGCGACTACCGCCTGCTCATGGGATCCCGAGCTTATCTACGGCATGGGCGAGCTCCTCGGCGAAGAGTGCATAGCCGAGAAGGTGTCCGTCCTGCTCGGACCCGGAACCAACATGAAGCGTTCGCCCCTCTGCGGCAGAAACTTTGAGTATTTTTCTGAAGATCCGTATCTTGCCGGCAAGATGTCCGCCGCGTTCATAAACGGCGTTCAGTCCAAGGGTATCGGTACTTCGCTCAAGCATTACGCGGTCAACAGCCAGGAGACCCGCAGAATGACCGTCAGCGCAGTTGTTGACGAGAGAACTCTGCGCGAGATATATCTCACCGCTTATGAGATAGCCGTCAAGGAGTCTCAGCCCTGGACCATCATGTGCATGTATAACCGCCTCAACGGCGTCTACGGCGCAGAAAACAAGTGGCTCCTTACCGATGTCCTCCGCCATGATTTCGGCTTTGAGGGCATGATAGTCACCGACTGGGGCGCAGAGAACGACCGTGTTCTCGGTCTGCTCGCAGGTCAGAACCTCGAGATGCCCACCTCGAACGGCGACGGCAACAGAAAGATATATGACGCAGTCAAGCGCGGCGAGATCAGCGAGGACTTCCTCGATGAGATGGTCGACGGCGTTGTTGATGTTATCATGCGCGCAAAGGAAGTTCTTGCAGACGGCAAGGGCTACAATGCGGGCGAGCATCACGCGGCGGCACGCAGGATTGCGCGCGAGAGCATGGTGCTTCTCAAGAACGACGACAATATCCTGCCCCTGAGCAAGAAAGCAAAGGTCGCAGTTATCGGTCAGATGGCAAAGAAGCCGCGTCATCAGGGCGCCGGTAGCTCTCTTGTCAACTCTATAAAAATCGACAGCGCATATAACACCATGTTCGAAGAGGGCATCGATGTTATCTATGCCGATGGCTACGCGATGACTAAGAAGGAGAAGAAAAATTCTCCCGAGACTTACATAGCCGATGCAGTCGAAGCTGCAAAGAAAGCGGATGTCGCAGTTCTGTTCATCGGTCTTACCGACGAGTTCGAGTCCGAGGGCTTCGACAGAACCCATCTTCGCATTCCGCCCGAGCATGTCGCACTGCTCAGCGCTGTACGCGGAGTCACCGAGAACATCGTTGTTGTCCTTGCGGGCGGCGCGGTTGTCGAGATGCCGTGGATAGGCGAGACAAAGGCTCTGCTCAACAGCTACCTCGGCGGCGAGGCGAGCGGCAGCGCAGTCACCGATATCCTTTTCGGCGATGTCAACCCCTCCGGCAAGCTTGCCGAGACCTATCCGTTCTCGCTCGAGGACACTCCCTGCTACAACAACTTCCCCGGACATACCGCTACTGTCGAGTATCGCGAAGGTCTGTATATCGGCTACCGCTACTATGACACCGCGAAGAAGAACGTCCTGTTCCCGTTCGGCTTCGGTATGTCCTACACCACTTTCGAGTACAGCGACCTCAAGGTCTCTGCGGACAGCATCAAGGATACCGATACTCTCAAGGTTTCATTCAAGATAAAGAACACCGGCGACAGAGACGGCGCAGAGGTTGCCGAGCTCTATGTTGCCCAGGAAAACAGCACCATCTTCCGCCCCGAGAAGGAACTCAAAGGCTTCAAGAAAGTTTTCCTCAAGGCGGGCGAGGAGAAAGAGGTCGAAATCGAACTCAGCAAGCGCGCGTTCGCGTTCTACGATGTCGATCTCGGCGACTGGCATGTTGAGACGGATAATTATAAGATTCTCGTCGGCGCGTCGAGCCGCGATATCCGCCTCGAGGGCAGTGTAAAGGTCGAGAGCACCGTTGACGCCCCCGTCAAGGATCTCAGAGAGACCATGCCCGCTTATTATTCGGCGGATGTTATGAATGTCCCGGACGATCAGTTCAAGGCTCTTCTCGGCCACGAGATTCCCGAAAGTGAGATTCACGACTATCCGAATCTGACATTCGCCAACACTCTTGAGGACTCAGCCTGCGGAAAGAACGGCGCGAAACTCTGCAAGATGCTGCGCAAGTTCGTCGGCAGCGAGGGCATGGCGTGCTCCATCGCGCTCCAGACTCCCGTCAAGAACTTCGTCTCCATGAGCATGGGTGTGTTCAGCGAGGAACTCGGACATCAGCTTCTGGATATCCTCAACGACAAGAAGCCTATGGGACGCGGCATACTCGTCCTTATAGGCAAGGCGATCCCCGCCGTTGTCAAGGGACTCCCGAACCTGCTCAAGAACATCTGATAGACTCAAATTCAATTATCCGCTGCAATTTGTGCGGCGGATAATTTTTTGCGCGGAAAACCCTGTTGACTTTATCATGCTATAGAGAGTAAACTTTATCTATCAGTGCTTCGGAGGTCTGAACATGAAAAACAAAGACAGCGTGGAGCTTATAGAATACACAAAGACGCAGGATGCGCTCAACTGCGTCACCCACGCGCTCGGCGCGATTTTCGGCGCGGCAGTGCTCGTTTTGCTGATAAAAAAAGCCCTGCCCTTGGGCAGTGTGAGATATACGGCAGCGGCCGTAGTCTACGGACTTTCGATTATTTTGCTCTACGGCTCGTCGGCGGTCTACCACGGTCTGCCGCGGGGCGAGGCGAAGCGGACGGCGCGTCTTGTCGATCATCTGGTTATCCCCGTGCTGCTCGCGGGCACGGCGACCCCGTGCTCGCTCATAACGCTCTATAATCACAACAAAATCTGCTGTGCCGCCGTGCTCCTGCTCGGCTGGGGAAGCGTGATATTCGGGCTTGTCGCGAAGCTTTTCTTCTTCCAAAAGACGAAAGCCGCGTGCGTCGCGGTCTATATAATCGCCGGCGCGGTGATGCTCTCATGCTCGCTCGCGGTTATAGACGAGATAAATGTCCATGCGCTCCTGCTTTTGGTGCTCGGATGCGCGGTCTATCTCTTCGGCTCGATATTCTGCGCCGTAGGCAGAAAACACCCGTGGTGCCATGTGCCGTTCCATATATTCATGGTCGCGGGCAGCATGATACACGCCTATGTGATATACGAATACGTTTTCATGGCCGCGTGATTGTTTAAATTTCAAATAAAAGCAAAAGCGGCGGTTAAATTTAATTGCCGCTTTAAAAATTTTGTAAGATTTTGAGTTTAGCGCAGTCTTATATATGAAAGGAGGCGGCAGAGTGACGGAGTTTGAAAAAATATACCGCGATTATTTCGACGATGTGTTTCTTTATATCAAACGACTTTCGGGCAGCGAGGATATAGCCGAGGATATCACGAGCGAAGCTTTCTATAAGGCCATGCGTTCGATAAAAGGCTTTCGCGGCGAGTGCGACATCCGCGTTTGGCTGTGTCAGATAGCAAAAAACTGCTATTATACTTATCTCAAAAAATCCGCTCGGACGGATAGCGTCGATGATTCCGTTCTCTTCAATCTGCCCGCCTTTGAAGGAAACGCCGAAGAGCAGATATTGAAGCGCGATGAGGCAATGAGGGCGCGGAAAATCCTGCGCTCTATTCCCGACCCGTACAGAGAGGTGTTTATGTGGCGCGTATTTGCGCAGCTCAGCTATAAGCAGATAGGCGAGCTGTTCGGCAAAACCGAAAACTGGGCGTGTGTCACTTATCATCGGGCGCGCGGCATGATAAGAACAGGATTGGAGGAGAACGAAAATGAGAAATGAGTGCAATATCATTCGCGATATTCTGCCGCTGTATGCTGATAAAATGGTGAGCGCGGACACGGCATCTTTCGTTGAAGAACATCTTACCGGGTGCGCCGAGTGCCGCGCGGAGCTCGAAAAGCTGAAAGTCGCCGATGCTATTGAGGCTGCCGTTTCGGATACGGAAAATGATGACGAAAAGCGGCTCAAAGCTTTTGCAGGGAAGATTAACAGGAAAAGACATATTGTGATATCCGCATTTGTGGCAGTTCTGTTGATCATCTTTTTGCTCGGCGGCAGTCTGATATCATTCGCAAAATTTGGCACGGCGAATTTTTTTGCTGCCGCCAACGGATTTGTGCAGGTGACGGTTGCCGACAGGGAATATGTTGAAATACAACGCTCGCCGAGAGTAGTTGTCTCCCGACCGGACTACGAGCTGTTCGCGGAATATATGAAAAATCGCGGCTTCAGCGAAGTCGAGCAGTTCGGCTCGCAGCATATTTTTTCTGACGGGGAGAGGACAGAGAGAGTCATTTATTATCAAAACACGTATTTTTCCAAATGGATTTGGGATTGATACTTTTGCGGAGAATCGGAAAAAAGCTTTACTCATGGGGCTTAACTCTGATATAATATACAATGTGTAAATTTATCTCAGGAGGGACGCCGATGAAACACGATTACCACGGAAAACCGGCTTCGCTTTCAGCGCGTCTTATGCGCGTCGCAAGACGGTACAAAAAAGAGGAGAAACAAGAAAAGGCGGCGGAGCTTGCGGCTCTGCCTAAGAGAGAGCTCGGAGAAGGCGAGAAGCAGCGCCTGCCGGAGTTTATAGCTCCCGGCGATGTTACCTGCTTTTGCGTCGACGGCAAAAATGTTTTTTGGATAGGCACGAATGAGGGACTTTGGCGCATAGACGAGAGCGAAAAGGATGAGCTCGACCGCGTGCAGTGCTTCAGAGCCAACGCCTGCATGTTTGATAATAATGTCAAAGCTGTTGAACCGGACGGCAAAAACGGCGTGTGGGTGCTGACCGAAAGCGGAGTGTCGCATATTGAAATGCGTATGCTCTCGGTCGAGCACAAGGCGAATCTTCATTCCGCCATGGACGAGAGAATAGTTCAGCGCCGCGGAATGCTCAGCGGCACTGATTGGAGCGCCGAGAGAAACCGCTGGGTGCCCCACGAGTCTGACAACGACGGACTCTGGACTGCGCTTGTCGCTATGGGAGACATCTGCCGCTACGGCGTGATGAAGAACGACCCGAAGTATACCTCCGAGCAGATAGAGCACGCACGCAAGGTCGCGACCCGCTGGACGGAGGCCGTGCTCCTGCTTGAATACATTCCCGCATGGAAGGGCAAAGTCGCGGCATTTGTCCGCTACAATGAGCCCGGCACGAACCGAGCGTCAAAAGGCTACCTCAAGCGCGGCAGGGAGGGAAAATTGAACATCCCCGATTTCGGCCCTGCGGGCTTTGTTCATGCCGAGCTCGGCCCCGTCGATGAGGATGACTGGGCGGAGCGCGACGCGGTGCCGGAGATAGTATTTCGCAATGTCGAGGGTTATATAGCGCGCTCTTATCATGTCACCGATCCCGTCAACGACCCGATACCGTTCCATGACGGCGTCTTCTTCAAAAAAGTCTATGACCCCGACGGAAAGCTTGTCAGTGTGCGCGTGCCTACGAGCAGCGACAAGGGCGACGATCTGCCCGGACTGCTTACCGTTGACAGCTCGCTCGAAATACCCGAGCGCCTGCGCCGCCTCTATGCGGACGAGGTTGACCCCGCGACCGGCAAGCACTGGGGCGACGACGATATAGTCTATAAATGCGACACCTCGAACGATGAGCTTACCGGACACTATGCGATATGGCAGCTCGCCTATGACATACTCGGCGAGGACGACCCGGAGCTCCGCGAGATAATCGCGACGATAGCCGAGCGCCACGCCCGCCACTTCGCGGACAACGACTATGCCCACACAGACGCAGGCGGTCAGCCGACCTCATGGGCGCGCATGACGAGGGAATATTATCTAAACCGCGACTGCGAGGGCTACGAGGACGGACCGCTCGGCACGATGATCCTGCTCCAGCTGTTTAAAGTAGCGCACCATGTCACAGGCAACGAGCGCTGGGATAAAGAATACCGCAAGCTCGCGCTTGAAGAGCCTTATCGCTATGCCGACCTCGCCTGCGAGCACTACGAGCGATATGAAAACAAGATAAAAGAATTTTTGCACAACGAGGAGCTTGACTCCGAGACGCTGTTCCCGATGGTCGTCAAGACGATGAATTATTCCGACACGCGCATGGCGGCGATAGTCTATTACACCATGTCGCAGCTCGAGGATGATCCGATACTGCTCGAAAAGTTCAGGCGCGGCGCGGACTGCTGGTGGAGGCTCGAAAAATACGGGCGCGATATAGAGTGGTCGCTCGTCTATCAGCTGATGTACCCCGACGAGGAGAAATATGACGCATTCGGCAGACCCTGCAAAGATGTTCTCGCATGGCAGGCTTCGCGCTATCCCGTCAGCTCCCGCGAGATATTTATCGACAACACCACGCGCCCCGATGCCCGCGAAGAGGACGGCATGCTCTGGTATAAAAACACCGAGAAGCCGATACCCTATGCCGTTGCAATGGATGAGCGCGGCGGCACGGGCACCGATTTCTTCCATGCCCGCCAGGGTAGATGGGACAATAGCATCGGCGTCAACGGCTCATACAATCTCATCATGCCCTATTGGATAGGCCGCTACAACGGTCTGCTCAAAGAGGAGAGCACGGGCGGCGAGATCACCGCCGACGAGCTCGAGGAGATACTCAGAACGCAGTAAAAATTATTTGAAAAAGAACGGATAAAATAACCGAGCCGCAGCAGTTCAATCTGTTGCGGCTCGGTTTATAATTTACTGGTGGGGTGGGTATATAAATTGGATTTTGTTGCAGAATCCCAATCCGACTATCTCAATTTCTTACTCAGACACCACTCTGCCCAATTTTCTGTTCTGTAGAATTTGCCGGACATCGTATGCCCATACTTGTCCCAGCGGGTGTATTTTATGTCTGCGCCGAGTTTCTTGAGCTCGGCGGCGCAGTAATCATCGCTGTCTATTTTTACATTTGTGTCGTCCGACGAATGCGCCGCCCAGATCGGCGTTTTGACTAATCGCCCAATATCATATTTTCATAGTCACGATCCAGGCACAAGCCGCCCATCACGGGCACTGCCGCCGCAAAATATTCGGGGAAAAGATAGATAAGCTGCCAGACACAGCAGCCGCCGAATGAAGTGCCTATAATATATATGCGCTTTCTGTCGAAATCTGCGGGCAGCTCATCCGCAAGCCTCTTTATCGATTTTATGTAATTCTGCATCGCTTCGCCTCTGTTTGAGCCGAAAGGTGCCTGCGGCAAAAGAATATTGCAATCTGTTTTTATTAGCTGCTTGTACAACGGTAAGTTGTCAAACAGCTGTTTTAAGTTGTCACTGCCCATTGCCCCTGCGCCGTGTAATAGGATAAACAAAGGCTTGTTTTTATCTTTGCTTGCACGAAGCCTGAAAGGAAAGCACATTTTATTCTCTCGGTCGATGTATTTATAGGCTGAAAATCTGCCGCCGTATACTTTCTTTATGCCGTCGCCGCTGCGGCTGAGTTTTTTCTCAATATTCGCGGCTGCTCTGTTTTGCTTTTTCTTATAGCGCTTATAGTATCTGTACGCCTTCGTAATTGAATTGGGCATTTTGCCTTTTTTCTCAATGGAGCCTTGCGACAGTATATATAAATATCCGTCGCTGCCCTCAAGCTGAGCTTCTTTTAAAAGGTTTTTGATTGTGTCGAGCTCGCTTTCATCGAAGGCTATGAGAGCCAAGCCCATATCCGACGAGCCTTTTTCAATATATGGCTCAAAAGGCGCAATATCGCAGAAATCGCTGTCAACAAGACAGCGGAATCTCAAGTTGCTCATAAAATCACCGTATATTCAGAATGTGCATTCACATGGCATCATTATTTTTTCAGATACTCCGCATACTGCCTGTAAAGCTCCGCCGAGCTTTCATGCCCGGCGAACGAGCCGGAATCCTCGGGATTCATCAGCCCGATATACTGATATCCGATTATCTTGTCCGCATACGGCGCGACGTTCGCTATCTGCCGCTCGATTCGTTTGAAATCGGCGGGGAGCAGGGCGCTCTTATACACCATGCCCTCGAATTTGAACAGCTCGATATCAGCCCAGAGCGCGGCGCGACCGGCTTTATCATGGGCTTTTTTGAGGCGCTCAAATATTCTCTCGCTCTGCCACACGCGCGTCTTCTTGACCCCGATTTCGTCCTGATACGCAATGAAATCGACATCGAGCGAGGCAAGCGCGTCGATATATTTTGAGTTCGTGAGCGTAAGATTCGTGCCGTAGGGCGCGATGAGCGTCTTTTTGTCGGGCGTTATCTCGCGGCAGCGGGCGGAACAGAGATTGACATATTTCATGAAATTCCCCGAAAAGCGCAGGATTATACAAGTTTCGTCCGGGAAATACCAGCCGTAGAAGCTTTTGTGCCGCGCGTATTTTTCCGTCAGCTCGTCCATGGCTTTAAACGAGCGGTCTATTACCTCGCTCGAGGTTATGTTGACCCCGGGCTTCGTCCAGTCGCCGTAAAATCCGTTGCCGAGGAAAACCTTTATGCCGCATTTGTCCGCCTCGTCGAGCACCGCTTCGATAGGATCGGCGCAGGGGATATCCGCCAAAGGAAAAACTGACGACTCAAAATAGCAGCGGTCATAGAGTGCCGTTGCCATAACGACTATGTATTCCATTTTGAGCGCCGCTATCTCGCGAACTTTTTCGCGCCAGTTTTCGGCGGTAAAGGAGTCGAGAGCGGGGTTCCAGTATTTGCCCTCCGCCGTGTTGTGATGGTGAATTTCAAAAAAAGTTCCGTCAAGTCCTCTTGCCATGCTTTACCTCCGTATAAATAGGGTAATATCTTGAAAACTCATACCAAGTTTCCGTTCCCAAGGTGTCATATTTTTTCTTTAAGCTTTTGCATGAGGAATGTTGGCTTTATTATATTCCTTCATAGTTCTCGCTCTCCGTCAAAACTTCGTTTCGCCGCCTCCCTCGTCAGAGAAAGGCTGTTTTTACAACAAGCTTTTTCTTTAACTTAATATAACATTTTTAACAAAAACTTTCAAGTTGTATATACAAACAGAGTTACCCCGAATTTACGGGATAACTCTGTTTGTTGATGGTATGACAAAAGTATGATGGCTGTTCCTGCCGTGATTTTACATGTTGACAAAACATTCGAGTATATGAAATTGAAACCTTGTCATCTGAATTAAATATGTCTGAAAAACTACTCTTCTTCAATTATCACAATAGTGTCAACAAAAACTAGCGGGGCTCCATTAGTTGCTTTCGCTAATTCCCCATAAAATTTCACTAAAGTTCCCTCGCGCAAGTCAACAATAATAGGATTATCGTCGTCTAAGAAAAACGTCCAGTCAGATGTGGAAATTATTGCATCTGATCTACTACTGCTAATACTGCTTATTCTATCAACTGCCTCAATTTTATTTCCACTATATTTTTCGTCAAATGCATATTTATTTTGATAATGCAAATCCTTAAATTTTTTCATATCCAACATTTCACTGCTACCGTCAGAATATGTAATCTTTGCATAACATGGCGATTTTTCACACGCAGATAATCCCGCACAAACAAGAATAATGGCAAACAACGCGCATAAAACTTTTTTCATTTTAATCTTCATTTTGATCAACTCCTGATATTTTGTAATTATGCTTTAGTTTTCTTCGGGCATTGTGCATCAATCGGTATTTGCCAATGTCCGTTTTTCTTTTCAGCGCCAAATGTAACTTTTATTATGCCGTCTTTACACCATTTCCGAACGGTTGATTCGGAATAACCCCACTTTTTTGCAACTTCTTTTACAGACAGATACTGCATATTTCGACCCTCCTCCTAAGCAATAACCGATATTGGTTAATATGATTATATACCGCAATCGGTTAATATGTCAATAGGGAGGATTGAAGAATTTATGATTTCCTATGATAAATTATGGCAAACTATGAAAGAAAAAGGTGTTACACAGTATGCTCTTATTAAAAAATACAATATCAGTCCCGGTCAAATCACACGATTAAAACGAAATGAAAGTGTCAGCACACATACAATAGAAATATTTTGTAAAATTTTGAAATGCAATGTCGAAGATATTATGCAATATATAGACGATGAAAATGATGAAAATATAAAATAAGCAGGGATTGTTTCCCTGCTTTTGTTTTGTCCCTTTGCCGCCGTCGGAGCAATATTTTTAAATCTCTCGGAGGAAATTCGGAAAACTTGAAAAACTTCTTTACAAACCGCTCTATAACTGATATAATACCGTTGTATGCGTCCGCTACTCGGCTTATGGATTAAACCTCAAAGAGGTTTTCACCGGCCTTTTGCTGGGTTACGGAGCAAATATTAAAATGAGGTGAAAAGAAATGACTCAGGCAGAAAAAACCGCAATTATGCAGGAGTACGCTATCCATGAGGGCGACACCGGTTCTCCGGAGGTCCAGATCGCTGTTCTCACCAAGAGAATCCGCGACCTGACAGAGCATCTCAAGGAGCATCCGAAGGATCATCATTCGCGCCGCGGCCTTCTCAAGATGGTCGGTCACAGACGCAATCTCCTGGCATACCTTCAGAAGGTTGACATTGAGCGCTACCGTGCGATCATTGCCAGACTCGGTATCCGTAAATAATTGCACGACGAGCAGGCAGGAGTTTATTTCTGCCTGCTTTTCTGAACTCACAATCGACAGACTGCAACGGTTTTAGCAGTGAATCGGGGCTCCGGGAAGCCGGGGAACGGATTTATTGCTAAGTCCGGGGGTCTGTGGAAATAAATACAAAGAGGTAAAACTATGTTCGAGGATTTCAAAAAGTTTGAAACTGAAATCGCCGGCAGACCCTTCGTTGTTGAAGTCGGCAAGATGGCTCAGCTCGCAGGCGGTTCGTGCCTCGTCCGTTACGGCGAGACCGACGTGCTCTGCACCGCAACCATGGCTGCAAAGCCGAGAGAGGGCGTGGATTTCTTCCCGCTTTCAGTTGATTTTGAAGAGAAGCTCTATTCCGTTGGCAAGATTCCCGGTTCGTTCCAGCGCCGTGAGGGCAGAGCGAGCGAGAAGGCAACTCTTGCATCGAGAGTTATCGACAGACCCATCCGTCCTCTGTTCCCCAAGGACATGAGAAATGATGTCAGCGTCGTGGCTACCGTTATGTCGGTCGATCCCGACTGCCAGCCCGAAATCGCCGCTATGCTCGGCGTTTCCATCGCGCTCTCAATTTCCGAGATTCCGTGGGACGGCCCGATCTCCGGCGTGAGCGTCGGCCTTATCGACGGCGAGTATGTCATCAACCCCACCGAGGCTCAGCGTGAAGTCAGCCGCATGGCTGTCACCGTCGCTTCCACCTCCGACCTCGTCGCAATGATCGAGGCAGGCGCAAAGGAAGTCACCAATGACGAGATGTTCGACGGCATCATGTTCGCCCACAAGGAGAACCAGCGCATCGTCGAGTTCATAAAGGGAATCCAGGCAGAAGTCGGCAAGAAGAAGATCGACTTCCCCTCAAACGATCCCGCGCCCGAGATGTACGAGGCTATCAAGGATTTCGCTATCGACGATATCCGCGTCGCTCTTGACACCGATGACAAGCGCATCCGTGACGAGCGCCTCAAGCCCATCTATGAGAAGGTTCATGAGAAGTTCGACGAGATTTATCCCGACGAGATAGAGAAGATCGATGACTGCCTTTACAAGACCCAGAAGTTCGTCGTGCGCCGCTGGCTGCTTGACGACGGCAAGCGCGTTGACGGCAGAGGCATCGATGAGATTCGCCCGCTTGCGGCTGAAATCGACCTGCTCGACAGAGTTCACGGCTCGGGTATGTTCACCAGAGGTCAGACTCAGGTTCTGACCGTCACCACCCTCGGCCCCGTCAGCGATTCTCAGATTCTTGACGGCATCGACGGCGAGGACACCAAGCGCTATATGCACCACTACAACTTCCCCTCGTACTCGGTCGGCGAGACCAAGCCCTCGAGAGGCCCCGGACGCCGCGAGATCGGCCACGGTGCTCTTGCAGAGCGTGCTCTTCTGCCCGTTATCCCGAGCGTTGAGGAGTTCCCGTACTGCCTGCGCCTCGTTTCCGAGGTTCTTTCGTCCAACGGCTCGACTTCGCAGGCTTCCATCTGCGGCTCGACCCTTTCGCTTATGGCTGCCGGCGTGCCGATAAAGGCTCCCGTTGCCGGTATCTCCTGCGGACTTGTTACCGAGGGCGACCGCTTCATGACCATGGTCGATATCCAGGGTCTTGAGGACTTCTTCGGCGACATGGACTTCAAGGTCGGCGGCACCAAGAAGGGTATCACTGCCATCCAGATGGATCTTAAAATACACGGTCTGACCCCCGCCATCATCCGCGAGGCTCTTGACAAGACCTACAAGGCACGCTGCTACATCCTCGATGAAGTCATGCTGCCCGTTATCTCCGAGCCCAGAAAAGAGCTCTCCAAGTATGCTCCCAAGATGCTCACCACCAAGATTGACACCGAGAAGATCGGCGATGTCATCGGTAAGCAGGGCAAGGTTATCCAGAAGATCTGCGCAGAGTGCAACTGCAAGGTCGACGTTGAAGAGGACGGAACCGTCTTCATCTCCGCTATCGACATTGACGATGCGAAGCGTGCTCTCAATATGGTTGAGACCATCGCGAACGATCCCGAGGTCGGCGCTATCTACAAGGGTGTTGTTACCCGCCTGATGGACTTCGGCGCATTCGTTGAGATCGCTCCCGGCAAAGAGGGTCTTGTCCACATCAGCCACCTTGATGTCAAGCACGTTGACCGTGTTGAGGATGTCGTTGCTGTCGGCGACGAGGTCATAGTCAAGGTTCGCGAGATAGACGACCAGGGCAGACTCAACCTCTCCCGCAGAGACGCTCTTATCGAGGTCGAGGGACTTGTTCCCGAGAACGACCTGTCCGAAGAGCCCCGCAGAGCTCCCAGAAGGGACAACCGCGGCGGCAGAGACGGCGGAAGAAGAGATAACCGCGGCGGCAGAGGCGGCCACGGCGGAAAGAGATATTAATCTCTGATATAAAAATTAACAAAGACCGCTGTATCACAAGATACGGCGGTCTTTTGATATAGCAAAAACGGAACTGCAACTATTGCCACAGTTCCGCATTTTTATTTGTGATATTTCCCGCCGCTCGATATCATGAACGCGCGGTAGATTTGTTCGAGCAGCATCACACGTGCGAGCTGATGCGGGAATGTCATTTTCGACATCGAGAGCTTGAAGTTCGCGCGGCGCTTGACCTCGTCAGTCAGCCCGTGCGAGCCGCCGATAATAAAAACAAGGTTTCCGCTCCCGCCGACTGCCGCCTGCTCAATATCGCGGCTGAGCTCCTCGGAAGAGAGCTGCTTGCCCTCGATGCACATCGCGTAAACGCGCGCCGACTGGTGAATGAGCTGTAAAATTCGCTTTCCCTCGTCCGCGAGAGCCGAGTCTATCTGCGCCTTCGACGGGTCGTCCGGGATGCGCGCGGGGGTCAGCTCCGTTATTTTTAGCTTGCAGAACGCCGAAAGGCGCTTTGAATATTCGGCGCATGCGCCGCGCAGGTAGTCCTCCTTGAGCTTGCCGACGCATATGATATCTATGTTGTACATCTTGCCCTCCGATTAAAAACTTATCGCTTTTCCGTTGTCGCCTGCGACGCCGAGCAGATAGTCGCTGCCCGCCTTTGCGCCGTGGATAGTGAACGCCGAGTGGGTAGTCTCATATGCGAGGTCGGGCGTGTTGTTCTGCTTGCTCAGATGCCCGAGCATGAAGCGCACCGTGCCCGAATCGAGCAGCTTCACCGCCGCGTCGGAGCACGCCGTGTTTGAAAGATGCCCTATGTCCGAGAGTATGCGCTGCTTGAGCGGATAGGGGTATGGTCCGCGCCGCAGCAGGTCTATCTCGTGGTTCGATTCAAGCATTACGAGGTCGCTGCCATAAATCGCGTTCATCACTGTGTCGGTCACATGACCGAGGTCGGTCGCTATAGATATACGCCTGCCGTCCGGCGTGACCGCCGTGTAGCCGCAGCTCTGCGCGGCGTCATGTGGCGTTGCGAATGGCTTTACATATATACCCGCCGCCTCCGCACCGTTTTCACTTATCTCGCGTGCGGTGAACTTGCCGTTGAGTATGCCCATGGAGTCGAGCGCCCTGAGCGTGCCCGCCGAAGCGTAGACATCAATATTTCTGCTGCCCGCAAAGACCCGCAGCCCGTTTATATGGTCTGAGTGCTCGTGGGTGATGAAAATCGCGCTGATGCTGTCCGGCGATACGCCGATATTTTCGAGCGCACCGGTTATTCTTTTTGCGCTGACTCCCGCGTCGATGAGGATGCCGCCGTCGGAAGTGCCTATGTATATGCAGTTGCCGCTGCTCGAAGAGAAGAGCGGACAGAATTTTGCCATATTTTTCTCCTTTAAAAAATCCTGCGCCGGCATGACCGATGCAGGATTCTTGCATTTGTATTTTTAGACTGCTCTTGAGATATCGTCGGGTTCGGGTCTGTCAACGCGGCGAATGTCCGCGCCGAGCCCGGTGAGCTTTTCAACGATGTTCTCATATCCGCGGTCGATGTGCGAAATTTCTTCAATCTCGGTCGTACCCTTGGCGATGAGTCCGGCGATTATCATTGCCGCGCCCGCGCGCAGGTCGTCTGCTCTGACGGGTGCGCCTTTGAGCTGCTCGACACCCTCGATAACAGCCATCTTGCCCTCGACCTTTATCGAAGCGCCCATGCGGGTCAGCTGCTCGACATAGCGGAAGCGGTTATCCCAAACTCCCTCGGAAACGAAGCTCGTGCCGTCCGCGATGCTCAGAAGAGCGGTCATCTGCGGCTGCATATCGGTCGGAAAGCCGGGGTATGGCATAGCCTTTATCGTGCATTTGCCGGGTCTGCCGTTCGCGCAGACTCTGATGCTGTCGTCATTTTCTATAACATCGATGCCGCACTCTATAAGCTTGGCGGAGATGGATTCAAGATGCTTCGGAATAACATTCTTGATAAGAACGTTTCCGTCCGTTGCGGCGGCGGCGACCATATATGTGCCAGCCTCGATCTGGTCGGGGATTATCGAATAGTTGCAGCCGTGCATGTGCTCGACTCCGCGGATTTTAATTGTATCCGTACCTGCTCCGCGAATGTCCGCGCCCATGGAGTTGAGGAAGTTCGCGAGGTCAACTATGTGCGGCTCTTTTGCGGCGTTTTCAATAACGGTCAGCCCTTTCGCCTTGACTGCGGCGAGGATAACATTGACCGTCGCGCCGACAGAAGCCTCGTCGAAATAAACGGAGCTGCCCTCAAGCCTCTCGGCGGCGGCGTCGATTATCGCATTTTCGCCTATCGTGACTGTTGAGCCGAGCAGCTCAAAGCCCTTGATGTGGCGGTCGATCGGGCGCACGCCGAAGTTGCAGCCGCCGGGCATGGCGACTTTCGCGCGGTGGAATCTGCCGAGCAGCGCGCCGATGAAATAATAAGAAGCGCGCAGATGCTTCGTCATATCGTGCGACACGACGTAGGAGTTGACTCCCTTTGTGTCGATCTCGAGCGTGCTCTTGCTCAGGCGCTTTATGCGTGCGCCGAGCTGTTCGAGAATTTTTGTCATATAATAAACATCGCTGATGTTGGGAATGTTTTCAATAACACATACATCCTGAGCGAGGATAGTTGCGGGCAGAATAGCTACGACTGCGTTTTTAGCGCCGCTTATGCTGACCTCTCCTCTGAGGGGTATGCCGCCGTTGAGCACGAACTTTTCCAATTTGTTCACTCCTATATAGTTTTTATATCAAAAAAGCAGTAAAAATCGAATGAAATAAAATACATTTTACGACACTAAATTATATCATCTTTTTGCCCCATTGAAAAGGGTTTTTTCAAAAAATTATACTGCATTTTTCTGCGTCGGCGGCGTTGTGCAATAAAAATTTTAGATTTTGCCGGCAATGCCGCGCATTTCTGCTGTTCGGTTTTATTATTGACAGCTTCGGCACATTTAGAAGCGGAATTTTTTAATTTGCGGATATTTTTGGCAGCAGGGCAGAGCGGCAATTATATTGCAGCATTTTTAATTTGTATGTTGTTAATTTTTATGTTTTGTGGTAAAATCCTTTCATCAGGAAAAAGGGGGCGCCGCATGGACAGGCTCGATAAAACAGTTGCAAAGCAGATGAATATTTCCCGCAGCGGCGCAAGGCAGCTCATAAGAAGCGGCGCGGTCGAGGTGAACGGCAAAAAAATATTTGCGGTCGACGAGCAGCTTGACATAAATTCCGACGAGCTGAAGATAAACGGAAAAACAGTCATCGTGCGCCGATATCTCTATATCATGCTCAACAAGCCCTCCGGCGTGCTCAGCGCCGCAAAGGATCCCGACTGCCCGACGGTCGTCGATCTTCTGCCGCCAGAGCTCAGCCGGCGCGGACTCTTTCCCGCCGGCAGGCTCGACAAAGACACAACGGGGCTTCTGATAATCACCGACGACGGCGACTTTGCCCACCGCCTTATCTCGCCCTCGCACCATGTCTATAAAACATACGAGGCGACGCTCGAGAGCGGCATAAGTGAAGAACAGCTTGATACCCTGCGGCAGGGCGCGGTGCTCGGCGACGGCACGGAGTGCCTGCCCGCGAGGCTCAGAAAGATAAGCGATGAGCCGCCCACGGTGCGCGTTCAGATACGCGAGGGCAAGTATCATCAGGTCAAGAGAATGTTCGCGTCCGTTGAAAACAGCGTTGTTGCGCTGCGCCGAACGGCGATAGGCGCGCTGAAGCTTGATAGTACGCTCGGCGAGGGTGAGGCGCGTCTGCTGACCGACGGCGAGCGCAAGATGATATTCTCGGAGGCCGAGATTATATAAGCCAAAAAGGGCGCAGCCCGTAAAAATAAGCGAGGTTAAAAAATGTCTGACAAAAGAGCAAACGACCTGAACCTCTTCACAAAGGATCAGGACAACTACAGTATCGACACGAGCAAGAAGCTCAAGGTCGGTATAATCGGCACCGGCTGGATAGCCGAGAGCCACATCAGCGAATATCTCAAGATGCCCGATGTTGAGCTTGTCGGCGTGGCGGATCTTGTCGACGGCAAGGCGGAGAAGTTCCTCAGAAAGTGGAACGCACCCGAGGGAGTCAGGGTCTATCATTCGCACAAGGAACTCATTGACAACGAGGAGCTCGACGCAGTCAGCGTCTGCACCTACAACATGACCCACGCGGAGTGCACAATTTATGCACTCGATCACGGCGTCAATGTCCTGCTCGAAAAGCCCATGTGTGTCACCCTCGACGAGGCCGTTGAGATAAGAAAGGCCGAGAAGAGAAACGGCAAGATAGTCTCCGTCGGCTTCCAGCCGCGCTACAACCCGAATATGCAGATGATAAAATACATAATCGAGTCCGGCGAGCTCGGCAAGGTCTATCATATCCAGATAGGCGGCGGTAGACGCAGAGGCATCCCGACCCCGTTCGGCACGACCTTTATCGAGAAAGAGACCGGCGGTATCGGTGCGCTCGGCGACATCGGCTGCTATGCGCTCGACATGGTTTTGAACGGCATGGGCTATCCCAAGCCGTTGACGGTCACGGGCTTCCTCTCCGATTATTTCGGCAAGGCGGACGACTACAAATACAAGGATGTTTTCGGCGTTGACGATTTCGCGGCGGGCTTTGTCCGCCTCGAGGGCGGTCTGACCATCGATTTCAAGACCGCATGGGCGATGAATGTCGACACCATGGGCGACACCGTCGTTCTCGGCACAAAAGCCGGACTGAAGATACCGTCGTCGGGTCACTGGGGCAGCATTGACGCTCCGCTGAAAATATACAGAAACATCGGCGAAGCAGAGGTTGAGACGGTCGTCCCCATGCTCGAAGAGCCGGAGGAGGGCGTGTTCTACTGGAAGGTCAGAAAGTTCCTCGACGCTGTCAAAGAGGGCGGCGAAGCACCCGACCCGACGAGCCAGGCCATATACAATCAGGCAATACTCGACGGACTCTACCGCTCCGCTCAGATAGGCCATGAGATAGAGCTCGAGATCCCCGAAGTCTGATAGAAAAAATGAGCGGCTGTGCAGATGCACGGCCGCTTTTGTCGTTTGGCGGTATCGGTGTATGGATTCGCGTTGCCCTACAACTTTGAATTATATTGCTGAACGCAAGCAAAGTACCTATTGATACAATATTTATGAACACAAAAACTGCCCTGCTGGTGCAAGGCAGCTTCTTTTATTTTACGAACAGTCCGTGCTTGGTGCAGTAGAAGTAGTATCTGCCGCCGTAGAGAGCGGGCAGAAGAACCTCGGAGCTCTGCTCGGGATAGAGCCGCACGAGCAGGACGCGGTCGCAATTCACATATGCGATGAATGCTATGTGGTGCTCCTTTGTCATGCCGTGGTCGAATGTCAGATATATCCCGCCGTCGGCGCGCTCAATGTTTAATGTGTGTTCGCTGTCTGATTTCTGCGCTTTCAGCGGTTCAAGCTTTCTGCCGCAGCATGAGAATTCCGTGTTCCCCGTGCCCGTGAATATCGCGTCGCATTCGGGACAGACGAGGACTTTTATTCTCCTCATGTGCCCGAGTCGCACGCGTTTTCGCTCAGCTCGCCGCAGAGCAGCCCCCTTTCGCGTCCACGCCGAGAATCGAGCTCAAATCATTTATCAGCGACACGTCGGGATAACCTAAACCGCGCTCCCATTTGGACACCGCCTGAACGATGACACCGAGTTTCTCGGCGAGTGCCCCGATTGTGTCATATCCTTGCCGAGGCGCAGTCTGCGGATGAGTGCGCCGGATTTTTTGCAGTCCATTTTTATCACCACAAATCAGTATTACTATTTAACTTTAAAAATTTAGTTAACCTATCTTGATTTACATTATATGAAATCATATTACCTTCTTCAAAAATATAAAATGGTCTATTTCCAATAATTTCAAATTTACCATTCTCATAATAAATAGTATCTTCTTCAGGAAGAGCTATTATTTTTTTATTTTTTGATAATTTTAGCAGATAGTTTTTATTTAATTCAGTCTTTTCTTTATCTTGATTTGTAAAATGACAAAGAAAAGAAAAATGGCTTACTACATCAAAACCCATTAAATCTTTAAGGTCAACTTCATTTTTGTCTGCATATTTACATGTGTCGATACATTGCCCTAAAATTATAGCACCAGCACTACCTCCAAAAACAATGCCATTATTCTCAATAAAAACTTTTATTTTTTCAAATGAACCACTATCTTTTAAATCTTTTAGTAATTTAAATGTATTTCCACCACCAATAAATAATGCAGAATAATTTTCTAAATTTTTATTAAATAAATCGGTACCCGAAACAACCATATCTATATTTGGAACATCAATACCTTTTAATTCATCTTTAATCCATTCATAACAGCTTGGATATCTTTCACTTGGCATAGCAAGTGGAATATATAATATAGGTTTATTATGATCTATAACTTCATTTAATTTCTTATTTGCATCAACTGTTTGTTGTCCACAACCTCCACCGCATAAAAATATTCTCATTCTATCTCATCTCCATATACATTTCTCTTGTTATTAAAAGTTGTTTTGCTATACTTTCTTTGCCAAAAACTAACTCTTTTTGCTCTGAATCAGTATGAATAAATCCAGCTTTTTATTAATTTGAACAACCTTCTTAATTTACAAACTAGTTAATCAGTAAAATTATACTATATTCAGACATATTTTTCTATAATCCTATTGAAGAATCAAAAAATGCTATAATTAACACAGTTGATTTAATCAATAATGAAATGATATCATCGGCTGATAATTTGTTCAATGAACGCTTCGTTTAATGCGGTTCAGAGGCTTGAGACAGAGTACGCTTGTTATCGCGGTCAGCGGCAGGGCGGCGAGAATACCTATCGAGCCGGCGAGCGCCTGAAGAATCTCAACGGCTATCTGCTCGCGGTTGAGTATCTGGCTGACATTGCTGCTGTAAGTGACCATGAGGAGCATGCAGCAGAGCGCCGAGCCGATATAGGCGAGCACGAGCGTGTTCGCCATCGTGCCCATTATGTCGCGCCCGATGGTGAGCCCGGATTTCAGCAGCTCACGCGCCGGGAGATCGGGCGATTTTTCGTTTATCTCGCACAGCGACGAGGCTATCGACATCGCGACATCCATCACCGCGCCGACCGCGCCGACGATTATCATCGCGAAGATTATCGCCTTGAGGTCGATCGGGTTGTCCTTGCGGAGATTGTAGAGATACAGCCACTCCGAGTCGAGCACGCCGGACATTTTTATCTGATCGCGCAGCAGCAGTTCGAGAGCGCCCGCGACGAGCACGCCGCCCACGCATCCGACTCCCGCGGCAAAGCACTTGACATTCAAGCCCTCAATCAGAACGAGCGTCATGACCGTGATATAGACGCAGGTGACTATAGACCAGACATAGATGTTCTGCCCGTTGAGTATCGCAGGGATCAGATTAATGAACACTGCAAGACAGGTGAACACGAGCGATATTATTGTATCGAGTCCCTTCTTGCGCCCGAAAATCAGTATCAGCAGGAAGAAAAACGCGCAGAGCATCACGAGCGGCGTTATTCGCGAGAAGTCGGAGAGGTAGTAGTCCGCCGTGCCCTCGTCGTTCGGGTCATAGACGAGAATGACATTGTCACCGACCTCGACCTCGGGTTGGGGCAGACCGTAGAGCATATCCTTCTCCTGAACGGCGTAGAGGGTCTTGCCGCGCACTTTGCCGGAGGTTGCTTTCGCCTCAAAGAATATGTACTGCATGCTGATTTTTCCGCCGCTTTCTTCTTCGCTGACGGTTTCTTGTTCGTCCGTGATGCGCAGTACCTTTGCGCGCACGGAGACAACGTCCTCCTTGTCGCCGAAAACGCCGTTGCCTATGGCAATTTTGTATGCTGTGAACAGATAGACTATCGACAAAATTATCGTCGAGACATAAACTATTATTTTTTTCTTTTTCGCTTTATCCAAAATAATTACCCGCTTTATTCTCTGTGCGTCTCCGATGCTGCCGGAGCATTTTTGTCTGATATTCGTCCCCGCAATGGATTTGCGGCTTGGAATATATCTAATTATATCACACCGCCGAGCATAAATAAACCGACGAATTGAATAAAAAAACCGCCGCATCGTGTACGGCAGTTCGGATTTTATCTGAAATCGAACAGTTCTTTTTCAGACAGGTTCAGTATATCGCATATTTTAAAAATGAGGTCGAGAGAGACACCGCGGTTGGCAATTTCAATCGCGCTCATGTGACTACGGTCTATGTCGAGCAGCTCGGCAAGCTGCATTTGAGTATAGCCCCTGTCCTTGCGGTAGTAGGCGATATTCTGCCCCAATTTGCGATACTTTTCCGAATATGTCTTGTCCATAGCATACTCCAATCATTGATATGATTATATTGTATGCTTTCTTTTAATGCACATAAACTTGCTAAAAGAATGCAAATGTTGCTTGACAGTAGTCGGAAGCTTTAATAAAATGGAATAAAAACATAAAGAAAGGAGAAAAATGACGAAAGTCCAATAAATTACTTGACGCAGAAGAAAAATACTGCTAAGATTAAAATGTGATAGCAGAATATGTTTCTGCAAATCTAGAAAGAGTAAATATTTTTTGTTTCAGGAGGAGTGTAAAAATGGCACTTATCAAATGTCCGGAATGCGGAAAAGAAGTAAGCGACAGTGTAAGATTTTGCGATAATTGCGGACATAAATTTTCGGAAACTGTCGTTGATGTGGTATCTGAACAGAATGAACCAACTCAAATATCCGGAGAGATTGATACAAATGCAAAGAAAGTAAAAAAGAAAAAGTTGTATTGCACAAACTGTGGCGCAGTTCTAAATAATTTCAAGAGATGCGATAACTGCGGTATAAAGGCGTACAATAAAGCGCGGAAATATTGTCGCTATTGTGGAAAAGAAATGGCGTCATCTTCAAAAAAATGCCAGTTTTGCGGCAAGAACAGCAAAAGCTCAATAATAATGCGAATACTTAGCGCGGTATTTGTTATAATATCAATTTCCCTAATAATAGACAATATAAAGGCGATGATGACATATAATGACAGAAATGTTATTTTGATTGTATTTATTGCGATTTTAGTATTGTTTATAGTTATCGTTTTTTTACGCAGAAGATTGCAATTTATAAGTAGATTTTGTAAAAAATCAGTTGTAGTTTCCTTGAGTGCGGTTGGGGGAATAGTTATTGCGTTGGTTATGATGTTCTCATCAGCGGTTATCGGTCCAAATATCTTGCCGAATGGAAGTTATTTTGATGACGCAAGATGGGGAATGTCCATAGAAGAAGTAAGGCAGATTACAAATCGTAGAATATCTGAAGAACCTAATTCTTATAATGCAGAGACAGGAGAGACAACATATGTCGCACAAGCTTATGATTTGCCACATGCAAAAGGAAAACACGGGACTGTTAACTATACATTTGATAAAAATAATAAGCTTATAAAAGTTCAGTATTTTATTAAATCTCCTAGTATTACGGCAATGCCTATGACTAAGGCAAACTTAGAAACTGACGGATGGGATTTAGTAGAAAGTGGCACCATAAATAAATACACGCTTGAGGGCAATATGGTTGAGCTCGCAAGTGCTGAGGCGGCAGGAATATATGGTATGTATGTTTCATATGAACCTAAAAAATAACATTAGTTATTAAGCGAACCCCCGTACAGGATTTCTCCTGTACGGGGGATTCTTAATTTTAACTGAGAACTCAGTCAGCCTTCGGTGCATAAAGGTCCTTGAGTCTGAGCAGGTGCTCATATCTCTCGACGCTCTTGACTTCAGCTTCGCTGAACAGCTTCTCTGCGCGCTCGGGGAACGAGCGGGTCAGCGAGGAATAACGAGCCTCGTTGAGCAGGAAGTTGCGATACTCTTCGGTGACAGGCTGCTTGCTGTCGATGGTGAAGGGGTTCTTGCCCTCTGCCTTGAGCATCGGGTTGAAGCGGAACATATTCCAGTAGCCGCACTCGACAGCTCTCTTCATTTCCTTCTGGCAGTTGACCATGCCGCCCTTGATGGAATGCATCTCGCAGGGAGCGTAGGCGATGACTATAGACGGGCCCGGATAAGCCTCAGCCTCTTCGATAGCCTTTATCGTCTGGTTCATGTTAGCGCCCATAGCGATCTGAGCAACATAGACATAACCGTAGCTCATTGCTATCTCGGCAAGGCTCTTCTTGGCTATCGACTTACCGGCAGCCGCGAACTGAGCGACCTGACCGATCTGAGATGCCTTGGAAGCCTGTCCGCCGGTGTTGGAATAGACCTCGGTATCGAAGACCATGATGTTGACGTTCTCGCCGGAAGCAAGGACGTGATCAACGCCGCCGAAACCGATATCGTATGCCCAGCCGTCGCCGCCGAAGATCCAAACGCTCTTCTTGGAGAGGAATTCTTTGTTCTCAACGATATCCTTGCAGTCTGCGCAGTCGATATCCTTGATAGCGTCGGCAAGTGCGTCGGCAGCAGCGCCGTTGGTCTTGACATCGTCCTTCGTGTCAAGGAATGCCTTAGCAGCAGCCTTGACCTCGTCGGAAGCCTTGTCGGACTCAGCGATAGCCTCGACCTTTGCTATGAGTCTGTTGCGGACAGCATTCTGACCGAGGAGCATACCGAAGCCGTGCTCGGCGTTGTCCTCGAACAGGGAGTTAGCCCATGCGGGACCGTGGCCGGCCTTGTTGGTGGTGTAGGGGGAAGTCGCAGCGGGGCCGCCCCAGATGGACGAGCAGCCGGTAGCGTTGGAGATATACATCTTATCGCCGAACAGCTGGGTTATCAGGCGGGCATAAGCGGTCTCGGCGCAGCCTGCGCAGGAACCGGAGAACTCGAGCAGCGGAGTCTTGTACTGGCTGCCGATAACGGTGCCGTCTGCAACCTCATCCTTGACGGAGACGTTTGCGACCATGTAATCGAATACGGACTGCTTCGCATCCTGGCTCTCACGGGAGACCATCTTGAGCGAATTGGTCGGGCAGACGCCTACGCAGACGCCGCAGCCCATGCAGTCGAGGGGAGAAACAGCGAGGGTGTATTTGTAGACGCCCTTGCCCTTGCCTGCCTTCTTGTCGACGATAGCTGCGCCCTCAGGAGCGTTGGCAGCCTCTTCTTCGGTCAGAAGGTACGGGCGGATAGTTGCGTGCGGGCAGACGAAGGAGCACTGGTTGCACTGTGCGCAGGTCTCTGCGTTCCACTCGGGAACCATGACCGCGACGCCGCGCTTCTCATAGGCGGATGCGCCCTGCTCGAATGTGCCGTCTGCGTGATCAACAAAGACGGAAACCGGGAGAGAATCGCCGTTCATAAGGCCGACAGGTCTCATGATGGAGTCGACCATCTTGACGAGCTTCTCGGGGCCGTTCTCGCTGACAGCCTTGGGAGCGTCAACAGCGTCAGCCCAGTCCGCGGGAACATCGATCTTGACGTATGCGGTAGCGCCGGCGTCGATAGCCTTCTCGTTCATCTCGACTATCTCTTTGCCCTTCTTCATGAACTTCTGGGCCTTCTCCTTCATGTAGCCGATAGCCTCTTCCTCGGGAAGAATCTTGGCAAGGGAGAAGAATGCAGACTGAAGAACGGTGTTGGTGCGCTTGCCCAGACCGATCTTTGCCGCGATATCAATAGCGTTGACGGTGTAGAGCTGAATGTTGTTCTTGGCTATGTAGCGCTTAGCCTCTGCGGGCATCTTCTCGTTGAGCTCATCAGCGTCCCACTGGCAGTTGATGAGGAAAACGCCGCCGGGCTTAACATCGTTGACCATCTTGTAGCCCTTCTCGACATAGGAGGGGTTGTGGCAGGCAACGAAGTCAGCCTTGTTGATATAGTAGGGGCTCTTTATCGGGTTGTCGCCGAAACGAAGGTGGGAGATGGTGATACCGCCCGTCTTCTTCGAGTCATACTGGAAGTAAGCCTGGATGTACTTATCGGTGTGGTCGCCGATGATCTTGATGGAGTCCTTGTTCGCGCCGACTGTGCCGTCGCCGCCGAGACCCCAGAACTTGCACTCGATGGTGCCGGGAGCTGCGGTGTTGGGAGCTTCCTTCTCCTCGAGGGACAGGTGGGTAACATCATCGTTGATGCCGATAGTGAACTGGTTCTTGGGCTCGTCCTTCTTGAGCTCGTCATAAACAGCGAACACGCTTGAAGGCGGAGTGTCCTTGGAACCGAGGCCGTAACGGCCGCCGCAGACCTTTGCGGTCACGCCCTTTGTAGCAAGAGCGGTAACAACGTCAAGATAGAGGGGCTCGCCGAGAGCGCCGGGCTCCTTTGTTCTGTCGAGAACAGCGATCTTCTTGGCGGTTGCGGGGATAGCTGCGACAAGTCTGTCAGCGGAGAAGGGTCTGTAAAGGCGAACCTTGACGAGACCGACCTTCTCGCCCTTGGCGGTGAGGTAGTCGATAACTTCCTCTGCAACGTCGCAGATGGAGCCCATAGCGACGATGACTCTGTCAGCGTCGGGAGCACCGTAGTAGTTGAAGGGCTTGTAGTCAGTGCCGAGCTTGGCGTTGACCTTGTCCATATACTCCTCGACAATGCCAGGGATAGCGTCATAATACTTGTTGCAGGCCTCACGGTGCTGGAAGAAGATATCACCGTTCTCGTGAGATCCGCGCATTACGGGACGCTCGGGGTTGAGAGCGCGCTTTCTGAACGCCTCAACAGCGTCCATGTCGCACATCTCCTTGAGGTCCTCGTAGTCCCAGACCTGGATCTTCTGTATCTCGTGAGAGGTACGGAAGCCGTCGAAGAAGTTGATGAAGGGAACGCGTCCCTTGATTGCAGCGAGGTGCGCAACAGCGCCGAGGTCCATGACCTCCTGCGGGTTGGTTTCTGCAAGCATTGCGAAACCGGTCTGACGACATGCATAGACGTCGGAATGATCGCCGAAGATGTTAAGAGCGTGAGAAGCGACGCATCTTGCGGATACGTGGAAAACTGCGGGAAGCAGCTCGCCTGCGATCTTATACATATTGGGGATCATGAGGAGCAGACCCTGAGAAGCGGTGTAGGTGGTTGTGAGAGCACCTGCGGCCAGAGAACCGTGAACGGTTCCGGCAGCGCCTGCTTCGGACTGCATCTCGGCGACCTTGACGGTCGTGCCGAAAATGTTTTTCATGCCCTTTGCCGACCACTGATCAACATAGTCAGCCATGGGGCTCGAAGGGGTTATCGGGTAGATACCGGCAACCTCTGTGAACGCGTACGACACATATGCAGCAGCATTGTTGCCGTCCATGCTCTTTGCTATTCTTGCCATTCTATGTTCCTCCCTATTTTAATAAACGTTTGAACGTATGGCATTGGTCAAATGACACCACGAATATAGTAACATTTTTGAGCTTCAATGTAAACAGATAAATAAACTAAAATAATAGAAAATATTTGTTTCGCCCTTTCTGAAATTTGTCAAAGTTCACATATTCTGCCTATATAATGTAATATAATACCCAATATGCAGCCGGGCACGGCTCCGAACGGACACAAAAGCTCCGATTTTCCGTGATTTTCGCCGAAAACAACTGAATTTGTCTTTCCCTGTCCTTCGCATCCGCGCGCGGTGCTCTCACGCGCTCCCGCTTTGAATGCGGCGGAGTTTGAATATTTGACAGAGAATATGTTTATGTGTATAATAAAACTTAACATCTCGGCGTATATGCCGACGGTGAATAATATTTAAACCGAAAGGAGCTAATCCATTCATGGATGACCCCGACCCCGGCAATCTTATTTTTCAGATAATTTTGCTGTTCGTACTTATTCTTCTCAATGCTTTCTTTGCGATGAGCGAGATCGCGATAATCTCCCTCAACGATACGAAGATCGCGAAAATGGCCGAGGAAGGCAACAAAAAAGCAAAGCAGGTTTTGAAGCTCACCGCGGATTCGAGCGGATTTCTTTCAACCATTCAGATCGGCGTTACCCTCGCAGGCTTCCTGACCTCCGCATCCGCATCGCAGACATTCGTTGATATGCTCTCCGGAGCTATCGGAAAAATATCTGTCCTGAGCGGAATCCCCGCAGGCGTTATCAACGGCTTCTCCGTTGTTGTCATTACGCTCATAACCTCGTATTTCTCTCTTGTCCTGGGCGAGCTTGCGCCCAAGAGAATAGCCATGCAGGCGCCCGAAAAGGTCTCGTTCAAGGTCGTCGGAATACTGCTCGGCTTCAAGAAAATAACCAAGCCTTTTGTAAAAATACTCTCCCTGTCGACCAACGGTCTCGTCCGTCTGCTGGGCTACGATCCGAACGCTTCGGAGGAGCCCGTGACCGAAGAGGAGATACGCATGATGGTCGATGTCGGCGGAGAAAAGGGCGTTATAGAGGACTCGCAGAAAGAGATGATAAACAACATCTTTGAGTTCGATGACCTCGACGCCGGAGATATAATGACCCACCGCACCGATATGACGGCGGCTGAGATAAGCGATCCTCTGAGTGAGATCGTTTCGCTCTCCATGGACAACGGCTATTCGAGAATCCCCGTCTATGACGACGACCCCGATAACATAGTCGGAATAGCGTATGTCAAAGATTTGCTCAAGTATATCGGCACCGACCTGCCCGAGGATGTGACTCTGCGCGATATTATCCGCGAGCCCGTTTTCGTCCCCGAATCGATGCCCTGCGGCGATCTGTTCAAGCAGATGACCGACAAGCACACGCAGATGGCGATAGTCGTTGACGAGTTTGGCGGCACGGCGGGAATAGTGACGCTCGAAGACGTGCTCGAATCGATAGTCGGCAATATTCAGGATGAATATGACGACGAAGAGGAAGAGATTTCTAAAATCGACGACACCACTTTCACCGTTGACGGCGTGACCTATATCGACGAGCTTGACGAGGTGTTCCATGTCTCCCTCCCCGAGGGCGATTACGACACAGTCGGCGGCTTTATTATCAGCAGGCTCGGCTATCTCCCGCAGGACGGCGAGATGAACGTGGTCGAATACAAGAACCTGCGCTTCACCGTTCTCAATGTTGAGGACAGAAGAATCGGCAAGGTCAAGATTGAGATTCTCCCCGTCGAAGAGGAAAAAGAGGACGCGGAGGACGACTCAAAGCGCGAGAAAGGCGGCTGGTTCGCCGAGCGCCGCGAGGAAAAGGAAAAAGATAAAGAAAAAGCCGAATAAATTAAATGAAGGGCTGAGCAATACGCTCAGCCCTCAACTTATCGATAAACCCATTTTTTGACTTCGCAGGAAACAATCCCTCCTTTGTGTAAAGGGAGGGATTGTTTTGAATAAGCTGCAATTTTCCAAAATTGCCGGGTATTTTGAACTTTTACGCAACAACCCCTCAGTCACGGCTTCGCCGTGACAGCTCCCCTTACACAGGTGAGCCTTGAGACCGTGCATGACGGACTTTTTCGACAGACTGAAGGGCTGAGCAAATGCGCTCAGCCCTTTTTATATTGCATAAAAAACGAGCCGGAAGATTTTTTTCCGGCTCGTTGTGTTGTTCTGTTACGGCATGAGACGATGGATTATCGCTATGCAGTCGTCGAGATCCATGATTCTCGGCACGGGGTAGAGGGGATTTGCCTCTTTGCATGCGCGCTTTGCGATGGTCTCGATGTCCTTCTCCTGAATTTTCTCGATCTTGTCGGGGATGTTCATTCTGGCGTTCATGTCTCTGATAGCCTGGATGAAGTCGAGAGCCTTCTGCTCGTCGGTCTGACCGGCTTTCGCAACGCCTGCGCACTCGCAGAGTCTTGCAAGGCGCTCATAGGCGGTCTCGCCGTAGAAGTCGAGGACATAAGGCAGGATAATGGCGTTAGCAAGTCCGTGTGGCACGCCGTAGAATCCGCCGAGGTTATGGGCTATAGCGTGGACGTTGCCGACATAAGCTCTTGTGAACGCGATGCCCGCATAGTGCGAAGCGAGGAGCATCTGCTCTCTTGCGTGGAGATCCTTACCGTTCTTGTAAGCCTCTTCGAGGTTCTCGAAGATGAGCTTGGTGGCGACTTCTGCCTTCTCGGAGGTGTCCTTGGTGTTGGAGTGGCCTATGTAGGCTTCAACCGCGTGGGTCAGAGCGTCCATACCGGTGGTCGAAGTGATGTGGGGCGGAAGACCGACTGTAAGCTCGGGATCGAGAACTGCGTACTTCGGACGGAGCACTGGATCGTTGAGCGCATACTTCTCGTGTGTCTTGGTGTCGGTAACAACGGCGGCGAGAGTGGTCTCGGAGCCGGTGCCGGCGGTGGTGGGAACCGCGAAGAACGGAGGCAGCTTCTTGCGAATCTTGAGCTGTCCGCGCATCTTCTGAACAGTCTTATTAGGGCAGACGACTCTTGCAGCCGCACCCTTGGCGCAGTCCATCGGAGAACCGCCGCCGAAAGCGATGAAGCCCTGGCAGCCGTTGTCAAGATAGAGCTTGCGGACTTCTTCGATATTGTCTATCGAGGGATTCGGCTGAGTCTTGTCATAGACGACATAATCGATACCGTCTGCCTTGAGGCCCTCATAGAGGCCGTCGAGCAGGTTGAGTCCGGTAAGACCCTTGTCGGTGACGATCATCATCTTCGACAGACCCTTCTCCTTGATCACCTGCGGCAGCTTCTTGACGGAGCCGGGGCCGGAGATTATCTTGGGCGGAGTCCAGTCAAGGAAGTTGACGGCGATCCTGAAAACGCCCTGATAAAGCCTGTAGTACATGTGCTTGATTGACATTTCTATCACCCTTTGTTTAATGATGCTATTATTTTACATTATTCCCGCCGTTAAATCAATAAGCGGAGAACAAAAAACGGCTTGATTAAAGCTCAAAATCGCTCGCATCGAACTGCGGCAACTCGACTGGCTGCTTCGGCTTGCGCTTGAGCGGGTCGTATCGAAACGCGGAACAGCTTGAATCCTTCTGCATGACGCCCTTTTTGGGGCATAATACAGTCTTGCCGTCCGGTGCGCCGCTGCCTCTGGTGCAGTATTCGCACGCCGGGGGTATGCTCTTTTTGTTGAGCAGTTTGCTTTTCAAAATCTATCATCCTAAATGCTTTTTTTATTATTCTAACACTTTTTCTCGTTTGTATCAAGCTCCAATATCAGCATCGCGCCGCTCAAAAGCATCGCAAACGCGGCGGGCGCGGAGAAAGAGAACATCTGCGGAGCGCCTACCGAACCCAGCGAAACGGTGTTTACGGGACAAGGGAACAGGCGGAGCAGTCCCTCGCAGAACAGCGCGGCGAGAGCGGCGCAGACAAGGCGCGCGCAGAAAAAATACGGCAGCGGCGTCCCGCAGGTCTTTATGTGCCGCATTATCTGGCAGTGTACGCTCACTCCGCCCCAGCCGAGCACCGCCGCTATGGCGGGGATATTGAACACCCCGGCTGCCGAGGCACATCCTCCGGTGACTTCGAGCGTGCAGCCGAGAAGCAAACTCGCCCAGTCCGGCAGGCGCAGCAGCGGAATATACTGGGCGGCGCAGGCGAACATAACTATCCACGCGCATATTGAGATCATATTTTTTGTCCCATCGGCGACCGCCTCTGTCAGCGCGCGGGAGAGCGGCAGACTCGAAATAGCCGGGGCGGCGTGCGCATCTGTCTCATTATGCGGGATGAACCGCGTCAGCACGCCGAGCGTGAGACTCGCGAGGGTAAGTGACACAAAAATTGTGACTCCCGCCCGAACGCTTCCGAGCATCCCCGCGCCGACTCCGCCTATGACAAACGCCGGACCCGCGTTGACGCAGAACAGGGTCATTCTCTGCGCGTCGCTCTGCGAGATGCGCCCGTCGGAAAATAGCGCGGCAGTCATTCCCACGCCGACAGGGTAGCCCGCGACAAAGCTCATGCACGCCGCCGCGCCCGCGCTCCCGGGCAGGGCGAAAAGAACCCGCACGGGCTTTTCGAGAAATTTTCCGAGATAGCCACATAGCCCCGAGCGCACGAAAAAAGCGGAGAGCACGCAGAACGGATAGAGCGACGGCACGGCGCTCGAAGCGCAGATAAGAAGTCCTTTTTTCACTCCTGCCGCGCTGACCGACGGCATGGCGACGATGAGCGCAGCTGCCGATAAAGTAGCCGCCAAAAGCGGCAGACGGCGCAGAGCCTTTTTCAAATACTCTCTCATGTCATCACCCCTCAGTCATATTGATATTCACCCTGCGTTCTTTTTATTGCCGGGGGAGCATACATTATTTGGGAAAAGAGGGATGCACATGCCAAAACGCAGAGAGAGCGGGAAGATGCGCTCGGCGGCGGACATGATAAAAAAGATAAACGCGCTCGACTCGTCGAGAAAATATTCGCAGGTGCATGTCGAATTTTTCGGCAGGCGCGAGGCAAGCATAGACGGACTCTACGGCGTGCTCGAATATGACGGCGAGCGGATACGCCTGAGCGCCGGCAAAGAAGAGATAATTTTCTGCGGCAAAGGGCTCAGCATAGATGTTTTCGACCTCGGTCAGGCGGTCATACACGGGGAAATAATGAGCATGGAATTCTGCAAATAGGGGGCGGGAATATTTCTGATGTATTTAATTTTCTGCGCGGCTATGTCTGCATGAAAGCGAGCGGGGGATTCCCGGAACGCTTTCTGAATCTATGCTCGCGCGGGAATATTCCGTATTGGGATGTCTGCTGCACAAACGGCGTCGTTTTCGCGCGCACGACGCCCGAGGGCTACCGCATGATGCGCCCATGCGCCAAAAAAGCGGGTATGCGCATGAAAATAGTCAAGAAGAGCGGACTGCCTTTTCTGCTGTCAAAAAACCGCGTCCATGCAGGGCTTGCAGTCGGCGCGGTGTGCTTTATATTGATAACGGCGGCGCTCTCCGGGCGAATATGGACGGTCAATGTGACGGGCTGCGAGACAGTGCCGGAAGAGGATATAAGAGAGACGGTCGAGCGCTTCGGCGTCTATCCGGGGATGAGAAAAAAACAGCTCGACACGCACACGGTCGCCGAGGAGGCGATGTCCGCTCTGCCGGATGTTTCGTGGCTGTCTGTTAATATAGTCGGTTGTTCGGTCAATGTCGATGTGCGCGAGGGAGTCGGCAAGAGTGTCAAAAAAAATGATGCGCCGTGCGATATAGTCGCCGCGGCGGACGGGCAGATACAGACTCTCGAAATTTTCAGCGGCACTGCGATGCAGGAGCGAAACGCCGCCGTTTTAAAGGGCGACACGATAATCAGCGGAATCGTCGAAAACCGCGACGGCGGCATGAGCATGCGCCACGCCGCGGGGTATATCACAGCGCTGACAAAGCATACTTTTTCGACCTCTTCGCACAGCCTGCCGTCAAGGAAAATAAGCGATGTCAAGTCGCGTTACACTCTGCTGTTCTTTTCGCTTAAAATACCCCTCGGCTCGCGTATAGACACGGATTTTACCGAGGACAGATTCCTGACCCTCGGCGGCGAGAAGCTCCCGATAGGCATAAGAGCCGAGCGGAAATATATATTCGCGCCCGCAGACGCGACGGACGACAGCCTCTCCGATCTTATCACGCTTGAGGAGCACTTCTATAAATCTTCAAATAATCTGCGCGATATGCTCGTGATGAGCCGCACGACAACCGAGCGGCAGTCCGACGGCAGAGCAGTGTTTTTCAGCGAATACGGCTGCCTGCAAAATATCGGCGAGGAGAAGAAAATAGAGACGGAGAATCAATAATAAAGGCTCGGTGCAATTCACACCGAGCCTGATTTTTTATTTGCTTTTGATGTCCGAGGGCTTTATGTTTATCGTCACATAGTCGCCGTATTTCAGCTGGGCGGTCGTGATATTTGTCGGTATCTCGAAGATGAGATATCCGTCTATCGAGAGCCCCGCCGTCACGGGCGACGAGGATATGCGCTTGTAGCCCGAGAGAAAACGGCTGTCCTGCGCTATGCCGTTGACAACAAAATCGGTCTTTTCGTTGAGGCTTTCTTCTTCGCTGAGATTGTTCGTCAGCACGAGATGAACCGCAACATATCTGTAGCCCTTCTGCACCGTCCACGGGTAGCTGTCGACTTCCTTTATCTCGTCGCACAGCACGGTGTACATGGGCGTGACAGCCTTTTCGCCGAAGTTCACTTCGACCTTTTCGGGCACTGCTTCCGTCTCTTCGTAGTCGGAGAATTTTTCGGAGACAACTCCCGAAAGCAGATCGTCAACGCTGCCGCCCGAAATCTGACGAATCACCGAAAAGGCGATAGACAATATTATTATCAGCGCAATTACAACTATCGGGATGAGGCATCCCGCTTTCAGCGCGCGTGAATTTCTAACTGAATGTGCGCGCCCCGTGACATTCGTCACCGCGTCGAGTATCATCTTGCCGCGCTCGGCTTCTATCCGCTCCTGTTCGAGCTTGCGCTGCTTCTCGCGCACCTCGCGCTCGTAGGCTTCTTTTTTCTTCTGAGCCTCGCGCAGCTCTGCCTCCTTTGCCTTTCGGCTGTCCGCCAGCGGCGCGCCGCAGTTGGGGCAGGTGTCGTTCTTATCGGCGTCGACGACCGATTCGCAGTATTCGCAGGTTACCTTCATCTTTTCTCCTCAATTCTTGCTCTTTGAGTTATCGTAGCATATTGCGCCGTCGTTTTCAAGTCCCGATAAGATTATATAAAAATAACGCGGCGCACACCGTTTGATGTACGCCGCGAATGTGTGTGGTTTTTATGCGAAGAATTATTCGCCGAAGTATCTCTTGAGAAGTCCTGCAAAAGCCTTGCCGTGTCGAGCTTCGTCACGAGCCATCTCATGGACTGTGTCGTGGATAGCGTCGAGACCCTTTGCCTTTGCAAGCTTTGCAAGCTCGGTCTTGCCGAGGGTAGCGCCGTTCTCCGCTTCAACTCTCATCTCGAGGTTCTTCTTCGTCGAGTCGGTCACGACCTCGCCGAGGAGCTCGGCGAACTTGGCGGCGTGCTCAGCCTCTTCGTAAGCTGCCTTCTCCCAGTAGAGGCCTATCTCGGGATAACCCTCTCTGTGGGCGACTCTCGCCATTGCAAGATACATGCCGACCTCGCTGCACTCGCCTGCGAAGTTGTCTCTGAGTCCCTGGAGGATCTCGGGATCAACGTCCTTGGCAACGCCGACAACGTGCTCGGAAGCCCAGGTCATGCCCTCTTCCTGCTTGATAAACTTGGAGCCGTCAGCTCCGCAGAGGGGGCACTTGAAGCCCTCCGGAACAGAATCGCCTTCATAAACATAACCGCAAACGGGACATACGAATTTCATAATGATTTCTCCTTTACACTTTAAAAATTATTTTTATTGTAAAACTCCGGCGTCGTCATCCTCCGCCGTGTTTTGCTGGCAATCGGGACAGAGTCCGTAATAGATGATCTTCTTGTGCCGCACGAGCAGCCCGAGCTCGGAAATATCTTCGGGCAGTCCGCGTTCGACTCCGAGATCGATTATCTTCGAGCATCGCTCGCAGATGAAGTGGCTGTGAGAGTCGGTGTTGCCGTCATAGTGGATGCTCTTGTCGAGCGTCTCGAGCGTCGTTATCAGCCCCATATCGCTGAGCAGGCTCAGATTGCGGTAGACGGTGCCGAGGCTTATCTTCGGCAGCTCGGCGCGCACACGCGAATATATCGTGTCCGCAGTCGGGTGATCGCGAGCCGCTTTTACGACTTTCAGAACAGTATCACGCTGTGACGAATATCTCATATTGCTTCCTCTCAGTTCATAATCAGTAATGATTACTGTTATTAGTATATCATACTTTCTCTGTTTGTCAACACTTTTTTAAAAAATTTTTTAAGGCGTGATCCGATTTGTTGTGAAATATCTGATACCGAGAGAATAGAGGTGCTTCAGAGTGTCGGTGTTGTCTATCGTCCACGCGGCGAGCGGGATGCCCGCGTCAATGGCGGCGTTTATCACGCTGTCGGTGTTCTTCGCGTTGTTGCCGTTGAATGCCGCGCGCATATTGCCGTGATTTTTGCAAAAGTCAACGGCCTCGTCCGAAAGCTCGCTTGTCAGCAGCCAATAGGTCTGCTCGGGGCACTCCTTATATAATGTGTCGATTATATCCTTGTCAAACGAGATAACAATCGTGCTCTTGCCCCTCGCGGCGTAGTCTTTGAAGAACTCAACGAGTGAGTCGAGATTGTCTTTGCCGATGCTCTTTATTTCAATCATGGGCTTTACATCGGGATAGTATTCGTCGAGCAGAGCCATAGTTTCTTCGAATGTGGGGAGCCTTAGGTCGGTGTAGTTCTCTATATTCGCGCCGTTGTCGATTTTCAGCGCGCTCACTTCGTCGAGTGTATATTTGTTTATCTTGCCGTGACCGTTCGTCGTGCGCTTGAGATCGTCGTCGTGCATGACTATCCACTTGCCGTCGGAGGTCGGCTCGATATCGAACTCGACATAGTTATACTTCGCTTCGCACGCCGCCTTGAAAGCGGGGAGGGTGTTCTCCGGCTCGATTGCGCTCAGACCCCTGTGCGCCGTGAGCGTTATTTCATCGAGGTTTATCCCGCTGACGCTCTTTATCGAGACGGTCTCCTTCGGGCGAATTTTCTTCGTGTGGAACTTCGCGAACAGTCCGCCTGCAATGCCCGCTATCGCGACGGCGCAGAGCACGCAGATAAGTATCTTTGTTTTCTTCTTCATCATTTTTCTCCCTGTTTAAGTATTATTATTGTTTGCCCGGAATTGTCGCCCGGGCGAATTTCCTTTATCCCTTTTGATTCGAGCCCGCTTCGCACGAGGGACTGCAAAACCGTGCCGCCGTTGAAGCCGTGGATTATCTCAAGGCGCGTTATATCCGCCGAGCCGTTTTCGATTAGAGACTCGAGCCGGAATTTTGCTTCGCGCTCGCGCATGCCGTGGATGTCAACACAAAGCGTGGAGCTGGTTTTTCTCATTATCTTCATTTTTGTCTCCGATTTATTATATATAGTATAAATCACATAAATTTAAAAGTAAAATGAATTTTCTTCTTATTTTGTTATCCGGAGGAATTTTACGGAAAATCAGGGAAATAATATCCTCAAAAAATGGGCGGTGACAAAAAATGAAGGATTCACAGATAAGAGTGTGCGGAAGGGCGGCGCAGACGGACTCGGGAGCGGGCGGCGCCGTTATGTTCGGCTGCCTCGCGGCGGCGGCTGTCGCCGGGGGATTCATGACTGCCGGGGCGCGGCTCCTGCTCAATGCCTCCGCAGTGACCTCCGCGCTATCTTCGGTGTCAAAGCTGCTCAGCCCCGCCGTCAATGCGGCGGCGTGCATTTTGCTGACCATAGCCGTCTCGGCTCTCATCGCGCCGCTGCGGCAGGGGATGAAGCGGTATTTCCTGCTCGGCGCGCTGGGGCAAAAACGCCGCGCCGCCGAATGTACCGCGGCGTTTCGCGGCAAACGCGCTTTTTCCGCGCTCCGCCTGCATATCGCGCTCGCGGCGCTGAACCTCGTTTTGTGGATATTCTTTCTCCTGCCGGGTGCGGCTCTCGCGGCTGGCGGGATATATATGCTTCTCTCGTCAACTGTCGGCATTCTGACGATAGCTGCTGTGCTCACGGGGAGCATACTCATGCTTATATCGGGCTGCATATTCTGTTCCGGCGCGCGTCAGGCGTGGTCTGCGGCGGAGTATATTCTCGCCGCCGATCCGGATGTTTCAATAAAACAGGCTCTGCGCCAAAGCCGCGATATCATGCGCGGGCACTGCCGCGCTTTCGCCCGATTCAAGGCGGGATTCGCGCTCTGGTTTCTCAGCTGCGTATTAATTCTGCCTGCATTTTTTGTCGTCCCGTATTACGGACAGTCCTGCGCGGTGTGGATGACGGAGACCTTGGATTTCAAAAATAAAGTTCTCCGAAAATAAACCGATTTGACAAAGATATACAAAAATATGTTGATTATCCACCATGAATTTGGTATTATATTCCGTGAAATAAATCGGGGCGCGGTAATCCGCCCCGGAACGGAGGACATACAATTGGAAAAGAAAAAGCTCGGAGGGCGGATTCTCTTCAACATCATCCTGTTCGGCTTCATCGGGCAGGTCGCGTGGGCTGTTGAGAACGTCTACTTCAACACATTCCTGTTCAACTACATCGGAGGCACAGCCGATGATATAGCGAAGATGGTCGCCGCGTCTGCGATAGCCGCAGTTGTGACCACATTCATCATGGGTACTCTCAGCGACAAGCTCGACCGCCGCAAAATCTTCATCAGCGGCGGCTACATAATCTGGGGCTTCACCGTCGCCGTGTTCGCATTCATCTCGCGAGAGAATATCGGAAAGCTCTTCAATATCTCCGATACCTCCAAGGTCGTCGCCGCAACGGTCTGCGTCGTTATCATCATGGACTGCGTCATGACATTCTTCGGCTCGACCTCGAACGATGCCGCGTTCAACGCGTGGGTCACAGACGTTACCGTCCCCGAAAACCGCGGCACTGCCGAAGCCGTTCTTGCGCTTCTGCCTGTGTTCGCAACCGTTATAGTTACCGTCGCTTTCGGTGTCGGCGTTGAGGCGGCAGGCTATCCCGCATGCTTCATGTTCCTCGGCGCGCTCGTCACAATATGCGGAATCATCGGTCTGTTCTCGGTCAAGGATCCGCGCAAGGGCGTAAAACAGAGCACAAACTATTTCAGCGATCTTATCTACGGCTTCCGTCCGTCAGTTATAAAAAACAACGCGGCGCTCTATCTCTGCCTCGCGTCCGCCTGCATCTTCAACACCGCAGTTCAGGTGTTCATGCCCTACATATTCATCTATGTTCAGCACTATCTCAAGTTTGACCTCAACACCTTCCAGATAACCACGCCCATAATCATCGGCGGCGCGGCGGCTGTTGTCGGTCTCGTCGTTGTAACTATCCTGCTCGGCAAGCTTCTCGACAAGGTCGGTAAGAGAATATTCGTCTTCCCCGCAGTTCTTCTCTTCGTCGCGGGACTCGTTGCCGTTTTCTTTGCAAAGACTCTTCTCACTTTCGTGCTCTTTGCGCTCATTATGATTCTCGGCTACGGTCTTCTTATGATAATCCTCAACGCTACAGTGCGCGATTACACTCCCGAGGATAAGGTCGGTCAGTTCCAGGGCGTCAGACTTCTGTTCACCGTCACTCTGCCCATGATAATCGGCCCGAAGGTCGGCAGCTGGACTATTTCCGAGTTCTCCGGCAGATATGAGCTGGGCACCATGCTCAACGAATACGGCGAGAGCACCCTCGTCCCGATCCCGACGATATTCCTCGTCTCCGCTATAATCGCGGTGCTTATAATCGTGCCGCTTATCTTCCTTGCAAAAGTCACCAAGGAGAAGAAGGCATGAAGAGAATAATATCTGCCATTCTCTGCGTTGTTATGTTGCTGTGCATCCTGCCGATGTCGGTCTTCGCACAAGATAAGGCAACGCCGCTGATACTCGTTCAGGGCTATTCCGGTCCCTCGCTGTTCTATGACCTCGGCGGCGAAAACGAGCATCAGGTCTGGGGCATCAATATGGATGACCTCAAAAAGATAGTTATAGCCCGTATCCCCGAGCTCGCAGGCGGTCTTGCCGGAGCGGCGTTCGGCGATTATGAAAGGCTCGTTAAAGTCGTAGGCGAGGCGGGAGTCGAGCTGCTCGAACCCCTGCGCTGCAACCCGGACGGCACTTCTAAATATGATCTTTCAGTCTATCCCGAGGGCGCGGCGAACACCCGCGCATCCGTCCTTAAGGCAAAAGGCGAGGACAAATACATAGCCGAAAAAGAGATCTCTGCCGATCTCATCGAGCGCATCGGCGCGGAGAACCACTTCACTTTCACCGAGGACTGGCGCATGGGTCAGGTTGAAAACGCCGCCAAGCTCGACAAGTTCATTCAGGAAGTGAAGGAGCTCACCGGAAGCCGGAAAGTCAATCTCTACGGACTCAGCCACGGCGGTCAGCTGACTGCGACATATCTCTATTATTACGGCGCAAAGGGCGATGTTGACCGCGCGATAATGGACGCTCCCGCGACCTGCGGCACTCAGCTCGTCGTTGACCTGTTCGAGGGCAACATACATTTTGACGTCGCCACGCTCATAGAGTATGTCGAGATAGGCTTCCGCAAGGAGTACGAATATGAGTGGCTCGTCGAGGCGTTCGGCTTTGACCGCCTCAATCAGGCATTCAACGATATCATTCATCAGTATCTGCTCGATATAGTCATTAACTTCGGCAGTGTCTGGGATTTCGTTCCCCCCGACAAGTACGAGGAGTTCAAGGCAAAATATCTCGACCCGATCGAGAACGCCGAGCTGATAGCCAAGAGCGACGAGATGCACTACAACGCCATGGCTCACATGAACGAGGGCTTGAAGCGCGCTCAGGATGCCGGCACAAAGATAGCGATAATTGCAAATACCGAGCACGATATCGGCACGAGCACCGGAGTCAACTCCGACTATATCATCGACGTCCACTCGGCGTCCGGCGCATACTGCGCCCCGTTCGGCGAGAAGTTCCCGGCGGACTACAAAAAGCAGAACACGGTCTGCAATGACCCGACTCACCGGCACATCTCTCCCGAGCGCGATATCGACGCGAACTGCGCGTATCTGCCCGAGAACACCTGGTTCGTCAACGGTCAGTTCCACGGAATGTGCCCGTGGGACAGATACACGAGGAATTTCTATCTGACGTTCTTCTTCACGGACAGAATAACGGATGTCTATTCCGATCCTGAGTTCCCGCAGTTCAACCTCGGTCAGAACCCAGCGAACGGACTCTATGTCAAATTCGACAAGTCCCCGTCGGGCTTCCACACATCGAAAGACACCGCGCTGACTATAGAGAGCCTCTCGGAGCAGTACGACACCGAGATAATCAGCGTCAAGGCGGACGGCATGGATGCCGACCTCTCGGCGAAGAACGGAACCGTTCTCAAAGTCGGCGAGAGCTGCAAGATAGATTTCAAAAAGCACTCCCTGCCCAAGAGCACCGAGCCGTTCACCGTAACGGTCGTCTATTCGCTCAAGAACGGTCAGGTGCCGTTTGTCAAGAGCCGCACATTTACATTTACGGCGATGAGCGACAGCGAGTATGACAACTATGTGTTCCTCTCAGGCAAGAAAAATACGCCCGCCAGCGCGTCAAACGGCGGCGGAAAAACTCCGCTGACCCCGCAGACCGGCGCACCGATAGCGGTTTCCGCAATAACCCTCCTTGCCGGCGCGGCAATGCTGCCAATAGCCGGAAAGAAGAAAAAGAAATAATATCAAAAGCTCAGGCGCGGCATATGATTGCTGTGCCTGAGCTTGGTTTACACTGTATGAGAGGCAAGTCGAGATAAATATCTGCGACAGATAATTGCCGCAATAGTGCAAATCGGCACAGCTGCATAGATTTATTACTTTAAGCGAAGCGAAATAGCCCCTCAGTCTCGGCTTACGCCGAGCCGGCTCCCCTGCAGGGGAGCATAAATAGATTCTGTGATAAATCTCAATTTATCTGTCTAAGCTGACAAGCAAACATAAAAAACCGACCGCACAAGCTTGCTGCGGTCGGTTGATGTCATATAGAAATCTTTTTTATTTATTTCAGCTTTCCGTGTTCATTGAGAAAATCTTCGGTCAGCTGCGCCGCGTATGCGACGAGCTCGGGGCACGGGCGTTTTTTATAGTCCGCGGTGTTTCTCGGCTCGGGATCGGGGCCGGGCTGAGTTTTCACTCCCGCGAGCAGTTCGCGGCAGATTATCGAGCCTTCGCTCTCTTTGAACTTGTCCGCAAGGGCGCGGACATATGAGTAGAGTTCTTTCTTTGCCTGCGCACCGTCGGGTTCGTCATAGCCGAAGAAGAGGCCTATCGCCATGAACATTCCGCTGACTCCGCCGCAGACCTCGCGCATTCTGCCCATTCCGCCGCCGAACGGCGCGGAGAGCCTGAACGCGGTTTTGACATCGAGTCCCGCATCCTCCGCAAACGCGCCGAGCACCGCCTGAGAGCAGTTGTATCCCTTGTTGAAAAGCTCGCGTGCCTTGTCCGCGTGACCTGTTTTCATTTTAACGCACTTCCCTTTACTGAGGATTTTTCTCGCCCTTGTAGGTGTCGCTTATTTTCTGCCTCGCGTCCCTGACTTCGTTTATGCTCGCGACAAGAGCCTTGTCCGCGCTGCGCAGGACGCTGTCGGCGAAGTTGCTCGCGGCCTCGCGGATATCCGCAGACCACTTCTTCGCCCTCGCAAGAGTCTCGTTTGACTCCGCATTAGCCTTTTTGACTATATCATCCGCCTGGCGGGTCGCGTTGGAGAGCATCTCTTCAGCTCTCGCTATCGCGGAGTTGACTCGCTCGGTTGCCTCGTTCTGCGAATTGACCTTGAGCTGAGATGCATATGCGCGTGCCTGAGCGGTTATCTCGTTCTCGTCGAGAAGCTTGTTTGCCGTCTGCTGAGCCTTTTCAACTATCGCCGCCGCGTCGGATTTTGCCTTTGCAACGGTCTCTTCGGCAAGCTTATTAGCGCTGTCGACGGTCTTCTGAGCGTTGGCATTGGCGGCTGAGATTATCTGCTCGCTCTTCGCCTCGGTCTTTTCCACAAGAGTCTGAGCTTTCTCCTGAGCGCGGGCAACGGATGCCGCCGCGTCGCTCTTCGCCTTTTCGATTATCTCGCTGCGGTTGGCGGTTATCGACTTTGCCTGGTCGACCTCCTCGGGGATTATCTCGCGCAGCTGCGCGATGCACTCGCGTATCTCCTCGGCGTTGACCGCGGTCTTTTTGGAAAGCGTTATCTTTGTGCCGCTGTCGAGAATGTTCTCTATCTGCTCCAGAAGGGAATCTATGTTCATTTTGAAGCGCTCCTCTCTCTTATTCTTTTGACAATATCATCATGCACCTCGGGCGGGACAAAGTCCGAGATGTCCCCGCCGAACTCGCAGACCTGCTTGACGACGCTCGACGAGAGGTACATGTAATCCGAATTCGCCGTTATGAAAACGGTCTCGATATTCGGATTGAGTTTCTTGTTTGTCAGCGCCTGCTGGAATTCGTAGTCGAAATCCGAAACGGCGCGCAGACCCTTGACTATCGCTACAGCACCCTTTTCCTGGGCATATGCGGCAAGAAGTCCGTCGTGCATATCGACAACAACATTATCGAGATCCTTGACGCATCTTGTTATGAGCCCAACGCGCTCTATCGCGCTGAAATATGAATTGGGCTTGTGATAGTTGTGCATGACGACGACTATGACCCTGTCAAACATGCTCGCGGTGCGCCTGATTATATCAAGATGACCCTTGGTGACGGGGTCGAAGCTGCCGGGGCATATGGCTATTTTCATTCGTCCTCACCCTCCTTGCGGTAAACGGTGATTTTTATCTTTCCGTAGCGGTAGCTGCGATGGAATTTAAGCTCGCCGAAGCTCTCGGGCAGCTCCGAATCGACAGGAGTCTCGCATATTGCGCAGCCGCCGGCGGCAACAACATCGGAGAGCAGCTTCATCGAATCGACTACGAGTGAGCTCGCATATGGCGGATCGAGGAATACTATATCAAACTTGTCCTTCGTCAGCTTCAAAAACGAGAGCGCGTCGGTCTGAACGACCTTTGCGTTGTCGCCGAGCTTCGTGTGTTCGAGATTATATTTGACGGCGCTCAATGAGTCCTTCGACATATCGACAAATGTTGCCGACGCAGCGCCGCGGCTAAGAGCCTCGATGCCAAGCTGACCCGAGCCTGCGAACAGATCGAGCACGCGCCTACCCTCTATCTCAAACTGTATTATGCTGAAAACGGCCTCTTTGACGCGGTCGGTAGTCGGGCGGACATCCTCGCCCTCGAGCGTTCTGAGAACTCTGCCGCGTGCCGTGCCTGTTATAACTCTCATATCATCAGTTCCTTTATACTGCATTTATCTTTTCAATCTGCGGTTTTGCCGCACTGTTATACATATTATTACATTTATACGCGCCCGTGTCAAGATTCTGGATGCAGAGCGTCGTATATAGTCTGCGCCATTGAGTCGGAGATACCCGACACATTTTTGAGCTCGTCAACACCGGCATTTTTTATGGCGGTCACGGTCTTGAAATGCCGCAGGAGTGCCTTCGCCCGCGACGGTCCGACACCGGGGATATCCGTCAATGTACTCGAGAGCGCGGACGCCTTGTGCTTCTGCCTGTGATAGGTCACGGCGAAGCGGTGAACTTCCTCCTGTATTTCCGCAACGAGAGTGAACGCGCGGCGTTTTGAAGTGAACGCTATCTCGCCGCCGGATTTCGCTATCGCGCGCGTGCGGTGGCTGCCGTCCTTGACCATTCCGAAAAGCGGGATGTTTTCAAGCCCGTGCTTTTTGAGTATCGGCTCGACTGCCGAAACCTGTCCCTTGCCGCCGTCGAGCAGAATAAGATCGGGCAGGCGGCCGAAGCCCTCGCCGCTCTCTTTTTCTTCCTCATATCTCGTGAATCTTCTGTCGAGCACCTCCGCCATGGAAGCGTAATCGTCCTGACCGGTAAAGCCTTTTATCATGAATCGGCGGTAGCCGCGCCTGTAGGGCTCGCCGTTCCGGAAAACTATCATGCCCGCGACATTGTCGCTTCCGGCGGTGTGCGAGATATCATATGATTCGATAAATTCCGGCGCGGCTGGCAGTCCAAGCATACCCGCAAGCTCGTCGAGCGCGGCAGTCTTTCTGCCGGCGGTGCCTGTCAGCGGAGTCAGATACTGCGCGGCGTTCGAGCGGCACATCTCAAAAAGCTTCTTTTGCTCGCCCGCTGTGCTGTGGGATATTATGACTTTTTTGCCCTTCTTTTCGCTCAGCCACCGTTCGAGCAGCTCGCTGTCAGCAACCTCGCCGTCTACCGACACGCGGCGCGGGACAAAATCTCTTATCATATAGAAGCTGCGGATAAGCTCGGCGAGCGTCTCCGACGTATCCTCGGGCACATCGGTTATGAAATTCTCGCTGTCATAGAGCCTGCCGTCCGCAAAACGGAGCACGGAGAGACACGCCTTGCCGGACGACGCCGCGCCCGTGACGAGGGCAAAGACATCCTGCTCCCTGACATCGGCGGACATAACTTTCTGCTTGCCGCCGAGACGCTTTATCGCGGCTATTCTGTCGCGCAGGCGCGCCGCCTTTTCAAATTCAAGGTTTTCCGCCGCGTCCTCCATGCGCTTCTGAAGATCCGCGAGCGCGGCGGTTCCGCCCTCTTTTATAAACGCGAGAGCGTCCTCGACCGCTTCGTTATACTGCGAAAACGGCACCTTGCCGCTGCACACGCCGCTGCACTGGCCGATAAAGAAATTGAGGCACGGGCGGCTCTTCCCAAAGTCGCGCGGGAACACTTTGTTGCACTGCGGCAGGCGGAATATTTTTTTAGCCTCGTCAACGGTATTGCGCGCGGCGAACGAGCTCATATAAGGGCCGATATACTTTGCACCGTCATCTTCGCGCTGGAGCACGGCATATATGTTGCGCCACTTGCCGGGCGTGACTTTTATATATGAATAGCCCTTGTCGTCTTTTAAGAGAATATTATACTTCGGGGAATGCTGCTTTATAAGGCTGCATTCAAGCACGAGGGCTTCAAACTCGCTGTCGGTGAGAATGACATCGAAATCATCGACGTTTTCGACCATCTTGCGCACTTTTACCGTATGATTATGCTCGGAGCCGAAATACTGGCTGACTCGGTTCTTGAGTGCCTTCGCCTTGCCGACATATATTATCTCCGAGCTGCTGTTTTTCATCAGATAGACGCCGGGGGTCAGCGGAAGCTGCATCGCCTTTTTGCGAAGCTCCTTGATTTTCGGGTTCATTCTCTCACCTGCCTTTTGATGCACATTTTTGACACATATATTATACTATAAAAATGCGCCGACGAACAGGGGCGCAAAAAAATTATATTTTGGGTCATTTTTCCGCAACAATTTGTTGCTATTATCAGAATGCGGGGATATATCTCCGCGGAAAGGAATATATAAAAGATGAAAACAATAGGCAACATTGTCTGGTTTATCTGCGGCGGATTTCTTGCGGCGCTGATGTGGCTGATGAGCGGCCTCATATGCTGCGTCACGGTCGTGGGCATACCGCTCGGCAAGCAGTGCTTCAAATTTGCGCGTCTGTCTGCGGCTCCGTTCGGCAAGGACATAAAATTCGGCGGCGGTGCTCCGAGCTTTATTGCGAACCTGCTGTGGATTTTGTTGCTCGGCTGGGAGAACGCAGTATACTGCGCAACGATGGGGATAGTCTGCTGCTGCACGATAATAGGCATCCCGCTCGGACTCCAGTATTTCAAATTCGCAAAGCTCGCATTCATGCCTTTCGGCTCAGAGGTGGTTGACTGCTGACATATGAAAAAACGAACGGCAAAAAGAATTCTCATCATCTGCCTTGTCATTGCCGCTGCGGCGGCTCTGACGGCGGGAATAGTTATGGACAGCATGCGCGTTGATGTCTGCCTCGACCCCGGTCACGGCGGAGACGACTCAGGCGCTCAATATGAGGGCAGGCTCGAAAAGGACGACAATCTCGAGCTCGCGCTGGCGGTAGAAAAAGAGCTGAAAGCGCGCGGAGTAAAGGTCTGCATGACGCGCGACGACGATACTTTTATCTCCCTCGCCGGGCGGTGCAGGAAAGCGAATATCCGTCAGGCGAAGCTCTTTGTTGCGCTTCACCGCAACAGCGCTGAGAACGCGCACGGCGTTGAAATATGGATTCATTCGGACTCGCCGCCCAAGGACACCGCGCTCGCGCAGAACATCTGCGACGCACTCGCCACCGCCGGGATATCCGAAAACAGGGGCGTTAAGTCCGGCTTTGCGCGCGAGGACGGAGAGAACTATTTCGTCAACAGCCGCACGAATATGCCAAGCTGCCTCGCCGAGATCGGCTTCATAACCGACGACGGCGACAACCGCCTGTTCGACGACAACCTCGAATCCTACGTCGAGGCGATAGCGGACGGAATAGCAAAGACGCTGAACGAGATATAAAACCGACCTATGAAGCTATAGGTCGGTTTAACTGTTTTATTAACTTCTCTGAATATAGGGCTGATTTTATCTTGTCAATACTCTGACCCACTTGAAGCGGTTGACTTTGACTATCGACACGAAGCATTTGAGTATCTGATCCGCCTTTAGCAGGGCGAAGGTGACCGCGGGCGGAAACTTGAAATAAAACGCCGAGAGCGCGGAGAGCGGGAGCACGATGCACCACATGAAGACAATATCGTTGAAAAAGACGAAATTCGTATCTCCGCCGCCCGAGACTATGCCCGTGAGGCACGGCATTTCATACGCTGTGCCTATCGCCGTGACACAGAGGATAAGCACAAATATATTTGCAAGCTCCGCCGTCTCAACCGAGGCGTTATAGACCGAGATTATCGGCTTTCGGACTAAAAACAGCACAAGCGAAGTCAGCACGCCGATAATTAAAAACATCAGCTGCATGGTCTTTGCGCCGCTCTTGACCTTTTTCATGTCTCCCTCGCCGACCGCCATGCCCGTCATGACGCGCGCCGCGTCACCTGTCGCATAGGCAATGACCGAGGTACACTGGAACAGCGTCTGCGCTATGCTTGACGCCGCGATGCCGGAGGCTCCGAGCCTGCCGAGTATCGCCGCCTGAACGGACATCGCAACGCCCCAAGAGACATTCGAGAGCAGAAGCGGCACGCCCGATTTCATGAAGTCGGCTATATAACTGCGCTCGAGCGCGAAAACATCTTTGATTCTGAGCTTGAGCTTCTTGTCGATGAATCTGCAATAGATTATGCTCGCGATAAACTCGACTGCCCTCGAAGTCAGCGTCGCATATGCAGCGCCCTTCACTCCAAGCTCGGGCGCGCCGAAGTGGCCGTAGATGAGAGTATAGTTGAGGCAGATATTTATAAGCAGGGTCGAGAGCGAGATGTAGAAGCCTATTCTTACCGTCTCGACGCTGCGCATGACTCCGAGCAGAGAGTTTGAAATCGAGAACATCAGATATGAAAATACCATTATTTTCAGGTATTCCACGCCAGCCGGAATGATGCTCTGCTCGTTGGTCAGCAATCCCATGACCCCATAGGGCACGAACCAGACTATCGCGGACATAATCGCGCTGAGCAATAAGCTTATCCAGAAGCCGACCGCGAACACGCGCTTTATCGGCTCGGTTTGACGTTTGCCCCAGTACTGCGAGATGATAACGCCCATTCCGGACGCGGTGCCCGTGACGACCATCTGCAGAAGAAACTGCACCTGATTCGCTATCGCAACGCCGCTGAGCGCCGTCTCGCTGTATGCTCCGAGCATGATATTATCCGCGAGATTGACGCCGTAGACGATAAGATTCTGGAGCGCTATCGTCATGGTCATCGTAAAGAAGTCGCGGTAAAATTTCTTGTCGCGTACCAACATTTTCATTCCCCCAAAAGACACATACCGCCGTATTATAGCACTTACCGCGCGGTTTGACAACACCCGACGGATATACTATAATCTTGTCGAAACCTATATGGGAGATGTTGAAATGAAAAAGCTCAGAAATATATTCTGCGCGGCTCTTGTGCTGCTGCTCGCAATGTCCTGCGCGGCGTGCTCGAAGAGTGCCGATAACGAGACTACCTCAGGCGCGGAGTCGGACACGCAGGTCACTGTTATATCCGCCGACGGCACAACGGCAAAGACCGTTATTTCAAACGACGGCGGCACGATCGCACAAAACGGCGAGACGAAAAATCAACCCGCGGCGGGCGGAGACAATGCTCAGGAGCCGGAGAGCCCGGACGACGGCTCGGGTCAGCGCGAAACCGTGCGCGTCACGATAACCGAGGGCATGACTCTGACGCAGATATTCAAAAAGCTCGAGGCAAACGGCGTGTGCTCTTTTAACGATTTGATGAAGACCGCCGAGAGCTACGACTACAGCTACTACCCGCTTATCGCCGCAAGACCGTCGAACACAAGGGCGTTCAAACTCGAGGGATATCTCTTCCCGAACACCTACGACTTTTATAAAAACGAAAAGCCGCAGGATGCGATAGGGCGTTTTCTGCGCATTAGCGAAAAATATATAACCTCTGCCGACAGGGCAAAGGCAAAATCCATGGGCTATTCGATGGATCAGGTGCTGACCGTCGCGTCGATAATCGAAAAAGAGGGCGCGAACCCCAACGAAGTCAGAAAGATAGCCGCCGTCATATACAACCGCCTCAAGGCGGGTATGCAGCTGCAGATGGATTCGGGCATCTACTATATCGAACGCAGCGTCAAACCCTATATCTCCGGCGATGTCAACCGCTACAACAGCCTGTATAATATGTACAAATGCAAGGGTCTGCCCGCAGGTCCGATATGCAATCCCGGCGCGCGGACGATAAATGCGGCACTCGATCCGGCGGATGTATCTTATCTCTATTTTTGCCACGACTCGAGTGCAAAATACTACTATGCCGACACATATGAGGAACATCTCGAAAATCTGAAGAAAGCCGGAATTGCATCATAAGTTGCAAAAATGTCGGATAATTCACAGAAAATTTAAGTTTTGATTCTCCTTCGGGTATAAAAATGGACTTTAGGTGATATAATTGTACTAAAGTACATTTTTGTACTCGGAGGACAGTTTTTATGAAAAGAACACAGCTGAAAGACAGGCAGCTACCCGACTACACACGGGGAGAAGAGATATTCAACATGGTCACGCACATAGTCGGCGGCGGACTGGCGGTAGTCATACTCGTCGCCTGCGTGACGGTCGCGGCGCTCCACGGGAGCATATCGGGAGTCATAACCTCGATAGTCTACGGGCTGTCTATGATAATGCTCTACACCATGTCGAGCGTCTATCACGGCGTGCCGCGCGGCTACGCGAAGAAAGTCCTGCAGGTCATCGACCACTGCACGGTATATTTTCTGATAGTCGGAACATACACGCCGATCGCGGTCTGCGGACTGACAAAAGTCAACAAAGCAGTCGGTTGGACGGTATTCGGAATCGTCTGGGCTCTCGCGGCGGTGGCGATAACGCTAACGGCGATAGACCTCAAAAAATTCCGCGTGTTTTCGATGATATGCTATATGGGCATGGGCTGGTGCATAATCTTCGCCGTCGTGCCGACATATCATGCGCTGGGGCTCGGCGGATTCCTCCTGCTCGTCGCAGGCGGTCTGCTCTACACATTCGGCGCGATACTCTACGGGCTCGGGATAAAGCATAGATATATGCACTCGGTTTTCCATATCTTTGTTATCCTCGGCAGCCTCGCGCACTTCTTCTGCATAGTGCTCTATGTGCTGTGAGAAATGAAAATTGTAATCATGCAGCCGCAACAATTTAAACTGCTGCGGCTGTTTTTACGTTTATGTGATGGAGAAAGCAGGGGCATTACAGATTCCGCCAATGACAAGTGCGCCGATGCTGTAAATCTCAATTTATAATAACCCCAAACAAAAAAGCCAAGCTGCAAAACACAGCTTGGCTTTGAATTTTTTTGCTTTAGTTACTGCTTGGGCGAGAAGTAGACTTTCCCGGGTTCGAGCGTCTTGCCGTAGATGCTGTAGAGCTCGTGGACGGTGACAAACTCAAATCCCTCGGCGTGCAGCTCGGCGGCTATCTGCTCGAATGCATCGGCGGTCATGTCGTAGAGATCGTGCATGAGGACTATCTCGCCGCCGGTCGCGTGGTCGACAACAGATGAGATTATCTTCTGCATGTCCGCGTTGCGCTGAGCCTCGGTTCTGCCCGACCCATGCCTGTCCTTATATTTCCAGTCCTCGGTGTCAATGCACCACTGGATGAGCGGGAGGTCGAAGTCCTTCTGAATTCCCTTGTAGTCGCCGTAGGGGACTCTGAACAGAGTCGGCTCAACGCCGATGACCTCTTTGACTATGGCGTTCGTCTTGTTTATCTCCTTCTTGCGCTCCTGCGCGCTTATCTTTCTGAGATTCGCGTGGCTCCATGAGTGGCTGCCGATTTCGCATCCCATCGAGTAGGCGCGCTTGACCTCCGCAGAGTAGCTTCCGACGCGCGTGCCGAGAACGAAGAACGTCGCCTTGCCGTTGTATTTCTGGAGTGTGTCAAGGATTCGGTTGGTCGCGATCTTGCTCGGACCGTCGTCGAATGTGAACGCGATATATTTGACCCCCGCGGGGAGATTCGGCTTTTTGTGCTGCGTTGTGCTCTCGGGCTTGGTTGAACTTTGCTGTGTGGTTTCTGTGACTGCCTCTGCGCCGAGCAGAACCTTTGCAGCTTCGGTCGAGAATATAGGCTTTATATCATTGAGCTGGAATACAGCTTCAACGCAGCCTTTGTCTTCGTCGAAGAGAACGCCCGAGTCAAAATAGAATGTTAAGCTGTCGGAACTTATCGAGAATTTTGTGAAGTTCTTCTTGTCGGCTGAGGTGTTCTGCTTGAACTTATCCGAGCCTACGCCCGCGTTGAACAGGCGGTTGGCGGTGAAATGGGATACAACCCGCGTGCTGGCGATTTTCTCGTAGCCGTCAGAAAAAATATCGTCCGCGCTCAGCTGCTTGCCGGATGGGATATCAAAGACGAGCGTCTCTATGCTGTCCGTCTTGATGCTCTTGTCTGGAATGTCGGTCTTTATCTCGAACACGATGCTGACATACTTGTTCTTGCCGTTGTCCGTCACAAGATAGCTCTTGTAGTCGGCGCTCAGCGTCGGCAGTTCGCCCTTGGGCTTCGAGTTCGGCACTTCTTTGACAAACCCGTCGGCTATCTCCTGCGCCGCCGCTTTTATTCGGCTGTCTATCGCCTCAACGCCTATCGCGGGGTAGTGAATGCCATAGGCGTAGTGATTTTCGTATGTTATCATCGACTGGGTCTCGCCGACCTCCCTGTCCTGGGCGGTGTGCTGGAACTTGAGATTCAGCTCCTCTTTTTGTTTATCGCTTTTGACTGCACAGCCCGCCGCGCCGAAAATAAACAGCACGGTGCACATCAGAGCCGTGAGACGGCGAAATAATTTTTTCATATCGTTTTTCCTTTCCGTAAAAACTTACGAACAGCTGAGAACAGCTGATATTATAGTATAAAATGTCGAACTTTGCAACAAAAGCGCGCAAACTGTAACCTACTGTTACACTCTGTTATGGATTTGTAATTTGTGTGGGTGTCTATATCCTATTCACTAAAACGGCTGAATTGACCTCAAAACTGCAGATAAATGCCGCGAAAGCCTGTCTTTTTTTGTCTTTTGTTCCGAAATCGGCGCGGATATGGCTATTTTTCTTTTTAAGAGTAACAATTTATCGGCATTTTAGTATAATAAAGTATCTTCAATTTTAAAAGGGGAGAGCCTTATGACAAAAGTCGTCAAGTTCGGCGGAACTTCGCTCGCAGAGGCGAAGCAGTTTCTCAAGGTCGCCGACATAATCAGATCAGATCCCGACCGCCGCTATGTCGTGCCGTCTGCGCCCGGCAAGCGTTTCAGCGGAGATACAAAAGTTACCGATATGTTCTACGCCTGCTACGATTCCGCGTCGAGAGGCGGCGATTTTGAAGAGATATTCCAGAAGATAAAGAACCGCTACAACGATATAATTTCCGGACTCGGGCTCGATATGTCTCTCGAAGATGATTTTGAGCATATACGCCTCAATTTTATCGGACGCGCCGGCCGCGACTATGCCGCATCGAGAGGCGAGTATCTCAACGGCAAAATAGTTGCAAAGCTGCTCGGCTTCGCGTTTATAGATGCCGCCGATGTCATATTCTTCGACGAGAGCGGCAAATACGACGCAAAGCGCACGATACCCATTCTGCGCGAGCGCCTGAGCTACACTGAGTACGCAGTCATCCCCGGCTTCTACGGTTCGATGCCCAATGATACTATCCGCACATTTTCTCGCGGCGGTTCGGATATAACAGGTTCGATAGTCGCGGCGGCGGCCGATGCCGATCTCTATGAGAACTGGACGGATGTCTCGGGCTTCCTCATCGCCGACCCGCGCGTCGTTGATAATCCGCAGGTCATGAAGACCGTTACATACAGGGAGCTGCGCGAGCTTTCGTATATGGGTGCGACTGTTATTCACGAGGACGCGATATTCCCCGTCATGCAGAAGAAAATTCCGATCAGAATAAAGAACACCAACTCCCCGGAGGATGCCGGCACGCTTATCCTTGCCGACACTGACGAGCCCGCCGAGAACACTGTCACGGGCGTGGCGGGGCGCAAGGGCTTCTCTTCGATAAACATTGAAAAATACCGCATCCACGACGAGTGCGGAGCGGTGCGCAAGATGCTTGAGGTGCTCGAGGAGCACGGCGTGAATTTCGAGCATATCCCCTCGGGAATCGACAACTTCAGCATCGTTGTTGAGACTACGAGCCTCGGCGATGAGACGGACGATATAGTTTACGATATAAAGAAAGTCACTTCGGCGAGCAGCGTGACGGTCGAGAACGGCATCGCACTCATCGCGGTCGTCGGACGCTCGATGAAGTCCACGCGCGGCGTTGCGGGCACAATATTCTCGAGCCTCGCCAAGGAGAACATCAACATAAAGATGATCGACCAGGGCTCGAGCGAGATAAACATCGTTATCGCCGTCGCGGAGCGCGACTACGAGCGCACGATAAACACGATATATTCGGCATTCGTGAAATAAATAAAACAACAAAACGCCCGGCGGCGGGGAAAAGTCCCTGCCGCCGGAGCTGTTATTTGAAGAATATCAGTGAAAAGTGAAGAGGTAAGAGTGAAGAAGTAAAAACGGCAAGCATTCAATGCTTGCCGTTTTTGGCCCGCCCGGAGGGATTCGAACCCCCGGCCTTCAGAATCGGAATCTGCTGCGATATCCAGCTTCGCTACGGGCGGATGTGCGGATATTATAGCACAGAAGAAAGCCGGAAGCAAGAGCGGCGGACGCGCGGCGCAAAAATATTTTTCCGACGGTCAACAAAATTGGAAAAAGCTCTTGCAAAAAAGCGAAGTCTCGCTTATAATATATGAGCTGTTGATTTTTTCTGCTACTGTGGCTCAGTTGGTAGAGCAGCTGATTCGTAATCAGCAGGTCGCCGGTTCGAGTCCGGCCAGTAGCTCCAGAAAAGGCACTTGCTTTTGCAGGTGCTTTTTCTTTTTTTATTTTGCTTGTTGTACTGTACTTTGATAAAAATAAAAACAGCCTTCGTCAAAGACAAAGACTGTTTATGGAGCGGATGACGAGGCTCGAACTCGCTACCTCCACCTTGGCAAGGTGGCGCTCTACCGGATGAGCTACATCCGCAACTGCAAGAGAGATTATAGCAAAGAGACTCGCCTTTGTCAAGAAAAAATTGAAGTTTTTCGTATTTTTATTTTGAGCCTTTAAAAGACCCGGGGTTTCTGAATTTGGATAGGCTGAAAATCGCGGTAAATAACAATTGACAAATAAACTAACCCCCAAAAACATTTAATTTTTTGGGGATAGTTTTATGGTTGTTTCGGTTTGTTGCAGGCAATCAAATTTTCCCGGTCGCAGTAACTTTTAATATTTTCTTACTATCTTACCGTCAAACAGTTTTTCAAATTCTTCGAGAGTTCCTTGTGTGAGCAAATCTTTTTGACAAACAAAGTTTCCGCTTTTCTTCCCCATCGGAAATGATAAAAAGTAGAACTCCCCGTAATCATAAGCTGTTTTTACTAATTCGACACCTCTGCTCTCGCTTTGTTTATCGGAAATACAAATGAGATTATTATCTATAACATATATTCTTTTAGGAGTTATTTCTTTTCTTCCCTTTGGGGTTTTAATGCGAACCGCTATCATGGCATATGCAAAAACCGCACAATATCCGTAAAATATTGAAAATGTTTGAAAAGTTCTCATCAGCATAAAAATCAAAGGCAATACCATTACCAAACCAAAAATAAATGCGTTTTGCATATAAGTAACATACTTCTTGAAAAAGAATTTTTCTGATGCTCCAGTAAGATATCCGTTGAATTCGATCATAATAAACAGTCAGCCTCCTATAATTTAAAGCAATGTAGTTCATTAAATATGGCGTCATTTGCTTATGGCGAAAATCGCAAAATAGATTAATGAACAAATAATCCCAAAAACCACCTATTGAACCATTAAAATCATCCGCGTCGGAATATACTATCTCTTCTTGAAAATCGTTATTTCTATTTCATGTAATCATTTATTAATTGCCTTGTCCTATCGCCTATAAACCTACTGAATAATGCCAATTTTTCGCTATTATCAGACAAACGTTCCAACACAGTAGTAACAACAACCTCCTGTATGCTGTTATCCATTTTTGACATATATTCCAGGAGTTCACTCGCCTTTATCAGTTGGCTTATATTTTCTTGCGGATTATCCAACAAACTCAATAGATAGGAATTGAAAATATCCCCAAATATCAGATGTAAATATATCTCGGGAAAATCATTGAGATTACTTTCGACTTCATTCTTTAAGTTTGGAAAATATTCAATTAATTTCCCGACAATGTTTTCTTTCATATACTCATTTACCCTCAAAGTCTTTTAGCTAAAGCAAGTCTCGAAGAGCCCCGCTTCCGGATATCGCGCCCGGTATTCGATATATCAGCACTTTTAATTACACACAGCAGATATAAATATTATATATAAGCAGTGCAATCAGAAGCAACCAAAAGCCTATCTTCATTGCATTCGCTTTGAAAAGATGCTTTTTTCTGTATGCAATTATTTTTTCGTAGTCCGCTTCGGGGATATGACGGGTTAGATAAATATAATACATGGCACTTGACAGCCATACATACACATGAAATTGCTCGCCGTTGCCTTTATGAAATCGCGGACTTATATTTTCCAACAGATCTACATCGTCCCATTTTTTTACTCGAGCCTTGCTGTAGAAATGTCTTGTAAGTATAAAATACTTAAAGTCTTCTTTGACAGCTGCTTTTTGAAAAATCAGTATGCATCCGAATTTTATTTTAACTATCTGATATCCTGATTCATACATTCTGTTCAGATAATCTCTCAGTCTTTCAATTCGAGTCAACGCAAAAGGAAAAAATCTTATAAGCTTTTTTTGATTATCCATTTCATCAATCCCTTTGTTAAAAACTTTTTACGGCAGATACAACTCCGGTTGCTGTTTTTTTATAAGTTTAAAAACTCCCCGAATTTTGCATCGATATTGTGAGACTCGGGCTGCGATTTTGTATAAGACAAAATCATATCTTCCCACATTTTCTTGTATTGTTCGTATGTTGAATCCAATAACACGATAGTCTGCGGCTCCATATTGCCGGTTTCCTCGAACACATTCATTACGCTGAATGGCAGGAAGTGTTTGTTTCCCGAAAAAGCGAGACCGGAAATCTCTTTCCAATAAACTTTTCGGGGAGACTTGCGTCCCTGTTTAAAAACGAAAAAATCGTCGTGGATTTCAATATAATCTCCTGCGCCCATTATCGTATAAATCGTTATAAAAGCAAACGGGATTATTGCGCATATCAGCGCTGTCAGCAGCACTCGTATTGAATAAAACCTGATTATCACTGCGATTGCGATAAGAAGAATTGCAAGACATATCGATAGCAGCAGAGCCAAACTTTTTGAATTCCTTTTGTACTTCTTATTCATTGATATCCTTTCTAATACTTACAGCAGATAGTCCCAAAGTGCTGTGTACCCTATAAAGATTATATAGAACAAAACGCCGATACATATTGTGAAAAAACACAATATACCGTGCCATGGCTGCTTTTTGACTTTTATACTTAACAAAATCATAAATAAAACTATCAAAGATAAAGCAAACAACGACACTGCATCAAATGCTATCCTGTTTTCCAGAAGTCCCGGAATAAAGGGTGCCGTAGTAGATATAAGCATCGATATGACAGGGAGCAGTATCATAATTTTAGTAGATGCTTTTAGTTTCTTTATTTTTTCAAAAAGTTCGGTAATTTTTTTCTTGAGCAAAAGTCAATCATCCTTTTGGTGATTTGTTATGTTCGGCCTTTTTGCGAAAACTGATAACCCAATATATTGCAAGTACCACCAGCCACAACATTGAAATCAAAATTCCTATTTTAACTATGTAATCAAGAAGCGGCATTTGATATATCACTTTGCCGTCGTCTTTTACTATTCTGCTTCTGCCAAAGTTTTTTTGCATTTTGTAGGTGCTGCCGTTCAATGAGAAAGAGTCCTTGTTACTTTTGAGTTCATTGAACAGCGAGGTATCCGTATCTTTATAGCTGTTGATAACATTTCCGCTTAGATCCGTGATATAAACGGTCTCGGCAGTTGATATCAAAATTTCATCATTTTGAATAGTGAAAGCATAGGCTCTTGACGTGTGCGCGTCAACGGAATATAGCAAAGAACCTTCTTTGTATACATTGATTTTGCCGTATTCGCCCAAATATAAATTCTCGTTTGAGTCCAGCGCAAACCCCTCATATGAAGTGACTACCGTACCGGAACCTATCAATGATATTGAGATAAGCATAACAAAGAAAATTATAAATAATGAAACTATCGAAAAAAGTGATAAACGCTTCATCTTTTTTTCACCGTCCAATCCTGCTTTGCTGTTTTACTATTTTGTTTCCCATCCCTGCCGATAAGATTGCGCTCGGCGTTGACGATGAAGTCCTGGATGTTCGTCACAACGCCCGTGATGCTCAGGCTTCCTCTGTCCTTGAGCTTATTGACGGCGAACTCCGACACGTCGACAACATAGAAATATACGGGTCTGACAACGCCGTCCACCACCTGATATGACGGGGTCATGTTGCCCGTCGCTATCGTGTGCAGCTGGGTGGCGAGGGCTATTACCGTCGTCGCCTCGCTCGTGTGCTTGCGCATGGCGTCCTGCGCGTCGTATACATTCGGTATCACATCGGGCAGAGGGCCGTCGTCGCGGATGGAGCCCGCGAGCACATAGGGGATATTGTTCCTGACGAGCGCCTGCATGATGCCCGTGCGGACGTTGTTCTGCTCGACATAGTTCTTTATTCCGCCCGCTTTGCGGACAAGATTTATCGTGTGCAGGTGATGATAGTGCCCGTTCGGGACATTGTGCTTTGTGTATATGTCCTGCCCGAGCCCGGTGTGGAACAGATCGCCCTCGAGGTCGTGCGTCGCGAGAGCGTTGCCCGCAAAGAGCGCGTCGCAGTAGCCGTTGTTGATGAGCGATTCCATGGCGGCGCGGGAGTCGTGGTCGAACACGCAGGCGGGGCCTAGCACCCAGACTATTTTGCCATGGTCTCGGTCGTGGCGCAGGATATCATAGAGGCGGTCGTAGTCGCGGGAATACGAAGTCTCGCGGCTCTGTCCCATCCTGAATGCGAACGCCTGATCGACGCTGTTCTCCGGGGCGGAGAAACCGTCCGCGTGAACAAAGATGCCGTCCCTGCCGTCGTCCGTGCGGTTGACGACTACCTCGTCGCCCTTTTTTATATTCCTCATCTCGACGGCGTAGGGCATGCCGTCTTTTATCACGACGGAGCAGTCCATGCGGCTGCCCGTGAGCATCTTCCACTCGCCGTTTATCTTGAAATATTCGGGGTATATTGTAGTCGCGTAAAAATTCTCCGGGATGTAGCCGTCCCCGGCTTTTTCGGTCGTCACATCGGGGAATGATATAAACGGCTCGCGGTCGAATTTCGGGGGAGTATATTTTTCCGGCTTGAACATAGTATCACCTATTTTTATTTTTGTTTAGTATATAATATCATGCGCGGGGGTATAAATCAATCGCGGGATTGACACAAAGCGTCACGGACTATATAATCCATATGTAGGAAATTATATATCGGAGGGTCAATATGCGCAGTATTATATTCAGATGGGTCATGCGCTTTGCCGCGGCTACGGTGAACTCGTGCTCAAAAACGCAACCGACCCCAACACAGTCGTTTTCTATGAGATAAGAGTCAAATAACCCTAACGGAGGAATTAATATGAAATTCTGTGATATGCCATATGAGAGAATAGATGTCAAGGCGGCGACCGAAGCGCTCGATGCGGCGGCGGAACGCCTCAGCGCGGCAAAGACTCTCGAAGAGGCGGAGAAAGCTTTTGCAGAGCGTGAAAAAATAATCTCCCATGTTCAGACGATGAGCACGATAGCCTATATCCGCCACACCGTCAACACCCTCGATGAGTTCTATGAGAAAGAGAACGACTTCAACGACGAAAACGCCCCGCTTATTGAGCAGAGCGAGCAGAAGTTTACCGAGGCGATGCTCGGAAGCCCGCTTCGCGCACAGCTTGAAGAGAAATACGGCAAGCTGATGTTCGTCAATGCGGAGCTTTCGCGCAAGTGCTTCTCGCCCGAGATAATCCCCGATTTACAGGAGGAAAACAAGCTTTCGAGCGAATATCAGAAGCTGATAGCCTCGGCGCAGATAGATTTCAACGGCGAAAAGCTGAGCCTCTCTCAGCTCGGCGCATATAAAGAGAATGCCAAACGCGATGTTCGCCGCGCGGCATACGAGGCGGAGAGCGGGTTCTATATGGCTCATGGCGACGAGCTCGACAGGATTTTTGACAGCCTTGTAAAATGTCGCACCCGCATTGCAAAAAAGCTCGGCTTCAACACCTTCACCGAGCTTGCATATTGCCGCCAGACGCGCAACTGCTATGACGCGAAAGATGTTTCGGATTTCCGCTCGCGCATCGTGCGCGACATAGTGCCGGTCGTCTGCCGCCTCAAGGATATGCAAAAAAAACGCATCGGCATAGATGACATGAAAATATACGACGACCCGTTCGCCTTTAAAGAGGGCAACCCGAAGCCCGACGGTTCGTCCGAGGATATCCTCGCCGCGGGAAAGAAAATGTATGAGCAGATGAGCCCCGAGACGGGGGAGTTCATAAACTTTATGTATGACAACGCCCTCATGGATGTCCTGAGCGCAAAGGGCAAGGCTGCGGGCGGCTACTGCACGGAGATACTCGAATACAAGTCGCCGTTCATCTTCTCGAATTTCAACGGCACTTCGGGCGATGTCGATGTGCTTACCCACGAGGCGGGTCACGCATTCGCCTATTACAGCGTCAGAGACAAAATGGAGCTTTGCGATCAGATAAGCCCGACTATGGAGTCGTGCGAAGTCCATTCGATGTCCATGGAGTTCTTTGCGTGGCCGTGGCACGAGCTGTTTTACGGCTCGGATGCCGTGCGCTCGCGATTTGTCCATCTTGAAAGCGCGCTGGTCTTTTTGCCCTACGGCACGATGGTTGACGAGTTCCAGCACATTGTCTATGACTCGCCGGAGCTGACTCCCGCAGAGAGAAACGAAAAGTGGCTCGCACTCGAGCGAAAGTACCGCCCGTATATGAACTTCGGCGATGTCGATTTCTATTCAAATGGACGCGGTTGGCAGAGACAGCTGCACATCTATCTCTATCCGTTCTATTATATCGACTACTGCCTCGCGCAGACTGCGGCGCTCGAATTCTGGTCGCTGAGCCAAAAAGATTATAAAGACGCGTGGCAGAGATATCTGCGTTTTGTATCCTTCGGCGGGAAGAAGAGCTTCAAGGAGCTCTGCGCCGCCGCTGGCATAGACGATCCGTTCGGCGAGCACGCATTGAACGGCGTCGCACGGACGGCGAACGCATGGCTCGATTCAAACGGTTGAAAGAGATCGCGAAATGTGATAAAATATACAGGTAATTTTTGTATATTCTGATGTGAGGAGTATAAGATGTTTAAGTACAGAATGTCCGTCATTGTCCCCGTCTATAACTGCGAGGACTATCTCGCTTCGTGCCTTGACAGCCTTCTGCGGCAGACCATAAGCAAGGACGAACTCGAAGTTCTGCTGATAGACGACGGCTCAAAGGACGGCAGTCTCGGCATATGCAAAGAATATGCCGAAAAACATGATATCTTCAAGGTGTTCTCGCTCGAAAACGGCGGCGTTTCGGCGACGAGAAATTTCGGTATCGAGCATGCGCAGGGTCAGTATATAACCTATCTCGACTCTGACGATACGCTTACCGACAATACGCTCAAGACGGTCGCCGATTTCTTCGACAGGCATTTTGACGAGATCGATCTTGTGACCTACAAGATAGTTCCGTATTACGGCGAGCAGAAGTTCGCCCTGCACTACAGATACAAGCTCCTCAAAAAGACGGGCGTCTATGACCTCGAGGATCCCGAATATTGCTATATAACGCAGACGACGATGAACATCTGCGTCAAGAATCTCGGCGAGGGGAAGAATGTTCTTTTCGATACCTCGCTCGCATTCCATGAGGATCAGAAATACTGCTTCGATGTTCTCAGTGACAAACTCAAAATCGGCTTCTGCAGCCGCCCGGAGTATCTCTATCTGCGCCGCCCCGGCAGCACAACGGGTAAAAAAGGCTACGCCTATTATATCTTTGAAAACACCATGGCTATGTGGGAGGAGATGTTCGGCAGATACGAAGGTCATGTGCCGTCTTATCTCCAGTCGCTCTATATCAATGATATAAACTGGAAGAGCACGCAGGATATCCTGCTGCCCTACAGCTATCCGAAAGATGAGTTCGACAGAGCAGTCGGCAGGATAAATGCCCTGCTTGACAGAGTCGACGACAGCGTCATTCTCAACCACCCGTATATGGATCTTTATCACAAGCATTTTCTGCTCAGGATAAAGGGATGCGACAAGATGAGTGTCGCAGCGGACAAAAAGAATCTGCGCGTGCTCTATGACGGCGAGGAGGTTTACAGTGCCGACAAGGTGCCGATAGTCGTCAACTCGTTCAAAGTGTTCGGCGAAACTCTGCACGTGGACGCATTTTTGAAGTGCGTCATATTTGACTATGTCGAAAAGCCGCGCGTGTTTATAATAAAAGGCGGCGCGCGCGAGGAGATTGAACTGACTCACTCGAACTACGAATATTACCGCGCGGGGATAAAGACCGCCACATTCTGGCGCCTGCGCTTTGATATCGATGTCACAAAGACAAAGAAATTCGAGCTTGAGGTCGAGACCTGCGGCAATACTTACAAGCTCTCTTATTATTTCGGCCCCCATGTTCCGCTGACTCAGGACAAGGGACAGAAAATATTCTTCAGAGACAATAGGCGCTATAAAGAGAAAAACGGAGTGTTCACTATCTCTTCGTCTCCGGCTCTCAACAATGCGTTTTATAAACTGCTCGTGGCGTTTTACAATATGCTCTACTTCGGCTTCAAGAACCCGAGGATAGTGTATAACCGCCTGCTTGCACTGACTTTTAAAGGCAGCGGCCCCATATGGCTATATCTTGACCGATACGGCGTGTTTGACAACGCATATGATCAGTTCAAGCACGATTTTTCCAAAAAAGACGGCGTTAAGCGCTATTATATCCTCAACGACTGCGACCGCGACAAGCTCGACGAGCGCTTCACTCCCGAGGAGAAAAAAAACGTCGTGATGTTCCATTCGAAGCTTCATAAGCAGCTGTATTTCAACTGCGACAAGATAATCACATCGTTCTCGAATCTCTCGAATGTCTCGCCTTTCGGGGCGGGTCCGACCCGCTGGTATGCCGACCTTGTAAAATTCGAGCTGGTCTATCTCCAGCACGGCATACTCCATGCGTCACTCAGAAGCCTCTATGACAAGGAGCACTGCTCGATAGACAGAGTCGTCGTGTCGAGCGGCTTCGAGATAGAGAACTTCCAAAAGAACTACGGCTTTGCGGAGCGCGAGCTGATAAAGAGCTGCATGCCGCGATATGACAGCATGGAGCCCAGCGGAAAAAAGAAAAATAGAATTGTGTTCTCGCCATCGTGGCGCAGCAATCTTATCGGTGCGCTTGTCAACAACGAGCGCGAAGTGCTGCCCGAGGTGTTCATGGAGTCCGATTTCTTCAAGCAGGTCTCGGCGTTCCTCAATTCCGAGAGACTGCACGACATGCTCGAGAAAAACGATCTCTATCTCGACTTCAAGAACCACCCGATATTCAAATGCTACAACCATCTGTTTGATATAAAGAACGACAGAGTCTGCACGGACAATTTCGATACGAATATAGACGAGTACAGACTGATGATAACGGACTATTCTTCGATAGTTTTTGACTCCGTCTATCTCAACTGCCCCGTGCTCTATTTCGTGCCGGACTATGAGCTGTTTTTGGCGGGCGTGTCGCATAACTACAGACAGCTTGACCTGCCGCTCGAAAACGGCTTCGGACCGTTCTCGCAGGATGCGGACACTCTGCTCGACCATCTTGAAGAATATATAAACAACGGCTTTGTCCCGCAGGAGCCCTATGCCTCACGCATGAAGGATTTCTTCCTCTACAGAGACGACCACTGCTGCGACAGGCTCTATGACGCAATGATAAGCGACTGAAAACGGAGAAAACATGACAGGGATTCTGCTCATTGACAAGCCCGAGGGCATGACATCGTTCGTTGCGGCGGCGCGTGTCCGCCGAATGACGGGCGTCAAAAAGACCGGGCACACCGGGACGCTCGACCCCATGGCGACAGGCGTTCTGCCCGTCCTGCTCGGCGGAGCGACCCGCTTTTGCGAACTGCTCCCGTCGCACGACAAGGCGTATATCGCATCTTTAAGGCTCGGCACCGTTACCGACACGCTCGATATCACCGGTGAAGTGCTCGAAACGCGGGAGGTAAACGCCTCGCGCGCGGATTTTGAATCCGCATTGCAGAGCTTTTCGGGCACGATAGAGCAGGTGCCGCCGATGTATTCCGCCATCTCGCAAAACGGCGTGAGATTATATAAACTCGCGCGGCAGGGGATAGAAGTCGAGCGTGAGAGCAGGACTGTTAATATTTCTTCAATATCACTTGTTGGCTGCAACGAAAAAAACGGCGAATATACAATATCCGTCGAGTGCTCGGCGGGCACATATATCCGCTCGCTCGTCGCCGACATCGGCGAAAAGCTCGGCTGCGGAGCCGTTATGACTGCGCTGCGCCGCACAAAGGCAAACGGGTTCCCGATAGACGGATGCATAACCCTCGATGAGCTTGCGGAACTCGCGCAGAGCGGCAAAATCGAAGAAAAAATTATCCCGATCGAGCAGGCTCTCGACTCTTACAGATTCGTGACCGTCACCGAGCCGCAGGCGCGGAGATTCAAAAACGGCGGCGAGCTGAGCCTTGAGCGGCTCTATCTCAAAGCCCCGCAGGAAAACGAGCTTGTGCGCGTCATTGCGCCGGGAAACGAATTCCTCGGTATGGGCGAAGTATCGGACGGCGAGATAAAAGTAAAAAGACTGCTGATAAAATAACAGCTGATATATTTGATATCTGTCGATAGGGGTGTGCCATATGTACGACCTTGAGAAAGAAAAACGCGAGGCTGTTAAGGCGGGCGAACGCGCGCTTGCGAGCCTCAAAAGCGCAAAAAGTAAGCTCGATGAAGCGAAGAGCTGGGGAGTCGTGGATATACTCGGCGGCGGTATTGTCTCGTCGCTTATCAAGCGCTCGAAGATGGACGATGCGAACGCCTACATGGAGCAGGCGAAGAGAGATCTCGCGAGGTTCGGCAAGGAGCTTCGTGATTTGGAAGACTTCAAAGACCTCGGAATAAAAACCGACGGCTTTTTCTCCTTTGCCGACTGGTTCATGGACAGCACCTTTGCCGATTTTGTCATGCAGGACAGGATAAACAACGCGAGGGATCAGGTGAACAAAGCCATCGACCGTGTCGAAAGTGTTCTCAGCCGATTAAAAGCAAAATAATATAAAAGTATCGCCGCCGGAGGTATAAACTCCGACGGCGGTTTATTTTAGCTGTACTGAGTCATGTGAAAAAAGCCGCTCAGAGTATCTCTCCGGGCGGCTGATTCGATTAAAAATCCGGGTGGGGTTCGCCGTGGCGGTACTTGTCCATAATGTCTTTGAACACATCGCCGTTTGACGGTGGAGTCCAGGTTATCGCGTTCGCTCCCGCTTCGACGGTGGCGATTATGCTCTCCTCCGTCGGACCGCCTGTCGCGATTATCGGGATATCCGGGAAACGCTCCCTGATGCTGCGCACGACCTGCGGCGTTCTGCCGGCTGCGGATATGTTCAGGATGCTGACGCCCGCGTCGATGCGTCCCTGAATGTCCTCGTCCTCGCTGAGCACGGTGACAACTATCGGCACGTCTATAGTTCTGTGCAGCTCTTTTATCGTCTCGTTTCTCGTCGGTGCGTTGACGACAACGCCTATCGCGCCCTGGAACTCGGCGTGCAGGGCGAGGTTGACGACTCTGTGACCCTGCGTCAGTCCTCCGCCGACTCCGACAAAGACCGGCACGTCCGCCGCCACCATGACAGCCTGGGTTATCACGGGCTGAGGGGTGAACGGATAGACTGCGATGACCGCGTCAGCATTAGTGTTTCTGATGATGCTCGCGTCGGTCGAAAAAAGCACCGACTTAATTCGTCTGCCGAGTATTTTGATTCCGCTGCAGCGATAAATCGGCTCGGGAACTTTGAGCATGAAGTCTCTGAGACTTCCCTTGATCTCCGGTATGTTCTGCTCCGGCATAACATCAATTCCTTTCTCTTTCATCCGGCACCGCAAAGAAAAATCTTGCATCGCGCAAAAAGCGGCATATAATATATGTGCGGGAGCCGCAGATTTTTCTGAACGCGCCGTTTATGTTAATTGAATTTCTATTATTTGTAATTGTAACATAAGTATAACATATTTCTAAACTTCGGTCAATTACAGAGAAGAATCAAGCGAGAAAAGGGGTATTTGCCATGAGCTTTGAAAAAATTGATATCTGCGATATAAAAGACAGTTTTACGCGCCTTATCAGGAACGATTGGGCGCTGCTGACCGCCGGCAAAGCGGGTGATTATAATACCATGACCGTCAGCTGGGGCATGACAGGCGAGCTGTGGGGCAAGGATGTTGTCGCGGTCTTCGTGCGCCCGCAGAGATACACATATGAATTCATGGAGAAGTACGGCGATTTTACGCTCTCGTTTTTTGGCGGCGAATATAAAAAGGCGCTCTCCTTCTGCGGCGCAAAGAGCGGGCGCGACTATGACAAGGCTAAAGAGTGCAACTTGAGTGCTGTAGAGCTTGGCGGGAGCGTGGCGTTTGAAGAGGCGAATTTAATTATAGCCTGCAAAAAGATAGCTTTTGCGGATATGGATCCGTCGAAGTTTTTGGCGCCCGAGATAAAGAAAAACTACCATAACGGCGACTATCACCGCATTTATATCGGCGAGATAACAGAGGTGTGCAAAAAAGTTTAAGATTTTTTAAAAAAGTTTGAAAAAAGTCCTTGACTTTTGTCGCGGGATGTTGTATTATAGTCGAGCACTTGAGAGAGCGGTCATACAAAAATCGCTCCGAAGTCGGTGCCTATAACGATGAGGGTCCACCCGTTCCCATTCCGAACACGGTAGTTAAGCTCACTCGTGCTGACAATACTCGGAGGGCAGCCTCCCGGGAAGATAAGTCGACGCCGACATTTGTGAATTCAGCTTTCCAATAGGAAGGCTGTTTTCTTTTCAGAGGCGGTAACAGCTTTTGCTGTCATCGTCTTTTTTTTTATTGCATTTCAGCCGTAGAATAAGTTAAAATAATTTCGGGTGATTGAGATGAAAACCACATTCGAATTGATATACGATGTTGTACGAAAAATCCCGCGCGGCTGCGTTGCGACTTACGGGCAGATAGCGACTCTCGCCGGCAATCCGCGCTGGTCGCGCGTCGTCGGCTATGCTCTGCATGTCAACCCTGAGCCGGGCGTTATTCCGTGCCACAGGGTAGTAAACCGCCTGGGCGAGACTTCCTCCGCGTTCGCGTTCGGCGGCGAGGATATGCAAAAGACCCTCCTTGAAGAGGAGGGCGTGGAATTTGATGAATCCGGCAGAGTCGATCTTCAAAAATATCAGTGGCGCACCTGATTATTTGAACACCGTCTGCACAAGCAGTATATAGAGCGCCGTGCCGCCGTCGATGCTCAGCAGCGTGTTCTTCTTCCGTTTATGCAGTACAATTATCAGCAGCACCGACAGAATCTCCGGTATGCCGTAGGTTCCGCTTGAGGCGACGTCTTTGAAGCAATAAACGACCAGCAGACCGATGGCGGCGCAGGCGTTCCGTTCGTCCATTCGCACAAGAGCAACGAAGAGATATACGGCGTTATTTCCGGCAAGGGCAAAGCCGTTATCGACGGCGAGGAAGTGGCTCTCGCCGAGGGAGACTGGCTGAGAGTTGTGCCGAAAGCCAAAAGGCAGTTCTCTTCCGCGCGGATTCCGGGATAACTTTTGTGTGTATCCAGGTGAAAGAAAATTCGCTCGGCGGCTTTACCGCCGACGATGCGGTCGTGTATTAAATAAAAAGCTGAAAGTGCAGCTGCGGGATAACCGGGCTGCACTTTTTTATATAATGTTCGGCTTTTTATTTATCCCTCTTCAACCGGCGCGTAGCTGCGGATGAAGGCATTGATGAACAGCGGACCCATGTCTATCGCGTGGAACACTGCGCCGTCCGCAGTTTCGAGAACCGTGATGCCCTCGCCCTCGCTGCCTTTGGTCAGGTTGCGGTCGAAATATTTTGAAACCTCGCCGCTGACAGGATCGATTTTATATATTGCCTGAGTGTCGTTGTTTGTCGCGGCGTAGAGCATGCCTTTGTACATCTCCGCGCCCTGAATGCTTTTGACCGTCTCGCTGAGCTTTACTGTCTTGACATATTTCATATTGTCCGCTATGTCATAGAAAATCAGCTCATTCGCGTTCTTTGAGTGGTCGAGGGTGATGAGCAGACCGTTGTCGTTGTCGACCGCGACCCACGGCAGTCCGCGCGTGTGACGGGTGTTGTCGAGAATATAATATCTGCCGGTGAATTTCAGCGTGTCCGCGTCGTATACCGCGACGACTGGATATTTCCAGACCTTGCTGTCCTCGAGCCCGGCATAGATGCAGTTGTCGGCTTTCGAGTAGCTGATGCCGCCGATGTGTGCGAGACCGTAGTCGTCCTTGAGCTGCTGCGGAATGGCGAGCGGGTTTGATTTGACGCGGGTCTTGCCGTCAAGCTCGGATTTCGTCAGCCCCCATTTCGAGCTGAAATAATAATATTTTCCGTCCGTCGTGATGCCCTGCGAGCGCTCCGCCGCGCCTATGAGCAATACATTGACTTTTGACACCTCGGGATACCTCTTGCCTGCGGAGAGCGCGTCAATCCCGAGAGTCAGGACGGAGAGAAAAGTCATGAATGCCGCGAGCGTGAGAGCGGCAAGTCGGCGCATTAATAATATAGCCTTTTTAAAAATTTCGATATACTGCATAAACGACCTCCGGTTTACTGCTGTTCCGGTTATAAATTTAGCAAAAACGGCGTGATATGTCAATCTTTTCTCAGCAAGTATTAATAAATATTTATCCGTCAAAGACTTATTTCTATTGAAATTTACCCAAATGTATGCTATCATATTTTGTACCTAATGAGAACGGCGGAAACTCACATGAACTCAGAATCAGCGCACGGATACCGTCCGTGCATAATAATACCGGGCATAGGGCAGTCGCGGGTGATAGAGACGGACGAAAACGGCGAAAAGATCCGCAATCTCTGGCCGTTCGATCCCGATATAGACGCGCTCGTCAAGTCGGTCGCCCCGTCCGCCGCGCGGATGATGCTTCTTCGGCGCGACTGCGGCTTTACTGCGGCGCTCGACAGGGCTGTGCGCACGATGCTCGAACCGCTCAGCTGCACGCCCGACTCCATGAGAAAAGTCAGAGCCGAGGTTGTCGGCTATTATCGTCCAGTCGGCGAATGCACCGCAGGCGAGAAGAGATACATATATAAGATGGTGCCCCTCAACGCGCTCGCCGATATTATCGGCGAAGAGAATCTTTATTTCTTCGCGTATGATATCTTCGGCAGGGCGGACGAAAATGCCCGTCTGCTGCGCGAATTTATCGCGATGGTCAAAGAACAGAGGCAGTGCGAAAAGGTCGATCTGATTCCCGTGAGCATGGGCGCGACCGTGGCGGAGATGTACTTCGAGCTGTACGGCGCGGATCAGGAAGTCAAGCGCGTTATCGGCGTTGTCCCGGCGTATGACGGCTCGGATATCGCCGCCGACCTCGTCGCAGGGGATATCAATACAGACGACTGCGACGCGCTGCTCGAAATGCTTCTGAGTCGGCGCGAGGCGGAAAAAATATCTAAACTGATGCATATGATGCCAAAGAAAGTCGCGGACGGCGCGGTCAGAGCACTGGTTCAGGCGGCGTGCGAGAGCGTTGTTGTCAACAGCTCTGCGATGTGGGGAATAATCCCCTCGGAGCGCTATCCCGCGCTTCGCGACAAATATCTCGGCGACTCCGCGCATGATTCAATGCGCGCCGTGACCGACCGCCACTGGCGTGTCATGCGGAATATAAAAGAACTCGTCCGGCGCGAACAGGAGCGCTCGGTTGAATTTTATAATATCTGCGGCTGCGGCAAGCGGTTAGCGCCGATAGCGGCATCCGACAGTCTGACTTCAGATACAATAGTCCCGACATATTCGGCGTCGATGGGCGCGCAGTGTGCGCCGCCCGGACGGACGCTCAGCCCGGGGCGCGGCGAACCCGTTGATTTCATATCCCCGCGCTCGGATATCAATGCGGCGTCTGCCGCCGTGCCGGACAGGACATGGTTCTATTATAATATGGAGCACGAACAGGCCGCCGAGAATAAAAATCTGCTCGATCTCGTTGCGAAGATAGCCTCTTCCGATGAGCCGATAGACGTGTTCACCATGCCCGAACACCCTCAGTTTGCCGATTATAAGAAATAAGACAATACATATCAAGAACAGGAGAAAAACTATGAAAAAGATGAAATCGACCGTAGCCCTTGTGCTCGCGCTCATCATGGCTTTCTCGGCGTTTACCTGCGCCTCCGCAGCCCCCGCATCCGCATCGGACGATGCGTCGATAGCAAAGGCCGTTGATACGCTTGCCGACGCCGCAGAAGAGAGCGGAACCCATGCAAACTGCCATAACGGCGACTGCGGACATGCGCCCGTCGTGGTGGTTCCCGGCATCAACCACTCGCCCACCTATCTCTATGACGAGAACGACGAGCCCGTGCTCAACAAGGACGGCAAACGCATAGGCGGAACGCTGCTTATCCTTGATACGGATAATCTTGTCACTGTCATCCTCAAAAAGCTCGCGTGGCCTCTTGTAAAAATGCTCGCCACCCAGACGGACAGCGGCTTCCCCAAGGCAGTCTATGAGACCGTCTGCGACCTCTTCTCCATTCAGAAGTGCGACAATGAGGGCAACCCGATAAACAACCTCAAGACCGAGAAATACGGTTCTCTCGCCGATATGGATAAGGACACGAGAGACTGGGCATACAGAATGATCCCCATGCAGAAGCTGACCAATATCATCGGCGAGGATCATGTCTATTTCTTCACCTTCAATCTTGTCGGCAGCCCCATGGACTCCGCCGCGAACCTCAACGAATATATCCAGCAGGTCAAGAAGGCGACCGGACACGACAAGGTAAATCTTCTCAACGTCAGCCTCGGCGGAACTATCTTCACCGCATATCTTGATGCTTACGGCTACAAGGATATCAACCAGGTCGTCAACGCCGTTGCCGCGACCGACGGCTCCGAGATAATCGCCGACTTCCTCACCAGAGGCGAAGCGGGCTTCAGAATCGACGACGAGTTCCTCTATCATGAGTATATCCCGAGAATAATCGCGGAGGGCAGCGACACCGCCTCCCTCGGCTATCTTCTCAATCTTGTTATCAGAATAATCCCGCGCCAGGTGTTCAGAGACACCCTGACCGCCGCTATGGACGGTCTTTCCGAGACTCTGCTTGTAAACTGCCCGCAGTTCTGGGCGCTTGTCCCGTCCGACAGATATGACGCTCTCTGCGAAAAGTATCTGACCGACAAGGATCACGCAGTCCTCAAGACGAAGACCGACCGCTATCATCAGGCTCAGCTCAACCTCAGAAAGAATGTCCTCGCGGCTCACGCGGCGGGCGTTAAGATAGACTCAATAGCCGGCGCGAACCTCGCTTTCGGCGATATCGAATACAGCTACTTCAGCATTATCAAGAGTGCGCTTGACACCAACTCCGACGGTATCATCCAGCTCTCATCGACCACCATGGGCGCAACAGGCGCCGCCCCCGGACAGAAGCTGCCCGACAGCTACAAGCCCGCAAAGAGAGGCTATATGTCCGTTGACGGCTCGATAGACGCCTCCACGGCAGTCCTCCCGGACAACACATGGATATTCATCGGTCAGCACCACGAGGCGGGCAACAACGACGTTGTTCTGACTCTCGCCTGTGCGCTGTTCACCGATTCCGAGCTCAAGGATGTTCACTCCAAGCCCGATGTCTGGCCGCAGTATAACGGCACCTGCCGCACGAAGGAGATAAGACGCTGGCTCCTGCCCGATGCAAAAGCTTACAGAGCGAAAATCGACGAAATGCCCGCAGAGGAGCGCCCGAGTGCCGAGCAGATAGCCGAGCTTGACGCCGCTATCGCGCAGGGCGAGGAAGCGCTCAATATGACTATAGCCGATCCCGCAAAGGCAGACGCCGCGAAAGAGAGACTGACGAATATCCTCGTCGAACTCGGTCAGCGCGAGCCTGCAAAGGAGACTTCCGAGGCGGCATACGCGCTCGAGAAGGTCTGCTGTGTGCTCAGCCTCATCGCCCTCAAGACGATAGGCAGCCAGGGCTATTCCGATGTTGCCCGCGTGGTTATCAAGTTCCTTATCAAATTCATAGCTTCCGTTATCTGATCTGAAGTTTTATTTACGGCGAACCCCATCTTCGGAGTTCGCCGTATCTTTTTAAAGGACGGTGTTTTAAAATGAAGTCAGTCAGGAGAATAGCCGCGCTGATACTCTGCGCGGCTATTGTTTTCTCGACCGGCATATCCGCCGCATCCTACGGCGGCGCAAAGCATGAAAACGTATCGTCCGCCGACGAATCGGGACTCGCTGCGGCGCTCACTCAGAAAAACGAAAAAACAGTGCCCGCGAAGGCGAAAAAGCCCGGTACCCTGACCGAATGCGGCGGAACCTGCGAATACAGCCCGACGGTTGTTATCCACGGCATAGGCCAGTCAAAGACCTATCTATATGAGAACGACGAGATAGCAGTCGACGAGGACGGCAAGCAGATAACTGGCTGGCCGATATACGCGAATACTAAATATATTATAAAAAATCTTCTTTGGCCGCTCGTCAAGATGCTCGTCACCCAGCGCGACGACGGCTTTGTCGAGTCATTCAGAAAGACGCTCGAGGGCACGCTCTATGTCAACGCTTTTGACTCGAACGGCAAGAATGTCTATGATGTCAGAGTCAAGAAATATCCGCAGAGCGTTGCAAAATGCACGGACGAAGATAAAGAGGAGATATACGGCAACGTGCCGATAGACGGCTTCTCGAAAGTCGCAGGCGAGGATCATCTCTATTATTTCGCCTACAATTCGTTCGGCAACAACAGCGAGATAACCGACGAGCTCTATAATTTCATCGGTCAGATAAAGCGTGAGACGGGTCACGACAAGATAAATGTCGTGGCAATAAGCCTTGGCGGCACTATCGCAAACAGTCTGTTCGACCGCTATCCGGAGCTCTATCCGAGCCTCGACCGCGTGGTTTATATCGTCCCCGCGCTCGACGGATCGAATATAGTCGGCGATATCTATCTCGGCAAGCTCAGCACCTCGGACGAGATGCTCTACAAGAACCTGCTGCCGAATCTTGTCGGCGGAGCGGAGGGCTATCTGCTCAACGCCGTTATAAGAATGATGCCCAAGCAGATTTTGCTCGATACGCTCGACGCGACGGTTGACGGGCTGACGAATGTTATTCTTCGCAACTGCACCACGATGTGGTCGCTCGTGCCCGAGGCATACTATGACGAAGCAGTATCGCGCGTCCTGCCAGGAGAAGAGAATGCGGAGATGCGCAGGCAGGTTGAAGTATATCACCACGCGCAGGTCAATAGATTCGCAAATATTGAAAAGATGCGCGCCGCCGGAGCGGAAGTCTTTGATATAGTTGACTATGACTATCAGCTCTACTGCCTTGTGCCATCATACGACAAGAGCAACGCGGACGGGATAATCCACGCGGAGTCGACCTCCATGGGCGCGAAGTTCGCGAAGATAGGCGAGACCCTCGGCGAGGGCTATGTCCAGCAGGGTACTCACTGCAAGAACACGGCGCACAATCATCTCTCGCCCGACGGCGTTGTTGATGCGTCGGTCGGTCTGCTCCCGGACTACACATTCTATTTCAAGGGTCAGGATCACGAAAAGACCGGCTCGAACGATGTTATAATGAAGCTTACGATCGAGCTGCTGACGAATCACGAGTTCAAGGATGTCTATTCCATGCCCGACAGGTTCCCGCAGTTCAATATCGGCAGGAATACGAAAGATTTAGTGAACAATCTGATGAAACCGGCGCAGGAGATCGACAGAAGCACGCTTTCCGCAGAGGATGCGGCAGAGCTTGACGCGGCGCTCGAAGAGTGCAATGCGATGCTCGATAACACCGTAGTCGACCCTGCGGCGACCGAGCACGCGCAGCAGAGACTCGAAAATATATTGATAAAAATCGGCGAGCGCGAGGCTCCGAGCGAGAATAAAGAGAAGCTGAGCGCGGTCGGCGAGGCGATAAGCAAATTTATAAGCGATGCGCTCTATGAGTGCGTCGGCGCTCAGGGGTATTACGATGCGTTCCAACAGCTGCAGGAGCTTATCAAGAAATACTTCCCTCAGCCCGCATAAACAGCAAAAATAACAGCAGACCGGGGAGACCCGGTCTGTTTTTGTACTTGTAGGGTGCGACGACTCGACGCACCGGGCATGATGTAAGGTTGCAAAAATCTTACGGTGCGGTCGGTTTGTGCCGTATGAAATAAGAGCTTGAATCAGCGGCACAAAAGCAAAACAGCCGGAGAGAAAATCTCCGGCTGTTGATTTAATTTTTACATTCCGCGTCTTGTTACGCAGTTTTCGAGGTTTATCGCATCGTACACGCCCTCGTCGAAAAGCGGACAGATGCTTTTGTATTCGTCTATCGGCAGTTCCTCGAGCGTCGTGCCTTTTTTGATGCAAAGTGCAACGAGCTCGCCCGTCGCTTTGTAGGCATCGCGGAACGGCAGTCCCTTTGAAACGAGGAAGTCGGCGCAGTCTGTAGCATTTATGAATCCGCCGGCGGCCGCCTTTCTCATGTTCTTGGGAATCATCTTCATCGTCGCTATCATCGGAGTCAGAGCCGTCAGGCACATCTTGACTGTGTCCATGCCGTCAAAAATTGCGTCCTTGTCCTCCTGCATATCTTTGTTATATGCAAGCGGCAGACCTTTCATCGTCGTGAGCAGTCCGCAAAGGTCGCCTATCACGCGCCCCGCCTTGCCGCGCGCGAGCTCCGCGAGATCGGGGTTCTTCTTCTGCGGCATGATGCTCGAGCCGGTCGAAAAAGCGTCGTCAAGCTCGGCAAATTTGAACTCCCATGAGCACCACATGATTATCTCTTCGCACAGGCGCGAGATGTGAACCATGAGTATCGAGCACGCGCTGAGCAGCTCGAGGCAGAAGTCTCTGTCCGATACGCCGTCAAGGGTGTTGGGCATATAACCGTCGAACCCGAGTGCCTTTGCGGTCATGGCGCGGTCAATGGGATATGTCGTTCCCGCGAGCGCACCCGAGCCGAGCGGGGAGTAGTTCATCCTGCCCGCGGCGTCCTCAAAGCGTCCGAGGTCGCGGCGGAGCATCTCGATATATGCGCCGATGTGCGCCACAAAGGTTATCGGCTGAGCGCGCTGGAGATGCGTGTAGCCCGGCATGATGCAGTGGGCGTATTCTTTAGCCTTGCCGTCGAGAGCGTCAATAAGTCCGTTTATGAGCCCCGTGACCTGCGGCACATCCTTTTTGAGATAGAGCCTTATGTCAACGGCAACCTGGTCGTTTCTGCTGCGCCCGGTGTGGAGTCTTTTGCCCGCGTCGCCGATTCTCGAGGTAAGCTCGCCTTCGATAAAAGTGTGGATATCCTCGGCGTCGGGGTCTATCATCAGCTCGCCCGAGATAATGTCGTTTCGGATGTCCGAGAGTCCCGCAAGAATTTTCTTGCAGTCCTCCTCGGAGATTATCCCTTTTGCGGCGAGCATCGATGCGTGGGCGATGCTGCCGTCGATATCCTCGTTGAACATGCGGCTGTCCGTTTTTATCGAGGAGTTGAAATCGTTGGTCTTTTTATCGGCTTCTTTGCTGAAGCGTCCCGCCCAGAGCTTCATGCCTTTGCCTCTCTCTCGGCGTCGAGAATGGCCTTGACCTTTATCGGCAGACCGAAGAGGTTGATGAAGCCTGCGGAGTCCTTCTGATCGTAGACATCGTCCTCGTCAAAGGTCGCGAAAGCTTCGCTGTAGAGCGAATAGGGCGAGGTGGTGCCCGCGTTTATTATGTTGCCCTTGTAGAGCTTGAGCTTGACGTCACCGGTGACGCGCTCCTGAGTCTTGTCAACGAAAGCGGCGAGCGCCTCCCTGAGAGGAGTGAACCACTGGCCGAAATAGACGAGTTCGGCATAGCGCAGAGCGACCTGCTCTTTGTAGTGCATGGTGTCCCTGTCGAGGGTCAGAGTCTCGAGGACTTCGTGAGCCCTGTAGAGAATGGAGCCTGCGGGATTCTCGTAAACGCCCCTTGACTTCATGCCGACAAGGCGGTTCTCGACGATATCCGCAAGCCCGACGCCGTTTTCGCCGCCGATCTTGTTGAGCTTCTCGATCATGGTAACGCCGTCCATTTTCTCGCCGTCAACGGCAACGGGAACGCCCTTTTCAAAGCTTATTGTGATATAGGTCGGCTTGTCGGGAGCCTGCTCGGGGGACTGACCGATCTCAAGGAAGCCGGGTTTGTTATACTGCGGCTCGTTTGCGGGATCTTCAAGGTCGAGACCCTCGTGCGAAAGGTGCCAGAGGTTCTTGTCCTTTGAATAGTTCGTCTCACGGTTTATCTTGAGCGGGATATTGTGAGCCTCGGCGTATTCTATCTCCTCCTCACGGGATTTGATGTTCCAGATACGCCAGGGAGCGATTATCTGCATATCGGGCGCGAAAGCCTTTATCGCGAGCTCGAAACGCACCTGATCGTTGCCCTTGCCCGTGCAGCCGTGGCAGATAGCGTCTGCGCCCTCGGCCTTGGCTATCTCAACGAGTCTCTTCGCGATTATCGGACGGGCAAACGAGGTGCCGAGCAGATAGTCGCGCTCGTATACGGCGCCGGCTTTCAGTGTCGGGAAGATGTAGTCCTCAACGAACTCCTTTTTAAGATCCTCAATATAGAGCTTGGAAGCGCCGGTCTTGAGAGCCTTCTCCTCGAGTCCGTCGAGCTCCGTGCCCTGGCCGACGTCGGCTGAAACGGCAACGACCTCGCAGTTGTTGTAGTTCTCTTTGAGCCACGGGATTATTATCGATGTGTCAAGTCCGCCGGAATAGGCGAGCACAACTTTTTTGATCTCTTTCATGTTAAATACCTCCGTATTCATCGTATGCACATATTATACAACGATTATTCAGAAAATCAAGAGTTATATTCAAAAAATATGCAACTTCTTGGAAAGTAACAAAAGAAGCGCCCCGAAGGACGCTCTTTTTGGTGGAATTTGTTTACTTGAGCAGAAAACCGACCTTTTTCATGACCTTGTTGAGCGTGCGCTCGGAGATGCGCTGCGCAGTCTCGGCGCCCTTTGCCATGCATTCGGTGAGATATGCCTTGTCGTTTACGATGCGGTTGAAGCTCTCGCGCACGGGGGTGAGCTCTTCTATAACGGCTTCGCCGACTTTTGTTTTGAAGTCACCGTAGCCCTTGCCCTCGAACTCGCGCTCGATCTCGTCGAACGAAGCTCCGGTGCAGCAGGAATAAATGGACATCAGGTTGTTGATGCCGTCCTTGCCCTCGCCGTATCTGATAACAGCTTCGGAGTCCGTGACCGCGCTCTTGAACTTCTTCATAATAACTGAGGGCTCGTCAAGAATAGAGACGGAAGCCTTCGGGTTCGGGTCGGATTTCGACATCTTCTGATTCGGGTTCTGCAGCGACATTATTCTCGCGCCGACCTTGCCGATAAACGGCTCGGGAATGGTGAATGTGTTGCCGTATATGCCATTGAAGCGCTCGGCTATGTTGCGGGTTATCTCAAGATGCTGCTTCTGATCCTCGCCGATGGGCACATAGTTTGCCTGATAGAGCAGAATATCCGCAGCCATGAGCACGGGGTAGGCGAAGAGGCCGACATTGACATTGTCCGCGTGCTTCTGGGATTTGTCCTTGAATTGGGTCATTCTCGAAGCCTCGCCGAACTGGGTGTAGCAGTCGAGAATCCACGCGAGCTGGGCGTGGGTGTTGACATGGCTCTGGACGAACACGACGTTCTTATCCGGGTCGAGTCCTATCGAGAGCAGGAGCGCAAAAGCCTCCATGGTCTGGCGTCTGAGAGTCGCGGGATCCTGTCTGACGGTTATCGCGTGCAGGTCGGCAACGGCGTAGACGCAGTCATAGTCGTCGCTCATCGCTTTCCAGTTGCGCAGAGCGCCGAGATAGTTGCCGAGAGTCGGAATCGCGGTCGGCTGAATTGCGCTGAGAACGCGCTGGCGGCGTTCGGGAGTCTGATTTTCCATATATGTTATTCTCCTCTCATTTCTTTGAGCACCCTGCCGAGGATCTTCATGCCCTCGACAATTTTATCGTCCGCTGGGGTCGAGAAATTGAATCTGACGGCGTTGCTCTTTCCGTTGACATCGGTCAAAAATGCAGTGCCGGGGACGAGCGCGACCATGTTCTCGGCGGATTTTTTGACGAACTCAAGCGCGTCAACATCCTCGGGCAGCTCGCACCAGATGAACAGACCGCCCTCGGGACGGACATAGCTGACTGCGTCGCCAAGCTCGCTGTCTATCATATCGCACATGAGATTGAGCTTTCTGCGGTATATCTTTCTTATCTTCTCAATGTGCTCGTCAACATCATATCTCTTCATCCACTCGGCGACTATCATCTGCATCAGCTGGGTCGTGTGAACATCGACCGCCTGCTTGCCGACGGTCATCTTCGCGACTACAGGCGCGGGAGCGACCGTGAAGCCGATACGGATGCCGGGCGCAAGAATCTTCGAGAACGAGCCGGAATAAATGACGATTCCGTCCTCGTCGAAGCTCTTTATATTCGGAACATCTTTGCCCGCAACGCGCAGATCGCCGTAGGGGTTGTCCTCAAGAATCATAACATTGTGCGCTTTGGCGAGCTCATAGAGCCTGCGGCGCTTCTCGAGCGACATCGTAACGCCCGCGGGATTCTGGAAGTTCGGAATAGTATATATCATTTTTGCGTTCGGGTTCTCGTCAAGAGCCTTTTCGAGAGCCTCGATATTCATGCCGTCCGCATCGACGGGCACGCCGACGAGCTTCGCGTTATATGAGCGGAAACAGTTGAGCGAGCCGATGAACGACGGGCTCTCGCAGATAACGACATCGCCCTCGTTGCAGAGGACTTTGGTCGAAAGATCCATGACCTGCTGCGCGCCGCTCGTGATTATAATCGAATCAAAGTCGCGGCTAATGCCGTATTTTGATTTCATTCTTGTTTTTATCAGGCTGATAAGCTCGGGGTAGCCCTCAGTCACGCCGTACTGGAGCGCGTCTATCGGGCGGTTCTTGAGTATATCTGCGGCTATCTCCTGAACCTCGGCGACGGGGAATGCGTCGGGAGCGGGGTTGCCTGCGGCGAACGGTATCATGCCCGGCACGCTTGTTGCCTTGAGCACCTCTCTGATAGCGGAGGGCTTGAGCGACGCTATTTTATCGGAAAAACGGTATTCCATATTTTTTCTACTTCCTTTCCGGAGACAGATTATAAGTATATATAACCTTTATAACTTAAAATTATATCACACGCTAACTCGGTTGTAAATCAAAATGTTTTATGTTATCATAGCTCTATCAAACCGAAAGAGGTAGAACCATGTTCCGTTATGCAATTTTTGATTTTGACGGCACGCTTGCCGATACGGGTGCGGGCGTGTTTGCCTCCGTGCAGTATGCCCTGCGCAGCATGGGCGAGCCGGAGCTTGACAGCGAGACGCTGAAATATTTTATAGGCCCTCCGCTCGAGACGAGCTTTTCCGTCAAGTGCGGACTCGACAGCGAACGCTGTCACGAGGCGGTCGAAAAATACCGCGAATACTATTCGACAAAGGGCATATATGAACTTGAATTCTTCCCGAGCACGCTTTCGACCCTGCGCGAATTGAAAGCGGCGGGAGTGAAAACGGCTGTCGGCTCTTCAAAGCCGGAGCTTTTTATAAATCGTATACTCGAGCATTTCGGGATATCCGACCTGTTCGACTTCGTCTCCGGTGCAACATTCGGCGAGCCGCACGCGGACAAAACAGTTATAATCTCCCGCGCTGTCAACGGACTCGGAGTGGAGAATCTCACGGATGCCGTTATGGTCGGTGACAGGAGCTTTGATATAGACGGCGCGCACGGCGTTGGACTCAAATGCATCGGCGTGCTCGAGGGCGGCTACGGTGACGAGAATGAATTCAAAACGGCAGGAGCCGACTGGATAGTCGATACTCTTGCCGATGTGAAAGATATAATATTAAAATGATTCAAAGACCGAGCAGTCTTTCGGCGTTCCTGCCGAGGATGAGCTCGGTTTCTTCTTCTGACAAACCGAGAGAGCGGACAAAGGCGAGCTCGCGCCCGGTCGCGCTCCACGGATTGTCCGAGCCGAAGAGAACATGATCCGCACCGAACGCCGCAATGCTCTCCTTTGCCCACGGCGGCGGCACCGAACCGGACGAAAACGCGGTGTCGATATATATTCCCGTTCCGCCGAGCAGCTCCGCCGCCTCACGCCAGAGTAGAAATCCGCCCATGTGCGCGGCTATGACGGGCGCGCCGCCGAATCGCGGAAGTATCTTTTTGAGCATCTGTGGAGTGCAGTGAACGGGGTCGGGGACTCCGATATCGACTCCTGCGTGAAAGACCGTTATCATGCCGAGCGAGCCTATCTTTTCATATATCGGGAACATCCTCTCGTCGTCCGCGAAGAAGCCCTGATAGTCGGGGTGCAGCTTGATTCCCTTTATGCCCGCGTCATGCAGTCTGTCGAGCTCGTTCAGCGCGTCCGGGCTTTCGAAATGGACGCTGCCGAACGGAATGAGAACATCGTCGCCGAGCAGCGAGATGGCGAAGTCGTTGACCTTCGTCTGCTGATGCGCGTTTGTCGCAATGTTGAGCACCGCTGCCCTGTCGGCGCCGCCGGAAATGACGCTCTCTCTGAGCCCCGACGCCGTGCCGCCGAATGCCGGATAGGGGTTGCCCGAGCGCATGGCGAGCATCGGCATAGCCTTTTTCGCGAGCGGGTCGGGGAAGCAGTGGGTGTGCATATCTATAATCATAGCTGAAGCCTCCTTGCTGGCTTTACATTATATTATAGCACTCCGGTGCGCCTTGACAATAGTAAAAAAGCTGATATAATGAAAATCAGCTGCGGTACCTGCCGCAACATTAAAATGCCCGAAAGGCGGTCGCTTATGAAATACACAAAGGAAGATATATTGAGGATAGCGGACGAAGAAAATGTCAGCTTTATCCGCCTGCAGTTTACCGATATTCTCGGCTCGCTCAAGAATGTCGCGATAACCCGCAGCCAGCTCGAAAAAGCACTCAACAACAAGTGCATGTTTGACGGCTCTTCGATTGAGGGCTTCGTGCGTATAGAGGAATCGGACATGTATCTGCATCCCGATCTCGATACATTTGTTATTTTCCCGTGGCGCACCTCCGAGGATCACAAGGTCGCGCGCCTTATCTGCGACGTCTATTGCTCGGACGGCACTCCCTTTGAGGGCGACCCACGTTATGTCCTGCGCCGCGCGATAAAGAAAGCGGCGGACATGGGATATTCGTGCAACGTCGGCCCGGAGTGCGAATTCTTCCTGTTCCATATCGACGAAAACGGCAAGCCCACCACTCAGACCCACGATCAGGGCGGCTATTTCGACCTCGGCCCCGTTGACCGCGGCGAGAACTGCCGCCGTGACATCTGCCTCGCACTCGAGGAGATGGGCTTTGAGATAGAGGCGTCCCACCATGAGGTCGCCGAGGCTCAGCATGAGATAGATTTCAAATACGACGAGGTTCTGACCGCTGCGGACAATGTCATGACTTTCAAGTATGTCGTCAAGAGCATTGCCCAGTCGCACGGACTTCATGCGACGTTCATGCCCAAACCCATTTACGGCATCAGCGGCTCGGGCATGCACACCAACATCTCGCTGTTCAAGGCGGGCGAAAACGCTTTCTGCGACGAGAGCGACAGCCTCAATCTCAGCAAGACCGCATATAGCTTCATCGCCGGTGTGCTCGAGCATATCCGCCCGATGACCCTCGTGCTCAATCCCCTTGTCAATTCGTATAAACGCCTCGTGCCCGGCTATGAGGCTCCCGTATATGTCGCCTGGTCGGCTCAGAACCGCAGCCCGCTTATCAGAATTCCTTCGGCACGCGGCTTCGGCACCCGTATTGAGATACGCAGCCCCGACCCGGCGTGCAACCCCTATCTTGAGATGGCTTCCTGCCTCGCCGCCGGTCTCGACGGCATCGAGCGCGACCTGCCCGTTCCCGCGCCGACTGACGCCAATGTCTATGACATGACTGCGGACGAGCGTGCCGCGGCGGGAATACACTCCCTGCCCAAGTCCCTCGAAGAGGCGACAAAGCTCTTCGCCGCAAGCCCGTTCATGAGAGAGGTGCTCGGCGACCATGTTTTCAACAAATATCTTGAAGCCAAGCGCGAGGAGTGGAGAAGCTACCGCGCAAGAGTCTCTCAGTGGGAGATCGACAGATACCTTGTCAAATATTGATCCGCGTTTATGCAAAGCGTAAATATTTGAAAAAAGCCTTGATATTGCGGGGCTTATGTGTTAGAATATTTATTGTAGGAATGTAAACTTGACGAAAGAGTGGGGTGACCCGCTCTTTCCTTTATGTTAGGGACTTTTTGAAAAAGGAGATGTGTCTGTGGCAGGCAAAGGCAAGGGCGGCAACACCGTAGCCGCCGTGTGGGAGATAGCTGCTCCCGTCGCTGAACAGCTGGGGCTTTCAATCTGGGATATCCGATTCCAGAAAGAGGGAGTTTCCTGGTATCTCAGAATATATATAGACAAGGAGGGCGGCGTCGGTATAACCGACTGCGAGAATTTCAGCCGCGCCGTTGACGGCCCTCTCGACGAAGCCGACCCGATAGAGCAGAGCTATTATCTCGAGGTCTCGTCCCCCGGAGTCGAGCGCCAGCTCACCCGCGACGAGCATTTCAAAAGATATATCGGCTCGCCCGTTATGGTTCGCCTCATCCGTCCCCGCGACGGCGAGCGCGATTTCAAAGGCACTCTCGAAAGCTACGACAACGGCATGATAACCGTCACCCGCGAAGACGGCAGCGGAATATGCTTTGAAAAGAAGGAAGTCAGTTCGGTAAAGCTAGACGACTTCTATGCTTCCGATGACGAGTAAAATCGCGCATAGCTGCGTTGTGAGAACCGTGCCCGTTCGGTGACCACTGTAGGGCGGATATCATCCGCCCGCGAATCAGATGTGGCTGACTGTTACAGTCGGTTTGCTATCCCCGGCGCGCCGTGCGCCGTTTGAAATAAAAAATTCACTTAAAAGGATTGATTTGGAAAATGAATAAAAAAGAAAGAAACGAGGAAAGCAAGAAGAACAAAGAGTTCTTCGAAGCCGTGAAACTGCTCAGCAAGGACACCGGCGTCACCGTTGACGCGATGTGCGAGAGCATCCAGAATGTCCTCATCGGCGCGCTGAAAAAGGAATATAACAACAAGGACATCGTCTTCTGCGATGTCGACGCCGACAAGGGCGAGTTCCGCGTTTATCTGCGCAAGACCGTAGTGTCCGAGATATCCGATCCCGACACCGATCTGCTCGTCGAGCAGGCTCAGCAGTATAAGAAGGGCGCAATGCCCGGCGATATCGTTGAGATTCCCGTCGAGACCGCAAAGGTCAGCAGAATAACCGCCGAAAAGGGCAAACATATGCTCCGCCAGGCTATCCGCGAGGCAGAGCAGGGTCAGCTTCGCAGCGAGCTTGAGAGCCACAATCAGGAGATCATCACCGTCACCGTCCAGCGCGTTATCCCCGAGTCGGGCGATGCGGTCGTCAGCCTCGGCAAGACCGAAGCCGTGCTCTACAAGAGCGAGCAGCTCCCCGATGAGGTGCTTCAGCCCAACGATATTATCAAAGTCTATGTCGCCGGCGTTCGCAGCACAGATAAGAACACCCGCGCAACTATTTCGAGAACTCATCCCGGTCTTGTCAGAAGACTGTTTGAAGAGGAAGTTCCCGAGATATTCGACGGCACCGTTGAGATAAAGGCGGTCGCCAGAGAGGCGGGTTCCAGAACGAAGATGGCAGTTTACAGTGCAGATCCGGATGTCGATCCCGTCGGCGCATGCATCGGTCCGCGCGGCGCGCGTGTCGGCAAGATAGTCGACCTGCTCGGCGGCGAGAAGATCGATATAGTCAAATACAGCGATGTGCCCGAGGAGTTTATCGCAGCCGCACTCGCTCCCGCCGATGTCGTTGACGTCACGGTCGAAGAGGGTGAAGAGAAGGTCTGCCGCGTCAGAGTGCCGGACAGCCAGCTCTCCCTCGCTATCGGCAACAAGGGTCAGAACGCCCGCCTTGCCGCCAAGCTCACCGGCTGGAAGATTGACATAAAGCCCGAGAGCGGCATTGAAGAGCCGACAATAAACTTCGATATATAACGACTTATTACTTTTGAAAGGCAGGTGAGCGGTGTGAAGCAGAAGAAGATACCGCTGCGCAGATGCAACGGCTGCAACGAGATGAAGCCGAAAAAAGAGCTCGTCAGAGTGGTTCGCAGCCCGGAGGGCGAAGTTTCGCTCGACCTTACGGGGAGAAAGCCCGGCAGGGGCGCTTATGTCTGCCGCAGCGCAGACTGCCTTAAAAAGGCGATAAAGTCCCACCGCTTTGAGCGCGAGTTCAACTGCGAGATTCCTCAGGAGGTCTACGACCTGATGGAAAAGGAGATGGACGAAAGTGGAGAATGACAAGGCTCTTTCCATGCTCGGCATCTGCCGCAGGGCGGGAAAGCTCAGCTGCGGACACGACGCAGCGCAGACGGCGATAAAGCACGGTCATGCAAGATTGTGCCTGCTCTCGTCCGATGCGTCCGAGCGGCTCTGCGAAGAGTTTGAACGCGCGTGCAGCAGCGAGGGACGCTCAGTTCCGCTTATAAAGACCGGATACACCATGCAGGAGATAGGGCATGCAACTTCGCTGCGCTCCGCTGTGCTTACGGTCGACGACCGGGGACTCGCGTCCCGCATACAAACAATACTTAACATCGCCTATGGGGAGGATAATGTATGATAAATGCCAAATATCGCGTCCGTGACGTTGCAAAGGATCTGGACGTCAAGACAAATTACGTCACCGAGCTCATCGAAAAGAACTTCGGCGGCGCGAAAAAATCCTCGATGACGGCTCTTGAATCCGACGAGCTTGATCTGCTATTCGACACCGTGACCAAGGAGAACGCGGTCGACAGCTTCGATGAATATTTTGCTCTCAAGAGTAAGAAAGAAGCCCCCGCAAAGAAGGAGGCTCCGGCAGCCGAGCAGAAGAGCGAGCAGAAAGAAGCTGCGGCGAAGCCCGCACAGAAGTCTGCTCCCGCAAAGGATGCAAAGCCCGCCGCAAAGAACGAGAAACCCGCCGCAAAGGCGCAGGAGCAGGCGGCGAAGCCGGCAGAGGACAGACCCAAAAAGAAGAATGATAACAAGCCGATGCAGTCGCGCACAAAGGGCGAGCGCAGAACCGTTGACACGAGAGCCGGCAATGTCGAGCTCGACAAGTACAACGAGCGCTATGAGAATATAGCCCCTGCCAACAACGGCATGCAGAGCGACAAGTCGGTTCACAAGCAGAAGCTCAAGCAGCGCTCCACGCAGTACCGCAAGCAGGGTATGCGTTCCTCGCGCCGCGAGACCGAGGCTCAGCGCCTTGCCCGTATAGCGGCAGAACGCGCGAAGAAGCCGCAGATAGTCGTAAAAATACCCGATGAGATAGTTGTCTCCGACCTCGCCGCCATGCTCAAAATGACTGCGGCTGAAGTTGTCAAGAAGCTGTTCTCCCTCGGCGTTATGGCTACTGTCAACCAGGTCATTGACTACGACACCGCCGCGATAGTCGCGACCGAGCTCGGCGCAAAGGCCGAAAAGGAAGTCGTTGTCACTATAGAGGACAGAATAATCGACGATTCCGACGACTCCGCGGAGGATCTTTCTCCGAGAGACCCGGTCGTTGTTGTCATGGGTCACGTTGACCACGGCAAGACCTCGCTTCTTGACGCTATACGCCATACCGATGTCACCGCGACAGAGGCGGGCGGCATCACCCAGCATATCGGCGCATACAGAGTTGACCTCAACGGTCAGAAGATAACTTTCCTCGATACCCCCGGCCATGCGGCGTTCACCTCGATGAGAGCGCGCGGCGCGCAGGCTACGGATATCGCAGTTCTCGTTGTCGCGGCGGATGACGGAATCATGCCGCAGACCATCGAGGCTATCAACCACGCAAAGGCAGCCGGAGTTGACATAATCGTCGCTATAAACAAGATGGATAAACCCGGCGTGACCACCGACCGCATCATGCAGCAGCTGACCGAATATGACCTCATTCCCGAGGAGTGGGGCGGCGACACGATATGCGTGCCCGTTTCGGCTGTTACAAAGATGAATATAGATAAGCTTCTCGAAGCAATACTTCTTGTTGCCGAGATGAAGGAACTCAAGGCGAACCCGAACCGCGCGGCAAAGGGTATAGTCATAGAGGCTCGCCTCGACAAGAACAGAGGCCCCATAGCTACCCTCCTTGTTCAGAACGGTACGCTCCATTCCGGCGATATCATAGTTGCCGGCACGTCCGTCGGACGCGTCAGAGTCATGGTTGACGACAAGGGCAGAAAGGTCAACGAGGCGGGTCCGTCCGTCCCCGTTGAGATAATGGGCCTTGCTGAGGCTCCGCAGGCAGGCGACGCATTCGACGCAGTCAGCGACGAGCGCCTTGCAAGAGAGCTTGTTGAGCAGAGAAAGCAGAAGCAGAAAGAGGAACAGTTCAAGTCCTTTGAAAAAGTTACTCTCGAGAACCTCTTCTCATCCCTCAAGGAGGGCGAGCTCAAGGAACTCAACATCATCGTCAAGGCGGATGTCCAGGGCTCGGTCGAGGCTGTCAAGCAGAGCCTTGAAAAGCTCTCGAACGAGGAAGTCAGAGTTAAAATTATTCACGGCGGCGTCGGCGCTATCAACGAGTCCGATGTCATGCTTGCAAGCGCATCGAACGCGATAATCGTCGGCTTCAATGTCAGACCCGATCCGGTTGCGGCGCAGAACGCCGAGCGCGACGGAGTTGATATCCGCTGCTACAGAATAATCTATGACTGCATCGACGAGATTCAGGCGGCTATCAAGGGCATGCTCGCTCCGAAGTTCCGCGAGGTTCAGCAGGGCAGAGCGGAAGTCCGCCAGATAGTCAAGATTTCCTCCGTCGGCAACATCGCCGGCTGCTATGTCCTCAGCGGCAAGGTCACAAGAAACTCGAAGATTCGCGTGGTGCGCGACGGCGTCGTCATCACCGAGGACGAGATTTCTTCCCTACGCCGTTTCAAGGACGATGTCAAGGAGGTCGCGCAGAACTTTGAGTGCGGCATAGGACTTGCAAAGTTCAACGATATTAAGGAGGGCGATATCTTCGAGGCGTTCACCATCGAGGAGTATCGCGACTGATATGGCAGGATACAGAATTGACAGAATATCCGAGGATATAAAAAGAGAGATAGTTGCCGTCATGCGCGAGCTCAAGGACCCGCGCGTGCAGGGCAAGCTGCTCACCGTCGTCAAGGTCGAGGTCAGCTCCGACGCTTCGTTTGCCAAGGTCTTCGTAAGCTCGATGAGCGGCATCGACGACGCCAAAACAGCCGTCAAGGGACTTGACAGCGCCATGGGCTATATCCGCCGCGAGGTCGGGCACAGATTAGGTCTGCGCAAGACCCCGGAGCTCAAGTTTGTCGCCGACGACTCGATAGAGCACGGCATGAATATCGCTCGTATGCTCGATGATCTGAAGGAAGATGAAGATGCGAATTGACATTGCCCGCGCGGCAGAACTGCTGCGTGAAAACGATGATATACTCGTGCTGTGCCACGCCCATCCGGACGGCGACACGCTCGGCTGCGGCTATGCTCTGATGCATATGCTGCAGTCGCTCGGCAAACGCTGCCGACTCGAATGTGCGGACGAAATAGCCCCGAAATACAGCTTTATGGCAAAAGGGCTTGAAATTTTCGGCGATTTTGAGCCGAAGTTTATAACCGCAGTCGATGTGGCGGATATAAAGCTGCTCTCCGACGAATCGGCGGAGAAGTACAGCGGCAGAGTCGATCTTTGCATCGATCACCACGGCTCGAACACCGAATACGCGAAGGAGTTCTGCGTTGACTCCACCGCTGCGGCTTGCGCGGAGATACTCTGCCCGCTCGCCGATGAGCTCGGAGTCGGGATAACCCCCGCGATAGCGAACTGTTTATATACCGGCATTTCAACGGATACGGGATGCTTCAAATTCTCGAACACGACTGCCCGCACGCATATTCTGGCCGCGAGGCTCATGGAGTGCGGCGCGGAGATATCCGAGATAAACCGTGTGTTCTTTGAGACGAAGAGCCTGAGCTATGTTCAGCTCGAACGCCTTGCGCTCGATTCGCTGAAGATGTATTTCGGCGGCCGCTGCGCGGTGATTACAATAACGCAGGATATGTTCGCAAAGAGCGGCGCGGACGACAGCGAGACTGATGCCATCCCAGGGCTTTCGCGCCAGATAGAGGGCGTGGAAGCGGGAATCACCCTCAAAGAGGGCAAGGACGGCACATTCAAGATTTCCGTCCGCACTCACGCGCCGATAGACGCTTCGGCAATATGCAAGGCACTCGGCGGCGGCGGACATGTCAGAGCCGCGGGCTGCCGCATCAGAGGCAGCCGCGACGAAGCGGAAAGACTTGTGCTTGAGCAGGTGGAAAAAGCCCTCAGCGTAAATGAATAAAAAATACCGGCTGTTTGATACAGCCGGATTTTTTACTTTTCAATATCAAGTTTTGCCTTGGCGAGCGACACTTCCCACGGGTCGTGGGTGATGAGTATGACGGGTTTCGTCTTTGCAAAGTCTTCTACGAGCTTCACTATCCGCCCGCGCAGCTCGGTGTCCAGCCCTTTAAACGGCTCGTCGAGCAGGAGAATATCCGCGTCGAACGCCAGCGCACGCGCCAACGCCACCCTGCGGCACATTCCGCCGCTGAGCTCGGCGGGCTTTTTGCTCAACGCATCCGAAAGCTCAACTTTTTCGAGCATCTCTTTTGCGCGTTCCTTTGAGCACACGGCGGCAACATTGTCGAGCGCGCTCAGCCACGGAAGCAGACGGTCATTTTGAAAAACAACGGCTGTTTTTTTGCCCTCGAGCCCGGAAATATTGCCGGAATCCGGCTGTTCGAGCCCGAGAATTATGCGCATCAGCGTCGTCTTTCCGCTTCCCGATGCGCCGCATATTGCAAAAATTCCGCTGTCGGGAATCTCCGCGCTTATGTTATCGAGCACCGAAACGCCGTCAAACGATTTCGAGATGTTCTGAAGCTCTATCATTTCTCCCACCCCGCAGTCTTTTTGAGTATCAGGCGCAGGACGAATTCGAGCGCAACGCTCAACAGAATAACAACGAGCGTCACCGAGAAGAGCGTCGGGGTCTCGAGATATATCTTTGAATAATACAGCTCACTGCCGAGCGCGTGTTTCGGCAGGCTCAGCACCTCCGCCGCGACTCCGGCTTTCCATGAGAGACCGAGCGCTGTCGAGCATCCGGCGAAGAAATACGGGCGGACGCTCGGAAGGTATATCTTTTTGAGCATGTCTTTCTTAGAAAAGCGGAATATGTGCGCCATCTCAATTAAATCGCGGTCGCACTCGGCTATTCCGCGGCTCACATTGCCCCAGAGTATTGGCAGAACCATGAGAAAAGCTATGAAAACAGCCACGTTGTCCCGCTTTATCCACACGAGGGCGAGGATAATGAACGAGGCGACCGGTGTTGAGCGCACGACGGTCAGCAGCGGCGTGAACAGCTCATAGAGCACGCGCGACATGGCGGTCAGCACGCCGAGTATTGACCCAGCGGCTATGCCGAGCGCGCAGCCTGCGATGATTCGCAGCAGCGATTGCAGCACGGCGAGCCAGAAACTGCCCTTGAGTGCAAGCTCCCAAAGGCGCGCGAGCGTCACAGTAGGCGAGGGGAGCAGGAGCTCCGACCCGACGGCGCGCGACGCTATGAACCATATAAATATCCAGAAGAGCGCCGCCGCGATTTTTAAGACCGCGGTCGGCACTTTTTGCGTTTTTTTATTTGCCTGTGTAGTAGAGATCATCACCGGGCATTGCTCCTCCGACTGATGTGGGGTCTGCTTTGAAGAGAACATCAAAGTTTGCCTTTGCGGTCTTTATCATTTCGTCGCCGGTCATATAGACGATGTTGCAGTTGGGCAGAGCCTTTGCGGCAATCTGCGCGTTGGGGACTATACCCGCGTCGGCTATCATCTGCGCCGCCTTTTCGGTGTTGCCGTTGACGAAGTCGACGGATTCTTTATATGCCGCGAGGAAAGCTTTGACGGCGTTAGGGTGAGCCTCAAGGAACTCGGTGCGGACTATCAGGCAGCCCTGCGCTAGCGAGGTCTTTTCACCCTTTGCGGCGGTCGCTTTCTCCCACTCTTCGGTCAGGTCGAGTGCCTTGCGAACGAAGCTGTTCTTCGCCATGACGGTCGTAACATTGGGCTCGGGGAGCATCGCGATGTCAATTTTACCGGTCGCCATGAGCGTTGCAAGCTCGGCGTGGTCGGTGTAGTAGGTTATCTCAACATCCTTTTTGGGGTCGATGCCGTTTGCTTCGAGGATGTAGTTGAGGACATATTCGGGCGTTGCGCTCTGTCCGGTCGCGCCTATCTTTTTGCCCTTGAGGTCGGCGACGCTCTTGATGCTTTCGCCGTTTTCGAGAATCGAAAGCACGCCGAGGGTGTTGATTGCTATCATCTTAACTTTTCCGCCGGTCTTTTTGTATATCGCGGCGGCGAGGTTCAGCGGGCAGGCGGCGATATCCGCTTCGCCCTTGATTATGAGGGGCGCTATCTCGGTCGCGGCGGTGGCTATCGAGATGTTGTACTGCGCGTTTTTGTCGCTGATGAGCTTAGCCATGCCCATGCCGGTCGGGCCCTTGAGGGTCGTGATATTTATCGGCGTTGTGTCCGCCGGAACAGTCTCTTCCGTGGTCGTTGCGCTGTCGTCGGTCTTTCCGGTGCATGCCGCGAAGCTGAAAACCATCGCGAGGCACAGCAGCAGGGAAAGAATCTTTGTGAATTTTTTCATTGTGCATTGCTCCTTAGAATTTATATATATCTGAAACCGGGCTTCGCGCCGCCGCCGGAAGCTGCGCTTCCGGCGCGCCCTGCGGGCGCGCAGGAGCCGCTTTGCGGCTCGGCGGCGTTTAACCCCGATCCTTGACCGTGATAAAAATTTTCTTGCCCTCGCGGCGTATGTCGCCGCTCGTCTCGAGGCTGTCCAGCGCGCGGTAGAGCGACGCGCGTCCGACATCGAGCCTGCGTGCAAGCTCCGCGCAGCTCTGAATGTCAACCTCGCCGTCCTGCTCGCGTTCGAGCAGATAAGAGAGCAGCTTGCTCGCGCTGTCTCCGGCGGTCAGCGCTTCTATTCTGCGCGTCAGAAAGCGTATTCGCGCCGAAAGATAGGCGGCAAATCCTATTGCGGCTCCCGGCTCGCTTTCAATGAGCTCCGCTATCGCATCTTTTTCAAAAAATACCGCGCTGCATTCGACCCGCGCCGTAACGGTCGTCGCGGGGGACGGCTCGTCGGAGAAGAGAGTCACCGCGCCGAAAATATCGCCGGGCACGAGCGTGTTTATGACCGCGCGCCCTTTGTTGACCGCGGCGCTGCCCATGATTATCATGCCCATTATGCGCCCGCTGCGCGATGGAGAGAGAATCTCGTCACCCCTGCGAAAGGTCTGAATGTCCGCATTTTCAACGAGCTGTTCGAGCCTGTCCTCGCCGACGCTTTGGAATATCCTGTTGTTTCTGAGCATCGAAGCACATTCTCGCGCCGTCATTGAATCACCTTTAACTGTATCATTTGAAACACTTTTATTATAATTGCAATTGCCCACACTGTCAATAGTATTGGTCGTTTTATTGCCTTGAAAAAGGCGGATTTTAATGCTATACTTTCCGTGGAAAGAAAAACGGAGGCAAAATAATGGCAAGCAACTTTTTCGCAATGATATCGAGGCTCAAATATATCGACCGCTGGGCGCTTATGCGCAACACCCATGAGGAGAACCTGAGCGAGCACTGCATGGAGACCGCGTGCATCGCCCATGCGCTGGCGGTCATCGGCAACAGACGCTTCGGCAAGTATTACAACGCCGAGCGAGCCGCCCTGCTCGGACTCTATCACGACGCGCCCGAGACGCTGACCGGCGACATGCCCACGCCCGTCAAATATTACAGCCCGCATATCCGCGAGGCATATGCACAGGTGGAACAGAGCGCATGCGAGCACCTTGTTTCAATGCTCCCCGAGGATCTGCGCGCCGACTTTGCGCCGTTCTTTTTCAAAGACGAAACCGACGAAGAACTCTGGAAACTGGTCAAGGCTGCGGACAAAATATGCGCCTATATAAAATGTATAGAGGAGAAGAAGGCGGGCAACACCGAATTCGACCGCGCCGCCGAATCGACCCTCGAATCGATAAATGCATTGGATATTCCGGAGGCGGAGGAGTTCATGAAAGAATTTTTGGACGGCTACCGCCTGACGCTTGATGAGATAAAAGAATAATCAGCGAAGCATTTTCCACAAATGAATCTTGACTTTTTTGTAACATTCTGCCAAACAATTGTAAATTTACCGTAAAGCTTGACTATGAACGCCCTCTTTGATATAATAACGGAAGAAATGCCGTGCAAAAAAGAAGTGCGCGGTGTTTAATAAACCAGATAGAACTTTCTTAGGAGGAAAGAAAATGAAGAGAATTTTAGCACTGCTTCTTGTCTTTGCTACCATCTTCGCTTTTGCGGCCTGCAAAAAGACCGACAAGGACGATAACGGTACAACGACCGGCGGCAGCCAGGATGCGGTTGTGGATGTCAGTGCAGACGACACTTCCGACGGCTCCGAGTCTTCGCTCGACAGCACCGACGGTACCAAGGCTTCGACTACGGGCACAAAGAGAACCCCCGGTAAGAAGAGCAACATTGGCACCAACACTGTCGTCAAGCCCAGCCACAATCCCACAATCAGACCTACAAAGCATAAGTACACTATAGTTGTCGAGAAGAGGAATTCTAAGGGCATGGCGGAAGTCATCGTTGTTGACGGTACCCGTTACGATCTTAAGAACGCCAATGATGTCGCGGCTCTCAAGAAGAGAATCTCCGACGAGAGCGAGAACGACCTTCTCGGTCAGCTCTATGATGTCGATGCGACTATCGCTGCTCAGCTCGGTCTGAGCGCGCTCGATGACGGCGCTCTGCTTTCCTATAAGTATGATCCCGAGGGCGAGTTTTTCTATGTTGACGACCTCAACTCCTGGCAGCAGCAGTTCGGTTTCAACCCGCTGTACGATTTCGCAGCTGGCTTCACCGTAATGTACTATGACACTGTCAGAATCTATTTCGACTATCAGAACCGCGGCTATCTGCTCCAGCTCTGGAAGGGTCAGTACGGCCTTATGTTCATCGGTTCCGAGATCGGCTTCTATGAGAAGGACGACAAGAAGCCCACTTCTTCCAGCGCTGCGCTCAATCACTATGAGTGCGCCACCGATCACCTTCTTCCCATGGAGATGGTCTGCTATCGTATGGATTCCACCGGAACACTCAATCCGCTCTTCAAGCGTAAGTATGAGCGCCATTGGTGGTCGACCGGCTTCGTTCCGGGCGTTCTCAAGAACTTCCGCGACCGTTCCGAGCTTGTTATGGAAGCAAGAGTTACCTTCGATACTCCCGAGATGGCTAAGATCGTCGGCGATACCTTCAAGGCTAACAAGTTCAAGGAGATCGATCCCTCTCAGCACAACATCTATAATCCCGATACTTACTATGTAAACGGCAGCGATGTTGTCTTCACCTGGAGAAAGATCCAGAGCAAGAAGGATGTTATAATCCTCAAGCCCACCACCACGACCACCACCGCTCCCTCGACTTCCGCTCCGGCTACCGAGTCCACAGGCGCATAAAAACAGGTCGTTATCGAAATATCATTACTCTTAATGATGATTTTATAATAATTACAAATTGTTAAAAATCAGTTAATACGCTTGACAAAATCAGAAAGCGTGATATAATCTGAAAGTGTAATGATATTTCTTCAATTTCATTGCCAATTAAGTCTTGACGGACTTAAAAATTTATTAAAATCAGAAAGGGTTGTAGAAAAATGAAGAAAATCGTAAGTCTTCTCCTGGCTCTCGTCATGGTTCTCTCCCTCGGCGTTGCAGCTTTCGCTGTTGATGCAGAGGATGCTAACACCACCACGACTGAAGAAGCCACTCCCACAGTTACCATCGACCAGATCCTTGAGTGGATTAAGGGAACCATCATGCCTGAGATTAACATGGATCTCATGAAGGAAGTCATCAAGCAGACTAAGGCTACCCTCGAAAATATCGTTGAGCTGCTCAAGCCTTTCTTCGACAAGAATCAGAACCCCAATCTTCCTGATGCTTCTGAGATTCCCGCAGCTATGATGAACGCTTTCATCGATCTCCTTGCTAAGGCATTCAAGACCGACAGAGACGCCATCATCAACAAGCTCCTCGAGATCCCGCTGGTAAAGAAGATCATGGGTTGGTACGGCTATAAGCCCGCAACCACCACTGAGGCTCCTGCAACTTCTGCTCCCGAGACCTCTGCGGCTCCCGCTGAGACTGAGGTTCCCAACACCGGCGCTGCTGCTGCTGTTGCTGCTGTTGCTTCTCTCTCCGTCGCTGCTGCTGCTGCTTTTGTCTCCAAGAAGAAGGCTGCTTAACAGTTCGGTAATTGAACAAATGAAAGTCCGGACGGTCTTTGACCGCCCGGATTTTTTTATATTTTTGAAGATTTTATATTGCATGGACAACGGCACAAGCTGTACAAAACACGCCATCAATAGGCTCCCCTTGCACAGGGAGCCTTGAGACCGCGCAATGACAGACTTTTTTGACGGACTGAACCGGACGATTAAATCGCCCGGTCTTTTTCATATCTGCTCTTCTTCGCAAAATACGCTTTCTATCACTTTCTCGCACCCCTCCGGCGAATAGACCCACGAATCTATATGTCGGCTGTCTGTGAAATATCTTATCGGCGCGGGCGGGTAGTCTGCGCTGAACGAATCGACTATGACGAGCTTTATTTTCATGCGCTGTGGCAGTATGCTCTTTATATATACGCTCGCGTGGTCGCCGTCTTTCACTCCGTCGCAGTATTCCGCAAGCCCCGCGAGGTTCGGAGTCAGCTCGACGAATATGCCGTATTTCTCGACCGAGCGGACGATTCCGGGAACCGTTTCGCCGGCTTTGAACGCGGCGGAGTTCTCTTCCCATGTGCCGAGCAGTTCGCGGTGCGAGAGCGTAATGCGCCCCAATTCGTCGCAGCTTTTGACTATTGCGCGGATGTTCTGTCCCGTCGAAAACCGCGCGTTCGGGTGCGGAATGCGCGAGACGGAGATGCTGTCGATGGGCAGCAGCGCGCTTATCCCGGCGCCGATGTCGCAGAATGCGCCGAACGGCTCCATGTGCGTGACGCAGGCGTCGATAACATCGCCGCAGACGAGCGACGAGAGATATTCTCTGCGGCAGTCCTCCTGCACGCTGCGGCGGCTGAGGATGGCATATGTTTCGCCCTTCTGATCCGTGTCGAACCCGGTTATGCGGAAAATAACCGCCTTGTTCACCCGCGAGATCAGCGCGATATCGCGCACGCTCCCGTCCTCGATTCCGAGCGCACCCTCGTTTTTCGGTATTATGCCGCGCATGCAGCCGAGGTCAACATGGAGATTGTGCTCGCCGTCGCACAGCACGGCTCTGCCCTCGAGCGGAGTCCCGCTTTTGCATGCCTCCCTGAGCAGTGTCGGAGAGCTGAGGATCCGGGCGTTCTGCGTCGTCGGCAGCAGTGTTCCCTCGGGTTTGAAGCAGGTCATTGTCTGTTCAGTCCTTTCGCGGCGCCGCGCTTTGGCGGCGAGCCGATCGTTTTGAAAATATGCGGAATTTTGCGCCCGCAGTGTACAAAATGTGAAAATAATGTTATAATAATTTACAGTCCGATAAAGGAGGAAGAACGATGGATGTCAGAGTGGGCGACAAGCTCATCATGAAGAAGAACCACCCGTGCGGCAGCAACGAGTTTGCGGTGCTTCGCATCGGTATGGATTTTCGCATCCGCTGTCTCGGCTGCGGCCGCGAGGTCATGCTTCCGCGCGTCAAGGCGGAGAAGAACATAAAACGCATCGAGCGCACCGAGAAGGATTAGCATATTTTGCCTCACACCGCGTTGGCGGTCAAGAATAGTTTTTACACTCGGAGGAAAATATGCTCGAAAAACTCAAAAAGGTTGAAGAAAAGTTTGATTTTATAAGCGCGGAGCTCTGCAAGAGCGAGGTCGTCTCCGATATGGAGCTGTACAAAAAATATATGCAGGAGCTCAAGCACTTATCACCCATAGTTGAAAAATACCGCGAATATAAAGCGGCGGAAAATAACGCCGAGGAGGCGAAGGGCCTGCTCGAAGAGAGCGGCGCGGATCCCGAGCTCAAGGAGCTTGCGCGCGCCGAGCTAGAAGAAGCGAAAGAAAATATCGAGCGCACTCAGCAGGATCTGAAAGTGCTCCTGCTCCCGCGCGACCCGAATGACGACCGCAATGTTATCGTTGAGATACGCGGCGGCGCAGGCGGCGAGGAAGCCGCGCTGTTCGCGGGCGTGCTGTTCAGAATGTACTCGATGTACGGCGATACAAAGGGCTTCAAGACCGAAGTTCTCAGCGCGAACGCCACGGAGCTCGGCGGATACAAAGAAATAAGTTTCATGATAAGCGGCGAGGGTGCGTATTCCCGCCTCAAATTCGAGAGCGGCGTCCACCGCGTCCAGCGTGTGCCCGAGACCGAGAGTATGGGGCGTATACACACTTCGACAGTCACCGTCGCAGTCCTGCCCGAGGCGCAGGAGGTCGATGTTGAAATAAACCCGTCCGACCTGCAAATCGACACCTTCCGTTCGAGCGGCGCAGGCGGTCAGCATGTCAACAAGACCGAGTCCGCCATCAGAATCACGCATATCCCGACGGGCACCGTCGTCGAGTGCCAGGACGAGCGGAGCCAATATAAAAACAAAGACAGGGCGATGAAAATACTTCGCTCGAGGATACTCGAAGCGGAGCGCAGAAAGCAGAGCGAGGCTATCGCGGGCGAGCGCCGCGCACAGGTCGGCACAGGCGACCGCAGCGAGCGCATCAGAACATATAATTACCCGCAGGGGCGCGTCACGGATCATCGCATCGGGCTGACGCTCTACCGCCTTGAAGCGATACTCAACGGCGACCTCGATGAGCTGATTGACGCGCTCATCACGGCGGACACTGCCGAAAAGCTCAGATCGACCGACGATTAAACGAAAGAAGAATCTCTATGATAACAAAGCTTATAACCGAAAAGGACGGCGAAAAGGGTCTCGACGAGGCGGCGCGCCTGCTAAAAGACGGCGAGCTTGTCGCCATACCGACCGAGACTGTCTACGGTCTTGCGGCGAACGCCCTCGACGGAAATGCCGTCAAAAACATATTTGTCGCCAAAGGCCGCCCGCAGGATAACCCGCTGATAGTTCACATAGCGGAGATCGATGAAATTTTACCGCTTGTCAAAAACTTCGATGAGCGCGCCCGTGCGCTCGCCGAGGCTTATTGGCCGGGACCGCTTACAATGATACTCCCGAAGAGCGATATTATCCCGAACGAAGTCTGCGCCGGGCTTGACACGGTGGCGATAAGAATGCCGTCCCACCCGATAGCGCACGAGATAATCAAAAAATGCGGCTTCCCGCTTGCGGCGCCGAGCGCGAACACATCTGGCAAGCCGAGTCCCACGACCGCCGCACATGTTATGAACGACATGGACGGCAAAATCGCCGCGGTTGTTGACGGCGGCAGCTGCTCGGTCGGCGTCGAGTCGACCGTTGTCACTCTTGCCTGCCCCGTTCCGCGCGTACTGCGCCCCGGCGGAGTGACCCCGGATCAGCTTCGCGCAGTGCTCGGCGAGGTCGAGATAGACAAGGCTGTTTTCAAGGCGCTCGAGAGCGGCGAAAAAGTTCTCTCGCCCGGCATGAAATATAAACATTATTCGCCGAACGCCCATGTTATAATCGTAAAGGGCGATTTTGACAAATTCGCTTCGCTCGTCGCCGAGCCGCGCAGCGAAAGAACCTGCGCCGTATGCTTCGACGGCGAGGAGGATAAAATTTCCGTTCCCGCATATCCCTACGGTCACGCAGACAGCCCAGAGGAGCAGGCGCGCGAGCTGTTCGATGTGCTCAGACACGTTGATGACGAAAAAATGGAGCTTGCCTTTGTGCGTTTCCCGTCGCTCGACGGCGTGGGAATGGCTGTCTACAACCGTCTGCTCAGAGCGGCAGGCTTTGAGGTGATTGAGCTGTGAGCATCTATGTTGCCGGACTCACCGGTCAGACGGGCTCGGGCAAAAGCACCGTCGCCGATATCTTTCGCGCGCACGGCGTCTGCGTTATCGACTGCGACAAGCTGGCTCGCGAAATAGTCGAACCCGGTTCGCCTGTGCTTATTGATCTCGCCCGCCTCTTCGGCGACGATCTGATTCTCCCGGACGGCTCTCTTGACCGTCACAAGCTCGCCAGGCGTGCATTTGCAAGTGAAGAAAAGACAAATCTGCTCAACTCCGTGACCCACCCGGCGATAACCGCGCTCGCTCGAAAGCGCGTAGCCGAAGCCGAAAAAAACGGATATAAAATCGCTATGCTCGACGCGCCCGTGCTATTCGCGAGCGAGCTTCTCGGCGACTGCCGCGCGGTGATATGCGTCTGCGCACCGAAAGATCAGCGCATGGCACGGCTCATGAGCCGCGACGAAATCGCCCCCGGCGAAATAGAAAGAAGAATGTCCGCCCAGCCCGATGAGAAATATTACAGGGACAATTCAGATATAATAATAGAGAATCCCGACGGCTGCGACCCGACGGAGCAGTGCATAAAGGCACTGGAAAGCCTGAAAATCGGAGGCTGAAAATGAAAAAGAGGGCGGGATACAAGCTCATAGCCCTGCTGCTGTGCTTCGTGCTGGCGGTGTGCGGGATAACGGCGGCGCTGACTGTCGGCGCGATAAGATTCGCCTATCCCATGAAGTACGAGAACTATATTGAAAAATATTCGGCTCAGTACGATGTCCCGAAAACGCTTATGCTCGCGGTCATAAAGACCGAGAGCTCATTCGACCCGAAAGCCGAATCCTCGGCGGGGGCGTTGGGGCTGACTCAGATAACGCCCGAAACTTTTCACTGGCTTCAGACAAAGACAGGCGAAACTTTAAGCGACGATGCGCTTTCCGACCCGGAGACTGCGATAAGATACGGCGCGCTTTTTCTCGGGCTTTTGCTCGATGAATTCAACTCTGCCGAGACTGCCGTAGCCGCCTATCATGCGGGGCGCGGCAGGGTCAATTCGTGGCTCAAGGACGAGAATATATCGCCCGACGGCGTGAATCTTAAAGATATTCCGATTCCGGAAACGGCTCACTATGTGCGCAAAGTGATGCGCGCTGTGAATATATATAATTCCCTTTACAAATCAAGATAGGAGGAATATAAAATGAAGGACGAAAAAAATCCGGCGCAGGAGCTCAGAGAAAAGCTGTTTGCTCAGCCTAAGCACGCCGCGCTGAGAATGAGCGACGATGAAATTTCCGCGGCGTTTGAGTGGTGCGAGGGATACAAAACTTTCCTCAGCGACAACAGAACCGAGCGCGAGATAACCGCGTTTTCGCAGAAGCTCGCCGAGGCGCGCGGCTTCGAGAAGTTCGACTCGTCGAAGAAGTATTCGGCGGGCGACAAGGTCTGGTTCAATGTAAAAGAAAAGGCGATTATCCTCGCCGTTTTCGGCACACGCCCGCTGAGCGACGGAGTCAAGATTGCGGCGGCGCATATCGACTCGCCCCGTCTCGATGTCAAACCCAACCCCATGTATGAGGATTGCGAGATTGCGCTCTTTAAGACTCACTACTACGGCGGTATAAAGAAATATCAGTGGCCGACAGTCCCGCTTTCGCTCCACGGCGTTATCGTCAAGGCGGACGGCGAGAAGATAACTGTTTCTATCGGCGACAAAGAGGGCGAGCCGCAGTTCGTTATCAGCGACCTGCTCCCGCATCTTGACAGCACCATGGGCGAGCGCAAGGCTTCGCAGGTCATCAAGGGTGAAGAACTCAATGTTCTTATCGGCAGCATGCCTTTCAGAAGCGACGAGGGCAGCGACCTCGTGAAGCTCAATATCATGAAGCTTCTCAACGAGAAATACGACATCACCGAGTCCGACTTCCTCTCCGCAGAGCTGGAGCTCGTTCCCGCATCGAGAGTTTCGGATATCGGCTTTGACCGTAGCCTCATCGGCGGCTACGGCCACGACGACAGGGTCTGCGCATATCCCGCACTCATGGCGGCTCTCGACTGCCCGAACCCGAGCTATACTACGGTCACTGTGCTGACCGACAAAGAGGAGATAGGCTCCGTCGGCAACACCGGACTCTCTTCCGCTTATCTCCAGTTCTTCATCGAGGATCTCGCCAAGACTCAGGGACTTGAGGGCAGAGATGTTCTCAGAGCGTCCGAGTGCCTTTCGGCGGATGTCAATGCTGGTGTCGATCCCACATTTCAGTCTGTCCACGACAAGCTCAACGCTTCGTTCATAAACAGAGGTATCGTTGTCACGAAGTACACCGGCGCGCGCGGCAAGTCCGACACATCGGACGCCAATGCGGAGTTCGTCGGCAAGCTCAGAAAACTCTTCGATGAGAACAACATCGTCTGGCAGATAGGCGAACTCGGCAAGGTCGATGAGGGCGGCGGCGGAACAGTAGCGAAGTATGTTGCGCATCTCGGCGTCGATGTTGTCGATGTCGGCGTGCCCGTGCTCTCGATGCATGCGCCGTTCGAACAGATAGCGAAGCTCGATATCTATATGGCTTACAAGGCGTTCTGCACATTCTACAATCAGAAATAACACAAGCTCCCCTGTCTTTTATCGGCAGGGGAGCGATGCTTTATTCGTTTTCCGGGTACGGCTCGAACTCGTCGGTTCTGCCGAGCAGCCAGTCGACGCTCGTGTGGTATATGTCGGCTATTTTGCAGAGTGTCTCGGGGGTCATGGAGTTGATCCCGTTTTCGTATGCGGCATAAGTTCTTCGGTTTATATAGAGCATGTCCGCTATTTGCTGCTGGGTCAGGTCATTGTCCTCGCGCAGGTTTCTTATCCTCGGGTACTTCAATCAAACCACCTCAGGAAAATTATAAATGCCATAAATCCTGCCATTGACTTTTGGCAGAATTTATGGCATAATGTAGTTGCTTCAATTCCGTATGCGTATAATCCGCCGCGATATGCTTTAAGTTTGTGCAGCACGAGGCTCAGTATGCGCGAAGAAAAGACACCTCACAATCTCCTATATAAAAGACACCCGGCAGTGAAAACTGTCGGGCGTCTGCTTGAAAAAAGTTTTACTGTACAATAAAATGCTCAGTAAAAAAATATTGCTTGACAAATTGCAACGCTTGGGCTATTATTTTATCTGCAATGAGGCGCGCCCTCGGCGCAAAAAAACGACAACCACGAAACTCCTATATATCACGCGAAGCGGCGGCAGAGATTTTTCTGCCGCCGCTTCGCATTAGAATTTTTCGTATTATTGTGGTGATTATAAGAAGTGAATTGGTGATTTATATATTACTTTAGCCATAGCAAAGTAAAAGCGAGCGACTCAACCAATTTTTATAATCAGACTTTCAATAGCCGCGCCGTAGTGTTTGAAGTCTATCTTGGTAAGGCGGGCAACATCACCGAAGCGCCGCCGGTGGCGGATGAAGCGAGGCGATGTTGGCGAAAAACAAGGAGCATAGCGCCCGCTCCAAGGGCGATAGGCGACTATGTTTTGAGAGGGCTGAACGGCTTGCGAAGCAAGACGCACGAGCCCGTATTGTTTGAGCGAAGCGAGTTTACGGGCGAATATGCCGAGCTGCCGACTGAGAGCTGCAAGCTATGTGATGCGGCGCGGCGTTGTCGGGGTTTCGGGGTGAAACCCCGCGTTTGCTTTTCTTTTGCAGGCGTTTTTTTTTCAAACAAAAAGAAAATGCCGAAACGCGGGTAGTGCATATCGTTTGATTATGGTAGGTCGCGAAGGTAGGGTATAAATCCTACAAATTCACATCGTGCCGCTGTCGCGGCAGCGGTGCGTCGAGTCGCTGCGCCCTACAAATTGCACGATAATAAGATTGTGCGGAGTTCGCCGTCGGATGATATCCGCCCTACTGCATAATTATGCTGATTTGTAATATTATGCAACTATTTATCGCCGCTATTTACATCCGTAATCCCAATTTATATGTTCTTATCTCGTATACACAATTACAAAACCGACCGCAACGGAAATTAGCTGCGGTCGTTCGCTGTTTCTTTATCTGCTTTATTCTGCTATCTTCGTGCCTTCTTTTATCGTCACCGTGCCGATGAGTGGAACCTTTGCGCTTCCGCTGACGGAGGTGTCGGTGAAATCGAGCTCAATCTGGGCATCTCTGCCGCGCAGTTCGCGCGCCGTGACGGTCGCGGACAGGTGGTTGCCGACGGTCGAAAGTCTCTTTATTTCAACCTCCGGCGCGGTCATCTTCGGCTCGATTATCTCAAATCCGTATTTCCCGCCGTCGTCAAAAACGCGAAGCGTTATATCTCCGCTATAAAACATGTTGCCGATTTTTAAATGCCATGTGCCTGTTCCGAGCATATGCTGTCTCCTTTCAGGTCTGCGCCTTGAGTCAAGCGGAAATTACAAATATTGTTGACGCGAGCAGGAACTGCGCCGTGAAATAAGTGACGATGCAGGTTATCTTGTAGCCGTATGACGGGCGTGGCTTACGCAGGGAGTTGACGGCAAGCATCATATCCGACAGTGCAAACAGGAAAGCGCCGCCGACGAGCAGGATGCACATGACAACTGCGTTGTCGAGCCCGGCGTTGACTGCCTTGATGCCGAGCGATCCCGCCTTGACGAGCATGAACGCGAGCATCGCGACATACGGCACGCCGATTATATAAAGCGGGCTGAACTTGACTCCGAGCAGGCGAATGGCCGCAACGCCGATAACTATAATTATCGCGCAGGCTATCAGCTCGCGCTTATCCCAGAACGGCGCGTCGGGGAAATATCGCTTCATCGCAAGGCAGTAGGCGTATATATAAAACACATGCCCCGCAAGGAACGCGAGTCCGCCGCTCAGCGTGAACGGCATCTTCGGCGGCAGATGCAGAAGAAAATCGCCGCACCAGCCGAGCAGAAGCCCTATCAGAATATAGTGCGCGTAGTCGCTGCGGTTCTGAGCTATCACGCTCGCGAGAACTCCCGCCGCGACGAAAAGAGTCGCGCATATGGTTTTGAGTATCTGCGATTTTGTGCAGCGCCCGTTTCTTGAGGCCTTGAGGAACCACGGGACGAAAATGAATTCGAGTCCCGCCGCGATTCCGAAGCATATTTTGAACAAGGTTGACATTTATCTCATCTCCAGGCGGCCGAACAGCTTTGGTTCGAGCAGAGTGTAGTGCCTGCGCAGAATATTGCCGCAGATGTCTGCTATCGTTTCGTTTTCTATCATGTCGCCCGTGCCCTGCGCGATGGATTCGGCGATGTTGCACAGATCCGGGCAGGAGGTCGGGATGACGGTGACTTTGTTGCCGTTGAAGCGGAAAGAGAAGCGGCGCTCGGATATGGATTCGTTGGCGCGGATCCATATTGTGAATGTGTCGCTGTCCTCCCATCTCGCCGACGAGACGGCGGTGAAATCGAGCCCCGCCAGGTGCATCTTCGATTTGCGGTATTTGCCGTCGAGTCCGCTGACTATCGTGTTCCTGACTTTTCCCTCGCTCCATGTGAAGCGGCACTCATTCTCGGAGAAGTCGAGGTTTATCTTGTCTATATTGCCCGCGCGGTCAGCTGACATATATACGACCGCCGTCGGCAGGACGCTCACGGGGAAGCCCGCAACATCGAGCACGGGATTATAGAGCATATGTATCGTCGAATATGACAGCTTCTTTTCGAGCACGGGGTTGCGCCTACCGGCGGTGAGCACGGGCAGGGGAGTGAGCGTCATGGGCAGGGTGGTCTGCTCCGGCTCATCCTTCGGCTCGATGAAGCCCTCGGGGAAGTGTCTCCACAGGCAGTCGCGCGTCTTTTGCTCAAAGACCTCGCTGCAGGTGGTGATGATATTTGCGTCGTATTCCGGCAGGACGATGCCGAACTGCGAGAACATTCCGTCTGCTCGGTAAGAGCCGGGGAAGTGACAGCACCAGAAGTTGAAGCCGTATCCGACGCAGGAGTCGATCTGATTCGAGCTTTTGCTTGAGTTGTCTGCCTGAGCCTTGCCCGCTTCGCGCGCCCAGAACTCGGGAATGACCTGCTTGCCCTGATATTTTCCGCCGTGGCTCATGCAGTCGATGACCTTGGCGAGCTCTTCTGTTGTTATGAACAGACCCCAGCCGCCCGCTTCAAGGCCGTTCGGGTCGGTCTCCCATGCGGGATTCTCTCTGATGCCCAGAGGCTTGAACAGACGCGGCGCGAGATATTCGCGCACGGTCATGCCGGTCAGCTTCTGAATTATTGCAGCCATGACATAGCAGTTTTCGCTGATATACTTCCAGTCCTCGCCCGGGGCAAACGCCCAGCGCGCGCCGAAAAAGCTCTTGAGCCATGAGACCTTCGCCTTGTTTTCGAGGACGCTGACATCCTTTCCGGCGGTCATGGTCAGCAGGTGAAATACGGTCAGCTTTTCAAGGTTCTCGTCATATTTCTGCGGTCTGTACTCGGGGAAGATATCAATTACCTTCGTGTCGAGCGTCAGCAGCCCCTCGTCAATGGCGAAGCCGATGGCTATCGAGGTAAAACTTTTGCTGACTGAGTACATGGTGTGCGGGATGTCGGGAGCATAGGGGTCTCGCCAGGTCTCGAAGGCGACTTTTCCGTGACGCAGGATCATGATGCTGTGAAGCTCTATCCCGCTGCGTTCGAAATCGTCGAGCAGTTCGGATATCGCCTTCGAGGACACGCCGACCTGTTCCGGGAAGTCGGCTCTCGGGAGCGCCTTGCTCTTTGTTCTTGCGGTTGGCATAAGATATACATCTCCTGTAAAAATAATGTTCACTTAAAGATTCTGCCAAACGAATGGTTATTACATAAATTATACTACAATGCAAAACTGAAATACAACAAAAATGTGTAAAAATACCAAATTTTGAGCCAAAAACCGCGCAAAAAATTTATAAAAATTTCAGCAAACAAATGTTTGCAATTTCAAAAACTATGTGTTATAATAAAGCAGGTAAGTTATGCAGACATCTTGAAAGGGTGACGTGCTTTGAAAGACATAAGCAAAACTCAGAAAAGAATATACGAATATCTCCTCGAACGCTCGCAGGACGGAGTTCCGCCCTCGGTGCGTGAGATTGGCGCGGCAGTGGGACTGAGCTCCACTTCATCCGTGCAGGCGAACCTCGACGCGCTTGAACAGGCGGGCTATATCCAGCGCGATCCGCTCAAGAAGCGCACTATCCGCATTCTGGGCAGGGAAGATAATGTTGTTACCAATGTCCCGATCGTCGGTACTGTTACCGCCGGTGCGCCGATACTCGCGTTTGAGCAGATCGAGGGTACCGTTGCCTATTCGGGTCACACCACGAGCGACAAAACTCTTTTTGCCCTGAAAGTCAGGGGAGAGAGTATGGTTCAGGCGGGCATACTCGACGGCGACCTTGTTATTGCCGAAAAGACTCCCGTCGCGCGAAACGGCGAAATAGTCGTTGCGATGATCGAGGACGAGGCTACGGTCAAGACTTTCTATAAAGAAAACGGTCATTTCCGTCTCCAGCCCGAGAACGATACCTATGAGCCGATAATCGTTAACGAGGTTTCGATTTTAGGCAAGGTTGTCGCGGTTATAAGATACTATTGATTTGTGCACAGCCGGTGCAGGCGTTTTATGTCCGCACCGGCTTGTTTTTTGGAGGGTATTGTGTCTGACAGATTTATCGATATCACGTCCGAGAATATCGACAGCGAGCATCTTTGCTGCATCATCCGCACGAAGAAGCCGCACCCGGGCGTCGAGAAAAAGCGCGCGTGGCTCAGAGACCGCCTTGGTGAGGGGCATGTTTTCAGAAAGCTCGACGAAAAGGCGTGCGTGTTCATTGAATATGCGCCGCTCGAGAGCGCGTGGGTGCCGATAGTCGGCGACAATTATATCTATATATACTGCCTTTGGGTTCTGAGCGAGAACAAGGGCAAGGGCTACGGCAGGCGGCTGATGGAATCCTGCATTGCCGACGCAAAGGCGCAGGGTAAATCCGGAGTCTGTATGCTCGGCGCGAAGAAGCAGAAAGCGTGGCTCTCCGACCAGTCGTTTGCGAAGAAGTTCGGATTCGAGACGGTCGATGAGACAGAGAACGGCTATGAGCTGCTGGCGCTATCTTTCGACGGAACGAAGCCGCGCTTTGCCGAAAATGCGAAGAAAGAGACAATAGACAGCAAAAAACTGACCGTCTATTATGATGCCCAGTGCCCATTTATCCCCGGGCGTATCGAGTCGAACCGTAAATTCTGCGAAGAAAACGGAATAGACGCCGATTTTATCGAGGTCGATTCGCTCGAAAAGGCGAAGAATCTGCCCTGCGTTTTCAATAACTGGGCGGTGTTCTGCGGCGGAAAATTCATCACGGTGAACCTCCTCGACGAGCGGGCGCTGAAAAAGCTTTCGGACGGCGGAAAATAATTTTATGTGTTCCTAACATAATTTTTCGATTAAATATTGAAAGTAGCGCCGTTTTATGCTAATATTTCTGTGGCTTTAAAAAATAACACAGGAAGTGAAACAATGACAAAACGCAACATCTTTAAACGCGCGGCAAGCCTGCTGCTCGCTCTGATTATCGTTTTCAGCGCGGGCGTTTCCCTTGCATTTGCCGACGCAAAGGCCGATTCTTACAAATATCCCTGCATCTTCGTCCACGGCATCCTCGGCTACGGAGACAACGACAAGCTCAACTCCGTCACGCCATACTGGGGTATGCAGTATAAAGAGGATCTGATGAAGTCGCTCAATGCCCGCGGATACGATTGCCACGCGGCCTCCGTCGGTCCGCTCAGCAGCGCATGGGACAGAGCATGCGAGCTCTATGCTCAGCTTGCGGGAACCGTTGTCGATTACGGTGCAGCCCACTCTGCGGAGCATCATCATGAGCGCTACGGCCGCTCATATGTCGGAAAAGCGCTCATAGATACCTTCGGCAAGACCGACAAGAACGGAAATATCATCAAGATAAATCTCTTCGGTCACTCGTTCGGCGGCGCAACGACGAGACTCTTCACCTATATTCTCGCAAACGGCGCGCCCGAAGAGGTCGCGGCGGGCGGCGACGTCTCCGAGTTCTTCAAAGGCGGAAAGGGCGATTATGTAAACTCCGTTATCTCGATAGCGGCGCCGCATAACGGCACAGTCAGCGGGAATGTCGGCATTGCCGTTTATCACGGCGAGTATATCGCCGCTATGATTGCCAATGTCGCGGGTATGGCCGGCAGCAATTATCTCGACCTCAAGCTCGACCAGTTCGGTCTGACCCGCGCTCCCGGCGAGGGCAAGGCGAGCTTCAATCTCTGCGGCATTCTGAACTATGCCCTCTCGAACGATAACTGCCTCTATGACCTCACGCTTCACGGCGCGCAGGAGCTCAACGCCAAGATAGGCGCTGTTGAGAACGTATATTATTTCTCCTACGCCTGCTGCGGCACGGAGCCTTCGGCGGACGGCAGATTCCAGAACCCGACCGATGCGCTCGGCAGCATGGCGGGCACGGGCTGGCTTATAGGCCACATAGCCGGAATAACGGTTGACGGCGTCAAGCTCGAGGGCGATTGGCTCAGAAACGACGGCGCAGTGCCCGTCAAGAGCGCACTCTATCCCGAGGGCGAGAAGCACGAATTTATCGTTGACCACAAGGGCGCATATGAGCGCGGCGTGTGGTATGTCTATCCCGTTGTGGAGAATGCGAACCACAGCACTCTGCTCGGCTCGAAGACAGAGAGCTATATCGACCTCTATATGAACCAGATCGATATCGTCAACGCGAAGTAAAACAGAAAAAGTATACAAAAGCAGTCGGCTTTCCCGGCTGCTTTTCTTTGTTTTGTCGGTTGCCCGAGCGGTTGAATCTGCGGTATAATATTTCAAAACGCAGCATTTAGGGGGAGAAAACATGCCTGAACTTTCCGGCAGAACAGAAAATTTCACCGATTCGGTCATCCGCAGAATGACGCGCGTCTCGCTGCAGTATGGCGCGGTCAATCTGTCGCAGGGATTCCCGGATTTTGATCCGCCCAAAGAAATCCTCGACCGCCTTGCCGAGGTCGCGCACGAGGATTATCATCAGTATTCGATAACCTGGGGCGCACAGAATTTCAGAGAGGCGCTCGCCGAGAAGCAGTCAAAGTTCATGGGCAGGAGCATCGACCCCAATTCGGAAATAGTCGTCACCTGCGGCAGCACCGAGGCAATGATGGCGGCGATGATGACCGTGACCGACCCGGGCGACAAGGTGATTGTTTTCTCGCCGTTCTATGAAAACTACGGTGCGGACGCGATTCTTTCGGGCGCCGAGCCTATATATGTGCCGCTCTATCCGCCGGAGTTTGATTTTAATCCCGACGAGCTGGAGGCGGCGTTCAAACAGCACCCCAAGGCACTTATACTCTGCAACCCGTCGAATCCGTGCGGCAAGGTGTTTACATATAATGAACTGAAATTTATAGCCGATTTAGCCGAAAAATATGATACTTTTGTCATCACGGACGAGGTCTACGAGCATATAGTCTATGCGCCGAACAGGCATGTGTATTTTGCCGCTCTCCCCGGAATGTGGGAGCGCACGATTTCCTGCTCGTCGCTGTCAAAGACATATTCGATAACCGGCTGGCGGCTGGGCTATATTATCGCACCGTCGAATATCATTGAAGTCGCGAAGAAAGTGCATGACTTCCTGACCGTCGGCGCGGCGGCTCCGCTTCAGGAGGCGGCGGTCACGGGGCTTCGATTCGGGGACGAATATTACGATGATCTCAGAGAGAAGTACACCGCAAAGCGCGATTTATTTATAAAAGGACTCAATGATATCGGGATAAAACACACCGTACCGCAGGGCGCGTATTATGTGATGCTCGACATTTCGGAGTTCGGCTTCGAGTCGGATTTAGAGTTCTGCGATGTCCTCGCGCGTGATGTCGGAGTCGGCGCAGTGCCGGGTTCGAGCTTCTTCCGCGAGCCCGTGAACAATCTTATCCGCCTGCATTTCGCAAAGAAAGACGAGACGCTGTATGAAGCGCTCAACCGCCTGAGCGATATCAGAAAAAAGATAGCCAAAAGATAAACATACCGCCGAGAAGCGCAGAAAAGTGCCCGTGGCGGTTTAAATTTTCAGATATTTTTCATTGTGTTTACAACTTCGGTAAACAGGTATACTATAATTATAACTGCAGAAGAAACTTTCGGGAGGCTTATTATGTGTACGGCAGCAACTTATAAAACCGATGATTTTTATATGGGCAGGACGCTTGACTATGAGTTCTCTTACGGCGAGGAGATAACCGTGATGCCGCGCAGATTCCCGCTCGAGTTCCGCCACGGCGGCAGAACGGACGAGCACTATGCTATGATCGGCACGGCTCATGTCTCGGACGGATATCCGATGTACTACGACGCGGTAAACGAAAAGGGACTCGGCATGGCGGGGCTTAACTTCGCCGTCAGCGCGCATTATGCAGAGCCGCAGGACGGCAAGCAGAACATTGCGCAGTTTGAGTTCATCCCGTGGGTGCTCAGTCAATACGCGACCATTGAGCAGGCTCGCAGCGCGATAGAGAAAATAAACCTCGTCGGTACAACATTCGACAACCGCTATCCTGCGGCGAAAATGCACTGGATAATCGCGGATAAGAGCGGCGCGATAACGGTCGAGCCTACCGAGAGCGGACTGAGAATATACGACAACGCCCCGGGAGTTCTCACGAACGAGCCGCCGTTTGATATGCAGATGTTTAATCTCAACAACTATATGAATCTCTCGCCGAAGCAGCCCCAAAACAGCTTTTCAAACAATCTCGACCTCGGCACATACAGCCGCGGAATGGGTGGACTCGGTCTGCCGGGCGATTTGTCTTCAATGTCGAGATTCGTCAGAGCCGCATTCACAAAGCTCAATTCGCTCTCCGGAAGCACGGAAGAGGAGAGCGTCGGTCAGTTCTTCCATATCCTCGGCGCGGTCGAACAGGTGCGCGGCTGCTGCGAGGTCGCGGAGGGAAAATATGAGATAACTATATACACCTCCTGCTTCAACGCGGACAAGGGCGTGTATTATTACACGACTTATAATAACCGCCGTATCACCGCAGTCGATATGCACCGCGAAAACCTCGATTCGGCGTCACTTGTCAAATACCCGATGCTCGATAAAGAAGACATTTTGCAGCAAAATTAAAAAAATTCCGCCGGCTGCGCAAAATAAGCCGGCGGGATTTTTATGTGATTATTATTTGTGTTTACGCCTGCTTCAACACCTATTTACTTTTTCCTGATTTCAATGATATATTATCCATAGCTTGTGCTGACAGCTTTGGGATTTGCAGAATATCTTTAATAGTGACAAAAGCATACCGAGAAAAGTTATAACGAATATTTTGACTGTTGTTTTAGTTATTATAGCAGGAGCGATTTTGATTGCCTTGTTCTTTTGATGATAAAGTCATTATAGAGAAAGCAGAATTTAAAAAGTTTACTGCGGGCGGAGATATTTTTAGAGCAGGTATTATCTCCGACACTCAGCTGCCGCCGAACGAAAAAAGCTTGAAGAAAACGATCTATATGTCCGCCATCTCAGAACCGCGCTTGAAGAACTGAAAAATAACGGCGTTGATATGATTCTGTTCGCGGGCGATATCGGTGACGAGGGTTCGTACTTTGCATTTAAAACATATCAAAGCGTGATTGACGAGGTGTTTGGCGATGATAAACCCGTCATCCAAACGATTATGGGCAATCACGACTATTGGAGCGAAAGCGCGCTTTCCGCGAACACTACGAAAACGAATCCGTCTGGCAGATATGCGGCGGGTTTTGGGAGAAGTCAGAATAAGATTTTGGAATTTAATGAAAAGCAAGCACTGTCAGATATATGACAATGCTTGCTTTTGTTATATCTTTTTGATTTTTTCCGGCTTGACACCGCGAAAAAGATAAATCTTGATAATGATCGGAAGTTTTTATATAATAAAATCAGAAGCGGCATCCAAAAAATACTGTTATGATTTGTATTTCTGCCGGATGCGCCCAAAGTCGGTATACATAAAACAAATGATTTTTGTGCGAGGTCATGATTATGTACAGTGTGCTTGTAGTTGACGATGAGATACGCCAGAGAGAGGCGGTTATAGGCAATGTCGATTGGCAGAGAGCGGGTTTTGAGGTTGTCGGCGGCGCCGAAAACGGAATAGAGGCGCTCGATCTTCTCGAAAAGCTTGAACCCGATCTTGTTCTGACCGATATCAAAATGCCGCTTATGACCGGTCTCGAGCTTGCGAAAAGGACCCGCGAAATAAGACCGGCGACGAAATTTGTTATCCTGAGCGGGTACGACGACTTTGAATACGCTCAGGAGGCGTTCAAATACAATGTCATAAGGTATCTTCTCAAGCCTGTTTCCGCATCCGAGCTCACCGAGGAGTTTGAAAAAATCGGAGCCGAGATGGACAGGGAGTTTGAACTGCTCAAAAGCGGCGGGTCAAACGAAGATATCTCTCTGCGGCTGGAAAAGGCGGAATTTCTGCTTCCGCTCCTACTCGGTACGGGCGAGGATGTCCATGCATCGGACGACTTAACTGAGAATGCCAAAAAGCTCGGAATAATCAAAAGCGACGGCGACTGCTACAGCGTCATTGCTTCAAAATTCAAGGCAAACACGGGCAAGACCTGCACCTCTCAGCAGCATATCGATTTTGTCAACAGTATTTTTAATAAATATGCTCTGTGCGAAAGCTTCTTTGTCAACGGCAGAATAATTACTCTTGTAACAAGCGAGCCGGAAGAGATGTCAACAAAACTGAGACTCCCCGTTATTGAACTTGTGCAGAGCGCAAAAAAGCTGTTGAATCAGAATTGTACTATCGGCATCAGCGAGATCGTTCAGGATCCGTCTCTGTTGGCGCTTGCCTGCACTCAGGCTATCACGGCGCGGCGCTATACCTCCGACGGCACGGGCAACATCCGATATATCAACGACCAGGAGCGCAAGAGCACACACGAGTTTGAAAATGCCGAAAAATCCGTCTATAAGCTCGAACAGCTTCTGAAGATAGGGAGCAAGGATGAGATAAAGTCGTTCCTTGACGAGATACTTTCCGGAAAGACGCGCGAGGGCATTGATTATATTATCATTCAGATTCTTGCTACCGCGCACAGATGCGTCAGCGTTCTGCCGGACGGCAACGCCGCTGCGGAGCTGTTTACCTCCAACAATTCGTTCATGTCCCGCCTGTCCTTCGACTTTAACGAGCAGTATAAAAACGAGCTTGTTTCGCTCTGCCTTGACGCGAGGGATATTATCTCCCGTTCGCAGAGGCATGAGAGCGAGGCTCTCTGCGACCATGCGCTGCAGATAATCAACGAGGAATATATGAACGAAGATCTGTCCCTGACGGACGCGAGCGACAAGCTGGGCGTCAGCCCGAACTATCTGAGCGCGCTGATAAAAAAGAAAAAGTCAAAGAATTTTGTTGCCCTTGTGACCGAAAGGCGGATGAAAGCGGCGAGCGATCTGCTTTTGTGCACCTCGATGAAGATATTTGAAATATCGCAGAAGTGCGGTTACAGCGATCAGCACTATTTCAGCTATTGCCTCAAAAAATATTACGGGGTCTCGCCGAACAAATACAGAGAGGAGCGTTTGGGTGGGAAAGATATTTAAACGCGCCGGAATAAAACTGTCAACGCTCATAATCGCAATAGTCGTGTTCGGAGTGATGTTTTCGACTGTAGGTGCTACGCTCCTTTTCGGTGTATTTTACGAGAGGACGATGTTCAATTCGGCGTATGTCTCGTCAAAGCAGTCGGTGTCGCAGGCGAACGGCACGGTTTCAAATTACATCTCGTCAATCAAAAACAAGCTGGACAACCTCTGCGACGAGGCGGACAGCTGCGACAGTCTGCAGTCGCTTGAAAAAGTTGTTTCAACTGCGGCGAGGCTTGAGGACGATATCTATTGCGTAACGATTTATGACACCGACGGCAATATTCTTCTGACCGAAAACGACAGCGGCGACATTGCAAAGAAAAATGCGACCGATCTGTCCTTTGACAAATCGATTTTTTCGAGCCTCAAGGACGGCTATGCGATAACCCAGCCCCATGTTGACACGCTCTATGAGAATAAGTACCCGTGGGTCGTGACCATTGCAAAGAAAAAATATTCAGATCTTTTTCAAAAGCAGGTCTTTGTCGCCGTCAATTTCGAGTTTATTTCAATTGCGAAATATATTGACAAGATAAGCATAGGCCAGAGGGGATACTGCTATATTATTGATTCAAAGGGTGGGATAGTCTACCATCCGCAGCAGCAGATGCTTTTTTCCGGCATCAAAAAAGAGAATACCGACGAAGTTTCAGAAATGACGGACGGCGTCCACAGGGGAGAAGACAATATTTACACGGTTTCGTCCCTTAATTCATGCAACTGGAAGATAGTCGGAGTCAGTTTTACCGATGAAGTGGCTCAGTCCGTCAAAAGGCAGATAGCGGTCGGGATGGCTGTTGCGCTGCTGTTCAGTCTTATCATCTCCGTCACTGTATATTTCCTGCTTTCGCGGACGGTCACAAGACCCGTAAGACGCCTCGTCTCGTCAATGCAGAGCTTTGAAAAGCAGGCGGAAACATATAAATATAAAGCGGACAAGGCGAATGTAGTTGAGTTCAGCACCCTCTCCGCGTCGTTTGAGCACATGGTGCATATGATACAGTCGCTCATGGAAAAGGTGCATAATGAGGAGATAGTTCTCAGAAAGACCGAGCTCAAGGCTCTTCAGGCGCAGATAAATCCCCACTTCCTTTATAACACACTCGACTCCATTCAATGGATGTGCGAGCAGGATAACAGCAAAGAAGCGGTTGAGATGGTCGGCGCCCTCGCGAAGCTGTTCAGAATAAGCATCAGCCATGGAAACGAGTTTATCACCATCCGCGACGAGCTTCGCCACGCCGAGAGCTATTTGATAATCCAGAGCTACAGATACAAAAATCAGTTCACTTATTCTTTTGATGTGGATGAGAGTCTGCTCGAATATATGTGCAACAAGATAACTATTCAGCCCTTTATTGAGAACGCCATCTATCACGGGCTCGACAGAATGGTGGACGAGGGCGAGATACGCATCTGCGTTCACGGCGACGGAAAGGATATTGTGATAACCGTTTCCGATAACGGACTCGGAATGACTAAAGAGCAGTGCGAGACTATCCTGAAAAAAGACAGGAGCGATTCAAAGGGCATCGGCGTTAAAAATGTCAACGACAGGCTCAAAATTTATTTCGGCGATGAATACGGAATCTCTATTGACAGCGAGCTCGATGTCGGCACAACCGTCGCTATAAGGATTCCAAAGATCGAGAAAGGACGGGAAAATGAATATTAAGAGAAGCGCAGCGCTGATTATGATTGCCGTCCTTTTGCTCTGCGGCTTATCCGGATGCAAGGACGGGCAGGGCTTTGATTCCGACACCCCGAGCGTCGCCATAATAATAAAGGGGAGCGAATCGGATTTTTGGAATGATGTGAAAAAAGGCGCTCTCTCCGCCGCGACCGAGTTCAATATCGATATCACTTTCGAGGGACCGGATAACGAGGAGGACTACGAAACCCAGAACAAAATGATAGAAAATGCCGTTTCGCGAAATGTCGGCGCCATTATCCTGTCCGCGATAGACTATGAAAAAAATGCCCCGGCTGTTCGCAAGGCGGCAGAGAAGGGTATAAAAATAATAACCGTGGACAGCGATGTTGATGTGGCGGACAAAGAGCTGTTTATCGCAACCGACAATTACTCAGCAGGACTGAAAACCGCTCAGGTCGCGCAGAAGCTCTGCGGAGAGCAGGAGAGCATCAATATCGGAATAGTAAACTACGGCGAGAACACCGAAAACGGCAGCAAGAGATTGCAGGGCTTTCAGGACGAAATTAAAAACGTTAAAAACGCCAGGATAGTCGCTATGGTCAGCGTTTCGTCCAACGCCCAGAGCGCGACCGCGGGCGCAAGAAAGCTTCTTGAAGAGAATCCGCAGATCAATCTTCTCGTCGGCTTCAACGAATGGTCGACCCTCGGTGTTGGAATGGCGATAAAGGAGCTCGGGCTAAAAGACCGCGTCTGCGCGATAGGCTTCGACAACAACACGGAATGTGTCGGTATGCTCGAAACGGGGGAACTCGATACGCTCATTGTACAGAACCCGTTTTCCATGGGTTATCTCGCCGTTATGAACGCGGCGAACATACTCTCGGGCAAGAAGACCGAGAGCGTGATAAAAACAGATGTCTATGTTGTTGACCGAAGCAATATGTTCTCGGCTGATGTTCAGAAGATCCTTTTCGGCTTCGATAAATATGATTAACAAAACCGCCCGGATGTGAGAAATAAGCATCCGGGCGGTTTTTTCTCGCTAAAGCGGCAAAGTATATATATTGATTCGACAACATCGTAAAATTTTATACATTTTAGATAGAAAATCTCATTCTGTTTTTTGAATCCAGAAGCTATAATGAAGATGCTGATAACGAAGAAATTCTTTTAAGGAGGTAATCTTATGAAAAAGTTGTTAGCATTATTATTGGCAGTGCTCATGGTAGCCAGCTTTGCCGCCTGCTCGTCCGGCGGCGGCTCCGGAGACAAGGGCTCAACAAAAGGTGAGATTTCCGTATTTTATTATACCTTCAGCGACGCGTATATTTCCACCGTTCGCTCGTCGATGGACAAGATCCTGAGCGACGGCGGATATACCTACAATGACTATGACGCCAACGGCAACCAGACCACGCAGACCGAGCAGGTTCAGACCGCTCTTGCAAAGGGCTCTTCGCTGCTTATCGTCAATGTCGTTGACACCGGTTCAAACGACGCGGCGCAGAACATCATCAATCTCGCCAAGGCAAAGAACGTTCCTGTTATATTCTTCAACCGCTCCGTTGAGCAGTCCGTTATCGAGAGCTATGACAAGTGCGTATTCGTCGGCACTGACTATGAGCAGGCAGGCCATATGCAGGGCAAAATGATAGGCGAATATGTCCTGAAGAACTATGGCAAGCTCGACCTCAACAACGACGGCGTCATCAGCTACGTTATGTTCAAGGGTCAGGAAGGCAACATGGAAGCCATCGCGCGTACAAAGTACGGCGTTGAGGACGCAAACGCGATTCTCAAGGCTGCCGGAAAGCCCGAGCTCAAGTTCTACGATTCTGCAAACAAGAACAAGTACCTCGTTGACCAGGATGGACTGTGGTCGTCTGCCGCCGCGACAAACTATATGAGCACGGCTCTCGCACAGTACACCGAGTCCAACAAGAATATGATCGAGCTCGTTATCGCGAATAACGACGAGATGGCGCTCGGCGCAATATCCGCTCTTCAGACCGCGGGCTACAACAAGGACGGCAAGACCGTTATCCCCGTGTTCGGCGTTGACGCAACAGATGCTGCAAAGTCGGCTATCAAGTCCGGCTCGATGATAGGCACTATCAAGCAGGATGCCGAGGGTATGGCAACCGCTATAACCACCGTCATGAAGAATCTGCTCAACGGCACAAATGCGCTCGAAGGCATCGATTCCGCAAACACGGTCGGCACTTGGAGAGTCAATATACCCTATTCTGCTTACACTTCTGAGAGCGAATAATCAAACGGTTTCAATTTGCGGTTGGGGCGTTATGCCCCAACCGTAAAACTCAGATGCAGACAGGAGTGAAACATATGCAGACCAATATAAATAAGCCGGACTCCGATAAAGATGTATTGCTCAAAATGGTGGATATAGAAAAGTCGTTCCCCGGCGTCAAGGCGCTCGACCATGCGCAGCTGACGGTCAGAAGGGGGACGGTGCACGCGCTTATGGGCGAAAACGGCGCGGGCAAGTCAACTCTTATGAAATGCCTCTTCGGCGTTTACAGCAAGGACGGCGGACATATATATGTCGACGGTCAAGAGGTGAATTACAAAAACTCCAAGGAAGCCCTTGAAAACGGAGTTGCGATGGTTCACCAGGAGCTTAACCAGGCTCTCAAACGCAATGTCATGGATAATATGTGGCTCGGAAGATTCCCGACTGTTTCAAAATTTCTTCCGTTTACAAGCGAAAAGAAAATGTATGACGAAACGGCGAGAATATTCAAAGAGCTTGAAATAAATGTTGACCCCAAAACAATAATGAGCACTATGCCGGTTTCGCAGAGACAGATGGTTGAGATCGCGAAAGCGGTTTCTTATAATTCAAAAATAATCGTCTTTGACGAACCCACATCATCGCTTACCGAGGAAGAGGCGGAGCATCTGTTCCGCATAATCAATATGCTCCGCGACCGCGGATGCGCAATTATCTATATCTCGCACAAAATGGAAGAGATACTGCGTATCAGCGACGAGGTCACAATAATGTGCGACGGCAGATGGGTCGCGACGAAGCCCGCGAGCGAGCTTACCATGAACGAGATAATCAGACTCATGGTCGGACGCGAGCTGACGAACCGCTATCCGAAAAAGGATAACGAGATCGGCGATGTGCTACTGAAAGTCGAAAACCTCGGCAGCGAATATACAAATCTCAGAGATGTGTCCTTCGAGGCAAACAGGGGAGAGATACTCGGTGTTGCCGGACTTGACGGATCGGGCAGAACAGAGCTTCTTGAACAGATCTTCGGTATAACGACGCGCCGCTCCGGAAAGATTTTTCTTGACGGCAAGGAGGTAAAAAATAAAACTCCTCACGAGTCGATAAAAAACGGATTTGCGCTTCTGACCGAAGAACGGCGCGCGACGGGAATATTCGGCATTCTCAACATCAGAGAGAATGCGACTGTTGCAAGCCTGAAGAAGTATATGACGGGTCCGTTCGTCAGCAAGAAGAAAATGAAGGTAACTACCGACAAGTACATAAACTCCCTGAAAATAAAGACTCCCAGCCAGGAGACGAAGATAAGCTCTCTTTCGGGTGGCAATCAGCAGAAGGTCATTTTTGCAAGGTGGCTTCTGACCGACCCCACGGTGCTCCTGCTCGACGAGCCCACAAGAGGTATTGATGTCGGCGCGAAATATGAGATATATCAGCTTATTCTCGACCTCGCCAAAAAGGGAAAAACCGTTATCATGGTCTCCTCCGAAATGCCGGAGCTCTTGGGCGTCTGCGACAAGATACTCGTTATGTCGGGCGGCAGGCTCGCGGGCGAAGTGGACGCAGGAACGACGAACCAGGAAGAAATAATGACCCTTGCGGCGAAATATGTCTAAGGAGGAATCATCATGGCTGATACAAGTGCAAAAAAAGTAAAGCGCTCGCGCGTTTCGCTCTGGCTCCAAAAATTCAAAGCGGCAGACCGCGGCGATAAAAAAAGACTTGTGACGGATCTGCTGTTCAACAACGCGATGTATATAATAATCGCGATTTCCGTGATTTTTATTGCGGTCAAGGTGCCGGCGTTCCTGAGCATTTCATCAATAGTGAACATAATCTCGCTCACGGCGGCAAAACTGCCGATCGCTTTGGGCATTGCGGGATGCATAGTGCTGACCGGTACCGATATTTCCGCCGGCCGCTGCGTCGGACTCACGGCTTGCGTCGCCGCTTCTCTGCTCCAGATGAGCGATTATGCGAACAAGATGTTCAAGGGTCTTGACACGATGCCGCTGATCGTCGTGCTCCTCGCGGTTATAGCCATAGGCGCCGCAGTCGGTCTTGTGAACGGATTTTTCGTTGCCAAGTTCAAGCTTCATCCGTTTATAGTCACTCTTTCGACCCAGCTTATCGTTTTCGGTACGGTTCTTATGTATCTTATGATAGGCGGAAACAACGGACAGACGCTCTCCGGCCTCGATCCGTCCTACACTAAATTTATCACCGGCACGCTGTTCTCGATTGACGGCGTTGCGATCCCGAAATATGTTCTCTATTCAATCATTTTGACCGCTGTCATGTGGGTCGTCTGGAATAAGACGAAGTTCGGCAAAAATATGTTTGCAGTCGGCTCAAACGAAGAGGCGGCAAGAGTCTCGGGCGTAAATGTCTTTGTGACTATTCTCATTGTGTTTATTCTTGCAGGCGTTATGTACGGTATAACGGGATTCATCGAGGGTGCGCGTATCGCTTCCTGCTCCGCAAACACCGGACTCAACTATGAATGCGACGCCATCGCGGCCTGCGTTATAGGCGGCGTGTCGTTCGTCGGCGGCACAGGAAAGATAAGCGGAATAGTTGTCGGTGTTCTGCTTTTGCAGATAATTTTTGCAGGACTCAACTTCCTCTCCGTGTCCGCAAATATGCTTTATATCATCAAGGGTATGATAATCCTTATTGCCTGCGCTATCGATATGCGTAAATATCTCGCACGCAGATAATGAATGCTGAAACCGAAAGGCTGTGAAACCATGGATAACGAAAAAAGCACAATGGGTCTTACGACAGAAAGAAAGCCGGGAGGGCTTTACAGAAACGTCAAAATATCTGTAAAAACCGCCGATAGGCTTATACTCGTGGGTATTGTTGTTCTTATTGCCTGTGTAGTTTTTGCAATAAGCCATGCGGGTTTTACGGTAACTTTCGACACGAACGGCGGCTCTCAGATAGAGAATCAGAAGGTTATGCACGGTCAGCTTGTCAATGTTGAAAACGACCCCGTCAAAGAGGGCTATGTGTTCACAGGCTGGTACAGCGACAGAGACTGCACAAAAGCATTTGACATCAGCAAGGATACAGTCAACGAAAGCATAACCCTCTATTCCGGCTGGGATAAGGCAGAGTGACACGGATATATAGGAGAATCAATATGTATGTTGCAAACGAAAAAAGATACGACAAGATGCAATATAACCGCCTTGGAAAAAGCGGTCTGAAGCTGCCGGCGGTGTCGCTCGGATTTTGGCATAACTTCGGCGATAACGCGCAGTATTCAAACATGAAAGAACTCTGCTTTACCGCATTCGACAACGGCATCACGCATTTCGACCTGGCAAATAATTACGGCCCGGCGCCTGGCAGCGCGGAAGAGAATTTCGGCAAAATTTTTGCCAACGAGATGAGGGCATACCGCGATGAAATGATAATCAGCACGAAGGCGGGCTATGAGATGTGGCCGGGACCCTACGGATGCCGGAACGGAAGCCGCAAATATCTTCTCGCGAGTCTTGATCAGAGCCTCAAACGCATGGGGCTTGAATATGTTGATATTTTCTATCACCACTGCCTCGATCCCGAGACTCCGCTCGAAGAGACGATGGGCGCGCTTGCGCAGGCGGTTCGCAGCGGAAAGGCTCTCTATGCGGGAGTGTCCAACTATGACGGCGAAAATCTCGAAAAGGCATGCAGCATTCTCGAAGACCTCAAATGCCCGTTCGTGATAAATCAAAACAGGTATTCGATATTTGACAGAACAATAGAGAATAACGGTCTGAAAAGCACCGCCGCAAGGCTGAACAAGGGTATTATCGCCTTCAGTCCGCTTGCACAGGGTCTGCTGACCGACAGATACCTAAACGGCATCCCGAGCGACAGCAGGGTTATGACTGACGGCAGATTTCTATCTGTCAACGCGATAACCGAAGAGAAGCTCAAAAAAGTCCGCGCGCTTTCGGAAATTGCAAAGGAGAGGAACCAGACTCTTGCAGAAATGGCACTTGCATGGGTTCTGAAAGACGGCATTGTCAATTCCGTTTTGATAGGCGCGTCAAAGCCGTCGCAAATCATCGATAATATAAAAGCAATCGAAAACACATCTTTTACGAGCGACGAGCTCGAACGAATAGATAAAATCAGTCTGACCTGATCTTTTCTGTAATCTCCCGTAAATGTGAATCGCACCCCGTTTGTCAAGCTGCAATGCCTGATAAACGGGGTGCGGTTTTGAACGGTGACAGTCCGCCTGAGATGCATTGCAGGTTTTTTATTTGTCTTCCCGCTGTTCCGAATCTGATGGCGAATTTGAGCTGTTTAATTTACGGTAGGCTTTGGGCGTTTGTCCCGTTTCGTTCTTGAAAACGCGGTTAAAGTTTCGTATGGTGGAGAATCCGCATTTCATTGCGATTTGGGTCACATCGTCGTTGGTGTCTTTCAACAGCTCGCAGACGAATTGAATGCGGTATTTGTTGACGAATGAGGCGAAATCCATGTCAAAATTTTTGTTGAAGAAGGAAGACAGATAGCTGTAATCGTAGCCGAATTGTTTTGCTATATCCTGAAGCCGCAGCTTTTTGGTGAAGTTATTTTGAATATACATTGAGAGAGAATTGGTGAGTGCAAAATAGGACTCATCAATTTTTTCTATTTCGCTTTGTTCAAACACGGCGGCGCAAAGCTTGTAAAGGACAGCCTGCTTTGCAAAAATACTTCTGTTCTCGTCCGTCAGAATATCGATGTCATTTCTGTTGTTAAACGAGAACCTCGTGTCGGAAAGTGATTTCATCTTTGTTTTTTCATAAAATAGGGAGACAAGATCGGTTGAAAAAACGCAAAGATAATCCTCGCTTTCTTCGGGTGTGCAGAAAGAATGAATATATCCGGGAAGGATAAGCATTCCCTCGCCGCTGTGCAGCTCGTATTTTTTGTTTCCCACTTCACACACCAGACAACCGCCCAGGCAGAACACAATTTCATAGTTGCAATGTGTGTGCTTTTGAAAGTTCAGATTTTTGTCTACCTGATTATAAAGATACTCGCCTTTTACGCTTCTGTGTCCTTCATAAACGACCATAATTTAATCACCGTGCAAATATATTTCCATTATTATAAAACATATTTCTTTTATAATCAAGATTCATTTTATATAATGAACATGGGATAAAACAAAAATATGTCTGTAAAGGAGCGCGATTATGAATTATAATGATGCGGTAGCGGTATACCAAAAATCTCCGACAAGTGAGACATTGAAGGAGGTTTGCAAACAGCTGTGCAGCGAAATGACATTAAGAGAGAAGCTGAAAATGCTTTCAGGCAGGCAGTTTGCTATGCGAAATTGCTATGACTTGCTTACAAAGGGCAGAAAGTACAACTACCGACCGTGCATTGCGGGCGGAATTAAGCGCTTGGAAATCCCGACGGTTGCCTTTTCGGACGGTCCGCGCGGCGTTGTTATGGGTAAAAGTACCTGCTTCCCCGTTTCAATGGCAAGAGGCGCTTCGTTTAACGATGAGCTTGAATATGAGGTCGGCACAGCCATTGCAAAAGAAGTGATTGCAGGCGGCGCCAACTATTTTGCCGGTATATGCATTAACCTTTTGCGCAATCCCCGCTGGGGCAGAGCGCAGGAAACATATGGCGAGGATCCGTTTCTGCTCGGAAAAATGGGCGCTGCACTGACAAAAGCGGTGCAGGATAACGGCGTTATCGCCTGTCCAAAGCATTTTGCCTGCAACAGCATTGAAAACATCAGATTTTCGGTGGATGTTCATGCGGATGAAAAGACTTTGCAGGAGGTGTATTTCCCCCATTTCAAGAAGTGCATTGATGCCGGCGCGATGTCCATTATGGGTGCCTATAATCTTCTTAGAGGGGAGCATTGCTGCGAAAGCAAGTATTTATTTACGGATGTCTTGCACGATCAGTGGCATTTTGAGGGCTTTGCAATTACCGACTTCCTGTTTGCCCTGAGAAACGGGGAAAGAGCTGTTAAGGCAGGCATGGATGTCGAGATGCCGATGAAGATACTGTATACCATGCTGCCAATATATTTAAGAAACGGGAAAATATCGCAAGATGATATCGACAAGGCAGTTCGGAATGTTTTGACGGGCTTAATAAAGATAACACCAAAAATTAAACATCAGTCCAAGGATGTTATCGCCTGTAAGTCCCATGCCATGCTTGCAAAAAAAGTTGCGTGCGAGGGTACTGTCCTGCTTAAAAACAACGGAATACTTCCGCTTAGCGATGTCAAGAAAATAGCCGTCGTCGGACGATATGCCAACAAAATCAATGTCGGCGATCATGGTTCGAGCAGCGTTGCGGGTCCGTATACGGTTACTCCGTATAAAGGCCTCTGCAATGCATTCGGAAAAGAAAATGTTGTCCTTTGCGAAAGCTTTGATATATCGTCAAAGCTTGATGAAATCAAGTCGTGCTCCTGCGTTTTGATTTGCGTAGGCAGCGATTATAAGCAGGAGGGCGAAAATCTCGCGAACTTCTCAAGCAAGGATGGTACGGCAGAAAAGGCGCACGGCGGCGACAGATATTCGCTGCGTATTCCGTCAAACGAGGTGGAGCTTATTCACCGCATCTGCGCAGATTGTGAGAACACAATCGTTGATATCGTCGGAGGAAGTGCGTATGTCATTGAAGAATGGAAAGACGAAGCGTCCGCTATACTTCATTCTTTCTACAGCGGAATGGAGGGCGGAAACGCGCTTGCGGATATGTTGACAGGCAAGGCGGTTCCGAGCGGCCATTTGCCGTTTACAATTGCCAAGGATGAAAATGATTATCCGAAGTTTCTGTTCCCCGGAGAAAAAACAAGGGTTATCGACTACGGCTACTATCACGGCTATACATTGCTCGACAAGGAGGGTAAAGAGGCTGCGTTCCCGTTTGGCTTCGGTCTTTCCTACACCGAGTTTGAGTATTCCGATATACATGCCGAAAATAAAGACGGTAGCATAGAAGTGTCGCTGAAAATCAAGAATATCGGCAGCTTCGACGGAAAGACGGTCGTTCAGGTCTATGCGGGAGCAAACGGAGATCATCCCGTGAAGCTGCTCAAAGGCTTCAAAAAAGTCAATGTCCCGGCGGGAAAAGAGATCGAAGAGACCGTGACTGTTTATAAGGATGACCTTAAATTTTATGACGAAAAGGCCGGAGAATGGTATTTGGAGAATGAATACACATTCTATGTCGGTCAGGACAGCGCGGACGCAATGAACAATAAGCTTACGGTCAGCGTTTGATTGAACAAATTTATTATATAAGAAAGGCAGACTGATATTATGGAATATTTTGATTTTGTAAAGAAGGTAAATTACGAGGGCGAGCAAAGTTCAAATCCGTTTGCTTTCAAGTTCTATGATCCCGACAGAGTGATTTTTGGCAAAAAAATGAGCGAGCATTTGCCGTTCGCCATGGCATGGTGGCACAATCTGGGCGCGGCAGGTGCGGATATGTTCGGCGTCGGTACGGCCGACAAGTCTTTCGGAGCGATACCCGGTACGATGGAACACGCAAGGGCAAAGGTGGACGCGGGCTTTGAGTTCATGCAAAAGCTCGGAATCAAATACTTCTGCTTCCACGATGTCGATTTAGTCCCCGAGGACAAGGACATAAATGTTACAAACGCGCGTCTTGATGAAATTTCGGACTATATTCTTGAAAAAATGAACGGCACGGATATCAGGTGCCTTTGGGGAACGGCAAATATGTTCGGCAATCCGAGGTTTATGAACGGCGCCGGCAGCACCAACGATGTCAATGTTTATTGCTTTGCTGCGGCGCAAATAAAAAAGGCGCTTGATATTACCGTTAAGCTCGGCGGCAGAGGCTATGTGTTCTGGGGCGGAAGAGAGGGCTACGAAACTCTGCTGAACACCGATGTTAAGTTTGAGCAGGAAAATATAGCTTCTCTTATGCGCATGGCTGTGGAATATGGCAGAAGCATCGGATTTGAGGGAGATTTCTATATTGAGCCCAAGCCGAAGGAGCCGATGACGCATCAATATGATTTCGATGCCGCAACGGCAATAGGCTTTTTGAGACAGTACGGACTCGACAAGGATTTCAAGCTGAATATCGAGGCCAATCACGCGACGCTTGCCGGTCACACCTTCCAGCACGAGCTGAGAATTTCTGCCGTAAACGGTATGCTCGGCTCCATTGACGCGAATCAGGGCAACCTGCTTTTGGGCTGGGATACCGATGAGTTCCCATTTGACGCATACAGCGCAACGATGTGTATGTATGAGGTGCTCAAAAACGGCGGACTTACCGGCGGATTTAATTTTGACGCCAAAAACCGCAGAGCGAGCAACACAGCAGAGGACATGTTCTATGGCTATATTCTCGGCATGGACACATTTGCTCTCGGTCTTATCAAGGCAGCCGAAATTATAGAAAACGGTACAATCGATGAGTTTATTGAGAAAAAATATTCTTCGTTCAGCTCCGAATTGGGTCAGAAAATCAGAAACGGCGATACGACCCTTTCGCAGTTGTCCGAGATAGCCTGCGAAAAGAAGATCTGTGAAATTCCGGAATCCGGCAGACAGGAAAAGATTCAGAGCGAAATAAACCGAATTCTGTTTAAATGAGGTGCGGCGAATGGACTGCTTCATAGGGCTTGATATAGGAACCTCGTCGGTAAAGGGAATGCTGCTGAGCGAAAAGGCGATTGTCAAAACGGCGTCAAGAGAGTATCCCCTCTATTATCCCAAAGACGGTTGGAGCGAGCAAAATCCACAGGACTGGTATGACGGCAGCATTTCTGTAATAAAAGAGCTTGTATCTGACATTGACAGAAACAGTGTTGTCTCCATCAGCTTTTCGGGGCAGATGCACGGCCTTGTCGTGCTCGATGAAAACGATAATGTGATCCGCCCCGCCATTTTGTGGAACGACAGCCGAAGCTCGCTTGAGACCGAATATCTTAATAATATTATCGGCAAAAAGACGCTTCAGCAAAATACCGGCAATATCGCATTTTCCGGCTTTACCGCGCCGAAAATACTTTGGCTGAAAAACAATGAACCGGAGAATTTTCAAAAAGCTGAGAAAATAATGCTGCCAAAGGACTATGTAGCGTACAGGCTAAGCGGCGTATTTGCGACCGATTGCTCAGACGCTGCGGGCACACTGTATTTTGACACGAAAAACCGCTGCTGGTCTGAGACCATGCTGTCGGTGCTCGGCATAGGTGAAAAGAATCTGCCCAAAGGTGTATGAGAGCTATCAGACGGTAGGAACGCTCAAAAAGTCCGTTGCCGATGAGCTCGGACTGAATGAAAATGTTAAAATCGTTATCGGAGCGGGCGACAATGCGGTGTCCGCCGTAGGAACGGATACAATTAAAGGCGGAGACTGCAATATTTCACTCGGCACATCGGGCACGATTTTCGTTGCAAGCGACGAGTTCAACTATGCGCCGAACGGAGCGATACACACATTTTGCTCCGCGACGGGCGAATATCATTATCTCGCCTGCATTTTGTCCGCGGCAAGCTGCCAAAAATGGTGGGTCGAAAATATAACGAAATCATCGTATGACGGAGCTTTCTCCGAATATATTGGCAAAAGTCAGGTTATGTTTTTGCCGTATCTCATGGGTGAGCGCTCGCCGATCAACGATTCAAGCATTCGCGGAGCCTTTTTCGGCTTGTCTCTCAATACGACAAAAGACGAAATGACGCTTGCGGTGTTAGAGGGGGTCGCTTTTGCGATAAAACAAAATCTCGATATTATCCGGGATCTCGGAATACATATCGAAACTTCAAAAATCTGCGGCGGCGGCACGCGAAATAAAGAGTGGGTAAAAATTATAGCGTCCGTTCTGAATATTGAGCTTTTGCTTCCCGAGGTTGAACACGGAGCTGTTTTGGGCGCCGCGCTCTTAGGTGCGAGAGCTTGCCTTCCGGATGACAGATATGAGCAGCTCAAAGACGGCGTTAAATCGAGCTATACCCGCATTTTGCCGGATGATAAGCTCGTGAAATACTACGGTGAAAAATACTCAAAATGGTCGGAGCTGTATCCCAAAATCAAAGAGTGATGGTAAGCAAATAAGAATAAAAAATCAAGGCAGATGTATAATTTCTGCCTTGATTTTTTTAGCATTGATAAAAGCTTGCTCGGTTTATTAAGCGCTGAATGTCCGCGAGCTTGGATGTCGCTTATATTATTCCAAGCTCAACAAAATCACATCGTTTGTCTCAATGGCCAGTTTTACAATTGTTGAGCCGCCGCTTGCCGAAAACGGAATCTCTTCTGCTTTAAGGGCAGTTTTTGCTTTTATTTCCTCCACCTGACTCTTCGTCAGGATATCCGGGCTGCCGAGAGTTTCCCATTCGGATTACTGTGATTTTCATATGCACCTCACAAGAACTTTCACTATCTGCTTGACGCTGTGCTGAAGTGCGGCTTTTGATATCTCGTTGCGTTTGACAGCTTTTAATATCATACGGAAGTGTTTTTTGCTGCCGGGGGTGAGCAGATTCGTGCCGGCACAGACGCTTCTTATGCTGTCAGCGGTGTCATAGGATCCCCAGTCTGTCATAACAAAGCCGTCAAAGCCCCACTCGCCGCGTAAAAGGTCATTTAGCAGTGCGGAGTTTTCGCATGGATAGATACCGTTTACCGGGTTGTATGATGTCATGACACAGCCTGGCTTATACAGAGAGAAAGCTTTGTCAAATACTCGCAGATAAAGGTCGCGCAGGGTGTTCTCGTCAATTATCCCGTGCGCCGATTTGCGCTCGAACTCCATGTTGTTGGCGATAAGATGCTTGTATGTCGCTATAACTCCGTTTTCCTCTAGCCCTCTCGCCTGATATGCCATTAAAGTGCCCGTCAGTATCGGATCCTCCGAGTAATATTCCGGATGGCGTCCGCAGAGAATGTTACGGTGAAGGTTTCCGCCGGGGCCGAGATTTATTGAAATGCCGTTCTCTTTTGACTCGTCCGCAAGCACTTTGCCCACTTTATATGCGAGGCTTTTGTTGAATGTCCCGGCGAGCAGATTGCTTGACGGAAATCCGGTCGTAGGACGGTTGAGATTGACGCAGCAGTTGCCGTCGCTCATGTACAGCGTCGGCACGCCCAGACGCTTGCTTGAAGCGAGTTTTCCGGCGGCTCCGCTTTTGCCGGGACCCCAACAGGAGCCGTTGCAGACGGTAAAATCCGCCAGCTCTCTGAGCGAAAACTGTGAGACGAAGTCATCAAGTTTAGTCAAACCATTCTTGACATCGGAAAGCGTTATGGGACTTCCACTGTATCGGGGCAGCGCATTATAAGAGGGTCTTGTATATTCGGCGTGAACTGCTATGGCATTTTTAGCCTCAGTGATTTTTGTCTTGCCCGTGCGGACATTGCCGTTTTCGTCAACACCTGTTATTTTCTCTGCCTCACGGCAGACGGATACGGTTTTTTCACAGACTACATCGTCTTCAAGGACGAAAGAACAAATTGTTTTGATCTTGTCCGCTTCGCCGCCGACCATAACATCGTACTGTCCTTTGGAGAGAATGAACGCATGAATGTTTTTGTCATAGTGCGAAAAATCCTTCTGAGGTATGTCGATCGTTAGCGTTTGGCGTTCGCCTTTTTTCAAAAGTGCTGTCTTTTCAAAGCCGCAGAACAGCTTTGCGGGTCTCGGCTCATTCCCGCGCGGTGCTTTGACATAGACGAGAACAGAGTCCTTTCCGGGAACATCGGAGTTATTTGTAACTTCTGCGCTGACGCGGAGTATGCCGCCTTCAAATGATGCGGAGGAGCGGACGGAAAAGTCGGAATAAGACAGTCCGCGACCGAAGTAATAAGCGGCGTCTTTTTTGAACGAGTCAAAGTAGCGGTAGCCGACAAATTCCTGCTCCTCGTAATATACGCTTGCGCCGAAGCGCTTTCCGTCGTCGGAGTAGAGCGGAGAGTTGTCATCGAGATTGATGAAGTTTTTTGCGGACGGCGAGTCGTAATAGTCTATCGGCCATGTGTCGGCAAGCCTGCCGGAGGGATTGACTTTTCCGCAGAGAATATCAATAAGGCTTTCGCTGCCGCGCTGGCCGCTGAAGCCTGTCCATATAACAGCCGACGCACCGAGCCCGCGGATGAACCCCATCTCGATAGGATATCCGGTGTTCAGAATGATTATAAGATTTTTATACTTTGCGGCGGCTTCGCTGAGTGCTGCCTTTTCTTCGTCTGTCAGATAATATTCACCCTTTATCGGTCGGTTGTCTTTGTTTTCGCCCGAGCCGCGGGAAATAAAGAACAGAGCCGTCTCGGCGTTATCACGTATGCTGAGTGCCCCTGAATGTTCGACGGCTTCTGGAACGGTCAGCGTCCAGCGCGGCTTTATGAGGCTTGCACCGATTGCCGTTATACGAAAATCATTGTAAGCCCCCAGCAGTTTTATTGAACTGCCGCTGCCAAGCGGGAGAATGCCGTTGTTTTCGAGCAGGACGATGCCCTCATCGGAAACCTCTTTTGCCGCTTGCTCATTTTCTTTGTGCAGACCGTCATCAATCGGCTTGGGCGGGGTTTTGAATCTGAAGGTGCAGTCGGGAAAACGTCTGCCGTCAATATCTCTATAGCCGCTGAGTTTTACGGTGTAGGTCTTGTCAAAGTCCTGAGCCGCTTCGCCGACGGGCAGGAGATATATGGGCAGGGGTGAGAAATCAAATTTGACGCACTTGCCCTTTGAAACGGGCTTGCCGTTTACCGTGACTGTTCCGTAGCCGTCGTCGGCTATCATTTTTGTACAGACTATGGGCAGGCTGCGGGGCGCTGCACAGTTCATTGCAAACATCCCGTTGTCAATGTCATAAGGATTATATTTTTTTGCCAGTAAAGTGAAAAACATTGGCATTTCAGCTCAACTCCATTTTCAAAAAATCTGCTTTTCCTTTGCCTCGATATACTAAATACAGGGCATCAGTTTTTTCTCCGGAATCTATTTTGACGGAAACTGTTTTCCATTCCGTCGATTGAGAAAGAGGAATAATTCCAACAGTTCTGTCTCCGATTTTTATATCCATCCTGCCGTTTGCATTTCTGACAGTAACAGAAATGCAGACGGACTTTTTGAAATTAAAATATTTGAAACCGATGACGGTGCCATTGGTAATTGCCGTTACAAAGCTTTCGCCGTTTCGCGACGCGATGTTGGGCTGTCTGTCTCCTTTGCCGTTTCCCTGAACATTTTTAGTGCGGCGGTTATACAGATTGCAGCACAGAGCGGCGGGATATTCACCCGCTGCCGCCAGGGGAGCACCGACACCCTGTGTGGTTATCTCAACCTGATTTATTGTTCCGTCTGCGTTTACTGTTACGGGTTCCGCGCAGGCTTGGCGGGAGAAATCCGTATTGTTCGTGCAGCGGTGATAGAAAACATAATATTTTCCGTTAATCTGTTCTATCGAGCCGTGTATCGTTCCTGCGGGGGCTTTTCGCTGCTTGTTGCCGCGATAGCCGAGGTCGCTGTTTGAAATAATAACGCCGCGATATTGAAAACCACTGTCCGGAAAATTGCTTGTCGCGTAGGCAAGCTCGTTGTTCTCGCCGGATGAGTATATCAGATAATACAAATCGTTTATTTTTCGTATGCATGGAGCTTCATAAAACGGGTGGCGATAAAGCTCGCTCGATTTATCCGCAGTAGTCTTGCTGTCGAGAACCGCCTTCGGTTCGCTCTTTACCGTGCACATATCATTTTCAAGTTCGACAACTGCGCAGGAAAGTATGCTTGGGCTTGTTTCCTTTACCTCGCGATACGAGCGGTTGGTCAGTTTGCTGAGCACAAAGCGGTAGAGCGGAGAAAACACTTTGCTTCTGAAATCTCTGCCGAGCCCCCAGCCGTAATAGAGCCATATTCTGCCGTTGTCGTTTATGACCGCGGGGTCGTTTGTAAGAAACTTCAAAACTGGAGTGCCGTTTTTATATTTTATATCGCTGAGATATTCAAACGGACCGTCGGGACTTTCCGAAACGGCGACAGACATCGGACCGAATGCAGATGTGTTCGGTCCCGCAGCGAAATAGTAGAGATAATATTTCCCGTCATTTCCTCTTACGCAATCGGGTGCATAGTAATCTGCAAGGCGACCGTCGCGGCTTCTCGGATCCTGAGATTTCAGGTAGGCTTTTTCTTTGCAGCTCCAAGACGAAAGGTCTGAGACGGGAGCCGACCAGACGGAGTAATCCTGCACACAGAATCGATCCGAGTTTTCGGCATCGTGACTGCCGTATAGATATACCCTGTCACCGAAAACATGAGCTTCACCGTCGGGAATATATTCATTTAATGGAAAAAGCGGATTCATGGTATTATCTCTCCGTTTGTTTCGATAATCTTTTTATAATGGTACGCGGAATTTTTAGGTGTGCGCTTGAGCGTTTTATAATCGACATATATGAGCCCGAACCTCGGTTCGTAGCCCTCTGCCCACTCAAAGTTGTCCATAAGCGACCAATGCTGATATCCGAAAACCTTGACTCCGTCATCGATGGCTCTTCTGACATTTGAAAGGTAGTCGTTGATAAAACCGATGCGCACATCGTCCCTGACTTCTCCGTCCGTTATGCTGTCGTTGTTTGCCATGCCGTTTTCGGTTATGATTATCGGCAGGCGGTATCTGCGATAAAGGAACTTCAATGTCCAGTAAATCGAGCGTCCGTCTATTACCCAGCCGAGCGAGGTGGTGTTGAGCTTTGATTTGTCAATGCTTTTGTCGCCGCCCCAGGCGGAATAATTGAATGCCTCATAGTGGTTGACGGCAAGAAAATCAAAATCTGTTTTAAAGCGGGGCATATCCTTTTTATGCGTCGCGTAAATTCCGTATGCGGTGACGGGTTTGCCCAGAAGAATGGGATCCATCCACCAGCGGTTGTTCATCGTGCCCATAGTCACATTGAACGATTTGTTGTACGCTTCTTCTACGCTCTTCGGGTCTGATTCATCATTGGGTATAAACGCGCCCGACGCGAAAGAGAGACCTATAAGCGGCTTCTTTTTCGCGTATTTTCTGATGGTTTCGACCGCCCGACGATTTGTGAGCATAAATATCTTCGTGAACTTCGGCAGGGCAAGATAGCGGTGCTTGAACGGCGCATGAACTCCCTGCATATAGCCGTTCATGAGAAAACAGGACGGCTCGTTGAAGGTTATCCAGTATGTTACTCTGTCGGACAGAGCCTCGACGACTGCTTTTACATAGAAAGCAAAGTCGTCTATAATATCTTTTTTCAGCCAGCCGCCCTTTTTATATTGCCAGAGCGGCAGATCCCAGTGGTAGAGCGTAACGAGCGGCTCGATTCCGTTTTTAATGAGCTCATCAACGAGATTGCTGTAAAATTCAAGTCCCTTGGGGTTGACCTTGCCGTCTTGGGAGATAACTCTCGGCCAGGATACGGAGAACCTGTATGATTTCAGCCCCAGCTCCTTCATCAGAGCGACATCTTCCTTGTACCTGTGATAATGATCGCAGGCGACATGGCAGTTGTCGCCGTTTTTTATTTTTTCTTTCGGAGCTTCATCCCATATGCTGGGCGTTCGGCCGTCCGAATCATATCCGCCCTCGATCTGCGGTGCGGCTGTTGCGGCTCCCCAGAGAAAGCCGTCGGGAAAAGCATTTTTGCTCACGAGTTATCCTCCTTGCTTGTTGTAACGGTGAAGTTCAGCAGATTCAATTTGCCGGAGCCTTCTAAACGAAAATACAAGGCCGACTCGGCAAGAGAGAAACGAATACCTGGCTTTGCCCGCCGTGTATTTGGACGAATATCTATTTCTCCGATACAATCGCCGTCGATCTGTGTGAACAGGCGAAGTTTACCGCGTGCTCTGCCGCTGACAGAAGCAATGATGCCGGCGGCATCGGACAAATCAAGATATTTATAACCGGTAACAGTTTTGTCTTTTATATTTGCAATATATTGGCAGGGATTGCATTCACGGTATTCTCCTTTTTGGGTTATGTACGGATAAGAGCGCTTGTTGGTCTTTGTTGTTTTGCACGCGCCCTGTTTTCCGTACAGCACGCAGGCATTTCCCGCTTCATAATTCACACCCGTCCTCGTCGGAGCGGAGAGAAAAAGACAGTACCGGTTGAGTGTTGTCGGTGACTACATCCTTTTTTGAGTGTTCTATTTCTATTTCATCAATTTCAAACATAGTGTTTCCTCAAAACTCGTTTATCGAACCTTTGGTTATTCCGCTTTCGTTGAATGAATCAACTGCAAAATAATACTTTTCTGTTTCTTTATTTAAAAATGTTACCGTATAGTCATTTTGACCATATAAAAGAATGCTGTTATAAAGCTTATCGGGGGCGATTCCGAGACGGATGCAATATCCCATAGCATCGTTTTGACTGTTCCATGAGAGCCTTGCTTCAGTGGCACTTGTTCTCTCGGCATTTTCGCCGGAAACCGCCGAGGGCTTTTTATTATTGTCGAGACCGAATACTCTGAGCCCGGATATCGAAAAATTCTGCCCGTATGGAGCACTTGCAAAGACTATGCGGATATAACGCGCCCTTGCGCGGCGAGGGATGAGCTTGTGCGGAAAAACCGTGTTCTGCGTTTCTTCGTAAGGAGCCCAATCGGTGCCGTTTGAACTGTATTCTATTCTGTATTCATAGCGGACAAGTTCTTCTTCGATATATCTCTCCTGAGTGAACGTTCCGCCGTATTCTTTCATCGGGGCGCGCTTCTTTTTTGTGAAGCAGTCGGCAAAATTTACCTGTACCGCTTCAACATTATATTCTTTCCCGAGATCGACGCTCAGCCATTCTCCGCTGTTTCCGCTGGTTGCCGACCAAGCGCTTTTTATGCTTTCGTCAAAGGCGTTCTGCGGGTCGAATCCGCTGCGGCTTGAGGAGGCGCACGCCGCCTTGTGATAAGACAAAAGCATCCATTCCGGCTCAACGGTCAGCGGGTCAAATTTTCCGTCAGGGATGTTCTTTGGATAGTCCGCAAAATACTGGTTGCAGAACAGCAATCCGTCTTTGTCAACTCCCGCAGGCCAAAGACCGAGACGGCGTTCAAAATTATGATTGACACCCACGCAGACCGTGGAGGCGTGCCAAAGATTTCCGGATTTGTCGCTGAATGTGCTGCCGTGACCGGCTCCGCAGGTGAATCCGGACGGAACAATGGAATATGGATTGTGCTTCTGCCATTCGAATTTACTGAGCGGGTTATCTGAAATCAGAACCGCATCGCCGTAGGTCGGAAACTCCGTGCCGGGAGTTGCATACTGAAAGTAATATCTGCCGTTTATTTTGTTGAGAAATGCGCCCTCGATAAACGCGCCGTCTCCGACAAACAGATTAATATATTTTTGCCACAGACTGATTTTTTTGTCGGCATAGATATCCTTGTTGTCTATGCCGTGGTTCTCTTTGTCACCGGACACTATCGGTACTTTTTTGCCGATGGGAGTCATCGTCTTTATATCCATCTCAATCGCGTAGATAGGCTCTTTTGAAGAACAGCCCCAATAGAGATACGCTTTGTTGTCTTCAAAATGAAGGTGCGGATCCCAGAATGCAAACGGCGCCGAGACAAGCTCAAAGCCCTTAAAGGGGTCGCGTGTGCGCAGTATCCTGCTCTTTTTTGAATAAGAAGAGGCGCAAAAATACAGCCATCCGTCGTGCTCACTCACATCGGGAGCATAGCCGTGTATTTCAAGCTTTCTGTCCTCGTGAAAGTCCCAGTGGAACAGGTCGTCCGAATAATAGAAGCCTCCGCACTTTGAGGTAAAAAGAAAATATTTGTTATTGAAGAGAATTACAGTCGGATCGGCCGCTTCCTTGTAGGCATATTTTCCGAACAGCGGATGTTGATATTTATATGCTATTTCGAGCGGATTGCAGTATAATTGCGCCATGTTGTTATTCCTCTTTTCTGCCCGTCACTTCTATGGAGAACGAGACAGGCTCTGTATTTTCGGAAGATACCGTGACGGTTGATTTGCCGTCGGCTTTCCCTGCGCGGAACACAGCGAGCGCTCTTCCGCGGTATGTATTATGATAAGGGTGGATAAAAACTTCGTCGGTTTTTGTCAGCGCGCTGCCGAATCCCTGCAGAGTGACCGCGTCGCCGTCAATTTTTATATCAACGCGCTGTTCCATATACGGAAGAAGGATTCCGTTTTTGTCGGTGAACTCAATTTCCGCAAAGCACAGAGCCTGCCCATCGGGCGGCAGAACCGAGCGGTCGGGCTTGACTGTCAGAATCGGATCTTTTTCGCCGCTGATGAGTTGGGTGCGCCCCGCCTCATTTCCGCTTTTGTCCAGGACTATCGCGGTGAGCGTGCCGGGAGCATATTTTACGGAGAACAGAGCCTTGTTTTGGCGGACTTTTTTTGTTCCGATAACCTTATCGTTGAGCTCCAATCTGACGCTGTCGGCTGTTGTATAAACCTCTGCGACGGTCGGCTTTCCTTCAAAGCCGTGCCATGTCCAGCTGTCGAGCGCATTTGTGAACTGCCATGCGCCCTTGCTCGGCGTTTCTCCGCTATGGTTGAGCGGCCTGACAGCGAGAAACGGCTCGGTTTCCGTTCCCCATACGGTTCGGAGAAATGCCATTTGCGCCAAAGGCAGACCGGTAATGTCAATCATTCCCTGCCCGGAGAGGAGCGGAAGCCCCTTGTAGGACTGATATGTCCATCCCATGCAGGTCTCGCCTATGTAGTCCCATGCCGACCATACGAAGTCGCCTATCAGCTGCTTGTGCCTGAGAACGCGGTTCCAGTTATACGGCAAATCGGCGGACATAGTCTCTGTGCCTATCATCAGCCGGTCGGGATATTTTTCGGCATCCTTGTCATAGCGCGAGGATGCGTAATTTAGTCCGACAATGTCAAGGGCGGGGGATATGTCGCACACTGCTTTTTCTGCCAGTCGGGTATCGCTCAGCACAAAAAATAACTTGCCGAGCTTTTCCGCCCAATAATTAAAAAATGCCGAACCGGATTGCTTTTCTTTGTAGCCTTTGCCTTCCGGCAGAGGTTCTCTTTTATATTCCTTTTTGTCGCTGTAAACGCCGATGCCAAGACGCGCATAGACGTCGAGAAGGACATTTATTCCGCAAGTGACCGGACGGGTGCCGTCGAGCGAGTGAACTGTATCGCGCATTTCGGCGCATAGCTCGATCCCGCGTTTCGCAGCTGTTTCTGTGACCTCATTGCCGAGAGAATACATTATAACGCTCGGATGATTGTAGTCGTTTTCGACCATTGCAGCGAGAACGGATTTGTAATCGGAGAGAAAATCACGCGAATAGTCATGATATTCTTTCGGTATATACCATCCGTCAAATGCCTCGTCCATGACATACATGCCTATTCTGTCGCAGGCATCGAGCAGTGAGCGGGAAGCGGGGTTATGCGCCATGCGCAGAGCATTGAAACCCTGGCTTTTCAGTATTCTTACGCGGCGTTCCTCGGCATCGGCAAAAGAACAGGCACCGAGAACACCGTTGTCATGGTGGATGCATCCGCCGCGAAGCAAAGTCTCTTTTCCGTTGACAAGCAGACCGGTTTTTCCGCTCCATTCGAGAGTGCGTATGCCGAATTTTTCTGTCAATTCTTCGCCGCCTCTCGAGACCTTACAGGTATATAGATACGGCGTTTCCGCGGACCACAAGTGAGCCCCGCTAATCTCAAACCGACCTTTTTGACCGCTTGCGGCAAGGCTGCCATCGACGTCGAAAATCTGTACTTCCGCGCCGTCGTCGGTATCGATTTCGATAACGGCGGGTGAGATGCCTACGGTTTTTATCTTCAGAAAAGTCGGGGCATCTTTTTTTGAAATTTCAAGATATACAGGGCGGTATATTCCGCTGCCCGAATACCAGCGGCAGTTCGGAACAAGGCTGTTGTCGGCGAGAACCTCAATGGTGTTTTTGCCGCTCGTGACTTTTTCGGTGAGGTCGGCGGTAAACGGCGAATAACCGTATTTGTTTTCTTTAACGGCTTCGCCGTTTACGTTCACGACTGCATTGCGGTATACACCGCCGAAGTGCAGCCGTATATTTTTGCCGATGTCACTTTCGTTGATTTGAAATGTTTTTGTGTATCTGTAATTTCCGCCCGGAAAGTATCCGCTCTGAACCGCGTTTCTACACGAAGCATATCTCTTTTCGCCGAGCATCGCATCGTGCGGAAGACAAACGGAGAAGCTTTCACCGTTTTCTTTTGTCAGCGTCCAGCCGTCGTTAAAATCGAATATCATTTGGATTCACCATGTTTTTTGGCGAGCTTCGCCGCCTTTTTCTGTTCTTTCTTTGCCTTTGCGGCGAGATATTTGGCGTTTTCTGCCTCAAAGTCAAGTCCCTTCTTTTCACAGAGGGCTTTGAGGTCCTTTATTCTGTTTTCTTCGTATTCGCGCTCGTCGCGTTCTGCCTCCAGTCTGTCCAGCTCTTCCGGTTCGATCCACTCTTCACCTTTGGCAAGGACAGCTTCTCTCTTTCTGCGGAGCAGTTCGGCGGAAATTTCGGGCATCTTCTTTTCTACATCCACGAATGGAAGCAGAATTATGAACGCTGTAGAAAGAATAATATCGAACAGATAGAATGAGAGGGTCATGAATGCTCTGACTTTTTCGTTTGGCATAACTCCGGCAATATCAACGAAGCCGAGGCGGAGAATAGCCGATTCGTATCCGCCGGCAAACGGTGCATATATAAGAGTCATAACAGCAGTGACAATACCTGTGCCGAGAAGTCCCTCAAGGCGGATATGCGACTTGTATTCGATGCTGTCAAATGCAAAGCAGGTAAGCGTTGCAAATATATATGCGTTGGGAAGCCAGCCGATGTTTCTTAAAAGTCCCGCTATCAGAGCAGGAATCATTTTATCCGGAAATATCCAGCCGATGATGCTGCCGATAAGCACGAGCGAATATCCACCGACGGTCAGATTCTTTATTCCGACTTTTTTGGATATCGGGTATATCAGGAATGCACCGATACCGAGCGGAACTCCTGTTACGATCTGATAGATCATCTGCATGAAATCGTTGTTGATGCCGCCGAGCATATATTGAATATAGAAATATTGAACGTTTCCGCCCTTGTAGTTGTCAACAATTCCTCCCAGAAGCCCAAGAAAAGTCAGAATGACCCAGTATTTGTTGGTGAACAGTGCTTTCATCTGTTCTTTAAGAGGAATATTGTTTTCTCTGTCAATGCCCTGTTCGAGTGCGATATCTTCGATAATGCGCTCTCTGGTGAAATAGTACTCCATGAGCACAAGCGGAACGGCGACTATCGAAAGGATTATCATAAGTATAGCATATCCTTTGATATCATACTGGAGCCATAACGGGATAATGACCGAAGAGACAAGCATTCCGATGAGTATGCCGGAAATGAGAGTCCACGACATTTTGCGTATAAAAGTCAGCTGAGCTTTCTCTTTGGCGTTGTGAGTTGAAAGAGATACTATGTTGTCGCGGAACAGGTAAAAGTAGGAGGTTCCGATTGTATGATAGCATATGAGCAGGGTGAAGAAATAGTACCAGTAATTATCACCCAGAGTATTTCCCGAAAACAGGAAGATGGTCGCCGCTATTGCAACGGAACAGAATCCGAAGATCAGATACCACGGACGGAGTCTACCCTGCTTTGACTTTGTGTGCGAAATGAGCCACGACACCAAGAGACCTGTAGCGACGGCAAGAATCTTTGCAACAGTCATTACCATCTCATATTTTTTGCCCATTGCGGATATCATCGCGGCGTTGCCTTCGCCGTACATTGCGCCGACCTGTTGGGTGAAAAACTTCTCAACGAGCGCGGCGACAGTGTTGACAACGAGAATTAGTCCAAGAGGACCGATAAGGTGTCCGAGATATTTTTCTTTCCATGACACCGAGCAGGTTTTTATTTTTGAATCAAAAAATTTTGAATTTAGTATGCTTTTTTCAAGCAAGGATATTTCTTTCATAAGTTCACCCTTTTATCAATATGTGCCGTCGAAATGTTATTTCGATACTTTGTTGAAATCTATTTTGATAGTTGTTTTTCCGCCCTGCTCAAATGTTACCGGAACGGAGAAAACGCCGTTTTGACCCTTGAATGTCTTGCTTTTTCCGGCGGCAACGCCTATGTTGCCGTTTTCACTCTGGTTTTTAGGTGTGAGGGTCAGCTCCGTTCCATCATCATTGAGTTCCCAGTAGCCGTCACTCCACATGGAATATTTTCCCGCAAACTGAGCGCAGTGAAGCTCGTAGATTCTGCCTTTTTCACCCCACTCGTTTGCGTCAGAGGTGTTTCTGAGCAGTATGTATGCATCGCCGACGACTCCCGCCCATATCTTGCTTTCGGAATCGGATCGCAGAATGTCGCCCTTTTTATCCTTTATGAAGGCAAACTTGCCAACAGAAACAGACGGCTGTTTTGCCGGGACGGCTGTTGTTCCGCTTGAAGAGGCATCTGCTTTTGTCTCTTCAATGGATGCGGATTCGGAATCTGTTTGCGGTGCAGTGGAGTCCTGCGGAGCCGCAGACGTGTCCTCAACTTGAGCTTCAACGCTTCCCGAGGATGCATCGGTGGTATAGGTTTCGATGTTCTTCTGGTCGCGGCAGCCTGCAAATAAAGCAAGCATCGCCAGTGAAAGAAGCGCGCAGATAAATTTTTTCATATATGATCCTCCTGTTTTTGATTTTGCTCTTTTGCTGTGATTTTAGACGCGGCAAACACACAATGCCCAAAATCAGTCAACAAAGTCTGCAAAAAATAATCATTATACATTGATTTTAATCAAAAACAGTTGAACGGTATTTCACTATCGGGTATAATATTATAAAATAAGGTTCGAGGGGGTGTTCTTTGTGGATGACAGAATAAATAATATATGCAGTTTATTTTATGCTTCACATTATATACCGCTGGCGGTGTATGAAGAAAGGGCTATAGTACATATTTTTTCGTCGGCGGGCAGCAGTCTCGATTTGTTTTCTTTGTTTGAGGCTCAGTCGTTTTCCGCCGAGCAGACTATGTATATCCTGACTTTGCCTGAACAGGGTACATATGGGCAGATAAGAATAAAAAACAGCCCGATGAGAGTACTTCTCGGTCCGGTTTTTCCGACGCCTATCACGGAAGATACGGTTATGACTGTTGCGCGAAGAAATTTAACGGATAAAAAAGATATGGATGCGTTGGCGGAATTTCTGTATTCCATTCCGAATTGCTCATATAATCAGTTTGTGAACCTTACCGCGCTTCTGAATTTTATTATCAACGGTGAGATGTTTGACATTGCGGAGCAGTTTCTCGAAGAATCGTCGGATGTAGGAAACAAGCTTGCGGTTACATATACCGAGGATCTGTACAAATCGCAGGACGAGCAGGTTCTGCACGGAACATATCAGTTTGAGAATATGCTCCTCTCATTTGTGAGGGACGGCGAGACAGACAAACTGAATGCGTTTTTGACCTCTACCGCGAAAACAACGCACCTGCGGGAGGGAAAACTTGCGGAAGCGCCGCTGCGTCAGGCAAAAAATCTTTTGATAGGCGTAGCAACCATGGTCGGCAAGGTCGGCGCTATCGGCGGCGGACTCGGAGTTGAAGAGACTTATCGCCTTATCGATCTGTATATCCAGGAGTGTGAAAAGACCTCCTCAACAGAGGAGGTTAAAGTGCTGCAGTACAACATGCTTCTTGATTTCACGGACAGGGTTGCACAAGTGAAGGCCCCGCGGAATGCGTCGAAAGAGATATATGCTTGTATGCAGTATATTCAAAATCACACAAACTGTCAGATAGGAATAGATGATGTTGCGGGATTCATCGGAAAGAGCAGGACATATGTAACAAAAAAATTCAGGCAGGAAACCGGAGAAAGCATTACAGATTTCATTATAAAAAGTAAAATAAGAGACGCCAAAAGGCTTCTCAGATACTCTAACCGAAGTCTGTCGGAGATCAGCACCCATCTTTGCTTTTCAAGTCAGGCGTATTTCCAAACCGTGTTTAAAAAATCTACGGGTATGACGCCGAATGAATACAGGAATGTTCACAACGAAAAGTGATTGGAACTTGAGAAAAATCGAATTTTTAAAGGAAAAATGTGATTCTTAGCAGTTAATCAAAAATTACAGAAAATAATAAATATGCAGTGCCGAACGCGCAGAATGGCTTCATCATCAAGCAGACGGTCGATAGGATAACCGTCTGCGATAAATATATGCAAATAAAATTCAAATGCGGGGTGACATTCGACCGGAAATATGTAAAATAGAAAAGAATGAGCAGCGCCTCGAAAGGTTTTATACAGCATTTCAAGGCGCTGATTGCGATTTTTATTTCGGATATTTCTTCAGAAAGTGGTGGAAATAATCACAACGATATGTTACAATTCCGATGAAGAGGGAAGATGAATCATGATTTTTGCCGCCTTTTTCTTTTTATTGAAAAGATGCGTTGTTGAATATAGGAGTAATAATGTAATTTGTGCTTGAAAGAGCAGCTGATACACACTATATGCGGTTCAGCTTTCGCTGTGCCCACTCACATCCACGTGCTCTGCAATGAATATAAATTCTCAAGCATGTCTCAACACAGATTTTTAATGCTGTGTTACGGTGCAAGGCTTTCCGAGCCTTTTGTGTCTTACACGCAGCGGAAAGGAACGGTCATAACAATGAAAGAAAACCAAGAAAAGAAATCAAAGCTTTCCGGATTGAGTGCCACGCTTCAGCTCGGGAATAAGCCGCTTTGGAAGGAACGCGTGTCATATTTCTTCGTGAACCTCGGAAACATCCCTATAATGACCATGGTCAACGCATACCTTTCGATTTTCTATACCGACACACTCGGCATGGACGCAAAGGTCGTCGGAACAATGTTTTTGATAGCAAGAGTTTTTGACGGAGTGAATGACCCGTTCATCGGTTATTTCATTGACAGAGCGCCAAACTCAAAGTTCGGAAAATTCAGACGAATTCTTATTGTCGGAACGATCATCTGCACCTTGAACTATGCCGTGGTATGGATGGGTCCGGCATATGTTTCGGACTCGATGAAGGTTATGGTTGCCTATATTTCATATATGCTTCTCGGTGTGACCTTCCCCGTTATGGACATTTCACTCAACAGTATGCTTCCTGTAATGACAAACGATATGGAGGAGCGAAATTTCCTTGCAATGCTAAAAAATTTTGCTTACGGTCTCGGCGGTGGACTCAACCTCATAGCTCCTATTGTTTTCGCAAAGTTCAACTCTTCCGTCAAGGGCTATAATATTATGAATCTGCTTGCTATGGGAATCATCCTTTCGTGCTCGCTCGGCGGAATCACGGGCATTCATCAGCGAGTCGAACCGCTCAAGGATGCCGGATATAAAGCAAAGGATGTTTTAAGAATCATTAAATTGAAGCCGATTGTTGCTTTCTTTATCGGAGGACTCATTGTTCAGACGGGACTTGCGTTCGTTGCAACGTCGAATCCATATTATGCAACGCACGCGCTCGGCTCGATCGGAAAGCTCACGATTATGAATACGGTCGCAATTGTCGGCGGCCCCGTCTCATTGCTTGCCGTTCCGCTCGCGAAGAAGATTGGAAAGCGCAGGATTTATGTTTGCGGAATGATCGTCACGGCGATTGGTTGCCTCGTTCGTCTGGTTGCGGTCAACGACAAAACGAGCGGTCTTGTCGCCGCCTGCATCTCAAGCGCAATTTGCAGCTGCGGAACAAGCTTTGCACAGCTTTTGTATTATTCGATTCAGGCGGATAATATCGACTATGTGGACTACAAGCTCGGCCTGCGTGCTGAGGGCGTGATTGCCGCAGCGACCTCAATGATTACAAAAATCAGCAACGGAATAGGCGCAGCTTTTTCGCTTTACGTTCTTTCATGGACAGCAAACGGCGACGGCTCATACACAAAGTTAGGCCTCAGCCTTGCTGACGGCTTGATTCCGGGTATAGTGGTTTTTGTTGGTGCGATTGTATTCTTGTTGCTTTACAGAATCAACAATGAAGAAGCCGAAAAAATTCAGGCGGTGCTTTCGGAAAGACGGGAGACGGCGGAAAATGAAACTTAAAAATATCCGAATCGATGATCTGTGCGGTTTTGCCGTGACAGACAGTGAAAATCCGCGCTTCACTCTTGAAACCGAAAACGAGCTTGAAAACGCTTTTATTTCTTCATATTCCCTCAAGGTCAAAAGTGACGAAGCTGTCCTTTGGCAGACAGAAGAGCAAAGCTCTACTGTCGACAATATCGTTTATGGCGGAAGAGCTCTTCTCCCGTGCACGGTTTATACGGTGGAAGCGACGGTTTGTGACAATTACGGAAACAAAGCCGAAAAAACGGCGGAGTTTGAAACGGGCTTTCTTTCCGGTGATTTTTCTGCGGAGTGGATAACGAAGCCGAACTATCACGTCGGTTTCAGAAAAAGCCCCATTCCGCTCGTCTTCAAACGCCAGTTTTTGCTTTCGGGTAAGGTGAAAAAAGCGCGGCTTTATTCAACCGCGTTCGGAATTTATTCTTTCACGCTTTGCGGAAAAGAGATTTCCGACGACCGCTTTGCTCCCGGTTTCACGAGTTTTGAAGACCGACTTCAATATCAGGTTTATGACATTGCGCCGTTTCTCGAAGAGAAAAACGAATTGGTTTTCACCGTTGCGGGCGGTTGGGCGGTCGGGATTTTCGGCCTGAATAGAAGTAATAAGCTCGGCGCCGACAGGCTCGCGCTCAAAGCGCTTGTTCAAATCGAATATGACGATGGGCGAAAAGACGAAATTAAAACCGACGAAAGCTGGCTCGTTACCGCTGACGGGCCTGTCAGAGACGTGTCGTTTTATAATGGAGAGATATTCGACGCAACGAAAACCTTGAGCAAGGCGATCTTTGAAAATGCCGAAAAAGAGAAGCCTCGTATTTCTCCGCGCCTCGTCGCATCGTACGGAAAATTTGCAAAAATAATCGAAACGCTCGAACCGAAAGAGATTCAAAAAAGCCAAAACGGCTATATCTATGATTTTGGTCAAAACTGCGCCGGAGTTCTCGAACTTGAAATTAAAGGGAGAAAAGGGCAGAGGATAACCGCTCGACATGCGGAGGTTCTTTTGAACGGCGAGCTTTTTACAAAGTCGCTGCGTTCGGCGAAAGCAAAGCTTGAATATGTTTGCGGCGGAGAAGAAGAGACCTACTGCCCGAAATTTACTTTTATGGGTTTTCGTTATGCCGAGCTTTGCGGAATTGAGCCTGAAAACGTCAAGGTCAGAATGAAGGTTATTTCCTCGATTGACGAGGAAACGGGAGACTTTTTCTGCTCCAACGAAAGCATTAACCGCCTTCAAAAGAATATAAGATACAGCGGTTTTTCAAACTTCCTTGAGATCCCGACCGACTGTCCTCAGCGCGACGAAAGACTCGGTTGGACGGGCGACATCTCCGTTTTTGCTTCGACGGCGTGTTTCAACTTCAATATGAACCGCTTTCTTAGAAAGTGGCTTATTGATGTGAAAGCGCAGCAGACAAAAGACGGAGGAATCCCCGTCGTTGTTCCTCGGGTAAAACATTTCGGCGGAACAAAGATTACGGCCGGCTGGTCCGACTGTGTTTTCCTTGTCCCGTGGGCGCTTTATCAAAACAGCGGGGACAAAACCATTCTTGAAAAGTTTTATCCGATGATGAAAAGATATCTTTCGGGAGTCGAAAAGAAAGCGGCGGCGTTTTCATCGGGGGAAAAGCGATACATTTGGTCGCACGGATTTTCTTACGGCGATTGGTGCGCTCCGAACGAAAATCAAAAGCAATGGATGGCAAAAAAGAAGTGGATTTCAACCGCATATTATGCCAACGATTGCGCCCTCGCATCAAAAATTGCGACAATTCTCGGTTTTGAAGAGGAGGCTAAGGCGTTTCAAGAAAAGCGAAAGTGCATCGAAAACGCATATCGGAACGTTTTTACCGACAAAAAAGGAACGCTCAAAAACGAGTTTCAAACGGCCTATGTTTGCCCGCTGTATTTTGGAATGGTGAGCGGAGAGGAAAGAAAAAAATATGCTGAAAACCTTTTAAGACTCGTGAAAGAAGCCGATAATCATCTTTCCACCGGCTTTCTCGGAACACCATATCTCCTTTTCGCCCTTTCGGACAACGGATATATAAATGAAGCATATGACCTTTTACTTCAGGATACCGTCCCGTCGTGGTTGTATGAAGTCAAAGCCGGAGGAACGTCAATTTGGGAGCGTTGGGACGCGCTTCGACCCGATGGAACCGTCAATCTCGGAAAAGATCCGGGAAGCGGTCTGGTAAACGCTGTCGGCGGAGGAATGGTTTCTTTCAACCATTATGCGAACGGCACAGTCGGCGATTGGTTATATAGGCGCGTCGCGGGACTCGAAGCGATTGAGCCGGGCTACAAAAAATTTAAGGTTGCACCCCTCGTCGGAGGCGGACTCACGAGCGTGTCATGTTTCAAAAAGCTTTCGAGCGGAACTATCAAAATCAATTGGAATTTTGAAAACGGCGTTTTTGTCCTCTCGATTAATGTTCCGTTTAACACGAGCGCTGTCATCACGCTGCCCGACGGAAAGAGCTTTGAAGTTTCAAGCGGAAAATATGTGTACAGCGTTGAAATGTGAGCAATATTATTTAAAAAGCCATGTAATGACATAACCGAATAATATAAAAACATATAGGCGCAGCCGATGGATTTTACGTCAGCTGCGCTTGGCTTTTTAGACAAAACAGAAAACCCTGTAAGCGTCTAATCGTTGAAGAATGTTAACCGTAATGTAGTTTTGTGTTTCAAATCTGCCCCACAAGTCAAGCAAAGAAATAATGGAATATCTTTTACGAGCGACGAGCTCGAACGAATAGATAAAATCAGTCTGACCTGATCTTTTCTGTAATCTCCCGTAAATGTGAATCGCACCCCGTTTGTCAAGCTGCAATGCCTGATAAACGGGGTGCGGTTTTGAACGGTGACAGTCCGCCTGAGATGCATTGCAGGTTTTTTATTTGTCTTCCCGCTGTTCCGAATCTGATGGCGAATTTGAGCTGTTTAATTTACGGTAGGCTTTGGGCGTTTGTCCCGTTTCGTTCTTGAAAACGCGGTTAAAGTTTCGTATGGTGGAGAATCCGCATTTCATTGCGATTTGGGTCACATCGTCGTTGGTGTCTTTCAACAGCTCGCAGACGAATTGAATGCGGTATTTGTTGACGAATGAGGCGAAATCCATGTCAAAATTTTTGTTGAAGAAGGAAGACAGATAGCTGTAATCGTAGCCGAATTGTTTTGCTATATCCTGAAGCCGCAGCTTTTTGGTGAAGTTATTTTGAATATACATTGAGAGAGAATTGGTGAGTGCAAAATAGGACTCATCAATTTTTTCTATTTCGCTTTGTTCAAACACGGCGGCGCAAAGCTTGTAAAGGACAGCCTGCTTTGCAAAAATACTTCTGTTCTCGTCCGTCAGAATATCGATGTCATTTCTGTTGTTAAACGAGAACCTCGTGTCGGAAAGTGATTTCATCTTTGTTTTTTCATAAAATAGGGAGACAAGATCGGTTGAAAAAACGCAAAGATAATCCTCGCTTTCTTCGGGTGTGCAGAAAGAATGAATATATCCGGGAAGGATAAGCATTCCCTCGCCGCTGTGCAGCTCGTATTTTTTGTTTCCCACTTCACACACCAGACAACCGCCCAGGCAGAACACAATTTCATAGTTGCAATGTGTGTGCTTTTGAAAGTTCAGATTTTTGTCTACCTGATTATAAAGATACTCGCCTTTTACGCTTCTGTGTCCTTCATAAACGACCATAATTTAATCACCGTGCAAATATATTTCCATTATTATAAAACATATTTCTTTTATAATCAAGATTCATTTTATATAATGAACATGGGATAAAACAAAAATATGTCTGTAAAGGAGCGCGATTATGAATTATAATGATGCGGTAGCGGTATACCAAAAATCTCCGACAAGTGAGACATTGAAGGAGGTTTGCAAACAGCTGTGCAGCGAAATGACATTAAGAGAGAAGCTGAAAATGCTTTCAGGCAGGCAGTTTGCTATGCGAAATTGCTATGACTTGCTTACAAAGGGCAGAAAGTACAACTACCGACCGTGCATTGCGGGCGGAATTAAGCGCTTGGAAATCCCGACGGTTGCCTTTTCGGACGGTCCGCGCGGCGTTGTTATGGGTAAAAGTACCTGCTTCCCCGTTTCAATGGCAAGAGGCGCTTCGTTTAACGATGAGCTTGAATATGAGGTCGGCACAGCCATTGCAAAAGAAGTGATTGCAGGCGGCGCCAACTATTTTGCCGGTATATGCATTAACCTTTTGCGCAATCCCCGCTGGGGCAGAGCGCAGGAAACATATGGCGAGGATCCGTTTCTGCTCGGAAAAATGGGCGCTGCACTGACAAAAGCGGTGCAGGATAACGGCGTTATCGCCTGTCCAAAGCATTTTGCCTGCAACAGCATTGAAAACATCAGATTTTCGGTGGATGTTCATGCGGATGAAAAGACTTTGCAGGAGGTGTATTTCCCCCATTTCAAGAAGTGCATTGATGCCGGCGCGATGTCCATTATGGGTGCCTATAATCTTCTTAGAGGGGAGCATTGCTGCGAAAGCAAGTATTTATTTACGGATGTCTTGCACGATCAGTGGCATTTTGAGGGCTTTGCAATTACCGACTTCCTGTTTGCCCTGAGAAACGGGGAAAGAGCTGTTAAGGCAGGCATGGATGTCGAGATGCCGATGAAGATACTGTATACCATGCTGCCAATATATTTAAGAAACGGGAAAATATCGCAAGATGATATCGACAAGGCAGTTCGGAATGTTTTGACGGGCTTAATAAAGATAACACCAAAAATTAAACATCAGTCCAAGGATGTTATCGCCTGTAAGTCCCATGCCATGCTTGCAAAAAAAGTTGCGTGCGAGGGTACTGTCCTGCTTAAAAACAACGGAATACTTCCGCTTAGCGATGTCAAGAAAATAGCCGTCGTCGGACGATATGCCAACAAAATCAATGTCGGCGATCATGGTTCGAGCAGCGTTGCGGGTCCGTATACGGTTACTCCGTATAAAGGCCTCTGCAATGCATTCGGAAAAGAAAATGTTGTCCTTTGCGAAAGCTTTGATATATCGTCAAAGCTTGATGAAATCAAGTCGTGCTCCTGCGTTTTGATTTGCGTAGGCAGCGATTATAAGCAGGAGGGCGAAAATCTCGCGAACTTCTCAAGCAAGGATGGTACGGCAGAAAAGGCGCACGGCGGCGACAGATATTCGCTGCGTATTCCGTCAAACGAGGTGGAGCTTATTCACCGCATCTGCGCAGATTGTGAGAACACAATCGTTGATATCGTCGGAGGAAGTGCGTATGTCATTGAAGAATGGAAAGACGAAGCGTCCGCTATACTTCATTCTTTCTACAGCGGAATGGAGGGCGGAAACGCGCTTGCGGATATGTTGACAGGCAAGGCGGTTCCGAGCGGCCATTTGCCGTTTACAATTGCCAAGGATGAAAATGATTATCCGAAGTTTCTGTTCCCCGGAGAAAAAACAAGGGTTATCGACTACGGCTACTATCACGGCTATACATTGCTCGACAAGGAGGGTAAAGAGGCTGCGTTCCCGTTTGGCTTCGGTCTTTCCTACACCGAGTTTGAGTATTCCGATATACATGCCGAAAATAAAGACGGTAGCATAGAAGTGTCGCTGAAAATCAAGAATATCGGCAGCTTCGACGGAAAGACGGTCGTTCAGGTCTATGCGGGAGCAAACGGAGATCATCCCGTGAAGCTGCTCAAAGGCTTCAAAAAAGTCAATGTCCCGGCGGGAAAAGAGATCGAAGAGACCGTGACTGTTTATAAGGATGACCTTAAATTTTATGACGAAAAGGCCGGAGAATGGTATTTGGAGAATGAATACACATTCTATGTCGGTCAGGACAGCGCGGACGCAATGAACAATAAGCTTACGGTCAGCGTTTGATTGAACAAATTTATTATATAAGAAAGGCAGACTGATATTATGGAATATTTTGATTTTGTAAAGAAGGTAAATTACGAGGGCGAGCAAAGTTCAAATCCGTTTGCTTTCAAGTTCTATGATCCCGACAGAGTGATTTTTGGCAAAAAAATGAGCGAGCATTTGCCGTTCGCCATGGCATGGTGGCACAATCTGGGCGCGGCAGGTGCGGATATGTTCGGCGTCGGTACGGCCGACAAGTCTTTCGGAGCGATACCCGGTACGATGGAACACGCAAGGGCAAAGGTGGACGCGGGCTTTGAGTTCATGCAAAAGCTCGGAATCAAATACTTCTGCTTCCACGATGTCGATTTAGTCCCCGAGGACAAGGACATAAATGTTACAAACGCGCGTCTTGATGAAATTTCGGACTATATTCTTGAAAAAATGAACGGCACGGATATCAGGTGCCTTTGGGGAACGGCAAATATGTTCGGCAATCCGAGGTTTATGAACGGCGCCGGCAGCACCAACGATGTCAATGTTTATTGCTTTGCTGCGGCGCAAATAAAAAAGGCGCTTGATATTACCGTTAAGCTCGGCGGCAGAGGCTATGTGTTCTGGGGCGGAAGAGAGGGCTACGAAACTCTGCTGAACACCGATGTTAAGTTTGAGCAGGAAAATATAGCTTCTCTTATGCGCATGGCTGTGGAATATGGCAGAAGCATCGGATTTGAGGGAGATTTCTATATTGAGCCCAAGCCGAAGGAGCCGATGACGCATCAATATGATTTCGATGCCGCAACGGCAATAGGCTTTTTGAGACAGTACGGACTCGACAAGGATTTCAAGCTGAATATCGAGGCCAATCACGCGACGCTTGCCGGTCACACCTTCCAGCACGAGCTGAGAATTTCTGCCGTAAACGGTATGCTCGGCTCCATTGACGCGAATCAGGGCAACCTGCTTTTGGGCTGGGATACCGATGAGTTCCCATTTGACGCATACAGCGCAACGATGTGTATGTATGAGGTGCTCAAAAACGGCGGACTTACCGGCGGATTTAATTTTGACGCCAAAAACCGCAGAGCGAGCAACACAGCAGAGGACATGTTCTATGGCTATATTCTCGGCATGGACACATTTGCTCTCGGTCTTATCAAGGCAGCCGAAATTATAGAAAACGGTACAATCGATGAGTTTATTGAGAAAAAATATTCTTCGTTCAGCTCCGAATTGGGTCAGAAAATCAGAAACGGCGATACGACCCTTTCGCAGTTGTCCGAGATAGCCTGCGAAAAGAAGATCTGTGAAATTCCGGAATCCGGCAGACAGGAAAAGATTCAGAGCGAAATAAACCGAATTCTGTTTAAATGAGGTGCGGCGAATGGACTGCTTCATAGGGCTTGATATAGGAACCTCGTCGGTAAAGGGAATGCTGCTGAGCGAAAAGGCGATTGTCAAAACGGCGTCAAGAGAGTATCCCCTCTATTATCCCAAAGACGGTTGGAGCGAGCAAAATCCACAGGACTGGTATGACGGCAGCATTTCTGTAATAAAAGAGCTTGTATCTGACATTGACAGAAACAGTGTTGTCTCCATCAGCTTTTCGGGGCAGATGCACGGCCTTGTCGTGCTCGATGAAAACGATAATGTGATCCGCCCCGCCATTTTGTGGAACGACAGCCGAAGCTCGCTTGAGACCGAATATCTTAATAATATTATCGGCAAAAAGACGCTTCAGCAAAATACCGGCAATATCGCATTTTCCGGCTTTACCGCGCCGAAAATACTTTGGCTGAAAAACAATGAACCGGAGAATTTTCAAAAAGCTGAGAAAATAATGCTGCCAAAGGACTATGTAGCGTACAGGCTAAGCGGCGTATTTGCGACCGATTGCTCAGACGCTGCGGGCACACTGTATTTTGACACGAAAAACCGCTGCTGGTCTGAGACCATGCTGTCGGTGCTCGGCATAGGTGAAAAGAATCTGCCCAAAGGTGTATGAGAGCTATCAGACGGTAGGAACGCTCAAAAAGTCCGTTGCCGATGAGCTCGGACTGAATGAAAATGTTAAAATCGTTATCGGAGCGGGCGACAATGCGGTGTCCGCCGTAGGAACGGATACAATTAAAGGCGGAGACTGCAATATTTCACTCGGCACATCGGGCACGATTTTCGTTGCAAGCGACGAGTTCAACTATGCGCCGAACGGAGCGATACACACATTTTGCTCCGCGACGGGCGAATATCATTATCTCGCCTGCATTTTGTCCGCGGCAAGCTGCCAAAAATGGTGGGTCGAAAATATAACGAAATCATCGTATGACGGAGCTTTCTCCGAATATATTGGCAAAAGTCAGGTTATGTTTTTGCCGTATCTCATGGGTGAGCGCTCGCCGATCAACGATTCAAGCATTCGCGGAGCCTTTTTCGGCTTGTCTCTCAATACGACAAAAGACGAAATGACGCTTGCGGTGTTAGAGGGGGTCGCTTTTGCGATAAAACAAAATCTCGATATTATCCGGGATCTCGGAATACATATCGAAACTTCAAAAATCTGCGGCGGCGGCACGCGAAATAAAGAGTGGGTAAAAATTATAGCGTCCGTTCTGAATATTGAGCTTTTGCTTCCCGAGGTTGAACACGGAGCTGTTTTGGGCGCCGCGCTCTTAGGTGCGAGAGCTTGCCTTCCGGATGACAGATATGAGCAGCTCAAAGACGGCGTTAAATCGAGCTATACCCGCATTTTGCCGGATGATAAGCTCGTGAAATACTACGGTGAAAAATACTCAAAATGGTCGGAGCTGTATCCCAAAATCAAAGAGTGATGGTAAGCAAATAAGAATAAAAAATCAAGGCAGATGTATAATTTCTGCCTTGATTTTTTTAGCATTGATAAAAGCTTGCTCGGTTTATTAAGCGCTGAATGTCCGCGAGCTTGGATGTCGCTTATATTATTCCAAGCTCAACAAAATCACATCGTTTGTCTCAATGGCCAGTTTTACAATTGTTGAGCCGCCGCTTGCCGAAAACGGAATCTCTTCTGCTTTAAGGGCAGTTTTTGCTTTTATTTCCTCCACCTGACTCTTCGTCAGGATATCCGGGCTGCCGAGAGTTTCCCATTCGGATTACTGTGATTTTCATATGCACCTCACAAGAACTTTCACTATCTGCTTGACGCTGTGCTGAAGTGCGGCTTTTGATATCTCGTTGCGTTTGACAGCTTTTAATATCATACGGAAGTGTTTTTTGCTGCCGGGGGTGAGCAGATTCGTGCCGGCACAGACGCTTCTTATGCTGTCAGCGGTGTCATAGGATCCCCAGTCTGTCATAACAAAGCCGTCAAAGCCCCACTCGCCGCGTAAAAGGTCATTTAGCAGTGCGGAGTTTTCGCATGGATAGATACCGTTTACCGGGTTGTATGATGTCATGACACAGCCTGGCTTATACAGAGAGAAAGCTTTGTCAAATACTCGCAGATAAAGGTCGCGCAGGGTGTTCTCGTCAATTATCCCGTGCGCCGATTTGCGCTCGAACTCCATGTTGTTGGCGATAAGATGCTTGTATGTCGCTATAACTCCGTTTTCCTCTAGCCCTCTCGCCTGATATGCCATTAAAGTGCCCGTCAGTATCGGATCCTCCGAGTAATATTCCGGATGGCGTCCGCAGAGAATGTTACGGTGAAGGTTTCCGCCGGGGCCGAGATTTATTGAAATGCCGTTCTCTTTTGACTCGTCCGCAAGCACTTTGCCCACTTTATATGCGAGGCTTTTGTTGAATGTCCCGGCGAGCAGATTGCTTGACGGAAATCCGGTCGTAGGACGGTTGAGATTGACGCAGCAGTTGCCGTCGCTCATGTACAGCGTCGGCACGCCCAGACGCTTGCTTGAAGCGAGTTTTCCGGCGGCTCCGCTTTTGCCGGGACCCCAACAGGAGCCGTTGCAGACGGTAAAATCCGCCAGCTCTCTGAGCGAAAACTGTGAGACGAAGTCATCAAGTTTAGTCAAACCATTCTTGACATCGGAAAGCGTTATGGGACTTCCACTGTATCGGGGCAGCGCATTATAAGAGGGTCTTGTATATTCGGCGTGAACTGCTATGGCATTTTTAGCCTCAGTGATTTTTGTCTTGCCCGTGCGGACATTGCCGTTTTCGTCAACACCTGTTATTTTCTCTGCCTCACGGCAGACGGATACGGTTTTTTCACAGACTACATCGTCTTCAAGGACGAAAGAACAAATTGTTTTGATCTTGTCCGCTTCGCCGCCGACCATAACATCGTACTGTCCTTTGGAGAGAATGAACGCATGAATGTTTTTGTCATAGTGCGAAAAATCCTTCTGAGGTATGTCGATCGTTAGCGTTTGGCGTTCGCCTTTTTTCAAAAGTGCTGTCTTTTCAAAGCCGCAGAACAGCTTTGCGGGTCTCGGCTCATTCCCGCGCGGTGCTTTGACATAGACGAGAACAGAGTCCTTTCCGGGAACATCGGAGTTATTTGTAACTTCTGCGCTGACGCGGAGTATGCCGCCTTCAAATGATGCGGAGGAGCGGACGGAAAAGTCGGAATAAGACAGTCCGCGACCGAAGTAATAAGCGGCGTCTTTTTTGAACGAGTCAAAGTAGCGGTAGCCGACAAATTCCTGCTCCTCGTAATATACGCTTGCGCCGAAGCGCTTTCCGTCGTCGGAGTAGAGCGGAGAGTTGTCATCGAGATTGATGAAGTTTTTTGCGGACGGCGAGTCGTAATAGTCTATCGGCCATGTGTCGGCAAGCCTGCCGGAGGGATTGACTTTTCCGCAGAGAATATCAATAAGGCTTTCGCTGCCGCGCTGGCCGCTGAAGCCTGTCCATATAACAGCCGACGCACCGAGCCCGCGGATGAACCCCATCTCGATAGGATATCCGGTGTTCAGAATGATTATAAGATTTTTATACTTTGCGGCGGCTTCGCTGAGTGCTGCCTTTTCTTCGTCTGTCAGATAATATTCACCCTTTATCGGTCGGTTGTCTTTGTTTTCGCCCGAGCCGCGGGAAATAAAGAACAGAGCCGTCTCGGCGTTATCACGTATGCTGAGTGCCCCTGAATGTTCGACGGCTTCTGGAACGGTCAGCGTCCAGCGCGGCTTTATGAGGCTTGCACCGATTGCCGTTATACGAAAATCATTGTAAGCCCCCAGCAGTTTTATTGAACTGCCGCTGCCAAGCGGGAGAATGCCGTTGTTTTCGAGCAGGACGATGCCCTCATCGGAAACCTCTTTTGCCGCTTGCTCATTTTCTTTGTGCAGACCGTCATCAATCGGCTTGGGCGGGGTTTTGAATCTGAAGGTGCAGTCGGGAAAACGTCTGCCGTCAATATCTCTATAGCCGCTGAGTTTTACGGTGTAGGTCTTGTCAAAGTCCTGAGCCGCTTCGCCGACGGGCAGGAGATATATGGGCAGGGGTGAGAAATCAAATTTGACGCACTTGCCCTTTGAAACGGGCTTGCCGTTTACCGTGACTGTTCCGTAGCCGTCGTCGGCTATCATTTTTGTACAGACTATGGGCAGGCTGCGGGGCGCTGCACAGTTCATTGCAAACATCCCGTTGTCAATGTCATAAGGATTATATTTTTTTGCCAGTAAAGTGAAAAACATTGGCATTTCAGCTCAACTCCATTTTCAAAAAATCTGCTTTTCCTTTGCCTCGATATACTAAATACAGGGCATCAGTTTTTTCTCCGGAATCTATTTTGACGGAAACTGTTTTCCATTCCGTCGATTGAGAAAGAGGAATAATTCCAACAGTTCTGTCTCCGATTTTTATATCCATCCTGCCGTTTGCATTTCTGACAGTAACAGAAATGCAGACGGACTTTTTGAAATTAAAATATTTGAAACCGATGACGGTGCCATTGGTAATTGCCGTTACAAAGCTTTCGCCGTTTCGCGACGCGATGTTGGGCTGTCTGTCTCCTTTGCCGTTTCCCTGAACATTTTTAGTGCGGCGGTTATACAGATTGCAGCACAGAGCGGCGGGATATTCACCCGCTGCCGCCAGGGGAGCACCGACACCCTGTGTGGTTATCTCAACCTGATTTATTGTTCCGTCTGCGTTTACTGTTACGGGTTCCGCGCAGGCTTGGCGGGAGAAATCCGTATTGTTCGTGCAGCGGTGATAGAAAACATAATATTTTCCGTTAATCTGTTCTATCGAGCCGTGTATCGTTCCTGCGGGGGCTTTTCGCTGCTTGTTGCCGCGATAGCCGAGGTCGCTGTTTGAAATAATAACGCCGCGATATTGAAAACCACTGTCCGGAAAATTGCTTGTCGCGTAGGCAAGCTCGTTGTTCTCGCCGGATGAGTATATCAGATAATACAAATCGTTTATTTTTCGTATGCATGGAGCTTCATAAAACGGGTGGCGATAAAGCTCGCTCGATTTATCCGCAGTAGTCTTGCTGTCGAGAACCGCCTTCGGTTCGCTCTTTACCGTGCACATATCATTTTCAAGTTCGACAACTGCGCAGGAAAGTATGCTTGGGCTTGTTTCCTTTACCTCGCGATACGAGCGGTTGGTCAGTTTGCTGAGCACAAAGCGGTAGAGCGGAGAAAACACTTTGCTTCTGAAATCTCTGCATATAAGTACATAGGGATTTATAGTTTATATTGTAATAATCGCAGCATTCTTTTAAATCTGTCCACCTCACTTTCCTCCTTTATTACAAAATATTGCAAAATGGTATAGAATCAAAAAGTCCTTGCCGGACATCTCTGCCTGACAAGGATTTTTTTGATACTTTTTATTACTTCTTCTTTAAGAGGACATTTATTAGATTTATTCTTGAGAAACTTCCTACGCTTCTCTTTCCATTCCCATTCCTTCTGCAAGCTTCTTGCTGAAAGCGAGTACGACTGCACCAAGGATAGCTACAACTGCACCGATTCCGATGAAGAACGGCACTTCGCTTCCTTCTTTATAGAAGTTAACGAGGATCATGTTAAGAGCAGCTCCTACTGACTGAGACATTGACCATACAGTCATCATCTGTGTTACAAAGGCTTTTGGTGCTGCTACTGCTGTAATGGAGTAACCGATCGGGCATGTAAATCCTTCAGCAAACATCAGTACTGCATAGAACAATACGATCCACCATGCATTTACTTTTGCATCGCCTGGGTAGATGATATAAAGGAGTGCAATAATCATTGCTCCAAGTCCCCACAAAATCGTTCCGAATCCCATCTTCGTTGTTCCGAATGGCTGTTTCTTGCCAAGTTTTGTCCAAAGCATGGTAAGAAAACTACCGAAGCAAACCGCAAAGATTGCCGGGATTGTCTGGAATGAAGCTGCCGGAATTTCTACTCCGAAGATCACACGATTTACTTTTTCTTCATAGAAGATAGCAAGGATTGAAATTGTCTGTGTCCAGATCAAAAGTGTAACGGCGTTACAGATAAATGGTGGAAGCAGACAAAGTACTTTCTTTTTCTCGTGCTTTTCTGTCTTCTTGCTTGAGTAGATGAAGACAAGATAAGCAAGCGGGATAAAGATGGAAATAGTACTTACTACGTTTGCAAAGGAAGATATTTTCAGCTTTCCTGTTGCAAATGAAACTGCTAAAACTGTTCCTACGATAGCAACAACAATAAGCATTTTTACAACAAAAGAACGTTTCTTATCTGCCGGAAGCGGATCATCCGGTTCCAGACCGATATTTCCGAAGAATTTTTTGTAAGTAGCAATATAAGCAACAGTACCTAAGAATGAGAGAACTGCTGATAATGCGAATGCTGCGTGATATCCGCATTTCGCTGCGATTACACCTGCAAGGGCCGGAGCTGCTGCACCGATATTGGAAATTACGTAAGAAATTGTGAAAGCACTGTCACGTCTTCCATCGTTCTCATCGTAGAATTTACCGATCAGAGTTTCGATACATCTTCCTGCGAAGAGTGAACCGAATACCATACATCCCATAGCAGCTGCATATCCAACTACCCCAAGTGGAAATGCAAGCAAGGTATAACCGATAAATCCGGTAACTCTGGCTACAAGCAGTGACCTACGACATCCAAGAATACGGTCGCAGACATAGCTTCCGATGATGGTTGTCATTCCGACTACAGTTGCATATAAAGAAATCAACTGTGCTGCATCTGCTTTATCGAATCCAAGACCTGCAGGTGCATTTGCATACAGGTAATAGATCATTATGGCATTCATTGCGTAGTTCGAAAAAGACGAACAAAGCTGTACAAAGCTGAGAGTCCCCACCCCCCCTAGGCTGACCCAAAAACGCGGTCTCCTTTTTTAAGGCTTCATCATATTGATTCATTTTTAGTTTTCCTCCAAATAACATATACTTCTCATTCAATAAAAAACAGTTTATATTTTCCCCGATTTTTCCTGCTGCCCTCCTTTTTCCATGATTATATTCACTTGTTTTTTATCTTGAACCTTTCTTGTATCTTACTGAATTTTCCTAGAATTGTCAACATTTTACATTTAACAAAATGCATTTATGCTCATTTTTGTAACCATCCACAAAAAAAGATGAAAAGAGTTTGGTTTCCCACGACTCTTTTCATCTTAATTTCATCATTTTTCACATATAAAAAATGCTTAAGTCCCTTTTACAACACATGAAACTCCGGCTTTTCCTCCCCATATACGCCCCAGAGCACCACTCCTCCAAGCACGATCGCAAGGCATAAAAGTCCTGAAAACATCACCATAAATGGCAGGCAGATCTGGCCACACAGCTGGAACGGCTGATCCCGGTAATCCCAGATCCCGATCTTCAGCCATTTATTACAGATAATCCCCGTCATAAATTCCAGGGATGTCAGGAAAAGCACTGCCCGGATAATCTGAATCCACATCGGCTCAGACCAGTGCATTACCTCGCCCTGAAAACTACAAAATGTCAATGCAACTCCCCCAAGCACAAACATAGTCCAATGAGAAAATCCACGAAACCAGATCTCGATCAGATAATAGGTGCTTCCCCCTGCTGCTATCAGAAAGACTATCTCACTTACCCTTTTACTCACTCTTTTCACCATAAAAAACGCCCTCACTATGCAAATCTCTTACATAGCATGAGCGTTTCTTTTGGATTTTATCACAAATCACTGGATTTATTTACAGAGTTCTCCCATATAATAGAAGCCTTTTGCCTCTTTTAAGTAAACTGTCACGATCTTACCGATCATGCTTTCATCTCCCGGGAAATGTACCAGGAGGTTGTTGCTCATTCGTCCTGTCACCAATGACGGATCATGATCGTTGACACTTTCTACCAGCACATCCTGTGTGGTTCCCTGATGTACAGAGCATACTTCCGCCGAAATCTGCTGCACCTCTTTTAAAAGGCGATCAAAACGGTCTTTTACCACGTCATCAGGAACCTGATCTTCCATTGCTGCCGCAGGAGTTCCTGTTCTCTTGGAATAGATAAAAGTAAAGGCACTGTCATAACGCACCTGTCTTACAATATCCAGAGTATCCTGGAAATCTTCCTCTGTCTCCCCAGGGAATCCGACGATAATATCCGTTGTAAGGGAAATATCCGGCACTGCTTCGCGGATCTTTCTTACCACCTCAAGATAATGCTCCTTGGTGTAATGACGGTTCATCTTCTGCAGGATCCTGCTGCTTCCTGACTGAACCGGAAGATGCAGATGCTTGCAGATTTTCTTGGAATGTGCCATTACATCAATTAGTTCATCTGATAAATCCTTTGGATGGGAAGTCATAAAGCGGATTCTCTCCAGTCCTTCAATCTTCTCAATCTCCTGAAGAAGCTGTGCAAATGTCATCGGCTCTTCCAGATTCTTTCCATAAGAGTTTACATTCTGACCAAGGAGCATAACTTCTACCACACCATCTGCCACAAGTCCTTCAATCTCGCGAATGATATCTTTTGGATTACGGCTTCTCTCACGTCCACGCACATACGGTACGATACAGTAGCTGCAGAAATTGTTACATCCGAACATGATGTTAACACCGGATTTGAAGGAAAATTTACGTTCGCTCGGAAGATCCTCCACAATCTTATCGGTATCCTTCCAGATATCGATCACCATTCTCTCAGATTCAAATCTTGTCACGATCAGTTCTGCAAATTTATAAATATTGTGAGTTCCAAAGATCAGGTCAACAAACCGATAGCTCTTCTTGATCTTCTCTACAACAGTCGGTTCCTGCATCATACATCCGCAGAGTCCGATGAACATATGCGGATTCTTTTTCTTCTTTGCACCAAGCTGTCCCAGACGTCCGTAAACACGCAGATTCGCATTTTCACGGACAGTACAGGTGTTGTAGATAACGAAGTCTGCTTTCTCTTCATCCGGCTCTTCCTTGTATCCGATCAGTTCCAGAACACCGACCAGCTTTTCGGAGTCACGAGCGTTCATCTGACAACCGAAAGTCGTCACGCAAAAAGTCAGATCTCTTCCGATCTCCTGTGCTTTTTCGCTTACATACTTCCGCGCTTTGGCAATGTAATAGTACTGTCTCTCCGGCTCGGTGACCGGAGCTTCTTTGGTAAGATCTATTGCATCAAAATCAATATTATTCATATGTTATTAACCTCTCTATACAAACTGGTTCAGCCCTGCATCATATTCATAATCAATGGATGCCAGTTTCTCTGTCAGTTCTTTTTTCTCAATCTGCATCTCCTGGCAAAGAGTATCCAGATCTGTATAAAAATCCCGTAATTTTGTATTGACCACACTCAGAAGGATCATTGGATCCTTTGGTAAATCTGCCATGTTTTTATCCTCTTTTTCTAATAATCTCTCGTTTTCAACACGGTATTCCGGATATAATCAAAAGTTTTCTCTTCCCCGTCTGCCGCGAGCATATAGAGAAGTTCTTCCAGAAGTGCCCTGGTATCCTTATGCATCCAGTCCCCTGCAATACCGTGAAGATAATATTCAAGCGGTGACGTATCCGTATATTTATCTTTCATATAAATCTTGGATGCTGCGATCCGGTCCATTAACATCTCGACCACATACTTTTTGGGCATCTTCATCCCGGTAAGCATTGGTTCCCCTTCCAGTCCGTAGTCAATCCAGTATTCATAATGATGTTTATTGCGCCCTTTATGGTGCAGCCATGCCGAAGAATAGCCCTTTTCTTCTCTTTCTGCGTTATTCGGACTCCGGTTTCCCTGGAAATACCTGCACCCAACCCAGAACTCCGCCGGAGAGTACTTCGACATATCATGCAAAAGTCCCTGTCTGTAAAGTCCTACCTTAAAGCAGTTCTTCATAACCAGATATTTGTGATGTGTTATGGTGCAAAAATGTTTCCAGATTTTCATTCTTTAGCCTGCCTTCCAACAAAAACTTTGATCGTTCGCTCCTCCAGCTGAACCTTCTTATCTTTTACCGGAACTGCTTCTTTTTCATCCAGGACTCCTTCTTTTGTCCCTGCTATGCACACCCATTCCATTCCTTTTGGAAGGGAAGGAAGTGCAAATGAATGCGAAAGCCAGTGCATATTATATGCAATATAAAAGTCCTTCTCTGTACTTTCTTCATGATAGAATACACCAAGCTGTCTGCTTGCACGCCCTGCCGACATCTGCCACACATCCTCCCCATGATAGGAAATCTGAGGGATTCCGCTTCTGCCCATCGTGTCTTCTGATTTTTTCGCTGTCTGCTTCATACAGGCTTTGCGAAGTGCAATCAGTCGACATACAAATGTA